>JAEEGH010000301.1_pt1 | contig 485965 bp, 369 predicted proteins | sample 9134181 | NCBI WGS metagenome assembly JAEEGH01 (sample SAMN16246544, study PRJNA631951) | gut metagenome | biome: gut microbiome; feature: rumen; material: DP-attached | host: Bos | place: Iran: Karaj | collected 2018-10 | reverse complement strand
TTACCTGTTGGTTGGGCGGGATAAGACTCTTATCTTTGGGCAGGGTGAGCACAGGCGGCTTGCCCATGCGGGCGTTGAACATGGTGAAGGCGGTGTTGCTGATTACGCGGTTTTCGTGGTAGTGGATCACTTTTACGTTCATGCGGTAAAATCCTTCGGGCAGTTGTCCGTTTTGGAGGTATTTGGCGGCGGTGATGCCGTGGAAATCAAGGTTTTGTATGTCGAAATATCTTGCAAGGTCGGCGCCTGTTAGCACTATGGTCTGTCCGCCGTTAATATATAAAGGTGCGGGGTTGAACGATGGCTTTGTAGTTACTTTAACATTCTGACATTCAAGCGAGATGGAGAGTTTGTAGGGGCAGTTGGCGTCTAAGAGGTCTTGACCTGTAAGGGTAATGATGAGTTTTGGTGTGGCATAGTCGCCGAGAAAGAGGCTGTATGGCGGGGTGTATTGCACTGTGGCACGGACGGGGTAGTTGCGCTGGGCAGAGGATACCGCAGTGCAGAATGTCAATAGGGTTAGTAATATTAGTAGTTTCTGTTTCATACCTTGTTAAAAAGAAATTTTACCTTCATCGCTTAATGATGACTCTGTGCCATCATCAAATTGATGCCTGATGCAATATTTGTATGTTTTGCCCGCCGACACGTTGGTGTCGGTGTATTCGTTGCCGTGCACTATGGCGTAGGTGCTTATATCATTAGTGTCTACCGCTCGGAAAACAACGGTTGACACCACCTTCTTGCGCAATTGCTCGGTGTTCCATTTGAGTTTTACCCCATTGGTGGTTACGGTGGTGGTTAATACAATTTTTTCGGGTTTTGCCGGAATATCTGCTGCCACGATATTCGAGATGTCTGACCACAGTCCGCCATTATCCATAGCCTTGAGTGCGTAATAGTAGGTTTCGCCCTCCTCTATATTGTTGTCGCTGTATTCGGTGTCGCGTGGTTGCAATATAGCCAAGGTGTCGAACTTGCTATTGAGATTAGTTGTACGAAATAAAACAATGTTTTTTACATCGCCCGATACCGATTTGTGCCACGAAACTATGTTTTTTTTGCGGGCTATCTCCACATTGCTGATTCGTGGCGGCGACGGGGGAATGGTGTCGTACCTTGCCACTGCTGCTGGTGGCGACATCTGGCTTTGATTGTCGCGACCGTCCACTGCCTTGAGCCGGTAATAGATATATTCGGTGCTGGTGTTTAGTGTAATGGTGTCGGTGTAGGTGGTATCTTTAATCATATAAGGGCACGCCATCACAAACTCCACATCGGGCAGATTGGCGCGAAAAAGGCGGTAACCTATCACATCGGGGTCGGTGCTGCGCTGCCAATACACCGTAACGCGTCCCAGACTATCGCAAAAGCCCTCGGGCGGAGCGGGTGCTGCAGGTGGTACGCTATCAACAAGCATCGCATACGATGGAAAGGGGTTGATTACTTCGCTTACAGAATTGTATGCCGAAATAAAATAGTAGTTGTCGTAGAGAGGTTTGGTGTCGGTAAAACTGCGCGATTGCGGACTGATATTGTCCGACAGCAGTTGTTTGGTGCCGCCTGATGATTCGGAGCGGTATATCTTATATCCCTCAATTGCGGATTCTAGGTTGGCATCGTAAGTCCAGTTTACCACCACAGAATTGTTGTTAACAGTTTCGGCGTAGGTGAGTTCGGGCACCGAGGTGATTTCAGGCTTGCCTATGCATTTCGACACATCCGACATAGGACCACTTTCGCCAAAACTATCAAAGCCGTAGGCACGGTAGTAATATGCCTTGCCGTTGGTTTCAAGCGTGTCGATGATACGCATTTCAAACGAACCGTAAGTGGCTGAGATGGGTTGTTCGGATATTTTTTCAAAATGCTTGCCATCTTCGCTCTTTTCGATATAGTATGCTATATAATAAGGTGTGGCTTGCGTATCCCACGAAATATGTGCCGCGCGGTTGCGTACCACTATTGTGGGGGCTGGCGGAGGGTATAGCGGGCGGTAGGCTCGTATCGACGACATTACCACTGCTGTGTCGGTGTAGAGGGTGTCGGCGGTTGCCAACCTTACAGAGTAGATATAGGTGCTGCTCTTGTCCACATCGGAGTCGTTGTAATATAGTCCGGCAAGGCGGGCGGTGGTGGTGTCCATATCAGCGCAGTAGAGGGCAAAGCCAAACCGCTGTTCGTTGTCGTTGTGTTTTTTATATGCTGTAATAGGATTAAAATCGGTGTAAGTCTCGCGCTCTCCAAATATGCACTCTGCCGCCACTGCGGTATACTGGTTGTCGGCGTATGGCTCCCATTCGCCCATTTCCGCCATTTTGATATTTTTAGAAAATTGTTTTTCTGCCCATACCGAATCGCCCTGCTCTTTTACCAAATATTTTTCAAACGTATATCCGCATTGCTTAGCCTCGTCCCACACTGGATACGCAACTGGAGCCCAACGGAGTTCAATGCGGTCGCGCCCGGGCTTAGCTATCAGCATGATATTCTGCTGCCGCTGCGCCATAGCGGGCATACATATCATTATCAGAAGTATAAGAGATGGTAGTTTCATGCAGAGGTAGTTTGTGTTTTTTCGTCGGCTAAATAACAAATATAAAATCACTCTGCAAAATATTTTTAACACTTTTTTTTAAATATATTATATATTGATAATATTTTATAACGGCAATAATTTTCAAAAACTGCTTAACTAACTGAAATATATATAGCACATTATAAAAATATATAATTAAATAAAATTAGTAAAAAATAGATAAGAAAATATTTGGATTGTCGGGAGAAATGGTTACATTTGGGGCGAAAAAATAATCAGTAACTAATTAAAATTTAACTATAATGAAAAAGATTTATCTACTATCCATTGCCGCCATCTTATCGGTTGCAGTGATGTTGGTATCGTGCCATAAAGAGGACGAAACCGAACCCACACCCAATCCCGAACCAAATAAGGAAGAGCAAAAAAACGAGCCGAAGATTCAGTACGATTCGTCGGGAGTGGACATGCTGCTCGCAAGAAGCACTTTCACTTTTTTCAACAAAGACAACCACAATCCACAATCAGGCGCAACAGACTGCAGCTGTTTCAGCATCCCGATAAATATAGCCGCCAGCTACAAACTATACGACCCTTTCGAAATCAAAGTGCTCGACACTCTGTCGTACACTTACAGATATCAGGTCGCAAGTTTTTCAGTCACCGACGCTTCGGGCGAGAATTTGTCCACCGGATGCTCTGTGCCTGAGTCTCCCGACGTTATGGCGTATTTAACACACAAAGAACTGAAGCCCAACACAGAATACACTGCCTCTGTAACCATCACCCTCGCGCAACTTGTTAACGGCGAGTGGAAGCAAGTGACACATTTGGGCAACACCTACGACTACTCCTGCTCTGTGAAATTCACCACAGGAGAACTGCCAGAAGGAAACAAAATTGACAGCAAATTCATATCGTACCAGTATCCAATCGACCGTCAGTTGTACTACCTACCTGAAGAATACAAACAAGGATACATCATGCTCGGATATAGTTACAACAACATATTCAGCGGAGTGTCGGAGCAAGATATGAAACTCGTAATCACATCGATAAGCGACGAAAACCAGCCGAAGCAAACCACAAGTTTCACATATAAGGAATTTAACGATGTGCCAAATGAAGCCGCCGAAATCAACTATTCGTTAGAGAATATCACATTCAACCCGCAGACTATCTACCGATTTGATTTCTTGTGTGGAGAAGACACAATATATTATATGCATTTCGCCACAAGCAAGTTCCCTGATATGAAATCAAAATTTGCCTCGATTCTATCAACTGGCCTTAAAACCTCTTATACTGCAGAATATCTTGTTATGGGTGAGGCATATGAATTACAATACGACGAATTTTTCGATGATTTCGAACTAAAAAATGAGCAAAGGACAAACGGCAATATTACATTAAGTGGTCTAGTAAGGTTTGAAATGGATTTCAAAAAATCTGACGCCTTTCACAATAGTGAATATGAATATATTTACGATAATTACACAGATGTACTTAAGAATGTTACTCAGAACCGCATCGAAGGCTATCCTCCATCTTCGGAATTTTATTACGTTAAGACTTATAACATTAAAGTTTTTCTAAATGACTTTCAAATTAACCATAAAAAAATCGCCTCTTTTACGGAATATACATCACAGATAACTTGTAATTTTTCAAATATCATGATGGACGACTACTCCATAATCAACAAATATATTTCTGAACCTGCCAATGAAATAGAACAACATATAAAAAATAAGTTACCACCCTGGCCTTATTTACCTTTTGGTACTTACAAATGTTGGTTCTATTACCTGTTGCCAGGAAAGGGCACTATTCTTTATAAAGAATATTTTGACTTAGACTCATGGAGCTCATTGAGATAAAGAATATTTTGAAATTAACGTAGGAAAATAGTTGTCATGAAATATATTATTGGATTATTGGCATTGTTATTTTGTCATGTTGGTGTGTTTGGTGCAGGTAGTTATTACTATGTCACATTGAGTTTTTTCGGTTCGTTGGAAGTTGCCGACACCGAAATAACACTTCAGAATGGTTTTAAGGCAAAGTTTAATCATAAAGGCCATTCTCTTGAAGTTCCTTTTGACGAAGATGCCAATAATCCAATAATCATTAAATTCACCGCTCCGGATGGCGTGGATTATAGTAGCAGTTTGTCATCACAAGATATTAAAGAATCATTGAATTCTTCCAAGTCAAAGGTCTTGTATACACAGCCTCCTCTTGTTGATGGAGACTTTTATAAATATTTTGGAGTGAATTTTAATTATAGACAAAAAACATTAAAATTTGGTAAAGATTACTTTTGTGAAGGAGATGAGTTATCATTTGAGGGACCAGACATTACTTATCGTATAGCACCTTATTCCATTCAAATACGCGAGGAGAACGGTGAATGGCGCAATATAGGCTCACACGATCATTCAATATCATATTACGACCTTGAATCATTCCGTGCTTCTCCCTATTGTAACGCAGAATCTATTTTTCTTTGGACATGCTATATTAGAATCCTTTATGCAGGATATTATATCGATCTCGGTCAGATTCCACCTTTTTACCGACAGGCTAAATTCGAATCAGGTGAAATGTCAATTAAAAATGACACATTAAGTGTGCCTCCGTTGGGGAATTGTCTATTTCTTAAAGTTAACGGCAAGGCCAAAGATTGTTCCAGAAACGATTATTCTCACTTATATTTATCGCCAGGAATAAAATGTATAATTTTAAATTATGATAAAGAAAAACTCCCACAAGGGGAAGTTTATTCTTGCCCTACTACCTCTTACGCAGTTGTATTTTCATCAGAACATGATTATGTCGGTGAAAATGAAAACGATGGCAAAATAGACTTTTGGAGCGAGGAACAGGCTGTAACAGGTCGTCAAGGAGCGATTGTTTTAAAAACAGATCCATTCCCTTACACAGATAAAGGGACTATGGACACGAAGAAAATGCCAAATATATCAATTTGTAATGCAGAAGAAATACAAATTGACAGCATCGAAATTAAAGGTTACGATAATGATGGGATTCCTGTATACCCTAATAATCCTGACGATCCTGACGAATCTAAAGTTACATCATATTCAATAGTAACAGAAGGAGAACACAGAGTAAAATATCTAACCCATAGTTTACCTGCCGACCTATGCAAAAAAGGTGACCATACTATCATCATCAAACCCGACCTTTCAAATTGTATCCCTCAAAAAATTACATATACCCTGAAAGGTTATTATCACAATATTTCAATAGAAGAAAATGATTATAGTTATTTTGCATGTAATCAGGATGACAATGGCGGAGGTGGCTTGTTGACGATTAAAGAGATTAATAAAATAGATGGAGGCAAAGGTGGAGGTTATATCTTAGTAGAGACTGATGCTGAAAATAATGAAACAAAAACTGACATAAAAGCTAATGAACCTATACGAATTACAGGAATAGGAAATGTTAGGATTCGAGACAATGTTGAGGATGATGGTTGGATAGACCGTCAATCTAACCCATTGGTATTAAAGCAAACAAGTAACATTCCAAAGATAAATCTGGAACCCACTCCGGTAACTTGCCACGATGAAAGTACTGGAAGTGTAACTGTCTCTATTGATATCGACAATATTTATGCAGGCCAGTGGGGAATTGATCCAGTGAAAGATATAAATCCACAAATAACTGAGGACAAAAAAATATTTTTTCCAGACTTATCAGCAGGCGAATATACCGTATCTTGTACTATTCAAAATAACTGCTACATCGTCGATACCACAGTTACAATCGCGCAACCAGACATTCCTATAGAATTTAAATTAAAATCCACACCCACAACATGCGAAGGCAGCGGCGATGGATTAATCACAGTATCAAGTATAAGTATTCAAAAAAACGAAGAAGAAGAAAAAGATAAGTTCACTACTCTAATATATTATGCTACAGAAGAACAATCCAAAAACCTAAATACATTACAATATAATTTATTTTATAAAGAAAACCAACAATCAGAGTCACACCAATTTAATGATAATGATGAACCCACGCCTTTTGAGAATAAATCATACTACGTGTACACTACAGTAAAAGCAAACGAAACCAACGAGTGTTCATCTTCGGAAAAAATAGTTAAAATTGATTCTGAAAACCCACAAAAAACTTTAATATTGCTTCCTACAGCTGCATCGTGCGAAGCGGCAAAAAACGGCACGTTAAATTATGATACAATAGGAAGATTTAAACCGACCAAGGTAGATTATATATCAACATTAGAAACTTCACCGACAATAAATGATGAGTTGAAGTTAATCAACTATCAGTTTGGAGTTGGGACATATAATATAGGTTTGATTGATGGTAAAGGATGTAGATTCGACTCCTCATTCACTATTGTATCAAACACATACACATTTTCATCCTCCACCGAAAACGCCTCATGTGCCGCTGCCCCAAACGGAAGCGCAGAGATTTCTGCAACTATTTCAACTACTAAAGGTAACAAACAAGGATCGTTTAATCCAACATGTTACTCTTGGACATTACAAAACAATCATATTACCAAACACACCACCACAACCGATACCATAAGCGGTTTGTTGCCTGGCAAATATAACGTAAAGATTAATCATGATGTAAATTGCACTTCATCCACCGAAGTGGTAATCGGCACAAACACATACAACTTTCTCGGCACTCAATACCACGACCTTTCGTGCGTAGATGCATCAAACGGCGATATAACTGCACAAATCAACAAATCTGGTAATGGCGACTTTAATATAAACTCTTACACTTGGCACGTTAAACCACATGTCGATTTTGATGATGAATCTAACTGTCAGAAAATAAGCGATGATTGTTACAGATTTTCGCTTCAAGGGCTAAGCAAAAATGAGTATACTTTGAAAGTATTTCACGATGAAGTGTGTGAAAACGACACCACAATCAATATAGATATTAACGAATATAATTGGGCAACCGAATACCGCTATCTTTCATGTCCCGAGGCATCCAACGGCTATATTTCAGCCAGTATACAGCGAGCAGATAATTACACCGGAACATTCAATATCAATAATTTTACATGGACATTGAATGGCAAAGAGTTTAAAAATGGAGAAAATCCAACCAAGAATATAAACGACACTTACCCGCCATTTACACTTTCTGACCTTGGTTCTGGGTTGTACCAACTTTCATTAACCCACGATGATAAATGCACAGAGAGCACCACTGTAAATATCGACGTAAACAAATACTCGCATTTTGTAAACACTACTAACGCTCCATGTGTTGAGATTAATAGCGGAAGTGCCATTGCTGTATCAAAAATTTTGTCAGGTACACCAGTATCCTTTAATCCTCACTACTTTTGGACGGTTAAAAACGGCGAACCAATATCCACCGGGTCTAACAATTTCATCACAGAACGTTATTCTGGCGATTACAATGTGCGGTTAGAGTGGGAAGGCGGATGCAACACCGAAATCAATTTCGAAATCAAACACGACACTCTCCGTCCCTCGTTTTTAACCACCCACGCCGAGTGCGCCGACAAGCAGTCAATTGGCGGCAAGGTAGAAATTAATATGTCGCCTGAGCGCACCTACAAATACATTTGGGACGATGACACTGAAGGCACAGAATCTAATATCGCCGAAAACTTAGCAGCAGGCTCTCACACTGTAAGAATCGTCGACCAACATAATTGTTCCATACAAGAATCGTTTGACATACTCAACAGCGATTTTTCGGTAAATGTAAAATCCGAGAACGCCCTTTGCCGTCAGGATGCCACAGGAAAGGTGATTTTTGATATCAAAGGCGGCAGAGGCAAGTATGCTATCGACTGGCAAGGCAACAACGCCCTCTCGCAGAGCAATATCACCACAAACTCCTTTACTCAAGATAATGTTCCCGTGGGTGTGTATACCATCAATATTAAAGACGAAACCAACTGTGTATCAACGCATAAGGTAACTATCGCCAGCGGCAACCTCAAGGTTTCGCACAAAGAAACAGAGGCAAGTTGCTCGTCGATAGGCAATGCAAGAGCCGAAATTGCAGTGTCGGGTGCAAAATTGCCCGTAACCTACAAATGGAGCGACAATGTGGAAACCCCCGACCCTGTTCGTAACAACCTTGCCAATGGCAACTACGTGGTAACAGTGGTAGACCAAAACAACTGCATCATGCCTGTAGACATAAAAATTTACAGCAAGAAACTCAGCACCTCCACCGCTATCGACAGCGCCACCTGCGGTCTTGACCCCGACGGAGCAGCCGACATAAGGTTGTTTTCGGCAACGTCGCCATTCACATTCACTTGGCCCGACGGAAAAATCACTTCAGATAGCAAACGCAGCGGTCTCGACAAGGGCAACTACGATGTGCTGATAACCGATGCTAATGGTTGCGAGGTGCATGCCAATGTGGCTATTCCCCATAAGGGATATTTGCAAAACGATGTTCCAAGCAGCATCAACCTTTGCTACAACGGCGAAATCACTGTTGACGCCAACGAGTTTGACGGTTATGAGTGGATATGCAACGGCTGGGTGGTAGACAACAACCGATTTTATACAGTAAAATCGCCCGGCACGTATATCATCAAAGCCAACGGCTACGACGACTGCTATGCTGTGGATACAATTTCGGTTACGATGTCGCCAACATCGTTCTCGCCATATTTCCGTATGTCGTCGGCATCATACATCAACGACACCCTCGTGGTAATGGAGATGTCGCAAACCAATCCCGACAAATATTCTTGGAAATACGATACTCTCGCTTTCGACTGCGACAATTCCAAAGGCTCAGAACGTGAACTGCGACTTATTCCCAAACTTTCGGGCATATACAGTGTTACACTTTCTGCCGAAAACCAAGACTGCGTTTCTGACATTTCCAAGCCTGTGGAGATATTTGCCACGGTACGTCCCGACGACGAACTCTCGCCGCTATATGTAGAACGCTCTATTGTAAAGGACTTTGCCATTTCGCCCAATCCCACCAAAGGACCTATCACGGTAGAGGTAAACCTTTCGCAAATTTCCGATGTGCGGCTTACTATTTACGACCTCAATTTTGGCAAAATACGCAAACAGGTTACGCTCCGCAATTCTGACAATTACAAACTCGACATCAACGACATACTATCTTCCGGTGCGTATGTAGTAATATTGCAAACCGGCAACGAAACCAAACAAATAAAATACATTGTTAGCCGATAAATACATTACCCTGTTATGCAAAATCAAAATTTACAAAACCGTCTCGGGGTTTTCTTGACTACAGTATTAGTGGTAAGTATGTTTGCTTCTAGCTGCCAAGTGTCAGCACAAAACGCATACGCGACATTAGAATACGGCACTCTAACTTTTTATTACAACGATAATCAACCTTCGGGCGCATTTGAAATCAACACTGGCAGCGAAACGCCTGCATGGAACGCATCTTCGGCAGATATTACTAAGGTGGTTTTCAACAGTTCGTTTGCAAACTATAAGCCCAACACCTGTTACCGATGGTTTTGCGGATGTGTTAACTTGCAATCGGTAGACGGTATCCAAAACCTCAACACGCAAAACGCCGCATCAATGGCTTATATGTTTTACCAATGTGGTAATCTTAAGTTGCTCAACCTTAGCGGATTCAATACTGCAAAAGTTAAAAGTATGATGGCTATGTTTGCCAACTGCGAAAAACTTAATACTCTCGACCTCAGTGCGTTCAACACTCAGAATGTGGACGATATGAACTCGATGTTTTTCCGCTGTAGAAATCTCAGCCAGGTGGTGCTCAGCAGTTTCAACACCAAGAATGTTGCAAATATGTACTCGATGTTTGCCTATTGCCGCGCCCTCAACGAAATAGATTTAAAATCATTCAACACTGGCAAGGTAACTGATATGCGCCGCATGTTTTACGATTGCCCACAGTTAGAAACCATTTATGCCGGAGATTTATGGTCAACAGTAAATGTGTCGCAATCCGACGATATGTTTTATGGCTGCAACAATCTTTTTGGCGGGTATAATACTATTTTTAGCGATGCAAATACTGATAAAGAATACGCACAAATAGATTCCGAAACACAGGCAGGATATTTAACACAAAGCGGCACCACCCAAGTGGCACATCGCTTAATTGTGGCTTCTCCGCCTATAAAAACAGAATACTGCCTTGGTGAGCCGTTAGATATTACGGGCTGCAAAATATCAGTATTCTTTAACGATAATAGTTCCAAAACTTTCAACCTCCGCCAAGATTTAGTGGCAGAATACAACCCGTCGGCCGTTGGCGAACACAATGTGATAATCAGGGTTTATGGCGGCGAATGTAGTTTCAAGGTCAACTTCTACGACCAAGAATCTCCATATTATCTATGGGACAGCAAAACGCTTACAGCCACATTATATTATGGGCATTATCGCAACGGCGCAACTTGTATGCACACTCTGCCTGATTCGATAAAAAATAAGGTAGAAAAAATTGATTTTGAAATATCGTTTGCCAAATACGCCCCCGAAAGCACCGTAGAATTGTTTAAAGGTTGCCAAAATCTTGTTGAATTTACCAACCTGCAATATTTCAACACCACAGCAGTCCGTGATATGTCGTTTATGTTTGATGGTTGCGAAAATCTCCGCTCACTCGACCTTAGCAATTTCAACAACAGCAAAGCCGCATACGCCCAAGGTATGTTTAAAGAGTGCGGAAAATTAAAAACTATCTACTATGGCGACTATTGGGATACCGACAAAACCGCAGATGCCGTTATCTATAATCCTGATTGCGCACAATATTTCACCTACAAAAAAGCACAGGCATTTGTGTTTCCACCCGAACCCCTCCCTCTTGTATTCAACAATCAGCCCCAGAAGTTGATTGCCGATATGGAGTCGAACCTTGGCACGGTTTTATACAGCCTCGACGGTAAAAACTATTCCGAATATATTCCCTCAGCCACTCATGCCGGCGATTACACCGTGTATTACAAGGTAGAAGACAATGAAAAATATGTTGGCACACAACCGCAAACCATCAACGTAAACATAAGCAAGGGCAAAAGCGTGATTACAACTGTTCCTACCGCCATTGGTTTTCTTGTATACATGGGACAGCCTCAGCCACTGATTACCGAAGGTACATCCAATTTTGGAACAATATTGTATCGTCTCGGCTCCGAAGGTGAATATTCCACAACGCTTCCCGAGGCTACCGAACCTGGCATTTACAAAGTATACTACAAAATTGAAGACAGCGACGATTATGAGGACGTTCCCGAACAGTATATAGAGACAAAAATAGATGCCAAAACGCCTGTTGATATCGCACCAGAGGCAATCAAGCCAAACGTTTGGTGCAGCAACGGCACTATTTTTATTGTTGGTGCGTCCTTGGGCGTTAGATACAGTATTGTCGACATTACAGGTCGCATAATCACTTCGGCCACCATTAATGCTTCACGTCAAGCAATCCATATCAACAAAAAAGGAATTTTTGTTGTAACTATTGGTAAATACTGCTATAAGGTGGTAAACCAATAATAACAAATCAGCCAGCGAAAATATTTTTCGCTGGCTGATCTTACTATAAAATCAATCCGCTGTATTATGCAAGGTAGTTGTTGATGTTGGTTTCGATGCGTTTGGCAATATCTTGCGAAAGGTCGGCTTTTTGGAATTTTTCGCCAGTGATATTCTCAAAGAGTTCGATGTAGCGTGCAGAGATGCCAGCCACTATCTCGTCGGTCATTTCAGGAACTTTCTGTCCCTCTTTGCCTTGGAAACCGTTTGCCATAAGCCATTCGCGTACAAACTCTTTTGAAAGTTGTTTCTGCTGTTCGCCTTTGGCAAAACGTTCTTCGTAACCTTCGGAGTAGAAATAGCGCGACGAGTCGGGAGTGTGAATTTCGTCGATGAGCACAATTTTGCCGTCGATTTTGCCGAACTCGTATTTGGTGTCAACAAGGATGAGTCCTCGTTTGGCGGCTATCTCGGTGCCACGTTCAAATAGTTTGTAGGTGATTTCTTCTATCTGAGCGTAGTCTTCGGGCGAAATAAGTCCACGTTTGAGAATTTCTTCCTTTGAAATATCCTCGTCGTGCCCCTCTGCTGCCTTGGTGGTGGGGGTGATAATGGGTTTGGGAAATTTCTGATGCTCTTTCATACCTTCGGGAATCTTAACGCCGCAGATTTCTCTTGCACCCGATTTGTAGGTGCGCCACGAACTGCCAGTGAGGTATCCGCGGATAATCATCTCCACAGGAAAAGCCTCAGCCTTCTGTCCCACTGTTACCATAGGGTCGGGAGTGGCAAGTTTCCAGTTGGGAACAATATCCTTGGTAGCGTCCAAAAACTTGGCGGCTATCTGATTGAGAATCTGTCCTTTGTAGGGAATACCCTTAGGCAAGATTACGTCGAATGCCGAAATACGGTCGGTGGCCACCATTATAAGTTTGTCGTTGTTGATGGTGTATACATCGCGGACTTTGCCGTGATAAACATTTGTTTGACCTTTAAAGTTGAAATCGGTCTTTATTAATGCGTTTGCCATAATATTTATTATTAATGAATTACGAATTATGAATTATGAATTATGAATTATGAATTATGAATTATGAATTGGAGTTTCATATGCCGAGATAATCTTCTTTACAAGTTTGTGTCGCACCACGTCGTCGCCGCTAAATGCTACAAACGAAATCTCTTTGATTCCTTTGAGAATATGGAGGGCGTGAACAAGTCCAGAATCGGATTTGCGGGGCAGGTCAATCTGGGTTTCGTCGCCAGTGACTATGAACTTGGAATTTTCGCCCATACGTGTGAGAAACATTTTCAACTGAGCCACTGTGGCGTTTTGAGCCTCGTCTAAAATCACTGCTGCGTCGGAGAGGGTACGTCCGCGCATAAAGGCAAGAGGGGCAATTTGTACAATACGCTCCTCAATCATATCTTCGAGACGACGTTGCGGAATCATATCGTTGAGAGCATCGTAGAGTGCCTGCATATATGGGTCGAGTTTCTCTTTCATGTCGCCAGGCAGAAAACCGATTTTTTCGCCAGCCTCCACCGCCGGACGGCAGAGTATTATTCGGCGCACCATTCCTGTTTTCAACGCTCTTACTGCCAGTGCCACAGCCAAGTATGTTTTACCTGTACCAGCGGGTCCTGTCGCAAACAAAAGGTCGTTGCGTTCAAGTTCCTTTACCATCTGCACTTGATTTTGCGAGCGTGGACGTATCGGCACACCAGTTACCGAATACACAATGGCATCGCCCCCGCCGGCATATAGCGAGGCTTTTTGCACGTCTTTATGTAATATACTCTCTAATTCGTTGTCGGATAGTGAATTATATTTTGAAAAATGTGCCTTGATTAGTTCTATGGATTCAGAAAAACGTTTCACCTCCTCGGTTTCGCCAAGAATTTTGATTTCATGACCACGGGCTATGAGTTTCAACTTGGGAAAATTCTGACGGATTTTTTCTAAACGCTGTTCGTTTACACCGTAAAGAACCACGGGGTCGATGTTGTCCAAATCTAATTTCTGTTCCATAACTAATTTACAAATTCTAATTCGCTGATAATGTTGCCAGCCTTGGCAAACTTATCAATTACAAATAGTACATATCTGATATCCACGCATATAGTGCGCTGAATGTCAGGTTCAAACATAATGTCGCAACTCATAGCCTCTTGATTGCCGTCGAAAGCCAAACCTATGATGTCGCCATCGCCATTGAGCACTGCGCTTCCACTGTTGCCGCCAGAGATGTCGTTGTCGGTGAGGAAGCAGAGCCGCAGTGTATCGTTGTAAGCGTATGTACCAAAATCGCGTTTATCAAAAAGGTTTTGTAATTCGGGCAAAACCATAAAATCACGGTCGTTGTTGTTCTTTTTGGCAATAAGAGATTCAAAAGTGGTGTACCAGCCCATATCTTTGCCTTGATAGGTGTAGCCGCAAACTTTGCCGTAAGTGAGCCTCATTGTACTGTTGGCATCGGGATAGAAAAGTGTGTCGGGATTGATAGATTTAGCCATCTCCATCATTGCCTTGGTGTAGTCACGATAGTGAACCTCGGTTTTGCATTCAAGGGCGTCGGACGCTTGAAAATAGTCCATTTTTTCAACAATTTCTACCGCAAGCAAAAACAAAAGATCTTGTGAGAGAGCCTCGGCTGAGGGATTTTTCAAGAAATTGTTGTAACGGTCTTTGTCGGTGAGAATCGATGTGGTGAAATTTTGTTCCAATAGGAGAAAGAATGCTGAATCGTTTGATCCAGCGGGACAATATTTTTGCGGCACATGGTCTACATAATATTTTAGCATCTGTTTCGAAACTGTATAATCAATTTTGGGATTATAGTTGCGAAAATATGCCTCGGAGTTGGCTTTTAGTTCTTTAACTATTTCTTCAACCTTTTGACGATAACCTATTGAGAGATAATGGTATAACATATAGTGTTTAGAACCAAATTTCACAAACTCGCATCCTGCATACATCGACGCAAGCCAATAGTTCATATAAATATCGTTCTGAGAGTTGGCTATTAAATCGTTGTTGTATTGCTGAATCACTTTCTTGTATTTGCTTTTTTTGTCGGCTGAAATCCATTTGTCGAGGTCGGTTTCTGCCTTTTGACGGCGCTCTATCACTTTTAAATCGTTGATACAGCGGTAAGTATCGTAATAATATTTATAAGCATTGTAATCTTCGGTGTGTTTAGAGGCATACTGAATGCGAATGGCATCGTCGGAATCCATAAACGATTTAGTGATGTCGAGTTTTTGTTTATAGGTCTCGGAAAGCACTGAAAAATTGTCTTTGAGCATGCGAATTTGGCGAGGCGAATAGTGTCTTTGGGTTTCGGCAGGATAACCGATTATCATAGCAAAATCGCCTTCGTTTACGCCTTTGGTGTTGATTTTAAGATATTTTTGGGGAACGTATGGAATGTTTTTCTCGGAATATTCGGCAGGAGAACCATCGGGCGCAGTGTATACGCGGAAAATGCAAAAGTCGGCACCTTGTCGAGGCCATGCAAAATTGTCGTTTTCGCCGCCAAACTGTCCAATTGATTCGGGAGGTGCACCAACCAAACGTATATCTTTGTATACCACATATTTAAACATGTAGTAATAGTTGCCGTTGAAAAAATTACTAATCTCAGCCTTATATTTACCGTTTTCAGAATACTCTTCTTCCAACGACTCAATAGTGCCTTCGATAACTGCTATTTGCGATTCGGGACCAAGGCGGAGGGTAGATGGTGTAAGAATTTTGTCGGTAACATCTTCGATGCTTATCAGTAGTGCAGCAGTTTTGCCTTTAATGGGTATCTCGTCTGCCATTTTTTTAGCCCAAAAACCGTTGGTAAGGTAATCGTTGCTAACCGAACTTATAGATTGAATATCTTCGTATCCGCAGTGGTGATTGGTAAGTAGCATACCTTTGGTAGATACAAATTCGGCGGTACATTCTCCATCATTGAGGGAAACGATTGCATCTTTTAAACATGTTTGGTTGATACTGTAAATATCTTCGGGAGTAAGGCGAAATCCTGCCTCTTTCATCTGCTGATAGTTTTTGCCTATAAGCGAAAGTACCCACATTCCCTCTCCTGCCATCACTTGCGAAACAGTGAGCGAGATAATTGTAAGAAGTGAGATAAATGTTTTCATATAGAGTTTCAATAGTTTTTAAAAAGGCGGATTCCCAAAGAGAGGAAATCCGCCCTAAAGGATGGATGATGAATGATATTATAATTTCTTGCGGACTTCTTTCTCGTCGTACGACTCGATAATGTCGCCCACGCGTATGTCGTTGAATTTGTCGATATTTAAGCCGCACTCCATGCCGGTGGTAACTTCCGAAACATCGTCTTTGAAACGTTTGAGCGATCCAAGTTCGCCAGAGTAAACCACAATACCGTCGCGGATAACGCGGCATTTGTTTTTGCGGATAATTTTGCCGTCTTGTACAAGGCAGCCTGCAATGTTGCCCACCTTGGATATTTTGAAAATCTCCTTGATTTCGGCAGTACCTGTAATCTCCTCTTTGATGTCGGGAGAGAGCATACCTTCGAGAGCGTCTTTTACATCGTCGATAGCATCGTAGATGATAGAGTAGAGACGAATCTCCACATTGTCTTTTTCGGCAAGTTTCTTGGTGCCTTGTGCAGGACGTACTTGGAAACCAATAATGATTGCCTTGGATGCCTTGGCAAGCATAACGTCGGATTCTGAAATCTGACCTACGCCCGCATGTATTACCTTAACTTTGATGCTTTCGGTAGAGAGTTTTTCAAACGAACTTTTGAGAGCCTCAATAGAGCCTTGCACGTCGCCTTTGATAACGAGGTTGAGCACAAGTTCTTCTGAGTTGCCTGCTATAACGTCGTGAGCAAACTTGTTGAGGTCCATTACGTTGATACGGTTGGTGATTTCGCGTTCAATTTGTTGACGGCGTACAGCACGTTCGCGAGCAGCACGTTCGTCTTCCATCACCTCAAACTTGTCGCCGGCGTTAGGTGCGCCATTGAGACCAAGTATGGATGCTGCCATGGCAGGACCGGCGCTCTTGATACGCTTGTTGCGTTCGTTGAACATAGCCTTGATTTTGCCAGAATAGCAGCCTGCCCATACCACATCGCCCACTTTGAGTATACCGTGGCTTACCACCACGTTGGTAACGTATCCTTGACCATGGTCGAGCGATGCCTCTACCACTGATCCAAATGCGGGACATGTGTATGATGCTTTGAGTTCGAGCACTTCGGCTTCGAGCAATATGCGTTCGAGAAGTTTGTCTACGTTGGTACCTTGCTTTGCAGAAATATCTACGCAGCCATAATCGCCACCCCAATCTTCCACAAGCATACCGCGTTCCGAAAGTTCGCGACGGATTTTTTCGGGGTCGGCATTGGGACGGTCAATTTTATTGATAGCGAAAATAATCGGCACGTTGGCGGCCTTGGCATGGCTGATAGCCTCCTCGGTGGTGGGCATCACCTGCGAATCGGCGGCAATCACAATTACCACAATGTCGGTGATTTTGGTACCGCGGGCACGCATAGCCGTAAACGCCTCGTGACCGGGAGTATCGAGGAAAGTGATACGTTTGCCATCGGGTAGCGTTACATTGTAAGCACCAATATGCTGTGTAATACCACCTGCCTCACCGGCAATAACGTTGGTTTTGCGGATATAGTCGAGGAGCGCAGTTTTACCGTGGTCAACGTGACCCATGATGGTAACGATAGGCGGACGTTCCTCCATTTCGTTGGGGTCGAGTTTCTTTTCAAGGTCAGACTCGTCGCCGATGTTGAGGAATTTAACCTCAAAACCAAATTCTTCGGCAAGAATTTTAATCATTTCGGCGTCGAGACGCGAGTTGATAGAAACCGGAGTGCCTAAGTCGAAACAAATCGACAGAAGTTGGTTTACAGGCACATCCATCAGCGAAGAGAGGTCGTTGGCGGTGATAAACTCAGTGATTTCGAGAATCTTCTTTTCGTCTTCGGCGCGTTTGTTCTCTTCGTCGATACGTTCGTGAATAATTTTACGCTTTAAGCGGTTATATTTTGAAGTGGCGCTTTTACCGCCCTGATTTTCCATGAGGGCACGCGTCTCTTTGATTTGCTTTTTGATATCTTCGGCGGTAATCTCCTTTTTGATCTCTTCGGTGCGGTGTTTTTTGTCGCGACCTCTGCGACCCTCGCCGTTGTTTTTCTGTTCGCCGCGTTCGCCGCGTTCGCCACGTTCGCCACGCTCTTTTTGTTCGCCTTTTTTGCCGTTGCGGGGCGGACGGTTTTTAGAATCGCCCTTGGAATTTTCGCGTTGCTCGTCTTTTTGTTGAATATCAACGGGTTCTTTTCCTATTCTACGGCGTTTTTTCTTGTTTTGACGTCTTCCTTGTGAGGGCTTGGGTTCGTCGTGAAGTTCAATTTTGCCAACGATTGTAGGACCGGTGATTTTGTGCACTTTGGGAATGAAAATTTCAGCGTCGGTGGGAACGGCATCGTTCGACAACCTATCTTCCGAACGTTCCACGCGGTTTTGAGGCTGCGGTTCGGGACGGCGGTCGGCGTTTTTCTTTTCGGCGGGGCGGTTTAGCGAGTCTAAATCTACCTTGCCCACAACCTTCACAGTCCTTTCGTCTTTTTGCTGACCTGGGTTCTTAGGCCTGTTATTGTTGTTATTATTGTTGTTGTTCTTGTTTTTGTTTTCGTTGCGTTGCTGTCCGTTCTGTGTGTCGGACTTGTTGTTGTCTTGTTGCACTGGCAGTTTCTGTTTGTTGTCGTCAGCAGCTTTTGGTTGCTGTTGCGAGTTTGTTGTCTTAGTTTTATTGTTCTGATCCAGGTCTATTTTTCCCAAAATCTTGAATTCTTGTTTTTCGGCTTGGCTGTTGTTCTGGTGTTTGTTAGGCTCTTTTCCGGCAGTTATAGTCTCTTTTCTTTTTTTGTCGATTTCCACCTGCTTTTCCACTTGTTTTTTGGCGAGCATGTCGGAACTGAACTCTTTAACGAGCATGTCGTACTGAGCGCCGTCAATCTTAGTGTTAGGGTTGGCGTCGATTTTCTGTCCTTTTTTGTGAAGGAACTCTACGATGGTGTTGATTCCTACGTTAAGTTCTTTCGCGATTTTGTTTAGTCTTATGTCCTTGTTGTCCTGCATTGTGAATTTTTAATTAACTGCTGTTAAATCTAAGTTTCCGGCATATTTTAAGCGAATCCATGGCTTATTCGAATTCTGCTTTAAGTATATTCAGAACTTCCTCAATAGTCTCCTCTTCAAGGTCGGTGCGTTTAACGAGTTCGTCTTTGGAGATTTTAAGTACGTCTTTGGCTGTATCGCAGCCGATCGACTTGAGCGTGTCGATAATCCACATTTCAATTTCGTCGTTGAATTCTTCGAGGTCAACGTCTTCTTCGCCCTCGTCGATGTCGCGATAAACTTCGATGTCGTATCCAGTAAGCTGTGTGGCGAGTTTGATGTTGGCGCCCATTTTGCCGATGGCTTTTGACACTTCTTCGGGATCGAGATATACTTCTGCCTTCTTGTCGGCTTCGTTGATTTTTATATTGTTGATCTTGGCCGGGTTGAGGGCACGCTGTATGTATAGCTGGGTGTTGGCAGAGAAGTTTACTACGTCGATATTCTCGTTTCTAAGTTCGCGAACAATGCCGTGAATTCTTGAGCCCTTCATACCTACGCAAGCTCCTACTGGGTCGATACGGTCGTCGTAGCTTTCTACTGCCACTTTGGCGCGTTCGCCGGGGATACGTACAATCTTCTTGATGGTGATAAGTCCGTCGTTGATTTCGGGCACTTCAAGTTCAAACAATCTTTCGAGGAATGCCGGGTCGGTTCTTGACAAGAGAATGAACGGCGAACCGTTGCGCATTTCCACCTGACTGATAACGGCGCGGAGGTTGTCGCCTTTGCGGAAAAAGTCGGTAGGAATCTGCTCTGCTTTGGGTAGGGTGAGTTCGTTGCCTTCGTCGTCGAGGATGAGTATCTCGCGTTTCCACACTTGGTAAACTTCGCCAGCAACGATTTCACCAATGCGGTTTTTATATTTTTCGTAGAGTTTTTCTTTTTCGAGTTCTAATATTTTTGAAGTGAGGTTTTGTCTTAGAGTAAGAATGTTTCGGCGTCCGAAGTCGCGGAAGGGCACTTCGTCGGTAACTTCCTCGTCGATTTCGTAGTCGCTGTCGATTTTTTTAGCTTCGGTGAGCGAAATTTCGAGATTTGGGTCTTGCAGGTCGGAGTCTTCTACCACAACGCGGTTTCTCCATATCTCGAGGTCGCCTTTGTCGATGTTTATTATTATGTCGAAGTTTTCATCGGTGCCATACATTTTGGCAAGGATGTTTCTAAATACTTCTTCGATAACGCGCATCATGGTGGCGCGGTCAATGCTTTTCTGCTCTTTAAATTCGGCAAATGTCTCTATGAGGTTGTTGATTTCCATTTTTTTAACTGCCTATATTTTAAAATTTTATTTTCAATTTTGTTGTCTTAATGGCAGCGAAGTTTATAGTGTTGGTAACTTCGCTTTTTGTGCGCTTTCCGTTCACTTTTTCGGTGATGGTCTGCTTTATGGTGATGCCGTCGTCGTTTGCCGACAGCAGTTCTCCGTCGATTTTCTTGCCGTCGGCAAGCACGATATCTACGTATTTCCCGATATTTTTTGTGTACTGACGGGGCACTTTGAGCGGCTCGGTGAGTCCGGGACTTGTAACTTCAAGCTCAAAATCTTCTTGGTCGCGGTCGAGCAGTTCTTCGAGTTTCGATGATATTTCGCCGCACTGGTCGATGGTGATGCCTTCGTCGGTGTCGGCGGTGATGGTAATTTTGTTGTCGCCCGACACTTTTACGCTTACGAAGAAGAATTTTTCAAATTCTTTTTCTTGCTCCAATATCGATAGTATGCTCTGTTCTGATATCATTTTGTTATTGTGAATAAAAGAGGGGACTCTGAGTCCCCTCTTCTTTAATTTTTTGCAAAGTTAAGCATAATGTTTTTATTCTACAAAAAATATTATGCGTTTTTGATATTTTTTTTTGAAAAATATCTGCCAGCGTTATTATTCCGTTGTGTAAGTGGTTGGCTTTAAGGTATTTGATGTTAGTAATACTTAGGCTTGCGCTGTGGCAGGATATTTTCTGATAGCTTGTAGTGGAAGCATATCATTGTAACGAGGTACGCGTCGTTGTAGCCCGAGTTGCCACGTCTCATGTGTCCTGATTTGTAGGGAGCTGAGGCATCCACTAATTCTCCGTTGTTGTCAACGTCGAAGTGGCGGTCGGCGAATTTTGGAGTTAGATCGCTCGGCGGTTGCACACCTTCTTGCTCGTAATTGAAATAATAGTCGGACGAAACGTCGTCGATGTAATCGGTTGTGGTATAGTGGTTTGCTATTTCAAGGCTGAGTGCCATTTTTGGGTTGAGGCGGTATTTAACACCTAAGCCGATTGGCACTGTGGCAGCCCATAGTTTGTATGGTTTTGATTCGGTTTTTATGGTAATAGTGTTTCCGTTTTCGTCTACCACTTTAAGTGTTACGCCCGAGCCCTGACCTTCGGTGCATAGGGGCTGTAAGTCGTACCACGAGCCGTCGAGTTCGCCTTTGGGCTTGAAGTGTACAGCTCCTATACCAGTGAAAACATATGCCGAAATACGTTGTCTCCATTGTGAAACGCTTTGGAAAGCTCCAAAACGTGAAATGGCTTTTTCCTTAACAAAATAGTAGTCGATTGTAGCACCAAATTGAAATAAATCGCTGCGGAAGTTAAGGTTTCGTGCTTTTCGGTAAATGTTGGCAGATTCGGAGTCGTCGCCATAGATTCTGCAATATGTAAAGCTTGCTCTTGCCGAAAGCGGTTCAAGAATTCTGTAGCGATATCCCACTTGCATGGCAGGTCTTGTGCTTGCAAGGTCAACGTCGCGAATACCGAAAAAGTGGGCTGCATCTTTTTTGCCTCCGCCGAGCTCACCCATAAAGAAGTTGTAGCCTATTCCGCCGAACACGCTATTGCGGTCGCGTTTCCATGCCGTGGATTGCGGGTAAGCGGCAGAAAAAGCGACTATTAAAAGAAGTATAGTAGCAGTAACTTTTTTCATAGTTCTGTATATTTTGCGATATTTTGTCTCTGTGTTATAACGTATTTTTGCATATTATTGATATATCCGGCGCAAAGATATTAAAAAGTTTTTTGTTATTGTATTAATTTTTAGTTTCTTTTATCCATTCCCCATAGAAGTTTGTTTCGTAGGGTGTTGAAAAAAGTGCTTTCGCTAAATTTGATAAGTTTAAGTTTTTTGTCGGAGCGACGGAGCACAAGTTCTTCATCAAATGAGAAAGTGGCTTGCTTAAAATCTAATGATGCCAAAAAGTTTCTTCCTCTTCCATCGGCTTTTAACCTAAGCACGCTGTCGTCGGAAATAACAATTGGACGCACTGAGAGGTTGTGTGGCGATACAGGCGTAATTACAAAGTTGCCGCTGCCTGGTGTAATGATAGGTCCGCCAGCGCTGAGCGAATATGCGGTGCTACCTGTAGGAGTAGCAACAATCAAGCCATCCGACCAATATGTGTTAAGAAACTCTTCGTTGAGATAAACGTTGATGCTGATCATAGAGCTTGAGTTGACGCGCATTATGGTGAGTTCGTTGAGTGCGAAATTGAGGTCGCCAAAACGGTTGTTTTCGCTGTTGAGTTCAAGCAGTGTGCGTGTTTCTATTTGATAGTTTCGGGCGAATATATCTTCGAATGCTTTGTCGAGAGTTTTTTTCGATACTGTTGCAAGAAATCCTAACCGTCCGCTGTTGATTCCCACTACGGGAATGTCGGCTCCTACTGCGTAAGAAACGCTCTCGAGCATTGTGCCGTCGCCGCCTACGCTTATGAGAAGGTCGAGCCCGGCGGGCATAGTGTTGCTGCTGGCAAATGTGCCCGATATTTTTGGAAAGAAATACAGATCCTGATTAATGAATTTGAGATACTCCTCATGAATGTATATTTCAGCCTGATTGCGGTTGAGTGTTTCGAATATTTTGTATATCGATTCGTTGAAGTCTTCTTTGAATTCGCGTCCGAATATTGCAATTTTCATTTGGCAAGGTTTATTACATTATTAAATATTTTTAACGCCAAAATTTGCCCTTTTAGTATATTTTTGGTTAGAATTGTTAGAAAAACGACTTGATGCCTATTCCAAAGTAGTAATTGTTTTGTACGTTGCGAGTTGCAAACATGGAGAAAACCTTGTCGTAGTAGGTTACGAGGTCGAGACCCACGCCTAATGATCCGAGAAAAGTGTTGGTGTATGGATTGTTGAGCGAATCTGTGTGGGCGTGGTCTTCTACGTAGGCACAATCGGCAAAGAGGTTGATATATGCGGCAAAGTGTATCTTGTTGAACTTTGGTGCGTTGATGCGTTTTAGGTGGATAATATGGGTGGGGATAAGCTCAAACTTGTACGATGTTTTTAAGAAGGATAGCGCGTCGCCAAAGATGAGGTTGTGCTCGTAGCCCTCCAAAATGTTAGGTTTGGAGCCGATGTTTGGTCGCATATAAAAAGGGGTGTTGTTGGTGTATGTAGAAACAAAAATCTGCGCAGCGAAATATATTCGGTTTGTAACCTGCAAATAATGTCGCACATCGGCTTCTGCTCCAATTACTGATGGAGATTGCGAAAGATATCCTGTACGTTTGAAAGTAATTTCATAAAAAGAACCCGTTAACGGGTAGTACGACGAACTGCGGTTGTCGAGCCGAAACGAGTATGAGGTGGTGATGTTGCGAATGTGGGTTGCGCCATCGCCGAGATAGTCGGGATTGAGCATTGCCAACGAGTCGCAAATCGACACGTCGTTGTAAGCCACTTTAAAAAAATGCGAGGCGTTGATATTTTGCCTGAATTGATATACGAGTTCTGGCTTTATTTCTTTGAAACCGTTGTTGTTGAAGTGATTGTATTCGCCTTTGCCGTCGGTGGTGCGCACAAGCACGTCTTTTTGAGTTTTGAGCGAAAGGTGTGCTGCAAGCAGATGACGGTATTTTTTGTCGACAGCTATGTTTGAGTAGCTGATTTGCGAAATGTTGTTGAATCCTCGGCGGAAATTGAACGACAGCACCTCGCGGCGTCCACGGAAGTTGTATTTTTTTATGCCGAAGCAGATGTCAACTTTGTGAATGTCGGGTTCTCGCAGCCATTGGTTGAGGTTTCCGTTGTGAGGCGTTATGCTGAAAGCTGGCCAAAGATACCAGCGCTCTTCCACATTGATGGTTACGGCAATATATCCGGGCTCTATTTCGGTGGGAGAGATGGTAACGTAGTTGAAAAGCGAAGTTTTGAGCAGGTTTGTATGGCTACGTTCAAACTCTTGTGTAAGTGATTTGGTGTCTATGGTGTCGCCTTCGGCAAAGGTTATTTCGCGAAGGATGACGGTCTCCTTGGTTTTTTTGTTGCCAGTTACAGAAATAGACGACACTATAGTTTGGGGCACTAATGACAGCACGTTGACGTTAGGGTCCATAGCCGTAACATAGGCAGTGTCGTTGGTTTGCGCTTTTGCAATTGGCGAAATCATCAACAACGGCAATAATAATAATGCCGTATGTAAAACGTTACGGTATAAGGTGTTAATAGTCATTAGTCTGTTTGGTTAATCTACATTGCCCTAATTATTTGAATCTGATTTAAATATACGGTGAATTTTAATTCTTGTTTTGGCTAAGAAGTAATTTATTGAGGTAAAAATTACTCCGAACCCATATTTAACACTTCGTTTGAAATTAATTGATGAAGCCTCTTTGAAATACTTTGTGGGACAGGTGATTTCGGCAATCTCGTATCCAGCGTAAAAAATCTGGGCAATCATCTGGTTGTCGAATACAAAATCATCGCTGTCGGCTTCGAGGTTTAGTTTTTCGATTACCTCACGGGCAAAAGCGCGGTAGCCGGTGTGATATTCGCTGAGTTTCTGGTTCATCATAAGGTTTTGGAAGAATGTCAGAAACCTGTTTGAAATGTATTTGTAGAGGGGCATTCCACCTTTGCGTGCGCCTTTGCCCAAGATTCGGGAGGCTATCACCACAGGATAAACTCCGTTGGCGATGGTGTAGCACATGCTGTGGATTAGTTTTGGCGTGTACTGATAGTCGGGATGTAGCATCACCACAATGTCGCAACCAAGTTCCAGAGCCTTTTTGTAGCATGTTTTCTGGTTTCCTCCGTAGCCGCGGTTTTTTTCGTGGCGGATAATATGCTTGATGCCAAGTTGTGCCGCCACTTCTGCGGTATCGTCCTGACTGCAGTCGTCGGTGAGTATCACCTCGTCTACAATGTCGTAGGGGATTTCGTCGAGGGTCGGTTTTAGGGTCTTAGCGGCGTTGTATGCCGGAAGTACCACTCCTATTTTCTTGCCGTTAATCATTGAGCCACATTTTTATTATTTATAACATTCCTTTTGAACTTGGAATTGTTTGCAAGGTAAAGTCGTAGCTGATAGCTTGTTTTAAGCATTTGGCAAACGCCTTGAAAATGCCTTCCAACTTGTGATGCTCGTTGTCGCCCTCGGCTTTGATGTTGAGGTTGCATTTGGCATTGTCGCAAAACGATTTGAAGAAATGCGTGATCATTTCGGTGGGAAAATCGCCAATTTTTTCGCGTGTAAAATCGGCTTTGAATATCATCCATGGGCGACCTCCGAGGTCTAATGCCACTTGCGCCAAGCAGTCGTCCATAGGTAGCACAAAGGCATATCTATTAATGAGTTTGCGGCGCTGCCACAGTTGGTTAACAGCTGTACCGAGAGCCAATGCCACATCTTCGATGGTGTGATGCTCGTCTACCTCTATGTCGCCGTTGCAGGTAAGGTCTAAGCCAAAACATCCGTGCACAGGTAGTTGTGATAGCATATGGTCGAAGAATTTTACTCCTGTATCCACGTGCTTGATTTCGGGATTTGCGGGATAGAGTTTGAGGCTTATCTTGGTTTCGGCGGTGTTGCGTGTTACCTCAATGATATTGTTGCTGCTAATTAGAAACCGCTCCGCCTCGGTCCATGTTTTGGCGTGGAGGGCGCAGTAAGGCTCTAATTCTGAGGGTAGTTCATTGCCGAAGAATACAGCTTTGCAGCCAAGATTTTTGGCGAGCATAACATCGGTAGGACGATCGCCGAGTACAAAACTCTGCGAAAGGTCGTATTCTTCGCTTTCGAGATATTTTTTCATCATTACCGTTCCTGGTTTGCGTGTAGGCAGGTTTTCGTGTTCAAAACTGCGGTCGATAAGAATATCGGAAAACTCCACTCCCGACGATTTGAGAGTGTCGAGCATGAGGTTTTGCAGCGGCCAAAAATCATCCTCGGGAAAAGAGTCGGTTCCGAGTCCGTCTTGGTTGGTTGCCATCACAAACTCAAAATCAGTATATCTGCGGATGTTGTATAGCGAAATGATTGCGCCGTCTACAAACTTGAATTTTTCAAGACGGTCTACTTGATAGTCTACTGGCGGTTCCACGATGATAGTGCCGTCGCGGTCGATAAACAATACTCTCTTTTTCATAATTTAATTATCTTATTCTCTGTCCGTTAGCAAATTTTACAATAAAGGCGTCTGTAAACCCTTTGTTTTTAACTATTTGCAGAATATCTTTACATTCTGCCTCCGATTTTTTAGAACCGGCGGTGTATTTATACACGCTGTTGTCGGTGTAGTAATCCACATCTGGAATGCCGTCTAACATGGGGTCGTTGTTGGGAATCATGTTCCAGCTAACCTTAAACTGCACCTTATAAATAGTATCTTTGGTAACAGCTATATGGTTGTCTTTTTCGATTGGTTTTGGATTGTTGTAATCATATTTTCCTTTCCGAGTGCAAGCCATCAGCACCGATTCGTTGATTTGCGAAGCGTAACCTATCTTAAAGGGTAGCGGTTTTGAGTTGCGAGCAGCAAGAGCCTGTTTCAAATCTTCCTGCTTGTAATACGAGAACACATTCATGGGACGTGTGTAAGTGCCGAAAATGTTTACGTCGTAATCTTTGACCACGCGGGCGTAAGCAAGTCCCGATTCGTCTTGGAGAATACGGTCGCATTGGTCTAAAAGAATTTTGCGCATGATTGTAAACTCATTGTTTTGCAGTAGGTAAGATGCTGATTTTAAATAACATATTTTTTCGGGGTAAGAGTTGATGTAGTATGCAAACTCAAATGTTCCCGACATGGCAGGGTCGCTTGCCTCCATACGTAGATATGTGATTGAGCGGGTTTTGATGTCGCCGTCTTTGGTAAATGTTATCCTATAGCCGTAGGGATGTTTCTTGCGGTTGCTGTCGTTTTCGGTAATTTTGCCCAGATCGTTGATATACACGTCTTTATACGATGTTATAATGCAGTTTTCCATGGCAAGAGTATATAATATAAGGTGTATGGTGCCGTTGAGGGTGATGTTTTTGAAATCGTCGTGCATGTGACTTGCCACAAAAAATCCGTACTTATTGATGTAGCGGTAAGAATATAGCAGGGAATCAAGGTATTCGTGGGTTTCCTGTTCGGAAAGCATATCGGGCATTGTTACCGAGCCGGGATTTTCAAGACCGAGAAGCACATAGTCGGTTTCGTTTGGGAAAAATGTGAAGGCAAACACCAAGTCGGGACCGCCGAATGGATAAAATAGGCAAGTTGTATCTTTATGAAATTCAGGTATATTGGTGTTACACCATTGTTTTATGGGGTTGAGTGTTTTGGCTTTGAGGTCGCTCCACTGCTGCGATGCCTTTTTGGCGTACTCTTTATAATAGTCGGAACTTTGGATATGGGCAAACTTATCGACGGGCTTGCCAGCGAGAAACCGTGCAAGGTCGTTGACAGGTGGCAACTCGCTCTGGTTTAAGTAAATAGTACTTTCTGCTTGCGGTATGGAATCGTAGTTAAGTGCAGCCTGATTCTGTTTTTCGCCACCGCATGAGCAAAGCAGAGCCGCTGTTAATAGATAAAAAATGTGTAATACTTTCATAGTTATTAATTCAATACGATTGAAAACGTTAATGCCGTTATTTTTGTTGTGAATCTATTAGGCACGAAATTAGACTTTTTTTTTGAATGATGGTTTTTTTTATACTTAAAAATATGAAATTTGCACCATGAAAATATTTCTTACAATATTAACCACAATAATTACAGTGTTTGCCGTATCAGCGCAAAACGGAGGAGAGAGCGTATACACGTTTCTCAAACTACCCGTAAGCGGTAATTCTACGGCATTGGGTGGAACGTCAATTGCTGCCGGCAATCTCGGTGCCAACTATCTGTTTACCAACGCTTCGATGATCGACAGCACCTACGACCGCTATGCGTCATTGAACTATGCCGACTATATTGCCGACATTAATTTTGGTTCGGCTGCTTATGCCGCTAAAATCAACAACCTTTGGTCGGTGGCTGGCGGTGTGCTATTTATGCACTATGGCTCATTCGACTACGCCGACGAGGCTGGCATACTTGGCGGAACATTCTCTGCTAAGGACTGCGCCATATATTGCGCTGCCATTCGCCAGATTACCAAAGATTTGCGGGCAAGTGTTACCACCAAGGCTATATTTTCACATCTTGAACGTTACCGTTCGTGGGGAATCGCTTTTGATTTTGGTGTGGTTTACAATTTAGACAATATTGGCGTAACCATAGCCGCCACAGCCAATAACGTGGGATTTCAGTGTTCGCCGTATACAGGGTCAAACCGCGAGCCGCTTCCGTTGTGCATACAAGTAGGAGCGAGCAAGATATTGCAACATGCTCCGCTGAGTTTTTCTGCCACCGTTACCGAGTTGCAGAGCAGGCTTGACGAAGACAACGCCACCAATATAGCCGACCATCTTGTGCTAGGAGTGGAGCTTTTCCCAAAATCCACAGTGTCGGCAAAAGCAGGATTCAATGTGCAGAAACACAATGATTTGCGAATGGGCAACGCCAGCCGTGCTGCAGGGTTTTCGTTTGGAGCGGATGTGAGGTTGAGGCGTTTTGCGGTGCAGTATTCGAGGGCGTGCTATGGTTCGGCGGCAAGTGTCAATATGTTTACAGCAGAGATTTTTCTCCGAGAGTTATAACTGCTTTGCCCTTAACACCGAAATGCCCGTGAAACTCTTTACATTAAGCAGATACTGATACAACGAGCCCGATGTGATTACAATTTTGTGTTTATCTGACGAAGCGTGAATAAATTTTAGCACTCCATTCTCTTTGATAGCAAACCCCACATGGGCATAATCTAAACCAGCCATCGAAGTGGTTATCATTATAATATCACCCGCATCAATATTTTTTGCCACTGCCGATACACGAGCCTTGGGAATAAAGTACATAGCCTTGCGGAGGTTGATCTGTTTTTCGATAGTGCGCATAGAATCAACGGCTGCGCGGTTATTTTTCAACTGTTCGTAGTTTTGAGGATGGGTGCTCATATAGTTGACAATTGGTCGGAAAGGAATGCCGCCGAGGTTTTTGGTGCGGTCGGTAACTATACCCTTCTGCACGTTGTCGTAGATCCAATCAGAGGTATAGTGCAAACGCGATGGGTAGCCGCAAATTGCGCCGCTGCGGTAGCGGATATTTTGCAATGTGCTAGTGAAATTGGAGTATGACGGATTGTCGGTGATATAGTCGACACTTAGGGCAAGCACAGTTTCCACAAAGGTAAGGCAGTCGAAACGGTCTAAGTTTACCACAAGCTGCTCCACATTGTTTGAGTCGAGAGTGTGAGCAACGTATGGCGCTTCTAAAAAATATTGCGCAGTTTTTACAATTACTTCGTTGACATTGTCTTTAGTAGTACCCAAAAGTTCAGTGCGATAGTCGTTGTAAATAGATTCTGCATTGTTTTGAGCTTTTGCAGGAGCAAACCCAATGGTAAATAAGAGAATGGAGTAAATTAGTTTTTTCATTTTAACATTCGTTTAATTGGTGAGTTATCTGTAATATATGGTATTAGTTCTGAAATCTTAATAACAGCAGTGTAAGTGCCAGCTATATAGGAATTTATGTCGTATGGCTGGTAAAAAAAAATGATATTACCGTTTTGTATGCCGATGTTGTTTTCTACAAAAACATCTTCTTTGAATATTCCTTCGCTTTCGTCGGAAGGTTTGTCGTCGGCATCGCCGTGAGCGATAAAGTATTTGATAATCAGTTTGATAATGGCGTCATCGGTGCCGGGTTTAAAAATATCATCTTTTTTGAGGATGCGGTTTTGTTCAAGGTCGAAAATTACTGGAATATGGGCGTACATACCGTGGGCTCCACCTGCGTAAGAGAAGCAGTTGTTGATAATGCAGACCAGACCGTTGTAGTTGTATGTTACATATTGGTAGTTGGTTTCTTGCATAGTAAGCTCTTGTGATGAAATCTTGTTCTCTTCTTGCAATTCGCTGTCAACAAATTTTCTGAAACGGTTTTTTGCGGCTTGAAAGTCGTTTTTGAGTTTCATAGTAGGGTAGGGTTCAGGATAAAAGAAATCGCCCTCTACACTTTGTTGTGGAGCTGCGTTGAACATTTTAGCAAACAAGGCCTTGGTATCGTTGTTGGTTTCAATACCTTTGTATGCCGCAGGTTGTAGATAAGTGTAGGTTATAGTATTGGTAGCTACAGGGTTGTCTTCGTCGGCAGATGCGAATGGTATTGAATCGTAAAGTTCGGCATATACTTCGTTGAACCTCATGCATTGCGAGTAGTCTTCTTTTAGGTCGGTAAGTGTAATTTTTCGGTTGTCGGAAGTAAAAAGATTAAGCACGCCGTTTTCTTCAGATCCTTGTACGTGAAAGCATTCCGATGATTTTTTGGGATAAAGAATGCCTGATACGTCGTGGTTTGAATAATAAGCCTCCATCACCACGTCAGTTTTGCCCATTTTGCCCTCGTAGTGTTTGTACGAATTGCGGTAGCCAGTGGTCTGCGCTACGGCAAGGTGTGCTGTAAGTATTGCTGTTAATGCTATTAAAACTCTCTTCATGATATTCAATTTTATAAGGCGATGGTGTCTTGTGGCATTGTTTTGCGATATTCAAAAACTTGTTTTAAATAAATGCTGCCTTTCATCTCGGCTGGAAACATGTTGATTAGTGTGTCCAGCTCGTTGCTTGATAATTTGTACATTAAATCGGTGCAGAGTATGTATGCCGACACTGGCGAAGTGTTGTTTTGAACCACATATTGGCGCTGAAACTCCACTTTTTCATGTTCCAAAATCTTTAAATTGTCGGTGAGGCGTTGGAGCATAAGGGTGTCGCAATTGTCCTCGGCATTTTCTATCATTTTATCAATTCCCGTGCCCTTGTCGCTGTAAGCCGAATATGATTGCAAAAAATCGCTGAATGTTTTGTGGCACTGCGAACCCGTTACCACACTACGCGATGGCCGTGCATACACATAGTCGATGTCAATTGAGGAGTTTTCTAAAAAAACTGGCAGATAGTCTAAGGCATCTTCCACATATATGTATATAAGTTCTGGCTCGTTGATTTTGCCTTTAAACACTGCGTGACCGTGTTCAAAAGTAGTAGTAGAAAGGTCTGAAATGGTACCATCAACATATCGGCATAGCGAAACCTTGGCGCTGCCGCATTCGGCGCAGTGCAAATCTATTTCGTAACTCTCATCGGTAGAGTTACAAGAGGCTGCGAGGGCTAGTATTGGCAATAGCAGTTTCAGTTTCATAAAATTTTTTTTGTGGGTCAAAAATAAATAATAAATCATAAAAATAAAAACAAAAATATTTGTGTTGTTATGTATATTTATATTATTTTTGCAGATAAATCTACATTAGCAAAGTGTACATTATTTTTTGTGTAAAATATAATAATTTAAAATGAGCAATTCTACCGCACCTAAATATATCTTGTCCACCTTTTACGTGGTTACTGTATTGATAATCAGTTTTCTTGCATTTAAAATGTTTATATGCTCTGTCGATGACGATGGCGACGGACTTTATCAAACCGAAATGCATACCAAATACAATGTCTACTGTCCCGTAATACCCGACAAACTGGATTTCTGCGGCGAACCCGTACCTCTTGAAAACTTCGACGTGCGTGAATCGCTCGAAAAAGAACTTCTGAAGACAATGTACTGGCATTCGGAGACATTTTTATACTTGAAACGTGCCAACAGATATTTTCCCACTATGCGCAAGATACTAAAAGAACAGGGCGTTCCCGAAGATTTTTTATATCTCTGCGTGGTAGAGAGCGGTATGGACAATGTGGTGTCGCCAATGAAGGCGGTGGGTTTTTGGCAGATACTTGAATCCACTGGCAAGGAGTGCGGATTGGAAATCAACGACGAGGTTGACGAGCGTTACGATTTTGAAAAATCAACCTACGCCGCTTGCTTTTTCTTGAAACAGGCATACGCTAAATTTGGTTCGTGGACAATGGCTGCCGCATCTTACAACTGCGGACAATATGGTTTGCAGCGTTTGGTAACCCGTCAGGGCGAAAACAACTATTACGACTTGAAACACAATTCAGAAACTGGCAGATATGTGTACCGCATTCTCGCATACAAACTACTGCTTTCAAAACCAGCCGACTTTGGATTCTGCTACCGTCAAAAAGACCTTTACAAAGAGATTGCTACCAATACCGTAGAGGTGGACAGTGCAATTACCGATATGTACACATTTGCTAAAACTTACACGGTTAACTATAAGATATTCAAACTTTTAAATCCGTGGCTAAGAGATACCAAACTTACCAACAAAGATAATAAGACATATTATATAAAGGTGTTGGCCGATGGCGCAAGGAAAAACGAAAAGAAAAAATAAAGTCCGCAAGCGTGGATTCTCATTCTATCTGATACGTATTTTATTTATACTATCAGCAGCTCTGCTTGTGTGGCCTGTTTATTTTGTAATTCTCTACAAATTTGTGCCCGTTTACTACACTCCTCTGATGCTGCAGCGTAAGATTGAAAACATAGGAGTTGCCAATAATCACTCTGCGGTAAAAGAGTGGGTGCCCTACGAAGATATTTCGCCGTCTCTCACAAGGGCTGTGATATCGTCGGAAGACAATCTGTTTCAAACACACAGCGGGTTTAGTTTTGATATGATGCAAAAGGCTTGGAACGATATTCAGAAGGGCAAACGTTTTCGAGGAGGGAGCACAATAAGTCAGCAAACAGCCAAAAATGTTTTTCTGTTTCCTGTAAAATCTTATGTTAGAAAAGCTTATGAGGCTTATCTTACATTCCTCATAGAGAATATTTGGGGCAAAAAACGCATTATGGAGGTTTATCTCAATGTTATAGAGATGGGCGATGGTATTTATGGCGCCGAAGCGGCGGCAAAGACGTTTTTTAATAAGCGGGCAAAAGACCTAAATCCTCAACAGTGCGCTCTTATTGCGGCATGTCTGCCTAATCCGCTGATATATCACGTAAACCGTCCATCAAATTATATTCTTAAACGTCAGGCTAAGATAATAGCCCTGATGCCAAAAATGGGGAAGATTGAGCTGTAGCCCAAATGCTTCCCCTCACAATTAATGAATAAAAAATCTTTAAAAACCAATTTGAAATCCAGCGTATGCAGCCACTTCGTCGCTTTGCGGATTGTAGCCAAACACTGCGTATACTGGCAGAGAGAAATTGTCGGTAATCTTTATGTCGTGCGATGCTTTAACGCCGACGTTTACAACGTTGGCACCGTGTTCTCCTGAGCAGTCGCCGTACCATGTGGTTTTGCCAAATGTGGCTCCTACAAACGGTCGGAAGTCGATTTCCTTAACAGTGGCGGTGTAGCCCAATTCAAAGTAAGTGGAGTAGGCGTTTTTTATGGCATCGTCGGGGTCGGCTTCCCAGTCGCGCTTGTCGGCACCGTAAAAGAGGATGTTGAACGATGCGTCTAATCCAAACTCGCTTTCCCAATCGGTAGAAAATTCAAGAGTGTGCCCAGTTTCATGGGCGTGATACTCGCTAAACTTAGGCATCAGAGCCGACGGTACGCCGTAGGAGCAGATAGTGTAATAGTCCGTAACAGTGAACGTTACCTGTCCGGCGGTAATAGAAGTGTACATGTCAAACTCCTTGTAATCGCCGTCAAAAGTGTTGATATACCAAAAGCCCAATGTAAAAGGACCTGCGTTGAAGTTGAAATACGGTTGGAAGTTGGCTCCATTAACAAGCTGATTTCCACGCCAGAGGTATCCGCTGGCAATATCTGTGCCACCGTTGAACGAAATAGCAGACTCGGTTTCAAATTCAAACTCATCGTCATCGTCTTGTGCGTAAGCGCCTGTGGTTATAACTGCTGCGCAGATAAGTGCTAATAGTTTCTTCATCTTGATTAATATTTTGATTATTAGACATTATTTCTTAATCGGATATAGTTTCAACAGCAATATCATCAATCCTGACATTATAGCGGGAAAGATTGAGAATAGCATCCAAATCATATTCTTAACCGAATCGGTGACGGAAGCGGGGTCGATAGTGGAATTGCCCATTTCGTCTTCAATCATCGTAGCGCCTGCCACGCCGAGTAGCAATGCAATCAACGAACCCGATACTGCTCCGCCTAGTTTTTGAGCCATTGTACCCGAGGAGAAGATGAGGCCTGTGGACGATGTACCGTTTTTCTCGGTGGCGTAGTCGGCAACGTCGGCATACATCGACCATAGGAGCGGCGAGTAGAGACCAACGCCGATGGAAGTGATGATTACAACTGTTACCATCAGCCACATAAAGCCAGGCTCCATCGGGATGAAAAAGAATAGGATAGATGATACCGTGCAGATGATTGCCGCAATGGTGAAGGCTTTTTTCTTGCTGCCCGCCCATTTGGTGAATTTTGGTGAAACGCCGCCAAATATCATGCATACAACCTCGCCAAACGCCATAAAGACGGTGTAGTTGATGATGAATGCGCCGAGGGTGACATCACCGTTGAGGCAGTAGGTAAACATATAGCCCGCCACAGCGTAGCGGAAACCGTTGAAAAAGTTGGTGCAAACGCCAATCAATGTGAGATATACCCACGGCTTGTTTTTTACCAAGTCGGCAAACTGCTTGAACGAGAATTTTTCGGCGCGTTTGGGTTTGAGACGTTCCTTGGTGAGGAGGCCGCAGGTAAGTGTCATTGCTGCTGCAAGTGCGCCAAAGAGTGCGCCAATAACGGCATATTGGTGTTGCATCATCGGCACGAGCTGCTGACTCAGGGTCTGAATCTGAGTTTTTTCAGTTTCGGAAGGTGCGGCTATTTTTTTAAGCTCGGAGAGTTGGTCGTTGAGTGTTACATATTCGCTGCCGCCTATCCAATTCTGTATATATGGGAAAGAGAGCAGCGTGATGAATCCCATCGCATAGGCGCCCACCATACGGAACGATGAAAATTGGTTTTTCTCGTTGTCGTCGTTAGTCATAACGCCGAGCAACGAACCGTAAGGCACGTTTACAGCTGTGTATACCGCCATCATCAGAAGGTAGAGCGTGTAGGCATATACGCGCTTGCCTGTTTCTCCGAGGTCGGGGGTATAGAGTAATAGGGCGAATATCAAGCCGAATGGAATAGCACCCAATATCAACCACGGGCGGTAAGTGCCCCATTTCGATTGCGTGCGGTCAGAGAGACTGCCCATCAGCGGGTCGGTAACTACGTCAAAAAGCCTTGCCAGGAGCATCAGAACAGCCGCGTCGGCGAGCGAAAGTCCGAATACGTTGGTGAAATATAGCGGAAATGCTATCGACATCACCTTCCAAGTGATGCCACCTGCGGCTGCGTCGCCTAGCGCATAGCCGATTTTTTCTTTTAATGAAGCCATAATAAGTTAAAAAAATTAGTAATCGTAGTAAATAAGATTTTCAAGTGTCAAATATAAGGAATAATTCCAAAATTCAACAATCAGCTGTAAAAAAACAATATTTATTGGAATAAATATGCTGATTTTTTTTTCACTCACAAAAAAAATGGTTGCGCAAAATAATTACCTTTGCCACATCAAACCATAAAAATATCTCACTATGAAAAAACTAAGCATACTGTTGACACTATTGATATTGATGAGTGTCAATGCCTTTTCGCAAAAAGTAGCATACGCCGTATTTAAAGACAGCACTCTGACTTTTTATTATAATGATAAGAAGCCGGATGGGGCGTATGATGTGGAAAAGATGGTAAAAGGATATTATACAGAACTTAAAGAATGGTATTCTATAAGCGATAAAATTAAAACCGTGATTTTTGACGAATCGGTAAAAAAATACAGACCTAAAAGTTGTGAAAAATGGTTTGAAGGTTGTGTAAATCTTACTTCCATCATAGGCATAAAAGAAAACCTTAATACATCGGAGGTTACTGATATGAGTTGGATGTTTTGGTATTGTGAAAACCTTACAAGCCTTGATGTCAGCGGATTCAATACTGAAAATGTTACTGATATGAGTTGTATGTTTTGGGGATGTAAAAACCTTGCAAGACTTGATGTAAGCGGATTCAGTACTGAAAAGGTTACTGATATGACTGATATGTTTGAAGGTTGTGAAAGCCTTACAAGCCTTGATGTCAGCGGTTTCAATACAGAAAATGTTACTGAGATGCAGGATATGTTTTTGGGTTGTAAAAACCTTACAAGTCTTGATGTCAGCGGGTTCAATACTGAGAAAGTTACTAATATGTGGCGTATGTTTTCTGATTGTGAAACCCTTAAAACAATCTATGTGGGTGACGGTTGGAATATCAGCAATGTAAGAAAATCCAAAGATATGTTTAACAATTGCCCCAACCTTATCGGCGGTCAAGGAACAGAATACGACGAAAACCACCTCGACGCCTCCTACGCCCATATCGACGGTGGCGAATCAAACCCCGGATACCTTACCAAGAAAACAAAATAAAAAAGGTGGCGGCTTCGTCGTTGACATATCTTTTTCGTTAGCACACGTATTGTGTTTCTGAATAACAATACTTATCTTTACGCCGCAAAAAAGCATAATTCAGATGAAGATAGCAATTATTGATTACAAAGCGGGAAATATCAAATCGGTGGAGGCGGCTCTCAAACGTTTTGGCTGCGACACCATTCTAACCAAAGACCCGCAAATTATCACCGCCGCCGACAAGGTGGTTTTCCCCGGCGTAGGACACGCTGGAGCGGCTCTTGAAGCACTTCACGCTGCCGATTTGGATACTCTTATTCCGGCATTGAAACAGCCGGTGCTCGGTATCTGCCTCGGAATGCAGATGATGTGCCAACGTAGCGAAGAGGGCGATACTCCGTGCCTTGGTATTTTTGACACCGAGGTGGTAAAATTCCGTCCCGAACATGGCGAAAAGATACCCCACATGGGCTGGAATCAGATTTCGCAATTGAAATCGCCGCTGTTTGAAGGTATACCTGACGGCTCGTTTATGTATTTTGTGCACAGCTATATGGTGCCGGTGTTTGAGCATACCGCCGCACAGTGCGGATATGCGCAGGATTTTTCTGCCGCAATAGCACGCGACAATTTCTACGGTTGCCAGTTTCACCCAGAAAAAAGCGGCAACATAGGTCTTAAAATTCTTGAAAACTTTATAAAGCTATGATTATAATACCAGCAATCGACATTATAGGCGGACACTGCGTAAGACTTCAGCAAGGCTTGTTCGACAATCTCAAAAAATACGACAGCGACCCTGTAAAAGTGGCGGAGCAATACCGCGAGGCGGGGCTCACACACCTGCACCTCGTAGATCTCGATGGTGCGCGTATGGGTACACTCCAAAATACCGACGTGCTCAGCAGCATTGCCAACAAAACTGACCTCAAAATCGACTGCGGCGGTGGTGTTAAGACTATCGGTGACGTGGAGATGCTCTTCTCGCTTGGTGCGTACGCTGTCAACCTCGGTAGCGTGGCTGTGAAAAATCCAGCAGTGATGACCAAATGCCTCGAAAAATACGGACCTGAGAAAATTATACTCAGTGCCGATGTCAACGGCGACACAGTGCGTATCAACGGCTGGCAGAGCGATGCCGGAATCACCATCGGCGAACTTATTGAAAAGTTTCTTCCCGCTGGATTGCAGCGCGTTTGTGTTACCGCTATCAAGTGCGACGGAATGCTCAACGGTCCCGACCTTGTGCTCTACAAACGTCTCAAAGAGAAATATCCATCGCTAAAAATAACGGCGAGCGGCGGTGTGTCGGGCATCAGCGACCTTGAACGCCTAGTGGAAACAGGCTGCGATTCGGCTATTGTGGGCAAGGCCATCTACGAAAAACGCGTTACTTTAGACCAATTAGCAAAAATATCGAAACAATGTTAGCCAAAAGAATAATAGCCTGCCTTGATGTAAAAGACGGTCAGACTGTCAAGGGCGTAAGTTTTGAAAACCTCCGCTATGCCGGCGACCCTGTGGAGCTCGGTCGCGCATATTCCGACCAAGGTATCGACGAGCTTGTTTACCTCGACATCACAGCCACCAACGAAGGCAGAAAACAGATTTACTCGCTTGTGGAGAGCGTGGCAAAAAACCTCAATATACCGTTTACAATAGGCGGAGGCATCACTTCTGTTGAGGACGCCGAAAACCTGCTAATACACGGTGCCGACAAAATTTCGGTAAACAGCGCGGCGGTGCGCAATCCCCAACTTGTGAGCGACCTTGCCAAAAAGTTCGGACGCCAGTTTGTGGTGGTGGCTATTGATGCCAAAACCATCGGCAACCAATGGATAGTGCACACTCACGGTGGCAAACGTCCCACCGACAAGGAACTTTTCTCATGGGCAAAAGAGATTGAAGACCGTGGCGCAGGTGAGATACTTTTTACCTCAATGGATCACGACGGACATCAGACAGGTTTCGCCAACGAAGCCCTCTGCCGTATGTCGGAGATGCTGAGCATTCCTGTGATTGCCTCGGGCGGAGCAGGCGAGATGGAGCATTTTAAAGATGTGTTTATCAAAGGCAAAGCCGACGCCGCCCTCGCTGCAAGTATATTCCATTTTGGGAAAATAAAGATTCCTGATTTGAAAAACTATTTGAAGGGCGAAGGTATAAATGTAAGATAGATTTAGTTTTAAATAAAAAAAGGAGGCATTTGAGCCTCCTTTTTTTTTGAATATTTCAGTTTTAAAACTATTTTACATAAACTTTAAAGCTGCTACCATTGATAATTACTATGAGCATTCCATTGTAGTTTACCCTAATTTCTTCGTGGGTAGATTTTGTTGTAGAAGCTGTAATTAAGCGTCCATTGATATCAATGATGGTGTATTTAGTGTTGGGCAGAGTTTCAATAAAGATAGAACGATGATTTGACCATACTTTAATGTTGTTATCTTTATTAGCCACTTGAGCTACCGGAGTGGTAAGATTGTTGCGTTGTTCAATCTCTTCCATGCCGGGGATTTCTGTATTAGCGCTTACATTTTCGTTGGAATAAACCACACCATTAATTTCTACATTTTGCGAAAGCAACTCGGCAACTTCGCCAGATTTAAATTGTTCGGCGGTTTTAGCCTGCGGGTCGTTAGTTACGGGTTGTTCAGCAAGATAGTAGCAATTTTCTACCACAGCATTGGTGGATGCAGAGTTGCACACACCTGCTGATTGTCCATCTTCGGCAGTAACAGAGCCGAGGCTGTAACTATTGCATACAACGGCGTTTTCTTCTACTACGCCAATCACGCCGCCTACATTTTTAGAACCAGAAACAATAGATGTAGAGTAGCAGTTGGCAACTGTACCTTCAGATTTGCCGCAGATTGCGCCTACGTTTTCGTTGCCTGCAATGTAAGAGTCAACCACACCAACATTTTTGATAACGGCATCGGCGCCTACATTACCAAACAAACCAACATTATCCAAAGTTTCGTCTTTGATATATAGGCCACTGATAGTGTGTCCTTGTCCATCAAAAATACCCCTGAAAGCGTTGTTGCTATCACCGATAGGACGCCATTCTACTAAGGCAGGAGCTGCTTTAGATGTTTTGTTGAGCATTTCGGTAATTTGATTGAGGCAATCTTGGTTTATCACAATATCTTGTGTGAGCACAGCATTTGCAGTTACATCGCCACTATTAACATTAAACATAAACCAAAGAAGTTCGTTTGCAGTGCCTATTTGATAACAAGAATCAGCAAAAGCCGGTTTTGTGTATGGGTTAGCCGCTGGGTCGTTTACAGTAACTTCAAAAGTGGTTTTTGAGTTCATATATGTGGCAGTGATAGTCTGAGTTGATACTTTGTTAGCATTATAACCTGAAATTTTGGCTTTATTGAGCGAAGTGTTTTCTTTAGAGCCATCAGAATAAGTAATAGAGAGAATACTATTGGATAGATCTAATTCTTCGCCCACCAAGTATTGATTTTTCGACAATGAAACAGAGATTGAAAGGACAGTATCCTTTTCTGCTCCCTTACGTGTTAAAAGTCCCGGGGCTTCTGCTCCGCCATCAATACGAGCAAATTGGATAAACGACCTACTGTCTAAATCATAAGTTGTACCGCGACCTCCTACGAGATTTATACATCCATAAAACATATAAGTGCCTTGAATATCTTCAGTAACATTTTCAATAGTCCACTTATCACCAACGTAGATAGTGTGAAGATTTTTGCAACTATTGAACATAACACCGAGAGTGTCTACTTTACGAGTATCGAAAGAACTCAAATCTAAGCTTCTAAGCAATGAGCAATTGCTAAACATGCATAGCATATTAGTAACTCGTGAGGTATTTAGGTATTGGAGTCCGGAAATTTCGGTGAGATTATAGCTTCCCCCAAACATATCTGAACACGTAGTAGGTTTGAATTGGGCAAAAGATTTATCTATCACTACTTTTGTAATATCGTATCCTCCCTTATGAGATAAATCGGTTCCTTTAATAATACTAGCGTTAGCCGGCGGGTTGCTATTGTAATAAAAAGTCCGAACGCCAAGAGCATCTGTTACAAAATAAGCTTGAATAGAACTAAGATAGCCAGGGAATGAGGTTCCACCATCTAATCTAGCGTATGTATAATCTATTTTAGTGGCATCATAAGCCGTTCCGGAACTACCTTGAAGCGAAGTGCAATCATTGAACATACAGCTACTATTGGTAACAGATGATGTTGACCAATCGTTACTTATATATATATTGGTAAGGGATGTGCAACCATTAAACATTTCGCTCATATTAGTAACATTGGCGGTTTTGAAACTAGTGAGGTAAAGTTTTTGAAGCTTTCGGCATTGACAGAACATGTAACTCATATCAGTAACATTGGCGGTATTCACATTGTCTAATCCTTCAATCTCGGTGAGCTTATAAAAATAACAGAACCATTGATTGCAACTTGTAAGATTTGTATAATTTTGAACTGATTCATCTATAATCACCTTGGTAATAGACTCTTTAAAAGAACTAGGTAGTTGTGTGAACAATTTAGTACCATTTTTATATTTGCCATAATATATTGTGAGTACATTATTTGATGATTTGGTACAATATAAATTATCTTTATCTTCTACTTTAACATTGTATGATATGGTTTTACCGCCATATTTTATAGTCATAGCATAGGTGCCTACTTTGGTGCTGTCGTATTTGCCCGATACTTTAGCTGATGAAAAATCGACAATCTGAGGGGCTCTACCATTGTATGTTACCGACAATTGACCATTAGTATAACTAAACGTCTCCAACTTGCTAAACGAAGTTTTGGGCATAGTAGATATAGAGAGTTGGGTAACAGCCGGAGGAGTTTGTCCTTTCGCAGAGAATAATCCGGGGTTACTTTCACCTCCGTCGATATGTGCATAGCTACCATTGTAGATGTCGTCATTTTCGAATAAATAGACAGTTCCCTTAGAACCTACCAAATGATAATCACCACTAAACATTTGATCTGTATTTACATTGTTGCCGATTTGGAAGTTGTTTCCTACATAGATGGTTTTTAAATCACGACACCCCCAAAACATTTGAAACATATTTGTTACTTTTCGAGTATCAAAATTACTCAAATCCAAAGAAGTAAGCATAAAACAACAATTAAACATAGAGCTCATATCTGTTACCTCTGAGGTGTTTAGATATTCCAAACCTTCTATCTGCGAAAGATTTATAAGCCCATAGAAGAGGTTGGAGCATGTAGTTGGTGTATATTCTGCAAATGAAGGATTGAATACAATTTTGGTAATGCTTTGATTCCACCCCCACGCGTTAGAATGGAAATCGTATGCGTATGCAGGACGTGCATTATCGTAATAGAATGTGAGCGTAGTGCCATTGATCAAAGCATAAGGTTCGCTATCGGGACGTGAAAAATATCCCGGTGATGATGTACCACCGTCGATCTTAGCGTATGTATAATCTGTTTTTGTTGCATCATAAGTAGTTCCCGAACCGCCTTTTAGCGATGTGCAATTTTTAAACATATTTTCGGAGGATGTTACAGCAGATGTTGTCCAATTAGAACCTACATGAATTGACTCTAGACTAGGACAATCATAGAACATATAATTCATATTGGCAACGTTAGATGTATTGAAATACTTCAAATCGAGACTGGTTATACTCTGACAACCGTAAAACATATACTCCATCTTTGTAACCTTATCGGTATTGAGGTTTTCCCAGTCGTAAAATGTAGTTAAATTAATGAAGTCATAAAACCAATAGGCACATGATGTAGGATGGTAGTTTTTAAATGAAGAAGTAAAAATGACATTTTTAATATCCCCTTTTGACTCATCGTACTTGGCCATAGTTTCATCACAGATATAAATATATCCGTCTTGATATTTGTCGTAAACGAAGAAATATGTATCTCCACCAAATTTGTAGAAATATGGTGCTACTTTGTCTTCTACAGTAATACTAAATGTGGTAGATTTGCCGTAAAATTCCACATTTAAGGTTTGAACTCCGATATCGTTGGTATATCCGGTGATGTTGGCGTATGATAATTCTTGTTCAAAACTTCTTCCATTGTTGAGGGTAACGGTCATATGAGCTTGTTCGTCGATATTGAGTGGTTCGTTGGGTACATATTTCAATTGTGTGGGTAGAGTTTTGATTTTGATATTTGCCACTGTGGGTTTTGTCTGTGTTTTGCTTGTTAAATAGCCGGGAGCCGATTCACCACCGTCAATGCGGGCGTATTCTGCTGTTGAGTATTCGTCTTTTGGCTGCCACAAAGTGCCGGCACCTCCCATCAAAAGTGGGTCGTCGAAAAATAATAATACACTGTTATCTTCCAATTTTCTTAAATCCCATTTCTCAGAATCTACGTATATGGTTTTCAACTTATGACAATTTTGAAACATGCAAGCTGCTTGTGTAACATTGGCAGTATTGAATTTGCTTAGATCAAAAGTCTCCATTTTAGAACAACCCATAAACATAGCTGTCATATCTGTTACTTGGTCGGTATTTAGGTACGACAAATCTATGTTAGTGAGTAGCGAACCACCCCAGAACCAGAATGCGGTAGAGGTGGGATGGTAATTTTGCATAGATTGGTCTAAAACCACGGTAGTATAGCCGAGATAATACCATTGAGGGAATTCTGTCCAGCTATAATTATGTAAATCATATACCATTCCTGTACTAACGTCAGATTTGTTCGCGTCGTAATAGAATGTGAGCGTAGTGCCGTCGAAAACTACATAAGGTTCAGGTGTTGCAGTAGCAAATGCTCTTTAAGGTAACATTAAAACGAGAGTGAGCAAAAGTGTAAATATTGTTTTACTAATTACCCCTCTCGAATAGCATTTTGAATAATTTTGTTTTATTTGTATCATACTATCAATTATTTTGGTTAATAAATTATATATATTCGGTTATTATACGCAAAAAACGTGCAATATGTTTGATTTTTCAATAAAAGAAAGAATCAATATATGGTTTTTGATACCGTTGTGAACAAAAAAAATGTTTCCAAACACTTTTGATACAAAAAGATGTTTGGAAACACTAACAAAGTAAAAAAAACTATTAATTAAGCACCTTGTAGCTATTGTTACCAATAATTACTACAAGCACTCCATTGTAGTTTACCTGAATTTCTTCGCGGGTAGATTTTGTTGTAGAAGTTGTTATTAAGCGTCCATTGATATCAATGATGGTGTATTTGGTGTCGGGTTGAGTTTCGATGAATATAGTTCGGTTGCTTGACCAAACTTTTGCAATATTTTGATCTACAGGTATTTTAGCCACTGGAGTTTTTGGGTCTAAGATGGTAACAGCGAATGTGGTTTTTTGACCTGAGTATTTCACTTCCAAAGTGAGTTCAGCTACGTTCTGTGAGTTGAAACCAGTAATTTCGGCAATGGCAAGGTCGTATGTTTTCTTAGAATTGTCATCGAATGTTACTTCTAATTGTCCGCCGGTTAAATCGAGGCTCTCTCCAATGTTATATTCAGTTTTTGTGGGCAGTGTGGCAATGGCTATTGATGTTATGTTCTTTCTCTTGGTGAGGTAGCCAGGAGCAGAAGAGCCGCCGTCAACTATGGCGTAAGTCTTGTCGGTTTTGCTCGCATCGTATGTTGTGCCCTCGCCGCCAACCAAATTGGTGCAATCCGAGAACATATTAGTAGAATGATTAACCTTGTCGGTAGTCCATCCGTCGCCCACAATAATGGTTTTGAGATTGCTGCAGTCATCAAACATCATCTGCATATTGGTTACTTCAGAGGTATTGAAATTACTAAGATCAAGTGCCGTTAAACTTGAACACAACTGGAACATACTTTCCATATTTTCAATAGACGAAGTATTGAAATGGCTAAAATCAATGGATGAGAGCAGGCTGCAACCTTTAAACATGCTATACGTTTGAGTTACAGCCTCGGTGTTGAGGTTTTGGCTCATACCTTCGATAGATGTAATCTTGCTGCCTCCATAAAACCAGTTGCTGCAAGTGGTTGGTTTGTAGTATCTGAAAGAATCGTCGAAAACAACTTTGGTGATTTCGTTCCATTTTGTGTTCCAACCCACGTTGGCTTTGCCAGTATTGAGCGAATATGCGTTTGAAGATGGTTTCTGATTGTCGAATTTGAATGTGAGAGTGCCGTTGCTTATCACTACGTATGCCTCTCGGGTGTCCTGTGTCACTGCGTCAGTACCGCATTCTGAGAACATATTTTCGGAATGTTGCAAACTGGCCACAGACCATTTGTCAGATACCAAGATGGTATTCAGATTGCTGCAACCATCAAACATCGACTGCATTGTGGTTACATTAGAGGTGTTGAAATTAGTGAGGTCGAGTTCTGTTAAACTGCTGCATGACTGAAACATATAATCCATACGGGTGATGTTCGCAGTATAAAACCGACTAAGGTCGATAGATTCCAAACTACTACAAAGTTTGAACATATTGGCAGCTTGAGTAACATTTTCAGTGTTGAGGTTTTCGCTCATTCCCACGATAGATGTTATGCTGCTGCCGCCATAAAACCAATTGCTACATGTTGTAGGTCTGTAATATCTAAAGGAGTAGTCGAAAATCACAGTGGTTGTAGTGCTAAGACGTGTGTTCCAAGCTACATTGGCGAATCCAGTGTTGAGAGCGTAAGCACCATCGGGCTTCTGGTCGTCGTATTTGAATGTGAGAGTGCCGTTGCTGTATACTACATAGGCCTCTGGGTCGCCTGCAAATGCCGAAACTGAGGGCATAAGCAAAGCTGCTGTTAATAGGGTTAGAATAAATTTGAACATAAAGATGAGTATTTAGTTAATTATAATCGTTTTTCGGGGCGAATATACAAATAAAAAAAATCCACAACAAAAATTGTGGATTTTTTTTATAAAACAGATAAATATTTTAAAGAAACTATTTTTTAATAGGTACTTTATACTCGTTTTTAACCACGCCCATAATAAACGAACTGCTGAGACCGCCAATGCAATCGAGTTCGCCGAGAATCTTCATCACAAACTGCTGATACTCTTTCATCGACGATACGTAAATCTTCATTGTAAAGTCGTAATCGCCTGATACGTTGTAGCACTCGCCTATCTCTGGAATGTTTTGAACCGCCTCCATAAACTTGGTTGCGTTTTCGTACGAATGCTGCTTGAGCTTGATGTTGCAGATGGCCATAAATCCGCACTCAAGCTTGTCGACGTCGAGCACGGCGGTGTATTTTTTGATGTAGCCCTCTTCTTCGAGCTTCTTTACGCGCTCGAATACGGGTGTGGGCGAAAGATGCACCTTCCGCGACAGCTCCTTGTTGGTGAGGGAGCCGTCGTCTTGAAGGGCAGCTAAAATTTTGTAGTCGGTTGCGTCTAACTTCATCTTATTTAACCTTGTCAATTTCGTGACAGATATTGTCGAAAATTTCCTCTACCTTGCCTATGCCGTTGATTTCAACGCATTTGCCTTCTTTTTTGTAAAAATCTGCTACGGGAAGTGTAGATTCGTTGTATACTTTGATACGGTTTTCGATAACGTTTACATCTGCATCGTCGCTACGGCCTGAATCTTTGGCACGGTTGATAAGACGTTTTACAAGTGTGTCGTGGTCGGCTGTGAGGCAGAGAAACGAATCTAATTTGATGCCTTTTTTAGCAAACATTTTGTCTAATGCCTTAGCCTGATTAACTGTGCGGGGGAAACCATCGTAAAGGATTCCTTCTGACTTGATGTTTTCGTCAACCTTTTTTTCAAGAATATCGATAATTACGTCGTCGGGGATAAGTTGACCTTTGTCCATATACGATTTAGCCATCTTGCCGAGGTTGCTCTCTTTGGCAATCTCTTCGCGGAGAATGTCGCCTGTGGAAAGGTGAACGAGTTTATACTTTTTCTCGATAAAGGCTGATTGTGTGCCTTTGCCGACGCCGGGTGCGCCGAAAATTGCGATATTCAACATCTTTTTCATTTTTGTATATGTTTTAATTTTTAATTTTCAATTTTTAATTTACTACAGTATAAATATCCGGCAGGTTTCTGCCGTAACCGTCGTAGTCGAGTCCGTAGCCCACTATAAATGCGTTTGGAATTTCCATTGCACGGTAGTATACATTATAAGACTCTTTAAATGAATTTGGTTTAAAAAGTAAAGTAGCAATTTTTACATCAGCCGGATTATGGGCTTGCAATTGTTTGAGAATTTCGCGCATGGTGAAGCCAGTGTCCACAATATCTTCCAAAATCACCACATGACGACCCTCGATGCCTTCGGGCATGCCTATGAGTTGCTTAATAGTGCCAGAGGAGTGTGTGCCTTCGTACGAAGCAACTTTGGTGAAACTGATTTGGCAGGGAACGGTAATCTTTTTTAAAAGGTCGGCGGCGTACATAAAAACACCGTTGAGCACCCCTATAAAGAAGATTTCTTTGCCCTCGTAGTCGCGGTTGATCTGGTCGGCTACTTTTTGTATAGATTTTTGTATCTCGCTATTGCTGATACTTAATATAAATTGTTTATCTTTGACCGTTATTGGTTGATTCATTGCGCTGGCTTTTTTAGAAAAATTTGTCGCAAATTTAATCAGCATATTGGAATTTTTTGCTGTTTTATTGAGAAATTTTAGTTAAAATATATAAATTTATTATTATCAAATATTTAACACTAAACAAAATGACACCTTTAATAAGTATAATAATGGGCAGCACATCGGATATGCCCGTTATGGAAGATGCCGCCAAGTTTCTCAACGATATGAAGATACCGTTTGAAATCAACGCATTGTCGGCACATCGCACTCCCGAACTTGTAACGGAGTTTGCCCGCAACGCCGCACAGCGTGGCATAAAGGTAATAATAGCCGCCGCCGGAGGTGCAGCACACTTGCCCGGAGTAATTGCAGCACAGACAGTTTTGCCGGTAATAGGCGTTCCTATCCGCACACAAATGGGTATGGAGGCTTGGGACTCAATGTTATCCATCATTCAAATGCCCCCCGGAATACCTGTGGCAACGGTAGGAGTAAACGCCGCCAAAAACGCTGCCATACTCGCCTGCCAGATTCTTGCGTCGGGTGATGCCGAGGTGCAGAAAAAAGTTGCCGATTTTAAATCTACCCTCGCCGCCAAGATTACCAAGGCAAACGAAGAATTGGCAAAGATTAAGTATGAGTATAAGACTAATTAATTAAGCAATCCGCACAGCAATAGATGGTATGTTGTGCGGATTTTTTATGCAAATATTATTTTTTTTCTTTTTTTATCGATTTTGTTCTACCTTTGCGGCCTAAACCGTTATAAACCGCTATGAATAAGAAAAGAATAACATCCATTCTGTCGGGTTTAGTTTTAGTGGCTGCATCGTCGTGCAACTCTAACGCGAGACAGAATCAAAACATCGACATTAACGACGACTCAACTAAAAATCAGCAGGCCAACACCATTGCCGCTGTGGAAAAACAACCTGAGGTTGCGTTCCTCCCCGATACTATCTTTGCATCGGTTAACGCGTTGGAATACAAGGTAGAAACCAAAGACAATTCTGACGGTACGTTGAAGTTTACCGACGACCTCTACCGCAACACTCCGGGCGTGTTTACTTTCCGTGCCAATCTCTACCGCGACGCTGATATGGGCGGAACTGTTTCCGGCACTCCCACCACCATTGAGCGTGCGTGGACTTTCAACACCGACTACGACACTCAACCCACCAAATACGGCACTTGGGGCGGAGGAAGCGGTTGGACAGGTCAGCCCGTTTATGTAAAATGGACCGACGAACAAGTTGCTCATTTCAAAGCCACTTCAAAAGACCTTACAGCCGATTTTTCTAACGAGGAGATAATGTTCGGCTCGCTTTGCAGCAAAACATATTTTCTTAATCCCAACACCGGCAAGCCTTCACGCACAAAACTCGACGCTGGCAACACCATCAAGGGCACAGGCTCTATCGACCCTGAATTTTACAACTATTATCTTGGTCAGGGCGTTCCCTGCCGCGCTCCGTTTGGCTGTATGGCTTACGATTTAGAAAAACACGAAAAAACATTCTTCTATGGTCCCGATGCAGGAGCGTGGAGAGCGTGGGGGGCATTCGACTCGTCGCCGGTTGACGTGGGCGGATTCCTCATTTGGCCCGGCGAAAACGGCACTATCTACAAGTTTATCCGCGAACAGGGCAACCTCAAAATGCACAGCCTTTTGCGTTACAAAGTTAAAGGCAGAAACGCTCCCGGCATTGAGTCGAGCATCTGCGTTTACAAAAATTACGGCTATGTGTGCGACAATCACGGCAATGTGCTTTGTATCAACCTCAACACTATGAAACCCGTTTGGCGTTACGATAATCACGACGATTCCGACGGCACAATTGTCTGCCGCCCCGAAAACGGAACACCTTATATATATACAGCCTGCGAGGTTGATAAGCAGGGATTCAGCGGCACTTGCCACATTGTAAAACTCGACGGCACCAACGGCACACCCGTTTGGGACACCGAAATAGCCTGCAAACGCACCGGCACAAGCGGACACGTATTAGACGGCGGCGTTTATTGCACACCGCTCGTGGGCAAAGGCGATTGCGAGGGAATGCTCTTTTACAACGTCTGCCGCAACAGTGCAGCCAAATCTAACGGCGAGTTTACAGCCATCAGCACCGAAACCGGCAAGGTAATCTACGCCAAACCGTTAAAACAGTTTGCGTGGTCGTCGCCAGTGGCATTCTACAACGAAAACAACGAGGCATTCATCTTTACCGGCGACGCTTCGGGCAATGCATATCTCTTTAAAGGCAAAACCGGCGAACTCATCTGCACCAAAGTTTTAGCCAACAACTTTGAATCTTCGCCTGTGGTAATTGGCAATTCGTGCATTGTAGGATCAAGAATTAACGGAATACATAAATTTGTAATAAAATAAAATGAAAGGAGGAATTTTATTAACAGCCTTATTTACAGCTGGCTGTCTAACCGTTTCGGCACAAAACTCCACAATGGAGGCAGTGCGTGATATTGTAGAAGACGGATACAATTTTTGGATTTACACACCTGAAAGTTACTACGAACCTCAAATGGTAACCACCGAAGTGGCTGTCAACGACACTATTAACATTGCCATCAACGACCCTTCAATCTGCAACGGCAACAGCCGCACATCGCAAATTGTTGTTACCAATACCATTAAAACCACAGCACAAAGCCACGCCCGCAAACCTGTGGTAATTTTTCTACACGGCGCAAGTCTCTGCGGTATGGACCTTTACAGAGTAAGACGCTACGGCTGTCTCGACGCTGTAAAACGCGGTGTAAATATCGACGCCATTATCCTTGCCCCACAAAACCCCGGCGGTGCGTGGAGCCCTCGCAAAATTATGAACATTCTTGAATGGACCAAGCAAAACTACCTTGTGGACACCAACCGTGTATACGTTCTTGGAATGAGTCTCGGCGGCTACGGCACAATGGATATGGCTGGCACATACCCCGACAAAATAGCGGCTGCAATGGCTCTCTGCGGCGGCACCACATTAAAAGACGTGAGCAAAATGGGCGAACTTCCATTTTGGGTAATCCACGGCACAGCCGACCGCGCAGTAGGTATCAGTTGTTCAAAAACAGTGGTGGCTCAACTTGAAGAACAGCACAACGATTCGCTCCTAATGTACACTTGGCTCAAAGGAGCATCGCACTCGGCATTGGCAAGACTTTTCTATCATCCCAAAACCTACGAATGGCTGTTTTCGCACTCGCTATCCGACACTGAGCGCAGCGTAAACCGCAATTTTGACATCACAATGGACGACATCAAACACGCCTACGACGGCATTCGTCGCGACGGCGGCAGTTTTGTGTTAAAAGACACCGCTTCGGCTGTTACACTTGCCGAAATTGAGGCAAAGGAATACGCCAACTGCACCACCTACACCATCCAAAACGGCGACACCCTTATCGGCATAGCCAAAAAGACCCGCACCTCAGTCAACACACTCTGCACCCTCAACAATATCACTCCCACAACCATACTGAGGATTGGAAGAAAACTGAGGATTAAGTATGCGAAATAATGAGGGATTAAAGAATCGGCTCAATCAACTTTAAATTGAGTTCTGTTATCTTTGTAAAACCCTTATCGGCAGTAATCAACGGCGCTCCAATTTCAATAGCAGTTGCCACCACAATAGAATCAGGAAGTTTTGTGCCATATTTTCTACGCAAAGATATGGCACGTTCTTTTATATTGTTGCTGATAGGATAGTTGAAACATTTTGATACCAAAAGTCGTGTAAGTTTTTCCTCGGCTTCGGTAATCGTCCTAAACGACAGCAACTCCATTTCAGAAATAATTGAAATACCGAAGGAGTATTTCAAAAACGGCTTCATACACGGATTCTTTTTCATCAGATAAAGCAGAGCGTTTGTGTCTGCCACAAAATCAATTCCATTCATCTCGCATACGTTTTTGAATTTCTAATGGATCACCGTCGAACTCCATACAGCCATAAAACTCCTCCAATCCTGAGGATTTTGGCTTATTGCTCTGAGGTTCGGGAAGTGTACTACGGTAGATAACGAAATCTACATAGTTATAAATCTCGTCTAAATACTGTTCTGGAACACTTTTGATGCGCTGAAACAGTGTGTCGTAACCTAAATTACCTCTTAATGCAAGTCCTGTCATAATCGTTACTTTATATTATACTATCTTTACAGAAAATCTGTCATTACAAAGGTAATGATTTTTTCTTATTCCGCAAATTATTTTATGCTATCAAAATAAGACTTACTATATTTGCAGTGTAAAATTGTATTCTATGGCAACATTACGCATCAAAACTTACCTCATTATCCTTGCCGCACTGATTATTACCGGCTGTGCCGCGCCAACAGCCATCGACAATCCGCAGCCGTCGGTGTATTTTTGGAAGACGGTGTTTGATTTGGATAGCGCGGAGGCTAAGTTTGTGGACGATTTTGGTATCAAGAAGATTTATCTGCGGTATTTTGATGTGGTGGTAGACCAAGACAAAAACGCCCTGATGCCAAATGCCACTTTACGGTTTATGCAGCCTGTGCCCGAGGGCGTGGAGGTGATTCCCGTAGTGTTTATTGTGGAAAAATGCCTTCGTCACAATGTGGATTCTATTGCTGAGATGCTTGTAGATAGGGTTATAAAAATGTCGGAGACCAACCACGTGCCCACGATCAAAGAGTTTCAAATCGACTGCGATTGGACGGCAAAATCCGAAAAGGTGTATTTCCCATTTCTCCAAAAAGTGAAAGACTACGCCGCCGCCAAGGGTCTGAAACTCTCGGTAACTATACGCCTCCATCAGTTGAATATGGCTGCTCCGCCGTGCGACTACGGAGTGCTGATGCTTTACAACACAGGCAATTACGCCAACCGCAAATGCGTCAACCCGATACTTTATTATAATGATGTTAAGCCGTTTTTGAGGCATTTGAAAAAATATCCGCTGAGGATGTGCGTGGCGTTTCCAAATTTTAAATGGCAGATTCTTTTCAAAAAAGGAAAATACAGCAACATATTATATAGTGAGAATCTCGACGACACGCTAAACTTTGCCCAAATCGACTCTGCCACATTTTTTGTGCAAAACGCCCGCGACATTCCAATGTACATCGGCAACGAGGCTTTTAACGTAATGCTACACTATGGCGACACAATATTTGTGCGCAAAGCAGAGTTTTCTGAAATAGAAAAGGTGAGGGCGGCGGTAAACGATATCCGTCCCGAAATACTCTCACAAACAATTATTTACGATTTAAACAGCAACAACATTAATAATATTAACTACCAACAATATGAAAAAATTTTTAGCGGCTCTATTGCTGCTGACCGCGCTAATCAGCAGTAAATCGTATGCCTGCATCGCGGAGCAGACTATCAACTTTTATATGTACAAGGTGCTCGACACCAAGGCTTCGGCGCATATGTTCGACGATTTTTGGCGCGCATACGTGGGTCCCGAAATGAGCGAATATGCCATCGACGGATTGCTTTGGATTGACCCCGAAGAACTTAAACAGTCGTTTAAAACCGGCGAGGCCAACAACGACATTGTTCGCGCAGCAATTGCCAAAAACGACAAGGCTATGCAAGACTACCTCTTAGACCTTATCACCTATCACCGTCTCAACAGCAATTTTTACAACGCTTGGGAATATCCTTCGGAAGACGAAATTGCAGCCCGCCGTGCCAAACTTACCCAACTCCGCACCAAGGCGGAGGGTTACAACGGCGCACTCAAAGAGCGCTACACCCTTATGGCTATGCGCTGTATGTTTCAACTTGAAAAATATGCCGACGTAGAAAAGTTCTGGACATCAACAGGTTCTAAAACCTCCGACAAAGACATCCGTCAAACTATGCTCTCGCTCTTTGCCGGCGCGCTTTACCGTCAAAAAAAGATGGAGTCGGCTTTGCAGATTTTTGCCCAATTGGGCGATATTCAAAGTCTGAAATTCTGCCTCAACGACAAACGCAACTACCAAGGTATCAAAGAGATTTACGAAAAAGACCACGACAATACATCGTTGCCGTTTATGATTCAGGATTATGTTAATATGACCCAAGAAACCTTAGACGGCGAATCGGGATTGCCCCACCCTTCGGATTTTTACGAGGTAAAAAACAGCGAGGCAAAACAGTTTGCCGACTTTGCCAACAAGGTAGCCGACACCAAAGCCACCAACGCTCCCTGTATGTGGAAAACCGCCGCTGCTATGATTCACTACCTTCTTGGCGACTATGCCGCTGCTCAAAAAGAGATTGCCGCAGCCGTTAACCTTGGCGGCACTCAAATGATGAAAGACAACGCCCGCGCTATCCAATTTCTCGTTTACACCAAAAACCGCAAGTACACCGCCGCCGAAGCCACCAAATATATGACCGAAATCAAATGGCTGCAATCTATGGCGGAAAAAGAATCGCATTTTAGCCGCGCTGCACAACGCATTATTTATCAGAATATTCAAGGGGCTAACAAGGAAAGCAACAAAAATTTCACACTTTTGATTGTTTCTGCCGCCGATATGCTCACTCTCAACTACTTCTCCGACGAGATTCTTTACAACATGACCGGTGCCGAAGCCGAAAGTTTCTATAATTACGCATTCAACAACAAGAAGTTAGATGTTTTTGAAAAATACCTTCTCAACATAGTTCAAACCTCCAAAGGACGCACTTTTGGCAGCAAGGATTATTACTTAGACCAAGTTGGCACAAAATACCTCAGCGAACACAATCTTGCTAAGGCTGAGCAGTGGCTCTCGAAGGTTAGCATCGATTTTATGCGCAAAAAAGGCATTGCTCCCTTTATGGTGCTACGCAACTACAATGTTGAGCCGTGGTACAATGCTCAGGAAGTTACTTATCAGCAAGAGTTTAGCGACGAAATTCCCGGCCGCCTCAACGAAAACCAGCGTCTGAAATTTGCCAAAGACCTTGCCCTTGCCGAAACTCAATACAACAACGCTTCGGGCGCAAAACGTATGGAACTTGCCTACAATCTTGCAGTTATGTGCATTCAGGCATCGCAGCACGGCAACTGTTGGTATTTGACTCACGACGGATGGTCGCTCTACGGCGTTGCCACTCGCAGCAACGAATTTGACTACGAAAAACGCGCTGTGGAACTCTTGAACGAGGCTTCAAAATCTTCCGACAACGAGGTAAAAAGCAACGCACTCTTTGGTCTTTTGTGGATACCTCGCCAGAGCCTCAGCCATTGGAACGAAGAAGAATTTAAAACCAAAGACATCAATTCAGCCCTCGAACAAATTGCAGTATTTATCGAAAACGTTGGCTCTACCGACGCTATGGAAAACTGCGATGTGATTATGGAATACATTAGAGGTCAAGTAGGTGGCGATTATTAATCAATCATAAATCACCCTTATTGATAAACTATTATGCCGCAAGTGTGCTAACAAATCTCAATTGTTAGTATCTTTGCGGCATAATTCATTTAAATAGTTTTATTATGATACTAAACGAACAAATCAAAGCCATCGCCGAAAGGCTCAGCGCTTTGCGAGAGGTGTTAGAACTCTCGCTCGAGGACGTATCGTCCAAAACCGGCATACCGCCGGAGCAGATTGCCAAGTTTGAAAGTGGCGAATCTGACATTCCTATGAGTTTTATTTGCAACGTTGCACAAGCATACAATATTCAACCATCAGCCATTATTAGCGGCGACGAGCCCAAAATGCAGAGTTACTTCCTCACCCGCAAGGGCAAAGGCGTTAGCATGGAACGAAACAAATGCTACAAGTATCTCGCGCTTGCCGCCGGATTTAAAGACACTCTGTTCGAGCCTTTTGAGGTAACAATCCAACCATTCGACAAAATTCATCTCAACTCGCACTCGGGTCAGGAGTTCAACTACCTGCTCGAAGGCCGCGTGCTTATCCAACTCGGCGACAAGCAGTTGATTATGAACCCGGGCGACAGCATCTTCTTTAATTCAACCATACCCCACGGAATGATAGCATTAGACAACCAAGAAGCCACATTCCTTGCAACAATAAGCAAATAAAACAGTTACAAAACAATGTTAGAAAGATTTTTAAAGCAGACATCGTTCAAAGACTTGGACGATTTCAAAAAAAACTATAAAGTAATAGTTCCCGAAAACTTCAACTTCGGCTACGACGTGGTAGACGCTTGGGCTGCCGAACAACCCGACAAACTTGCTATGCTGTGGACCAACGACAAGGGTCGCGAAGAGCGTTTCACCTTTGCCAAAATGAAAGAGATGACCGACCGCACGGCTTCGTATTTTCAGAGTCTCGGCATCGAAAAAGGCGACCGCGTAATGCTAATTCTCAAACGCAACTACGAATTTTGGTTCAGCATTGTGGCATTGCACAAGATAGGTGCTGTGGTAATTCCCGCCACACACTTGCTCACCAAAAAAGACATCGTATACCGCAACAATATGGCTGGCACTAAGGCTATCGTCTGCTGTGGCGACCCGCTTATTCTCGAACACGTGGCATCGTCGAAAGCCGAATCTCCCACTTTGGAAAGAATGATTTCGGTAGGTCCCGAAGTTCCCGAAGGTTTTGAGGATTTTCAGAAGGGCATCGAAAACGCTGCTCCGTTTGTTAAGCCCGCACAGGTAAACACCAACGACGATGTAATGCTAATCTACTTTACGTCAGGCACATCTGGCGAACCCAAAATGGTGGCTCACTCGTTTACATATCCCCTTGGACACATCACCACTGCCGCATATTGGCACAACCTCACACCAAACGACCTCCATCTCACCGTTGCCGACACCGGATGGGGCAAGGCTGTTTGGGGTAAACTCTACGGACAATGGATTGTGGGCGCATGCGTTTTCGTTTACGACCACGAAAAATTCACCCCATCGGATATGCTGCAAATGATTGAGAAATACAAGGTTACAACATTCTGCGCACCTCCCACCATCTACCGTTTCTTTATCAAAGAAGATCTCTCGAAATACGACCTTTCAAACCTACGTTGGATTACCACAGCAGGCGAGGCACTCAACTCGGCAGTGTTCGACACTATGAAAAAAATTACGGGTCTCAACATAATGGAGGGCTTCGGACAAACCGAAACCACCCTCTCAATCGCTACATTCCCTTGGATGACACCGAAACCCGGCTCAATGGGCATTCCTAACCCTGCCTACGATGTTGACATTCTCACACCCGACGGTCGCAAGGCTGAGGACGGCGAGCAGGGCGAAATCGTTATCCACACCAACAACGGACGTCCGCTTGGATTGTTTAAGGAGTATTTCCGCGACCCGCAACGCACCGCCGAGGTATATTCCGACAACGGAACCACCTACCACACCGGCGACATTGCTTGGCGCGATGAGGACGGATACCTCTGGTTTGTAGGCCGTACCGACGACGTTATCAAGAGTTCGGGCTACCGTATCGGACCCTTCGAGGTAGAAAGCGCCCTAATGACACACCCCGCCGTAGTGGAATGTGCAGTAACAGGCGTACCCGACCCCGTACGTGGCAAAGTGGTAAAAGCCACCATCGTTCTTGGACGCGGCTACGAACCCTCCGACGACCTTGTTAAGGAGATTCAAAACCACGTAAAGAAAACCACCGCCCCATACAAATATCCTCGCATCATCGAGTTTGTAAAAGAACTCCCCAAAACCATCAGCGGCAAAATCCGCCGTGTGGAAATTCGCAAAAACGACGAGGAGAAGGCGAAGTAATTGAAAATTGAAAATGGAAATAAAAAAGGCGTGGAATCACATCCGCGCCTTTTTTTCTTTAAAAAGATATCGTATCTTTGCAAAAAAAGTATATTAATATTTCAAAATAATAGATATGTCAAAATATAAATTTGGAGTATTATTCGGTATTATCATTCTATGCCTAATAGTGGTATTCTCTGTGATGAAGTTTAAAATCAAAACAGGTCCCGACAATATGGATATCAACAACACCGACGGCCCTGCTATAGTGGTAAGAGCTGTTGCCATTGGAACAACTCTTAAAGATCAAAGAGCCTATGTGCAGGCAGCGTCGCCTTTGGGTACACTTTCGGTTGCCACCAAAAAAGTGAAGATGGGAGAATCTTTTATAATGGGGCAAACCGATGACAGGAAATGGCACGTGGTATCCAACAACAATGCTACCCTGTATCGTATGCCCGATGATATTGGGTATTGGGAGAAGGGTCAGTTGTATACTTACGAACAATATTTTGAAAAAAACTCTGACTTTGTATACAAAACGGCAGGCATCAATATGGTATATTGTGCCAGCATTGCAAGCTATACAGAATATGACAACACCAAAGCGGAATACTCTTTCACCGACTATCGAGGCAAGACCCAAAAAGTAGTTTTGACAGCAACCGACAGCTTATGTCTTGTATTCTCTAATTTCAACAAGGATTTCTATACTGGATGGAAAGTTTGCAGCGAAGATTTTCAATCGCACTTTTATATCAACAAGATAAAAGAGTCGCGCTATGGATATATGATAGGCAACAAATTATATTCTAAAAATGAATTTGAATCAAAATGTCCCGATGTGGTGGACATAATCAACAACACAGATACAAAATCAAAACCCAAATCTAATGCTGCTAATTATACCAAAGGTAGTTTGGATTATTTTATCAACCAACCCGAAGAGGCATTCCAAACCGAAGGCTTGAATATTTTGTATGTTGCAGAACGCATTTCTGATTTCGACGTATATGAATGCGTAACACTTAAGATTGTAGAAATTACCGGCAAAGACACCACAATATCGTACGAACCCAAGGAAAAATATCTCCCGAAATATCTTGTTTACAAAAATATCAACAGCAATCTTCCAAATGCAGGCAAATTTAATGTTTTGCCAGCTAAATTTCAAAACGACATGTTTTTCTTACTTTTCAAAGAGGGAGATTATGGTTTTTATTTCAACGACAAAATTGTAACAAGCGACCAAATGATGATGCTATGCCCAGATGTTAACAATTATATTTCTAACTACGCAAGAACATTGTATTAAAACAAATAAATATTTCCTATTTTTGTCGTCAAAATCATAAAAGATGGACACGTTTTTTAATTCTATAATACAATCAAGTTCTTGCGATGGAGAAGTTAAGAATATTGCGCTCAAAGTAGCTGACGGAGAACGTATTACTACCGATGAGGCTCTCTCGCTTTATCAGTCGGCTCCACTTTCACTTTTGGGCATGTTGGCTTTTGCCGTCAAGGAGCGTAACACTGGGCGCAGGGTTTTCTTCAATCGAAACTTCCATATCGAACCTACAAATGTTTGTGTAAATAATTGTAAATTTTGTAGTTACAAAAAACCAAAGGGTGATGCTCAGGCATGGGAACTTTCATTATCCGAAATTCTTCATCAGGTTGAGCGTTACCGCCACAGCCGAGCCACCGAATGTCACATAGTAGGAGGGGTGCATCCCGACCGCGACATCGATTATTATTGCAGCCTTATCCGTGAGGTAAAAAATATCATTCCAGGTATAGTAGTAAAGGCGTTTACCGCTGTGGAGATTGAGTATATGGTCAACAAGGCGGGTCTTTCGCTCCGCGACGGCTTGCAAAAACTTAAAGATGCCGGACTGGAATCTATTCCTGGTGGCGGAGCTGAGATTTTCAACGAGGAACTTAGAGCAAAGATTTGTCCCGAAAAAACCAAGTCCTCTAAATGGCTCGAAATTCACCGTACAGCCCATCAGCTTGGTATATCTACCAATGCAACAATACTTTACGGACATTTAGAAACATACGCCCAGCGTATCGACCATCTCAACCGTCTACGCACTCTGCAAGACGAAACTCACGGATTCAGCGCTTTTATTCCCCTGAAATACCGTCACGAAAACAACTCAATGAGCAATATCGGCGAAGTGCCTCTATTGGAAGATTTGAAAAACTACGCTGTGTCGCGAATTTTCTTGGACAATTTTCCGCATATAAAGGCATACTGGGTTATGAGCGGATTGGAAACCACCCGTCTCGCCCTCCAGTTTGGTGCCGATGACATTGACGGTACAGTCAACGACAGCACCAAAATATACACCATGGCTGGGGTAGGGGGTAAGCCCGTTATGACTGTGGAGCAGATTGTAGACCTAATTAAATCAGAAAACCTCGTGCCCGTGGAGCGCGACACCTTTTATAATATAATAAAGGAGTACGATGATTGAATTTTGCAGTCTGGCCTCGGGCAGCAATGGCAACTGCTACTACATAGGCAATGAAACCGATGCCGTGCTTGTGGACGGAGGAATATCAAACCGCCGTTTTGTAGAGCGTACCGAATCCGCTGGTGTGGATCGCTCAAAAATCCGCGCTATTTTTGTATCTCACGAACATTTCGACCATATTCAAGGGGTGAAGGTTATTGCCAAGCATCTTGGCGTGCCGGTTTATTTCACATACGCCACCTACAACGAAATTCCTAAACGTAGGCGTCCATCCGATGTGCGTTTTTTTGATGGAAACATAGCTGTTGAGATTTCTCCGTCTATTACAGTGCGTCCGTTTAAAAAACATCACGATGCCATTGACCCTTGCAGTTTTGTTATAAGCATTTCGGGTCACAATGTTGGCGTAATCACCGATATAGGAGTTGCCGACCAAGAGTGCCAACAAATGTTTTCTCTTTGCGACGCTGTTTTTTTGGAAATGAACTACGACCCTATGATGCTGCAATATGGCAGTTATCCCCAATACCTTAAAACAAGGATTGATTCAGAAAATGGGCATCTATCCAACTATCAGGCTGTTGAACTTTTAAACGAACACGCTTCGCCACAGCTTACACACATTATAGCATCTCATATTTCGGCAGAAAACAACTCGCAGACTATGGTATTGGATATGCTTCATCCGTTTGATGAACGTTACACTATAGAACTAGCACCAAGGTTTGCAGCAGGTAGGCGTTTTGCCAAGTGATTTTTTTAGCTGCGATACAATATACATCCCACCTATGCGTTTTATTGGTGTAGTTCATAGTTAAAAAGTTTAGTTTAAATAGTAGTTACGTCTTTGCACAGCAAAGACGTTTTTTTTTATTTAAAACTATTGCGTATATTTGCGGCTGATTCTAATATAAAATTGTTTATTGTGAACACAATCTCCACCGTAGTAGGCTATTTGAAGCCGTTTAAAAAATACGCTATTCTTAATGTGGTGCTTAACTCGCTCAGCACCGTGTTTTCGCTGTTCAGCATGGCGATGATTATCCCGTTCTTGGACATGCTTTTTAAGGATATGGGCACAGAGGTTCCTGATCCAGGTCCTTGGCGTTTCGACTTTGAAACCATGGGACGTGCCAAGGAGTTTCTCGATTATTTTCTTTATCAAGTAATTATCACCGACGGCAAACTCACGGCACTCATGTATATAGGGCTGTTTGTGATAATTGGTGCTTTCTTCAAAAACTTCTTCGGATATATGGGCTCGTTTTACATGGCACCCATTAGCAATGGAACAGTGATGAATTTTCAACGAAAAATCTATTACAAGATTTTGGATCTTCCTTTGCGCTATTTTTCCGAATCAAAAAAAGGCGACATCCTAAGCCGTTTTACCAGCGACGTTCAGGAAATCAGGTCGAGCATATCGGGCAGCCTTGACATGCTGTTTAAAGACCCTATTCAAATTGTACTTTATTTGGGAACGCTTATCTACACAAGTTGGGAACTTACCATCGGAGTGCTTGTGGTGCTGCCGATAATCGCTTTGCTTATAGGACGTCTGGGTAAGAGCCTCAAATCTTCGTCGGGCTTGGGACAGGCTGCCGCTGGCGAAATGCTCACAGTTATGGAAGAAACTCTCGGCGGATTACGCATAGTTAAGGCGTTTATTGCCGAACACAAGATGAAAGAACGTTTTGAAAAAATCAACGATAAAATTTACCGTCTTCAAAACAAAGTTAGCCGCAAACACTCTCTGTCGTCACCATTGAGCGAATTTCTTGGTATTGCGGTGTTTACAGTGGTGCTCGTGGGCGGTGGATATCTGATACTGCAGGGTAAGGGGGCATTTTCTTCGTCAGAATTTATATTCTTCTTGGCAGTGTTCTCGCAGTTGCTCAATCCAGCAAAAGATTTTGCCCGCACATTCAACACCATTCAAAAAGGTATGGCATCGCTCGACCGTGTCAACAAAATTCTCAACGAAACAATGCATGTGCCCGAAATTGAAAACCCCGTGCGTATCAACGATTTTAAAGAGAGTATCGAATTTCGCAATGTTTCGTTCAAGTATGCCGAAAAATATGTTTTGCGCAATATCAATCTTAAAATTGAGAAAGGCAAAACTGTTGCCCTTGTGGGACAGAGCGGCAGCGGCAAGTCTACACTCGTTGACCTCTTGCCTCGATTCTGGGATATTGAGGAGGGTGAGATTCTTATCGACGGAATTAACATCAAGGATTACAAACTCACCGACCTCCGCTCTTTGATGGGCAACGTAAATCAAGAGTCTATACTCTTCAACGACACCATCCGCAACAACATAGCATTTGGAGTGGAGTCGGCTACCGATGCAGAGGTTTCCGCAGCCGCCGCCATTGCCAACGCCACTGAGTTTATCGACGAAAAACCCGAAAAATACGATACCGGCGTGGGAGACCGTGGTTCAAAACTTTCTGGCGGTCAGCGTCAGCGCATCAGCATTGCTCGTGCGGTACTCAAAAACCCGCCAATACTCATTCTCGACGAGGCTACATCCGCGTTAGACACTGAAAGCGAGCGACTTGTGCAAGATGCACTCTCAAAACTTATGCAGAACCGTACATCAATTGTGATAGCACATCGCCTCTCTACAGTTAAAGACGCTGACGAAATTTGCGTTTTGAACGATGGCGAAATTATTGAGCGAGGTACCCACGAACAGTTGATGGAACAGAACGGAGCATACCACCGTCTGTGCGACCTTCAGATGTTTTAACGCCCCTTATATATATTAGTAATTATGGACCGCATCAAACATACGCTGCTATACATATTGGAAAAAAAGACCCTGCTATTGTGCATCTGGATAGCATTCTTGTTTCGTATGGTGGCTGTGTTTTTTTCGCGTGGCATAGCGTTCGGCTATGAGCATTACGTCTACTTGGAAAATGCCCAGCAGCTGCTTTCAAGGCAAACCTCACTTTCAGAATTCCTCTACGTCGGCGACAACAATTTCATCCAACACGGCTACAGCCTCATTTATCTTGGTGTCAATTGGTTCGCACTATTTATGGGAGAATTTTTCGGAATCTTCGACCCACGTAGCAAGATGTTTATTATAAGATTAGTGCATGCTCTGGCATCGCTGTTGGCTGTGTACTACTGCTATAGAATAGCAAGGCTATTTTCGATACGTAAAGTGGGATTGGCAGTAGGGCTGTGCGTGGCGGTGCTGTGGATTCAGCCGTTTGTGAGCGTGAGAAACTTTGCCGAAAATGTCAGCGCTATACTTCTCTTGGCTGGTTTCTATCGTTTGGCAAAATACAATCCTTCGAAATTCAAATTCTCCGACGACCTTTTTACTGGCTTCCTTATGGCTATTGGATTCTCAATATCTTACCATTCAGGAGTGTTTATCATCGGAGTTTTTGTTAGTATGATTATTCGTGGCAATCACAAGCGAGCATTGTACTATCTGCTTGGCGCCTTGATTTCGGTGCTGGCATTCGAGGGACTTTTGGGGGCGTTGCTCTTTCACGAACCGTTCTACATGATTACCGAATACGTGCAGTCCATCGCATCGGGACGACTTTCAACCACTGGCTCTAGCAATTACTACATGTATATATCCATACTTGTGTTGATGTTTCTATTCCCGTGGGGAGCAGTGGCATTCTATGGCTTTATGCGCTCGTGGAAAAAATACTTTATGATTTTTTTCCCTGTATGTTTCTATATAATAGTGCATTGCCTCATACCGTATAAGCAAGAGCGATTTATGCTCAACATCCTGCCATTTTATTTAATACTTGTAGTGGCTGGATTATACAATTTTAGACGTAACTCGCTGTTTTTCACTCGGCACAAAATCCTGTCGCGCTGGGTGGTGCTCTCGTTTGTAATCATCAACGTGCCGCTACTGCTGATAGCCTCCACAGCTTACATACGCCGTCCGCAGGTTGAGTCAATGTTATTTTTGTCAAAATATCGTCAGTCTACCAAGTCTATTTTTGTAGACGATTCAGGCAATACATCCTCCAAGAGTTTCCCGCCATTCTATTTTGGTGGACGGCTCGTGCAATACACCTACAACCTTCAGCCAGAGCCAGATCCATCTATCGTCAACTGCTACGAAAATATTGGTGATGTTCATCGGCTTTTCTCTCGCGATTATTTCCTCGGCAAAAGCGACACTCTCCTCCCGCGCTTTGTGCTTTTCTATGGCGACTATGACATTCAGCAGCGAACTCAACAAGTGCAAAAGATATTTCCCGACCTCACCTATGTTACCAAAATCACACCCAGTCTCTGCGACCGCGTTATTGAGTATTTCAACAAGAGCAACCAGAATCCCCCCGTCCACATTTATAGCACCCAAGAGTAACGGCATATCTATCACTAGGGTATTTCGCACATATTCAAACATTTAACAAATTCATTGAAAAAAAAATACGAAAAATTTTTCCGCAATAAAAACATTTGCTATCTTTGCAGCCTGAATTAGAAAAATTAAACGTTTAAATAAATAATTATTAAAAGGATATGATCATAGTACCTATCAAAGAGGGAGAAAACATTGAACGCGCCCTCAAAAAGTTCAAAAGAAAATTTGAGAAAACAGGAGTAGTAAAAGAGCTCAGAGAGCGTCAGGCTTTCACAAAATTCTCAGTAAGAAGAAGAGAGCAGATTCTCAAAGCTATTTACATTCAGCAACTTCAGAGAGAACAGGAAGATATTTAAAAAAAAATCCATTTTCTTCTTGACAAATACCGATATTTTACGTATCTTTAAGTATCGGTTTCTTTAGAGAGACAAATAAACCTAAAGAACTGGAAAAAAGTAATTTAGGTTCATTTGTTTTCTTTTTTTATATATAGTATAGTATGAACGAACCCATTATAGACGAATTTGCAGGATACCTAAAATACCAGAGGCGGTACAGCCCCCACACAGTAAAAGGCTACACCACCGATCTCGACTTACTGTCGAAGCATTTGTCTACGCTAGATCCTTCCGTGAGCCTCATTACGGCGGGAACTCGGCAGCTTAGGTCGTGGATAGTGGAGCTTAAACGCATAGGAGTGGAGCCTGCAAGCATCAATCGGAAGATTTCGTCGATGAGGAGTTTCTATCGTTATCTATTATATAAAGGTGTGATAAAAACAAATCCTGTATCGCGCCTTCAAAACGTCAGCCGCAAACGAGCCTTGCCAGAATTTGTGCCCGACTATAAGATGCAGAACCTCTTAGACAACGACGAGTATTACGCCAACCATCCCGACGGACCGCGCGACCGTATGATCTTGGAATTATTTTACGATACAGGCATCCGTTCTGCCGAGCTCATCGGGCTACGCTGTGGCGACATCGACTTCGACCGCCGCACCCTTACCGTGCATGGCAAAGGTGGCAAAACACGGCAGATACCCCTTACCGACACCATGTGCCGCCGTCTGCGCCCATACATTACCGAGGCATCGTCGCCGCTATTTACTACACAGCGTGGCCGTCCGCTATACGCCAAGATGGTGTACAACATAGTGCACCGCTACTTGGAACTCACACTGTCGGTGCACCGTAGCAGCCCGCACACCATAAGGCACAGTTTTGCCACGGCAATGCTCAACAACGGAGCCGACCTCAATGCAATAAAAGAACTCTTGGGACATGCCAACCTTACGGCAACGCAAGTTTACACGCACGTCTCTTACGATAAGTTAAACCAAATTTACAAACAAGCCCATCCCCGGGCGTAAAATAGTTAAGGAGGAAAAATTATGAACGTAAAAATCGAAGCAATCCACTTCAACCCCGACAGCAAGTTGGAAGAATTCATCACCGAAAAAGTATCGAAGCTCTCCCAGGTAGCCGACGACATCATCAAGGCAGAAGTATTTTTGTCCTTAGAGCGTTCGCAAAGCAAAAACTATGACAGCAAGACCGCCAAAATCCGCATCGAAGTGCCGGGTAGCGCCATCTTCGCCGAAAAAAAATGCAAGTCGTTCGAAGAGGCAATTGACACTGGCTTAGAGGCTTTGCGCGTCCAACTGTTAAAACGGAAAGAAAAACAAAAATAAAATAGAAAAAAAATGAATAATTTTTTTGGAGATATAAAAAATCAGTGTACCTTTGCACCGTCAAAAATGAAAAATATTATTGACGACGATCTCTAAAAAGATTATTCGTTTGCCGGTGTAGCTCAGTTGGCCAGAGCAGCTGATTTGTAATCAGCTGGTCGGGGGTTCGAATCCCTCCACCGGCTCGCAACACGATATTGCAATGGGGAGTTTCCAGAGCGGTCAAATGGGACAGACTGTAAATCTGCTGGCTACGCCTTCGGTGGTTCGAATCCATCACTCCCCACAAATATTAAGCGGGAATAGCTCAGTTGGTAGAGCGACAGCCTTCCAAGCTGTAGGTCGCGGGTTCGAGCCTCGTTTCCCGCTCGTTATCAACATTAGCCGAAGTAGCTCAGTGGTAGAGCACTTCCTTGGTAAGGAAGGGGTCATGAGTTCAACTCTCATCTTTGGCTCAAATTTTTTTTGCATGCCTTATGGGTGTGCATTAAATGTATTAACAAGTAAAATATAAAACATTTTTTACCAACAAATATTTATTTACCATGGCAAAAGAACAATTCGATAGGTCGAAACCGCACGTTAACATCGGTACAATCGGCCACGTTGACCACGGCAAGACAACTTTGACAGCCGCTATCACTACAGTATTAGCAAAAAAAGGTCTTTCAGAAGTAAGAAGCTTCGATTCAATTGACAACGCTCCCGAAGAAAAAGAGCGTGGTATAACCATCAACACCGCTCACGTAGAGTATCAGACAGCCAAGCGTCACTACGCACACGTTGACTGCCCTGGCCACGCCGACTACGTTAAGAACATGGTTACTGGTGCAGCCCAGATGGACGGTGCAATCCTCGTTTGTGCAGCTACCGACGGTCCTATGCCCCAGACTCGCGAGCACATCCTTCTCGCTCGTCAGGTAAACGTGCCCAAGATCGTTGTTTTCATGAACAAATGCGATATGGTTGACGACCCCGAACTTCTCGACCTCGTTGAAATGGAGCTCCGCGAACTTCTCTCGTCTTACGATTACGATGGCGACAATACTCCTATCATCCGTGGCTCGGCTCTCGGCGCTCTTAACGGCGAACCTAAGTGGGAAGAGAAAATAATGGAACTTATGGACGCTGTTGATACATACATTCCCCAGCCTACACGCGACGTTGACAAACCTTTCTTGATGCCTGTTGAGGACGTATTCTCGATCACTGGTCGTGGTACTGTTGCTACTGGTCGTATCGAGGCTGGTATCATCAACCTCAACGATCCCGTTGAAATCGTTGGTCTTACAAACGACGCTCCTATGAAATCGGTTGTAACTGGTATCGAAATGTTCCGCAAACTCCTCGACAAAGGTGAAGCTGGTGACAACGCTGGTCTCCTCCTCCGTGGTATTGAAAAAGAACAACTCAAGAGAGGTATGGTTATCGCAAAACCCGGTTCAATCACTCCTCACACCAAATTCTCTGCTGAGATCTACGTATTGAAGAAAGAAGAAGGTGGACGTCACACTCCTTTCCACAATCACTACCGTCCTCAGTTCTACCTCCGTACACTCGACGTTACTGGTGAAATCATGCTTCCCGAAGGCGTAGAGATGGTAATGCCTGGTGACCACGTTAACATCACTGTTACCTTGATCTACCCTGTAGCATTGAACGAAGGTCTCCGTTTCGCTATCCGCGAAGGTGGACGTACAGTAGGTTCAGGACAGATTGGTAAAATCATCGAATAGGATTATATATTTACCATAGCGAAAATTAGGGGAGGGATTTTTCCCTTCCCTTTTATACGGGTGTAGCTCAGTTGGTAGAGCACTGGTCTCCAAAACCAGGTGTCGGGAGTTCGAGCCTCTCTACCCGTGCTAAATAAGTGAAAAGATGTTTACAAAAATCAAGACATACCTCCAAAGCACCTACGACGAATTGGTCAACAAAGTATCATGGCCAACATGGACCGATGTGCAAAATAGCGCGGTTATCGTAATGGTGGCAACTTTTATTATAGCAATCGTAGTGTTCCTTATGGACATATCATTGAAGTCTATAATGGAGATGATATACGGTTTATTTAAATCAACTAAATAACTAACTCTCACCGACAGATAGCCAAATGAAAGAATCGGAAATCATTGAACGCCCCAAGGAAAAAAGATGGTATGTTCTTAGGGCTATTAGTGGACAAGAAAAAAAGGTAAAGGAGTACATCGAAAATGAAATCCAGAACCTTAATTTGGGCGACTATATATTTCAGGTACTGATACCCAGCGAAAAGGTGTATCAGGTACGCAACGGAAAAAAGTACAGCAAAGAGCGTTCTTTCTTTCCGGGCTACGTGCTTGTTGAGTGTTTACTAACCCAACAAGTAACGGGTATTTTGCGTAACATACCAGGAGGTTTAGGATTCTTGGGCGAATCTAAGGGCGGCACACCACTGCCTATTCGCGAAGCCGAAGTAAACCGTATTCTTGGCAAAGTAGACGAAATGTCGGAAGATAGCGCTGCAATGGACACTCCTTACGAAATAGGAGAGAATGTCAAAGTGATTGACGGTCCGTTCAACACATTTATAGGTATAATTGAAGACATCAACGAAGAAAAGAAGAAACTGAAAGTGATGGTGAAAATCTTCGGACGTAAAACCCCGCTTGAGCTCAGTTTCGTACAGGTAGAAAAACTAAAAGAATAAACGACTAGAAATCCGAGACTATATTTTATCCTCTCAAAATAAAAAAGCTTCCAAAGTCCGGACAATAGTTTTTTAGATATACAAACATTATTAAGAACAAACAAAATGGCTAAAGAAATAACCGGTTTTGTTAAATTGGAAATCAAAGGCGGTGCGGCAAATCCCTCGCCACCGATTGGTCCCGCGCTTGGCTCCAAGGGTGTTAACATTATGGAGTTCTGCAAGCAGTTTAACGCTAAAACAAAAGACAAGCCCGGAAAGGTAATTCCCGTGCTTATTACCGTTTACAGCGATAAATCGTTTGACTTTGTATTAAAAACATCCCCCGCCGGTGCGCAGTTGAAAGAACTTGCCAAAATCAAATCTGGATCGGCAGAGCCGAACAGAAAGAAAGTAGCCTCAGTTACTTGGGACCAGATCAAGCAGATTGCCGAAGACAAACTTCCCGATCTCAACTGCTTTACAGTAGAGTCGGCAATGAAGATGGTTGCAGGCACAGCCAAGAGCATGGGCATCACAATCAGCGGCCCGTCACCTTTTGATAAACAATAAAAAACAAAATCGAAATGGGAAAAGTAAGTAAAAATTATAAAGCTGCGCTGGGCAAAATCGAAGAAGGCAAGCAGTATCAGCTCAAAGACGCTTGCGAATTGGTAAAGACCTTGGTTTCTACCAAATTCGACTCGTCGGTAGACGTTGATATTCGCCTTGGCGTTGACCCCAAAAAGGCCAACCAGATGGTTAGAGGCGTTGTTACTCTTCCTAACGGTACCGGTAAAGACAAGAAGGTATTGGTACTCTGCACTCCCGACAAGGAGGATGAGGCCAAGGCTGCCGGAGCCGACTACGTAGGACTTGATGACTATATCACCAAGATTTCCGGTGGTTGGACCGATGTTGATGTTATCATCACTATGCCTTCGTGCATGGGCAAAGTCGGCAAGTTAGGTAGAATACTTGGTCCCCGCGGACTTATGCCTAACCCCAAGACAGGTACTGTTACAATGGATATTGCACAGGCAGTAAAAGAAGTAAAACTCGGAAAGATAGACTTTAAGGTAGACAAATACGGCATCATTCACTGTCCCGTAGGAAAAGCCTCTTTCGAGGGTGAAAAACTCTATGAAAACGCACGTGAATTCCTTCGCACCGTTATCAAGTTGAAACCCGCCGCCTCAAAAGGCACATACGTTAAGAGCGTCTTCGTAAGCGGAACAATGTCGCCCAGTATCGAAGTTGATCCTAAATCTATCGAGTAAGGCCATAATTAAAGCAGATTAAAAATGAAAAAGATTCAAAAAGGTTCCATAATTGATTCGCTTACAGAAGCCATTGACAACTCGTCAAACTTCTACTTGGCCGATATTTCCGACCTCAACGCGGCAGACACCTACAAGTTGCGTAAGGCTTGTTTCGACAAGAAGGTAAAACTTCAGGTTGTTAAAAACACCCTCCTCAAAAAAGCCTTCGAGAAGAGCAACAAGAACGGAAGTCTCGACGAGCTCCTTCCGCTCCTCAAGCAAAACACCTGCATCATGTTTAGCGAGACGGCCAATGCCCCCGCTCAGATGATTAAGGAACTGCGCAAAAACGGCGAAAAGCCGATTCTCAAAGCCGCATACGTCCAAGAAAGTGTATATGTTGGCGACAACCAACTTTCAACTTTGGCTTCTATCAAGTCGAAGGAAGAACTTCTCGGCGATATCATTATGCTGTTACAGTCTCCGATCAAGAACGTTATTTCGTGCTTGCAGTCGGGACAGAACAAGCTTACGGGCTTGGTAAAGGCTCTCGAAGAGAGAGCAAACTAATAACTAAATTTAAAAACAATTTAAAAACTATACAAAATGGCAAATTTGGAAGAATTAGCAGAACAATTAGTAAACTTGACTGTTAAAGAAGTTAGCGAACTTGCAAACATATTCAAAGAGAAATACGGTATCGAGCCCGCAGCCGCAGCTGTTGCAGTAGCTGGTCCCGCAGCCGGTGGCGCAGCTGCTCCCGCAGCAGCAGAACAGACTGAATTTGACGTTATCCTCAAATCAGCTGGCGCTAACAAATTGCAGATCGTTAAATTAGTTAAAGAACTTGCAGGCCTTGGCTTGAAAGAGGCAAAAGACCTCGTTGACGCCGCTCCGAAGCCTGTTAAAGAGAAAGCTTCTAAAGAGGAAGCCGAATCTATCAAAGCTAAATTGGTAGAGGCTGGTGCCGAAGTAGAACTCAAGTAGCGAACAACATACTCTTACAGAGAGTTTTGGTTTAGTATCCGTGCGCACGGATGCTAAACCTTTTTGTCATTTTTTCTCAGTTCGATAATTTATTATTAATTTTTTTTACCATCAGATGGCTCTGAATAACACTCGAATTAGTTTCGCTTCAACTAAAAATCAGTTAGAGTATCCTGATTTTTTGGAAATCCAATTGAAATCGTTCCACGATTTCTTCCAGTTAGAAACCACACCCGAAAAACGCAAACAGGAAGGTCTGTTCAAGGTTTTTAACGAAAACTTTCCAATAACTGATACTCGCAATAATTTCGTTCTCGAATTTATCGACTATTATGTTGATCCTTCAAGGTACACCATAGAAGAGTGTCTCGATAGGGGCTTGACTTACAGCGTCCCCTTGAAAGCAAAACTCAAACTTTATTGCACCGACCCCGAGCACGAGGATTTTGACACGGTTATTCAAGATGTCTATCTGGGTACCGTTCCTTATATGACACCGCGCGGCACTTTCGTTATCAATGGAGCCGAGCGTGTTGTCGTATCTCAGTTGCACCGTTCTCCCGGAGTTTTCTTCGGTCAGAGCATGCACACCAACGGCACCAAACTTTATTCAGCACGTATTATTCCTTTCAAAGGTTCTTGGATCGAGTTCGCTACCGACATCAACAATGTGATGTACGCTTATATCGACCGTAAAAAGAAATTACCTGTAACAACCCTTCTCCGTGCTATCGGTTTTGAACGCGATAAAGACATCCTGCAAATTTTCGACCTCGCCGACGAAATCAAGGTTTCTAAGGCTGCTCTTAAAAAGGTTGTTGGAAGAAAACTCGCCGCAAGGGTGCTCAACACCTGGACCGAGGATTTCGTTGACGAAGACACCGGAGAAGTAGTTTCAATCGAACGTAACTCAGTTATCGTTGACCGCGAGGTGGAACTTACCGCCGAGCATATCGACGCTATTGTAGATTCGGGCATCCAGACTATTCTTTTGCACAAGGATGTCGCTGACCGCATCGACTACTCAATCATCTACAACACGTTACAGAAAGACCCCTGCGACTCTGAGAAAGAGGCTGTCAACTATATCTATCGTCAGCTTCGCAATGCCGAACCGCCGGACGATGCAACCGCCCGCGACGTTATCGACAAACTTTTCTTCTCAGACCGTCGCTACGACCTCGGTGATGTGGGACGTTTCCGTATCAACAAGAAACTCGACCTCAAAATAGACCCCAACATCAAGGTCCTCACAAAAGAAGACATTATTGAAATCATAAAATATCTTATCGAGCTTATCAACTCGAAAGCCGATGTCGATGATATCGACCACCTTTCCAACCGTCGTGTACGTACCGTTGGCGAACAACTTTACGACCAGTTTGGTGTAGGTCTCGCCCGTATGGCTCGCACTATCCGTGAGCGTATGAATGTCCGCGACAATGAGGTGTTCACTCCTATCGACCTTATTAATTCTAAAACTCTTTCATCGGTTATCAACTCGTTCTTCGGAACAAACCAGTTGTCGCAGTTTATGGACCAGACCAACCCGCTTGCCGAAATCACTCACAAGCGTCGTCTGTCTGCGTTAGGTCCCGGCGGTCTTTCGCGCGACCGTGCAGGTTTCGAGGTGCGCGACGTACACTATACCCACTATGGTCGTCTCTGCCCGATTGAGACTCCTGAAGGTCCTAACATCGGTCTTATTTCGTCGCTCTGCGTTTTTGCAAAGGTTGACGACTTAGGCTTTATCGAAACTCCTTACCGCAAGGTTACCGACGGTGTGGTAGATTTCTCGGAAGAGGGTATGCAATATATGACCGCTGAGGACGAGGACAACAAACTCGTGGCTCAGGCTTCGGCTCAAATGGACGAAAACGGCAGAATTATCGAAAAACGTGTTAAGGCTCGTCAAAATGCCGACTTCCCGGTTATTTCGCCTGAGGAGGTTGAACTTATTGATGTGGCTCCTAACCAGATTTCGTCTATTGCTGCATCGCTCATCCCGTTCTTGGAGCACGACGACGCCAACCGTGCGTTGATGGGTTCTAACATGATGCGTCAGGCAGTTCCGATTATCGAACCTGAGGCTCCTATCGTTGGTACTGGTATCGAGGCTCGCGTGGCAAAAGACTCACGCACTCAGGTTATCGCCGAGCGCGATGGTGTGGTTCAGTATGTTGATGCCGACAAAATCGTTATCAAATACAATCAGACCGAAGAAGAGCGTTTTGTTGATTTCGACGACGAAAACACTACATATCATCTCACTAAGTTTAAAAAGACCAACCAAAGCATGTGTATCAACATCCGTCCTATTGTTCGCAAAGGCGACGTTGTTACAGCTGGTCAGATACTTACCGAGGGTTACGCTACCAAGGGCGGCGAACTTGCTCTTGGACGTAATATGAAGGTTGCCTTCATGCCTTGGAAGGGTTACAACTACGAGGACGCTATTGTGATTTCAGAGCGCGTTGTTCGTGAAGATTTGTTCACATCTATTCATATTGATGAGTACCTTCTTGAAGTTCGCGACACCAAGCGCGGTATGGAGGAACTCACAGCCGATATTCCAAACGTAAGTGAAGACGCCACCAAAAACCTCGACGAAAACGGTATTATCCGTGTTGGTGCTGAGGTTCGTCAGGGTGACATCCTTATCGGTAAGATTACTCCTAAGGGCGAATCTGATCCCTCTCCCGAGGAGAAACTTCTCCGTGCAATCTTCGGTGAAAAAGCCGGCGACGTTAAAGACGCATCTTTGAAAACTCCTCCTTCAGTAAAAGGTGTGGTTATCGACAAGCGTCTGTTCTCTCGCTCAATGAAAGACCGTAAGCTTAAATCAGCCGACAAACCTATCATTCAAAAACTTGAAAAGGATTACGAGCAGATTTGTGCCGAACTCCGCGACCGTCTTATCGACAAACTCTTTACCCTTGTTAATGGTAAAACATCGCAAGGCGTTAAAGATTACTTCAACAAAGACGTTATTGCTAAGGGCGTTAAATTCTCGTTGAAAGTTCTTCAGGATGTTCCCGACTATTTGGAAATCAACCCCAACAAGTGGACTACCGATAAGAAGAAAAACGAAACTATCAAAGCCCTCTTGCACAACTATATAGTTAAATTTAAAGAAAACGAGAGCGTATTCCGCCGTCAAAAATATAATGTAATGATTGGCGACGAATTGCCTATCGGAATTATCCAGCTTGCTAAGGTTTACGTGGCTAAAAAACGTAAACTCCGTGTAGGCGACAAGATGGCAGGTCGTCACGGTAACAAGGGTATCGTTTCGCGTATTGTACGCGCAGAGGATATGCCTTTCCTTGCCGACGGTACTCCTGTTGATATCGTTCTTAACCCGTTGGGCGTGCCTTCACGTATGAACCTTGGACAGATTTACGAAACTGTTCTTGGCTGGGCAGGCAAAACAATGGGCGTAACATTTGCAACCCCGATTTTCGACGGTGCTACTGTTGAACAAATCGGCGACCTTATGGAAAAGAACGGTTTGCCTCGCTTTGGTAAATCTTACCTTTACGATGGCGGCACAGGCGAACGTTTCGACCAGCCGGCTACCGTGGGCGTCATCTACATGCTGAAACTCGGACACATGGTCGACGACAAAATGCACGCTCGTTCTATCGGTCCTTACTCACTTATTACTCAGCAACCTTTGGGTGGTAAAGCTCAGTTCGGTGGTCAGCGTTTTGGAGAGATGGAGGTTTGGGCGCTCGAAGCATTCGGCGCAGCAAACATACTTCAAGAGATACTTACAGTTAAGTCCGACGACGTTGTAGGACGTGCTAAGGCTTACGAGGCTATTGTAAAAGGCGACCCGATGCCTGTTCCCGGTATTCCTGAATCGTTCAACGTATTGTTGCACGAGCTTAGAGGTCTCGGTTTAAGCGTAACTCTCTCATAATTATTAATAGACAAGTTTTGTATAACTACATATTTAAAGGCAACGAAAATGGCATTTCGTAAAGACAACAAAACAAAAAGCACATTTACCAAGATAACGATAGGCTTGGCATCTCCTGAGGAGATTTTGGAACGCTCGAGCGGCGAGGTTCTCAAACCCGAGACTATCAACTACCGTACCTACAAGCCCGAGCGCGACGGCCTTTTCTGCGAGCGCATATTCGGTCCCGTAAAGGACTATGAATGTCACTGCGGAAAATACAAACGTATCCGTTACAAAGGCATCGTCTGCGACCGTTGTGGTGTGGAAGTTACCGAAAAGAAAGTACGCCGCGAGCGCATGGGACACATCTCGCTCGTTGTGCCTGTGGCTCACATTTGGTACTTCAAGTCTCTGCCCAACAAAATCGGTTATTTGCTCGGTATGCAGACAAAGAAACTCGATTCTATTATCTATTACGAAAAATACATCGTTATACAACCCGGCGTAAAGGCTGCCGATGGCGTTAAAAAACTCGATCTCCTTGCCGAGGAAGAGTATTTAGACATCATCGACTCGCTTCCCAAAGACAACCAGCTCTTAGACGACGAAGACCCCAACAAGTTTATCGCCAAGATGGGTGCAGAAGCCATTTACGACCTCTTGAAAGAGATTAACCTCGACGAACTTGCTTTCTCGCTCCGCGACAAAGCCAACAAGGAGACCGCCCAGCAGCGCAAGACCGAGGCTCTCAAACGTTTACAGGTGGTACAGACTTTCCGTCAATCGCCCGAGACCAACAAACCTGAATATATGATTATGAAGGTGATTCCGGTTATACCACCGGAGTTGCGTCCTTTGGTTCCGTTGGATGGTGGCCGTTTTGCTACTTCCGACCTCAACGACCTTTATCGCCGCGTAATTATTCGTAACAACCGTCTTAAACGCCTTATCGAAATCAAAGCTCCCGACGTAATTCTCCGCAACGAGAAACGTATGCTTCAAGAGGCTGTTGACTCTTTGTTCGACAACTCTCGTAAGTCTAACGCCGTTAAGAGCGATGCTAACCGTCCGTTGAAATCTCTCAGCGATAGTTTGAAAGGTAAACAAGGCCGTTTCCGTCAAAACCTTCTCGGTAAACGTGTTGACTACTCAGCTCGTTCGGTTATCGTTGTTGGTCCTGAGTTGCAAATGCACGAATGTGGTTTGCCTAAGGAAATGGCTGCCGAGCTCTACAAACCGTTTGTTATCCGCAAACTTATTGAGCGTGGCGTAGTTAAGACCGTAAAATCTGCCAAAAAAATCGTTGACCGTAAAGACCCCGTTGTTTGGGATATTCTCGAAAACGTATTAAAAGGACACCCAATATTGCTCAACCGTGCTCCTACCTTGCACCGTCTTGGTATTCAGGCATTCCAGCCCAAATTGATCGAAGGCAAGGCTATCCAGTTGCACCCGTTGGTATGTACTGCGTTCAACGCCGACTTCGACGGCGACCAGATGGCTGTTCACTTGCCCCTTGGCAACGCAGCAGTTTTGGAGGCTCAGATTCTTATGCTTGCTTCGCACAACATTTTGAACCCTGCCAATGGTGCTCCTATCGCCGTTCCTTCACAGGACATGGTTCTTGGTCTTTACTACATGACCAAGGAGCGTAAATTGCAAGATGGCGTTCCTGTAAAAGGCACAGGTTTAACATATTACAGCCCCGAAGAAACCATCATCGCTTACAACGAAGGCAAGGCTACTCTCCAGAGCGGCTGCAATATTCGTGTAAACGTTATGGAAAACGAGGTGCTTGTTAACAAGATGATTCACACCACCGTAGGACGTATCCTCTTCAACCAGTTGGTTCCGCCTGAGGTTGGTTTTATCAACGAGGTTATCAAAAAGAAAAATCTCCGCGACATTATCTCTCGTGTAATCAAATATTGCGGAATGGCTCGTGCCGTTAAATTCCTCGACGATATTAAGAATATGGGTTACTACCGCGCATTCAAGGGCGGACTTTCGTTCAACCTCGAAGACGTGGTTATCCCCGAAGAAAAAGCTGCAATGGTTCAGGCTGGTTACGACCAAGTGGACGAAATCCTCAACAACTACTCGATGGGTTTCATCACTTTCAACGAACGTTACAACCAGATTATCGATACTTGGACACACGTAAACGCTCAACTTACTGAGTCGGTGATGAAGACCCTCAGCGCCAACAACGACGGTTTCAACTCTGTTTACATGATGTTGGATTCAGGCGCCCGTGGTTCTAAGGAGCAGATTCGTCAGCTTTCTGGTATGCGTGGTCTTATGGCTAAACCCCAGAAATCTGGTAGCGCAGGTTCAGAGATTATCGAGAACCCGATTTTGGCAAACTTTAAAGAAGGACTTTCGGTGTTAGAGTACTTCATCTCTACCCACGGTGCTCGTAAAGGTCTTGCCGATACCGCGTTGAAAACAGCCGACGCTGGTTACCTTACCCGTCGTCTTGTTGACGTGGCTCAGGACGTTATTATTACACAAGAAGACTGTGGCACACTCCGCGGACTTGTTGCAACTGCATTACGTAAAAAAGACGAAATCGTAGAATCTCTTGGCGACCGTGTTCTTGGTCGTACATCGGTTCACGACGTTATACATCCTCAAACAGGTGAACTCATTGTTCGTGCCGGTGAAGAAATCACCGAAACTATTGCACAGAAAATTGATGAGTCGCCCATTGAACAAATTGAAATCCGTTCGGTACTTACCTGCGAATCGCGTAAGGGCGTTTGTGCAAAATGCTACGGACGTAACCTCGCAACACAGCGCAAGGTTCAGATAGGCGAGGCTGTGGGAACAATCGCAGCACAGTCGATCGGCGAGCCTGGTACTCAGCTTACACTTCGTACATTCCACGTCGGTGGTGTTGCCGGTGGTATCGCTGCTGATTCGCAATTTGTTTCTAAATACGATGGTTACTTGCAAATTGAGGAATTAAAAGTTGTTCCCTTTGTTGACGAAACTGGCAAAGAAGTTTCGGTTGTTATCAGCCGTCTTGCCGAGGCTAAGATTGTGGACAGCAACACCAACATCACCCTCACCAACGCTCCTATACCTTACGGCTCGCGTCTCTATTTCAAAGATGGCGACACAGTTAAGAAAGGCGACGTAGTTTGCGAGTGGGACCCCTTCAACGTAACAATTATTTCGGAATTTGCCGGAAAGGTAGTTTTCGAAAACATGATAGAAGGCCTTACCTACAAGGAAGAAGCCGACGAGCAGACAGGTTTTGCCGAGAAGGTTATCATCGAGGCAAAAGACAAAACCAAATCACCTGCAATCCACATCAACGACGAAGAAGGCAACTATCTTGCCACCTACAATATCCCTGTGGGCGCTCACATCATCAAGTCGGAAGGCGACATGGTTAAATCGGGCGACATTCTCGTTAAGATTCCTCGCAAGGTTGGTTCTCTCGGCGACATCACTGGTGGTCTTCCCCGTGTTACCGAGTTGTTTGAGGCTCGTAACCCCTCTAACCCCGCTATCGTATCCGAAATCGACGGTATCGTATCTATGGGACGTATCAAACGTGGTAACCGCGAAATCACAATCACCTCTAAACAAGGTGAGGAGAAAAAATACCTCGTATCGCTCTCTAAACAGATACTTGTACAGGACAACGACTACGTTAAGGCAGGCACACCTTTGTCTGACGGTGCAGTTACTCCTTCGGACATCCTCGCTATCAAAGGACCCACAGAGGTTCAGGAATATATCGTTAACGAAGTTCAAGAAGTTTACCGTCTGCAGGGCGTTAAGATCAACGACAAACACTTTGAAGTTATCGTACGCCAGATGATGCGCAAGGTAAAAATCGAAGATCCGGGCGATACCAACTTCCTCGAAGGCGAGATTGTAGACAAGTGGGACTTTATGGAAGAGAACGACCGTATGTTTGGCAAAAAAGTTGTGCTCGATGCCGGCGACAGCGAAAACCTCAAAGCAGGCCAGATTGTTTCGGCTCGCAAACTCCGCGACGAACTCTCTACACTTAAACGTAAAGACCTCCGCTTGGTAGAAGCCCGCGACGCTGTGGCTGCAACATCAAGCCAAGTGCTCCAAGGTATCACACGTGCCGCATTGCAGACATCAAGCTTTATGTCGGCTGCATCATTCCAAGAGACAACCAAAGTGCTCAACGAAGCAGCTATCGCAGGCAAGGTAGATTACCTCGAAGGCTTGAAAGAAAACGTTATTGTAGGTCACTTGATTCCAGCAGGTACTGGTATGCGTCGCTACGACCATATCCAAGTAGAACCCAAGGAGAAAAACGATTCTGTAACATACGTAGGATAAAACTCTGACACACAATGGAAGAAAATAAAGGTCAGCTCAATATCGAACTCAACGACGAAGTGGCTCAGGGCATATATTCAAACCTTGCCCTAATAGCTCATTCGAGTGCAGAATTTGTACTTGACTTTATAAGAGTTCTCCCCGGATTGCCCAAGGCGCAGGTAAAGAGCCGTATCATTATGACTCCCGAACACGCCAAACGCTTGCTGGTGGCATTGCAAGACAATATTGTACGCTACGAACAGCAGTTCGGTATGATTAAAAACCTCGACGGTGCTGGTGGAGCTACAATTCCAATGAATTTTGGAGGAACTAACACACAAGCATAACATTTTCCGCAAAAGATTATTATTAAGCGCCATTCCATATTGGAATGGCGCTTTTTTTTGTTTTTTATATTCCTGTAATGAAAAATACTTTAAATTTGTTTTAGTAAAAAATAATCACTATTTTTGTCACGCATTAGATTTATTTTAAGGTTGTCTGATGTCAAGGCGTTTATGGAGTTCTGCATAGTTGCTTAGGAGTGTATGAGGTCTGTAATACCACCACGTCTTAAAAAAATAAGTATCCGGGTTTGGTTCGGTATCCGGCTTTTTTTAATTTTGTACAATATGAAAAGGTATTTATTGATGCTTATGTTGTCGGTTGTTTTTGTTGCACCGTCAACTTTCGCCCAAAAAAACGATGTTTATGTTTCGGCTGGCGATTCCAAAATTTTGTTACAACCATCTACTGCTGTAGTTGAATTTGACTATTCAAATACCAAAGTTGGCAAATGCGATGATGGTATTTTTGTAGAGACACAACCCCTTGAAAAGTATCTTAAAGGACGAGGCGATGATTTTGTAAACGACTGGCCCGACGACCATGTGACTGCTGAAAATTATTTTATAGAGAATTTTCAAAAGCTGTTTGCAAAAAAAGTAGGCGGTATGTCGATAGTGGAAGCCAATTCTAGTGCCGATTTCAAAATTGTTGTACATGTCGACAACCTTGATATGGGCAATGCTGCAGCCGCAGCTCTTGGTGTAGGAGCTAAATCTGGCGGCGCAATTTTCCGCGGTTCTATCGAAATAGTTAACCTTAAAACCAACCAGGCTGACTGTGTGTTCGAAGGTTTAACCAAGGGTGTTACCAACTATAGCGAAGTAACTCGATTGGGTCTCGCATACTTGGAAATCCCAAAAGCCATGAGAGATTTGGCAAACAAGGGAGCTTCAAAAGGCGGCTCCGTGGCACCCAAAGTATACAACGCAACTGATGTTAAGGCTGATGTTCAGGAATCTTCTGCAACACAGTCGAACCCCTCATCTTCAAACAACCCCAATGTTATTGTCCTTACCAATACAATTCCCCAGAAATTTAAAATTGAAGACAATATTATTTTTGACAATTCTACTCCTTACATGTTTAGCAAGGTGGTTGTTTATAAGGGCAACGAAGAAGTGGCAACAGCCAACGACATAGCAAAAGGTAAGGATATAAAAATCAAGAGTTACAGAAATGATGAACTCGAAAATTTCCGTGGCGCAACTCTCACAATCAACATCGAAAGCGAACAGGCAGTTAGCGCCAACGCCGAACTTGTAGTAGAGTTTGAAGCTGATGACGATGATTTGATAATCAAAATCATTGTTCCTAAAAAGAAAAAGTAAAATGACCAACCGTGTTGTTATAACAGGCTCTGGTATTTGGTCTTGTCTGGGAACAGATATTCAGACTGTTAAAGAATCACTCTATAACGGTAAATCAGGAGTAGGCCTTTGCCCCGAAAGGCTAGAATACGGATATCGATCAGGACTTTCTGGAATTGTTCCTACTCCTGTAATCACCAAAGATATGTTAAGCCGCCATACGCGTGTGGGTATGCCAGAACATACCCAATATGCGTATATGGCAGCTTGTCAAGCATTTAAGCAAGCCGGATTTGACAACGATTACCTTTTAAACAACGAAACCGGATGTATTTTTGGTAGTGATTCATCTGCAAAACCCGTTATCGACACTTATAAGACAATGGAAACCGAGCACGACACTGCTATGCTAGGTTATGGGATGGTTTTTCAGTCGATGAACTCAACTGTAACAATGAACCTCAGCACCATTTTCCATCTTAGGGGTGTCAACTTTACCGTAAGTGCGGCATGTGCCAGCGGTAGCCATTCTATTGGTTTGGGTTATATGTTGATTAAGCAGGGTCTGCAGGATATCGTTCTTTGTGGCGGTGCGCAGGAAACCAATTATTATTCTATGGCCTCATTCGACGCTTTGGGCGCATTTTCGGTACGGATGGACAATCCTCAAGCTGCCAGCCGTCCTTTCGACAAAGACCGCGATGGTCTTGTCCCGTCAGGTGGCGCAGCGGCTGTTGTGCTGGAAAGTTACGATCACGCCGTTGAGCGTGGAGCCAATATTCTGGCTGAGGTTGTGGGCTACGGATTTTCGGGCAACGGTGCAGATATTTCAAAGCCAAGCGACGAAGGATGTGCAGTTGCTATGTCAAGAGCATTGAAAGACGCCGGACTAAAATCTCAGGATATTGACTATATAAACGCACATGCCACATCTACACCGCAAGGCGACATGTATGAGGCTATGGCTATTGATAGACTTTTTGATAATAAGCGTACACTGGTAAGCTCCACCAAGTCGATGACAGGCCACGAATGTTGGATGGCGGGAGTGAGCGAGGCTGTTTATTCAATAATAATGATGCAAAACAATTTTGTTGCGCCCAATATCAATTTAGACAATCCAGACCAATACTCAGAAAAACTCAATTTGGCAACAAAAACAGTGGATACCGAAGTCAATACAGTATTGAGTAATTCGTTCGGCTTTGGTGGAACAAATTCTGCGTTAGTATTTAAAAAGATATAGAAATGTATTTAGCACCATCATTAAAAAAGTATACAGAAGAACAACTATCGGCTCGAGACGCTCAACGCCTTGCCGAGTTTATTGCTTGGGGACCGGCTGTGTTCCAGGCTTCGAGACTTATGCTCAAATTCGGCATTCTCGACTTGATTAGAGATTCTGCCAACGGACTCACCAGAGAGGAAATCTGTAAGGAAACTCACCTGAGCGACTACGCTGTAAAATGTTTGCTTGAAGCCTCGTTGTGCATTGGCACTGTGCTCGTTGACCCCGAAACCGACCGCTTTACCATATCCAAAACTGGATGGTTTCTTATCAACGACAAGGCTACAAGGGTAAACATCGACTTCAATCACGATGTCAACTATCAGGGATGGTTCTTCCTCGAAGAGTCGTTTCTTAGCGGCAAGCCCGAAGGCCTGAAAACATTCGGCTCATGGCCTACAATATATCAGGGACTTTCTCAGCTGCCCAAAAATGTTCAAAAAAGTTGGTTCGGTTTCGACCATTTTTATAGCGACTCCTCATTCCCCGAGGCGTTGGAAATTGTTTTCAAAAAGCACAACGTTAAATCACTTTATGATATAGGCGGCAACACTGGCAAGTGGGCTTTGCAATGCGTAGATTACGATAAGGATGTAAAAGTTACAGTTTTAGACTTGCCACAGCAGATTGAGATGCTGAATAACAACCTGAGTAACAGAGAAAATGCCGACAGAATCGATGGCTACGGTATCGACATCCTAAAATCAGACGCAGTAGTTCCAAAGCGAGAAGGCGGATTAGACGCTATTTGGATGAGCCAGTTTTTGGATTGTTTTTCTATGGAACAGATTGTTGACATATTGAAAAAATCCAAAAACGCTATGACTAACCAGACCAGAGTGTATATTATGGAGACTTTGTGGGATCGACAAAAGTTTGAACCAGCATCGCTCTGCCTAACTATGACGAGTCTCTATTTCTCTGCAATGGCCAACGGCAACTCCAAAATGTACAATACAGCAGATATGTCGGACTGTGTTGAAAAAGCCGGGCTGGAAATAGAAGAAATCTTTGACCATCTCGGTCAGGGACATTCAATTATGGTTTGTAAATTAAAATAAAATAAAACATGACACGAATAGAAATTGAAGAAACAGTTAAAAAATTTCTCATCGAAGAGCTTGAAATCGCCGAGGAAAAAATTTCTCTTGACGCCAAAATGAAAGACGATATGGGTATCGACAGCCTTGATTTTGTTGATATCGTTGTAATTGTGGACAAACAATTCGGCTTTAAAATCAAACCTGAAGAAATGTCGGGCATAGTTACTTTAAACGATTTTTGCACTTTTATCGATAAAAAAATAAACAATTAATATGGATTCACTGATTTCAGAATTAAAAAGCAGAATTATTGAGGCCCTCAATCTGGAGGATTTGCACGTAGAAGATATCGATACCAACGCTCCCCTTTTTGGCGAAGGTTTAGGTCTCGATTCTATTGATGCCCTTGAACTTATTGTGATGATGGAAAAATTCTACGGAATAAAACTCGCTGATGCCTCCCAAGGAAAGGCTATTTTCCGCAGTATTGCCACTATGGCTGACTATATAGAAAAAAACCGTACTAAATAGTTGTTGATCAACAATGTGCAAAAACATTGCTATAACTGGTTGTGGCATTATTGCTGCTAAACAAATCGGAAGTGCCAAACATCTTTGCTTCTCAGGGTTTTCATATCCTGTTGGGGAGGTGGATTATTCCAACAAAGAGCTGAAGGATATGCTTGATATCCCTTGCTCACAATTGGTAAGCCGAACATCTTTGCTGGGCATTTACGCTGTTAGAGAGGCGGCTGCCAACGCCGGAATATCCACCGATGCTTTCGGTAAATGCGTTTTGGTGTCTGGCACTACCGTTGGTGGTATGGATCTTACCGAGCAATATTGGAATGTTATAGACACCAATCCTAGCGTAATGTTACAACACGATAGCGGAAGTTGCACAGATGTTATCAAACAGTATTTTGGCTTCTTCGATAGGGCTACAACCATATCCACGGCTTGTTCTTCGGGAGCCAACGCCATACTTCTTGGCGCAGAGTTGTTGGCAACGGGCAAGGCAGATATAGTGTTTGCTGGTGGCACGGAGGCTCTTACTAGATTCCATTTGTCGGGATTTGCCTCTCTTATGATTTTAGACAAAGATGTTTGCCGACCGTTCAGCCCCAACCGTTCGGGACTTAATCTCGGCGAAGGCGCAGCTTTTGTGGTGATGGAAACTGCCGAGCACGCACAAAAACGCGGAGCAAAAATTTTGTGCTACTATCGTGGCGGCGGCAATGCCTGTGACGCTTTTCACCAGACAGCAACATCGCCAAACGGTGAGGGAGCATATCTTGCTATGACCCAAGCTCTTAAAAATGCCTGTTTGGAACCTCGCGACATTAAATATGTAAACGCACATGGTACGGGCACTATCAACAACGATGAAAGTGAAATCGCCGCCTTAAAAAGGGTTTTTGGAGAAGAGTTACCCATTGTTGAAAGCACCAAATCTATTACAGGGCATACCACAAGTGCGGCTGGCGCCATCGAGGCTGTGATATGTATTAAAAAAATGCAAGAGAATCCATCGCTAATAAACGTTATGGACAATTCTTTCGGTTTTGGCGGCAACGACACTTCACTAGTTTTATCGGTTAATCCGTCTAAAGCGGATATCATCAAGTATAACAACAATATAGAAATTGAAACTATTGCCAGATCTGAAATCACCTCAGAAGAAGAGTTAGACGATATCAAACAATTTCTCAAACCAACAGAATACCGCCGCATGGGGAAAATCCTTAGAAGCTCGCTCCTAACATCGCTAAGAGCGCTTAAGGAGAGCAATATTGCCGTGCCCGACGCCATTATCACCGCCACATCTTTGGGCTGTTGGAATAATTCGGAGGCTATTTTAGACAATATTGACGAGCCAAAACCGACCCTCTTTATGCAAAGCACTCACAATACAATCGGCTCCAACATAGCTATATACCTCAAATGTCATGGCTACAACATCACCTACACCCATGGCAGAAGCTCTTTGCAAATGGCTTTGGACGATGCCGAAATACTTATAAAAAGCGGAAAATGCAAAAACGTACTCGTTGGACTTCATGAAGAAACCACCGAAAAATACCGCAATTTGATGAAGAATAACGGAGTTGAAGGATTGAAACCGCTATATTCTTTGTCAATGGTTTTAACTGCTAAATCATAGTATTGACCATGGAAGCCCAGAAGCAGCTATTGAAAGACAGAGGTATATGTGTTGTAATACCTGTTTACAACAACGAGAAAACAATCCGTGACGTTGTTTTGCAAAGTCTTGATAGATGCTTCGATGTGATTGTGGTAAACGATGGCAGCACCGATTCTACTGGAGAAATCATTCATCAAATAGAAGGTATTACCATAGTGGAGTACAATAAGAACCATGGCAAGGGCTACGCTTTGAAACGTGGTTTTAAAAAAGCGCTCCAAATGGGATTCGCCTATGCCATTACACTCGATGGCGACGGACAGCATTATCCTGAAGATATTTCATTGTTTTTAAACGCAAATGTGGAGCATCCCGGCTGTCTGGTTGTGGGCGAAAGAAATATGGAGGGGGTAACCCGCAGCAAGGGAAGCCGTTTTGCCAACAAGTTTGCCGACTTTTGGTTTTTGTTGCAAACTGGACAGAAACTCGGCGACACACAATCGGGTTATAGGCTCTATCCATTAAAAAAACTTTACGGATTAGCCTTGGTGTCGGCACGTTACGAGGCCGAACTTGAACTTTTGGTTTTACCGTCGTGGCATGGCGTTAAAATAGTTACTGTGCCAATCAAGGTTTATTATCCACCTGCCGAAGAGAGAGTAAGCCATTTCCGTCCTGTTAAGGATTTTGCAAGAATTTTTGTGCTCAACACTATTCTGTGTATTCTTACAATTGTGTATTCTATTCCTGTAAGGAGTTTTCGTTTTGTGTATAAGTACTTGCGCACTTTGTATGCCGCTTTGTTTTTTTGTGTGGCAATGTTCTGTTTGATAACGCCTTGGGTTTGGCTCTATGTCACTATTGGCAAAATGACAGAAAAAAAACAGCTCCGCTTGCACAAGTTTATTCAAGCAATGTCAAAATTTGTTGTGTTTGTGCATGGTATACCGGGTACCAAATTTTCGTACAAGGTGGCAGATGGAATCAACTTTGAAACTCCGAGGGTAGTGATATGCAACCATCAGTCGCACTTTGATTTAATGTGCCAGTTGGTGCTCACCCATAAGATTATTTTTCTTACCAACAACTGGGTATGGAACAATCCCTTTTACGGCTTTATGATACGCCACGCCGAATACTATCCCGTAGCCATGGGTATCGACAATCTTATGCCAAAGCTCGAAAATCTTGTTTCAAGAGGCTATAGCATAGCGGTTTTCCCAGAAGGAACACGCTCAAAAGACTGCAAGATTGGACGTTTCCATCAAGGTGCGTTCTATATAGCCAAAAAACTTGGAGTAGACGTACTCCCCATGTATCTCTATGGAACAGGGAAGGCCCTCCCAAAAAACAAATACCTATTGCACAACAGCCCTATATACATAGAAGTGGGTAAGCCGTTTTTGCGACAAGAACTCGACAACATTGGCACTGAAATTCAGCAGGCATCGTTTGTGCGCAAGAAATATGTAGAAAAATATTCAGAAATCTGTAATAAAATAGAGCAATATGTCTGACAACAAGAAAGTTGTGATTATCGGCAGTGGGCTTGGCGGTCTTGCATGCGGCACTATTCTCGCCAAAAATGGTTACCATGTTGTAGTATTGGAGCAAGGTGCCCAGATAGGCGGTTGCCTGCAATGTTTCAGCCGTCGTGGGGCCAGATTCGAAACCGGCATGCATTTCGTGGGTAGTGCTGCTAAGGGGCAGACATTGGATTCCTTGTTGAACTATCTTGAAGTTAGAAAAGATATTACGTTGTCGCCGTTGAACCCCTTGGCATACGATATTGTGTCGCTTGCTGGTCAAAACTTTTGTTTCGCAAACGGCAGGGAGGCGTATTTGGAGCAGATGTCGCAATATTTTCCAAAAGAGAAAGACAACCTTAATAAGTATTTCACATTGGTGGAGAATGTGGCAGGAGCGTCGTCGTTGCACTCGCTGAAAACTGCCGATTCCGACGAAGTGCTCAATATGAAATACCAGATGGTATCTATCAACGAGGTTATCGACGAGATTTTTAACGACGAGCTTTTAAAAAACGTGGTGGTAGGCAATCTTCCGCTTTATGCTGCCGAAAAAGACAAGACACCTTTTGCTACACACGCCTTTATTACCGATTTCTATAATCAGAGCGCATTCCGTATTGTGGGAGGCAGCGATGTAGTGGCTGTTTCGTTGAAAAATACTATTGAAAAATATGGAGGCATGGTGCTTACCAACCAAAAGGTTGAAAAAATAGTTTGCGATGAAAACAAGGCTTCGGGCGTGGTTTCGCATCAAGATACTTTCTTTGAGGCAGACTATGTGATTTCTGATGCTCATCCTGAAAAAACTCTGGAGATGATCGACTCCAAGCTTATACGTCAGTCGTTTAGAAACCGTATTCAAGCTATTCCTCAAACTGTCGGTGGTTTTTCTGTGTATCTTCATTTCAACGAAAACGCAGTGCCTTATATGAATAGCAATTTTTATAGTTACAATGGTACGTCTCCTTGGAACTGCGAATATTACACCAGCGAAGAATGGCCCAAAGGATGGCTCTATATGCATTTTTGCAATAGCGACAATCCTAAATACGCAGTTTCTGGGGTGATTCTGTCATATATGCAATACTCCGATTTGAAACCTTGGTTTGGCACAAAGAGCGGACATCGTGGCAGCGACTACGAAAAATTCAAGACCGAAAAAGCGGAGAAACTGTTGTCGACGGTTGAACGACAGTTTCCGGGTCTGAGACAATCGCTTAAACATTACTATACTTCCACACCGTTAACATATTATGATTACACCAGCACCAAAGATGGTTCGATGTATGGCATAGCCAAAGATGTCAGCCTTGGGGCAGCGTGCAGAGTACCACATCGTACCAGAATACCAAATGTGTTTCAAACAGGTCAGAATATCAATTCGCATGGCATACTGGGCGTAATTGTAGGCTCCATAGTTACTTGTAGCGAATTTCTTACTGCCGCAACTATTTACCAACAAATAAGGGAGGCTAATCAATGACAAAGTCAGTCTTAATTATCGGGGCAGGTCTGGGAGGCCTTTTTACGGGAGCTATCCTTGCCAAAGAGGGGCTTAAGGTTACTGTTTTGGAGAAAAATTCTTCGATAGGAGGCGGTTTGCAATCTTTCTGCCGTTTCAACGAGGTGTTTGACACTGGAATGCATATCGTGTGCGGAATGCAACCCAATGGTAATATCAGGCGCATTTGCCGTTATCTCGGCATCGAAGACAAAATTAAAATCCGTCAGAACAACAGCGATTGTTGCGATGTGCTTTATTTTGAAGAGGATCATCAAAGGTATTCGATAGCCACTGGCAAAGAGGGATTTATAAGGTCGCTTTCTAATTATTTCCCCGACGAAAAAGAGAATCTTGAAGAATATGTGAAGGCAATTTTCAATATTTCCAATAAGGTGGATCTCTTTAATTTGCGACCGTCGGAGGGATATGTGGGTATGGACTTTTTCCAATCTACCGATGATTTCCTGATGCCGGCAGACGGGTTTATTGCCAAATATATTAAAAATCCCAAGCTCAGGAGTATAGTGGCATATACCAACACTCTTTATGGCGGCAGGGCTGGCGTTACTCCCGCTTATATCCACGCCATCATAAGCTCATCGTATATCAACGGCATTTCTCGGTTTGAAAATTCGAGCGGAGATTTCGCCAAGCTGCTTGCTAATGTGATCACCGACAATGGCGGCGAAATTTATACCAACGAAAAGGCTGCTTGCATATTGACCGAAGGCAGAAACATCACTGGTGTGAAAACCGACAACGACAATTTGTACCAATCAGACATATATATATCCGACATTCATCCTTGTTCGCTGATTAAAATCACTGATTCTCAGGCGTTGCCAAAGTCTTACCGTTCGCGTTTGGAGTGTATTCCCAATTCTTATTCGGCTTTTTCGCTTTATATCAAGCTTAAAAACTCCGCTTTTGAATACCTCGACTATTGCGAGTATTTTATGACCGACTATTCAAAAGTTTGGGATTTTGGAAAAGTATCAGACCAATGGCCTTTGGGTTTTATGTTTATGACCCCACCTCGCACTGGACAGGGCAGATATGCTGCCACAGCCTTGGTGACAGCCCCTATGCCGTTTGATACCGTTAGACAATGGGAAAAAACTATTTCAGGCCACCGTGGACACGATTATGAAACTTTTAAGCATATACAAACGGTGAACATTTTAAAGCAGTTAGATAAGTTTCATCCTGGTTTCCAAGGCTGTATCGAAAATGTATTGTCGTCAACACCGCTAACTATCAGGGATTACTACGGTGTGGTAGACGGCGCACTCTTCGGCTTTTCTAAAGATTGCAACAATATTATGTTGTCGCAAGTGCCTGTGGCTACTAAACTTAGCAACTTGTTCCTTACAGGGCAGAATGTAAGTCTTCACGGCTTTTGCGGAGTTCCGCTTACTGCCGTAATGACCTCCGAAGCTGTTTTGGGCAATAATTATATAATCAATAAACTGCGTAATGAACAATAATCCGAAGTTCGACGACATACGGCCGTATTACGAATCAGAGATTCCCGCAGCGATGCAACGAATAGCTCACAGCGAGGTGTTCCCTGTTTTGGCGTCTTTTATATACCCCGACGATGATTTAGAGTCGGTAAAGGAGAGGATAACTTCGTTTAAAACTGTGCGCGAGTTTCAGCACGATACTATGTTCAAGGTTAACGAACAGATTATAAAACGCAGTATATCAGAATTTTCATGTTCCGGCATCGAACATCTCGACAAAAATACAAGATATCTCTTTGTGTCGAACCACAGGGATATTATGTTAGATTCGTCGTTGTTTCAGTATTATCTTGTTAAACAGGGCTTTGAAACCACCGAGATTACTTTTGGATCAAACCTAATGATGACAAGTTTGATCACCGACATAGGAAAGGCTAACAAAATGTTTGTTGTACAACGTCCTTCAGGCAATATTAAGGATTTCTACACTTTTTCACAGCATTTGTCGGAGTATATCAGGTATGCTATTACTGAAAAAAAACAGTCGGTGTGGATAGCTCAGCGCAACGGACGCACCAAAAACGGCTTGGACGCCACCGACCAAGGTATTATCAAGATGTTTTGTATGAGTGGTGCCAGCAATAGGGAAAAGGCATTGTTAGACCTCCACATAGTGCCGATTAGCGTATCTTACGAATGGGAACCTTGCGACATACTTAAATCTTTGGAACTTTACCACTCACAGAAAGAACGTTACGTAAAGAAACCTGGTGAAGACCTTGAGAGTATTTTAACCGGAATTACACAATTCAAAGGCCGTGTACACTTTGAAATTTGCAAACCCATATCCAACGAAGAACTCTGTTTGCACAACAGTCTTACCAACAATGAGTTTCATAAACAGGTTGCCAAGCTTATCGACCGTCGTATCATTGCCGCATACCGTCTGTATCCAAACAACTATATAGCTCACGATATGCTTTCTGGCAACAATACCTACTCGGATTATTATAATGAAACACACAAAAATGACTTTTTGCAGCATCTTAAGATGCTTGAAAAATATAACACATACAACTTGGACACTATCAGGGAAATAATGTTGAAAATATATTCTAATCCCATAGAAAACAAGTTGTTATATTTATAATAGTTAATATTTTTGCTCTATGAAAGAAAAAATACTTACCCTGCTTGAAGACGCACTCCCCACAGTGGACTGGTCTTCTGACTTTTTGTTCAGTGCTATGGATTCGCTTGCCGTTACCACTGTGTTGGCTGTATTGTCCGAAGAATTTAAAATCAGTTTAAATTCCGAAGACGCTACCCCAAAGAATTTTATGACTATCGACAGCATAGTATCCCTTGTAGAAACCAAATTGAAGGAGAAATGATTTTTGAAGATTTTATAAAACGCAATTCAGAACTATATCCTACCAAACCAGCGGTAATTTGCGGAGATAACACTCTTACGTATAGCGAGTTGTGGCAAAAGATTCTGGACAAAACCGCCTCCCTGCCCAAAAATGAGGTAGTAGTGTTCCGAGTGTCGCAGGATATAGATTTTCTGCTCACATATTTTGGCCTGCATGTCAACGGCTCTGTTGCTGTCCCCTTAGAAAAAGACGTTCCTGAGGAGGGATTCAAGGAGGTTGCCAAATTGGTTAAGGGTTTTAAAACCCCCGAAGGCACTGCCGACATTCTCTTTACCACGGGCACCACTGGCAAGAAAAAAGGCGTGATGATTAGCCACCGCGCTATTGTGGCCGATGGCGAAAATCTGGTTGAGGGGCAGAAGTTTACTCACAATTTGGCTTTTGTGGTGGCTGGTCCTTTTAACCATATAGGTAGTCTTTCAAAGGTGTATCCTACTGTAATACAAGGAGCTACGCTGATTATTACCGAGGGAATGAAAAATGTCAACGACTTTTTTACAGCCTTGGATCTCCCATTTACCAAGTTCGCCACATTTTTGGTGCCAAGCGCTATCCGTATCTTATTGCAGTTTAGCGGAGAAAAGTTTAAACGCTACGCTTCTAAAATTGATTTTATCGAAACAGGTGCGGCTCCTATTTCACATTCAGATATGCTTAAGCTTTGCGAAACTCTGCCTCAGAGCCGTCTTTACAACACATATGCCTCTACCGAAACCGGCATTATCTCCACATATAATTTCAACGACGGACGCTGCCTCGAAGGTTGCCTCGGACGTCCTATGAGCCATTCAAAAATCATCATCACTCCCGAAGGCCTTATCTCGTGTTCAGGCAATACCATTATGAGCGGTTATGCCTGCGATGAGGAACTTACACGTAAGATAATGAAAAATAATACTATCTACACATCTGATTTTGGCAAAATAGACGAGGATGGTATGTTGCGCATATTTGGACGTTCAGATGATGTAATCAATACAGGCGGATTCAAAGTGGCGCCAACCGAAGTAGAAAGTATTGCCTTGTCGATGCCACAAATATCCGATTGCATCTGCGTGGCTGCTCCACATCCAGTTTTAGGTACGGCTCTCAAACTTATCTACGTGCCATCTTCGGTGGTGTCTAAAAAAGAAATTGCACTATTTTTCAAAGACAAAGTGGAAAACTTTAAAGTGCCGTTTTATTACGAACAAGCCGACAAAATTCAGCGCACTTACAATGGCAAATTAGACCGAAAGTTTTATCGTCAGAATTCTTGATTATGACTGAGGCTGAGAGTAAACTTATTGTGCAATACGCAGATAGCGATGTCAACTCTTTGGCTCTAAAACTGCGCGATAGCGATAATGTCGACTCTAAATTTGTGCTTCGTCAAATTGCCGGACGTCAGATTATGCGCCGTAAAATGCCTCAATGGGCAGAAAACGCCGATTTGATATATCCCCCTCACCTTCCATTGGAGCAGTGTTCTTCTTTTTTTACTGCCAATTATAAAAAAGAGATAGGGGAGAGGTTGCTGTCTTCGTTTGATAATTGTGTTGACTTAACAGGTGGGTTTGGCGTGGATTTTTTTTTGATGAGCAAAAAATTTTCCAACGCCGTTTATGTTGAACGCAACAACGCTCTGTACGATGTGGTGAAACATAATTTTGATGTTTTGCACCGCACCAATGCCTATTTTTTCAATACCGATGGTGTAGAATTTATAAAAAACACTGCGCAACGGTTTAATCTTGTTTTTATCGACCCTGCCCGCCGTAATTCTGCTGGAAAAAAAACTGTCTGTATTGAAGATTGCGAGCCCGACATTCTCTGTTTTCAAGATGTTTTGATTCAAAAAGCGGATGTGGTAATGATAAAACTTTCGCCAATGATTGATATCGCTGATATTGTTGCAAAACTCCACAATGTTAGAGAGATACATATAGTAGCCACTGCCAACGAGTGCAAAGAGGTGCTTGTGGTGCTTCAAAAAGATTATGTATCAGATCCGCAGATTTTTACGGTAAACGACCACCAACGTTTTTCGTATAGCCTATATAGCGAACGGGATTGCGCAGTAGCCTTTTGTCAAGATTCTGACCTCGTTGGTAAATATCTTTTTGAACCAAATGCTTCAGTGATGAAATCGGGCGCATTTAAATTGATTTCAAAAGCTTTTGCTGTGAACAAATTACATGTTTCAAGCCACTTGTATGTTTCGAACCACGATGTTTGCAATTTCCCCGGACGACGGTTTTTTGTAGAAAAAATAGCGCAGCCAAAAGATTTTGTAGGTATAGGAACTGCCAATATTGCAGTACGCAATTTTCCAGAAAAGGCTGACATATTAAAGAAAAAGCTTAAAATTAAAGATGGTGGCAATATTTATCTTTTTGCTACAACCCTTTACAATGGCTCTAAAGTTTTAATCCAATGTAAAAAGGTTGGATAAATGCAATTTTTTTGTTAAATTCCTTATTATTGCTTGAAAAAGTAAATCACATTTCTTATATTTGCATTTTTAAGACTTTGTTTGTTACAACGAAAAGAATTGTATTTATGAAGAATGTTATACTCCGCATAACAATAGTAGCATTGCTGTGTGTCGCCTTTTATCCTGCCCAAGCGCAGGTCGACACGCTGCCTATCAACCTGCGCGAGATATTGGACAAAAGTAATATCAGTTACGAAGAGGTTGTAAATGACAAACTGGTTATCTCGGCAGGGCGTACCACCAAGAGCGTTGACGAGCTGCCTGTAACGCTTTACATCATTACTCACGATGAAATTATCCGCAATGGATACGTTACACTTTGCGATGTGCTCAAATCAGTTCCAGGCATTAGGGTTTCGCAGCCTCATTCGGGTGAATTTGGCGAAGGATTTATGCAGCGCGGTTTGTTTGGCAACACTTACACAAAGATTCTTCTCAACGGATTAGACATAAAACCCTCTGCCCCAACGGGTATGCCGTTAGGTGCCAATATCCCTATCCGTCAGGCCGACCGCATAGAGATTATTTACGGTCCTGCCGCTGCAAGTTACGGCAACGATGCTTGCTCGGGAGTTATCAATATCGTTACAAAGCAAGATTTTTCCAAACCTTTTGCCGATGCCGATGTGGTAACGGGAACAGGCGACTATCATTACGTCAACTTTATGGCTGGTGGTAAGTTCGGACGTGGTAAACACGTGGCTGAATGTATGATTTACGGTACTAATCTCCGTTATAAAAACATGAATATCACCGACTACGATAATGACGACCTTTATAACCGTTGGAACTATTTTGAACAGCGCGCAACCCCATTCGTTTGTGCTATTGACTCTTTTATGCCTACGGAGATGACCGCTGCACGATTAGCCAAATTACCTCTTATGTCGCCTTTCGTCCAGAGCCCGGCTGACGCTTTGCCCCAGTATCGTGAGATTATGGGTTATACCTCAGGATGGCATGGCGACACATGTTATCCCGATTTCGCACGTATTCAGCAAGAGGCTGCTCAAGCTGGTATCGAACTTAAATATCGTGGTGTAACTCTTTCTTACAATTATCTTTACCGCAAAGATTTTTCGTCGATTGGTCAAACTCCTATGCTTTTCCGCTACGACGACTCAAATTTTATGCAGGGCGAAAAAATTATCCGTGCCGCTATTACCGGCAGCTGGAATTTTGGCAAACTCTCTACCACCACGGTGCTCAAATATTTCCGTTACCGTATGGACGATAATTCGCAAAGGGGTGTTTGTTATTCACCGTTGGTGCAGTATATGTACGGCGCGGGCGACGACGCTGGTTTTGAAGAGCACATTACCTACGAAATTAACAAAAAGATAAGTTTTGGTGTGGGCGTCCTTTACCAGTATTCTGGCGTGCTGCCTACCACCAACGAATCTCCCAACAAGTTTCCGAAACAAAAATACAAGACTTTCGCAAAAACGGTCAATTATTCCGACCCTATTTTTGGCGAATTTGGTTACTATCCCTATGCTTTTTATACCAATGGCGCTTACGGACAGATTGAATGTCAGCCAATCGACAAATTGTTTCTTACAGGCGGTGTGCGCTACGACTTCAACTCGCTCTGGGGTAGTACTACCAACCCCCGTATAGCAATGTTGTACAAAATCACCGACCGCCTTTCGTTCCGTGCTTCTCGCGGATACGCTTACAAGGCTCCATCTGCTCAGCAGATGTACGGATGCACAGGTGTGGACGCTTCTATCACTGTGAATGCAATAATGACATCTTTGGGTCAACCTAAGGTCGACACATCTTTGGTGGCTTACCAACAAGTGCCAGCAGGAAAACTCCAGCCCGAAAAAATTGCTTCTACCGAGTTTGGCTTGCGCTGGTATCTCACCAACGATAATTATTTAGAAGCAGTGGCTTATACCAACCGCGTGCGTAATCCTATCGACCGTTGCTGGGGCGTTCTTGATACTATGTATACCAACCGGCATAAGTACCATGCCGCTGGAATGGGCAGTACCGCCGTTTATAACAAAGACCCCAAAGACAATACACAGTGGACACGTACTTACCGCAATGTTGAAGATGCCGAAATCAAGCTCCACGGCTATCAGTTTATTATGGTGTTTAAAAATTTGATTCCTTCTGTCAAACTCAACATTAACAGCGGATTTACCCTTACAATGGGTCACGAGGATATCTACGACCAGAACTTCGCCGACGATTCGCAATTTGACCGCAGCGATCACATCCGTCAGACACCACGCTATCAAGCACAATTGGCTTTCGATGTTACGCTATTGAAAATCATGAATTTGCGTGCCGAAAATGTTTATTGCAGCAAATATGCACGAAAATATTACAGTAGCCCCGACAATGACTTATTCTGGGCTCCTGGCTTTTATTGCTTAGACCTTTCGCTGGGTTTGCATATAGGAAAAAATCTTTACGGTATGGTAAAAGTAACAAATGTCCTCAACACCCGTTACGGCGGTATAGATTCCAAGGAAATGGACGTAGACATACCATACAACCCACAGCAATTGTGTAATATGCGCTTATGCCTATCGTATGAATTTTAGTTTAGGAACAGTATTTGATAAAAGAATTTGTTGAACCGAATAATAACGTTGAGCAAGGTAAGATGACTTACAAATATATTAAGTTGATAATGGCCATCCTGACGACATGTTTCTGCAGTTTGACGCTCAAGGCACAGACTGACAGCGACATTGAACGTCAGCGGGATAGTATTGTCAATCTTATCGAAAAAGAGTCAAACCTTGGAAAACTTGCCATGCTCTACAACCAGTTGGCTTACAAACATCTTGCTCTTGAAGATGATGACAAAGTGATAAGCTCTGCCGAAAAATCACTCTCATATGCCCGTCAAGAACAACTTAATGATATCGCCTACGACGACAACCTCCTACTCGGACGTGCATATTCCAAAGTTAACAAGCCCGAAGACGCTCTACACTGCTACCTTTCGGCACAGAGCCTTGTAGACCGCAAGACATCCGAAGGACTCGTATCAGTTGCCGACATAGGATGCGAGATAGGTATGGTATACTTCAACAGGGGACATTACTCCCATGCCGCAGATAATTTTTACGAAGCTTTGAAGGTTTACGACCGCGCCGAGATACCCGACAAACAACGCCAAACCACCAATAGCATCGCCGTGTGTGCCTATCTTACCCAAAACTACCATACCGCCATTAAATATTACAAGCAGTTGTACGATTATGCTGTGGCAGATGGCGACAAAGATTTGCAAAAACAAACACTCCGCCGTCTTGCCGATATATATCAAAAACAACGTCAGTACGACAAGGCATTAGAAACCAACCGCACCTTATACGATATGTGCGCAGTTGATGGCGATATGGCAACGGGTTTAAATGCGCTTAACAACATAGCTTACTGCCAAGTGGCGGGCGGTAGTAGCAACGACGCTATTGATGTGTTCCGTCAGATTACCGCCACCGACCAGTTGACTGGTGTCACCGACGACCAGCTCGCCGGAGCTTACACCAACATAGGTATCTGCTATCAGAATATGGGCAAACAAAAAGAGTGCTACGAATATCTTGGCGCCGCTGCCGACATCCGCAAAAAAAACAATCAGGATGCCGAGTTTTCGCAGATTACCAACATTATGGCTCTCGTGTATCTTAAAGACAAGGACTTGCACAACGCCGAATTGGTTTGCCTCGAGGCCATTGACGCAGCCGAGCGTTCTGGTAATCCTCAATTGCAAGAAGATGCTTATCAAACATACAATCAAATTCTGCAGGCTAAGGGCGAATACGACAAAGCTTTAAATTATTATCAAAAATATCTTGCCTTGCGCGATTCGGCCAGATTGCACGATATACTTGACGCTCGCGACCGGGCCGACGACCTTCATAAACTCGAAGAGGCTGAAAAACGTTTTTCTAGCGAGATTGTTGATGCCGAAATCAGCGAGCTTACCAACCGACAGCTTCAGCTTTTGGCACAGGCACAACAACGCGAAAACGAACTTCTTGCCAAAGACCTCGAACTTAAAGAGATGGAGCGTAACCGCTTGCGTCAGCAGTTAGCATTGCAGCGCCAACAGCGCGAGGCTGAGCGTCGCGAAAACGAAATACTCCAACTTCAGCTTCAGAGCGACAGGGACAGAGCCGAACTGGAGAAAAAAGAGGCGGAAGAAGCACAGCATCAGAGCGAGATCAAGAGTCTTGAGGCTAAACGTCAGAAACAAGAGTCTGACCTAAAGGCCGAGAAAGCGCAGAAACGTGTATACAACCTTATTTTAGCCCTACTCGCTGTGGTGGTGGCAGTGTTTTTTGCAATCTTGATTATTGTGCGTAGGAAAAACAACAAACTCAACGAGCAGAAACTCGAAATTGAATGCCAGAATGCCGCCCTCACGCAAAAGAACGAAGAGATTTCAATGCAGAAAGAAAACCTCCAGCAGGCCAATCAAGAGATTATGACTATCAATCAGGAGATAGGGCGTCAGAAGGAGATTATCGAAAACAAAAATAAATCTATTACCGATAGTATCGTATACGCAAAACGTATTCAGCAGGCAGTGTGTCCAATGCCAGAGTTCCTAAAAAAATTCGGTATCGACTATTTCCTCTTTTTCCGTCCGAAAGAGATAGTCAGCGGCGACTTTTACTGGTTTTCAAACGAAGGTTCTACCGTTTTCTGCGTAGCCGCCGACTGTACCGGACACGGTGTGCCTGGCGCATTTATGAGTATGCTCGGCAACTCGCTGCTTACCAAGATTATCAACGAACGCAAACTTTATGACCCCGGGCAGATTCTCAACCAGTTGCGCGACGAGGTGAAAAAAGCCCTCCATCAAGAGGATATCCACTCTGAACGTAAAGATGGCATGGACCTTTCGCTCGTAAAAATCGACACCGACACCCTTATGCTCGAATTTGCCGGTGCCAACAACAACGGCTACCTTGTGCGCCGTTTTGCAAAAGACGACCCCGAGGCTCACAAAGATTTAACCGACCGCGAGTTTGTTACCGAAACTCCCAACAATCTGCTTCGCCTTTACACTCTCCGTGCCGAAAAAATGCCTATTGGCGTTTATATCCGCGATACCGAAAAATTCACCACCAAGACTATGCCTTTGCGCAATGGTGATTCTATCTATCTTACTTCCGACGGTTATATCGATCAGTTCGGTGGAAAAGCAGGTCGTAAGTTCCTCTCTAACAATTTTACCAAAATGGTGGTTAGCGTCAACCATCTGTCAATGGAACAACAGCGCGAAACTGTAATTAAAACTCATGAGGATTGGATCGGTAATGTGTTTACTCAGATTGACGACATTATTGTGTTTGGACTCAGAGTCTGATGTATATAATTGATTTTAATAATTTTAAGTATCATGCTATGTTACGTGTGCCTAAGATAATTCTAACGGCCTTTGCGGTTTTTTTTGCATGCCTTGCCGCCGCACAGACAACCATCATTACAGGTACGGTTTTTGACAACAACCGCAAGCCGCTTATGGGTGCTACCATTGCTGTAGACGGAACTGATATAATGACACTTACCAAAAGCGACGGTTCTTATTCCGTTACAGTGCCAGATGAATATGCCCACAATCCTTTGATTGTAAGATATGTAGGTTATAAGCCAAAGTATATATTCTCAAAGGTTGGCTCCAACGATGTGGTGTTTGAGCCTGAAGTGTCACAAGAATTTGGCGATGTGCTTGTAACCACACAGAAACGTTTGCAGTCGAATATCGAGGTGCCTATTGCTGTAACAGCGTTTGACCAAGACCGCTTGTTTGAGCTTAATACCACCGCTATTGATGAGGTTAGCGGATTTGTGCCAGGATTCAACGCCATTATACAAAGCCAAAACAAGAGCGGATATGCAATTCGTGGCGTTACCAGCGATGGTATGGAAAGTTTCTTCCAACCGCGTATTTCGGTATACCTCAACGGCGTATCTGTTTCGCGTTTGCAAAGTTCGGTAGTAAGTATTTTTGATATGGAACGTATCGAAACTGTGCGCGGCCCCCAAGGAACGCTTTTTGGACGTGGCGCAGAAATCGGTGCGGTGCACTTTATCTCCAAACGTCCCGAAGAAGATTTTTCGGCAAATATTGAAGCTAATTATGGTGCTTATAATCAGCGTCTTGCCAAGGGTTATATTAATATGCCGATGGGAGAGAAGGTAGCCGACCGTTTTGCTTTTTACTACAACTATCACGACGGCTACATTAAAAACTACGCTGGCGGCACTCTCAATGGCGTAAATTCGTTGGCGTTTCGCAATTCCATCAGAATTAAGGGTAATTCGTCGTCAGAATTGAATCTAATTATCGACTATCAATACGACAACACTCCGGGAGTATGTTTCAAATCAAATAGGTTGGCACCCGAAGGTGGCGACACAAGTCCATATACGGCTGCATTTCTCAATGGCGGCTCCGATCTTGGCGTAAAACGTCATATGGCGGGTGTTACGTTGGATTATACACGCAGTCTTGGAGAACATTTAAGTATGTCGAATATTTTGGGAGTCCGCGAATCTGATGCCGATGAGTTTTTTGATGGCGATGGTTCATATCTTCGTCTATTGGACAGCGAAGAAGAGGCTCATGCAGTGCAGTTTAGCAACGAATTTCGTCTCAACTGGGACGGTGGTCAACGTCTCAACGGATTTATTGGTGCAGGTGTGATGTACGAAGATTGCGAGCATAAACTGGTGCTGCAAACCGACCCAAAATTATTTTATCCCAATTGCGTGGCTCCGTCGTTGAAAGAGAGTTTGCCATTGAAAGTTTCCGAAGGCGTGCAACAGGGTATTGAAGGTTTTAAAAACCAGTTGCTTAGCCAATATCCCCCTGAATATGCCGCACAGATAACACAACTTTTGGACGCATATAGCGCCGCAGTGTGTCCTCAGATTCAGTCTTCGCTTACCGACAAAGCCGACAGTTGGTTGAAGTCGGCCCAATGGGAAACTGTGCCCGACATATTTGGCGATACCAAGAGTATTGTCAGCGGTGTATTGGTCAACACTTTGAATGCCATGATGGCGAAAGAACCAATGATTTCACAGCTGCTTCAAGGCGCTACCGCAGAGCAAGTGGTGGGCATGATGGATTTAGACTCTCAGCTCACCGACCTTAAAACCGGCTCCGGAGCAGCATTGGACGGCTTACACGAGGAGAATCAAACCAATTATACCCACAACTTGGAAACTGATGTGTTTGTTGACCTTAGTTGGAATGTGGTTAACAATTTTTATATAACAATGGGTCTTCGTGGTACATACGAGCGTCAAAAAACCGGATATTACTCAACGGCAATGACAGCACCAATTGTAGGTAAAATGGTTTACGAATCGTCTAATGGAGAAACCTACTGGACAAGCGCCGACTATTTCTCGTTTGTTGGACGTCTTGTGTTCAACTATATGTTAAACAAAACAAACAACGTGTACCTGTCGTTTGCCAAGGGTCGCCGTCCTGGCGTAGTATACTTTAACTATTCGCCCGATTCGCCGGGTAAGCTTCAACCAGAGGCTGTATATAGCTTGGAGGTAGGTTTAAAGGGTTATGGATTGGGCAATACATTTTCTTATGCGGCATGTTTTTACCGCTACAATTGGTTGCATTTCCAAAGTTCCACAGCCTACACTACCGAGAGCGGCTCCCGCGCATATCACACCAGCGACAATGGTAAAGCATCGTGCACAGGCGCTGAAATATCTTTGAAATACTATTTTCCGCGGTATCTTACTGTTTTTGCTGATCTTAACTATACTGATGGCAAGTTTGCCGCCAAAGATGAGGATGGCGAGGAGCAGGAGCTGGCGGGCAATAGTTTCCGCCTAAGTCCCAAAAACTCATTCGACTTTGGCGCCGACTTTGTTTACCCGTTCCGAAACAAGTATAATTTTTATTTCCGTCCCAATTATACCGTGATGGGCAAAATTTATTTTGAGGACAACAATAAGGAGGAGATTTCTCAGGAGGGATACTGTATTTTCAACGCCACCCTCGGTGTAAGGTTTGGACAACGACGTTTGACCTACGATTTTTCGCTTTGGGGCAAAAACATCACCAATTCCGAGTATCTTATTGATGCGGGCAACGCAGGGCAAGTCATTGGCTTTCCTACCTTTGTGCCAGGTGCACCAGCCACATTTGGCGTTAGAGCAGCACTTTTGTTCAAGTAGTTAGTTAATATTTTAAAAACAAACCCCGTTTGAGTAATTCAAACGGGGTTTCTATTTGTAAGTTGTGGTATTACAGCATCATTGGCGGATGATAATTGTCAACAGGTTCTGTTGTAGCACTATCTTTGACCGAATCATTCGCGTCAGCCGTTGTGGGCGCGGCCGATTTGTTTTCTGTTTGGTAATACTTTTTGTAATGCTTAACAGCCAATTGAGCAATCATATTGGAGATGTTGGCATCTGTATTGTCGTTAACCGAAATAAAATGGTCGCCGAGCAGTTCGTTCCAACAGTTTTTTACAGCGGCTGAGCTGCCCACCCAGTCGAGAATGTTTATGTGGTAAATTTCCCAATTTTTGCGGGCTTCTTCGATAATTTCGCCCGAAGTCAGGTTCTTTTCTGCACCGCCAAATATCTTGTTGATGTCATTTTTGGCATAATTTGGGTGGTTTGGTTCATCGCCTATGGTTATGAGTAGGCCTTTTTTGCCACGTTTGGTAATAGCGTCGCACGAAGTGTGCCGGGCAGCAAAATAGTATACAAGGGTTGTGCTTTCGCCGCCGTTGCCACCTCCACCAGCTTCCAAATATATGGAGGTAAGCCATTTTTCCATAAGTTCGTCGCTAGCTTCAAATTGTCCCACTTGGAGCGGAAAATCGTCGCATAGGTGGTCGCCGTAAGCCACAAAGCAGAGCTGTGGACAAGGAACGCCCTCTTCGAGTATTTTTTTCATCACCTCGGGAAAGTCGTTTTTGATAAGGTGTGCCGGCACGTGTCCCATACTGCCTGTAACATCAAGGCCGATGATAATAGGCAAAGTGTCGGGGTGTTCTTCGTTTTCGCAACATTCGCGTATCTTGCCAAGAGGGTTCATTTTTGGATCCATAGTAGTTTGGGTGAAAATTTCCTCCATTGTTGCTTTTTCGTATTTTACGCTGCGCCTCATTTGCGCTGTGTCGTAAGAATAGTATCCTGCTCCCATAGTTATTTAATTTTAGAAGTCCAATTTGGTATTAATTCTTTAATTTTATCGGCCTCTGGATATGCTCCGAAGAGGCTTTCGTAGCGGTCTACCACAATTTCGAGAATGATAAGGTCGTTGCGGCGGTCGATGCCAATTTGAATGTCTTTCTCTTTAAACTTTGCTGCGTCAAAGTCGCCCGGCACCACTTGTGTGCTTGTGATGTTAGATGGACAGAGGTCGAGAATCAGGTTGTCGCGCTGACGGTCGTATTGGCGTATTCTCCGCAAACGGTCTTCTATGTCGCGGCGGTATTCAATTTCGGTATCTTCTGCGATACCTTCTGCACGGTCTTCGCGTATCTGGCGAAATGATGCCGTTAAATAGTCTTTAAATTTTGCCATGATGATAAGGTTTTTAAATTAAACTTTCTGCTTATTTATACGTTTTCCGACTGCAAAAGTGAATAACTTTGTGTAAAAAATACACAAAGAAAGTGTTAAATAATGTTAAATACGTTTCTGGTGTGCTTCAAATACAAATATCTCGTTATTTTTGTAAAAAACTTTTTAGAATGATAGTATTTCCTAACGCCAAAATTAATATCGGACTTGACATAGTTGCCCGCCGGAGCGACGGTTTTCATGATATCGAAACGGTTTTTTACCCAGTAAAGCTATGCGACTGCCTTGAATTTGTAGAAAACAACAGCGACGACGATACCTTTGTAACCTCGGGGCTCAACATCCCATTTGATGGTAAGCCTAACCTTGTTCAGAAAGCAGTTGCCAAAGTTCGCCATAAATACGACATACCTCCATTAGACATTCACCTGATGAAAAAAATACCGACAGGAGCAGGTCTTGGCGGGGGTTCGTCAGACGCCGCATTTATGATAAACGCCTTGAACCAGCATTTCAATCTTGGAATGAGCGAGGACGAACGTATTAATATGGCTTCGGAACTCGGCAGCGACTGCGCATTCTTTATAAAAAACAAACCAATGTTTGCAACAGGCAGGGGAGACGTGTTTTCGGAAATTATCCTTCCTAGTAATCTTGACATTGTGATAGTTAAACCAGATATTGCAATATCCACACCGTTGGCATATTCAAAAGTGAAACCGCAAAAGCCAAAGTTCAGCCTTGAAGAATCGGTTCAGAAACCAGTTTCAGAATGGAAGTTGACAGTAAAGAACGATTTTGAGGAGTTCCTCTTTCCTGAATTTCCATTGCTCGGCACAATAAAGCAGCAGTTGTACGATTGCGGCGCGGTATACGCATCAATGACAGGCAGCGGTTCGGCACTGTTCGGAATTTTTGACCACGAACCACAACTGAGCGACAGTTTAGAAAAAATTAGAATTTTATAAATGCTTACAAATTAGTGTATTAGTAAATATTTAAAAAAAACATTATAAATTGGAATCATATTTGCCAAAAAGTTTGTAATTTAGTCAACTAAAATATTAGTAGACATATACTAAATCAAATAAGCCCAATAAAAGGCGTTATGGTTGCAACATATTGATTATAAATGAATAACGACATAAAGCAAAATAAGCTCCGCCGAAATGTAAGCATATTTCTGGTATTGTTTTCAATAGCAGTATATACCATTGTGGGCATACTTGTAATCATAAGTCGCAATACCGAGAGCGAGCAGCAGACCGACGAAAAGATGCTTACTGCCGTTAACAACCTCCGCGACCGCCTTTTAATCGAAAACAAAACCTCGTGCGACAAAGCTTCCGAAAGTCTCCGCTTGTTTATCCATTTCTTGCGTCAGGGTGGGCAGATTACCGAGGAAAAAGATTCAGTTTCGCGTCAGGTTACCGACTTTGTCACCGGCGAAACATTCTACCGCAAAGTGCCCCGCTGGACTATTCGTGGTCGCGATTTTTCCGCCGTTCAAACCATAATCGACAATGTTTACAGCCTTACTGGTTCGGTATCGGCTATATATCAAAAAATACCCGAAGGCTATCTTAACAGTGCCTCAAACTTTGACCATTCCGACAGGTCGCTTCTCAACGATATTTTTATCCCAAACAGTAGCGAGATTATACCCATTGTTGAAAACGCCGAAATTTACACAGGAAACCTCACTATACTGAAAAAACAGTATGTGGCATCGTTTTTCCCACTCTATATCAACTCAAAAATCAATGGTATGATTTCGTGTATGCGTCCGTTCGGATTAACACGCGAAACCGTGGAATATATTAAAAATCAAACCTTTGGGCAGTCGGGATACCTCTTTGCTGTATGTCTTTCGGGCAATATGTATATCCATCCTGAGATGTCGAGCAAAGAGAGCCTGCACACCGTCAGATTGGTAAACAAGATTAAGCAAGCCTCCGAAACCAGCGGCATAGTTACCGAAACATATATGATGCCCGACAAGGATTTAGAAGTGCGTCAAAAAACATTGTATATCAAAGAGTTGGATACTTATATTGGAGTGTGCTGCCCCGAGTCGGAACTTCAAATTGACCGTTCGGAACTTACCATGATCATTATTGCCCTCTCTCTGGGCTGCATATTTACCGCTGTTATCTCGGTGTTTATGAATATGCTGTTTTTCCGTCTCTTTAACAAAATTCGTCAAACTGTTATCCACATAGCAAGAGGACAGCTGCCTGAAACACAAACCCGCACATCTATATTTGAACCAAAAGAAATAGCCGAGCTTGAGCAGTACGTTACCGACATAGTTACCATCAAAAACCAGCGTATCAAGTGCATCGAAAAAATAACCGAAGGCGATTTTGACTCTCCAGAAGAGATAGAGCCCGGCAAGGATACCGAAGCCGACCTTGTGGCTGCCCTCAGAAAAAAACTTACTATAAAAAGTCAGGAAAACCGCAAACGGTTAGAAGAAGAGGAACATTCCGACTGGGTAAACGAAGGAATAACCAAGTTTATAGAAATTCTTCGTTTCCATGGGCAAGACCGTCAAGTGCTCGCCTACAACATCATCAGCAATATAGTTAAATATCTCGGAGCCAATCAGGGTGCGCTATATTTCACCAACGAAGATAACCCCGAACATGTAACTCTCGACATGGCTGCTTGTTATGCTTACGAAAAACAGAAACTTATACAGGCAAGTTTTTCGGTAGACGAGGGTCTATTGGGACGCGCATACCACGAAAGCCGCATCATCAACCTTACCGAATTGCCCGAAAACTATATCAAAATTGTTAGCGGACTTGGCGACGCCGAGCCTAAGAATCTAGTGATAGTGCCGCTAGTATTCAACAACAAAAACAGCGGCATGATAGAAATTGCCTCGTTCAAAGTGTTTGAACCACACGAAATTACATTTCTCGAACGCATTGCCGAAAGTATAGCCAGTGCCATATCAGGCCTAAAAATCAGCGAGCGTACCGAGTCGCTTCTACAAAAGAGTCAAGAGCAAAGCAAGCTTATGAAGATTCAAGAAGTGGAGATGCGCCGAAATCTTGCCGAAATGCGACGCCTTAAAGAGGAGGCAGAGAATAAGGATACAGAGATGAAGGGTCTTTTCCGTGCAGTAGAAGCCACATCGCTTGTTACCGAATACGACAAAGATGGCACCATCACCCGTGTAAACCCAAGAGTAACAGACCTTTTGCAAGTTTCTGAAGAGGAACTTATTGGCAAAAACCACACCGACATATCATCATTTTCGCCCGACAACAAAGATTACCGCAAGTTTTGGGACGACATACGCCACGGACAAACCCGCTCGTTGGTGGAATCTATCGACACCAAGCAGAAAAAAGTTTGGATTTCGGAAACATTCTCGCCCGTACTCGACGACAAAGGCAACGTGTTGAAAATTATCAACATAGGTATGGACGTTTCGGAAACAAAAGTTCTTGAACGCCAGCTGCGTATGCAAGAGCGCGAAATCAACCGTCAGATGGACAAGATGAACGAGAAAGAGAAAGAACTCTTAGACAAACAGAAGTTTATCGAAGACCGCGAGCAGGAGGTGAAAGCCTTTACCGAAACATTTGATCGTTGTATGGTGCGTATCGACTTCAACCGTCGTGGCATAATTCTTTATGCCAACAGCATGTTTACCAACATAATGATGATGGGCGTGGGCACGGCAGTAAACCACGACCTTACCGAATTCCTTGTACCCGAGGCTGTTGTTCTTTTCGACACTTCGCTCTCTATGCTTTTGCAGGGCAAGGAACTATCAGAAAAGCTGCGTTTTGTTTCGGGAAATACCGGCAAAAAGACCACTGTGATGGCCAACGAATACCCAATTATTAACACCAAAGGCGACGTTGAGCGTATAATGCTCATCGGCAGCATATTAAAAGAAGGATAGCGCCATGTTTAAGAATATTAAGACAAAAATAAACACCCTTCTGAAGCAGTCGTACAACTTTTATGCGGCCTACTCTGTGATATCTTTCGTGGTGATTATGGTAATTGCTATCGTTATCGGACTTGTAGGGCGTCAGCGTTATATCAACGAAACCAAGGAACAGATGGAACAGGCAGCAGCAAGAGTATCTGACCAGGTGGCCTCTTCGTTGGAACTTTATGCAGCTAAAATTAAGAAACTTACCACTTGGTTTAACCAAATAGGAAATCCAGAACTGCAATTTGACCTTACCCGCGACCAAGCGGCTGTGGTTCTCTCCGAAAACATTGCCGACGAACCCGATATGAAAACACTCTTTACTGTGTGGGAACCGCAAATGTTTGACGGACTCGACTCTCTTTACGTTTTGAAAGAGTATCACGACTCTACTGGACGTTTCATCCCTATTTTTACAAAAAACAGCGAGGGTATTGTAGAACGCGACTACGTGAAAAACTACAACGACAAAAACGACATCAACTCCTATTATTACTATAAAACCCGCAACAGCATAGCGTTTGGACATCCCAGACTCATACGCGAAAATGCCAAAAATATTCTAATAATGCAGGTAACCTCACCATTGAAATTTGGCACAAGGCTTTTGGGTGTGATAGGAGCTGACTTTAGTATCAATAGCATTACTTCCGACATTGCCGAAATTGATATTCCTAAGCAATTTGGTATAACGGTGATAACCTCCGACGGGCAGATTATAGCTTCGCCCGAGAAAAAATTGCTTATTGGCAAGAACTTCGCCAACCTTTTCCCCGAAAACAGCGACTATTATTTCTTGAAATTTCGCCGTCACGAAAACTTTGAAATATACCAAAACAACGAGTATGTAATTGGACGCAATTTTAAGATGGACGATTATAATTTTCACTACTGCGTGTGCGCAGTAGCCGACAGTGCTGACATTTCTGTGTCGGGCAACATTTTCCTGGCCAAGGCTGCCGGACTCGGCGTGGCGGTATTTCTGCTTTTAGTTTTGTTGATAGTGCTTTTCCGTCGTCAGTACACCCTCCAAATCAACCAGCTTACACAAAAAAGTCAAAGGATCACTGATGTGGATGCCAGTTACGAGTCGGTTAGCGGTCTTTATATTCCTGAGCTCCGCCTCCTCGACAATATTATGCAGCGTCATCACAGCACATTTGTTAAAATCAGAGATCTGAACCGTGAGATAGAGGAACACCGCTACAACGACACTCTCGACACTCTTCCAAAAGATAATAAATTCCAGCAGAGCTACAATAAGATGTTGGAGACCCTCCGACTGATTGCCTCGTCGGAAAACGAACGAAAAGAAAACGAAGCCCGCCAAAATTGGATAAAGCAAGGAATCGCACTTATCAACGATTCGATGCGCATAGGCACAAACCAAGTGAACCTATTGTGCGACAATATATTGCTTAACCTTCTCAAATACACCGATGCTGTGTTAGGCGGTATCTATTTGCTCCTTAACGAAGACGACGGACAATATCTGCAATTGGTGTCGGCAGTAGCCCTTGGAAAAAAGAAGGCTTTAAAAATTAAAATTCAAAAAGGCGTAGGGCTTGTGGGTACATGTGCTCTCGAAAAACGCACTATCTACTTAGATAATCTGCCCGACGACTATATTACTGTGATGTCGGGTCTTGGTAGGTCAAAACCAAAATACCTTGCCATAGTGCCATTGCTTTACGATGAGGAACTTATCGCCGTTTTGGAGATTGCATTTATCCGCGAATTAAAAGATTACGAAAAGAAATTCCTTGAAACTATGGCGGATACTGTGGCTAGCGCTCTTGTTACAGCACGTATCAATACCAAGACAGAGCAGCTTATGCAGCAGTTCCGTTCCCAAGCCGCCACCCTTGCCAAAAACGAGAAACTCATGCAAGACAACATCAAGGAGCTCAAAGCCGAGCAACAGAAATCACTCGAACGCGAGGCAGATATGAAGAGCCTTATTGATGCTGTAAACAACACCATTCTTACTATTGAATACACCACCAAGGGCGTGCTACTCACTGCCAACGACAAGTATCTGAAAAATATGCACTACGACGACTTGTCGGAAATTCAGGGTGTAAATGTGCTTGACCTTGTAAAGACCGAACGCGAAGAACTCGAAACCGTTATCAAGAACGTGTCCACCACGGGTCAGTTCTACGAAAAAGAGATGAAACGCTTTACCAAGAGCGGCGAAGTACGCTGGCTGTGGTCTACATACACTCCTTATTATAATTACGAAGGAAAAATCACCAAGATTCTCTATTTTGCCATCGACATCACCGAAAACAAGAAACATCAGGAGGAACTTGAGAATAAGATAAAAGAGCTTGAAGCGCAATTGAAGGCTTTCGACCACCATCATCACGACAATAAAAACGACAACAAAGATTCATCAGATAAAAAACTTAACGATAAATAACCATGTATTGTAGAACCTGCGGAAAAGAAAATCCCGAAGGCACCACCGAGTGCACAACCTGCGGTTGCAACCCTGCCGAAGGAAATATGTATTGCCCAACATGCGGACACTTTTGTCTGCCTGGCGATACTCAGTGTGTTAACTGCGGCTTTAGCCTAGCCGATAGTCCAAGCCTTAAAATAACTGTGGCTACTGAAAACTCTTATACGGAAACTTCCGAGCCTCCTATACAAGAGCCAGAGACGTCAGAGGCTGAGCCTCAATACTCTCTTGAGAATGAGCAGATGTCTGCTCCCATGGATTCGCAAAACGACTCTACAAAAAAATATTGCCGCAACTGCGGACTTATTATTGATGCTACATCGTTGCGTTGCCCATACTGCGATGCAGTAGTCAATATGGGTACTCAATATTGTCCTAAGTGTGGTATGACTACTACACCTCAGGACTCTACTTGCGCTTACTGTGGCGAAAAGTTTACCTCAGCTCCTTCGCTTGATGAGCAGGTGCAACCACAGCAACCACAGTCGCAAAGCTATACTCAACCCCAATATGAACAACCATCATCGGGTCTCGATGGCTCTTCTTATATTAATTACGCACCTCCTGCTCAACAGCACAACCAATATGGCAACACAAACTACAGCAGACCTGTCGGTTCGTCTCAAGATAAGGGCAGCAGTTTTGTTGTCACTTTGTTGTTGTGTGTGTTTTTGGGATATTTGGGAATCCACCGCTTTTACACAAAGAACTGGATTATGGGTATTTTGCAGCTTTGTACCTTCGGAGTGTGCTTCTTGTGGTGGCTTGTTGACATTATTTTGATAGTTGTAGACGCTTATCGTGACGGCGACGGTCGTCCTCTAAATCACGACATGTAGCAGATTATTGTAAAAATTGAAAATTATTTTTTTAAAACACTATTATTAATACAAATTTAGATTACATTTGCACTTGAATAATTTTGAGTACTGACTTAGGAAAGAACTTTAATTTGCAACGAATGTGAATCCCATAGTTTGCTCTCAATGTTTGCTACCTCCATTTTATTCTATTGCTATTTTATATTTTTTACACTTTATTATTTTAACAACAATGAACATTTACATTGCAAATTTAAAGCCTGACTTCACTGACAGCGACTTGAATGAATTGTTTAAAGACTACGGAACAATCAATTCCGCAAAAATTATTTACGACAAAGAAACCAAAGTATCTAAAGGATTCGGTTTTGTAGAAATGCCCAACGACGAAGAGGGTCAAAAAGCCATCGACGAACTCAACGGCGCCACTCTCGACGACAAAGTTATCAAAGTGTCGGTAGCATTGCCTCCGCGTCAAAACAACGGTCAGCAGAACCAAAATCGCGGATTCCAACGTCCTCAAGGCGGATTCAACAACGGCGGACAGCGCAGATTCAACAACAACGGTGGTTTCCGCAACAACAACGGCGGATACCGCAACAACAATCAGGGATTCCAACGCCGCGGCTACAACAACAACTACAACAACCAAGGCGGATACCGCAACTACAATCAAAACCAAGGCGAAGATCAAGAGGGCGGTTACAACCAAGGCTACAATCAAGGCGGCTACAACAATAACCGCTACAACAACGGCGGCTACAACAACAACGGCTACCGTCAAAACCGCTACAACAACAATCGTGGCTACAACAACAACGGCTATAACAACAACGGCTACAACAACCGTTACAACAACGACCGCTACAACAACAACGGCTACAACAACGACAACTACTCCAACGAAGGAGAAAACTACGAGCGCCGTCAAACAAACGACAACTTCACCGACGAAAGCAAATACACCGACGGAAACGAATAGTTTTCAGAATATCTACTATAAAAAAGAGACTGTCAAAAAAGTGATTTGATGACTTTTTTGGCAGTCTCTTTTTTTGTTCCATGTATGCTTTCTGTGTTCGTTTTTTTTACTAATGGAAAAGCCTCCGCCTCTGGGCAATTCATACAATCCTTCCTATTGTTAGGTAAAAATCCGCTACACAATATTGAGTAATCAAAAATTTGACTATCTTTACACCGAAAACATATCCAAAAAAGGACAAGTAATGGGCGTAAAGGAATATAAATTTGCAGGCGACGACCGCCACCTTCTCAACGAATACCACCATCAGTTCAGCGAGCGCACCATAGCCCACGAACTTGGACACGGCATCGTAGGATTAGAGCACGTCTTTGAAAACTCTTCAAATTCAGGCAAAACAAAGAACCTGATGGATTATTCATTTGAGAAAGATGCAATAATTACAATTTTTTTTGATATATTATCAAATGCACCTTCTCAATTAACAAAACAAGAAAAACTGTTTTTTGTAGCACAAAATAAACAGTATATACTTGGCAAGTTAAAAAATGTTGCTATTGACAAGAGTAAAAAGTTTGAGGCATATAATACCTTGGATGTCAAAAAGGTTGATTGGAATTTGGAATTCGTAAGTTATATTTTAGGTTTAAATTTTTGAAATATGAAATGTAAAACAATAGTTCTAACTTCGATACTAATAATCATTTTTGGCTTTATGGCGTATGTTATTTATTGGTATCAGAACAAAGTGCAAGAACTCACTGAAAAGAACGATGATTTAAGAATTGAGTTGTGGGCTACAAACGGAATTGCAGGTGTCAATTTTGAGTTAGAATTATACAAAGGTTTGATAGATACATTGACTACTCAGATAAGCAAATCCATTACAAAAAATCAGTTCTTATCTTTTTTTACATTAGATACTGTATGCTTTCTTGAATCAGTAGATAGTTGTTCTATTTGTTATCCAGAATTTAAAGAGATATATCAAGAACATTGTTTAACACATCAACCACAAACATACAATACTATTTACAAGATAATTAACTTGCCAATTTATTATCTGTTTAATGATGATGTGTTTGTGGGCGAAATTGGTGGTTATCACAAAGCAAATCAGATTGATTTAGAGCATTATATATATGATCGGCTTGTTCGTTTTACGCACAGTGATATAATTTAATAAGCATCACAATTTAGGGAAAATTAATCCAAGAAACGAATAACACCCCCTACAAACTAACAACTTGTAGTATCACTCACATACCGCAATATAAAAAATGTTTTCAACCCTTTTATTGGATATCAATAAAACCTTGACAAACAGAATATTGTGTCAGTTTCCGTGACCCCACACATTACTCACATTCGTTAAATTCGCCAAATTATAATTCAACTTGTTGATTTATAATTTTTTGGTTGATAATGGTTTTTCGTTTCCTTCGTTTAATTCGGTGTTAAAAAGAAGAAAAAAATAAATTTGGAGAATAGAAACCAAACCGCTAACTTTGCCCTAAATACATTAAACGAGAATCAACTATGGCAAAATATCTGAATCCGAAAGTAGACATGACCTTCAAAAAAATCTTTGGCGAGCATCCCAACCTTGTCAAGAGCCTTTTGAATGCCCTTTTGCCAATGCCCGAAGGTATGGAAATAGTCAAAGTGGAATACCTCACCTCCGAGAATGTCCCCGAGAATCCTGCCAAAAAGTATTCGATAGTTGACGTACGCTGCACCGACAACCACGGTCGCGGTTTTATTGTGGAGATGCAGTCGTATTGGAACAAGGAGTTCTTCTCGCGCACACTTTTCAACGCTGCCTCTATGTATACCAAGCAATTAGCAAAAGGCAACCCGTTTGAACGGTTGAAAGAAGTTTACGCACTTGCCCTCGTCAACGACGAGGCGTTCAACTACGATGGCGACAGCGGATATATGCAGGAGTTCTATATCACCAACAAAAACCATCCTGAGGACATTCATCACGACCTCTCGCTCATCTTCGTAGAACTTGTAAAATACCGTCCAGTCGACCGAGGCAGCCGCGCCATCAAGGATTTGTGGCTTCGTTTCCTCACCGAAATCAACGAGCAGACCGAAAAGGTAGACGACGTATTGCTCGAAAACCCCGAAATCAGTCAGGCGTTGAACATTGTAGAAAGGAGTGCCTATACAGATGCCGATATGTACGCTTACGAAGACTATTTGCTCGAAGTGATGACCCAGCGCAATTCCGTGACCAGTGCAATGAAAGACGGCATAGAACAAGGACGTGCGGAAGGACGTGTGGAAGGTATGGCACAAGGCAAGGCCGAAGGCGCACAATCCGAAAAATTTGAAACAGCCAAGCGTATGAAAGCAGAAGGTCTTGATTTCAATTTAATTTCTAAAATCACCCAACTGCCAACTGACGAAATAGAAAAGTTGTAATTATCAAAACTATATAAATAAAAAAAGGCGAGGATTTTATCCTCGCCTTTTTATTTATAATAAGGTGTGAATTATCTCTTAGCGCCGCCCATCTTGAAGCCTGCGCCGCCGCCCATAGCAAAGATGTTTTGGTCGAAACTGTGTTTGAGTTTCTGTTTTTCGGCGTTTTCTTTGATTGCCACGTTGATAACGTCGTCGAGAACGTCAACGAATTTTTTGCCAGTGGCTTCCCAAAGGTAGAACGAGAGCGAACCGGGGATGGCGTTGATTTCGTTTACATAAACTTCGCCGGTCTCCTTGTTGCGCATAAAGTCGATACGGATAATGCCCGATGCGTTCATCTCTTTGAAAGTCTTGATGGCGAGAGATTGAATATTTTTGGTAACGTCCTCAGGAAGGTCGGCGGGACATTTGCGTTGGCTGTCGCTCATTGAGCCTGAACCTCCTTTTGCACCTGCCATTTTGCCGCCTTTTGCGCCAAATTTCATTCCGCCCTTTGCACCGCCTTTGGTTGACGACGAACCCATATATTTGTCTTTGTAAGAGAGGATGTCGCCGCTGCGGATGGGCTCTTCTAATACGGAAGCCTTGCAGTCGTGGTAACTGCCGTATACCGAGCAGTTTATCTCTTGAAGATTTTGAACCATACGTTCGATTATAATCTTGTCGGTGAATTTGGCAGCGAGGTCAACAGCCGCTTCAAGTTCTTTTTCGTTGGCAGCCTTAGAGATACCTACCGACGAGCCGAGAGTGGCGGGTTTTACGATGAGGGGATAACCGATTTTTTCGGCTTTGGCCTTCATTTCGTCGTGATTTTCAAACCATTCCTTATCTGTTGTCCACATATAGTCTACGCAGGGGATACCGCACGATTGGCACATATATTTGGTGGCAATTTTGTCCATAGCGATGTTGCTTGCGCGGAGGTTTGAGCCAACGTATGGAATGCCAATCATCTCGAAGAAACCTTGTAGCGAGCCGTCTTCGCCGTACGAACCGTGTAGAATGGGGAACGCAACGTCGATTTTGGTAACTACCTTTGATTTAAACATATTCGACTTGTAGCGGTAAAGGTTGAAATCGCCACGGGTGGGAGTCATATAAACTTTTTCGCACCACGAGAGCAGTTTGGGAAGGTTGCGGTAGTTGGATACCACGGTAAGACCGGGGCCTGTGTACCATTCGCCCTCTTTTGAAATGTAAATCGGAACAATGTTATATTTAAATTCCGGAAAAGCGTGAATGGTTTGCAACGCCGAAATCACTGAGATTTCGTGTTCTACCGACATTCCGCCAAAAAATACGCCTAATGTTATCATTTTGTTTTGTAATTATCTGATTTATATATTTTTACCCTAATAAACTTCAAAATGTTGAGTAGTGATATTGTGCTTGATAAATCTGTTTTGCTTGTCGGCAATCACGTCTAAAAGGTGACGGCCTGTCATCTTGTTGTATCCGCTGTCGACAATCATCTGAGCGTAACGTTTTGCCTCGTCGAAGTTTTCAAACACGTAGTTGAGCACGCAAAGGTTGTAGAGCATTGCGTAGCGAGCCTTGCGTTCTTTTTTGTTGGCAAACGAGTACGAGTCGGCGGCGGTTTTAAAATGCTTGATGATGTCTTCCATAGCGATTTCGGTGGTAGCCATTCCTCCGTTTTCATTGATTTGAGCCAAATGCGCCTTGATTGTTTGCGGCAGATTGCGGTGGAGACTGTAATAGCGGTTCTTTTTCTGATAGAAGAAATATAGGTCGAACGGCTCTTCAACGGGGTTGTAGATGTAGTTTTGGTTAACGAGGTCAGAAATCTCATAAATGTTTGACATCACCTCGTCGTTGATAATCTGATCGCGGAACACATCGCGGTTGTTGCGCACATAATCCATAGCGGCGCCGGGAGTGTCAAATTCGCGTTCGGGAGTAAAAGCCTTGGGCGCGTACGACACATTTGGGTTCGACGAGAAATTTTCCGAAGGAGTGCGCACCGTCCAAGTGGTTACCATTGTGTAGTTTATCACGCCCTGAAAAGTATGCACCTTGATAGGATGACCAAAACGGTCGCGAGTGTCGATGATGTTTTCCTTAACGCCGAAACCGTCGATGAGCATACTTTTGAGGTTGATATTAATCTTCATATATGCGTTGGTGGGCGAGGAGAGGCGTTTCCAGCCGGCAAAATGGAGTTCGTCGCTTATTTGGTCGAACGATACGTGATGCTGCACTTGACGGTCGGCAGCACATACGAGCGAATAGTTGCGGCTTTGAGGCTGAACATAGTAACGAGGTAAATTTCTTACCGTAACACCGAATTTTACAGTGTAAACGCCGTTTTGCGCAAACGCCATAAACGGTAAAAGCATCAGAAGTATAAGTGATACAATGTTTTTCATCGTAGTTAGTTTTTAAAAATCGTACAAAATTATATATTATCTTTGATAATGCAACAAATTGCTTAAAATTTTGATATATTTGCATTATAAACGAAAGGCTTATGAATCGTAAAATAGTACTTGGTTCGCTCTTTGGCGACGAAGGCAAAGGCGTATGTGTCAACTACCTTTGCAAGAAGGCATTAAACGAAGGATTGCGTCCCTTGGTGGTGCGTTTTACCGGCGGACCTCAGGCTGCCCACACTGTTGACGAGGGCGGCATTAGGCACATTTTTTCGTCGTTTGGTTCGGCTACATTGCTCGGTGTGCCAACGCTTTACCGCAATACCGCATTGATTGACCCTATATGCATTGTCAACGAACTTAATGTATTGAACGCCAAAGGTATAAATCCCGTTTATGATTTTTCTTCGGGTATAATTATCACCCCTTACGATGTGGATTTTAATCGCAACGACAAAAAAACTCTCTCCGACGGCACTTGTGGCAAAGGAGTTTGGGCTTCGTTGAAACGTTCAAGGACAGGCAGGAGGTTTACTCTCAGCGACAATCCCGAAACTATTCTTGCCGAATGTGCATCTTATTATGGTGTAGAGCGTTGCAAAGAGTTTGATGATATGTTTACCAATGCGTTCAACTTTGTTAGGCAAACACAAACCATTATCAACGAAAACGATTATGACACAATAATTTACGAAGGTACACAGGGACTTTTGCTCGATGCTCAACTTGGATTTTTGCCAAACGTAACTGCCACAAACACAGGTCTTCAATATCTCTCCGAAAACGAACTCAACGGCGCGGAGGTTTATCTTGCCACTCGCACATATCTCACCCGTCATGGCAACGGCTACACTCCGCAACAGGTTGATAATTACAATCTTGCCGACAAATCAGAATCCAATGTCTACAACGGTTATCAAGGAAATTTTAAAACCGGTGTATTCGATTTCGACCTTTTAAACGAGGCATTCACCCGACATAGGCTCAAAGATTACAAAAATGTAGATTATCACCTGTTTATCACGCATTTAGATACTTTGGAACGTAATGGCTGTTTTTATTACCTTAGCAAAGGCAACCTCCACCGCATAAAGGTTGAAAACAATGCGCAAATCCGGTCAATTTTTGAAAACGTGACTGGATACAATGGAGAATGCTTTGTGTATTAGTTTACCTCCCCTTCCTCTCAATATCTTGCAAATGCTCCATTTTCTTGGTTTCAAGAAATTCGTTGATGCCGCAGAGGTGCTCTTTTACCTTTTGGTGTCCAAATTCATACACCTTGGTAACAAGTCCGTCGAGGAAATCGCGGTCGTGACTTACCACTATCAGCGTGCCGTCGAATGCAAGCAGAGCCTGTTTGAGTACGTCCTTGGTTTTGAGGTCGAGGTGGTTGGTGGGCTCGTCGAGAATGAGGAAGTTGACTGGCTCTAAAAGCAGTTTTAATAACGCAAGTCGCTGACGTTCACCACCTGAAAGCACCTTCACCTTTTTGTCGATGTTTTCGCCCGAAAACATAAACGCGCCGAGCATATCCTTGATTTTGGTGCGGATGTCGCCCTTGGCAATGTCGTCGATGGTTTGAAAAACAGTGAGATTTTCGTCGAGGAGCGATGCCGAATTTTGCGCAAAATATCCTATTTGAATATTGTGTCCGAGTTGGAGTTTGCCCTCAAACGGAATTTCTTTCATAATGCACTTAACCATAGTGGATTTGCCCTCGCCATTGCGACCCACAAAGGCAACCTTTTCTCCACGTTCTATGGTAAACGACGCATTACCGAATATCAATCTGTCGTAACTTTTTGACACGCCCTCGGCAATAACAGGATATTGTCCCGAACGCACCGATGGCGGAAACCGCAGTTTTAAACGCGAATTATCCTCCTCGTCAACCTCAATAAGCACAAGTTTTTCGAGCATTTTTACGCGGCTTTGCACTTGAAGTGTTTTGGAGTATGTTCCTTTGAAACGCTCGATGAAATCCTTGGTTTCTTGAATCATCTTCTGCTGCTCGTCGTATTGCTTTTGCTGCTGTTCGCGGCGTTCTTTGCGGAGTTCAAGATAGTGAGAATAAGTGGCTTTGTAGTCGTAAATTCTGCCCATAGTGATTTCGATGGTGCGGTTGGTGATAGAGTCTACAAAACGTTTGTCGTGACTGATGAGCACCACCGATTTGGAACTCTGCTTTATAAAATCCTCCAACCATTGAATAGATTCGATATCTAAGTGGTTGGTGGGCTCGTCTAAGAGCAACACATCGGGATTTTTCAAAAGCAATTTGGCAAGTTCGATACGCATACGCCATCCGCCCGAAAATTCAGAAGTTTGACGTTGAAAATCAGAACGTTCAAAGCCCAATCCCATAAGAGTTTTTTCGATATCCTCCTCAAAATTGGTCATATCAATGGCGTAGAACTTTTCGCTTAGTGCGCTAACCTTTTCTATCAGAGCCATATATTCGTCTGATTCGTAGTCGGTACGGGTTTCGAGTTCGCGGTTGATGCGTTCAATCTCGTTTTCGGTATCTTTGAGATGTTGAAAAGCGAGCGAGGCCTCCTCAAAAACAGTTCTACCATCCTCCGTCATAAGGTGTTGCGGTAGATACGCCACAATGCAATCTTTGGGTTTGGTAACAGCGCCACGGGTAGGGGTACGTTCACCGGCAATCACTTTAAGCAGAGTGCTTTTGCCTGCGCCGTTTTTACCCATAAGGGCAATGCGGTCTTTGTCGTTGATTTGAAAAGAGATGTTCTGAAACAGAGTTGTTCCGCCGAACTCTACGGCAAGGTTGTCTACGCTTAGCATTACTATTAAGGTGTTTTAAAATTTGTGGGCGCAAAGGTAAGGAAAATCGTTTTCAAAATAAAAAAAAGTATATAATTTTGCCCTTCTAAAAAATTGAAATAGATGAAAAGCAAATTATTATTGGCTTTAATGCTCTTGGCGTTGCAGGTGGCGGCACAAAAACCTCTTTACCGCTATCCGATGGATATTCCTATGATTATGAGCGCGTCGTTTTGCGAACTCAGACCTAACCATTTTCACGCAGGGTTGGACATTACCACGGCGGGCGAAATCGGTGTGGAGGTGAAATCCGCCGCCGACGGGTATGTGTCGCGCATCAGAGTGTCGCCCTTTGGCTACGGACACGCCTTATATATAACGCATTACGATGGTTACACCACTCTTTACGGACATCTCAACGGTTATGCTCCAAAAATTGAAAAGGTGATTTTGGCTCAACAGTATAAAAATCAGTCGTTTGAGGTGGATTATTACCCCGAAAAAGACCAAATCAAGGTAAAACGCGGCGAAGTGGTGGCTTTTTCGGGCAACACTGGCGGCTCGGGCGGTCCTCACTTGCATTTTGAGGTGCGCGAAAACGAAACCGAGGACGCTCTCAATCCTTTGGCTTTTATTCAGCCTATCGACGATATTAATCCGCCAACTATCTATGGCGTAAAGATTTACATTCTTGAAAACGATTCGCAGGTAGACGGTGAGTGTGCCGACAAATATTACTCTATGAAACAGATTTCGGGACGCACTGTCAAGGCGTTTGGTCATATCGGCTTGGGTATCAATGCAAATGACTTTTTCTCTGTTGGCGGACGCCCTTGCGGTTTGGTAGAAATTGCACTTTACGACGGCGAAAAACTCGTTTTTCAATCGCGTCTCGACCGTATGCCGTTTGATAAAAGCCGGTATATCAATAGTTTTATCGATTACGCCCATTATCAGGACACCAAGCAGTATGTGCAGAAATGCTTTGTGGAGCCCAACAATCAGTTGGATATTTTTTCGGCTCACGACGACATCTACATCGCACCCGGCGAAACTCACAATATCCGTTTTGAACTCAAAGATTTTGTGGGCAATAAGAGCGTTTTGAGGTTCAGCATCTTGGGCGATTCAAGCGTCAACAACACACCTATTTCGCCGTCGGGACGTCCTTTGGAATGGGCTTTGCAGCAGCGTATCGACACATTGGGCATTACGGTAGATATTTCGCAAGGCACTTTTTACAAAAACGAGTATGTCAATTTCTCGTGCGATACTTCGCCGCGCTATTCGCGTCCCGTGTACACTGTGGGCAACTACCGCATCCCCCTTCAAAACTATATTTCGATAAGGATTCCCGTTCCCGAAAAAATAAAATCGCTGATAGGCAGCCAGTATACTCCCAAGCAGGTTTTCGTTGCCAAAATGGGTGCAAAAAACTCCATCGGCTATGTTGGCGGAGCATATTCCAACGGCTACATCACCGCCGAAACCCGCACTTTCGGCAGTTTCCTCATTGCCACCGACACCATTGCACCTAAGATTGTGGGCAAGTCGGCATCGTCGCTCTCGCAGTCGGGCAGCATCATTATCGGCATCAGCGACAATATGAGCGGCATCGAAAAATACAATGTCTTTATCGACGGACAGTGGAAACTATTTGAATACGACTACAAAAACGTCCGTTTAATTGCCCCCGTAGCCAAACTCAACCTAAAATCCGGCAGTCACACCCTCGTAGCCAAAGTAGAAGACCCCTGCGGAAATGAGCGGGTTTGGGAATGGAAGTTTACTGTGCGTTAATGATAATCTGGTAAATCGTTTTCAAACAAGATAACATCCCCTGCTGTGGCTCGCGAGTAGGCGTAAACTGCCGCATCTTGCAATCCCTGAGCGATATAGATTTGTTCTTCGAGATAATTCTCGGCTTTGAGACCGTTGTAAATGGCTTGGGTTTGACTTTTGCCAACAAGTATTGCGCAGTCGGCAGCGTGGGCTATCTGTTTGCCAAACTCACCGTTGTAATAGTCCTGACGGTCAGCAAGTTCTATGATTCCCGGAGTGATGATAAAGCGTTTGCAATCGGTAAATTGCGACAGAATTTCCAACGCCATTTTTGCGCCCTTGGGGTTTGAGTTGAACGCATCGTCGATAAGCACCACGCCGTTGGGACCGGGTTTTATTTCCATTCTGTGCTCCACTGCCTGCAACTTGTGAACGCCGAACTTTATTTGATCGATTGTAAGTCCTAATCTAACAGCGCAAACCACAGCCGAAACAATATTTGAAATATTGTAACTTCCCAGCAAAGGAGTGGTAAAATCGCCAATCTTTTCACCCGAATGATATATCTCAAAATCAGTACCTTGCGGCGAGAATTTTATGTTTTTGGCAGAATAGTCGGCGTTTGGGTCTGACGTAGAAAAATACTCTGTGGGCTTGGTCTTGGGAGTGTTGCGGATAATGTCGTAATCGCCGTTGAGAATAGCGAGGCCATCGTCGGGCAGCGAGTCGATAAGTTCAAACTTGGTGCGGCGAACGTTTTCAAGAGTTTTGAAAGTGTCCAAATGCTGTTCGGCTACCGAAGTGAGGATTCCGATTTTTGGGTGCACAATGTCGCAAATTTCTTTGATGTCGTTGATTTGTTTAGCGCCCATTTCACAGATAAACACCTGATGTGTAGGCTTTAAGTATTCGCGGATAGTGCGGACAACGCCCATCGTGGTGTTAAACGAACCCGGAGTCATCAGCACATTGTATTTTTCGCTGAGTATTTTTTCAAGGAAATGCTTGGTAGATGTTTTGCCGTAACTACCTGTTATACCCACAATTATCAAATCCTTATGCTCGGAGAGAATACGTTTGGCATCGTTGATATAATGGTTGTTTATAGATTTTTCAACGGGTTTGAGCACAATGTTGGCGAGCATTATTACAAAATAACTAAACACAATGCAGCACAATGCTGTGAGCATAGTAAAATAGGGGTCGAATGTGAGGGCAAACTCCAATCCGCTAAACACCAAAATCAATCCAAACGATGTAAAATACAATCGTTTAGCCCTTGAAGTAAAGTTGAATTTTACCTTTGGCTTGTATGTTTTGTTGTAATAGACATAGTAAAGTGTAATTAGCAAAAACGGAATCAAAAAGTAGACGAACCATCCGGGAAAAACCAATCCCAACAACCCCACGCCAAGACTTGCATACTCAGCCATACGGATTTTGGAGTGTATATCGTTTTTGAGATATTTCCAATAACGTTCGTTTCGATACGAATTTTGTTGAAACTTGTGAAGGTCTACTTTGAGTTTTAGAGCGGTGTAGATAAGTATGAGTATTGATATTGCAATGATAAGTGCCATAATTTTAAGCGTTTAAGAAATTGTCAACAATAGTAAAATAGTACCCCGGATTCTCCAAAAAACTATAATGTGTGCAGCCGGGGAATACCACTAAGCCGGTGTCGGGAATTAGTTTTGCCATAATTTGGGCATCAGAAACAGGTGTGGCGGTGTCTTTTTCGCCCCAAATCAGAAGGGTGGACGCCTTGATGTTGGGCATAACGTGTTGAAGGTCTTCGTCAACCACCTTTTTGAGAATCTCCTTCATCATGCCAGACGCGTTTTTGTAATCTTCTGATGCCAAGGAATTTGCAAACGGTTTCACAAGTTTTTCGGTGGCTTTCTCGCCAATGATTTTTGTAGAAAGTTTCTTCATTTTAGAGAACACTCGGCTAACCGAAATCTTTGTGTTTTGCGGTTTTACGCCTGCCGCATCGGTGAGTATCACCTTTTTTACATAATCGTTGCGCGACGAGAGAAGTATCGATACGCGTCCGCCAAACGAGTGCCCTATTAATACGGGATTTTTAAGATTCAGAGCCTCAATAAGTTTTTCGGTGCATTGAGTGTATTCTTCCACGCCCCAAACAGTTTTGGGTTCATCGCTTTTGCCAAAACCGGGAAAGTCGATAGAGGTAACGCGGTATTTTTGCTCCAACTGCGATTGGAGGGTTTTCCAAATTTCGAGCGAGCAACCCCATCCGTGCAGCAAAAGCACATCCTGCCCCTCGCCTGTGGTCTTGTAGTTAACTTTTATATCGTTGATGGTTACAAAATTTTCCATAATAAATAAATTAATAGTGCAAAGGTATTACAATCTTTCTATTTCGTCACGGTTCAGACCTGTAATTTTGCAAATTTCTTCGGTGTCGTAGCCGCGATTTTTCATGCGCTCGGCGGTTTGGATAAGGTTTTTATGAACGGCAGATTCTTTGATAACAAACTCAGTTTTTTCCCAGGCATCCCAATCTATTTCGGCAAGGTAGCGGGATACTTGTTGACGGAGCGGATGTAGGTCGTTTTGAATAACAGACCAAACTATTTCAGGGTCAACATTATAATAGCCGTGAACAAGGTTGTGACGCATACGCTCTATTTCAGTCCAATTTGTTGTAGGATACTTCCTTTTAAACACTTTTGTAAGGTTATATGCTGCCTCGCCAATTATCAATGTGTAGTAAACAATGCCACCGAATTGAACCTTGTCGGCGGTAAGTGATTCGTATGTAAGGTTTTGAGATTTATCTAAAATAACGTCTATGGCGTTTAGAATATGCTCTAATCGTTCTCGGTCTTTAAGCGGCTCTCTCATAAATAAGTATTTTATCGTGTTCTACACTTTCGCGGGCAAAATCGGCAAGTGAGTTTTCTGTAACAAAATCCACTTTGCGGTCTAAAAGTTCCTCTAAGTCGTTCCACATCCCATAATATTTTAAACCAATGGGTTGCGAGTGGTCAAGAACTACCAATATGTCCACATCGCTGCCAAGGTTATCTTCGCCTCGGGCAAACGAACCAAACAGCCAAGCCTTCAAAACTGGTTGTGTTTTAAAGTATTCCGAAACTTTTTGCTGTATTTCTTGTGCGTTCATTTTGGTAATCATTTACAGTTCCAACTGCAAAAATAAAAAAAATCTCAAAAATAATCATTGCATATTCAAAAAATCCCTACATTTACCCCGATAAAAATTTAAATACAAACAATCAAAAACAAAGACAATTATGGCAAAAAAATGGATTTGCACCGTGTGCGGATATGTACACGAAGGGGATGAGGCTCCTGAAAAATGCCCGAAATGCAAGGCTCCCGCAGCCAAATTTAAAGAATTGGAGCAGCCCGTACCTTCTCCCGCCGGCAAAAAGGGTGGAATCAACATAAAATTTGTTACCGAACACCACGTTGGCGAGGCTAAGGGCGTTTCGGAAGAGATGCGCAAAGACCTGGAAACTCACTTCAATGGCGAATGTGCCGAGGTGGGAATGTACCTTGCTATGGCGCGTCAGGCCGACCGCGAGGGTTATCCCGAAATTGCTGAGGCTTTTAAACGTTATGCTTTTGAAGAGGCCGACCACGCAAGCCGTTTTGCCGAACTCTTGGGCGACGTACTTTCCGACACCAAAACCAACGTTTACAACCGTATGATGGCTGAGGCTGGTGCTTGCGAAGATAAATACCGCATTGCATCTAACGCCAAGAAAGAAAACCTCGACGCTATTCACGATACCGTTCACGAAATGGCTAAGGATGAGGCTCGTCACGGCAGCGGTTTCAAAGGATTGTACGAAAGGTATTTTATGTAATAATCTACTAATTATAAAAAAGGGTGCGACATTTTGTCGCACCCTTTTTTATTTGCTTAATTGCTTATTTTACCACGCTTTGGTTGTTTGGAACGAACTTGCTGGCAATCCTGCGCCGTTGTACAATGTGGCTTGGTCTACACAGTCGCTCCAAAGGTAGCGCACCGATGCGGGAGCGGCCACTTTGTCAGACGAAACTTTTACCTTGCCGCCTTCGATAACGGCTGTGGCGGGGTAGTATTTGCCGTCTTTGCCTGCTATCTGAAAATCTTTGAGAGTGCCGCCCTTGGCATTGAGACCGTCGGCATAATCGAAACTCAGGTAAATGGCGTTACCCTTGATTTCTTGACTCTTATATAAAGGTCCGCTGCAAACTACATCCTTGCCGTAGATGTTTTTGAAAGCCCAGAGTGCCAAGCGGTTGCCTACTTCTACTTTGTTGGCAGGGTGGATGTTTTTGTTGTTGCCAATGTCGATGGTAGAAGCCATTCCTGAGTTTTTAACCGACAACGAAACGCGCTGAGCCTCACGGATTTCCTCAGAATGTCCGTTTGTACCGTAGTCGTAGGGTGCAATCTGAACGTAGTAGAACGGGAAATCGCCTTGATTCCATTTTTCGCGCCAAGCCTTAACCATAAGGGGGAAAGTGCGGGTGTATTCCTCGGCGTGACCCACGTTGGCCTCACCTTGATACCAAATTGCGCCTGCCATTGCGTAGCCCGCAAACGGAGCAACCATTGCGTTGTAGAGTGTGGTGGCGGTCATTTCGCTCAAATCTGTGGGGCTTATCGGACGTTGATAAAATTCCATCGTGGGAATGTCAAATTTGTAGAGTTTTCCTCTTGAAAGTTCGGCTATGGGTAGATATTTCCAACTGCCGGCGAGCGAAATTGCAGATTTTTCGTTGCCCTTGGTGTAGCATTTGAGTTTTGAAGGTTGACCATAAAGTCCGCCGCCGCCTTGATTGTCGGTAACTCGAATTGCGATAACGGCTTTTCCGGCTTTTACCTTGTCGGCAGGAACGGTGTAAACGCGGTCGGCTTGATAGTTGTTGGTGTGTCCGATGAGTTCGCCGTTGAAGAAAGTTTCATCACCGTCGTCGATTGCGCCGAGCGAAATTACGAGTTCTTTGCCCGCCATTGCAGGGGTAATTTTGATAGTTTTGCGAAACCAAACAATGCCGTCGAATGCACGCACCTCGTTGTTGCTTTCCCAAAGTCCGGGAACGTTCATCGAGTGCCATTTAGAGTCGTTGAAATCGGGTTTTGCAAGGTCGCCGTCGCCAAGGTCGGGACGGGGAAACATCGAAACCGATTGTTTTTGTTTAAGCCAATTGTTGCGTTTGTCGATAATGGGCGAACTTGCGGCAATATCTTTAACTATTTGGCTGTATTCGGGAACGGTTTTGATGTATTCTTGCGGAATCCAACTTTCAACGGGAGTGCCACCCCACGACGAATTGATAATGCCCACCGGCACACCAAGTTCTGCATTGAGTTTTTTTGCAAAATAGTAGCATGTGGCGCCAAATTGAGGAGTGTTTTTGGGTGAGGCAGTTTTCCATGCGCCGTCGAGTTCGTTTTCCTCCTTGAAACTCATATTGCGCGACGCCATAAAAATGCGGATGTCGTTGTTGGTGCTGTTGGCAATATCCTCAGGACCATTCATAATAGTGCCGTAGGGGAAACCGCTCATAGGCATCTCCATATTGCTTTGTCCCGATGCAAACCACACTTCGCCAATCATCACGTTGTTGATGTAAACGGTGTTTTTGCCGTTGATAATCAGTGCGTATGGTCCACCAAAAGATGGAGTTGCCACCTTAACTTTCCAAGTACCGTCGGAAGCGGCTTCGGTAGAAACGGTTTTATTGTCCCAAGTGGTTGAAACAGTGATTTTTTCGCCCGGGTCGGCAAATCCCCAAACGGGAGCGGACGTTTTTTGCTGCAAAACCATACCGTCGGTAAAGAGGGCTGGCATTTTTACGTTTGCCGTGGCTGATGCAGCAATTGTTGCCACGGAGACTAACGTCAATAAGGTTCTTTTCATCGTGTTAAGTTTAAAATTGGGTGCAAGATATAAATTTTTGTAAAAAAATTATATTTCACTTGTTTTTTTTAAAAAAAAATATCACCTTTGCGCCAAAATATTTGTGGTAAAAATATTCAAGATGAAACACGTTTACACACATACCATTTATCATCACCACCGTCACCATAGCGGCGGCCGATAGTTGTGTGCGGATTTACGGAAAGTTTTATTTTGTAAAATATAAAGGTCGGACCGCACATTTGGGTTCGGCCTTTTTTATTTGGTAATTAATTAAAAACACATAAAAATGGAAAGATTAAAAATTGCAATTCAGAAATCGGGTCGTTTGAGCGACAAATCTATCGACCTATTTGAAAAAGCCGGAATCAGTATTTCGAGCAACTCATCACGTATTTTGTTTGCCTCGGCTGCCGACTTCCCCGTTGACATTCTTTACCTTCGCGATGACGATATTCCTCAGTGCGTGGCAGATGGCGTTGCTGACTGCGGTATTGTGGGCGAAAACGTTATTTGGGAAACTGGCAAGCAGGTAGAAACCATCGAGAAACTCGGTTTTGGCAAGTGTCGCCTTTCGCTTGCCGTGCCCCGCGATGCACAATACACTGGTCTCAATTGGTTCAACGGCAAGAAGATCGCCACCACCTATCCCAACATTCTCAAAAAAGTGCTCAGCGAGAACGCCATCAAAGCCGACATTCACGTGATTTCGGGTTCGGTAGAAATCTGTCCTGTAATTGGTCTTGCCGACGCTATTTTCGACATCGTTTCCACCGGCAGCACATTGCTCAGCAATGGCTTGGTAGAAAAAGAGCAGATGGTATTTTCTGAGGCTGTAATGATTAAAAACGGAAACCTCAACGCCGAGAAAGAGGAGATTATCAAAAAACTTCTTTTCCGTATTCACGCCATCAAAGCAGCCAAGTCTAACAAATACATTTTGTTGAATGCGCCTAAGAAAAACTTAGACAAAATTATCTCGTTACTCCCCGGAATGAAAAGTCCTTCGGTAGTTCCCCTTGCCGATGGCGAATGGGTTTCAGTACACAGCGTGGTTAAGGAAAATCAGTTTTGGGAGATTATCGACCAATTGCAAGCCGAGGGTGCACAAGGTATTTTAGTAGTTCCGATCGAAAAAATGATACTATAATGTTTACAATAGAATATACAACCGACAAAGATTTTGAACTGCGCTCAAAACGTCCCGCTGCCAAAACCGACGACATTATCCCTGTGGTTCAGCAGGTTTTGGATTCGGTGCGCAACGGCGGCGACCGTGCTGTGCGCGAACTTACAATGAAATTCGACAACTCCTGTCCCGACAATCTTTTGGTAACGGAGCAGGAACTCGTTGAAGCCGAAAAAGAAGTGCCCGAAGACCTCAAAAAGGCTATCCTCACCGCCAAGGCTAATATCGAAAAGTTTCACAAGAGCCAAATTCCCACGCAGATACATAAAGTGCCCACATCCGACGGCATTATCTGTTGGCAAAAAACCGTGGGCATCGAAAAGGTGGGAATCTACATCCCCGGAGGTAGCGCACCGTTGTTTTCAACTGTGCTGATGCTTGCCATTCCTGCCAAACTCGCTGGCTGCAAAGAGATTGTGCTTTGTTCGCCTCCCCGTAGCGGTGGAAACATCAATTCGGTGGTTCTCTACTGCGCCAAACTTTTGGGCGTTACTAAGATTTTTAAAATCGGTGGCGCACAGGCAATTGCGGCTATGGCTTACGGCACGGAGACAGTTCCCAAGGTTTCAAAAATTTTTGGACCCGGAAACCGCTTTGTAACAGTGGCTAAGCAGTTGGTAAACTCGTCGGAAACCGCAATAGATATGCCCGCAGGACCTTCGGAACTTGCCGTTGTAGCCGACAGCACCACCAACGCCGTATACGCAGCAGCCGATTTGCTGTCGCAATGCGAGCACGGTGCCGATTCGCAGGTGGGTCTCTTTGTGTCTGATGAGGCAAAGAAAAACGAAATCATAGCCGAAGCCGAACGTCAGTTGAAACTCCTTCCCCGCAAGGAGATTGCCGAAAAAGCATTCGCATTGAGTTTTGCCGTGGTGACAGATTCTAACGAGAAATCTATCCACCTCACCAACCTTTGGGCTCCCGAACACCTTATTATATCAACCGACAACGCCGAAGCCCTTGCCGAGCAGGTAACCAACGCAGGTAGCGTCTTCATAGGCAGTTACGCTTGCGAAAGTGCGGGCGACTACGCCTCAGGCACCAACCACACCCTGCCCACCAACGGAGCAGCCAAAGCATATTCGGGATTGAATATGGATTCGTTTACCAAAAAAATCACCTTTCAAACCATCACCGAGCAAGGCATCAAAACCATCGGTCCCGCCATCGAAACAATGGCCGCCGCCGAACAATTACAGGCACATAAAAACGCTGTGACGGTGCGGTTGGGGTGAAGAATTGATTATTAACGTTCATTAATGTTATAAAACATGAATTTAGATAAATTTTTGAGAAAAAATATCGTGGATATGGAGGCGTATTCAGCCGCCCGCGACCTTGTGAGCAAGGGCGACTACGTTTTTCTTGATGCCAATGAGAATCCTTTTGGCACTTGGAACCGCTATCCCGACCCGTTGCAGATTGACCCAAAGACACTTCTCGCCAAAATCAAGGGCGTGGAGGTGGCCAATATGGTTATGGGCAACGGCAGCGACGAGATTCTCGACCTTGTCTACCGTGTGGCTTGCAATCCGCAAAAAGATGAGGCTCTGTCGCTTGCACCAAGTTACGGTATGTATTACACCTTGGCAAACCTCAACGATGTGAAATTCAACGAGGTGATGCTCAACGATGATTTTTCGTTTGATACTCAGAAACTTTTGGCAGCCGTTACGCCAAACACCAAAATGATAATCATCTGTTCGCCCAACAATCCCACTGGCATAGCATATCCCACCGAGCAGATTATCGAAGTGGTGAAGAATTTCAAAGGATTGGTGGTTGTGGATGAGGCCTACAACGATTTTTCGGGCGTGGAGTCGTGCATCAACTATCTCAAAGATTACGACAATTTGGTTGTAATTCAAACGTTCTCAAAGGCTTGGGGACTTGCCTCCCTGCGTGCCGGCGTGGGCTATATGAGCAAAGAGTTGGCGGCTATGATCAACAAGGTGAAACTGCCCTACAATATGGACGGATTTACCCAAAAGTCGCTCGTGGAGAAACTGCAAGACGTGGAAGGTTTCAAAAACACCGTAAAACTCCTTGTAAGCGAGCGCGACCGTTTTATGGCAAACGTAGCCACATTGCCCTACATCGAAAAAGTGTTCCGCAGCGATGCCAACTTCTTTATGATACGCACCGCCAAACACAAAGAGTTGCAACAGTATATGGTCAAAAACGGCGTGATACTCCGTAGCCGTCACGGAATGCCTATGTGCGACAACTGCATCCGCATCACCGTTGGCACACCCGAACAAAACGACCTCGCATTCAGGCTGATGCAAAAATTCGGCAAATAATGCCAAAATCTTTTAATTGCAAAAAACTTATGAAAAACTATACCCTTTATCTGTCAATATTGTTATCGGTAGCAGTTGCCGCATCATCGTGCAGCAATCGTTCCGAAGAGTTAAACGATTACCCTAAGAGCCAAACGTTTATCGACTCTGCCATCAACAAGGCCATCAGCGTGGTGTCGCAATTATCGCTCAAAGAAAAACTTGCTCAGTTGCAGTCGGGTAGCATTTATGTTATCAAATCGGCGTCCGATTCGGTGGGCAACCTCAATTTCGACACCTTGCGCAAATATTATCCATACGGTATGGGATTGATGAATATCGACTTTGGCGGATGTCCTCCGGCAAAATACGCCCGCACGGTAAACTCTTTGAAAGAATACAACAATACCCTCGAACATCCTATTCCGATTATTTTTATTGGCGAAGGTCTTCATGGCTTGATGGGCGTTGACGCCACTGTTTTTCCGCAGGCAATAGCTCTTGGATGCAGTTGGGACACCACGCTTTTGAGCAAAGTTTACGCCGTAACAGCCAAAGAATCGCGTGCAAGGGGTATTAATATGCTTTTTTCGCCGATTTTAGACCTTGCCCGCGAACCACGTTTTGGACGCATTGAAGAGATGTATTCCGAAGACCCGTTTCTTTGTGGCATTTATGGTTGCACAGCGGTGAGAGAATTTCAGCAGGCATCGCAAAACGGACGGTTGAAGATGGCTGCCACCCTCAAACATTATATGGGACACGGTCAGGTAGAAGGCGGACGCAATGTGGCGTGCTTCCCTGGCTCTGCCAACGACCTTATGAACAACCATTCTATCCCCTTTGAAATGTGCGTAAAAGCCGGTGTTGCCTGTGTAATGCCCGCCTACAACGATGTGTGCGATGTGCCCGTAACGGTAAATCCGTGGCTGTTGAAAGATGTTTTGCGCCAACAATTTGGTTTTCACGGACTTATTGTTTCCGACCAAAACGCTATCGACCGTATGTACGATGTCAACCATCTTGCTCCATCGTATCGCAAAGCCGCCGAACTTGCTTTAAATTCGGGTATAGAAATCGACATCATTGGCAGCGAAGGCACTTTTCAAATGTTAGAAGAGTCGGTACAAAAGGGCGAAATCAGCGAATCGCTCATCGACAAAGCATTGATACGCCTGCTTGTTACAAAATGGAGGCTCGGACTTTTTGAAGAGGACAAACCCGTTGACATTCCTGCTCTGTTAGAAATCAACCAATGTGCTGAGCATTTAGACCTTGCTCGCGAAACCGCACGTAAAACAATGGTGTTGCTCAAAAACGATGGTGTGTTGCCATTATCTAACAAGATAAAAAAGGTTGCAGTAATTGGTCCCAATGCCAAAACACTCGACTATGGTGGATACACAGCCGAACCTGTAACTCCCGGAGTATCAGTATATGATGGAATGAAAGCCTTTGGCGATGCCAACAATATTGCAGTTTCGTATGCCGAAGGATGCCGTTTGAGCGATTTTGGTCCGTCATTTTGGCAAAACGACAATCAGGCACTTATCTCCGACGACCGTGCTCGCAAAATGATTTCCGAAGCCGTTAGCGTTGCCAAATCAGCCGACGTGGTGGTGCTTTGTGTTGGCGAAAACGTTTCGTATTCGCGCGAGGCGTGGTTAGAATCGCACCGTGGCGACCGCGACAATCTTGAATTTCTCGGACTTCAAAACGAACTTGTAGAAAAAATCAAAGCCACAGGCAAACCCGTGGTAACGCTCGTTTTTGGTGGCCGTCCGCTCAATATCCGTCCCGCCGCAGAAAATTCCAATGCCCTTGTGCAGTGCTTTTACCTTGGACAGCAATGCGGTAATGCAGTTGCCGACGTGATTTTTGGTAAATACAACTTTGAAGGCAAACTTTCGGTAACGATGCCCTCTTCGGCTGGCGCCTTGCCCTGCTACTATAATATGAAACCAAACCGTTTTCGCAGTTATGTGTTTGAAGACCGTGGCGACACTATCTTTCCCTACGTATGCGACACTGCCACAGGAACTTATTCTTTTGTTTATCAATCGTGGGAACCCAAAACCAACCACGCCACATATCCCTTTGGCTTTGGATTGAGTTACACCACATTTGATATTTCGCAGCCAAAAGTTTCACAAGATACTGTGCCACAATCTGCTACCGTAAAAATCACCACCACGGTAACCAACACCGGCAGCGTAGACGGTGCCGAAGTGGTTCAACTTTATATTCGCGACGAGTTTTCATCAGTAGTGCGTCCCATCAAAGAGTTGAAAGGGTTCAACAAAGTATACCTCAAAGCCGGAGAAAGCAAAGAAGTTACCTTTGCCCTAACCAAAGACGACCTGATGTTTTACAACGAAAAACTTGAAAAAATCTTTGAATCCGGCAATTTCTTGGTTTATGTAGGCAGCAGCAGCCGCGATAGAGATTTAAAGATTACGCATTTTTATATGGAGTAATACATTGAAATTTTTTTTCAAAAAACATCGCCAACTTTAAAATAGAATCCGTATATTTACACGGTTTAAAAATGTGAAAAAGGATTCTGCAAATGAAGATTATAAATACGCATTTGGTATTGTTGGCGATGGTTTTGGCTGTGGGGCTTGCCTCGTGCGGCAAGAGCGGCTGCCCGTTGAAAACTTACGAGCCTAAGCAGTTGATTAAGGCTTACCATTACAACTATTTTCCGCCGATGAGGCAGAGCAACGCCGAGCGGTTTGCCATCTACTTGGATTATTCCGGCAGTATGAAAACAGCCTTTAAGGATGCCAACACCGCCAATTTTTATCAGTTGTTTATCAATAGTCTGAAAATCTCAACCGTTGATTTTTACGAAGTTAACAATTTTAGCATCGATAAAATAGAGAATTTAGACAAAAGTCAACTCTACAAAAAAATCAAAGAGGCGGCACGCTTCAAGGGCGACAATGCTCCGCTCAACACCGCTGTAAAAGACATCGTAAACCGCCGACTTGCCGCAGTGTTTATCACCGACGGCGAACTGTGGGAAAACGGCGAACGCGACGACCCTTGGGCGCGCGAGGAGTTTGAACGTTGGCTCCGCGACGGCAACACCATCGAGTTTTTTATCACCGACCATCCCGACGCAGGCAAGCAGAAGCATATTTTCTATATCTGCTTTGTGCCCAAAAACTCTTCCAACAATGTGGCTGCCGACTTTATGTTTTATCTGCAAAACTCTATCGAGGCTAAGAATTACGCCTACACACATTTCGCATTCACTGCCAACGCCGTAGACATTACCAAAGATTACAGCGTTACCACCGGCGGCGCAAACGAAAACGCAGGCGTAGACGAAACCGCATTTGTCAACGGTGACAACTTTGAGTTTGTGCCAATTATGAACCGTTGGAAAGACCTTTATAAATATATCGGACAGAGTTACGACCAAAACGGAAACCCTGTGCCCGACGGTGCGCCGCTACTCAGCCGCCTAAATGTGGATTTGAGCAAGATGGAATTTTACACCGTTAAAACTCTTGACATTAAGGTTAGCAACGTTACTGCCGATTTCAACCGCTTTAATATGGTGGCCGAGGTAAAGGCAAATCCTCCCACATTTGTTACCGACGAAAAAGGCGAGCCTCTGTTAGACGAAAACCGTTTGCCTATAATCTCTTGTCCCGGGCATTACGAGGGGTACACCGCCGACGGCAAACTTATGTACGACACTGTGTTTAAGCCCACGCCACCCGCAAAATTTATCCCCGACCTCTTTAAATTCGACGAAAAGCACTTTGCCGAAACCTACAACACTACTAAAAAAGGTGAGGTATGCATCAAACTCAATTCCAATTTCTCTGAAACGGGATTATCTAATACCGACTTCAATCTCTTGCGTATTGATTTGATATTGAGCGATGTATCGGTAAATGCACAAAACGCCAACTTAGACAAGTTTATTTGGGAAGGCAAGCAGGTAAAGCAAAACCGCAGTATGTACAACAGTATTCTTGGTGCGCTCAACGCCGCCAACCCCAAAGATAAAGTAATTTACACCTATTATTTATACACATTACCTTATTAGAATATGAACTACGAGTACAAAAACATAATGCAGGTAGACGGATTGATATCCAACACCTATATTTTAGCCATAGTAGCGGCATTGGTATTTGTGGGCATAGCCATACTGATTAGCAGTATGATAGCCTACCAAGGCGGCAAGAATCCCACCGATGCAAAAAAACGCCGCGTGTGGTTTTGGATAACGGGCATAATTGCAGCCGTAGCATTTTTCTGTTACAACTATTTTTATGTTAGCGGCACAATTGTACCCACACAAATGCTTCAAGACAAGTTTTTTACTCACACCGCCATAGCCACCGGCGTAACATTGGCAACATTTGTGCTAATAGGATTTGTGATGAGCAAACTTATGAAAAAAGGTAAATTTGGAACTGTGTTTCCATCCAAGCAACGATAATATTAGCAGCTATGAATTTCCCAAACAAGCACAAATTCGTCAAGTTGTTTCAAACACAGCCACTAGTGTTTGTGCTTGTTGCTATTGTTATTCATGCACTAATAGCCGCTGCGGTATGGCGACAGATTTCGTTAAGTACTATCACAGTGGCGGATACATCGCTCAAATGGCAGCTTGTGGGTATAATATCGGTGCTTTTGCTGTTTAATTTGCTAGCCACCAGTATAATGCTATTTTTGCAGCGTGGTAGGGAACAAGAATTCCAAAACGAAAGTCAAACCCTTTCAAATGAGTTGGCTGCACGCAAAAAGACTATTGTAGAATATCAACAGGCTTTGCGCGAAGCCAACAATCAAAACCATCTGTTACAAAAGGAGTTGGACATACGTCAATCATCGATAACGGTGCTTAAACAGAAGGTTAACGACGATGCCGTAAAGATAGCAGAAGCTTCGGCGCAGTTATCTGCCAATCGCGAACTTTTGCAGAGGGCTCGTGCCCGTGCCGAGGTTAGCGACCGTTATAAATCTGCTTTTGTAGCTTGCGTCAGCCACGAAATTCATACACCTATCCATATTATTATGGGATTCGCCGATATGCTTTGCCGTCCTTCGCTTTCACCTGAACGACGTGCTGAGCAAACCGAAAACCTTATGGCTCACGCCAACCGCTTTTTGGATGTGTTCGATAATATTATGCTTTACTCCAAAATACAATCTGGCGACTACAACCTTGCTCCCCAAACATTCGACCTAAACTTTTTGCTTAACGGTATTGGTATGCACGCCGATTTTTTGATTAAGCAGTCGGGCAAACCTCTATCACTCAAATTCGGTTGCAACTTCAAGGAAAAAAGGTTTATTACAAGCTACGAGGAGGGGTTGAAGATTATTCTTTTGAAACTTATTCATAATGCTGTAAAGTTTTCAGAATCAGGACTTATAGCCGTTGATTACCGCATCACCGACAATAGGATACTGTTTTCGGTAACCGACAATGGGATAGGCATTCCCCCCGACCGTTACAGCGAGATTTTTGAAAGTTTTTATCAGGTAGACAACACACTCTCTCGTCATTACCAAGGATTGGGAATAGGTTTAAGTATATGTAAGGGACTACTCAATATGATGGGAGGCAAAATTACTGTTGACAGTCAGGTGGGAGCAGGTAGCACCTTTACATTTGACATTCCGGCACAACCTTCTGCTTATTCTGCTGATCTTTATTCCGAAATATCAAAAGTGGCTGACGCAAAGCAGTTTAATGGAAGTGTACTAGTGATTTCCGATGTCAATGAGGTAGTGGAACTGATTAAAGGATTATTTGATTCGTGCGGCTGCCAGACCTATGTAGCACATTCTTATCGTCAGGCTTTTGAAGTGTATCGCGACACCAAAGATATTTCGTTTGTGATACTCGACCTCGATATACCTGGAGCCAATACTCTTGCTGTGGAACTGCCTCAGATTGATATCCAAGTGAAAATAATAGTGGTAGCTCAACCAAACACAAGTGCAGATGTGTTGGCCTCGGCTCCGATTATTGGTCGTAGCGTAATTACCAAACCTTTGACTGCTGATATGGTTGCCAATGCAGTTAACAATCTGTTGATACTCAATAATCAAATCATTACCTTTGACAAAACCTGATTATGGCTAAGCGCAGCAATATATCACCAAATCCTCAGTTTGATTATCAGAATTTGTACACACCAATGTTTACATATTCAGATAAGATTTTATGGGCGAATGCTCCTGCGTTAAAGTTTTTGGATGTTGAAAATCTTAGCGAGGTAATAGGAAGAAGGTTTGAAGATTTTGCGCCTGGCATACAGCCTGATGGTCAGAGTATTACGGCAAAAATTGATTATGCGTTGAACGCTTCTCTCGACAACGAACCTGCGAATATACATTTGCAGTTTTGCTTACCTTCCAACCGATACAAGTATGCCGAAGTTACAGTAATAAAACTGCCAGAAAAGTTTCTCTTTGTATTACATGATGTAACACGATATGCCGAGCGCGAAAACGAACTCCGATATCGTGTCAACCGTCTCGAAAAGGCTATTACTACTGGTTCCGACACTGTTTTTCAACTGAATTTGAATACAAGGTCCTTTTATTTCTTTCCATCTTTGCTGAGGTTGTTGGGATATGGCACCAACCGTTCGTCGATGCTTATGGACGAACTTTTGGATCTTGTGTATGAAGATGATTTGAAATTGATTCTCAATGTTTTTAAAGATTTCGACGATCCCAAGTTTCAGGAGCGTTTCGACGAGGTGAGGTTGCGCTGTAGCGATGGTAATTATTTATGGTTTTGGTTCCGTGGTACGCTCGAAACTCTTGGCTTAGATGGCAAACCTCTTATTGTCAGTGGCACAGCAACCAATGTTACCACAAAAAAAGAAGCCGAAAAGAGTCTTTTACAGCAAACCAAACTTTTGCAAAAGACCAACAACAAGCTCTCTGAACTCAATAAAAAACTGAAAATCAACGAAGAAAAACTTACTAAGCAATATAATGTGCTTCAAGCTCTACTGCAGCACGTGCCAGTGGGTATTTATATGATAGAGCTAAAAACACGGAATATTCTCAGCGTCAACAACAAAGCCATTGAGATACTGTCATACGACCAAGATATTCCCAAAAGTATCGACCGGAATACTCACAAGCATTGGTTTAAGGCTAAGACAAACATTGAGTACCCAACCAATGAATTGCCGATTGTAAGATCACTCCAAACAGGACGATACGCCGAAGTCCGCGATCTTGAAGTGGAAAAAGCCTCTGGACAACGAATTTCGGTGTTTATGGCTGCCGTGCCCGTTCACGATTCGCGAAACAATGTGTTTGCTGGTTTGGTATCGGTATTCGACATCACCGAAACTGTAAGACAAAATGATCTTATCAAAGAGCAAAACTATAAGTATCTTAAGCTGAATGAAGAACTTCGTATGGTTAACTCTGAACTTATGCTTGCCTCCGAACGGGCAGAAGAGAGCGACCGTCTTAAAACTTCTTTCCTTGAAAACCTCAGCCACGAGTTCCGCACGCCTATGAATGGCATTATCGGATTTGCCGACCTACTCAAAGACGATGATGTTGACGAAAACGATAAGCTCCTATATATTGATATTATCCGCAACAGCGCCAAACAGCTGCTCGGTATTATTTCCGACATTGTGGAGATTTCTAAAATTGATACGGGACAGATTTCGGCACGGATGAACGAGGTCAACGTTTTTAAAACTGCCCACGAAGTTTACAAGATAATTCAAAAGCAAGCTGAGCAAAACAAAAATATAGCCTTCGACTTTATATGTGCTTCTGAATGTTGCGATATAGTGATTGTAACCGACGAAGTTAAGTTAAAACAGGTGTTTGCTAACCTAATGAACAACGCACTAAAATACACCAAGCGAGGATATATAAGAGTCCGCCTTGCCAAAGATGGAGGTAATATAGTTTTTTCGGTTGAAGATACTGGATGTGGCATACGACCCGAAAATATAGCATTAATTTTTAAGCGCTTTGTCCGCCTCAAAGACAGCGACACTGTAGGCACTACAAACGGTGCAGGGCTTGGTCTTGCCATAGCCAAAAGTTATGTAGAACTACTTGGTGGCACCATCGATGTTAAATCAGAATATGGCAAAGGGTCTACATTCACTGTTAAGCTGCCCTATAATCGATAATTTATAATATCCCCCTCTCTTTCTGTCTGTACCATTGTAGCAATTCTACCGTGTTGTTGGTAATGTTGGTTAATCCCATTTTTGCGGCTATGTAAGCTGCGGCCTGCTCCACAGGTACTTTGTTAATGTATTTTTCGTGTAGAAAATTCAAAAATTTTAATAGCCTGAAAGCGTCGAACCAAGTGAAAAAACGTTGAATAAAAGTGCGTTGCGAAGCACTATTGCTTATCATTCCGTCGATTTCTTGATAAAAGCCGTTTGCGGATAAAAAATCTTTTAAGCGGTAGTCGGTGTCGGGCTCGCCTCCGTTTTGTAGCACGTAGGCAGTAGCAAAAAAACGTTTTAAAATGTCAAACGCTTCGGGATTGTACACTACGTATTCGTTGCTTGTGGCACACATTTTAGTAATGGATGCACCTGTGCCAAACGGCACGCGCATACTTTCACGTGGCGAAGGGTATACTTGGGCAGAAAAAATTTCACCGTATCTGCCACGCGGAATAATTTTTTGAAGAAAATAAAAATCTTCGCCAGCCTTGCGTCGGTTCATTCCGCCTTCGGCAGCATACACATCGGCTTTGATAGCAAACGCCGAGCCTATGGTGTGGAATGCATGTGGGAATTCTGCATATCGCTGTGCTGCAACATAATATCTTAAATATAATTCGTATTTGGCAATGGCACTGTAAATTTCGGGGGGATAGTCGTCGCCGTGTAGAGGATGTTCAAAATATATCGACGCAGCCTCAATCTTGGGATTCTGTATAAAATAATCCTCTATAGCGCTTAAATACTGGGTGTTGCAAGTGCTGTCGGCGTCAAAGTTGATAATAATGCCCTCTTCGCGCTCAATTTGGTCGAAACGCCTTACGGCCTCGTCCATTCCTATTTTGCGGGCAAAACCCACACCAGCGTGTTTTCGGGGTAGGTTGGGACAATGAATGGCAAATATTTTAATGTCGTTGCGTTGGTTTGAAAGCGACATCTCGTTAATCTGCGCTAATGTTTCGAGGTTTTTGTCAATTATATCTTTTGCGGCGTTTTCAGGAGAGTTGACCACAACGATAATTTCAACGGGGAAAATGGTGGGGGAGCAGTTTAGCAGCGAACGCAACGACGGCACAATGTTAGGTTCGTTGTAGCTCGGAATCACCACTATGGTATGCAGATTTCTGTTAGGCGGTTCTGAAATAAATGGCTCCGCCACATTAAAGCGGCTGTAATATGTGTCGAAACATTTCATTTGTTGATAATCCCAAGAAAAAAGGCGGACTATATTCGCCCGCCTTTATGATTGATGTGTAAAGTGTTGTTTGCGAGTTACTTTGTTGCAATAGAATCCAAAGAAGATATTTCTCCTGATTTATTGTAACGGTTGTTTAACGAAGTGAGGATGGTTTGAGTGAGGTCGGCACTCTTGTCGCCGTAGAGGAGTACACCGCCCATAGAGTTGCTTAATATAAAGCGGTATTTTTGAGGTGTGTTGTAATCGTCAACGCAAGCTTTGATGCTATCGTAAACCATACGTGTGATTTTTGCCTGATCGTCGTTGAGCTCCATCATCTTTTCGTCGCGCCACTGGAGCATTCTCTGCTGTTCAAGCTGGAGGTTCTGCTGAACTTCCTGAGCGCGGGTGGGGGTGATGAGGTTTTTCTTGTACTGGTTTTCCAAATCCATAGCCTTGCGTTCGAGCGATTTCTGCTTGGTTTGAAGTTCCTGTTCTAGTTGGTTCTGCTTTTCCATAAGTTGCTTGCTGAGGTCGTTGTACATGTCGTAATTGTCTACGAGGCTGTCCATATTGACGTAAGCAATTTCGAGGACTGTGCTTGCCTGAGCGTTGTCTTGGTTGGCGTTGTTGTTGTTGTTGGCGCAGCTCATTACCATGGAACAAGCCATTGCCAATGCAAATGCTTTAGCTGTGTTTAAAAATTTTTGTTTCATTGTTGTCAAAAGAATAATACTGTGTAGTTAAAATACATTTTTAAATTTTTGGCAAATATAGTTGTAAAAAACGTAAAGTTTAAACTTTGACGTAAAAAATTGGTTTTTTATGGCGAAATCTTTTTTTTAACCAACTAATGTGCTAAATTTGCACCACAAAATAATACCATTATCGAAAATTAATTAAATATATGGATCTAAAAGGTATACTTACAATCGCCACATTTCCGGGGCTTTACCGCCACGTGGCACAAGCAGTTAAAGGAATTATTGTAGAATCTGTTGCTGATGGCACCCGCTGTTTGGCATTTGCTACCGCCAAAATTAGCGCACTTGAAGACATCTCAATATATACAACCGACGGCGACACAAGGCTATCTGACGTATATCGCAGTCTTTATAAAGTGCTCGATGGCAAACCTACTCCTTTTGCACCCAAAAAAGGTTCTGAGGCGGAAGTTAAAGCTCTATTTGCCAAAGCACTGCCCAATTACGACACCGACCGTGTGTTTGTTTCTGATATGCGCCGCGCATATTCTTGGTACAACCTCCTGCTCTCAAAAGGCTTGGTAGACGACAAGGAAGAACAGCCAACCGAAGCTCCTGCCGACGAAGCCGCCAAAGCCGATGCTCCAAAAGCCGAGGAAAACGCCGATGGTATGAAAACCCGTAAGCGCACTAAGAAAAAAGCAACGGCTTCTGAAACCGAGCCGAAAGCCAAATAATATTGAAGTCACTTTGTATTAGAATATTGCTTTTAACGACGGCATTGGGTTTGCCCTCTGCCGTCTTTGCTCAATCTACCGACTTTATAGCGCAATGGAGCAATTCTGGCGCAGGTTGGACAGATTCAAATCGGTTGTGGGCAGAGGTTTCGTCTGATGCTTTTCCTGAAAGCAGCGCCACATATTTTTGCGACACTTCTAGAGTGAACGGCACTGACCGCATATATCATTCTATATCAAATTTATATCCCGAAACCGGCACGATCAAATGGAATTTTTCGGTGGTTTGTAACGCCAAAAATTCTTCGGTTAACAATTTTAAGATTATGCTCTTTGCCAACGATTCCGTACCTGACAGCGATGATTATTCCGCTTTTGCTATCGGCACGGGTCTTAAAACTGGCATTTATTCACAACTCTGTCTTTTAAAATATTCGGGCAAAGATTTTGACATTCTTGCCGCCACCGACATTATGTTCGACAATACCAAGAACATCAAAGAGTTGGAAGTGCAAAGAACGTCGGCAGGCGAATGGTTTATCAATGGCGAATCGGTTTATACCGAGCCTGAGCCAACGATGTATGTAGCTGATTATATTACAATTGAATACAAACACACTGCTACTGGAAATCTCGCATTCAATATTCTTCCAAAAGAGTTTTCGTTTGAATATACCGGCAACACTATTTCCGCACGATTGTTTGGCGCTTGTATTACTGGCAAAGGTGAGGTTACGCTAAATGTGGATGGCCGTATCAGCAAAGAATCAGCCTCTGATGCCGCTAATTATTCGTTGAATAGCGTTAATCCCGATTCTCTACGCTTTCTGGGCAATAGGGTGGTGCTGTATTTCCCCGCTGAATCATTCAATAGTACCCAACTTACTCTCTCGGCTAAAAATATTACACAGGTTGATGGTACTAAAATGGCAGATTATCAGGAAGTTTTGTATATGCCATTGTTTGGCGACATCGTTATTAACGAAATTATGTGCGATGTTTCTCCTTCGCCTGCCAATTTGCCAGCTGTTAAATACATTGAAATTTTTAATCCTACAAAATATGATTTCAATTTAAAAAACTGCTATTTCCTTGCTGGCGACTATCAGTATGCTTTCCCCGAAATACAACTCACCGCCGGAGAATACATGCTTATTTGCCGTTCCGACAGTCTCGATGCCTATGCCAAAACTGTGAAAAAATTCGACGACTCCAAAATCGTCACCAAAAACAAAAAACTCTCTCTAATTAATCAGGCTGGCAATATTGTTGACTCTCTTACATATACCCTCGAATTGTATAACGACAAAATAAAATCTCAGGGTGGATATTCGCTCGAACGCATCGACCCAAAAAATTTATTTATGGTGGAGGGCAACTGGACGGCATCGCTCGATATTGCGGGCGGAACTCCTGGTCGTGTAAACAGCACTCTTGCAACAGTGCCCGACAATAAACCTCCATGCATCTTGTCTACTTCTGTTATCGACAACAACACTATTAAAATAGTATTCTCCAAAAATATAATTGTTGATGCCTCAAAGGTGTTGCTCAATGGTAAAGTTTCAACAGAGTGCACCGTCAATCTTAATTCCATTACCGCTAAGTTTGCTAATCAGCTCAAAGAGGGAACAAACACATTAAAAATTTCTCCCATTGCCGACTTCGTAGGAAACCTCTCTGCCGATACATCAGTCACCTTCAGTTATTACCGTCTTAAATTGGTAAACGTTTATGCGGCAAGTAATTACCAGCTTTGCTTTGTTTTTAACAACGATTTGAGCCTAACCTCCACATCAGTTTTCTTCGTAGAGAATACAGAATGCTCCACTATAAAGGTTGATGGTGAAAAGGTTTTTGTGGGTTTTGCAAAGTCTTTTGTTAAAGACTCTAAGCTCACCGCCTCGGCTGTACGCATTAAAGATATTTATGGCAATGCATTAGACTCGGTGTCAAGCACATTTGTATATCACAACACCGAACGTTTCGACATTCTCATTACCGAAGTCCTTTTCCATCCTCTTTCGGGTGAAAAACGCTTTTTGGAAATTTACAACAATTCGCCATATCCCATTCCACTAAACCAATATTCCATAGTATTCTACGACAACAAAGGCGAGAGAAAACAATCGATTGTAAATACCGAATATCTGCTTCAACCACAGCAGTATGCAGTTATTACTCCCGATACCGCCGGCATTCAAGAACGTTATACCTGTGGAGGATTGATGATTCAGCATTCTAAACTCCCTGCATTTGACAACACTAGGGGAAGTATTGTATTGCTCAATGCTTTCGGTGCAGTTCTTGATTCTATGATTTACGACAAAACAGAATCTAATACTTTGGAAATCAATGTGCAAGGTGTATCGTTGGAGCGTGTGGGCTTTAATCGCAACTCTACCGACCTAGCGGCTTGGAAATTTGCTACATCTGCCGCCGACTATGCTACACCTGGATTGCCAAACTCACACACAGAGTCATCTCCTTCTAGCTCATTGTCTAACTCGGTAACCATTGTAAACGAGCTGTTTACTCCCGATGGCGATGGGTACAACGATGAGGTGGAGATAGTGGTATCATCATCAAACGACGACACCGCCGCCGATGTGTCAATCTATGATTCAAACGGTGTTCACCGCTGTACTTTGGCCACTCGCACCAATATCGGTACTTATGCAAGTTTCTTGTGGAATGGTAAATCCGACAGCGGAGATTTTTGTAAATCAGGTATTTATGTTATATACGTAAAAACCATTTCGCCAAATGGCAAAACCAACGTTTATAAGAAGGTGTGTGTGCTGAATAGAAAATAATCAGAACTCTTATTTTCGTGTCCTGAACTTTACCCCAATCCCCAGTTTGCTCTGTCGAGACTGCGATATGTTATAGCTTCGGCAATGTGTGCGCTTGTTATGTCCTCTTCGCCAGAAAGGTCGGCAATGGTGCGTGCCACTTTTAAAATGCGGTCGTAGGCACGAGCCGAAAGCTGGAGCTTTTCCATCACGTTTTTAAGCAATGCAAGGCTTTGTTCGCTCAGTTGGCAGTGAGCGCGTATTTTTGCCGAGGTCATCTGTGCGTTGCAGTGAATAAGCGGACTGTCGGCAAAACGCTTCTGCTGAATTTCGCGGGCGGCAATCACACGCTGGCGTATGGCTGCGCTCGACTCTGACGGAGCTTGCACCGACAACTCGCGAAACGGCACAGGAACTACTTCTACGTGGATGTCGATACGGTCTAAAAGCGGACCTGAAATACGGTTGAGATATTTCTGCACCTGCGACGGCGAGCATACACACTCTTTTTCGGGATGATTGTAGTATCCACAGGGGCATGGATTCATAGACGCAACGAGCATAAATCCTGCTGGATAGTTTACTGTAAACTTGGCTCTCGAGATGGTGATTTCACGGTCTTCAAGTGGCTGACGAAGCACTTCGAGCACCTGACGTTTAAACTCTGGCAGCTCGTCTAAAAAGAGCACGCCGTTGTGAGCTAATGAAATTTCACCCGGCTGCGGATATGTACCACCGCCCACAAGTGCCACATCGCTGATGGTGTGGTGAGGACTGCGGAACGGACGTATTGTCATAAGTGCCGATCCAGAAGGCAATGTGCCTGCAACTGAATGTATCTTAGTGGTTTCTAAAGATTCACGAAGTGTAAAAGGTGGCAAAATTGAGGGAATACGTTTTGCCAGCATTGTTTTTCCTGCGCCAGGAGGACCTATCATAATCACATTGTGACCTCCTGCGGCAGCTATTTCTAGGGCGCGTTTTACGTTGGTTTGACCTTTGACATCGGCAAAGTCGAGGTCGATAGTGTCAAAATTGTCAAAAAACTCCTTTCGCGTGTCGATGAAGGTGGGCTCTATGGAGTTTTCGCCGTTGAAAAAATCAACCACTTCCTGGAGATTGTGTGCTCCGTAAACTTCAAGATCGTTGACAACGGCTGCTTCTCGTGCGTTTTCAGCAGGAAGTATAATTCCTTTGAATTTTTCTTTAACAGCTTGAATAGCAATTGGTAAAGCACCTTTGATGGGTTTTATGCTGCCATCGAGCGAGAGTTCGCCAAGAATTATGTAGTCACCTACTTTTTCGCTACTAATCTGCTCCGAAGCAGCGAGAATGCCAATTGCAATAGGAAGGTCGTATGCAGAACCCTCTTTACGAACATCGGCGGGTGCCATGTTGATAACAATTTTGCGTCCTGGCATATGGCAACCTACTGATCTGAATGCAGATTCTATACGCTGCTGACTCTCCTTTACTGCATTGTCTGGCAAACCCACCATAAAAAATGCCATTCCAGGAGAAGCATCAGTTTCTACAGTTACTGTCAGTGCATCGATGCCGTGCACCGCACTTGCGTAAGTTTTAACAAGCATCTTATTTTAAAGTTTTATTGATGAATATGTTTTTCGCAAATATAAAAAAAATAAAAAAAGAGGCTCCCATTTAGAAGCCTCTTTTTAATTATTGTTTGGAAAAATTATCTTCCCATATACTCCTGCCAAGATTTGATAGCCAAATCGTTGATATCCTTTTGGCAGAATGCGCTGATAAATGCTTTGGCAAGACGTGCGTTGGTCATCAACGGAATGTTGTGGTCGATGGCGGCGCGGCGAATTTTGTAGCCGTTGGTAAGTTCGCGCTTGGTTTGGTTTTTGGGGATGTTGATAACCAAGTCGATTTTGTGGTCGGCAATTGCCTGCATAATATTTTCTCCGCCTTGTTCGTCGGGCCAGCAGAGAGTTTCAGATTTGATACCGTTTTCGGCGAGGAATTTGCTTGTGCCTGCGGTAGCAAAAATCTTCACGCCCTTGTCTTGCAGCATTTTGCAGGGTTCAAGAAGGTCAACTTTGCCCTTAGCATCGCCCGAAGATACGAGCACGCCTTTTTCGGGAACTTTGAATCCAACCGAAAGGAGAGCATTCATAAGAGCCTCGTTGAAATCGTTGCCAAGACAGCCAACTTCGCCGGTCGACGACATATCCACACCCAACACTGGGTCGGCCTTGTGCAAGCGGGCAAACGAGAACTGCGAAGCCTTAACGCCCACGTGGTCAACATCGTAGGTAGACGAATCAAGTTTTTCAACAGGTTCGTCGAGCATTATCTTGGTGGCTGTTTCGATAAAGTTGCGTCCCAAAACCTTGGAAACGAACGGGAAACTGCGCGATGCACGGAGGTTACATTCTATAACCTTTACATTGTTTTGTTTAGCAAGGTATTGAATGTTGAAAGGTCCGCTGATATTGAGTTCTTTGGCTATCTTCTTGCTTATCTGCTTGATAGCGCGGGCGGTGGCAAGGTAGATGTTTTGAGCGGGGAATACCAATGTAGCGTCGCCCGAGTGAACTCCTGCAAACTCAACGTGCTCTGATATAGCGTATTCTATAATTTCACCGTTTTTGGCAACAGCGTCGAACTCTATCTCCTTGGTATTTTGCATAAACTGCGAAACCACAACGGGATATTCTTTTGAAACCTTGGCGGCAAGTCCGAGAAATTCGTGCATCTGCTCTTTGGTGTAGCAAACGTTCATTGCTGCGCCTGAAAGCACGTAAGAAGGACGAATCAAAACCGGGAAACCAACCTCGTCGATAAACTTGTCGATTTCGTCGTAACTTGTAAGGGCTTCCCAACGGGGTTGATCGATGCCAAGTTGGTCGAGCATAGCCGAGAATTTGCGGCGGTTTTCGGCACGGTCGATTGATACTGGCGATGTACCAAGCACAGGAACATCCTGACGATAAAGTTTCATAGCCAAGTTGTTTGGAATCTGTCCGCCGGTAGAAACTATCACGCCTTTGGGGTCTTCGAGGTCGAGAACGTCAAGCACGCGTTCAAACGAAAGTTCGTCGAAGTAGAGGCGGTCGCACATATCGTAGTCGGTGCTGACAGTTTCGGGGTTGTAGTTGATCATTATCGACTTGTAACCCAATTTGCGTGCTGTCTGAGTAGCGTTTACAGAGCACCAGTCAAACTCAACCGACGAACCGATACGGTATGCGCCAGAGCCGAGCACCACAATGTTTTTGTCCTTGCGGTAGTCGTAGCTGATTGAGTGCTTGTCGGCACCGTAGGTCATATAGAGGTAGTTGGTGAGTTCGGGATGTTCCGAAGCCACGGTGTTGATACGGCGTACGATAGGAGTGATGCCCTGCTGTTTGCGGAGAGCGCGAACACGCAACTGCTCTTTCTCCATATTCCCGCTCGGATTTTCAACAAAACGTGCAATTTGAAAATCGGAGAATCCCATACGCTTAGCCTCTTTCATCACCTCAGGAGTAATGTCCTCGATGGTTTTGAATTGCGAGAGAACTTTTTCGTAGTCAACAATATTTTTAAGGTGTTCGATAAACCATTTGTCGATTTTGGTGAGGTCAACGATACGCTCTACGGTGTAACCCTTTTCCAAAGCCTTGGCGATGGCAAAGATACGCATATCGGTGGGGTTGGCGAGTTCGTCGTCGAGGTCGGGAAATTCAAGGTCGTTGTTGCCAACAAAACCGTGCATACCTTGTCCAATCATACGGAGACCCTTCTGCATAATCTCCTCAAACGATTTACCGATACTCATAATTTCGCCTACCGACTTCATCGACGAGCCAATGTGACGGTCAACGCCAACAAACTTGCTCAAATCCCAGCGAGGAATCTTCACAATCATATAGTCAACCGACGGGGCAACGTAAGCCGAGTTTGGAGTGCCCATTTCGCCAATTTGGTCGAGAGAGTAGCCGAGGGCGAGTTTCGCAGCCACAAAAGCCAACGGATAACCCGAAGCCTTAGAAGCCAAAGCAGAACTACGGCTGAGGCGGGCATTGATTTCGATAATGCGGTAGTCGTTGGTAACGGCGTTGAAAGCAAACTGAATATTACATTCGCCTACGATGCCGATATGGCGGACAACCTTGATAGAGATTTCTTGCAGCATTGCAATCTGCTCTTGGGTGAGCGAGATAATGGGCGCAACCACAATACTTTCGCCGGTGTGAATGCCAAGCGGGTCAACGTTTTCCATAGGAACAACGGTGAAGCAGTGGTCGTTTTTGTCGCGGATAACCTCAAACTCAATCTCTTTCCAGCCTTTGAGCGATTCCTCAACAAGAATCTGCTTAGAATAAGCCAACGCACTTTCGCACAACTCTTTAAACGATTTTTCGTCGGGACAGATACCCGAACCCAATCCGCCCAAAGCGTATGCCGAACGAACCATAATCGGGAAACCTATGCGGCGGGCAACTGCGAGTGCATCGTCCATATTTTCCACAGCCTGCGAAACGGGGGTTTTAGCCTCTATCTCGTTGAGTTTCTTTACAAAAAGTTCGCGGTCTTCGGTAATCATAATGGCGTCTACCGATGTGCCGAGCACCTTTACGTTATATTTTTCTAATACGCCCGAAAGATAGAGCTGTGTGCCGCAGTTGAGCGCGGTTTGACCACCGAAAGCGAGCATAATGCCGTCGGGGTGTTCCTTCTTGATGATTTCTTCTACAAAAAACGGAGTGATGGGCAAGAAATACACCTTGTCGGCAATACCGTCGGTGGTTTGAATGGTGGCAATGTTTGGGTTAATCAGCACGGTAGAGATACCCTCTTCGCGCATAGCTTTAAGAGCCTGGCTGCCGGAGTAGTCAAATTCGCCGGCCTGTCCGATTTTCAACGCTCCCGAACCTAATAGGAGCACTTTCTTTAAATCTTTCATGACGATTATATTAGTTTTAATTCTTTTATTCCTTTGTTATGGTGCAAAAAAAATGCGTTAGCCAAAAAAACTAACGCATCTTTTTGCCTCTGATTAAGACAAAAAACGCTTTTTATGTGCTTTTCAACCGATGTTACAATGCAGTAGTTGCTCATTTATGGTATCTGATCTTAATTTTTCCGCTGCAAAGATACAACATATTGCTTAATGCGGTAAGAATTTTAAGTTATTTTTTTGGTAAGGAAAATAAAAAACACACCGCCCTCGTCTTCTGACGACAGCGGTGTGTTGTGTATTTTATACTGTGTAAGCTAGGGTTAGAATGTTATCTTGATACCTAACTGAGCACGCCAACGAGAGAATACATCGTTGATTTCGAGTTCTTTATTGTTGTATGAGAACACTGGCGACCTTGAGCCGTCTGCGTTTGTTTCTATGCTTTCAACTTTCAACACTTGGAGTGTGTAAGCAGAAGAATAGTAAGTGCCCCATTTCTTGTTGAGAAGGTTGCCGAAGTTAGTGATGTCGAATGTAAGTTGGATTTTGCCGCCGCGTTCTTTCAAATAGAAAATGTTTTCGGCAAAGTGAAGGTCGAAATGATGCTCAAATGGAGCAAGATTTGAATATCGGCAAGCATATTGACCACGGTGCTCGCTGGCATAATCGTCGTCGGCGATCCAAGCGGCAAATTTCTGACGGTCTTCATCTGTATTAAACGCCATCTTGGCAAGTTCGGCCTCGGTAGGAATATAGAGAAGTGAGTTGCCCTTCTGACCATCGCCATTGTAGTCTGTGCCTTCGTTCATGCTCAGACAGTAACGCTGACCACTGAAGCCGTTATATGTGATTGCAATGGTAGATGACAATAAGCCGTTAGCATATTTAGGAGTGGTGTATGATACCGATGCCATTATTTTGTGAGGAACATCAAACAATGAGTAAGAGAGCTCGTCGATAGAGTTGGTATTGATAGAGTAGTTGTATTTCCAGTTGGAGTATGCTACCGAACTTGTGCCGTCGTTAACCGATTTTGCACGTCCGAATGTGTAAGAAGCCAACCAGTTGAGTCCGAAGTTAAACGACTGCTCTACTTTTCCGCTAAGCGAGAATGTATATCCTTTGTTGGTGTTTCTTAGGTTGATGATTGAATAATAATCACCTGAATTAATCGAGAAATATGGAGCAGCCGAAGCCTCTACGCCTTCAACTGCATAAACTTTGTTGCTTTCGGTGAGGGCAAGGTTTTCAAAGAATACGTTGTTCAACGTTTTTGAATAGATGCCTTCTGCGGTAAGTCGCAGACCGTAAGGTAATTTCTGTTCCACAGCAAGGCTTGTACGTAACACTTGGGGATATTTGAAATTCTTGTCAGCAGTGTTGATAGTGGGTTTCGATGCAGTGCCTACTGCCGAGTTCATAGCGCCAACTGGGTCGGTGCCGTATTGTGCAAACGAAGGAGCTTCATTTTCAGGTGTGTTCTTTTGATCGTTTATTGTAGTGCCTTTCATCTCTACGCCAGTGTTGTTCCAAAGGTTGGTGAGCCAAACAAACGGAACTCTACCTGTAAACATACCTACGCCGCCACGGATAAGTGTCTTGCGGTCGTTGTCTACATACCAGCGGAATCCTAATCTCGGAGACCACATTATAGCGGTTTTCGGGGTTTCTCCAACTTTTACGTCGTATTTATTTGAATAGTCGCTTTCGTTGAATTGCGGGTTGGTAGAGGGTGAGTTGAATGTTACAGGGATATCAAGGCGCAAACCGTATGTCAAAGTAAAGTAATTGGTTACTCTCCATTTGTCTTGTGCATATAAGCCCCATTGACCAGCCTTTGTTGTGCCAGCCCAACGGTTTGTGCCTGTAATGTTGGGGTCAGAAAAGTTGTAACCAAATTTATAAGCGTTATCGTTCAAAAAGTCCTGTGTGCTGTTGTAGTAATAAGCACCGTTGACACCTTGAATAAAGAGGTTGGTAAATTGGTAGAACTCTTCGTGTGTGCCAAAAGTGAGAGTGTGGTCGCCTTTGTAAATCGAAAGGTTGTCTTCTAATGTGTAAACGTCTACATCTAAGCCATTTGCACCAGACGAGTATTCTGTACCAATATAAATTCTTTTGTTTCCAGTTTTGAATACATTGTTTACAGCGTCGTATTCGCCACCAGCCGAATTAATTTCAATGTTGGGCGAAGTATAGGCAGTTTCTCTGTGGTCGCGAACTGTGGTAAGTCCTGCACGGAACTCGTTGTAAAGTTTGTCGTTGAAACGAGAGTTCAACTCTAATACCACCGAGTTGGTTTTGTCATACATTCTGTAGCCAGAATTGGCAAAGTAATATGTCTGGTAGCCATTGCTGTAAGTGCCTGATGAATAGCTATCACGATACGAATCGTTGTATTGGTAGCGAAGAGCGAGTTTGTGCTTGGTGTTGATGTTCCAGTCTAAACGTGCAAGAATGTTCCATGCGCTCTGTTCCAAATCGCGAGGATCGTAGTTTTCTTCAATCCCTGTAACCTTTTTGAATTGTTCGGAAACAGCCTTTGCCTCTTCAATTGTAATATAGTCGTATTTTCCATCGGCTGTCTTATAGTCGGCACCAGGGAAATACAAGTTAGACCATTCTTTCTTGGTGTTTTCTGCGCTAACAAAGAAGAAAAGTTTATCTTTTACAATTGCACCACCAATGTTGGCGCCGAGTATACGGGTAAGCTCGTTGTCGAGTTTCGACTCTTTCTCTTTTTCTTGTGAATACTTGCCGTAGAGTCCCTCGTTGTTGTAATAAGCGTAAACTGTGCCGGTAAATTTGTTGGTACCCGATTTGGTAACAGCGTTGATACCACCGCCAGTAAAGCCCGACTGAGTAACGTCGAACGGAGAAACTACTACTTGAATTTCTTGTATAGATTCAAGCGATATAGGGTTAGCGCCAGTTTGTGCACCATTAGTACCATCAGCCGAAAGTCCGAAAACATCGTTGCTTACAGTACCGTCGATTTGGAACGAGTTGTAACGGTTGTTGCTACCAGCGAAAGAGATACCGCCCGACTTGTTGATACTTGCTTGGGGGTTGAGCTTTGCCACGTCGTAAACGCTACGGTTGATAGTAGGAGTGTTTTGAATATTGTCGAGATTGTAGTTGGTGGCTGCACCAGTGTTGGCTTTTGGAGCTTCGGCTACCACTACCACTTCTGATAGTTCCTGAGCTTCGTCTTTTGGCTGAGCGTCGATGTTAACCACTTCGCCTAATGGCAGGTAAATATTTTCATATTCTGCGGGCTTTTTGCCAACAAATTGAACTGTAAGTTTGTAAGGTCCTCCGGGTTTCATACCTTGCAGTATGTAGCGTCCGTTTTCGTTGGTGATACATGCGTACTGCGTGCCTGACGGTACGTGAACTGCAATAACGGTAGCACCTGGGAGTGTTTCACCGCTGTCGTCGGTAACTTGTCCCGAAAGCGACGAGGTGGTTACCTGTGCCGATGCCGTGCCGATAAACAAGGTCATCAGCAACGTCAGAATCAGATAGATGTTCTTTTTCATATTGTTATCTATTTTAGTAAATATGTGATTGTTTGTTTCTAATTATGAATTGTGAATTATGAATTAAACATACGCTTGGTTAATTCTATCGAGATACATTCCAATAGTATTTTCAAGACCATAGTAAAGAGCGTCGCAGATAAGTGCGTGACCTATCGACACTTCTTTTACGTGAGGCACGTTTTTGAGGAAGTATGTAAGGTTTTGAAGACTAAGGTCGTGACCGGCGTTAACCTCAATGCCGCGCTCAAAAGCAAGTTCTGCCGCCTCGCGAAACGGTTTTACAGCCTCTTCGGGGTTTGTAGGAAACATTGAGGCAAATGGCTCGGTGTAGAGTTCAATGCGGTCGGTGCCGAGGTCGCCTGCGTGAAGGATATTTTCGTGATGAGTGTCTACAAAAATCGAAGTGCGTATACCTGCATCATGGAGTTTTGCTACCACATCGCGAAGAAAAGGTTTGTATTTAACAACGTCCCAACCGTGGTTAGAAGTAATCTGACTTGGGTCGTCGGGAACGAGAGTTGCCTGTGTGGGCTTTACTTCGAGCACAAGATTCATAAAATCTTCCGAAGGGTATCCTTCGATATTAAACTCGGTAGTAATTAGAGTTTTAAGCAAACGTACATCGCTTTTGCGAATATGGCGTTCGTCGGGGCGGGGGTGAACAGTAATGCCCTGTGCACCAAAACGTTCGCAGTCGGCAGCCACCTGTTCCACATCGGGATTATTGCCTCCGCGGGCATTACGTATTGTGGCCACTTTGTTGATATTGACACTCAATCGGGTTTTTTCGTCCATAATAATATATAAGGTGTGAAATTTTGCTGCAAATTTAAACCTTTTATCTATTTTTAAGGTTTATTTATGGTAATTATATGTAAAAAAACTATTTACTTTGCCTTAACAAAAAAACACAGACATGGTATCAGATTTGATTTCTACCAACATCCCCGCATTAATACCCTCCGACACAGGAGCCAAGGCGTTGCAAATAATGGATGATTTCCGTGTTTCGCACCTTCCAGTGGTCTCCGGTACAGAATATCTCGGTCTTGTGAGCGACAACGACATCTATGGCATATCCGACGACGAACCAATATCACAATGCCCAATGCCAGCACCGCAACCTTATGTATTTGACACGCAGCATATATTTGAAGTGCTAACAATAATGTCGTCGAATAAACTATCGCTGCTGCCTGTGATTTCGGCGCAAAACAATTCCTATCTAGGAGTTATCACCGAAACCCAGCTTTTGCGCGGAATGGCACAAGTAACGGCTGCCAATATGCCAGGCGGGATAATAGAGATAGTAACCACGCCAGAAAACTATTCTCCAGCGCAAATAGCCGCAGTAGCAGAATCAAACGACATGAAAATAATGAGCATCTATACCCGTACCGACGCTGGAAATATGAACATAGTAATCAAGTGCAACGGGCACGACACTTCGGCAGTGATTCAGGGCTTAGAACGATACGGATATCGCATCAAGCAGGTTTACGAAGGCGACCGCAAATATACCGAGCTTATGGAAGACCGATACAGTGCGCTGATGAAGTATCTGAGCGTTTAAATCCACCGCTCGAATTTTTTTTAAAAAAAACACAAATCTTTTTTTGCAAACAAAAAAAATAACTCTAACTTTGCCGCTCGAAAATATAGCATTTTTATAGCAAAGCAATTTAGTTAAAAACATTAATAAATAAAAGGAAATGAAACGCACATATCAGCCTTCGATTAAGAAGCGCAAGAACAAACACGGATTCAGAGAGCGCATGAAGACAGCCAACGGCCGCAAAGTATTATCAGCACGCCGCCGCAAAGGAAGGAAGAAACTTTCAGTATCATCGGAACCCCGATGCAGAATGAAATAATCATATTCTGCATTTAAGTATATGATACAAAACCCTCAATTCGTAAGCGGGATTGGGGTTTTTTACTATATGCATGATTGAAAGTGCATCTTTGTCTCCTCAAATAATTTAATCATAATTATCATTTATTGACATTTAAATGGCAGCATTACAGTCTATACGAAACAGAGGAAAGCTGATAGCCATTTGCGTTGGCGCAGCATTGCTCGCATTTATTCTCGGCGATTTTCTTAACTCGAGTATGTCGATTTTTGGGCAAGACCGATTCAATATAGGGGAAATCAATGGAGAAACCATCACCTATCAGGATTTCGAAGACAGAGTTAACGAACGTACCGTTTTTATCTCAACGGTAACACAACAGAGTTCTCTCAGTTCTGAGATGTCAGATCAAATTAGAGATTACATCTGGGATGATTTGATTAGAGAAAAAGTAATTGGTACTATTGCCGATGACCTCGGAATTTCTGCGTCTGACGACGAACTTATCAATATGATTCAGACTGGAAACGTTACTTCCACTATCCGTCAGCTCTTTTCCGACCCGCAAACTGGAATTTACGACCCATCTTACGTATTGTCTTTCTTGTCGAAACGGGATGACCGTGGAAATGAAATTGCTACAAACGTGTTTATCTGGAATTATCTTGAAAGAGAATTGCGCAACAGCCGTGTTTCTAATAAGTATTTTAACCTTATAGCATCGGGCTTGTGTGTTACAACAGCTGAGGTTGAACAAGAATTCAACGACCGAACCACTCTCGCTGATGTAAAATTTGTGGCTTTGCCTTATTCCGAAATTGCCGACAATGATGTTGCTGTAAGCGAAAACGACATAGCTAATTATTATAATTCTAACATCACCAAGTATGAACGCGAAAACGAAACTCGTGATATCAACTACGTTTCGTTCGACATTGTTGCATCTGACAAAGATAGCGCTTACTCATTGAATGTGATTAACGACCTTAAGTCCGACTTTGCCAGCACCAACGATGTGGTTTCGTTTATCAACTCTAAATCTGATGTTTTATACAGCGATATCAACTACAATAAGGGAGAAATTACCAACGAAATTGTTGATAGCCTTATGTTTACAGAGCAGCCAGGTTTTGTTTACGGCCCTTACATCGACGGAGATTATTACAAAGTTGCCCGACTAATCGACACCAAAAACTTGCCCGACTCTGTTAAAGTATCGCACATTTTGGTTGCATATCGTCAAGGCGAAGATACACTAGTGGCTCGTCATAAGGCCGACAGCTTATTAGACGTTATTAAGAGCGGAATCGACTTTGGTGCTTTGGCGTTGGAAGTTTCTGATGACCAAGGTTCTGCTTCCGACAGCGGAAATCTCGGATGGGTTACCGACCGTATCAACTTTATTCCTGAGTTTAAAGATGCTTGCTTCGCCACCGAAAAGGGAAAAATCACCACTACTACTACTATGTACGGTGTGCATATTATAAAGGTGTTTGACAAAACCCAGCCTAAAAAGAAAGTGAATGTTGGATTCCTTCAAATAGAAATCAAACCTAGCAATGCTACCCGCCAGCAGGCTTATACACAGGCCAACAAATTTGCCGCTAACACTCGCGAGGTGTCAAAGTTTGTTGAGTCGGCTAATGCTGCTGGACTTTCGGTACGTGTTGCACCTTCTATCACTCCCGACACAAGGTATATTCCCAGCTTAACTAACGCTCGCCCACTTGTTCAATGGGCGTTTGATGAGGAGAAATCTAAAGAAGTTTCGGATGTTATGGATTTCGACGGCCGTCTTATTGTTGCAGCTGTTGTGGGTGTTCATCCTAAGGGTAAGGCTCCTCTTTCTGCCGTTAAATCAGATATCGAAGCAGAACTTGTATCTCAGAAAAAAGGAGAGAAAATCTTGTCTGACCTTGCGTCAAAGAACGTTTCTAATGTAGACGCTCTTGCAGCTCAGATCAATCGTCCTATTCAAGAAGCTAGCAACCTGAGTAGAACTTCGGTTCAGATTGGCGGATACTACGAACCTGCGGTAGTGGCAGTGGCAACAAGCCTCAACAAGAATGAGGTTTCAAAACCATTCGCTGGCAAAAATGCGGTATTTGTTATTCAGAACACAAATCTAACTCCTGCTCAGCCTATTCAGCAGATTAATATCGACACTGACCGTCAGGTTATGCAGAGAGAGTTGAGTCAACGTTCTCTCTATCAGGCTTATGAGGCTTTAGTAAAGATGGCCAACATCGTTGACGAAAGATACAAATTCTTCTAAGAAGTATTTTAACACTGAATATAGCGCCGAAACGAATGTTTCGGCGTTTTTTTTGATTTAGTTTTGTAATGATATGTCCTTAACCTCAGCTCTTATTGTGCCGCCGTTGAGTTTGATTTCTATCACGTTGCCGGGTTGCAATTGTGAAGCCGAGGTTATTTTGGCACCGCCGAAATATATGTCGCCGATGTTACGCTTTTGGGGATGAGTCAATGCGTGTTCTATTTCGTCGATTCGTAGGAGATATTTTGATGAAATGTTTTTGACATTAGTGGCAATGCTCCGTATCACAAAGGCAAGGCGGTAACGGCGGTTTTCGTTGATTTTTTGCGTCACAAGCGTGTGAATGCGCTGAGTGGTGCTGCGGAGTTTCAGCCTATGGTTGTTGATATTGCTGGTGATGTGAATCTTGATGGTGCGGTTTTCGGCGGCAAGACGGCTTTGGTTTCGGCTAACTATCGCCGACATCTTTTGATGGATTGACTTTACAAGAGTGTTGAAGTTGCGCTCTGCGTCACTGGTCTTGCCTATGATGTAGTTGGCAAGTTCCGACGGCGTGGCAAAAGAGTGGTGCGAAGCCTCCTCTACTGCGGTCTTGTTGGTGGCGTGACCTATACCTGTGAGTACTGGCAACGGAAATTCTGCCACGGCTTTTGCCAATTCGTAACTATTGAAAAACGACAGCGACGCGTCACCTCCACCGCCACGGATTATTACCACGGCGTCGAACAGGTGCTTGTGTGATTCAATGTTTTTTAACTGTGCGGTAATTTCGCCAACGGCGTGGTCGCCCACCATTGCAGCAGAAAACAGCGGGGCAAAATATCTGTATCCTTCGCTGTTGCCCTCAATGGCAGCAACAAAATCGGCGTAACCCTTGCCTGTGGATACTGATACCACGGCTATGCGCTGTATAAGGTGCGGTTCGGGGAGGTTATGATTGAGGGCAAATATGCCTTCGGATTTAAGGCGGTTTACTGTGTCGATTTTGGCGCGGGCAGATTCTCCAATCACACTGTCGATGTCAATGTCGGTGATAACGAGCGAGAGTCCGCGGCGTTGGTCGAAAACGGTGTAAAACTCAAATACCACAGTCATTCCGTCGGCTAGTGGCGAGCCGACCGTTTCGATAAATTTTTTGTTGATTTTATTGTATGTGCGGCTCCAAATCACGCCCTTGCACGATGCAACAATTTTACCATTTTCAGTTTGTACAAGTTCGGGATAGCAGTGTCCTGTGCGGAAACGGTTGAGTTTGGTTATTTCGGCCTTAGCCCAACGGTAACTTCCATAGAAAGTTTTAATACAGCGACCAATGCTGCTTGTAATTTCAGCAAGCGAGTGTATTATACGTTGGTGTTGCTCCATCGATTTGTTATTTGTCGTCGTCCAACTCTTTAACCAATAGGTCTATGTCGTTTTGTGTGAGAGTAAGTTTCTCCTTGCACGCCCTCACCAGTGGCAGACACTCTTTGGCATAATCAGACATAAGGTCAACTGAAATTTCAGTATTTTCGAGTTCTTTGCTTATGCGTTCGAGTTCGGCGTAACTGCGGTCGAAACTGCTTTCATTTTTGGATTGTGAGTTAGATTTAGCCATAGTAATAGATGTTAGTATATTAGTTAGGGCAAATATAAAGATTTTTGGATAAATAGTATATGTTTTTTTTAAATTTTTTTCGGCTATTTTTTTACCGACGTCGCAATTAATCACCATAAATATCCAATATTTGCGTTATTTTTGCAGTTGAAATCAAAAAAAATCTATTAGCATTATGAAAAAAACTATTTTGATAGCCGCAATGGCAATGTTTGCTTCTGTCACTTTGGCGCAGGGGATTGCAAATATTAAGGAACTTTATCCCGAGAAGGAAAAGAAATACTTCACCGATGCCGAGGCGAAGAATTGGAAGGCTGATGCCGAAGAAAACGAAATGTATGAAAGTTATTGGGACATCGTGGGCGGTGGTTGCTCGTGGTATTGCGGCAATGGCTATCCTACCAAAATTACTGCATCGAGCCGCCTTGCTAATCAAGGCAACAACAATTACAACGAGAAAAACCTTCACGACCTAATGTACAACACCCCGTGGGTAGAGGGCGTTGCCGGATATGGCGAGGGTCAATGGGTAAAATACACTTTTGAGGCCAACAGTCCCCGTATCACCGAGATACACGTGGTAAACGGCTACGTAAAAAGCCAAGCCGCGTGGAAAAACAATTCGCGTGTAAAACGTCTTAAAGTTTATGTCAACGACAAGCCGTTTGCAATTCTCAACCTTGAAGACAGCCGTAGCGACCAAACTTTTAAAATTGACCCGCTCAACGATTCTAAGGTATGGACTATGAAGTTTGAAATTTTGGAGGTTTACAAGGGCGACAAATACGACGACACTGTTCTTTCTGAGGTATATTTCGATGGAATAGACGTGCATTGCTTTGCCGCAGGAACTAAAATAACCCTTGCCGACAAGACACTGAAAAAGATTGAGGAGATAACCGTGGGCGACCAAGTGCTTGCTTATAATCCTCAAACAGGTGAGACTTTCTCTGCCACAGTGGAAAAAACCGATGCCGTAAAACATTCAGGACTTGTAACCTATCATCTTGAAAACGGTACTAAAATCACCGCCACCGAAGATCATCCTTTCCTTACCAACAAGGGTTGGGCTTCGTTCAACCCTGTTAAAACTGCCCTTTACAAAGGTTACGACAAGGTAGAGGAGATTGACGCAGGCGATTATTTTATCACCCCCACCGGCAAGTTAAAGGTAAAATCCACAAGCGTCTCCACCAAAAAGCAGAACACCTACACAATAGTAAAACTCTCACACGGTCAAACCTTTATCGCCAATGGCGTGGTGGTAGGAACGGAGGAGATGTAGAGGAGGGAGGTTATTTTTGCCCGAAATCTACAAACAGGTCTTTGAGCCTTGTATTTATGTAGTAATTGTCCTTGCCGGAGCGTTCTTTTTTGAGCAGCCCCAAATCAACAATTCTGTCTAAATATTTGGCAGCGGTCTGTCGCGAAACCTCCAAATTGGATGCTACGTGGTCTATTTTGGTGTATGGATGATAAAAAAGTCCGTTCAGAAGTTCGTGATTGTATTTTGCGCCAAATTCAGGACGGAGGATGTTTTTGTATTCTGTCATTAACGCTCCAATTTCGTTGACGAGCATAATTGTATCCTGCGCCGTAACTTCCACGCCTTTGAGCATAAACAGAATCCACTCTTCCCATTGAGTGTAATTGTCTGTTCCTTTGCTTCTTATGGCTTGCCACAGTCGGTAGTATTCGCCTTTGTTTCGGGTAATGAAACGGCTCATATACAGAATCGGAATGTCGAGAAGGCCTGTTATTACAAGATATAAAATATTGATAATACGACCTGTACGCCCGTTGCCATCGTAAAAAGGATGTATGCTTTCAAATTGATGGTGGATGATTGCCATTTTGATGAGCGGGTCTAACGGGCAGACGGAGTCGTCGTTGATGAACGATTCGAGGTTTTTGAGATAGTCCAATATTTCTGCGCCGTCTTGTGGCGGCGTGTATACAACCTCACCGTCGTTCTGTCGTTTCAACTGTGTTCCGGGAGTGGTTCTGAATCCTGCCGAATTTTGCTCCAATACCTCCTGAATTTGTTTTATATCGTTGAGAGTGAGAATGTTTTTACGCCTTACCGCATTGAAACCTCGGTTTATGGCTTCGCGGTAAAACAGCACCTCTTTGGTGGCGGCGTTGATATGTTGGTTGGCAAATTCGAGACCTGCGCTATACAATGCGTCTTGTGTGGTAACGATGTTTTCTATTGCCGAACTGTCTTTTGCCTCTTGCAGTGTGAGGGTGCTGATGAGTATTCTTTCGTTTGGAATAGTGCGAGCCACGCCTTTCAACTCGGCAAGCATACGGTTAGATTTGTTCAACTGTCGCATTATATCCTTGGTTTCCAAGTCGTATGGCAGCGGTAGGGTAGGTATTTTGTAGTTGTTCATTATTGGTAAGGTATTATTGATTTACAAAAATATGAAAATTTTTATAATCAAACACCCTAAAAATACCACAACGTGTTAAAAAAATCGATTTTTTTTAACACGTTATTTGTGTCGTGTTAAAAAATCAGGATTTTTTTAACACGTTATATATTATTTTCCCCCCCCACATTTGGCGAGTTATCTATATTAAATTTCGCCAAATCTCTATTTTTTTTTACACATTTGGCGAGTTATCCATACAAAAACTCGCCAAATCTGCTTTTTTTTTGCACATTTGGCGAGTTATATGATTTTTAATTCATAATTCACAATTCTCAATTGTGAATTGTGAATTGTCAATTGTCAATTTTCAATTTACTTCTTGCTTTTTTCCACAATGGCGTCGATAACTGCCACGGCAACAATGTTTACGATGTCGTTGACCGAACTTTCAAAGTCGATAAAGTGAATCGGCTTGTTTAAGCCCATCTGGATAGGTCCGATGAGTTCCACATTGTTGTTCATTGCGGCAAGCATCTTGTAACTTGTGTTGGCGCTGCCGAGGTTGGGGAAAATAAGAGTGTTTACCACCTTGCCTTTCAAGCGGTTGAAGGGGAAGGTACGGTCGCGCAACTGGTCGTCGATGGCAAAGTTTACCTGCATTTCGCCGTCGATATCGAGGTCGGGACGCTGTTCGTGAACAATCTCCACAGCCTTGTGCACAGTGGCGGGCGTTCCGTCGGTGTCGGCACCAAAGTTTGAGTACGAGAGCATAGCCACCACCGGTTTTTTGTTGAAAAACTTAACAGTGTCGGCGGCGAGTTTTGCGGTGTCTACAAGCGCGTCAACATCGGGGTGACGGTTGATAAGCGTGTCGGCAAGGAAGAAAGTTCCCTTGTCGGAGTTGAGGATGTGCATTGTGCCAAAGTGCGAATATCCCTCGCGAATACCGATAACGTCTTTGGCAATTTGAATAGTGTCGCGGTAACGAGTGTAAACGCCTGTGATAAAGGCATCTGCATCGCCGGTTTCTACCATCATCATACCAAAGTAGTTGCGGTCGAACATCTTGTCGTTAGCCTCTTGGAAAGTCATACCCTGACGTTGGCGTTTTTCGGTGAGGATTTTGGCGTAACGTTCGCGGCGGTCGGCTTCACGGTCGGCACGGAGGTTGATGATTTCGATGCCGTCGAGATTGAGTTCAAGTTCTTCGGCTATCTTGGTGATTTTCTCGGTGTTGCCAAGAAGAATAGGATAGCAGATACCCTCGTTTTTAGCCTCGATAGCAGCCTTCATCATATTTGGGTGGATACCCTCGGCAAACACCACACGTTGGGGCGAACGGCGTGCAAAGTCGTTCAACTGACGCGAAAGTTTTGATTCGTAACCCATCAACTGATTGAGTCGCTGTTTGTAACCGTCCCAATCGGTGATAGTTTTGCGGGCAACGCCTGATTTGATAGCGGCCTTTGCCACGGCGGTAGATACCTCGGTAATGAGGCGCGGGTCTACCGGCTTGGGTATAAAGTAGTTGGGACCGAATGTAAAGTTGCTAACGTGGTAAACCTCGTTTACAATATCGGGAACGGGTTGTTTTGCCAAATCTGCAATTGCGTATACAGCAGCGAGTTTCATCTCCTCGTTGATGGCAGTGGCAGCCACGTCTAACGCGCCACGGAAAATGTAGGGGAATCCGATAACGTTGTTGATTTGGTTGGGATAGTCGCTGCGGCCGGTAGACATCAGCACGTCGGGACGCGAAGCCATAGCCTCCTCGTAAGTGATTTCGGGAACGGGGTTGGCAAGTGCAAACACAATCGGGTCTTTTGCCATTGAGCGAACCATATCCTGCGAAAGCACGTTGCCTTTTGAAAGTCCGAGAAATACGTCGGCACCCTTTACAGCCTCTTCCAAAGTGGTGATGTCGGTGCGCGAGGTGGCAAATTCGCGTTTCTGAGCGTTGAGGTCGGCACGGTCGGCACGGATAACGCCCTTAGAATCAAGCATTACAATATTCTCTTTGCGTGCGCCGAGAGCCACGTAGAGTTTTGTGCAACTGATGGCAGCAGCACCTGCGCCGTTTACCACTATTTTTACGTCGGCGATATTTTTGCCGTTAACTTGGAGAGCGTTGATAAGACCTGCGGCAGAGATAATTGCTGTGCCGTGCTGGTCGTCGTGCATAACGGGTATGTCGAGTTCCTCTTTGAGGCGGCGTTCTATTTCAAAACATTCGGGGGCTTTGATGTCCTCCAAGTTGATACCGCCGAAAGTGGGAGCGATAGCCTTTACCGCCTGAATGAATTTTTCGGGGTCTTTTTCGTTGATTTCGATGTCGAAAACGTCGATACCGCCGTAAATCTTAAAGAGCAGGCCTTTGCCTTCCATCACGGGCTTTCCGCTTACCGCGCCAATGTCGCCGAGTCCGAGCACCGCGGTGCCGTTAGAAATCACAGCCACGAGGTTGCCTTTGTCGGTGTATTTGTAAGCGTCGTCGGGATTTTTCTGAATCTCCAAGCAGGGCTCAGCCACGCCGGGCGAATAAGCCAACGACAAGTCGGTTTGCGTTCTGTAAGGTTTTGTGGGAACGACCTCGATCTTTCCCGGGCGGCCCTCGCTATGGTAACGAAGAGCCATCTCTTTGGTAATCTTTGCCATTTTTATGTCTTTTGGTTATTATGCGGCAAAATTAGTTACCAAGTTTTTACAAGGGGTATAGAAAACGTAAAGTTTTAGTTATTATCGGCTGGGGCGTACTGTTGGGGCGTACCTTGTGTACGTCCGTATTTATTTAGTTTTCTTTGTAAAATATCCGGGATTGGATTTGCCACCGTCGATATGGGCGAAGGTGGCGTCTAAGTCAGAACCGTCGGATTTCAGTTCTTGATCGCCGCTACTTTCGTTGGTCGACTCCTCTATGTAGACCGCTTGATCGCCGCATTTTGTACCTTTCCCGCCTACAAGGTTGTGGCATTCGCTAAACATATATTTGGAATCTGTTACACTGCTTGTATTCCAACCGTCACCAACGTAAATTGTTTTAAGGTTTTCACAATGAGAAAACATAGCCCTCATATTAGTAACATTTTTTGTATTGAACCCGCTGACATCAAGTCTTGTCAAATTTTTACAATTCTCAAACATACGACTCATATCAGTAACCTTATCAGTATTGAACCCACTGACATTGAGAGATGTAAGATTTTTACATCCTGTAAACATCCCGTACATATCAATGACATTATTGGTATTGAATCCGCTGAGATTAAGGCTTGTTAGGTTTCTACAATAACTAAACATATGTCTCATTTTAGTAACCTTATCTGTTTTGAATCTGCTGACATCAATGCTTGATAGGTTTTCACAATCTGCAAACAAAAAACTCATATCTGTTACATTACTAGTATTAAAACCGCTGACATCAAGGCTAGTAAGGTTATTACAATCCCAAAACAACATCCCCATATCAGTAACATTCTTTGTGTCGAATCCGCTGACATCTAGTTTGGTCAGTGCTTTACAACTAATAAACATTCCTCTCATAGAAGTAACTTTACTTGTATTGAAACTGCTGACATCAAGACTGGTAAGATTTATACAATCATAAAACATAGAACTAATATCAGTGACCTTTTCTGTATTGAATCCGCTGACATCAATGGTTGTAAGGCTCTCACAAGCGAAAAACATAGCCTCCATATCAGTAACCTCAGAGGTGTTAAGATTTTCTTTAATGCCTTTAACGGAAATAAGATTTTGACAATTATCAAACCAATGACTACAACTTTTGGGTCTGTATTCTTTAAAAGACTTGTCAAATACCACGGTTTTGATTTCTTTCCTTTTAGGTTTCCATTCTTTTTGGTAAGAAATCCAGTCTTTAATCGTTTTTTCCACATCATACGCCCCCTCAGGTTTGTTTTTGTCATAATAAAAAGTCAAAGTACTATCTTTAAACACCGCGTATGCCTCGGGTTGATATTTTTGAGAAAAGGCGTTGATACACAGTAATAGAAATAATAATGTCAACAGAATGCTAGCTTTTTTCATAGTGAGATATTTTTATGGGTTTGATGATGTGGCAAAGATAATTATTTTGTACGACCATAAAAAAACAGGACAATAATTTACAAGTTTTCAATTTCGGAGATAGGGAGGTGGGTTACAGATGCAATGTAGTTTAAATCATCACCGTGTTGTTTCATAAGGCGGGCGGTTTCTATCGCTTGGGCTTTTGCGCCTTCGGCACGACCTTCCTCTTTACCTTTCCCAAAACCTTTTTCCTCGGCGTCGCTCATTGCGTTGGTGATGTCCCAAAGGTTGTGGAGGCTCTCCTCATAGTCGGAATACTCTTTGTCGGTGAACATCGCTATCTCCGCCTGCTCAAAGAGTTTTTTGAAAACACGTTCCTGCAACTCTTTCGGACGTTCCAACAACCGTGAGAGGTTTTTTAGAACAAAAAGCCACTTGTCGTACATCGTTTCGAGTTCAGATTCGGTTTTGTTGAACTTGGGCATTTCGAGGTATAGGTACACGAGTTTGTTGTAGAATACCTTGCCGGTGGTAAGGTCGGTGAGCATCACTACGTGAAACAGGTCGTCGTCGGAAAAATCGTTTACGGTCTTAACCTCTCCCGTTGTGTCTTTTGCCTCGTCCTTGAATACGAAATTCAAGATGCCGAAGGTGTAGATTTTGTTGAGTTCGTAGTTCCAATGCTCGTCGGCGCTGTCTCTCTTTGCCATTTCGCGGATGGGAAACGAGGAGTAATACACGCTCCTGTCCTTAAAGAACTGTTGGAACACGTTCTGCATCTCCACTATGAACTTAGCGCCGCTCTTGGTGGTGCAATACACATCAAATATCGCTTTTCGCTCGGAGGCAGAACGACCGAGTTTCTCGGCATTGAGGTAGGTGATGTCGAGAATCTCGTCTTTGGGTATCGCACTGCTTTTCTCAAACATAGCGTTGAGGAAACTAATGAGCAGGTCTTTGTTGAGTTCCGTGCCGAATAGTTTCTTGAATCCAAAGTCGGTATATGGGTTGATGTACTTTGCCATAGTATTTTTTTGCAAATATAGCGTTTATTTGGTAATGATGAAAATGTTTTATAAAAAATCTCGGCGTAGGATCTTCATTAACACAAAATTATCCACAATGTTATTTAGTTTTCTTCGTCAAATATCCGGGATCGGATTTGCCACCGTCGATTCGGGCGTATGAGGCGTCGGTGTGGTTTTCGTCGTATTTAGTGCCTTTACCGCCTACAAGGTAGTGGCAATCTTCAAACAAATATTCTGAAAAATTTACACTGCTTGTATTCCAACCGTCTCCGACATAGATAGTTTTAAGTTTTTCACAACTCCTAAACATTCCCCTCATATCAGTAACATTATTTGTATTGAAAACGCAAACATCAAGGCTTGTCAGGTCTGAACAACCATCAAACATAAAGACCATATTTGTTACATTATCAGTATTGAAACTACTTACATCAAGGGTTGTCAGGTTTTCACAATGAGCAAACATACAACCCATTTCAGTAACAATATCTGTATGGAAACCCTTGATATTAAGGCTTGTCATTTTTTTACAACCTGAAAACATAAAACTCATATCATTAACATTCACTGTATTGAAACCGCTTACATCAAGGCTTGTAAGATTATCACAAGACTCAAACATACAACTCATATCGGTAACATTGTCAGTTATGAAACCGCTTACATCAAGGCTTGTAAGTTTTTCGCAACATTCAAACATACTCCGCATATCAGTAACTTTTTCTGTATTGAAACCGCTGACATCAAGGGTTGAAAGGTTTTTACATATTGAAAACATATCCGCCATATTTGTAACATTTTCTGTATTGAAGCCGCTGACATCAAGGGTTGTCAACTGTTTACAAATACCAAACATAGACTTCATATTAGTAACACTATCTGTATTGAAACCGCTGACATCAAGGTTTGTAAGTTCTGCACACCCAAAAAACATATTACTCATATCAGTAACCTCAGAGGTATTAAGATTTTCTTTAATGCCTTTGATGGAATCGAGAAATCCACACCCCATAAACCAACGACTACAACTTTTGGGTCTGTATTCTTTGAATGACTTGTCAAATACAACGGTTGTAATTTGGGTGCATATTGAGCCCCATTCTTTGGCGTACGTAAAGAAATTGTTTTCTACAAAATTTTCCACATCATATGCCCCTTTTGGTTTGCCTTTTCCGTAGTAAAAGGTCAAAGTACTATCTTTAAATATTGCGTATGCTTCGGGATTAATGTTGCCTTGTTGTTCAGATTTAAGAGAACAGGCAATAATACACAACACTGAAAACAGTAGTAATAGTATGCTTATTTTTTTCATAGTGAGATGTTTTTATGGTTTGATGGGGCAAAGATAATAATAAATATAAATAGTGTTTTTGTTTGTAGAAAAATCCATTATCTTTGCCATCGAAAACCAATTTTGATTTGATATGGCAGCAGATACACGGTGGATACAGCGGTATGCTAATTATCATAAGGCTTGCGGTCTTTTGATACAACTTACAGAGGAACGTGATTTTGATTCTCTGTCTAAGTTGGAAACCGAAGGCCTTGTACAGCGTTTTGAATATACCTTTGAACTTGCTTGGAAGGTATTGCAGGATATATTGCTTTTTAGTGGATATGAGTTTGCCCCCGGTCCAAAAGGAAGTATTAAAACAGCGTTTGAGGCTGGTTTTATTACCAATCACGATGGATGGTGTCAAATGCTTAGATCTCGATTAAAGATTAAAGACTTATTTGACGAGAATGATATTAACTCTATGGCTCGCACTATTTATTTCGATTATGCACCGTTGCTAAAAGCGTTGGATACAAAACTGTCATCCCTCTAATTATTCACCGCCCAGAGCAAATTAGCCTGTTCTTTTACGTTTTTGGTAGACCACGTGCGGCCTATGCGGTCGATGCGGCCTTTGTTGGTAAAGGATATAACGGGGTGTTTGAGTTCGCGGATGTCTTTTTCGAGGTAGATGGTGATGCCTTCGATAACGCCACGGTTGGTGTTGCAGAGCATACAGCCCGATTTTTTGATGTGCAGTCTGATGTCTTTGATGGTGCCGCGGTTTTCTTTGATAAGTTTGAGGTTAGAACTTATGGTAATGCGGTGTTGGTTGCCTATCAATGTGCCTTGAAACTTGCTAATGCACTCTTTGGCACTGCTAACGATAATGTTGTCGGATTCAAGCACAAAGCATTTGTCGGAATTTTCCATCTTTTGCAAATCGCCTACGCAGGTAATCTTAATCGGGTTTTGCGGCGTACCTTCGGTGGGTGCGGGGGGCTTGGGCAACTGCCATACGGCATAGAGGGTGGCGTTTTGGTCGAAAGTGAAGTTGGTGGCAGCGTTGTTGGCAGATGGGTTGCGAGTCCATCCAAGAAACTTTACATCCGTTACTTCGGGCTTTACCCTTGGGGCAAAACGCGCCATATCCACATTTTCTCCCTTAGCCACACGGCAGTGGTATTGAAAACCGCTGAGGTCTACCGCGCGTCCGTACACGCCTTCGAGGCAAAGGTTGAAACTTACCGTTACCGAATCTACTTTGTTTTTGGGTTTTTGAGGGCGGTTGACGGGTGTATGTGGGGTAGGAGTGGGGGCTACTACCGGATTGTTGACAGGCTGTGCAGGTATGGTGGTTTCGGGTGCAGGAGTATTGTCAACTACAACGTTTTCAGGCTGTTGCGGTTGAGTTTTAGTATCGCTGAAAACAATTACCGTAACCTCGTGTGCCGGCATCAGAAACGTGCAAGTGTTGCCGATTGTACGGCTAGGGATAATTTTTACGGGCTTTTTAGAGCCGGTTTTTACCACCAATACCGAGTCGAAATTGCAATTAATATTAAATGTAATTTCTCTATTGCGAGGGGCATAGGGGGGCAAACCTTCTATGCTGTCGGTCAATTTTTTTGGCGAAAGGGTGATGTCGCGCGGAAAATCGAAGTCGCACCCCGTAACAATGGCGCAACAAGCCAATAATATCCAATATTTGATTTTATTTTCCATTTCCGTACTTTTTGAAATATTCAAGCGATGCAGCGGCAATGGCCTCATTCATATCGCGGTCGCTCATAACGATGTCGCTAAGTGCTTGTCCGAGTTTTTTGTCGCAAGCCTTTTTGTCTTCGCCGCCCTTCGACGACAAGATATACTCGGAGTATGCGCCCGATATTTTGGTTTCAAGTTTTTCGTACTTTTGCCACGTGCGGAAGGGCAAAATCAACATCAATAGTGCCTGAATGATGCTTACAACAAAGGTTACAGCCGAAATGTTATGAAGAAATTCGGTGTATTTTTCGTTGCCGCCGTAAAACACGTTAGCAAAATTGTACGACAGGGTAAGTACAATAACTATTATGGCAAGAACGTAATATACTGATTTCCAAAACACTTTGCGCGAAGAACAGTAATTAAACAATTCTATTGCCAAGTTTTTCTCGGATGTATTGGCTACTAATTTCATATATAACTTTGTTATGCTCATTTTGCTAAATTGTTAGGATGGTTGTTTCTTTTTTTAATTGTGGCAAGGTTGTTGCTCTTTACATTAGTTTAACGTTAGATGATGCGGGATTATTTTTTGAAATGTAAAGGATTTTTGGAAAAACGTTGCGGATATTTTTTTATCTTTGCTCAGTGAAAAAAGGCACGAGTATGAACACCGAAAACCAAAACATAGAATTCAAGGAGTCTTGGAGGGATGAATATCTCAAATGGATCTGCGGTTTTGCCAATGCGCAAGGGGGTAAAATCTATATTGGCGTATGCGACGACGGCTCTGTATGTGGCTTAGACGACAGCAAACGCCTTTTGGAAGATATTCCCAACAAGATTGTGAGCCTTTTGGGTATAGTTGCTGATGTTAACCTTCTTCAAAAAGACGGCAAGGATTATATCTGTATAGAGGTGACTCCGTACAAAGTGCCGATAGCCTACAAGGGTGTGTATCATTACCGTTCGGGCAGCACCAAACAGGAGTTAAAAGGTGCGGCTCTGCAAGAGTTCCTATTTAAGAAAATGGGTCTTACGTGGGACGGCGCGGCATATACCACTGCCACAATCGACTGTATCGACCCCAACGCGGTAGCATATTTTCTACACAAGGCGGTTTCGAGCGGTAGGTTGCCTGCCGAGTTGGAAAAATCTGATTTGAAAACTGTGCTCGAAAATCTTGACCTTTTTGCTGACGATGGCAAATTGCGCAATGCTGCCATTCTTTGTTTTGGCAAACGTCCGTCGAGATATTTTGCCGCGGCAGAGTTTAAAATCGGCAGATTTGGCGCGTCGCAAAGCGATTTGATGTTTCAGGATATGGTAGAAGGCAACCTTATTCAGATGGCAGACCGTGTTATCGACCTTTTGAAGTCGAAATATCTTACCAACCCGATTCATTACGAAGGACTGCTCCGTGTGGAGGAACTTGAAGTGCCCGAAACGGCATTGCGCGAGGCTATTCTCAACGCAATCATTCACCGCGACTATACCGGCGCACAAATTCAGATGCGTGTTTGGAACGACCGTATCGAACTTTGGAACGACGGCGAACTCCCCTTTGGTCAGACCATCGAAAGCCTCAAACAGACCCACTCGTCGAAACCCCGCAACCGAATAATAGCCAACGTGTTTTATAAGGCGGGCTTTATAGAGAGTTGGGGTCGCGGCATCGACAAAATTTGCGACGGTTTTACCGAAAAAGGTTTTATAGAACCTGTTTTTGAACACAATTCAGGCGGCGTGCTCTGCACTCTCTTCCGCAAAAAAACTGCGGAACTTTTTATTGGCAACAAGGATGTAAATGTCGGTGCAACTTCGGAAAGTTCTCAGAAAACTACCCAACCAAAGTTGGGTAGTGAGTTGGGAAGTTCCCTGAAAAATGAAACTGAACTGCATAAAGACTGCACAAAGACGGCACAAAGCATTGCAGATAATGGCACTTTGGATGGCACTCAGAAAAGTTCCCAGAAAAGTTCCCAGAAAAGTTCCCAGAAAAGTTCCCAGAAAATTTTGGACATTATATCAAACGATGCTTATATTACAACACAGGAGATGGCGGACGAAATGGGAATTTCACGACGTGCGGTTACTAAAATACTCACTAATATGAAAGCCAAAGGTATTATTCGTCGTGTTGGTGCCGACAAGGGAGGCCATTGGCAAATTATTGCTCAGAATTAGTAATTCGTTTTAATTCATTTTCATTCGCTTTCATTTTTGTTAAAAATAAAAAAAGGAGCGCACCGGCGCCCCTTTCTCTTTATAAATATATGTGTAAGGTAAAAATCCTACCTAATCTCCGGTATCACAAATTTTTCCAAAAAACACATACCTTCGAGCACGAATAGTGAGTGGCGGTATTCAAACGGCATTCCGCGTTTTTGGCAGGCGTCGGCTTTTTGCCATTCGGTGTCGCAGGTGATGTAGTTTTTGAGTTCGCGCACAAGACGGTCTTTTTGACTTTCGATGGCGGCAGAATTTTTGAGAATGCCGGTGCTGCCCGGTCCTACAAATTTGCAGAAAATAGCCAAAAACTTCTCAAACTCAGGGAAATGAGTGGGGAACGAAATACCAAAATCCATCTCCGAGAGGTATTCCGACAGAGCCACATCGTCGGCATTGAGTTTTTGCGCGGTGTTGCTGCCTTTGGCAAAATACTCGTAGCCCTGTTCGCCTATGAGGTCGGATGTAAGACGTATATTTTCAGCCATTTGCACCTTTTGCGGAGCGGAGAGACCTTTGGAAACCTCGCTCTTGTTGTCTTTGCGTATTGAGTCGCGTTTTTCGAGGGTGATGTTTTCAGACCCTTCGCCAAATCCTGCCTTAAAACAGTTGTTGTAATATTCCGAAGCCATCTGTTTGCCGGGGTAAACGTCGAGCCAGTCAAACAAGCGTCCGCCCTTGCCAAAGGGCAGCAGGTCAACGATTGAAACCTGCGTGTAGTTGTTTTCCTTGATGGTTTTGGCGGCGAGTTTTCCGCTGTAAAATAGCAGCAGACCCGTGATGTAGGCTGGCACGGCAAACACCTCGGCGCACGATTGCGAAATGGCACTATAAAACGCTGCAAAGTCGTTGTCTTTCAGTCTATCTAACACCGCATTGAGATAAAACGGCGATGTGGACGGATTGTCGATGATGTTTTTGATGTTGGCAATTTTAAACTTGCACGCCGGACTTTCGTGATATTTGTAAACGGCGGTGCGGAATTTTTCGCTCTGTTTGATTACCGACACAAACATACCTGCGGCAAGCCTTAGCGACGATTGTTTAGATAGTTTAAACGCCCTTTCAGCCCTGTCCATAGCCATCACAAGCACGTCGCTGGTAGAGCCGCCCACGTCGATACCGAGCATCAAGTTTCTGGTATCCAATGTAATATTGGTGAGTGCATAGTTGCACACAGCCTCTGCCTCGGTGCTCGGACGGTCGCTTACCTGCACACGGCGGCCTTCTACGGGAATGTTTGCCAACTCGTTGTACATCTGTTGGTATTGCAGTTTGTCTTCCTGAGTGAACGCTCCCGGGTAACTCCAACGCAGTTCTGACGGAATTTTCAACTCGCTGTAAAGGTCGGCGAGTGCGGCAATCCAAACGCTTTTGAGGAAAGATTTTTTCTTTTCCTTGCCCTCTTGGTCGCTGAGCCACTTCATATTATGGTGAAGTATTCCAGCATTGGTCTTGATGGTGCGGTCGTCCATAGAGTGGATTACAAGGTTGCTTTCAAAAATTGGCACGCCACCTGAAATCTCCTCCTGACGCATACCGTCGGGCACATATTTGCGGTCGTGGTCGTGAACCCACGATTTTATTTGTCCGTTTTCTTGAATCTCGTTTTGGAAAAAGAGGAGTTCGTTTCTGAGTGCGGTTTTCTCGTGCCTTGGGTCGAGGTTTTCTGCACCAGAGAGAAAAACTCGGCGGTTTTGAAACGTAATTGGCTTAACGTCAGGCTGATTGTTTTGCGAGTAACTCAGACAACTATTGTTAGAACCAAAGTCGATACCCACCACCACATCGTCGAAAACTGTCTCGTGGCTGAGGTCTTTGATTTTACATTCTTCGTTATATTTTTTTATAATAAGATAACCAGCCACACGGTCTTTGCCGTTTTCGCGCGAACGGATTTCGATACCGGCAAAAGGCTTGTCTGAGCGGATAATCTCGTAAGGGAAATTGTCGGCTGTGGCTATCTCAACAGGGTATTTTACAATACATTGCGCATTGTTTTCGGCATTGTCGTAGCGGAAATCGGCATAAATAAGGTTGCCCTTATCGTCGGTGAGGAACTCGCCACTGTCGAATCCGCCCACTTCGGAGTATTTTTTGTAAAACGGCAAAAACTTAACGTCGCCGCTGTTTGACGGAAATTCGTTGTAAAGGTAGTATGCCGTCCAATTTTTTGATACAAAATCGGGCCACATAATCACATTGCGCACAGCACCGGTAAACGATTTTATCTTATATTCTTTTACCACAGGGGTAAGCCTGCGACCATCTACCGAAAGATAGAGTTCCACAGCCACCTTGCCGTTTGAGCGTATTACGGCGCGGAGTTCGTGACTGTCGGGACCGGCTGGCGATACCAATTCGCCTATTTTATTTTTGAAAATGTTTAATCCATAACTACTTAGCGGCACGGCAAAATACCACATTTTGCCAGCCTCGCCCGGGTCGAGTGCCTGCATATAATACACCACTGCCTCGGATAGTGGCTGATAATCATCAGATTGCACAAACGAACATAGATATTCGTCTTGAAGAAGAATTTTTTGCGGATCTACCACGCGAGCACCTTCCGATTCCGAAAACGAGAAAATTCCATTCTTATAATAAAGGTCTTGACGTACCGAAAATAGCGGGTGAAATGGGTCTTCAAAATTGAGTTCGCCATCAAGAACACCTTCGTCAACAATGTCAACGCCCTTTGCCTTAATCTCAGCAAGCCAGCCTTTTAAGAAAACATAAAGCGACGACAGCGAAAGCGGATCTTTGCCCTCGCGGTTTTGATTTATCTCTTTTTCAAAGTCTGGAATCTTGTTAAAAAAGTTGTTTACAAGCAGATAGAGTTTTTGAATGTTGTCGTTGTTGAGGTTTCCAAAGGTGAGCGGGTCGCAGAGGCGTCCATTCCTAAACCACGGCACATCAGGCGATTCTACAAACGAAGAATTATCTACCGAAGTAAAAAATATAGTGTGCGGCGATGTGGCTCCAACAGGAACATCGTTATAATAAATTATCTGAACAAAAGGTTGCTGTTTTTTAGTGGTGTTCAGTTGTTTTGGACTGCACCAAAGGTCGGTATCTTCAAAAAGCATATCGCCAAACGATGATGCAATATCGTAAATGTCGTTTCCTTCGTTGAGATAGAGCGGTTTGCCAATAGAAATGCGGTCGGGGAAAATAGCCATCAATGCTGCCAAACCTTTCCATTCTTGAATTAGCGAATCATAAAATTTTATCAATCCGCCGGTTTTGATATTAGCCTCCTTGCGAGTGTATTTAAATGCGTAGGCAAACACGTAAGCCCTTGCCCACGGGTTAGGAAGTCCCGAAACCATACTTGCAAGTACGTCGGCATCAAGGTTTTCGGTAATGTCGCCGGTTTCGATGCCCTGTATATAAGGTGCGGCTTGGTCAAAAAGATGCCACGCTCCTTGAACGTTTTCTTTTGCTCCCGCCGTGCTTTTTATCAATAATGCCTGTGCCATAGTGTGTTATATTTTAAATCCGTAAAGCGAATTGATGGTGTCGTACATCCGTTTTACAAGTTTTTCGATTTTGTATTGGATAGAATCGGTGTCGTGCTGTTTTACAAATTCGTCTTTAAACGAATCGAACGGCGTACCGAAAAGTCCTGTTTTAAAGGTATATACGGCAATATCATCGTCGTCGGGACGCAACAGCCGCTTGTTGAAATCAAATTTTTTCAACTCTTTTAGGTTCAACACTCCAAACATATCGGCGTTGAACAAGAAATTGCCCAAACCGCCTGCCGAACGGTGCAACTGCCTGAGCCATCCGTCGGTAATGTCGCCCTGAGGCGTTATGCCAAAGTGAAACAGTTCAAAATATTTCTTTATGCCAGTAACTTCTTGTGGAGCAATATCTTCGTAACCCGAAATATTGTTTTTTGCCAACAATCCCGCCTGAGCCGCTGCCACAAAATCGTTGAACTCAGGATAAACCAAAAACGACAACGCTGTTAACGCTGCAAATTTACGTGCAAACTCTTCGGTGCGTTCGGGCGTTATAAAGTCCTTGAAATCAACTCGTCCCGAAGGATTGAGAGCGCGGTAGTAATACTGCACCTCGCGTTTTTGGTTGCGTATTTCGTCGATTTGCTGAATAGGCGTGGCAAAAAAGTCGAGAGCCGCAAACGCTGCCAAAAGTTCTATATAATGGCTGTCGTTTTTTTGCAGTGCTCCGCCGGTAACTGTTTCATTACCCGGAGTTTTGGTTTCAAAATCGTTGGTGGGCGTGCCGAGCATATAAAACTTTTGGAAAACACTCTTCACAGTCTTGTCTTCGTTGTAAAACATCATAGCAATCTGCGAGTTGAGTGCAAAATTCTTGCTCGAAGCCACCACCTTTTGACGGCTGCGCAAACTCTCGTCGGGCGGCGTAAATTTAAAGTAAGCCGAAAGCAATGTTGCCCCGAAATTGGCCTTGCTGAGGGTTTTGCCCGGGTCTAAAATATTGATAGCCGCGTTAAAAGCCTTTGGAATAACGGGAATCGACGACGCTCCTGTGCCGCCAAACACCGAACCGCACACAAACACTCGTGCGTCGCCGGTTTCGCCCGCATCGTAAATCATCTGGATGTATTCGGCAAGTTTTCCGTGGGGATTTTTCGTTACCTCGTCGATAATGCCGTGGTACATCAGCAGCGAACCGAGGTGCGTTTGAGCGCGGTAGCCGTGTTTGAGGTCAAACTCGCGCACCTGCGGCGACAGCAGAATGTCGGCAAGAGCCTTTTTGTCGCCATCGGCGTAAGCATATTTTGTAATTGCCTCAAAACTACCGTTTTTCACGGCGTCGCTGTAATCGGGCGTAAAAGTAAAGAGGTTGATTTTTGCGCTAAAAAAAGTCTCTTGAAGAGGGTAATGGGTTTTGTTATAGCCCTTTACCTTTAAATAAGCATCCTCCACGAGCGATTTCAGTCGTGCGAAGTTGCCATTGTCTAAGTCGGTATCGAGCGCGAGGATATTAATCTCGCAATTATCAGCCATACCCATAGCGCACGTATGCACGAACGCCTCCAAGCACCGCATCCCCGTACCACCAATGCCAATAAGAAAAAGTGTTTGCTTCATATTCCAATAAAATTTGACACAAGATATGGATGTTTTTTCAAAAAATCAAGGGGGGAGGGGATTTTTTTGAAAAAATGAAGTACAATTGTTATATTTGCAGTCGAAAAAGATTGACTCCGAACTGAGGTCACAATTTCTTATCATAGAAACAAAGACAACAAAGAGAACGTTAAACTAATAAACGAGAAAACTACTATGGAAGTAAATACTACAATATCAGAAGAACAAAAAAAGAAAATCTCTCTTACAGGAATGAGAGCAAGAGCACTCGTGGGTCTAATAGAGGAAGTAACAGACCCCGAACTAAGATCGCAATTGGCTTATTACAGGAAAAGAGATAAACAGGCACAGCAGAAGGAATCATTATGAAACCGGTATTGTTAGATACCTGTGTTGTAGTAGATATGTTGCTTAACTACAACGATATTGACAAAGATGTTATCAATATTATTGATGACCCTGATAATGTTGCTTGCGCAAGTTTTGAAACTATGCGCGAATTGATAGTATTGTTCAACAATAAAAAAATCCGTTCTAAAAAATGGAAAACTGCTGAGGATGTTATTCACACTGTGGAAAACGTCTTGGCAATTGATTTTCTTCCTCTGCGTCCGCAAGTAGGCATTACTTATTCGCGCCTGCAAATCAACGAGGGACAAAACCACTACGACCCAAGCGACCACATAATTATCTCCCACGCTATCACCGAACACATTCCACTTATCTCGTGCGATAAAAAATTCTCGTTTTACAGGGGACAGGGATTGGAATTGATTGAGTACTAAGATAACGAAAACAATCAATCACACCAAATAACAATAATTAAAAAAAGTTATTGCTACCTTTTTATTTTATGATTATTTATAATCGTCTGTATTTTAACCATTTAATGTTTTTTAGAGGTTTAAAAGATGTGTTTTTTTGTTAGTATTTTTCTTATAACTATATAAGAGTCATTGTTTTGGGTATTGCAAAGGTGGAACAGCCATTTTACTTTTGTGGAAAATTTTAAAAATAACAAAATGAATAGTAATTTTATATTTGATAACGGATTTCCAAATGGAATGTTCCTCAGTTTAATTAACACAGGCACTAAACCTGCAACTTATCCACAAGTAAGTAGTAAAAGCAACAGTCGCAAGAAAAAAGAAAGATTGATGACTTCACTTTGGGATGATGGTCCCATTGACCCACCACAGGACGAAAATGTAACTCTTGAAAATGTTGAGAGATTTTTAACAAACTTAGTCAAAAATCCGGGATTGGCCTTGGCTGACGGTGTATTGTATACGGCAGACCGATTAGGGCTGCCATCCAATGCTATGAATTTTTTGCGAGATGCGGCATTGGGTTCTAATTATAGGTTTCATACTGCCGTTACGTCTCTTTACCAAACGATAGTGGACGGCAAATGTGACGATGCAGAAACTTTCAAGCAATGTTTCCAATGTAACTATGATTATTATACAAAAAATCCATCTACTTATCAACAATTTAGATCGATTAAACCGCTAATCAATACCAACGGCAATTATTCTGATGACGAAATGGCTGCTTTGCATAGAATGGTAGACAAAAACGGCAATATTACAACAAAAAGCATTGAAGCACTTGGAGAAGGTTATGGTCGCCAAGACGGACTTTTGAATTATTTCACCCCTGTCAGAGTTGTGAGTTCGTCAATAGGTAGGGCTACCGGACAAAATGGATATATCCACGATATTTTTGATTGGAATATCTCTGACCCACAAGGGAAGGCTGTTCATAATGCTTACGAGAAAAGAATGAAAGAAAACGGTCCAAGTTTTGATTACAACACTATGGGATATATCGGTCAAAATGTTGGAATGACAAGCGATATGCCGGATGACTATAAAATCAAGACTACCATAAAAGTGGAAAAGCATCCATATAATTTTTTCACTCACTCGGGTGATATAACAACTATGGACGAATGGAATGATTATTTAAACTATTGGTCTAACCAACAACCAAAAAAGTAATCCTATGAATTACGATTTCAATAATACATTTAGGCTATGCATCGAAATAGTACGTAAATTTGGTGAGATGTTAGGATGGAATTACTATGAAACAAATACATATTTATTTCTTGTCGCACAGCCTATAATATATATTGTGTTGGGATTATTAACCGCAGTATTGAATGTTTATGTGGTAATAAAATATAAGCCTTCAACTGTTTGGACTATTGTTTTTGTGGTTATTGCAATTGTTGGCTTGGGACACAGTTTGTATTGGTGGAATGAGTTCGCAGTTAATACTTTGCCATTTTTAGACAATCCCACTCAATTAGCCAAAGATGTCATAAAACTTTTATGGCAAGAGGGCAAAACGTGCGATGGCTACGAAACAGTTAACTATCAACGCTATGTATATTATTTCTTGGGGTATGTAATAATGTTTTTTATTATTAATCTGCCTCAATTTGTTTACAAAAGGAAATATAAAGCATCACGGCGATAGTATAACCCTAAATATGGACTGTACAAAATCTTTGTTCAGTCCATATTTTTATATAGTGTTTAAATTTTTAGTAAAGATATGGTGCGAGAATGTCAAATATTTTTTATGTTTTTTTTTGATGATTATTAATAGTGCTGATTTTTAATTTATTTCTCCACCAAAAATTTCCACAGCGGCATTACTTCAATTATTCCATATTTATCTAATATTCATATTTTGTTTAATCAATTAAACAAAATTCCCCAATTTTTATTTAATCCATTAAACAACAAAACCGCGCGGCATTGCTACCGCGCGGCTGATGTCTAACTAAAAACAAAAAATTATGAATAACGTGTGATATAGATGTGTGGGTTATTTACCTAACAATTCTACGCTGCGTTTTACAAATTTGGTGAGGTCTTCGCCTTTGAGCATATTGTTTGCCAAAAGGGCGAGGTCGATCATCTGTTTTACCAACTTGTTGTCGGCGGCGTATTTGGTGAAAATCTCTTTGCGTTTTGCCTCGGCGTCGGAAATTTTCTTTTGAAGTTCCTCTTTCTTGTTTTTCTCCTCGGTAGAGATTTCTTCCTCTTTTTTGTCTTTGGTGAGTTTTTCGAGACTTTCGAGGTCAGATTTCAACGGTTTCAAATCCTTGTCGGCGGCGGCAGCGGCTTCGGCTGTTTTGGCTTTGGCATCGGCTATGAGCGATTGAATCATCGGGTGGGTTTCGTTGATTACGAGGTTGAGGTTGTCGGGAAGATTGTTGTAGAAACTCATTTCGGGACCGCCTATCTTGCCCATATCTTTCATACGGCGCATAAACTCGCTTTGGGTAATCATAATCGGCAGCGAATCAGCACCGAGCGAATCGAACTCTACTGTAAAGTTCTTGTTGGTGTTTTTGGGAGTCTGGCTGTCGAAAATGGCTGTGAAGTCTTTCTTTTCGTCGTCGGTGAGCGAAGATTTTGGAGCGTCCTCTTTGCGGATAAGTTTGTCGATAGTGTCGGAGTCAACGCGCATAAAGCGAACGTCGGTGTTTTTCTGTTCCTGTTGGTTGATAAAGTGAGCGTCGAAAGCGCTGTCGAGAATCAACACATCGTAACCCTTTGATTTTGCGGCTTCAACAAACGAGTATTGCTCGTCTTTGTCGGTGGCGTAGAGGAATATTACGCTGTTGTTTTTGTCGGTTTGGTTCTCCTTAACGATATTCTTGTATTCGTCGAAGGTGAAATATTTGCCCTCGGTGTTTTTGTATAGGAAGAAATTCTTAGCAAGATCGTAGAATTTCTCGTTGGTGAGCATACCGTATTGGATAAAGAGTTTGAGGTCGTCCCATTTTTTCTCAAAATCATCGCGGTTGTTTTTGAAAATATCCGACAATCTGTCAGCCACTTTTTTGGTAATGTGGGTAGAAATTTTCTTAACGTTGGCGTCGCTTTGGAGATACGAGCGCGAAACGTTTAGCGGAATATCGGGCGAATCCAAAACTCCGTGCAAGAGTGTAAGGAACTCAGGCACAATACCTTCTACGCTGTCGGTAACAAATACCTGATTGCAGTAGAGTTGAATCTTGTTTTTCTGGATTTCGAGGTTGGTGCGTATTTTTGGGAAATAGAGAATACCAGTAAGGTTGAACGGGTAGTCTACATTCAAGTGAATGTTAAACAACGGCTCCTCAAATGTGCCAGGGTAAAGTTTTTTGTAGAAAGTTTTGTAATCCTCCTCTTTAACGTCGGCGGGTTTTTTGGTCCACAAAGGCTCGGTATCGTTGATGATTTTGTCTTTGTCGGTGTCAACGTATTTGTCGTCTTTCCACTCTTTCTCTTTGCCAAAACCGATTGGCACGGGGAGAAACATACAATATTTTTTGAGGAGTTCCTCAATTTTAGAATCTTCGAGGTAAGCGGTTGACTCACTGTCGATATGAAGAATAATGTCGGTGCCGCGGTCGGTTTTGTCGCACTCTTCCATAGTGTATTCGGGCGAACCGTCGCAACTCCATTTAACTGCCTTAGTATCTGGTTTCCAACTCTTTGAAATGATTTCAACTTTTTCGGAAACCATAAACGACGAGTAGAATCCGAGACCAAAATGTCCGATTATGGCATCAATGCTGTCTTTGTATTTTTCGAGGAAGTCGCCTGCGCTTGAAAATGCAATTTGGTTGATATATTTGTCTACTTCTTCGGCAGTCATACCAATACCACGGTCGGAAACGGTGATGGTTTTAGCGTCTTTGTCAACCTTTACGCGCACGGTAAGGTCGCCGAGTTCGCCTTCGATTTCTCCCTTGCGCGATAGAGCCTTAACCTTAGTGGTAGCGTCTACTGCGTTGGAAACCAACTCTCTAAGAAATATCTCTTGTTCAGAATAAAGAAACTTTTTGATTACGGGGAAAATATTTTCACTCGTAACGCCAATTTTTCCTGTTGCCATTTTTTATGTCGTTTTAATGTTTTACAAAATTTTTTCCAAAACACCATTGTCAAAGTCTGTACCGAAGCGGAAAAACTGACATTATTTCAGATTTGGAACTGACAAGACTGACAAAATAGTGACAAAACGTCATAGCGGGGGTGACATTCTATTCTTGTATTGCTCCACATATTCTTTTATCCGTGGGCATTGGGATTCGATTTCTTGTTTGCTGTATACATCGTAATGGAATATATAGCCGTAGTCGGAGATTTTGGCGCGGTTCTCGGGTGTGTTGACCTCGGGGGCACAGACGTGCCAAACGGAATCGAGTTTTTCGTTGATGTTGCGGTAAATTAAAAATGTGTCGGGAATGTTTGGATAGCCTTTGACGCTGTATTTGACATTATGATATTTGCCACGAACATCGTTAAAACAGAGCATTATTGTGCTGTCTTGTATATCTACCAAACCGAATACAGCGTTGTAAATAACATAAAAACCCACTTTGTAATACACCAAATCTGTTTTTTTTAGCGAATAATCGTGGTAATTATAAAAAACCTTGCCCTCATAAAAACCAAAGCCGTGGATTTGGCTTCTAACACTGGCGGGTTCGGTAATTGAATGGAGTGTGATGGTGCGAGAACACTCTAAACTAAACTTCTTATAGACTTGACTTCCCTTTTCGGTTGGAATTATCATTGAAGAACGGTCGTTGATTATGTTGCTGTTTATCAGCTTTATCACTATCAAACAAATGATAATATGAAAAAACATACAACAAATTATTAAAGGCCAATAAAACTTCTTGTAATAAAGAAATACCATAATAATAGGGAATGATACAATATAGTAAAAAAGAATGTTATAAATTACAACAAAACTATCACTCAAATCTTTACATTTAAGATCGTATATGAAATAAAAGTATACGAACATAATCAAAATGTAAAACAATATATAGATATGCCTCTTTTCCATTATTAACATCTATCTAAAAGACCTAATATTATTGGAATCACAACACAGAGAATCATAATAATCGTATTATTGCGTTCTTGTCTCTCTTCTTCGCTTAATGGCTCAGGCGGCAACTTTCCCTTTTTTTTCTGGAATAGAGCAATCTTATTGTTAATCTCCTCTTTATCCATTGAATTATTAGACAAGGCCAATGCTTCCTGCAACATCCTGATGGAATATTGTGGTGAATACTTTCGTATGTTGTATTCATCGATAGAACATTCGTAAAGCATATTGGCAATACGATCCGAAGTAAGCAGCAAACGTGGATTGTCGGGCTCGGAAACTTTTTTGAGCACATCTAATTCATCTTGAATGTCGTCAAGCATTTTTCCTCCTATGCCATTGTCAGGAAGATTATAACGAACCTTATAACCCTCATTGTTAAGAAGGTCTAACTGATCTTTGGCATTTTGTAGGGCATTATTGATTTTGTTGATAGCATTTTCAGAAATAGTAGGAACTATAAAATCGTGCCAAAAGGGCGATGGAATAGACTCTAACAATTCTTTCGGGGAAATATAGGCTACAAGAGTATCTACATAAGATTGAATCAAATCGTCAGAACTTTTAACCAGAGTACCTTTTGAATCAACTGCCTTTAAAAAATCGTTTGGAAATAATGTGTAAAGTTTTTCCGCATCTTGCAACGCCGATTTAAAATTACATTTCCAAAGATTAATAATCATACTATTTTGCAGCGACGAAAGATTATTTTCTCTACACCAAACCGATAAAGCGTAGTTTAATTTACCATCAAAAAGGTGATCAAAAGCCTCATCGTCGAGCGGTGTCATCCTCAAAAACCAAAACTGAGCATATTTGAGACGCTCTTCGGAGTTGGAAATCACAGCCAAGGCATTGTCTAAATCTTCTAACGAATGGGTCAGGCTTGATTGTACATTCAGATTATTAACATTCGTCAAATCAAGAGGATAATCTACATTGCGCCCCACCTCCATAAACTTTGTAGCCTTGCTAATGCTTGCCACAATTTCTCTATACGACGAGTTGGCATATACGCCCAAAACTCGGAATGGGTTGTTCTGTATAATCTCAGGTACTGATGCCATAAAATGTGCTCTCTGTTTGCTGTTGGTTTATGCAACGCAAAGTAAAGGATAATTTATGAGATAAAAAAATGGATAATACTTGCTAAATAGAGTGTTTTGTATTATTAATGTATTTTTTTTGATAATCTCAATAACTATCTTGACACAAAGGGACTAGTAACACCGCCGTGCAGAATTTCACCCAAGTAACCCGCAATTTTGCTGGCATAGCCGACGAAGTAGCCGAAAACAGTGCCATACTTCTCCAACGCTCCGAAGAACTCTCAGAAGCGATAAGCTATTTTAAGACGAAATAAAAGTGGTAAAAGCATTTTTGTGAAAGATTGTTTTTGTGGGCAAAATTTTTTATACCTTTGCACCACAAATTTAAACTGCAAAATGTCAAACCATCAACATTATTCAGGTCTCACCGACGCTCAGGTGGCCGAGAGCCGTAGGTTGAACGGCGAAAATATTCTTACTCCGCCCCAGAAAGAATCTTTTTGGGATGTCCTCAAAAAAGTGTTAAAACATTGGATTCCAATTGCTATGGCTGTGCTTACCGTGGGTGCAGTGGTGGCAGCGGCGTTTTTGGGCGGACATTGGGCTATGCCTGCCGTAATGATTGTTTCGTGGCTGCTGATTGTGGTGGTGGGCGTGTTCGGTGGTTTCAACGACCCGCTTTTCAAAATTTTGATTACCGCCTTTATACTCTCGATTGGTATTGCTATTTACGAATTTGAGATAGAAAACGCCAGTGTATCAACATTTTTTGAACCTGTGGGCATAATAGTGGCACTGCTGCTTGCCACAGGTGTGGCGTATCTGTTGGAAAAGAAAAACGAAAAAACTTTTCAATCGCTCAACCAAGTAAACGACGATACCCTTGTTAAAACCATACGTAACAACAATGTATGCCAAATTCCACGCCGCGAAATTGTGGTGGGCGACATTGTGATATTAGAACAAGGAGAGGAGATTCCCGCCGACTGTCAATTGCTTGAAAGCCTTAATCTTATAGTAAACGAATCGTCGCTAACTGGCGAAATGCAAGCCAACAAGTTTGCCGACCAATCTAAAAACGACCCCGAAGCCCCGTACCCGTCGTATCAAATTATGAAAGGTACCACCATTATTGAGGGCTACTGCACCGCCGAGGTGTTTCGCGTGGGCGACAAGACCGAAAGTGGCAAGGTGTTTAAAGCCGCACAGGTGGACGAGGGCGACCCCACTCCGCTGAGCGAAAAACTCGACGCGCTTGCCGACAAAATCACAAAGGCAAGTTATTTGGTGGCAGGTTTGATTATTGTGGGTCGCTTGATAACGTATTTCTTCACTATTGACGGCGGTTTTGACTGGCTTGATTTGCTATCGTATATACTTAATACAGTGATGATTGCTGTTACGCTGATAGTGGTGGCAGTGCCTGAGGGACTGCCTATGAGCGTTACTCTTTCGTTGGCGTTCAGTATGAAAAAACTGATGAACGAAAACACTCTGCCCCGCACAATGCACGCTTGCGAAACTATGGGTGCGGCGTCGGTAATTTGCACCGACAAAACGGGTACCCTTACGCAAAACAAAATGCAGGTAGCGGATATGCAACTTTCTGATATTGAGGAAAATCTGCTTGCCGAAATGATTGCTGTAAACTCTACCGCAAACCTTGATTTGTCTACCGCCACCAACCTCAAACCTATTGGTAATCCCACCGAAGGCGCATTGCTGCTTTGGCTTGCCGAAAAACAATTCAACTATCAGACTATCAGAGAAAATACCGACATTATTGACCGTCTGCCGTTCTCTACCGAAAACAAATATATGGCCACCATTGTAAAATCGCAAGTCCTTGGCAGACAGGTACTTTATGTAAAAGGTGCGCCCGAAATAGTGCTTGGTTTTTCGGATTTGACCGAAAGAAAAAAGGACGATTATTTACAAAAACTATCGGAGTTTCAGAGCCGTGCATTCCGCACATTAGCATTGGCTTACAAAGAGTTAGACGGCAGCGAAACCGCATTTGAAAACGGAAAACTCAATATCCATAACCTCCATTTTGCAGGTATTTTTGCCATATCCGACCCAATACGTGTAGACGTGGCAGATGCTATAAAATCTTGCACATCGGCAGGAATACAAGTGAAAATTGTAACCGGCGATACATCGTTGACAGCCAAAGAGATAGGTCGTCAGATAGGACTTTTAAACGATACCGACAGCGACCAAGCCATCTTAACGGGAACAGAGTTTGCCGCTATGAACGACGAAGAAATCACCGCAAAACTATCAACATTGAAGATTCTATCACGTGCACGTCCGCACGACAAGGAACGACTTGTAAAACTCTTAAAACGAGCCGGTTATGTAGTAGCAGCCACCGGCGACGGCACCAACGACGCTCCCGCCCTTAACGCCTCTGACGTGGGTCTTTCGATGGGCGACGGCACTTCGGTGGCCAAAGAATCGTCGGATATGACCATTCAAGACAATTCGTTTGCCACCATTAGCAACGCCGTAATGTGGGGACGTTCGCTCTACAAAAACATTCAGCGGTTTATAATGTTTCAGATGACTATCAACGTGGTGGCGTGCCTAATAGTTCTTATCGGTGCGTTTATTGGCACACAGTCGCCGCTAACGGTTACGCAGATGCTGTGGGTCAACCTTATTATGGACACCTTTGCTGCAATAGCCCTTGCATCGCTGCCGCCGTCGCCCGACGTTATGAAAGAGAAACCTCGAAAGATAACAGATTTTATCATCTCCAAATCTATGAGGCGTAGTATTTTTGGTGTGGGACTCCTCTTTACCGCTCTTCTGCTTGGTATTCTTACAATTATGCAACACGCAGACATCACTTGTATGGCAGATTTCCTGAGTTTTAATTACGGTGCCTACAACGGTTTGAGCGATTACGAATTGAGCCTGTTTTTCACCATTTTTGTGATGCTGCAATTTTGGAATATGTTTAACGCAAAGGCCTTTATGACAGGCAAATCGGCATTCCACAATCTAAAAAACAGCAGAGGTTTTCTACTAATTTCCGCAGTGATTTTTATAGGACAGATACTTATAGTTGAAATCGGCGGACAGATGTTCAACGTTACCCATCTTGCTATAAATGATTGGATTACCATCATTCTTGCTACTATGCCAGTGATGATTGTGGGTGAAATCAAGCGCAAAATTGCATAAGTAAATGCATTATTTTTTACTTTTTTAATATTATTTTACATATTTTTGCGTTTAATTTTGCGTTAGAAACCAACACTGAATAAATGCCATGGGATTGTTGCTAAAAATACATCCAGATACACCGCCTTTGCGCTTGATACTCAAAGCGGTAGAGATTCTCCAAAACGATGGGGTGATTATCTATCCCACCGACTCGGTGTATGCCCTTGGGTGCAGTATGAACAGCAAAAAAGCCCTTGAACGTCTTGCCCGTTTCAAAGGTATTAAATTAGACAAAGCGTGGTTTTCGTTTATCTGCAAAGATTTGTCCGATATTTCGGATTATACTATGCCGCTCAGCACAGGTGTTTTTAAACTTTTGAAAAAGAACACTCCCGGTCCGTTCACCTTTATTTTGCCGGCAAGCAAAAAAATTCCGCGCATTTTCGACAATTCGCGCAAAACAGTGGGTCTGCGTATTCCCGACAGCCAAATACTCCACGACATTGTTGAAAATCTCGGCAACCCGCTCTTAACCACATCTATCGTGGACGACGACGAGATTGTAGAATACATAACCGACCCCGAACTAATTTGGGAACGCTACAAAAATTCCGTTGACCTCATTATCGACGGTGGCTACGGCAACAACAACCCCACTGCCGTTATCAACTGCACCGGCTCTGAAATTGAGGTTATCCGCGAGGGAATCAGGGAGTTGGAGTGGTAAAATCCTAACGAATTTTGATTTTGCAATCGGCTGTAACGTTTTGCGTAACCTTTGGCAAACCCGTGCAGACTATGTGCGAGCGTTCTTTGGCGTTGAGCACCAATGTGGTGATGGCTTTAAAAAACACATCTGAACGTCCTGCGGCATCTACCTTGGCATCGCGACTTTCGTAGCCGATACCTTCAAAACGGCTTCCTCCCGAAACATTGAGCATAAACACACCCGTCTTGCCTGTGGCGTTGAGACGTGATTTGTTTGTAAGCGTAATGTCTGACACATCGGAAGTTACGCCATAAATACGAGCCACCGACGAATCGGCAACAATTTTTAGTTTTTGAATTTTTCCCGAAATATCCGCACCGCTGTTTTTGGTGAGGTGGGCAGAGAGGGTTTCGCAAGATATTGTGCCTTCAAAATCGCTGCTGTCATCGGCTCTGAGTCCAAAAGATTTAAGCGTGTTTGGGTCGGAATATTTTACAAAGGCGTTGCCGCTAAGAGTAATTCGCTCAATGGGTTGCGCCGTGGTGATAACAATTTCTTGGTCAATTATTGCCTTGTGAATATTTGTAGGTCCGGGGGTGAAATTCAACTTGGCACGTCCGTTTTGATAAACAGATAGCACACCGGCCTTTACCTTAACCACAAGACTTTTGTGACCGTCGTCATCGGCAGTTACCTTGATAGAATTTTCCTTTCCGCGCACTACCGTAACTTTGAGCATATCCGCCACAATAATTTTTTCAAAAATCGGCAATGATTTTTCCTTAATAGTAATCTTTGGCTGCGAATTCAACGCCGTGACGGAGAGTAATAAAAGTATGGTGAGGATAAATTTGGTCATAATAATAATGGACTATTCCGTTTCTTTAAATCAAAACAGAAGCGAATGAAAATGAATATATTACAGGGCTAATATTTCCTCTTTTGACAAACTTGTCATATCTGAAATAATATCAATGTCCATACCTTTGGACTTCATTTTGCGGGCGATGTCAATGGATTTTTGTTTTGCACCTTCAATACGACCCTCTGCACGACCTTCTGCCAAGCCGTCTTCTTTGGCGGTTTCAAACACGTCGAAAGAGTCGCGGTAGCGTTTCAATGATGCCTCGTACTCGTCGCGCGTCTTGCCGCTGAGGTGCGCCACCTCAACTATGTCTGACAATTTGTTGAAAACAGCGTTCTGCGCTGCCCACGGCATTCTTTCCAAAATATTCATATTCTTAAATATATAAATCCATTTCTCAAAAACAGTTTCACATTCTGCCTCCTCTTTGGTAAAGAGCGGCAGTTGCAAGAAGGTCATCTTGATGTCGTCGGAGAACATACTCTTGGTTTTGGTGTCCATCAAGACCACATCGGTGCGGAACTCGGGCATATCGGGAAGCGTAAAGTTCATAAAGGCTACAAAATACACCGCCTTGATGTCGTAACGCCACTGCTTGCCGCTTTCGCCCTGACGTGATATGGCTCGGGCAACGTAGTAGAGACTACGTTTTTTGAAGAAACCTTGTTTCTTATTCTGCATCTCAACTATTATCTTGCGGCCGTCGGAGGTGGTGCAGAGCACATCGTAAATCAGTGTGCGGTCGTCGTCGTAATCGGCAACCTGCTCTTTGTCAGAAAACGACAGGTCGACAATTTCTTCCACACCTTCCAAAAGCGTGTTAAGGAAGTGCAGCAACAGGGGTTTGCTTATCTCCTGTCCGAAGACAATCTTGAAGCCAACATCGGTGAAAGGGTTTACAAAGCGTCCCATAATATGAATGATTTTTTTTTGTTTCCGCAAATATAGAATTATAATTTTAATTCTCCAAATATTAATTAACTACGGAAAACGCGAAAAGCGCGAAAGGGTTACGGTTTTGAGGTGAGAGTTCGTAATTTATATTGTTCTATTATATTCCAATATTTTTCGGTTTCGGCGGCGGAGTAGATTTTGCCACGGAATAGGTAGCCGTAACCCGCGGAATCTATTTTGGCAATATTTTCTGGTGTTGTTATTTTTTCTGAACAGATGTGCCAACCATCGAAGTATTTCGGATTAATATTGGAGTAGACAAGGAATGTATCTCGTATAGTATTATCCTCTATCTTTTGTTCATTTTTTAAAATATCATAAAAATATATATACTTGGCATCCGTTTTATGCGATTTATAAACGATATTCAAACCAAAATTATCGTAGGCACGCATTGGTTCATAAATAGCATATTCGTAGGAATCATTACCGAGTTCTTCTTCTGCATTGCAAGCAAACTTTACCGGATAAGAATATTTTTCAATGTCATATGCACTCAAATTCATTTTATAAAAAGAATGTGTACCACGCATTATTACTCTATCCATTGTATCAACTACACTATTGAATACTTCTTTACTAACCTCAATATAAGCACTATCTATTTTCTCATTAAACGAATATGTATATACATAATAGTAATGGCCTCCTTTAGTGTGCGAAGTACTATAGTTTTTGGATTTATATCTACCTAATATATAATACCCTTGTCTATTGTTTTCAACCTTACTCTTCCCCATATACCAATAAAAAACCATAGCCGATAATTCAAAGATAAGTATGCTTGATAATAAATAATTAATTACATTACGTTCTTTATATGAATCAAAAGATATTTGTAATAATATAAAAGATGCTATACACAACAGCAAAATCATAATTCCATTTGAAATTATAATTGAAAATGCAACCAACACCCATAATAATATTACAATTGCTAAAAAAAATGTAAGTTTACGCATCTTATTATTCGTTTTTCAGTTCATTTTCTAATTCATATTTTATTTTATTGATAATTTGTTTCATAACATCAATAACGCTCCTAAAATCGCTGTTGCCGTAATCTATGTAATCGCTCATAACTCTTGGTATTAATTGGTTTTTGCAAATATAGGATATTATTTTGAATTTTGTTCAAAAAAAAACACAACGTCGTATGGCGTTGTGTTTTGTATGCAGAATTGATATGGTTTATTCCTCTTTCTCTTTTTTCGACGGTTTGGGTAGTTTTACAGGGTCTTTTACCTGATTGGGCTGCAAGACAAGAGGAACAAGTTCCATTGCTGTGCTTACGTAGATGAATTCTAATCCGCGGATGTAGAGTTCGTTGATTTCTTCGATGTCGCGTTTGTTTTCTACCGACATAAAGATTGTTTTGATGCCGGCGCGTTTGGCAGCGAGAATTTTTTCCTTGATGCCGCCAACGGGCAAAACACGTCCTGAGAGGGTGAGTTCGCCGGTCATTGCCACAAAGGGTTTTACTGCGCGTTGCGAAAATAGCGAGGCAAAGCAGGTGAACATTGTGATACCTGCGCTCGGTCCATCTTTGGGCACTGCGCCTTCGGGTACGTGCAGGTGAACGTTGAACGCCTTGAACATACGGTTGTCGATTCCGAGTTTTTCTGCGTTTGATTTTACGTATTGAAGGGCAATTTCGGCGCTCTCTTTCATCACGTTGCCGAGGTTGCCTGTGAGCGACAATCCTCCGTTGCCACGGCTCAGACTCGATTCCACATAGAGAATTTCGCCTCCTGCGGCTGTCCACGCCAAGCCTACCACCACGCCGGGAATATCGTTGGTGTGGTATTCTTCGTGGAGATACTTTGGAATGCCGAGTTGTTTTTCTATCTCTTTTTCGGTGAGCGACGGGGCTTTTTCGTTGGATGCAATTTTTACGGCTGCCTTGCGGGCAAGCGACGAAAGCACGTTGTTCAACTCACGCACACCCGATTCGCGTGTATATTGGTTGATAAGCGTGGTGAGCACGGGTGTGGACATTTTGAGGTTTTCTTTGGCAATGCCGTGGTCTTTTACAATTTTGGGTATCAAGTGTTTGCGGGCAATCTCGATTTTTTCCTCGGTAACGTATCCCGACACGTTGATAATTTCCATACGGTCTAACAGAGCAGGGTTGATGGTAGATAGCGAGTTGGCTGTGGCTATAAACATTACCTTAGAAAGGTCGTAGTCGAGGTCGAGATAGTTGTCGTGAAACTCGGAGTTTTGTTCGGGGTCGAGCACCTCTAAAAGTGCAGCCGCCGGATCACCACGAAAATCGTTCGACACTTTGTCGATTTCGTCAAGCACAAACACTGGGTTTGATGTGCCTGCCTTGTTGATACTCTGCAATATACGTCCGGGCATAGCGCCGATGTAAGTGCGGCGGTGTCCACGGATTTCGGCCTCGTCGTGCAAGCCACCGAGCGAAATGCGCACATACTTGCGGTTGAGAGCGCGGGCAATGCTACGTCCGAGCGAAGTTTTGCCCACACCGGGAGGGCCAAAAAGGCAGAGTATCGGCGATTTGAGGTCGCCTTTTAGTTTTATTACGGCAAGATATTCAAGTATACGTTCCTTTACTTTTTCGAGACCGTAGTGGTCGGAATCGAGAATTTTCTGCGCCTCTTTGATGTCGAAGTCGTCGGCAGAACATTCGTTCCAAGGAAGGTCTACAAGTGTTTGTAAATATGTAAGTTGTATCGAATAATCAGGAGATTGCGGATGCACGGTTTTTAAGCGGGCAAGTTCCTTTTTGAATGCTTCGGCAGCGGCTTCGGGCCATTTTTTCTTTTCGGCTTTGGCTTCGAGGTTTTTGATTTCCTCATCGTTGGGGTTTTCGCCAAGTTCGTTTTGAATGGTCTTAATCTGCTGATTAAGAAAATAATCGCGCTGTTGTTTGTCCATTTCTCGTTTTACCTTGTCTTGAATGTCGTCGCGGAGTTTGAATTTTTGGAGTTCGAGGGTAAGAAGGCTCAGCAATTCCATACCGCGTTTTTTGAGGTCGTTGATCGACAGAAGTTTCATCTTGTCAGAGGCTTCCAACGGAATGTTCGACGCCACAAAATTGATGAGGAATCCCGGGCTTGCGATGTTTTTGATGGCAAACACGGCATCCGACTGCATTTCGGTGCTTTGCGATACAAATTCACCAGATTTATCCTTGATAGATGTAACGAGGGCATCAAATTCAGAGTCGCCTTTTTTAGGAAAAACAGTGTTAACCACCTTGTAGGCAGCGGCAAGAAACTCGTCGGAACGGTCGCCGGTGAGTTTTACACGCTCCAACGAATGTATCAAGCAGGTGATACTTCCGTCGGGCAACTCATAAAATTTTATTACTTTTACGATAGTGCCAATGCGGTACATATCGTTGTATGTGGGTTCGTCGATGGCGGGATTTTTTTGTGTAACGGTGGCAATGAGCAAATCCTCGCGGTAAGCCTTTTTGATGAGTTCCACAGATTTTTTGCGGTCGGCCTGAATAGGCATAATTATCTGTGGAAAAAGCGTATTGTTGCGCAATGGAAGAATGTAAATCTTTTCGCCGATGGTCTGATCCCAATCTATGTCGAGCGGCGCGTCGGTGTCGGGCAACTGAATCATTGTTGTCATACTGTCGGGACTATTCATCACAATCCCAATTCTTCCCGACTTTTTGTCTTCTTTCATCTAAACGGTTGATTTTTAAAAGTTTTCTCTAAATTGTTCTGTACGGTCGAATACGTTTTGGAGTATGTCGATGTCGATGTCGGTCAACTCCACGTGACGGCGTTTCATCACAAGTTCGGCTGTTTCGATAGCCTTTTTAAATGGGTAAGTTTCGTAACCTGCCGCGCCGCCCCAAGCAAACGAGGGAACGAAATTGCGGGGGAAACCGGCTCCAAAAACGTTGCTGCTTACGCCTACCACAGTGCCGGTGTTGAACATTGTGTTGATGCTGCTTTTTGAGTGGTCGCCCATAATGAGTCCGCAGAATTGCAAGCCGGTTTTGATAAAACGGTGCTTTGCGTAGTTCCACACCTTCACTTCGGCGTAGTTGTTTTTAAGGTTAGAGTTGTTGGTGTCGGCACCGAGGTTGCACCACTGTCCGAGAACAGAGTTGCCGAGAAATCCGTCGTGACCCTTGTTTGAGTATCCCCAGATAACGGCATTGTTTACCTCGCCGCCGCATTTGGTGTAAGGACCCATAGTGGTGGCTCCGTATATTTTTGCTGAAATTTTTACTACTGAATGTTCGCAGAGTGCAAGCGAACCGTGTATAACGGCGTTTTCCATCACCTCGCTCTCTTTGCCGAGGTATACGTATCCTCCGGCGGGGTTGATAATTGAAAATTCTGCGTTAACGCCCTCTTCCACAAATATGCGTTCGGGTTGGAGGGTACGGTTGGTGTCGCTGAGTTTTTGGCTTTTGCGACCTGCGGTAATGAGTTTAAAATCTTTTTCTATTTCCTGCTCGTTGAAGGTAAAAATGTCCCAAGTGTAGTTGAGACGCGATACCTGCGCTATCTCCTTGCAATTTATCTTGATAGACGAACGGTCGAAATAGAAAAGCATAGTGTCGCTTTCGTCGAGACGTGCGGCAATGATTTCGCCGTTTACACTCAAACCTTCGCCCTTATGCAAACTTTTTACAGCCTCTGCCAAATCGTTGTCGGGCAGTATCGTAGAGTCTATCACATAATTGTCGGCTTCAAAAATAGGCACAAACTTGTTTCTGAGATAGTCGACACTCAGAAGCGAGATTTGCGCTTCGGGCAGATATTTAGCCCATTTTTCGTCGATGGTGAGAATGCCCACACGGAGGTTTCCGGCAGGACGGGTGAATGTCAGCGGCAGAAAATCTGAATTTTTTTGAAGGTTGTCGGAGATGATAATGTTCATAGATGCAGGTGTTTAGATAAAAATAAACAAAAAAAGCCCCAAGCGCGTTAGAACCCGGAGCCTTTTAAGTTTTTGTAAAAAACTACATATTGGTTTTTTGTGTGTAGGTTTTTTCGTATCTCTTTTTGAACTTGTCAACACGTCCGGTGCTGTCAACGAGTTTCATCTTACCAGTGAAGAACGGGTGAGATGCGTTAGAGATTTCCACCTTGATCAAGGGATAGGTAACACCGTCTAACTCGATGGTGTCCTTTGTGTTAGCACAACTTTTAGTAATAAAAGTGTGGTCGTTGCTCATATCTTTAAAAACCACTAAACGATATGATTCGGGATGTATTCCTGCTTTCATTTTACTTTAAATATTTTCGTATTTTTTGGCTTGCAAATGTACGGCGGTTTTTTGAATAAAAAAAATTTTTTTTAAATATTTTTATCCCGTTTTGCTGATTAATCTGCGTATGTTGCAATCATCTACAATGTTACACCTGTCTTAAAAATTGCAATCTCGCGATAGCCGTTTTTTTCGTTGTTGACAGGAGTGCCGCTCGCTGCGTTTATCACAAATTCTACAAACCGCTTGGCAACGTTTTCCATCTCTTCGCCTTCGGCAATTACTCCGGCATTAAAATCTATCCATTGCGGTTTGGCATTATATAACGGTGTGTTGGTGGAGATTTTCATCGTTGGAACAAACGTCCCAAACGGCGTGCCTCTTCCCGTAGTAAAAAGTACTAATTGACATCCCGAAGCGGCGAGTGCAGTGGCTGCCACAAGGTCGTTGCCAGGGGCAGAGAGTAGGTTGAGACCGCTTTTTGTAATGGTTTCGCCATATTTGAGAACGTCGCGGACGGTGCTTTTGCCGCATTTTTGTGTGCAGCCGAGCGATTTTTCTTCAAGTGTGGATATTCCGCCCGCCTTGTTGCCCGGCGAAGGATTTTCGTAAACAGGCTGATTATTAGATATAAAGTATTGCTTAAAATCATTGATGAGGTCGACGGTTTTGTTGAAGATTTCTTTGTTGGCACAGCGGTTCATTAGAATAGTTTCCGCGCCAAACATTTCGGGCACTTCGGTTAAAATAGTTGTTCCGCCCTGAGCCACAATCCAATCGCTAAACATTCCCAACAGCGGATTTGCCGTAATGCCCGACAAACCATCAGAGCCGCCGCATTTTAGCCCAACACGCAATTCTGACACTGGTACTTCGGTGCGGACATCATTATGGCAAACGGCAAAAATTTCGCGTAAAAGTTTAACTCCATACTCCACTTCGTCGCCTTCAACTTTCTGTGCCTCAAACATTTTTACGCGGTCAGAGTCAACTTTGCCGATAAGTTCCCTAAGTGCTGACATTTGATTGTTTTCGCAGCCGAGACCCACCAAGAGCACTCCTCCCGCATTTGGGTGATGCACCATATTGCGGATAATTTTGCGGGTGTTTTCGTGGTCGCAGCCAAGTTGCGAACAGCCGTAATTGTGCGGAAATGCCACCACAGCATCCACACTGCCTTCGTTGCCTAAGATTTCGGCACGGAACTGCTCTGTAATTTTTTGTGCAATGCCGTTGACACAGCCCACGGTGGGGATTATCCAAATATGATTTCTAACGCCCACAGCACCATCGCCGCGCCTGAATCCAAAGAAAGTGCGCTGACAGTCAGACGGTTTTATCTCCACAAGATTAGGCGTGTAAGTATAATTCGAAATGCCTTCGAGATTGGTTTTCAAGATATTATGGTCGATATGACACCCTGCTGACACATTACATATAAGGTGTCCGATTGGAAACCCGTATTTGATAACGTTTCCTCCTTCGGGAATATCTGTAAGGGCAAATTTATGTCCCGCGGGAATATCGTTTTGGAGGATTATTCCGCCGTTGAGGTCTATTTTAGTGCCTGATTTTAATTGCGTTAAGGCAACGGCAACATTGTCGGAAGGGTTTATGCGAATGTATTGCGACATAGTTTAATATTGTTTTATAACACCATCTCCACTGCCTTTCTCATTCCCTCTTTCTGAATTATCTCTAAATCTTCGGTCAGCATCGCTGTAAGTCCAGGGATGAGGTTGAGGTTTTCGTCCCAAATAGAAACTGCGGAGAGAACTCCATTTGCCACTTCGGCGCAATTGTTTGTTGCCCAAAGATTTTTGAGTAAATCAATTATTTCGGGAGCGTCGTTTGGTGTGATTTCATCGTTGCCGCGTTTTCCGCCTTTGTAATATGTGCAGATGGCGGCGAGACCAAGAACTATGCATTTGGGCAGCGTGCCTTTTCGGTCGTGATATATTTTGAGTCCGGGTAGGTCGCGAGTCTTGAATTTCGGAAACGAGTTGAGCATAATGCTTGTTACAAAATGCTTTACAAACGGATTAAGGAAACGGCTCTTGACATCTCCGGCATATTTGGTGAGTTCCACTTTGGGCAGGTTGAGTGTGGACAAAAGTTCTTCGTACATCACCTTGTCAACAAAGCGACCGATGAGCGCATCTTCGCAACATTCGCGCACGGTGTCGAGTCCCGAGAGATAGCCAACCGGCGATAGCACTGTGTGAGGACCGTTCAGTAGCGTTACCTTGCGTTCGTGATACGGAGCCTCCGATGGCACAAACATAACATTCAATCCGGCTTTGTTGGCGGGAAACTCTGTGGACAGACTTTCGGGGGCTTCAATTACCCAAAGGTGATAAACTTCGCCTTTTACCAACTGCTTGTCGTCGTAGCCGATACGGTTGAGAATCTGTTCTACGTTGTCTTTTGGATATCCCGGCACAATGCGGTCAACGAGCGTGTTGTATACTGCACAGGCATTATTAAACCAATATTTAAACTCCGCGCCGAGATTCCAATGTGTGATATATTGTAAAATACACTCTTTTAAGTGCTTGCCATTGTGGAATATAAGTTCGCAGGGCAGGATAATAAAGCCTTTTGAAACATCGCCTTTGAAAAATTCGTAGCGGTGATAGAGCAACTGAACGAGTTTGCCAGGGTAGGAGAGGGCTGGCTTGTCGGTAAACTTGCACGAAGGGTCGAAAACTATTCCCGCCTCGGTAGTGTTTGAGACGATGAAACGCATTTCGGGCTGTTCTGCAAGTTTTAAAAAATTATCAAAATCTTTGTAAGGGTCGATACCGCGGCTAATTACGTCGATAAGTTCAATAGAATCCACTGGTTTCCCATTGCTGTCGAGCCCTTGAAGGTTTACGTGGTAGAGGCAGTCTTGGTCGGTGAGGTTTTTGATTTTTCCACCTGCCCTTGGCTGTATAGCTACAACCGAGCCGTTGAAGTCGGTTGTCTGGTTGGTTTTCTGTATAATCCATTCTACAAAGGCGCGGAGAAAGTTGCCTTCGCCAAATTGAATCACCTTTTCGGTGTATGAGCGAGCATCTGCTGATTTTCTGTTTAGTGGTTTCATAATTTGCTGACATTTAATATGGCAAATATATAAAAAAAAACTGACGGACAACTTGCCCGTCAGTTTTTTATTTTGAAGATGTTGTTTCAGATGAATTATTCAGCGTCTTCTGCACCTTCTTCTGCACCTTCTTCTGCTTCGCCTTCGCCTTCTGCTTCAGCCTCAGCCTGCTGAGTTTCAGCGTCGATAACAGCTTGGAAAGAAGCAACAGCGTTAGGAATAGAAGCGGCAAGAGCCTCAACGTCTACACCAGCACCTTTGAAAGTAGCAACGGTAGCGTTGTAATCGCTTTTAGATTTAGCAGCTTCCAATGCTTTTGAAGCCTGATTGTAAAGGTCGATAGCCTCTTGGGGGTTGAGTGAGCCGTCCTGCTGTTTGAGAGTAACAACAGTGTTGAGCATTGTACCTGCGCTAACGAGGTCGCCTGCTGCTGCTTTGTCGATACCGTTGATGATAGTGGTAGCGTTGGTTACGATTGTAGCGTAATCTTTTGTTTCAACGGCTTTGTTCATAGCGTTGAGTTCGTTCTGGAAATTGCTTTTTGCGCAAGATACCAACATAACTGCGCAAGCCATAGCGGCTACGAAAATAGATAATACTTTTTTCATTTTTTTTAATTTTAAGAATTTATTGTTTGTTTTACTTTTATTTCCCTTAGTATTCTAATTGTATTTCTTGTGAAAATTCACGCCGCAATATTAGACATTATTTTCGATACGTATGTTAAGAAATGTTAAATTTTTTTAGTTTTTTCGATGTACCACGCGTAAGACAATACTACGGCAAGGCAAACCAAAGGCACTATGTATGAAATATGTATGCCTGCCGCATCGGATATTACCCCTTGCAACGGTGTTATTACCGCTCCTCCGAGGATTGCCATAATCAATCCCGAAGCACCGATTTTTTTGTCGTCGCTGTCCACGTTTTCAAGCGCGAGTCCGTAGATGGTGGGAAACATCAGCGACATAAAGAAGCTTATGCCTGTGAGCGCTACCACATTTAACATTCCTGTGCCAGGAGTAACCACAACGATGGTGCACAATACCAAACCTGCGATAGCCGCCAATTTCAAGAGTTTCGATGGACGGTGCCATTTCATCAGCCACGTAAAGAGGAATCGTGCCGCACTAAAACAGATGATACCTATTAAATAGTAGGTGGCGGCATTTACTTCGAGTATACCAAGTTCTTGCATTACAAGACGTATTGTAAACGACCAAACGCCAATTTGCACTCCTTCGTAAAAGAACAGCGCAATTACGCCAAAAACATAACGCTTGTTTTTCAAAAGTCTTGAAAATGATTCTTTTACGCTTCCGTTGCTGGTATCACCGCCTTTGGGCATTTTGGCAAGCAGCATTATCACCATAACAGCCAAAAGCACAAAACCGAGGGTCATATAAGTGCCTGTAACGGCGTTGAGTTCGTGCTGCTGAATGGCAGCGAGTTCGGTTTCTGACATTGCCGCTCTTGCTCCGGCGTCTGCACTATTGAGTTCTGATAGAATAAAAAACTGACTCAGCAAAATGCCCGTGATGCAGCCTATCGGGTTGAAACTTTGGGCAATATTGAGTCTGCGTGTTGCAGTTTCGGGCGAACCCATCGAAAGAATGTACGGATTGGCGGCAGTTTCCAAGATGGAGCATCCGCCTGCAAGTATGTACAACGCCACAAGATAGAACGCATACGAAGCCGCTGCTGCTGCGGGCAAAAACAATATCGCGCCCAAGGCATAGAGCGAAAGTCCAAGAATTACGCCGCTTTTGTAGTTGTGTTTTCGGATAAACAATGCGGCAGGCAGCGCAAAACAGAAATACGACCCGTAAAACGCAAACTGAATAAGCGAGGTTTGCGCATCGGACATCGACATAATGCGTTTGAATGCGCTCAACAGCGTGTCGGTCATATTGTTTGCCAATCCCCACAGAAAAAACAGCGAGGTGATAAGGCAAAACGGTATTAGGTATTTTTTTTCAATTGTCTTCATAAAAATAGGTATTCAAAAATAGTAGCGTTTATAAAATAAAGTGATATTTACGAATTTTTCCAACTTACGCGGAATTGCTCTCCAATAATCTCGCGAACTTTTGCCACAACTTCTTCGTCGGGCGGAGTGCTGATGAAGTCGATGTTTTTCAATACGTTCTGTGGATTGGTGGTGGAAAACAACGTTGACGTAATGCGCGGATTGTGGAGGCTGTATTGCATTGCGAGTTTCTCGATAGGATAACCAATTGAATCGCAATATTTTGCCGCCTTGGCGCATACATCGCGCAAAGCCTGTGGAGCGGGATGCCAATCGGGTGCGCCGCGCATAGTGAGCAATCCCATCGAAAGCGGACTTGCATTGATAACGCCCACGCCACGGCTCTCAAAAAAGTCGAGGAAGTCAACCAACTTGTCATCGCAAAGGCAATAGTGGCAGAAGTTCAAAACCGATTCCACAGTGCCTTTGGGCGTGTGCTCCACCACCCATTTTAGGTTTTCAAGCTGGAGGTCGGTGATGCCCACGTGACCCACAACGCCCTTTTCGCGGAGTTCGACAAGTGCGGGCAGAGTTTCGTCGCACACCTTTTGCAATCCGCCGGGCAGTGCAGCCTGAAATTCAATGTCGTGGACGTTGATGATGTCGATGTAATCCACGTTGAGACGCTCCATACTCTCGTAAACGCTATCGTGGGCGCGTTTGGCGGAATAGTCCCAAGTGTTGATCCCGTTCTTTCCGTAGCGACCCACCTTGGTGGAGAGGATAAATTTGTCGCGCGGAATCTCCTTCAACGCCTTGCCAAGCACCATTTCGGCCTTCAAGTGTCCATAATAAGGCGACACGTCGATAAAGTTGATACCATTTTCCACGGCAGTATGCACCGCCCTTATTCCGTCCTCCTCTTTAAGCGAGTGGAAAACCCCGCCGAGGCTCGACGCTCCAAAACCCAATGCAGAGAGTTTTAAGGATGTATTTCCAAGTGATCTAAGTTCCATTATAATATTAGGTTACAAATTTTCTATTATTCCCACTCCACCAAAATCCTAAACACCTTGCCCGGGGCATCGCTCCAAGTCTTCAACGCTTCGGCGGATTGGCTTGGCTTGATGATTCGGCTGATGAACTTTTCGATGGGGGCGTTGGAGTTGGTGAGGTATTTGATAACTGCCTCAAAATCCGATGGATTGGCATTGCGCGAACCCATAATGTCGAGTTCCTTCTTTACAAAAAGGCTCGTGGTGAGGGCGATGTCGGCTTTGGCATAACCTATGCAGACAATGCGACCTGTGAACGCCACCTTGTTGACCGCCAACTGATACGTTGGTGCTGCGCCAACAGCCTCAATAACCACGTCGGGCGCGGGAAGATTCCATTCTTTGGCGGTGTTGTAGGTGAATTTTGCACCGAGAGTGCGGGCAAGGGCAAGTTTTTCGTCGTCAAGGTCGGCAGCGATAACGGTTGCGCCTCGCATAACGGCACGCACCACAGCACCAAGACCCACCATTCCGCAGCCGATAACCATAACGGTGTCGGTGTCGGTAACTCTGCCACGGTCAACAGCGTGAAAACCAACGCTCATCGGCTCTATCAAAGCCGCATCGCGCAACGAAACCTCACCGCAAGGAATCACCTTTTGCCACGGCAGGGCGATGTATTCCTGCATTGCGCCATTGCGCTGAACGCCAAGAGTTTCGTTGTTTTCGCAGGCATTCACACGACCGCGACGGCACGACGCACAACATCCGCAGTTGGTATAAGGATTAACGGTAACCACCTGTCCCGCTTTGAGTTGAGGCGGAACTTCGTCGGCAGTTTCAACAATAGTTGCGCCAATTTCGTGACCCGGAATACGGGGAAAAGTTACCATAGCGTTGCCGCCACGAAAAGTATTGAGGTCAGATCCGCAGAAACCCACATAACCGAGTTTCAACAGCACCTCGCCGGCCTTCAAAGCCGGTTTCTCAACATCGACAACAGCCACGTTGCCGGGAGATTGTATTTGAATTGCTTTCATTATGTATTTTTAAGATTGTTAACAACGTTCAAAATTAGAGATATTTTTTGGAACGGAGAAAGATTTTTTGGTATTTTTGAACTATGCAATCATTATTGAATGTTTATCGCCAAGTTGCCGAATGAAAAACAGCCAAGTTGCCGAATGAAAAATAGCCAACTTGCCGAATGAAAAATACAAAAAGTTTTGGAATTTAATAATTTATGATTAAATTTGCGGCATAACAAAACAACGGAAATATGATGCCAAATTTAGATACATATCATAAGCGAATTGCAGACAAACTATTGTCTGAACAACTTGAAACTGCCGGTGCGGTTTTGATTCAAGGGCCAAAATGGTGCGGAAAGACAACAACCGCAGAGCAATTGGCTAAAAGCGTGATTTACATCGACAATCCCAAACAGTTGAAAACAAATGTAACCTTGGCTGAAACCGACCCTGAAACACTATTGAAGGGTGACACTCCGAGGCTTATCGACGAATGGCAACTGACTCCACAACTTTGGGACGCGGCTCGCTATCTGATTAGTCATCAGCGCAAAACGGGATTGTATATTTTTACAGGGTCTGCCGTGCCACCTGACAAAACTCTGATAACACATTCTGGCACAGGTCGTTTCGCTTGGCTGACAATGCGGACTATGAGTTTGTGGGAGTCGGGTGATTCGTCAGGGGCAATTAGTCTTGAAGCGTTGTTTAAACAACAAGCCGAAGTAGCCGGAGCAAAAGACTTGTCAATTAATGATTTGGCGTACCTTGTATGTCGTGGAGGTTGGCCGGGTGTGTTGGGAATGTCGGAGAAAAATGCATTAAAACAATCACGAAATTATGTGGATGCCGTTTGCAACAGCGACATTTCACGAGTTGACAATGTGGAACGAAATGCGGCTTTTGCAGCCCGATTGCTGCGGGTGTTTGCACGTCATCAAGGAGGGCAGGTGTCAGTAAGTATGATTAATGCCGATTTGACTGCCAATCAGCCAAGTATGAGCGACGATACTGTCGCATCCTACCTTTCAGCACTGAAAAATATTTTTGTAATTGAAGATATGCCCGCGTGGTGTCCTAACCTTCGGTCAAAAACAGCAATCAGGACGGCTGACACAAGATATTTTATTGATTCGTCAATAGCAACAGCGGCATTGGGTGTCGGTCCTGACGACTTGCTGAACGACCTGAATACTTTCGGGCTTATGTTTGAAACGTTGGCAGTCAGAGATTTAAGGGTGTATGCTGATTATTTGGACGGAAAAGTATTTCACTATCGCGACAAAAACGGGTTGGAATGTGATGCTGTAATCCATTTGCGCAACGGTTCTTACGGTCTGATAGAGATAAAACTTGGTGGCGACACCTTAATAGAGGAAGGAGCCAAAACGCTGTTGAAATTGGCAGGCAAAATCGATACCGACAAGATGAAACAGCCTTCGTTTCTTATGGTTTTGACCGGTCTGGGCAGTTTCGCCTACAAACGCAAAGACGGGGTTTGGGTAGTTCCGATAGGTAGTTTGAAAAACTAGCCTCACATATCTTTTGCAACGCCCAAAATTGTGGTTATTTTTTGGAACAGAGAAAGATTTTTGATACTATTTGTTGTTTTCATCTCGATACCTTGCAATCTCATAACCACTTGGCTCCCAGATGAAGACTTCGTTGATGCGGGGAGATTCTTTGGAGACTTGGAGAATTACCGTGTCGCCGACGTTTTTTCGTTTATATAAGTGCTCGTTTACACTATGCTTTTTAGCCAATGAGTCGTTCTGTCCTATCCATAAATAATATGTGGTGCCGCTATGTGGTCCTGATGACAAATCTTTTTTTGTGATTACCCCTGTTGTGTAATATGAATTGGAAAGGGCTTGTTCTTCGAAGGATTTTATCTGAGATCTTATGAAATATAATTTAAGTCCAATAATTGCTCCCGCCGCAAATAATGCTGCTAATGCAGTAAAAAGATTATCGTCTTTTGGTTGTGATGGCTTTGCAATGGAGATGCCAATTGTTATCATAAGAGCAAGAAATAGAAACATATTGTATGCAAAAATCAATTTACTGTAACTATCTCCGTATGTTTTGTCTATGTATTTAAGATACATAATTTCAGATGGTATGGACACAACCACCACTACCAAAATTATCAAAATATTTCTGATTTTCTTGGCCTTGTCAAGTTTGTCGTAGTTGGTTATGTAATTGTATATGTTATTGAAATCCATATCGTTTAGTTTTTCTCATTATAGTTATTTGTTATCCCTTATCCTCTTTTGTTAAGTCAAAATGCAGATTCCTGTGCAAAATTATTTTTATTTTATTAGTAACAAAAATTTATTATCAACCTGATATTATCGGATTCAAACTGTTACGAAAAAAATTGAAAAAAAAGTATCATCAACTATTGTTTATTTGAAAAAAAACGTAGTTTTGTAATTGCGAAACATTCCGCAAGAAACAACCATTAAAACTTACACCAATGAAAAAAACACTTTTTACACTCTTGACAATCACAATTTTAGCCACAACCGCTGCCGCACAAAACATTACCAACCGCACTTGGACTGACGGTCTCGGTGGATGGAACTGTGGAAAGGCTGACAACGGCAACTACCAATTCATAGGCGGCTACACCGATGCAGGCCTCGATTGGGAACTCCAAAGCATCGGAACCGACAAGTTCAAAGTAGTGGATGCAGAGTTCAATATGAGCGGCAATGGCTGCAACGTCACCAAAATGAAAATCACCGACGGCTACGACAACGCAAACCTCGTGCTCGTGGCGCGGAATTCCAAAAACGTAATCACAGCACTTTTGGCGGAACTAACTGATTGGAATCACGACGACCAACTTCTCCTTGATATGCTCGACGGCATCTACACCGACTCTCAGGGCAAGGAGTACAACTTTGCCCGCGAATCGCTCAACGGCGAGAAGATAGAAGTGCAGGTCAGCGACGGCACTATGGCGCAATGTTTCAAACTCAAAGACGGCAAAATCTATTGGGTAGAGTTCACCGACAAGGGAATCGACCTTTACAACGCCGTTTGGGACGATGATAATCCTTGCGGATATTACAAGAGGTCAACGTTTTACAAATCGCTCACCAAGAAAGACCAAATCACCGAAATCATCACGGGTCAGTACCCCTACACCTCGATGAAATTGGTTTTGCCGTCACAATTGGATTTTTTCACCAAGGCTCAACTCCGCGTAATGCGCAACGAAATCTACGCCCGCCACGGCTATGTGTTCTCATCCGCCGACCTCAAAGCGCATTTCTCCAAAATGAGTTGGTACAAACCCCTGAACGACAATTCAAAAGTGCATCTCTCACAATTGGAGCAATTGAACGTGGATTTGATTAAGGCGTGGGAAAACAAGAGTGAGTAATCTGCGTTCCTCAATTATCCCCATAATTTCCCCTACAATATCTCCCTCGCAATCCACGCGCAAGCTTCGGCGTCGGCGAGGGCGTGGTGATGATTGTCTAAACGATAGCCACAAACGGCTGCTACTGTATGTAGTTGGTGATTAGGTAAATGAGGAAACTTTCGGCGCGAAACACAAAGCGTATCATAAAATTCATAATCGGGATAATCCATCTGATAAACACGGAAAACAGCCTTTAAACAACTCTCATCAAACGGCTTATTGTGCGCCACTAATGGCAACCCGGCAATCTTTGGTTCCACCTGCGCCCAAACTTTCGGAAACACCGGCGCATCCTCGGTATCTTCTTGGCATAGACCGTGAACCCGCGAGCACCAATAATTGTAATAATTGGGCTCCGGTTGAATGAGCGAATAGAACGAATCTACAATTTCACCATTCCTAACTATCACTATTCCAACCGAACACACCGACGAACGCTCAGTGTTTGCCGTTTCAAAGTCTATGGCTGCAAAATCTTTCATTGTATAACTTTTTTAAAGCCGTGCTGTAATCTCGGCTTTTTTGTCAATTTTATCAAGTATCAATATTTTTGCGTTAGCCAGCAAAAAGGGGCGCAGCGAGTGAGATTCTGTCTTTTCCCTTGAAGGATTATTATATTTAATTATAACATTATTATTCCGACATATTTTTGATGTAGGGCAACTCTGGCAAGTTTTTGAAACCGTAGAACTTAACTGCGTTTTCGCCGAGTAAGGCTGCTTTTTCGTCGTCGGAGAAGTCATTGCTCTTGATCACAAAATCGTACGACATCTTGTAGGTAATGGCGCAGATGGTGCGGGGATAGTCGCTGCCCCACATCAGTTTGTCGATGCCCACAAGGTCGGCGGCTTCGCGGATGGCTTTTACGGCTGAGGGGAAGGGGTAAAACTCGCTGTTGTAGAGCCAAGTAATGCCGCCCGATTCAATGAAAACATTAGGATTGCGGGCAAGAAGGATTTGATTTTTCCAATTCTTAGTGGTGGCAAGTCCAAAATGTCCAATAGCGATTTTGAGATTGGGACATTCGGAAATAACTTCTTGAAATTCAGCAATCTGACGTTCGTAGTCGGCGAGGCACATCGAGAAAATCATCTGTTTTTCCTCCATATATTTCATTGCAGGCAGAAGGTCTTTCATCGGGCGGTTGATACGGTGTCCCGGAATTGCAATCGCCTTGAAACCAAGCGAATGTAAATGTTTAATGTCGTTGAGAATGTCGTCGGCAGAAATTTTTTTCTCAGTTTCGGCATTTTCGAGACCAAGGCGCGGCATTCCGCAAACGAAGAAACGGTTGGAATATTTTTTTGACACTTCCAAAAGATAATCATTTTGGTAGCCGTCGATAACTTCCTGTACCACAACCGCTCCGCCAACCTGTGCATAATCCATATTGGCAAGAAAAATTTCGGCTGTGTTTTTGCCGTCAACCATAAAAGGCGGCAGCATTTGGCGTTCGCCGTCGAAAAACATTGAGCGTCCGCGTGTGGTGGTGTAGAGGTGATGGTTGTCCACCACGGTATCCTGTTTAAGCCAAAGGTGGCTGTGTGCGTCGATAATTGTCATTTTCCCTCTTGTTTTTTCAATTGGTCAATTCTGTCGAGAAGTTTTGCAACTTGTTTGTTGAGTTCGGTAATTTCTGTTGTGGAAGAGTTGTTGCCTAATTTGAAGAAGTCCATAGTAGAACCGAGGAGTTCGGCCTGAGACTGTGATTCGTCGGCGCTTGTGGAGAGTTCTTCGGCTGTGGAGGCGTTTTGCTGGGTGATGTGGTTTAGTTGAACGAGAGCGTTGTTAACTTGTTCAGCGTTGCTGATTTGCTCCACCGATGCGGCAGTGATTTCGTGTACAAGTTGTGAGGTCTTGTTGATTTCAGGCACGAGCATTTCTAATAGTTTGCCTGAGTTTTGTGCCTGTTTAACGCCACTTGCTGTGAGCGTGTCGATTTCTTTGGCAGCGGTCTGGCTTTTTTCGGCAAGTTTGCGAATTTCAGAAGCCACCACAGCGAAACCTTTTCCCATTTCACCTACTCTGGCGGCCTCAATTGCGGCGTTAACAGCGAGTAGGTCGGTTCTGTTGGCAATTTCGTTGATAATGCCCACTTTGTCGGTAATGTTCATAATAGCGTCGGCTGTGGTTTTTACCGATTTGTTGGCTATTTGTACGCTCTGAACCACTTTGTTGGTAATGTCCTCGGTTTCCTTAGCGTTTACAGAGTTCTTTTCTATGGATGCGGTCATCTCGCTCATAGCGGTAGATACTTGTTCTGATGCTGAAGCTTGTTGGGTGGCTCCTTGTGCCATCAGTCCTGCCGATTTTGATAGTTCCTTACCTGCGCTGTTGACGTTTTGTGCCGATTGCTTAACTTCTGACACAATGCGCCGTATGTTTTTTGCCATGTCGTTGAAAGCCCGAAACAGTTCCGCAATTTCGGTATTGCCTTTAAAATCATTCTGAAACGACACATTGATGTTTCCTGCGGCTATTTGTTGGCATCCCTTGATCATTTGTGATATTGGACGTCCAATCTTATTGCTTATGATGGTGGCTATTATTACCGAAACAATCATAAGAGCCAAAGCTATTAATACAAAGGTGCGTATTTGTCCATATAGGTTTCTAGAAAAATTGTATGTGTATGTGCTAAAAAGAATCACCAATTTAGTGTCGCCTTGTCCGCACTTAACAAGGTTAGAGTGGTGCGAAATGCCGTAGCTGTCAACTACATGCTGTGTGTTGTTGTTAAACACTTCGTTGTGTATAGCGGCTTGTCCATACACTTCACCAAGGTTTTTTCCATTGTTGCTGGGGCTTTGGCAGTCGGCTATAATGGTGAAGTTGTTGTCAAATATTACTTCTGTCATTGGAATTCCAATCTTGTCTTTATATGTTTGGGCAATAGAGAGCAAGTTGTCGACAGGAATGTATTCAACAAAAGTACCGAGGAATTTGCTATTTTCGTGATCTATAAGAGGTATAGCAAGTGGAATTGTGAGTATTCTCTCTTTGCCAACCGTGATAAATTCTGCGGGCATTAATTGTCTTATAGGGTTTTTTCGAATACGGTTATAGATGTCGGAGTCGAGATGGTATTCGGGAATATGTACAACTGTGGAGCTATCTTTTTTGTGATAAAATAAGTTGAATTCGCCATTGTATGGGCTAAATAATGGGTCGTTTTTATACTGCTCATCAGCATTGTCGAAAGCGTTTGGCTCCCATTTAATGCCGCCAATAACAGCTTCTGTATTTCGGAAAAATCCAAATAGAATAGCAGCAACGTCTTTGCGTTTCATTTTGTCAGAAAGATACCCTTTTGACGACATTTCCAAAGGTGTAATTATGGCAGCTGTTTGTCCAAGGTACGTTTCGATTTGGTGTTTGATATCCTCAGCGCAACGTGCTGACAAATCGTCCATTTTTTTTGAACCAGCATTGTCCATAAGACTTTTGCTGTACAAGATAAAGGTGATGAGGAATGCCGTGGTCATAAGAATTGTCATGACAATAAACATAATGTTAATAAGCCTTGCCAATCTGCTTCCTTGAAACATGTTGCTGAATATGTTAAGTATTTTTTTCATTGCGTTTTAATTTTGGTTATCATCGTGTATGGTGTTGTATGATATTGCGAGAATCTTATCGGTGTCGAGAATTGTAATGAATTTCCCCGAATCTTTGAAAACTCCCAATGTGTATTTTTTAGGAATTATGGTGTTGAATTCGGATGCAGGTAGTATGTCTAATGGTTTTATTTCTATAACGTTGCTTACATCGTGTGCCAGCACGCCAACAGTTAGAGTTTCGTTGTAACGTTCGTCGTGAACGTTGTGAACAATAATTACAAAGTTGTCGAATGGTTGTATGGGTAAGTTGAGAATTATTCTTGGGTCGATAACGGGTATTATTTCGCCTCGAAAACTGATAACTCCCATAATCTGTTTAGGAGATTTAGGAATTTTAGTAATTCGTTGTTTTTCTAACACTTCCACAACCGATTGCACTTTGGCGGCTAAGGGGTAGTAGAGAGCGTTGAATGTGAGATAGAAATTATTGTCGGGTCGGTTTTGCATAGTGTCAGAGTTTTTTGTTTTTTTCTACAAGGCGGATAAGTTTATTTGTGTCGAGAGCTAGGGCTATATGACCATCGCCGAGGATGCTTGCACCCGAAAAATACTCTTGGTAAGCGAAGTATGGTCCGAGTGGTTTTAGAACGGCTTGATGTTCGCCAATAACTTTGTCGACCGAGAGGCACATGCACGATTCCTTGTATTTTACAATTACAAGGGTTGTGTTTTCGGGCTGATTGTCGTTGGTGCTGAGCAGTTGCCTTAGATTTATCACTGACATAGGGTCGCCGTTGTGGTTGAAAATGGGTTTAGGGGCGCTGATTTTGTCGAATGTTGTTTGTATACAGCTGTCGACAATGTAGAGAGGGATAAGCAGCAGAGTTTCACCGAGCGATACGAGCAGCGAGTCAACAATGCTGAGGGTGAGCGGCAGTTTTATTGTAGTTATAGTTCCGAGGTTTACTTCGCTGTCCATTTCTATTTCGCCTCGGAGTTTGGTGATATTCTGTTTTACAACGTCCATTCCTACGCCTCTTCCCGAAATGCCGGTGATAGTTTGAGCTGTGGAAAATCCCGGACGGAACACAAGGTCGTAGAGCTGTCGGGTTGTAACTGGCTGGTTTGGTTTTAAGAAACCTTTTTCTTCGGCCTTTTGTCTGAGGTATTTGGGATTCATGCCTGCACCGTCGTCTTGCACTTGGATAAAGACGTTAGCGCCGGAGTAGAAAGCTGTGAATTTGATTACACCATGGTCGGGTTTTTTGAGTTCGCGGCGACGCTCTACCGATTCGATACCGTGGTCGATGCTATTTCTGATGATATGCATCAGCGGCACGGTGATGTTGTCGATAATGGTTTTATCTAACTCGGTGTCGGTGCCTTCGGTTATGAAGTCGATTTTTTTGCCGAGTTCTTTTGAAAGGTCTCGTATAAGGCGCTCAAATCTAAGCATCATGGTTTCGATTGGTATTAGCCTTATAGCCAGAGCGTTGTCTTTGAATTTGTTGGATAGCTTGTCGATTTTTTCGGATAGATTGTCTAATTCCGGAAGGTTGAATTTTTCTGCAAGCGACAGCATCTCGGCCTTGGTAACCACTAATTCGCTCACCAGATTCATCAGTTCGTCGAGTTTGTCGGCGTCAACTTTGATGCTGGTGTTTTTGGTTTCAATGGCGTCGATGTTTCGTCCTATGATGGTTTCTTCTTTTCTGAGGTTTTCTTCCGTGTTGGAGGCTATTGCTGTAGGTTTTGTAGATTTTTCGTCCTTGGTGTTTTTAATGAATTTTGTTAGCGGCTCAAAGTTGATGTCTTTGCCACTTTGCTGCTGGAGCTGTAGCTCTTGCACAAACAGCGGATTAAGGAAGAGGTCGCTGTCGGATAGTTTTATGATTTCTACCTCGTCGGTGGCGAAAAGGAATATGTCTTTGATGTCGTCGTAGGTGCGGTCGGTAGAAAAAATAGCCTCCCAATACATATAAAATTTAGCGGCGTATTTTTCATCATCGGGATATGCGTGAGTAAAAGTTACCACACCTGGGATGCTTTCCAGCTCTGCGATGATGTTGCCCAAGTTGACTCCGCGACTCGAAATGTCGGCCTCTGGTTTGAATACCACATGGTAAGTGGCTTTGATGCCAGAAGGAGCAGGGCTTGTTGTAGGAGGGGTTAGAGAATCATCAGGAGTGTCGTCATCGGTAAAATCCGATAGTTTTTCGGTGTATGGCAGGAGAGTTTGTGAGTGGTCTTGTTCGGGGTTGTTGAGCAGCTGTCTGATGATGTCAACACCTTCGAGGGTGATGCTGATAAGGTGTTTTGGCACAGATTTGCCGTTGTCTCTAATAATGCCGTAAACGTTTTCAATTTTGTGTGTGAGTTTTTCCACATCTTTGAAACCGTACATGCCGCAAGTGCCCTTAATGGTGTGCATTACCCTGAATACCTTATTGATGCCGTCGGCAAGGTCGGGATGATGCTCTAATTCCAGCAGGGCGCTTTCCATTTCGTTGAGCCGGTCTGTTACCTCTTCGAGGTATTTTTGTTTAAACTGTTCGAGCATGGCTACGGATTATTAGTTGCAACTTAGGGGTTTAGCCAACAGCTTTTTTTATGATGCCGAGAAACTTGTCGATGACAAAAGGCTTTTGTATCCAGCCAGTTATTCCCACTTGTTTTGCTTTTTGTTTTTTTTCTTCATTGATTTCGGTAGTGAGTAGCAAGATGGGGATGTTTCGGTAATCGGGCAGTTGTTTAACGGCTTCGGCAAGTTCCAAACCATCTTTTTTGGGCATATTGAGGTCTGTAACAAGCAGGTCAATTTTGCGTCCGTCGAAATAGTTGAGGGCATTTTCTCCATCAGTGGCTTTTAGCACAGCGTAACCGGCTTGTTTGAGTGTGAATTCAATCACGAACCTAGTGTTTTCAAAGTCGTCGGCAATGAGAATGGTTTTTTGTGCGCTCTCCTCTTCTTCCTTGTCGGGCGAGATGTCTTTTGAATAGAAAATCTGTGCTTTTGGATTTTTAAGAATCTGTCTGAAAATATGGGCGTTGTCGCTGAGCTTAAGCAAGTATCCTCTTGCTCCGGCTTCGATAAGGTCGTTGACGTATTTTTTGTTGTCGTACATCGACAGACCAATTATTACAAGGTCTGGATTGATTTTAAGGGCGGCTTTGGTAGCCTCAATGCCATTCATCTCGGGCATCTCTATGTCGATAAACACGAGGTCTGGTTTGCACACGTTGAGCATGTGCAGAAATTCGGCTCCGTTAGAGGCTTCTGCTATTATGTCTACGTCGCCCAATTTCTGAAGCAGTGTTTTAATTGCGTTTCTGTATACGACTTTGTCGTCAACAAGAATGATTTTAATTTTGTTCATTGTCGCTACGTTTATATGTATCTTTTGTTTTTTTTAATCTTGTGCAATATACGGAATTTCTATTAAAACGCGAAATCCTTTTTGAGGTTTTGTTTGAAAATTACAAATTCCGTTTAGAGCTTTAATTCTCCCCTCGATATTCGACATTCCCATGCCGGATTTTTTTTGTTGGGTTTCCTCAGTGGCTATTCCGATGCCGTCGTCGGCGTATTCGAGCTGTATAGAGGTAGGCTGTGTTGATAGGCTTAGCACAATGTTGTGAGCCTTGGCATATTTGAGGGTGTTGTTAATGAGCTCGTGGATAATGCGGTAGAGGGTGAGTTCAAGATTTTTGTTGTCGAGCTTTTGAAAGTTGGCATATTTGAACTCTACTTTAATAATGCCCGCTGACTCTATCTGTTCGATAAATGATTTGATAGTGTCAACAAGGCCAAACCGTGTGAGGATAACAGGGTGGAGGTTGTTGGCAATCTCTTTGGCGCTTTGTATAGCTTCGTCTACAAGGTTTTTGGTGAGCGAGAGTAAATTCAGCACCTCGTTTTTTTTCATTTCGCCGCTGAGAATAAGGTTGATATATATGTTGATGCTAGACAGCAAGGCTCCTATTCCGTCGTGAAGTTCCATTGCCATACGGGTGCGTTCGCGTTCCTCAGTGGTGGTGATGGTAGAGAATATGGCACGGTCAATGTCTTTAAGCTTTGTTATATCGGTGATAATGAGCATCCAAAGAGTGGATGAGCCAACATCTGTGCGAGAGCAGGTTACCTCGTAGAAACGTTTGGAACCGTCTTTTGCTGTGTATGGAATTTCTGCTACCTCATATTGGTCGTTGACTCGTGTTCTGGTGATAAGCTCAGTGATGTTTTTGAGAGTGTCGCCAGTGAGCAGCGATGTGATGTTGTGCTGCGAGTAATAACCCTTTTTGAGGTCGAACATTTCTGTAAAACGGCTATTGTGGCGTGAGATTTTTAACTTGTTGTCGATAATTACAATGGCGTTGGCACTACTTTCAAACAGCTGGTGCAGCTCTTGTTCGCGGCTTCGGATTCGTTGCTCAAAACTGTTTTTGTTGATAAGGTTCTTTACGAGTCCCGCCACGCTGATAATAGAGTAGATAGTGTCTTGCTGAATTGACATTCTGTCGTTTTTTCCGATGTAGAAGGCTCCTACAAGCTGGTTTTCCACCTTGATAGGGTATATGATGAATCGGTGGTTTCGTTTGGCTAAATCAGATGGTATTTGCGACGACTGAATGTTTGATATAAGTTCGTTTTCCTCAGTTTTTAAGAGATGTATAATTCGTGTGTAATCTTTTGTGGTTGAAGATATTAGTCCATATTTACAATGTTCTGAATGACTGTTGATGTAGTAGTATTCGGTTTTTTGGTCTTTACGTCCGAGCAGAAGCACGAGTTCGTTGATAGGCGTAATCTTGAACAAAGATTCTGTGAGATATGCCAAGCATTTACGAAACTTGGTGATGTGAGCCACCTCGGTGGTGATGATGCGCAGATTGTTTTGGAGACGCATGTTTCGTTTGAATCGCGAAACCGATTTTGCGCGTGCAGTTATGTCGTTGGCATCGAAAACTATAAGCTTTGGCTCTTTTTCAGAATAGTTGATTACCGATGCGTGGCTTTCGATAATGGCGATAGACAAGTCGTTGTTGTGGAATACAAACCTGCCCAAGGTGCTACCGCCATTGACAATTTGTTGGAAATATTTTTTTATAAGTTCGCTCTCGTCTTGAAACTTGGCAATCTCCCAAATGTGTTTTCCGATGAGCGAGGTGCTGTCGAAACCGAATATTTTTTTTACGGCAGCGGATGCGAGCACGATAGTGCCATCGAACGAGGTTACAAACACAGCATCGTTGATATTGTCGGTAACGAGAGAAAGCAGTCGTGTTTTTTCTGAGAGTTGTTTTTGAGCGAGGTTGCGGCGGTAAAGCTCGGTTCGGAGGTTGTTTTGCGATTTTACCAGATTAATGTGGCTTTTGATTCTGCATTCGAGTTCTTCACGGCGGAATGGTTTGCTGATATAGTCAACAGCGCCAGTCTGCAGGCCTTCGATGATACTCTCTTTGTCAGACTTTGCGGTAAGGAATATTACTGGTATGTCGGCGGTGTTGGGATTACCTTTGAGTAAACGGCAAGTTTCAAAACCGTCTTTCTCTGGCATCATCACATCAAGCAAAATGAGGTCGGGATGGTGTGAGGTGGCTTTTTCTATGGCCGAATCGCAGTCGTTGGCCGAGATAAAGTTGTAGTCGTGGCATAGCATTTCGTACAACATTCTAATATTCAGCGGATTGTCGTCAACTGCTAAAATGGATTCTCGTATTGGTGTCATGTGTTATAGTTTTGAGCTTTATAGTTGTTGATGATATTGTTGATAATAGTGAGAGATAATGAGGATGGATAACCTCTTGTAGCACAAAATCTTATAAGTTTTGCTTTTGCTTGTGGCGTAGAGAGGTCTTTGATTTGCCTAGCCTTTTTGGCGGTTTCGGAGGCTATGGTTTCTTTTTGCAGATCGTCAGGAATGCTGTCCAATGCTTTTTGAATTGTTGCCTGATCGATTTTTTTGATGGCAAGGGCAATGGCAATTTTGTTTTTGCCCCATTTGTCGAACCGAGCCTTGTCGCGTGCAAACGCTTCGGCAAAACGACTATTGTTTATAAATTGGTTTTTGATCAGATAGTCTACGGCTTTATTACATTGGTCGGGCGGGAGACCTTTTTTTGCAAGATACTCATAGGCATCGTGTCCGCATTTTTCTTTTTGCGAGCAGAGTGCGGCAAGACGGCTTAGCAATATGTCGTAGGTGGTTTCTGCCATTATTCTGTTTTTTCTGTAAATTCGTAAAAAGTTATGAAATATTTGCCGTCGCGACAAATAAATTGAAGTTTTTCTTCCAATTTTCCTTCGGCATATCTTACGTCATACTCAATAGATACTCTGGTGACGTTGTCGATGGTATCGGTGTAATAGTTAGTGCGTTGATAGCTAAGAAGTTGCCCCATTCGGTTCTCTTTCTGCACTAGTCCATTTTTCCATACTTCTAATGGTGTACGTTTGAGTGCTTCTGGATCAATAACAGTGATGGCTTGGTCAAAGTCGTTGACTTTTATCATGTTATAGAAAAAAATGGCAGTGTCATCGGCATTTTTTACAGCACACGATGAAAATATTAGAATAATTGCGGCTATGAGCGTTAATGCTGTGTGTTTCATATCTTTACAATTAGTTATTTAACAATGTCAAGTTCGTTTATGATGTGTTTAGCACCGCCCACTTTGTCGATGAGGAAAAGCACGTAGCGGATGTCGACCGAGATGTTGCGGCAGAGGTCGCGGCTGTAATGTATGTCGCTCATAGTGCCTTCCCAGTTGCGGTCAAAGTTGATGCCTATTAGGTTGCCGTCGGCGTTGATTACGGGACTGCCTGAGTTTCCGCCTGTGGTGTGGTTTGAGGCTATGAAACAAACGTGCAATGTGCCGTCTTTGTCGGCGTATTGTCCGTAATCTTTTTGTGCGTGTAGTTGTTTGAGTTTTTCGGGCACGTGGTAGTCGTAGATGTCGGGATTGTCTTTGGCGATAACGCCGTCTAACGTTGTAAAAGGCTTATACTCAATGCCGTCGCGTGGAGTCATTCGCTCGTTTTTGCCGTATGTGAACCTCAAAGTAAAATTGGCGTCGGGGTAGGGGATGCTTTCGGGCATAGTTTCAAGCAACGCCTTTTGATACAGCTTGTTAAGATTGTCGGACGTGAAGTCGAAATAATTTACATCTCCCGAAATTTTTGAAAAATACATATTAATAAAGGTGTCAACAAACTTGGCGGCTGGGTCGCTGATGAGTTGGTTGTTGAGTTCTACAAATGTTTTTTCTGCCCTTTTACCAGTTTTGGCGGCGGCTATGTATTTATCAATTACGCTTTTAAGTTTGGTGGTGTCGGTTATTATCGAATTATTGTAAAAATATTCGGTAAAGCGTTCGGCATTGCCTCCGAATTGATCAAAATACAACTCTTTAAACCAAAAGGGTGTGTAATCTGGACAACTGTCGGCATAAATTTTTATCATCCGGCAAAACAGATTGCGCTCTAAAGTGCTGTCGCGCGAGGCCAGTGCCGAAAGTAGTTTTGTGCGTGTGGCGTTTACGTTGTTGATAATCTCTTGTGGGTTATCTGCCTTACAATCAGATTCTAACTTAGCCATTGTGCGTGCAAGGTCGAAAAACGGCAGTGTATATATAGCCTCGGTAAAATATGCGTCGGCGCGGAGATTTTTGCCCACACGTTGGTAAAGATTGTTAAATTGCTGTGGTAGTTTGGCGTAAGTGGCGTTAGATGAGGCTTTTTTGATAAACTTCTGTTCAAAATCCTTTTTCATTTGAATAACGCCGCACTGCTTGATGCCGAGAATTTCGCCCTCCCATTTCTTTTTGGCGTTTTCTACCGAAGCAAGGCGCGATGTGTACATCAGACGAACTGCACGACTGCGGTTGATGGCATCCTGCATTATCTCCATTTTTTGGGCGCGAATCATTACGCGGGCGGGTAGGAGAGTGTTGGTTGAGAACTCAACGCCTGCGGCAGATTTGTACTCCTCGGTGCTGCCCGGAAATCCAAATACCATTGTAAAATCGCCTTCATTAACACCTTTGAGCGAAATTTTGAAATATTTCTTAGGCTTGTAAGGTACATTAGATGAGGATATTTCGGCGGGATTGTTGTCTTTGTCGGCATAGATGCGGAACATGGAAAAGTCGCCCGAGTGTCGAGGAAACATCCAGTTGTCGGTGTCGCCACCAAAATCGCCCACTGCCGAGGGTGGACAACCTACCAATCGAACATCTTTAAACGTTTGATAAACAAAAAGATAGTATTGGTTTCCAGCGTAGAATTTTTCGATTTCGCAGTTGTAATGGATGCCGTTTTTTGCCTTGGCTTCAGCAAGAATAAGGTTGGCAACGCTGTCGTAGTCGGCATTGTTTTTAAACCTTGGCGTAACGTCTTCCATATAACTTAAAATGTTAACTTTTAAGCCGTTGCATATAATCTCACCGTTCTTATCCTTAGCCCAGAACCCGTTAGTGAGAATATCGTTGTCGAGAGTGCTGTGCCCTTGAATATAACTACGTCCGCAATGGTGGTTGGTGAGGATAAGTCCTTGGTTGGAAACTAATTCTGCGGTACATCCCCCTCCAAAAATCATTACGGCATCTTTCATACACGCCTTGTTGACGCTGTAAATATCTTCGGCGGTGAGCTTGAACCCGTTTTTCTGCATATCGGCAATGCGCTGTTCGGCAAGTATGGGCAGCCACATACCGCCGTCGGCATACGCCACCGCATCCCACAACATCAATAATATAAACGAAACTAATCTCCGCATCTACTTTAATTATGAATTGTCAATTATGAATTATGAATTGTGAATTGTCAATTACTCACTGTGTCTGCCTTTGAGCACTGCCACCACGTCTTCAATCTTTTTGCCTTTGGCGCTGAGTAGCACGATGGTATGATAGAGAAGGTCGGCGGCTTCGTTCAAAAACAGCGAATCGTTGTTGTCTTTAGATTCGATTATGAGTTCCACAGCCTCTTCGCCCACTTTTTTGGCAATTTTGTTTACACCCTCGCGGAAAAGTTTTGTGGTGTAACTTCCTGCGGGACGTTCGGCGTTGCGCTTGTCGATAAATTTCTGTAAATAAGATAGAAAGCCGATATTGCTCTCCTCAAAGTCAAAGCACGAAGTGGTACCGCGGTGGCAAGTAGGACCATCGGGTTGTGCCTTAATCAATATGGTGTCGTTGTCGCAGTCGGTAAAAATTTCTTTTACATGAAGAAAATTACCCGAAGTTTCGCCCTTGGTCCACAGGCAGTTGCGGCTACGCGACCAGAATGTTACTTTTTTGGTTTCTTGAGTAATTTTAAAACTCTCCTCGTTCATATAGCCGAGCATCAACACCTGAAGTGTCTGATAATCTTGTATAATGGCGGGAACAAGACCGCCCTGTTTGTTAAAATCCAACATTTTAAATATTCTTATAATTATTACAAATGCAAAAATACAGAAAGTGTTGGAAAAATGCAACATATAATAAAAGGTGTGCAAAAATATTTTACACACCTTTTAATTATGGCTTATTGTTTATGGTTAATTGTTTGAAAACAACGGAGTTGAGAGGTATCTGTCGCCTGAGTCGGGGAGGAGTACAACGATATTTTTACCTTTGTTTTCGGGACGCTGTGCAAGTATCGTGGCTGCTTTGAGGGCTGCTCCCGACGAAATACCAACCAAAATACCTTCGCTTACTGCAAACTTACGGCCTTCGGCAAATGCGTCGTCGTTTTCGATGGCTATCACCTCGTCGTAGATTTTGGTGTTGAGCGTTTCGGGAACAAAACCTGCGCCAATACCTTGAATCTTGTGCGCTCCGGCTGTGCCTTTTGAAAGTACGGGCGATGTGGCCGGTTCTACTGCAACTACCTTAACATCAGCCTTTTTAGATTTCAAAAATTCACCAACGCCGGTGAGTGTTCCGCCAGTGCCAACGCCTGCTACAAAAATGTCAACCTTGCCGTCGGTTTGATCCCAAATTTCGGGTCCTGTGGTTTCGCGGTGGATTTTAGGGTTGGCGGGGTTAACAAACTGACCAAGAATTATAGAGCCTGCAATCTCTTTGTTGAGTTCCTCTGCCTTGGCGATAGCACCTTTCATGCCTTTTGCACCTTCGGTGAGTACAATTTCTGCACCGTATGCTTTCAACAAGTTTCTACGCTCAACGCTCATGGTGTCGGGAAGTGTGAGGATGGCTTTGTAACCTTTTGCTGCTGCCACTGCTGCCAAGCCTATACCTGTGTTGCCCGAAGTGGGTTCGATGATGGTGGCACCGGGTTTCAAAAGTCCTTTGTCTTCAGCATCCTTAATCATTGCAAGCGCAATACGGTCTTTTACCGAACCAGCGGGGTTGAGGTATTCAAGTTTTGCTAAGATGGTGGCGCCGTTGATTCCGGCTTTCTTAGAATAATTGTTGAGTTTGAGGAGCGGGGTGTTGCCGATCAACTCTAATGAACTTTCGATAATCTTACTCATTTTCTTTATGTTTTTTAAAGGTTCTTAATTCGTTTAATTATTACACTGCAAATATAGTTGCTATGGAATATTACGCCAAGAGAAATTAAAAATATGGTTATAATTTCTAAATTGCTATATTTTTGTAGATAATATTACCACAAAAACTATTGTCTTTATTGCAAAGTTAGAAAAAAGGTGTTAGATGGTGTTTGATTGAGGTTCATTTTTTTTATAAACTGCAAAACTGCATATTTTAATAAAACAAGATTCTCTATCCCTGCTTGTGGCAGTCAGGGATAAAGAATCCTTTGAAAACAAATCAATTATTTATGGCTTAGATAGCATCGAATGCCTGACTCAAATCGTCGATAATGTCGTCGATGTGCTCAACACCTATCGAAAGACGAATTGTGGTGGGCGTAATGTGCTGCTGAGCGAGTTCCTCGGGCGAAAGTTGCGAGTGTGTGGTTGTGTACGGATGTATCACAAGACTCTTAACGTCGGCAACGTTGGCAAGGAGCGAGAAAATTTTGAGATTGTCGATAAACTTCCAAGCATCGTCCTGAGTGCCTTTGATTTCAAAAGTGAAAATCGACGCACCGCCTTTGGGAAAATACTTTTTGTACAATGCGTTGTCTCTGTGTGTAGAGAGCGAGGGGTGGTGAACTGCGCTTACTTTGGGGTGTTTAGCAAGGAAGTCTACCACTTTGAGTGTATTCTCTACGTGACGCTCGATTCTAAGCGGCAGAGATTCAACACCTTGAAGCAATGTCCAAGCGTTAAAGGGGCTGATGGTAGCGCCGGTGTCGCGGAGAATAACCGCACGGATACGGGTTACAAAAGCGGCAGGACCAGCCACATCGGCAAAGATAGCGCCGTGGTATGAAGGATCGGGTTTTGCCAAAGTGGGATACTTGTCGGCGTTGGCTTTCCAGTTGAACGAGCCGCCGTCTACGATAACACCGCCGAGCGAAGCACCGTGACCACCGATAAATTTAGTTGCTGAATGAACCACAACGTCAGCACCGTGTTTCAAAGGCTGAATCAAGATAGGTGCAAAAGTGTTGTCAACGATAAACACAATATTGTGACGGTGAGCAATTTCAGAAATGCCTTCGATGTTGAGCACGTCAGAGTTGGGGTTGCCGAGAGTTTCGCCGTAAATCACCTTTGTATTAGGTTTGATGGCTGCCTCTACTGCTTTCAAATCAGAGAAGTCAACAATTGTGTATTGAATACCCTGAGTAGAAAGTGTGTGTGTAATAAGGTTGTAAGTGCCACCGTAGAGGTTGTCGGCTGCAACAATATGGTCACCGTTTTGAAGAATATTTTGCAAAGCGTAGGTGATGGCTGCTGCGCCCGATGCTACTGCCAAGCCTGCTGTACCGCCTTCGAGGGCTGCAACGCGCTCTTCAAAAACGCTCTGAGTGGTGTTGGTGAGACGTCCGTAAATGTTGCCTGCATCTCTAAGACCAAAACGGTCGGCTGCGTGTTTCGAGTTGTGGAAAACGTATGAAGTTGTCTGATAGATAGGAACTGCCCTTGAATCGGTTGTGGGGTCTGCTGTTTCTTGTCCTACGTGCAATGCTAATGTCTCTACATGTAATTTCTTTGTACTCATTTTCTTTATGTTTTTAATGGTTAATACTCGTTTTATTTTTACGATGCAAAGATAGGGGCATTTAGATACTTATTCCAAGTAAAAATATAATTATGGATTATATTTCTAATAATTGCATTTTTTATAGAGTATTAATTCCAAGAAAATGAGTTTTGCGCCAATAATGGAGAATATTTATTCGGCGACAGATTTATCATGTTTATCCAATCAACATGATAAGGTTGTCATGTCGATTTTTTTCAAAAAAATCGACATGAGAAAATCGCTGTCTGCAAAAAAAACGCTATCTTTGTGGCAGAATCATTATCTACAAAACGCTATGATAAAAGATGTTAACATACCTAACAACGATTTAAAGAGGCTTCCTCCTGATACCGACCTTGAAACACCGGAGATTTTCCGTGCTTGTATCAAGGCAAATAAGGCTCTCGCTGAATTGAAAGGTTGCTGCCTTCGTCTGCCAAATCCAGAACTACTCTTAAACACTGTGATATTGCAGGAGAGCAAATCTTCGAGCGAGATAGAGAACATTGTTACCACACAGGATGATTTGTACCGCGCCACTCTCGACGATGTTGGCAAAATCACCAATCCCGCAGCCAAAGAGGTCATTCTCTATCGAGAGGCAGTTTATAAGGGTGTGGAGTTGTTCAAAAATCAAGGCATCGTTACCATCAACACACTTATTAAAATAATGCAGACCCTTAGAGGTTCGCAAGAGGGTATCCGCAAGGTCTGCGGTGTTAAAATAGCTAATCCGTCAACCAAGACCGTGATATATACTCCACCCGAAACCGAAGTCATTGTGCGAGAAAAACTCTCTGATTTGGAGAAATTTATCAACGACGACAATACGCAATTGGATTCACTTGTCAAGATGGCTTTGATTCATTATCAGTTTGAAGCCATCCATCCGTTTACCGACGGCAACGGTCGCACAGGGCGTATTCTCAATATCATATACCTTATTAAAGAGGGTCTTTTGGATATGCCTGTGCTATATTTGAGCCATTATATAATAGCCAATAAATCACTCTATTATAAATTACTGAACAATGTTACTCTGCACGATAGTTGGGCAGAATGGGTGATTTATATGGTAAATGCTGTGGAGGAGACTGCCAAGTATACTCTGAAACAGATAGAGGAAATTTTGAAACTTAAAAACGAAACAGAATTGAGAGTTAAGGATGTTTTGCAGAATAATATCTATAAAGAACTCACCGACCTTCTGTTTGCTCACCCTTATATCAAAATCAAAGTGTTGGAAAACAAAGGCATAGCCAAACGACAGACTGTATCCATCTATTTGAAAAAACTATCAGCAGCCGGCATTCTCAATCCCGTAAAACTTTGGAAAGAAACATATTACGTTAACACTGCCCTATTTGATTTACTTTCAAAAGGCATCGAACTTAAAAACTAATCCATTTTATCATGTTTATCCAATCAACATGATAGGGTTGTCATGTCGATTTTTTTGAAAAAAATAAACATGATAAAATAAAAAAGCCGCCGATGACGATTTGCTATCGGCGGCGTTTTTATTAGATAAAAATGATAAATTATTGAATAATAATCTTCTGTGTTTCAATTCTCCGCCGAAAAATTCTCAATTCTCTATCTTAAAGTTCTAATTTAGTGCGCTTTGCGGTATTTGTGGATAAAGAATGCGCAGAGGGCAATCACAATAGCGGTGGCTGCGGCAATGGCTATCAATGTGGTGGCTGAGATGTCTTGGCAAGGACTGGGATCGACGATGTCTAATAGTGTCATATCTGTAAATGTTTATGGTTTATAATTATGCTACTTATTGTTGTTTAGAATTGCGATAGCGGACAATGAAGAATACACAGAGGGCTATTACAATTAATCCTACGGATAAAACAGCAATGAGCGTGGTGCTGTCGGTGAAAATTGCCTCGCAGGGCTTTACTTTGTCTAATAGTATCATATTATTGGTTTTTAAAGTTAGTAATTCTTTTCCGCAAATATAACTAATTATTTTAATGTGTGAAAAAATATACCGCAATATCTATCAGCAATCCTGTAAAAAAACTTACCGCATTGCACAATGCGCTGTAAATAAATGCCTTTTTAATATCTTTTACAAAAAAGTAGTACCCAATTGCCTCAATCACCACAATAGTCACTTCGGCAATGCCAATCGAAACCATATCTTTGGGTACGAACAGGTTGAGCGGCAGATTGGTGAGCGTGTTGATAATTACCGACGAAAGCAATACTTTTTTATTGTTTTCTTTTAGCAGCCTAAGTACAATAAACTCAATGATTATTGTGGCTACAAGTGGGTATATGTAGTTAAGAAATATCATATTTTAAATCAAACTTAATAAATATCCGGGCATTAGTGCAGCTGCCAAACTGCCAAACGCCAATCCTTCGCGACCGGGCAGTGTCTTGTTTGCCCAAAATAGTGTTATGGGCATAGTGCAGTTAATCAAAAACAATCCCGATAGTGCCAAAATTGGCGAATAATTCTTTAATATCATACATACCACAGCCGCCAAAGCAGTGATTATAAATGCTTTAACGTTTCCTGTGAGTTTGGCGATAAATCCTCCCGACATTTTGCCTGCCATTGCCAATCCGCCTGTAAGTAGCACTGTGAGGGTGTTTTTTTCGGTGTTGCCCGTTGAGAACAATTCGCCAAACAGCGACCTCAGCATTACAAAAAGTGCTAACAATGAGATGATTATAATCACCATCGAGGTCTTTTGTGTTTTGGAGTCGTCGGGGGTAGTGGCGATTGATTTTTCATCGTCGTTAAGTAGGTAAATAATTGACACACTTGCTATTAGTATTATAAATGTATAGAGCAATGCCCACGAGCAGAAGATGTATCCAATCGACAATCCAAACGCGCCAGTGGAGACAAACACGCCCAATGCGCGGATGTCGTTGCTTGTTTTCAGTGCGGTCTGTTTGCCGCCCCAAACGTGAAACAGCGAGTTGCCCACGCCCGCCGTCACTGCCGTAAGTGCGAACAGTGCTGTGCTTCCGCCACTTATCGACGCCATCGATGATGCCACCGTTGCCCCAAGCAGAAGAACTACGCTCTGCAGCAGCATCCAATGCTTTTTGTTGATTTTGTCGGCAATGATACCTGTAAACGGCTGAGTAGCAAACGCCAACAAGTTGTATGTCATAAAAATACTTATGATATTGCTGTGGTTTGCGCCGCCCGAAGCAAGGTAAAGCGAGCATAGGCAAAGTCCATCAACGAGAAAATGCAGCACTGAACAGAGCGAGGTGGATAGATTTCGATTCATAGTATAATGTGTTTCTATTGCAAAATTAGGATAAAAACGCCAAAAGGGCAGTTTTTTTAGGTATAAAATTAGATTTAATCGTAATAATGAGTAACTTTGCAACCAGAAATAGTTCAAATTTGATTCAAAGATGATAAACTTTACAATAGGTCCGGTTCAGACGGATTTGGAGACACAGAAAATTGGTTCGGAACAGATTCCATATTTTCGCACGCCAGAGTTTTCGGCAATTATGAAAGAAAACGAAAGCCTTATGTGTCAGATGTTTGACGCTCCCGAAAATTCACGAGTAGTGTTTATGACAGGTTCGGGCACAGCAAGTATGGAAGGCGGTGTTATGAATTTTTTCACCCAAAACGACAAGGTGTTGGTGGTAAATGGCGGCAGTTTCGGACATCGTTTGGTTGAATTGTGCCAAATTCACGAAATTCCGTTTACAGAAATCCATCTTGAATATGGTCAACCTTTGAAGCAAGATACTTTGATACAATTTGAAAATCAAGGATATACTGGAATGTTGCTGCAACTTTGCGAAACCTCTACCGGTATTCTTTACGATATGCAGATGGTGGGCGATTTTTGCAAGCGCAATGGCATTTTCTTATTTGTGGATGCTGTGAGCGGTTTCCTTGCCGACGCTTTTTCTATGAAGCAAATGCATGTAAACGCAGCTATTACAGGTTCGCAGAAGGCTCTTTCTCTGCCTCCGTCGATGAGTTTTACAGTTTTAGACACTGAGGCTCAAAAACGATGTGTTGACAACAAGGTTAAGAGTATGTATTTTAATTATGCAGATTATCTTCGCAATGGCGAGAGAGGTCAAACACCTTTTACTCCTGCCGTAGCCACACTATTGCAGCTCAACGACAAACTTAAGCGCATAGCTCAAAATGGTGGTGTTAAGTATATCAACGGAGTAATTAAGCAACGTGCCGAATATTTCAGAGCCAAAATCAAGCATCTTCCTTTTAAAATGTTCACCCCCGAAAACGACACATCAAACTGTGTTACAGCACTATTGCCATCAACATCAGGTGTGAGTGCATATCGTATTTTTGAAATTATAAAAGACGAATACGGCATTTGGGTATGTCCCAATGGTGGCGAACTTGCCGAGAAGGTGTTTCGCGTAGGTCATATCGGTAATATCACCGAAAAGGAAATTGATCTACTTATTGCGGCTTTTGATGATTTGTTGAAACGGAAATTAATCTGACTATGATAGCAGGAAAAACAGTGGTGTATACAAGCGGCACATTCGATATGCTGCACGCCAACCATATTAAGATGATAGAATATGCCCGCTCATTGGGCGACATTTTGATTGTAGGTGTTAATACCGACGAGTTAGTTGAGAGCTACAAGTCGCAGCCGATTATTCCATTTGAGGAACGCATCGCACTGATGAAAGCTTTGAAATATCCCGACATTGTGATTCCGCAACATTCGCTCGACCATACCGACAAGGTAAAGAAACTCAGCTTTGATGTTTTTGTGGTGGGCGATGATTGGGTAGGAAAGTATGATTATTTAAGAGAGCAAGGTGTCGACGTGGTGTATTTTCCTTATGGTGCAGGCGTTAGTAGCACCAATTTAAAACAGCGTATTTATGATAGTTATGAGAAAATGAAACAAAAGGCCGATAACCATTTTTCTAATGATGTGGATGTAAGGAATAAATAACAATTTGGGATGAATAATTACGATAGGAACAAAATTTTAAGAGACAAAAAAGAGTACAAATATAACATACGAGAATTCCAATTGCGTAGTGTATGCCTGTTGGAAACAATCGATAAGGTGTGTAAAGAGCACGGTATCAGATATTATATTATAGCTGGCACCCTACTTGGTGCGGTAAGACACAAGGGTTTTATCCCTTGGGATGATGATCAAGATATTGCCCTATTGCGAAAGGATTACGACCTTCTTATGGAGCACGCGTCAGAATGGTTACCAAAGCCGTTTGCTATAGTTAACCATCAAAACTGCCCTCATTATCCTAAATATTTTGCAAAATTAGAGGATACAAGCACCACAATTGTTGAAAGAGTTTATCTTGGATATGCTGGTGGTATTTATATGGATATTTTCCCGCTCGACGAAGTGCCAGACAGTGGTATTCGTAGATGGTTTCATTTTTATAAGTTCAACTTTACTCGCAAGATGCTCTATTTTGTATACCGCGACCCATACAAGCACGGCAAAGGTCTGAGTTCGTGGTGGACGCGCTGGGTGCAGAAGCATTTTTCTAAAGAACGTCTTCACAAATGGAGTCAAAAAGTTTTGCAAGAATACAACGGACACAAAAACTGCAACTATCTTATGACCCATGACGATGGTTTGAAGGCGTATAAAAAAGAGGTCTTTGGAGAGCCTACGCGATTAACTTTTGAAGGTGTGGAAGCCGATGCTCCTACAATTCCCGAAGGATTTCTTTCTGTTCTCTATGGTGATGATTATATGGAGCTTCCGCCTGAGAATAAACGCGTATCGCATTTTCACGACTATTGCGACCTTACCAAACCTTACGCTGATTTTGACATTAAGACTCTTATTTGATTGATATGAAGATTGTCCTATTTTGTGAAAACCGATATGCTGTAGATATTTTGCAGCCGCTGCAAACTGAAACCGACCGTCAAGGCGGACATGAGGTGCTGTGGTATGTGCACACTAAAAAAATCAACAATTTTCCGCTTGCCAACGTGGTTAAGTGGACTGATTCTATTCAGGCTGTATATGATTTCAAGCCCGAAGCTATCTTTGTGCCGGGTAATATTGTGCCTTATTATCTTCCGGGTGTTAAAATTCAAGTGTTTCACGGATATGCCGCCGAAAAAAAAGACCATTGGGTTATTCGCCGATATTTTGATACCTATTTCACACAAGGACCATATTTTACATCGCATTTTGAAATGTTGTCGAAAAAATATGGTGATTTTGAAGTGCGCGAAACCGGTTGGACAAAACAAGATTGGATCAAAGAACATTTGCATGATTTCGATAACGAAAAACAGGCACTTTTAGATAAATATGGCAAAAAGCGAATAGTGATTTACGCACCTACTTTTTCGCCTAAACTTACGTCGCTACCTTTTTTGCAAAAGCCATTGGAACAGCTTCTCGCTCAAGAATCCGATGTGCTATTGCTTATGAAGTTTCATCCCCTTACAGCTCAGCAATGGACCGACCAATACCGCGAATGGGCAAAAAACCGAAACGATGCCGTATATATCGAGGCTGGCGAAAATGTTACCAAGTATCAGATGATGAGCGATTTGATGATAAGCGACACATCTTCGGCTGTTTACGAGTTTTTGCTCTTAGACCGTCCCGTAATTACTCTCCGCACCATAGCTAAAGATATTTATTGGGAGAATATCACTGCAGAAAGCGACCTTTTGGCTGCCTATCACAAGGCTTTCAACAATACTGAAAGCATTGCCAAACGTCGCTGGATATTAGAAAACTACGATCCGCACCTCGACGGTAAATGCTGTGCAAGAATGTTGCAACAAGCCGCCGACTATATCAGCCGTCACGGCGTTCCCGCCAAACGCAAACTCAATCTTTGGCGTAAGTATACAAGTATCAAGACTTTTGGACGGATAAAGCGTTAACCGTTACTTGTGAAATAGGTTGTAAATCTTCATCTCCGTTTTGTAGTAGCTTCGCAAAAATAGGTAGTTGGCAAAATTTCGCAAGTCGTGCGACGATTTGCAAGGGTTGATAGTTACCGCCTGTTTGGGCGCGTCAGGATTAAGACGGTCGCATAGCGAGGCAATGTATTCAAACATATTGTATTTGTCGAGCACGAGGTCTTTGCATTGATAGAGATAATCTTGCGATTTTTCGTAAAGATTCTCTTTGATAGCGTTTTCGATAATCTCAATAGATTTTTCGGCATCCATAATGTCAATTGTACGGAAAGCCTCAGTGGGAAAATAGTCTGAGAAATTTTTGCATCCGTAGTATAGTGGAAATGTTCCGGCAAGAAAACAGTCGGAAATTTTTTCTGTCCAATAATATGGTTCTGAGCAGTTTTCAATGCAAATGTGGTATTTGTATTTGGATAGAATGTCCCATTTGTCGTCGAATCCGTTGAATCCACGTCCAAAAACATCTATTTGGTCGCCGAAGTGTGCTTTAAGTTTTTTTACGAATTTCAGTCGGTTGAGATGTCCTCGTGAAACAGCTAAATTGCTAGAAATCACCGACAAAAGTTTCTCTTTTTTGGGAAATTGACTACCTTTTAAATCGTTGTAAGTGAGCGAGAACGAATATTCTCCGTCAGTTTCTTTGTATCCGACGAACCACGGCAGTACAGGTTGGGCATAAACAACACCTTTGTGGTCGGTGGGATACTGGCTTGTAGATACTACTGCAAACTGTTTGAGATACTTGGCAGGATAGTTGAGTACCGAACGAGGCTCAGTGTTTAAAAAAATTACGTTTTCAGGTGCCACGTTGCAGGTTTCGGGTTTTCTTACACCCTTGCCTTGCACCACCCAAAAGTCGGGATTTTCTACCTCTTCGCCTATATAAAATTTGTATCGTCCGTTGAGAGATACGCAGCCGCCATCTTTCGACTGTCGGAAAAACAGTTTCCCTAATGCTGCACGGTATGGCGTGAATTTTATTTTGTACATCGTTTTCTTGCGCAATTATTGATATGCAAAAGTAATAGTTTTTTTGTTATTTCCATTTTTTTATCTACGTTTGTTACCAAATTAATCACATCACTATGATCAACTTCTCCGAAAAATACAACGAAGCCAAGCACTTTATCAATAAGGGTATTTGGAAAAAAGACACTACCATGCTTGGCAAGGTTAAACACTCTATGTATGAGGTGCTTAAAATCATTATCATTGCCGTTAAAGGTTTTACCGAAAACCGCTGTTCGGTAAATGCGTCGGCGTTGACTTTTTTTACCTTGCTTTCGATTGTGCCGGTGATAGCCTTGGCGTTTGCCATTTCTAAGGGCTTCGGATTAGACCATCTTTTAGAACGTGTTATCCAAAACGCCTTTGGAGCCACGTCTGAGGTGGGAGAGTACCTTATTCAGTTTTCTACCTCGATGCTCGACAATACTAAGGGCGGACTTATAGCAGGTATCGGCGTGGTAATGTTGCTTTACGCTGTGTTTAAATTGCTCAACAATATTGAGGAATCATTCAACTATCTGTGGGACATTCACGAATCGCGCTCCATCACCAGAAAAATTACCGACTATGTGGCTATAATGATTTTTACGCCCATATTGCTGTTAACAGGTGTGAGCGCAACAATCTTTGTTAAAACGCAACTTCAAAACCTTCTTTCGGGATACCTTACGCCGCTCTTTACTATTGTGCCATACGTACTTATGTGGATTACTTTTACCCTTCTCTATCTGATAATGCCCAACACCAAGGTGAAAATCAAGGCTGCTGTGGTGGCAGGCATAATTACGGGTACGGTTTTTCAGATTTGGCAATGGATTTATGTAACGTTTCAGGTGGGCGTTAGCAACTACGGTGCTATCTACGGAAGTTTTGCTGCCTTGCCGTTGTTTCTCACATGGTTGCAGACCTCTTGGATGATAGTGCTTGTGGGTTGCGAAATTGCATATTCGGTGCAGATTGTGAGCAAATATTCTATGGAACACGGAGTTGACGATGTAAGTCTGAAACTTGAAAAACGCATTGCCGTGCTTATTATGACCCGCATTGTGAAAAACTTTGCTGATGACAATCCTCCCAAAGATGCTGCTGAATGGGCAGATGAGTTGAAAATTTCGCAACGATTCTTTACTCATGTGGCGCAAAAATTAGTGGATGTTAACCTTTTAGCCGAGATCAAAACCGACCAACACGACAAACGAATTTTTATTCCCGCTATGGATATCAACACAATTTCGATGCACACCGTGTACGAAAAACTTGAAAACCGCGGCAATGATGAGGATTTTAACATCACCAATAATCCCGACCTTGAAAAAATTGACCGTGAATGTCGCCGCCTCAACGACATCACCGACAGGGAGATAGGAAAAATTATTCTAAAAGATTTTTAATAAAAATATGCATTATGAATTGTGAATTGTGAATTGTGAATTGTGAATTATGAATTATGAATTATGAATTATGAATTATGAATTATGAATTATGAATTATGAATTATGAATTGATAAAACTAACCTCCGCCACCCCGTTTGTTTACGGATTAGATTTTGGCGGAACAATTGACTTGAGTATCAATTATGGTGGAAACCCCTCTATAATAGGCTCTAACGGAGCCGGAAAAACCAAACTTGCTGAAATTATCTGTGGAAAAGTTGCCCTCAAAGGCGGTTCTATCCGCTACGGATTTATGCCCGACGGTGGCACATACGTAAAAGGGCGAGTTGTGAAAATGGGTTTTGAATCGGCATACACCATGGCTGATTACAACAATATGTATTATCAGCAGCGTTTTTCGGCGTGCGAAAACACGTTTGATGCCATAGAAAACAAGCCAATGCCCACCGTCAAAGACCATTTGGATGCTGTTGACGGTGCCGACAAGGATTATTGGATTAGCAAATTGAACCTTACTCCGCTGTTTCACAAAACACTTATAATGCTGTCGTCTGGCGAGTTGCGGCGTTTTCTTATTGCCTCGGTGCTTATTCGCAAGCCCGATTTAGTAATTTTCGACAATCCATTTATTGGTCTCGACGTGGACACCAAAGCACAACTAAATCAGTTGTTTAGCGATATTGCCGACCGTCAGCAGATGATATTTATTATTCCCGACATCAAGGAGATTCCCGAAATATCCAAGACGGTGATTCCTGTAAAGAATATGCAGGTTTTGCCAAAAATGAGTCGAGAAAATTTCCTTGCCGACAAGGATTTTCAAAAATCATTATATCCCGATGAGGATTTGGAGATTACCATTCCCACTAAGGAACATTCTGATTTAAAACCGTTTGATATTGCAGCGCAGTTAAACTCAGTTTCCATTGAGTATCCGTCGCGGACACTGTTTAAAAATCTTTCGTGGACAATACACCGTGGTGAAAAATGGGCTCTCACTGGTGGCAACGGAAGTGGCAAATCTACCCTTCTGAGCCTTATAACTGCCGACAATCCACGTGCTTACAATATGGATATCACACTTTTTGACCAAAAGCGCGGCACAGGAGAAAGCATTTGGGATATTAAAAAACGCATTGGCTACATCTCTGCCGAAATGCACCTCTATTTTCGTGAAAATCAGCCGTGTGTTAAGGTGGTGGCTTCGGGATTGTTTGATACTCAGGGTCTTTTCCGTGTTTGCCATCAAGAACAATTCGACAAGGCATTGGAGATAATGCGCACTTTTGGCATCGCCCATCTTGCCGAGCGTCCGTTTTTAAAAACATCCGACGGCGAACAACGTCTTGTGCTCCTTGCCCGTACATTGATTAAGAATCCCGATTTGCTTATTTTAGACGAGCCTCTGCACGGATTAGATGCCATAAACAAAAAACGCGCCCGCAACGTAATCGACTTTTATTGCCGTCAGCCGGGGCGCACTCTTATATATGTTACTCACAACTTTGATGAGATTCCGGGGAATATTACTGAGCGGTTTTCGCTGTAAACTTTTTAAATACTTCCCAAATCGCAATTCCTGCGCTGACACTTACATTCAGTGAGTGTTTTGTGCCAAATTGCGGAATTTCTACGCAAATGTCGCAGATGTCCATAATGCCATCGTCAACACCTTTTACTTCGTTGCCGAATACGAGAGCGGCTTTTGTGATTTGCACCGAGTCTAAATGGTCTATCATCACGCTCTGGTCGGCTTGTTCCACTGCTATAATAGTGTAGCCATGCGCTTTAAGGTCGTTGACGGCGGATATCGAATCTTTGGCGTATGTCCATTCTACCGACTGCTCTGCGCCGATGGCTGTTTTGCGGATTTCGTTGTTGGGCGGAGTGGCTGTAATGCCGCAGAGCACAATGCGTTCTATGCGGAATGCGTCGCACGTGCGGAAAACCGAACCCACGTTGAGTGCACTACGCACATTGTCGAGCACAACAGTAATGGGCGTTTTCTCTGCCTGCTTAAATTCCTCAACCGAAATCCTGTTCAGTTTTTCTAACGAGAGTTTTTCCATTAGTTGTTGAGGCACTTCTTAACAATGTCGGCAATCATTTTGCTTTCGGCTTTGCCTGCTAATTGAGCGTTGGCGGCTTTCATTACCTTGCCCATATCTTTAACCGAAGTTGCGCCTGTTTCGGCAACTATTTGTTTTACAATTGCTTCTACTTCTGCTTCCGAAAGTTGTTTTGGTAAGTAGCATTTTATAAAGTCCAATTGAGCGTTTTCTTCGTCAACGAGGTCTTGACGGCCTTGCTGCTGGTAAATGGCTATTGAGTCGTTGCGTTGCTTAACCATCTTCTGGATAAGTTTGAGCACGTCGGCGTCGGTAACTTCCGAGCCTTTACCCGATGTTTGCTCTTTGAGAATTTCGGCTTTGATAGCGCGAACTGCGGCGAGTTTTGCCTGATTTTTTTCTTTCATTGCGGACTTCATATCGTCCTGAATCTGTTCTGTAAGTGTCATGGTAAATCTTATTTTTTCTGTTTGCTTAAACGTTCGTATGTGGCGGCGTTTTTTTTGTCGTTGAGCCGTTTGTATATTCTTGATAAAATTTCAGCGTCGATGGGGCGCTTATAGAGATTGTATAATTTGAGGTACAGAGTTTTAGCGGTTTTAAACTCTTCAATCAGCGGTTTTGTTTTTTGCACCATGGTGCGATAAGCGGCGTTGGTCTTTTTTGCCTCGTATTCTTTGATGGCTGCCACGTATGCGTTTTCGGCGTGGTCGAAGGCTTTGCGGGCGGTGTAGTTAAGTCCCGTAAAGTTTGTAGGGTCGGCGTTGAACAGTCGCTGCGCCACCTGGTCGGCTTTGTCCTTTTGTCCGTTTTTGGTGAGGGCGGTGTGGTAGAGTTCCATCAGTTCTATTTCCGACGCCTCGGGGTCTTTGATCTGTTCGTATGCCTTTTGAGCCTTCTGGTATTCGTTCATCTGCATGTATCGTTTCAGCAGGCGGATGCTCACATATTGTATCTCGTCGCCGTTGCGGTACATCTGCTGATATTTTTCAAGGTTGTTGAGTTCTTTGCTGTGATTGTCGATCTTGTGATAGTACTTAATTTTCATTATAAGCGACAATTCATCATCGTAGCCCATGCATTCTGCCTTGTAGAGCAGGTCTACTCCGTCTTTTTCGCGTCCCGAATAGTAGAGCGACTTGCCCGCCGAGGCGTACACTTCGGCAGGTGCTGATATGTTTTTGGCTTCATACTTGGCAATTATATTCTCGTAAGCCGTGGCGGCTGAGTCGTATTGCTTTTCGTAAAAATATCGGCTTGCGGTCTGCTGTTCTTGTACAAGTTTTCTACCAGAGCCGCACGATACAGCCAACAATGCTACCGTTATTATATATATAAAGGTGTGGCTTTTCATAAATGATGTGTTCTTTTAATTATTTTTTCCGTTCCAAAGGTAATAATTTTTTTGTTGGCATTGCCATAACGGGCAGAAATCTTAAAAAACTTGTTAAAAGAGATTCGTTGATTTCTCTTCCATTATATATCCAGTGTCGTCGAGTAGGTTAGGGGTGTCTAATGCCGCCGCCACTGCTAAACGGTCGCAACGTTCGTTTTCGGGGGTCTCGTTGTGCCCCTTTATCCATACAAACCTTACTGTGTGCTGTTTGTATACTTCGAGAAATCTCAGCCAGAGGTCTTTGTTTTTCTTATCTTTGAATCCTTTTTTGAGCCAGCCGATAATCCATTTTTTCTCCACGCTGTCTACCACGTATTTTGAGTCGGAATATATTGTTACGTTCATTCCCGGCTTTTTGAGTGCTTCTAGACCTTTGATTACCGCCAAAAGTTCCATGCGGTTGTTGGTGGTGAGGCGGAATCCCTGCGAAATTTCTTTGCGGTATTGCCCGTAGAGTAGCACAGTGCCGTATCCTCCCGGACCTGGATTGCCTCTCGATGCTCCGTCGGTGTATATTGTTATGTCCATTGTACTGTTGTTGATGATTGCAACGCAAAGAAAAACATTTTTTTTGTTATAAAAAAACGGAGCGGTATTATCTGCCGCTCCGTTGTTACAACTATAATAAGGTGTGCTTATTTCAATTTAGCCACTGCCCATTGAGCATAGAGTTCGGGTTTGAAACCGAATTTTTCGTCCAAAACACCTGCGGGAGCAGAAGCGCCGAAGTGTGTAAGGCCGAATACGTCTTTCTTGAATCCGGGGATAATGGTGGCGAATACGCTCGGAAGTCCTGCGGTCATACCGAGAACTTTTGCCGACGATGGAATAACGCTCTCCATGTAAGCCTCACCCTGATTTTCAAACAAGCGAGGCGAGATTACAGATACTACGCGAACTTTTTTGCCGGTTTGTTCTGCAATTGCGGGAGCAGCGCCAACCAATGTGGCAACCTCTGAACCGTTTGCAACCAAAACTACGTCAGGATTGCCTTCGGCAGTTTGGCATACAACATAACCGCCTTTCTTGATTTGCTCGGCACGGTCGAGTTGCGATGCTGCTTTTCCTTGGGGCAGACACTCGATATTCTGACGAGAACCAATCATTACTGTGGGGCAGTCGAGGTTCTTGATAGCCATCTTGTAAGCGGCAATTGATTCGTAACCATCGGCAGGACGGAGAACGAGAGTCGACATCTTGCCATCGTGGTTGTCTACCTGTTCCATGAGGCGGATTTGTGCCTCCTGCTCGATAGGTTCGTGGGTAGGTCCGTCTTCGCCAACGCGGAACGAGTCGTGAGTGTAGAGGAAGATAGCGGGAGTCTTCATCAATGCTGCAACGCGGAGAACAGGTTTCTCGTAGTCGGAGAATACGAAGAATGTACCGCAAACGGTTCTTACGCCGCCGTGGAGACACATACCTGTGCAGAGTGCTGCCATTGTGAGTTCTGATACACCAGCCTGCAAGAATGAGCCTGAGAAGTCGCCAGGAACAAAAGATTTGGTCTTTTTGAGGAACTCGTCGGTTTTGTCGGAGTTAGAAAGGTCGGCAGAAGCCACAACGAGGTTTTCGATTTTGCCGTACATAGCGGCGAGGGTTTTGCCAAGTGCGCCACGTGTAGCTGTAGCCTTGTCGAAGTTGAGGTCTTTGAAATCGGGAAGTTCAAAGTCGTTTTTGTAGAATTTCTCGAGTTTCTTAGCCAATTCGGGATTAGCGGCAGCCCATTTAGCCTCTTCGGCTTTTTCGGCTTTTGCCTGCTCTGCTTTTTGAGCAAGTTTCTTGGCGTAGTATTCTTTAACTTCGGGGAAGATTTCAAACGGATTTTCGGGATTGCCGCCGAGGTGTGCGATAGTTTTTGCAAAGTCGCCACCCGATTTGCCAACAGGCTGACCGTGAGTAGAGCATTTGCCTTCAAACGAGTTGTTTTCTGCGTCAACGATACCCTTGCCCATCGAAGTTTGACCGATGATGAGGGTAGGACGATTTTTCTCGCTTTGAGCGTTGGTGAGAGCCTGACGGATAGCGGCGGGGTCGTTACCGTTGATTTTTACAACGTTCCATCCCCAAGTTTTGTATTTTGCGTAAGTGTCTTCGTCAGAAACGTCGGTGCATTTGGTTGAGAGTTGGATGCTGTTAGAATCGTAGAACATGATAAGGTTCTTCAATCCGAGGAAACCAGCAATACGGCCAGCGCCCTGCGAAATCTCTTCCTGAATACCGCCATCAGAGATGTAAACGTAGGTTTTGTGCTCCTGACGTTTGCCAAAACGTGCAGCGAGGAACTCCTGAGCGATGGCAGCACCAATACCGAGTGCGTGGCCTACGCCGAGGGGACCAGATGTGTTTTCAATGCCACGGTTGATGTCGCGTTCGGGGTGACCGGGTGTAACGCTGCCCCACTGACGGAAGTTTTTGATATCTTCCAACGAGAATTTGTTGCAGAGTGTGAGTATCGAATAAAGCATCGGCGACATGTGTCCGGGGTCGAGGAAGAAACGGTCGCGATTGTCCCAAGAAGGATCATTGGGGTCGAATTTCAAGAATTCAGAATAAAGGATGTGTACGAAATCTGCGCCACCCATAGCACCACCAGGGTGTCCAGAGTTGGCTTTCTCTACCATTGCGGCTGCGAGCATACGCACGTTGTCAGCGGCTTTGGCGTCTATTTGTTTTTGTTCCATTTGGTTGTTTTTTTATAATTTTAAAAAATGAATCTGTATTTTATTTCTATTTGTTTTCAATTTTTAATTAATAAGGTACTTTTTCAACACCTCGATAATTTGTTCCTGTTTAGCGGGTTTTTCGATAAAGCCATCGCAAAGTGAATTGGAGTAATTTCGTTTGTCAACTGCCGAAAAATAAGGCATTTGTGCTATGGCGATGGTTTCTGGCGACATTTTTTTGATGATTTTTAGCGCCTCGGTACCGTTCATCACAGGCAGTTTGAGGTTTGTGATTATTAAAGGAGTGGGGTTAAGCCTAAACATTTCAAATAGTTCTCTGCCGTCTTTGGCACGTCGAATTTTTAATCCGGTATGTTTGATGGCTTCGCTCAATAGTATGTACGAAACATCGTCATCATCGGCCACAATGATGGTTTTATTAGCAAAAATATTGTTGTCACCCATGGTGTTTTTAAGGGCATCGGCAGGAAGCGAAATGTAAAATTCTGTTCCTCTTCCGGGTGTGGAATCAATCCAAATCTGCCCTTGTAGAGTTTCAATAAATTCTTTAACCAATGCCAACCCTATAGTAGCGAATGCGTATCCTCGGGTGGAGGCTTTGTCGTTGTGTCCCAGCGGATTGAATAATATGTCTATTTTTTCAGGATTGATGCCTATGCCAGTGTCTTTGATGCAGAACACAAAACTGCCCTTGTCGTGAGAGGCACGCAACTCAATTGACCCCTCTTTGGTAAACTCAATAGCATTGTCGATGAGGTTTTCAATAATGCACGATAGCATAGTATGGTCGGTGAAGAATAGATTCTGGTTGCCGAGGCTATCTTTGAGCACAAGCTGGATGTTTTTGTGGTCAACAGTTGGTTTTCGGAGCGAGCAAATTTCATAAATCAGCGCCGACACATCCACATTGGTGGGATTAGGCTTAATAGGGTCTATCTTGTGAAGTGAAAACTGTATTATTTTGTCGAAACTGGTGCAAAGATATTGCGCATTGGTTTCAATTGCATTGGAGTATTCCTTGATTTTTTCTTCATTCATTCCTCCGCTGCCTATAATTCCAGCAAAGCCGTAAATCGATTGCAATGGAGTAAGCAGTTCTTGCCTGATGTCTTCGAGGAATGTTCTGCGGAGTTTTTTCTCCTCGTCGGTCATGTCGCTTTGGTTGCGATATTTAACCAACGTTTTTTCCATAATGGCGTTGAGGCTTCTGAGGTTTTCGTTTTCGGTTTCGAGATTTTGAGTCCGCTCCCTTATTTTTTCTTCGAGGTCGCGGTTGCAAGATAATAGCGAGTGGTGTAAGTTGCTGATGGTTAGGTGAGTTTTTACCCGCGCCATCAGTTCGTCGTTTTGTACGGGTTTGGTGATATAGTCAACGGCACCGCATTTAAAGGCTTTAACCTTGTCGAAAGAGCTGTTGAGAGCCGACAAAAAAATCACAGGAATATCTTTTGTCTTGTTGTCGGCTTTGAGTTGGGCACAAATGGCGTACCCATCTACATCTGGCATCATAATGTCCAAAAGTATCAGGTCTGGTCTGATTTCAACCGCAAGCCTCAACGCTTCAACGCCGTTGCCACAGCCTACGGCGGAGTAACCATGTTCTTCGAGAAGCTGTTTGATAAACTCCGTTATCGACTCTGCATCGTCTACTATAAGGACTGTTTGTCTCTCGCTAATACTCATATTGTTGGTTTACAGTGTTTTGTGCTGATGTCTAATGTCGTTAATTTAGATTACAAATATTATTATTTTCAGCAAAATAAACAACTTTTTTTCAAATTGTCGCAAAAAAAAGATTTTTATTTTAAATGTTGGAAATTCTACTTACCTTTGCTGTTAGAAAAATTATGCATTTTTGTCAAGCTAACAACACTTAATAATAACATACCATGGAAGAAACACCTGAAAAACCCACTGTGGATACACAAGACGATAGCCGTTCGCAATGGCTGATACTTTTAAGACAACTGGCTATATTGGCGGCGGTAGTGGTACTTGTGGTAGTATTGATATTTGTGGCGCTACGCGTTTATACCCGTCATGGTCAGAATGTAAGCGTTCCAGAACTTCGCCGGCTTTCTCTTGCCGAGGTTCAAAAAATTTGCGATGAACGCGGTTTGAAATACGAAATCAGCGACTCGGTTTATAGTTCAAATGCAGCTCCTGGAACGGTTATCGACCAGACTCCGCCCGCTACTTTTAAGGTAAAAAAAGAGCGTACTATATTCCTCACTATCAAGGCATATTCGGCAGAACAAGTGTCAATGCCGCGACTTATCGACCTATCTATCAAGTCGGCACAAGCACAATTGGCAACTGTTGGATTGGGAGTAGGCAAGATCACCTATAAGCCTGATATTGCCCGCGATGCCGTTATTGAGCAAAAGTTCAATGGTAAGGATATTCCTGCTGGAACACGTCTCGCCAAGGGTTCGCTTATCGACCTCGTGCTTGGCAAGGGCGAAGAAGACGGCAACACAAAAACCATGGTACCCGACCTTAAAAGCTACTCGCTATATACCGCTGGACTTGTGGCTGCACAAAATTCGCTCAATATTGGTGCTAAAATTGGCGATGGTACTATTAAAACACAATCTGACTCGCTATCTGCCGTTATTTACAAACAGTCGCCTGCCAAAGGTCGTATGGTGCAACCTGGTTCCGAAATAGACGTGTGGATTACCACCGACCAGAGCAAACTCAATGGAGGCGAATCTGATAGCGACGATTCCGACAACTCTTCACCTTCGCAATCCGACGAGGATAGCTTAGATGATTTTTAAGATTTAACACTATGCCATTTAAGCATAAAATACTAACAACTGCATTATCAGTGTTTTGCGCAACATTATCGGTTGCGCAAGATTCTGACACACTTGCCTTGCCGTTTTTTGATGATTTTTCGTACAACGGCACCGAACCTGATAATAGTTTATGGCAAAACAACGGCGTAACGCTCTCAAACACATTGCCTAACCGTCCGCCGAGCATTGGCGTTGCCGTGTTCGACGCTTTGAATATCGACGGCGAGTTTTACCCTTCGCAATATGGCACTAAGTATGCCAGTGGTGATACGCTAACGTCGAAACCCATCGACCTTTATTATCCAGGTGATAATACTATTTTCCTGTCGTTTTTTTACCAGCCAGGCGGTTTTGGCGACGCTCCTGAAAACGAAGACGAGTTGATGCTCGATTTCTATTCGCCCGAAGACGACGAATGGACCAACGTACTTACAATTCCTGGTGCCGCTTGCCATACTTTCAAACAAGCTGTGGTGCCTATTAATCAAAAAGCGTATCTTCAAAAGGGCTTCCGTTTTAGGTTTAGAAACTATTTTAGCCTCGGATCTCCAAAACAAGCCGACTTGGTAACAAACTGTGATTTTTGGCTTGTGGATTATATCAAATTAGACAAGTTGCGCTCGGCTATCGATACTGTTTATCAGGATGTTGCACTTACTAATTGTCCTGAGATAAAGTTTAACCAATACATGACAATTCCGTGGAAGCATTACTCCAAAGCTGTCGACAAAGTTAAATTGTCGTATTCGGTTTATTATCGCAACAACGACAACCAGCCGCGTATGCTTGATTCTATCAATCTAATTCTCAAGAATAAAGATTGTAATGATACTTTGATGCTCGGTTCGTACAACTTGCCATCGTATTGGGATTTTTCGGAGACAAAACAGTTTCCTTACAAATTCAAGTCAGATGCCGAAAAGGTTGAATATCAAATAGGTTTACGATTAGTGAGTGATGTGTCGCAGCACGATTTTGCACAAAACAACACCTATTTCGACACTAAGACACTTGACGATTATTATGCCTACGACGATGGTTCTGCCGAGGCTGGATATGGCATACAAGGCGAGGGTTCTACGGGAAGTATGGTGGCTGTAAAGTTTGCTCCACTTATTAAAGATAATATCAAGGGAGTGTACATCTACTTTAATCCCACATTCAACGATGCGCAGGCTGACTTTTTCCATCTGAAAATCTGGAACTGCGAACATGGTCTTCCCGCACAGGAACTCTACTCTGCCGACAACTTATCGTTGCCCAAAAACGAGTGCGGAAGTTTCGTTTTTTTTCCATTGCAAAAGTCTGTATCAGTGTCTGATACATTCTTTATCGGTTGGCAAAAAACTCAAAACGAGATACTTAATGTAGGTTTTGATAAAAGCACTACTGGTGTTGCCGTAAATTATTACAACATCAACGGACAATGGAAACTTTCGGACTCAAAGGGACAGATAATGATTCGTCCTGCCTTTGGCGGACTATCTACAGCAAATGACGATTTAATTGTTGATATTCAGCAGAATAACTCTCTTTGTATTTCGCCTAATCCTGCCAAAGACCGTATTTGGATTTCGGGATTAGATACCGATATCGACGACACATTATATATAGTGAGCGTAACGGGCAAAACCGTTAAAACTCTTTCATCTTCCGCCAACAACTCTTACGACATTTCAGACCTCGCCGATGGTGTTTACTTTATAAAAATCGGCAACCTTTCAGCCAAATTTATAAAAATCAGATAGCAATGACCGACGATGCAATTGATACCGAAGAGTTCGACGACGACGATATAGAAATAGAAACTAACGACGAAACACCCGCCGCGCTTGCCGAGCACTACCGCTTTGAAGCCGACAAGGGGCAAGAGCTTGTGCGAATCGACAAGTTTCTCGACAACCGTATAGCAGGAGTTTCACGAAATAAAATTCAGGAGGCCGCCAAGGCGGGATGCATCTGCGCTAACGGCAATGTGGTGAAGCAAAACTACCGTGTGCATCCTTACGATGTTATCACTGTGAATTTGCCTGGCGAACATGTTGATTTTAAGGTTGAGCCTGAGGATATCCCTCTTGATATTGTTTATGAGGACGAAACTCTAATTGTAATCAACAAACCTGCTGGAATGGTGGTTCACCCCGCCCACGGTAACTATACCGGCACTTTGGTAAATGCCCTTGCCTATCATTTTGGCGGCAATAGCAACTTTGCCTCCGACGATATCCGCCCCGGATTAGTGCACCGTATCGACAAAAACACTTCGGGACTGCTTGTGATTGCCAAAACCGAACAGGCAAAGGCTCATCTTGCCAAACAGTTTTTTAACCATACAGTAAACCGCCGCTATCAGGCACTTGTGTGGGGTGATTTCGACCACGAATACGGCACTATCGAGGGCAACATCGGACGCAATCCTCGCGACCGCAAGAGCATGTGCGTTTTCGACCCTGAAACAGGTATAGGCAAACCCGCAATCACTCATTATAAAGTTTTGGAGCGTTTTGGATACGTTACACTTATTGAATGTAAGTTGGAGACTGGCCGCACTCACCAGATACGCGTCCACATGAAAACCAAGAGCCATCCGCTCTTCAACGACGATGTGTACGGTGGCAACAAAATACTCCGTGGAACCACCTTTACCAAATACAAACGGTTTGTAGAAAACTGTTTTTCGCTTTTGCCATCGCAGGCACTGCACGCCAAGACATTGGAGTTTGTGCATCCAGCCACAGGAAAGGTGATGAGTTTTGATTCTCCTCTACCCCAGGGGTTTGCCGACCTTTTGGACAAATGGCGAACATACACCAAGGCAGGCAGAACATTTGCCGATGCCGACTGAACCAGTCTAATCGGTATATTTTTTGTTATTTTATAGTTTTAGAATAATTTTTAACTAAGAGATTACGTTAAAGAATAGAATGTGAGTCAACTTTGAATATTATAAAACTGGTAATTATATGCGCAACAAAACATTACTAATCATATTATTTGCACTTGTGGCCGTCAATTGTCAGGCGCAGAAACACTCTGCTCAGAAACCAATTTTCGGCATTAGCATGGGCGCCAACTTTTCCAACCTTGTGGGCACCGACAAAATAGACGACAGTAAACCGAGGATAGGAATGTGTCCTGGAATCAACGTTGATATTCCCCTTGTTTACGACGCTTTTTTAGAGATTGGCGCTTATTATTCTCAACAAGGAGTTACTATCAAAACCGATGAAATGGCCAAAGGTATGGCTCGCGAAAAGGTAAAAATTGCCAAAAACGTTGATTATCTGCAAATTCCGTTGTTTTGGAAACAGTCGTTCGGAGATATTTACACTAAAATTGGTCCGTTTGCGTCTATGGCATTGCAGGCAAGTTCAGATTGGAGAAAAGACTCAATAGCCCGCGATACAATGTCGAGAAGCAGAGGATCGTACAATAGTTTTATCAATAAACTCCGCAAATATGATGTGGGTGCGGCTTTTGCAATAGGTTATCAGACATCTATTTCGCGCAGTCTCGACCTCTATTTTGATGCAAGTTACAAAATAGGTTTCTTCTCTGTGGAAGAAAAAACCGACAATCAGAAAAAAATTCTTCGCAATCAGGTGTTTGTTGTTTCGGTGGGCGTATATTTTCAGAAAAATAGACATTCAAAAACCTACCGGCGGCGGTAACACCCTTGTATCATGAAACTTATTGCCAAATTTTTAGCGGTATTAGGCATTGCGGTAACGCTCGCCTCTGTTTATGTACCTGCTCGTGCGCAGGTTTTCGGCATGAAGGGCGGTGTCACTATTGGCTCTATCACCACCAAGGAGGTGGATTCTGTAAAGCCTATGCTCAACTATTACTATGAGGCTTATTACGGCTACCGTTTTGCACGTTATAAATATTGGACAATAGGCGTGGGCTATTTTGGTACAGGTGCTACTTTTTGTGGACGCGATGAGGCCAATCCGTTTAACTACAAGGCAAAGGTCAGGTTTAACAATCTTGTTGTGCCATTAAAACTCAAAATCTCTGCCGAGGGACGTCACAAACCGCGCCCGTATTTCTTTGTTGGTGCAATGCCTTGCATAGTGTACAATTACGACGAGGAACTTTCTTTTTCGATGAGGGAGTCGGGATTGAGCGTGCCCGAGAACTTAAATACCGATTACATTTTTAATTGGACACCCCGACGCATCAATCTTTACGCTCTGTGCGGTGGCGGCTGTTACTACCGTCATTTTACGTGCGATTTTATGCTAACAATCAATACGTTGCGTGATTACAAAGAAATTGAAGCCCCGATATCATACAACAAGAGTTTTATCGTAACCATCGGCTATCAGATTTCGCGCGACAGAGCCAAGGTTTGGTAGTAATCAATTTTTTATCATCTCCTTCACCGCCAATGCGATAGCTCCGCTGTCGATTCCGCATACCTTATATAAATCTTCGGGCGAACCGTGCTCTATAAACCTGTCGGGTATGCCCAGACGCTTGATTTTTAGATTGTAGAAATGGTCGCAGGCATATTCGCAGATGGCAGATCCAAATCCGCCTTGCAGCACGTTGTCTTCTACGGTGATAATGCGTTTATATTTAGCAAAAATGCTGTCTAACAGTGCGGTGTCTAACGGTTTGATAAAGCGCATATCAAAGTGTGCTGGATAAATCTTGTCGGAGTGGAGCTGTTGAAGAGCAAGCTCAACTTCGTGACCTATTGTGCCAATGGATATTATAGCAATATCCTCACCGTCGGATATTTGACGCCCTTTGCCCACCTCAATCTCTTCAAAAGTTTTTTCCCAATCGGGATTAAAGCCGTTGCCCCTCGGATAGCGTATCGAAAAAGGACCTTTGCCGCCTAATTGTGCGGTGTAGAGCATATTGCGAAGGTCAATCTCGTCCATAGGAGCGGAGCAGGTTAGGTTAGGAATATGGCGGAGATACGAAATGTCGAACGCTCCTTGGTGGGTGGCTCCGTCGGCTCCCACAAGCCCCGCGCGGTCGAGGCAGAGAATCACAGGCAGACGAGGCAGACACACATCGTGGATAATCTGGTCGTAAGCACGTTGCATAAACGACGAGTAGATATTGCAGTAGGGTACAAGCCCTTGCGCTGCCATTCCTGCCGAAAATGTTACAGCATGTTCTTCGGCAATGCCCACATCGTACACACGGTCGGGAAATTTGTCGGACATAATGTTGAGCGAGCAACCTGTGGGCATTGCGGGCGTTACGCCCACAATCTTGCTGTTTTGGGTGGCAAGTTCGGTAACTGTTTTACCAAAAACATCTTGATATTTAGGACCTTGTGGCTTTGCTGATGAGTTTTTTACAGTTTTGCCGGTGTCGATGTCGAATGCGGTGCTGGTGGCGTGCCATTTGGTCTGGTTTTCCTCGGCAAACTTGTAGCCTTTGCCTTTTATGGTATTGATATGAAGGAGCTTAGGACCAGGAATATTTTTAAGGTCTGCCAAAAGTTGCGCAAGGTGCACCACATCGTGTCCGTCAACAGGGCCGAAATATCTGAGACCCAAACCCTCAAAAAGATTGCTACGCTTCATCACCACGTATTTTATGCCGTTTTCTACCTTGGCAATAAACTGGCGTGCGCTTGGCACAAGGCGGTTGAATTTGCCGAGAGCATTCCACACGTCGTTTTTTACACGGTTGTAGGTTTTAGAGGTGGTAATGTCCAAAAGATAATCGTTGAGAGCGCCACGGTTTGGGTCGATAGCCATATGGTTGTCGTTGAGGATAACCAGCAGATTGTTTTTTTGAATGCCTGCATTGTTGAGAGCCTCAAAAGCCATTCCGCCAGTCATAGCGCCGTCGCCGATAACAGCAATCACGTGCTGATTGTGTCTGCCAAGTTTTTCGGAAGCCACAGCCAAGCCGAGTGCCGAGGAAATTGATGTGGAGGCGTGACCCACTGTAAAAGCGTCGTACTCGCTCTCGTCGCGGTTTGGAAACGGACTCATACCGTGAAAACTGCGGAGGGTAGAAAAAATGTTTTTTCTGCCAGTAAGAATCTTGTGCGGATAAGCCTGATGACCCACGTCGAACACAATCTGGTCGTAGGGCGTATTGTAGATATAATGCAGAGCCACAGTGAGTTCCACCACACCGAGACCCGCGGCAAAATGTCCCGGGTGCTGCGAAAGCGTGTCGATAATAAACCTGCGCACATCGTCGCAAAGAGCCGGCAACTTGTCGATTGTCAGCTTCTTAACATCCGATGGATAATTGATTCCGTCGAGAATAGGATATTTGCCGGTTTCTGAGTTTGTAATCTGCATTATTTTTAAAAATTTTGCAAATATAGTATTTTTTTGTGTTTTATACTTTTAAACTCAAAATGTTAACATTTTTTGCATATTTTTGAGGAAATGCAGATATTATTTACCTCGTCACTTCAAATTTTATTCTTCTGATGCTTTTTGGGGTTTTAACTTCGAGGATGTATAAACCTTGCTGGAGGTTTTGGTTGATGGAATGCTCGTAGTTTTGCAAACCTACAAGTTTTTCGCGCAGCACGTACTTGTAGCTGCTGATGCTGTATATTGTCAGCACGGCATCCTTGGCGCAGTCGAGGTCGAGAAACAGTGTGAAGTTGCCGTTGTTTGGGTTGGGGCCTATGCGGCAGTCGAGAATCTCGTCAGAATCATAAAAGTCGGGGATATACTCCTCTTCGGGACGGTTTAGATTGCTTATGTTCAGATTTTTTGTTACAGTGGAAATGCATCCTTTGTAGTAGCCTGTAAGCTTGATTTTGTAAGTGGAAAGCTTGTCGAGTGCGTTGGTGCTGATAGTGAGCGTGGTGGAATCTTTAGGAAAATCTCCTATGAGGTTTTCAGAAAACGACCATTTGAGCGAGTCGAGCTCGTGGCTCGAGGTCTCCACGATTTTGGCGTGGTCGTCGTTGTAAATGTCCGACGGCAGCAGGAAGTTCATTTTTAATGATTCTTTGCTTTGCACAATGGTAATGGTGTCTTCAGCAAAACAATCGTCGTAGCGGATGGTTTTAAGATAGTATTCGCCTTCGGGCGAGGAGTTGTTGAGTGTGAGGATGTTTTTGGCATCCAAAGTCTTGCCTTCGGGATTTTTCCAAATATAATCGTAGAAATCGCCGGCATCGATTTCAAGTTCGGAATCTTGACAGATGCTGTAATCGTGGGCGATGAAGTTGTTTTCTACTTTGGTAGGCTCGGAGATTTTAGTATCTCTTTCAATAATGCAATTGTTGGAGTCTGCCACGGTGATATGATAATCTGCGGCAATGAGTTTTGTGATGTTGCGCGAAACAATAGAATCGTTTAACCAATATGTATAAGGCTTTACACCGCCATCCGGAGAAACAATAATAGAGCCGTCGTTGTAGCCAAAACACGAGGCATCATTTGCTTCGATTTTTTTGAAAATTAATTGGTTAGGTTGTTTGATTTCATATTCAGAATTCACAGAGCACACGCCATCAGAAAGTTTTAAAGAGTAAGTTCCTATAGGCAAATTATCAATAAAATTTTGGGTGGAATTAGTGTTCCAAAGATATGAAATAGGTCTGTTAGGGTCGGCATATTTTAGGCTTAGGATTTGAATTTTGCCGGTGGCATCACCGTGGCATGCCACATCGGTGATTTCATACTTATCAACGCCTAAAGTGTCAGGCATTGTTACATGAGTTTCGTTGGTAGTAAAACTGCGGGCTTTTTTGCCGCCGTGGATAGAATCTTCTGTTGAAATATTTGCATCATAAAATGCTAATTTGTAAGAAAACTCTTTTTGATTATTATTAGGAATTACAATAGTATCACCTTGATGTATTTCTGTTTCGAAAGTGCTATTGTCTATAGCATATTTATAACCATTAGACAACCCTCCTGATATGCTATCGATTTTAACCTTGTGCGTGTCGTAAAAGCACGAATCAGGAATCGTGATAACATCCACGTGAATGGGCGGATAGGCTTTGAGACTGGCTTTGAGGCTATCTTTGATGGTAATAATAGTGGGAATTGATAAGGTATCTTTTGGTACAATTGTGATGCTGTCTAAATCGGGATAGCAGGTGATGTAGTATGGGGTAGCAAATAGAGGAATGGTTGAATCTGTTGGTGCATGTTCTTTATAGTATGTAAGATTGTCTTCTATAGTTTTATTGCCCGGTTTGCATTTAAACGTATGATTAGAATTTGTTGGATATGATTCAGTTATGGTGATAGAATCTTTGAGAGAGTTGTTGTTTACATTATATATTTTGAGATTAATAGCTTGGGTAGTATCTTCGCTGTGCCAATGTGTGAATTCCTTTCTTGTTGTATCAAGATAATTGTATTCGATTTCAGGTACGTATGCATCAAGATTTACTTGACAGTAAGTGTCGGTTGTATCACTAATCTGTAATTGATATTGACCTGTGGGAATGAATTGAGGTTTGTTGTTATCATCTATAGCTTTGTAATTTTTACTTACAGTTTTACCTTCAAAAACAAAATTACATTTTTTGTTTAGTCCTTTTTCATCATCTGGTATTACTAATTTATTATCTTTGATATATGGCTTTTCATACGAAATGTTTTTTTTGATTCCATTAAAATTAGTTTTACCTACAACATCTCCTACTTTTAATATATCTTCATAGTCCGAGTCGCAAAGAATATATATATCAAAAGGGGTGTAATATCCGATTATATCAGTTATTTCTTTTGCTGACACAGAAAAAGATGTTTCTCCTTTGGCTAATTTAATATTTAAGTTATATTTTTTCCCCTGATTAGCTGTTGTTGCTAAATAAACAGATGAGTTAAACGGTAATTCAAAGTTATATCTGCAATTAAGTCTTGTTTCTGGACATATAGAATGCTCAATATCTTTTATAGTGGCATATTCACATTCACATCTAAATTGTTCGTAAGTGACCTTTACTGAATACCGACTAATAACATACCCATCACGCTTATTCCAACCATATCCAAAATCATCATAAAAAAGACTACCAGCTTCGCCTTTGTCAAAATCTTGTTCCCAAGTATTTGGACCAATTTCATGCTTCGACTTTTTAACTTTTACATAACAACGATATTTTAATGTTTTTGGCTCATTATTAACATAAAAAATAGAATCTGGTATCTCGACCAATGCACGTTTTTCTTGATACACTATTTCATCACCATTAGTTAAAATAATGGTATGTCGCAAATAAGTATCATCATCTAATTTTTCTGAGGGGGTATATAAATCCCACCCTCGTCCCGGTTTATGAACAATTACTTTGTAAAACTGCGCATAATTAGTCAAGCATCCCAATAATAAAAAAGATAGTAGTATTAGTTTTTTCATAATGATATGTATTTAAACCATCCAAAACTATTATTATAGTTTTGGATGGTTATTATGTTAGTTAGATGATTTATTTAAGTTTAGTTACAGGGCGTACACTAACACCATCCCAATAATCGTATTTATACTCATTGCCATTAGCTGACCAAATAAAACGAGAGCAAGTATTATAATTCTGTTGTTTGTCATACCAAAGTGACATTTTAGTAAAATAACCCTTATTCTCTAATTTAGTAACACCACAATGAATGTAATTATTGCTTGCGGAAAAATCTGCAAAAGCGGGTAAAATAATATAATTGCCATTAATTTTACTTGTTAGCTTTTTAGAATTAAGAGTTTTTCCTTCTTCGATAAGAACATAATCATAGTCTTCTACAGTGCAATTATCAAACAATTCTTTCCATTCGTCTGTAGTTGGTATTCGCCATAATTTCCCCCAATTAACAGAGGCAGCATCTTCCATATACATTAAAGTATAGGATCTTTTGTTCTGTATGTTATTTTTATCAAGGCGTTGGTCATTAATTATAATTGCATTTTGATATGTGTCAGTTGTAAGGACGAAATTAAAATCATCTACTCTAAGTGTCCAATTCTCGTATGTATATTCGGTTTTAGGTGAAGTTTCGCCAAAGGCAAACAAAGCACCTTCTTTGGCTTCGCAAGTGGTGCCGACATTGGTTTTTGCCCAAAGAGTTCCGCTTGGTAGACCTAAATCTACATATTCGTGGTCGTTGAGAGTTTCAAAATCGGCGTACAAGTCAACACTGCTTGGGCTTACATATTTTAAACCTTTAGGCAGAAAAGTTCCCGTACCATCGGCTTTGGTATTCCAGCCTGCAAAATAATACCCATCTTGATATGATAAATTATCACCGTTGGCTAATATTATGGTATCCGACAGGCTATACATGGTATATCTGCCATTGCTTTTGGGTACATCAATTGTAATGGGGGGTGGTACTTCACCGGTTGCACCGTTGGCGTGGTAGGTAATGGTAATATTGCGGTATTCCCATACTAAATATAGTGTATCCTGTTTTATAGCATAATTCTTAGGTTGGTATTTAAATTCATAATATTGATTTTCCAGTTTTTTACATGATAGTTTTTCAAAACTACCATCTGAATTTTTATGAGCTAATCCCGAGCAAACCCACTCTGGTCTGATAGGAATTTTATATGTTTTACCTGCAATCATGGTCATATCTTCTGGGAGAGTGCCTTTAGTAGCACCATTGGCATCAAAGTGCACTTGAAAATAATCTTCGGGCGAAGGTTCGTCCTCCTCTTTATTACATCCCGTAAACCACACAGCCGCTGCCATAGCGGCGAAGAAAAATAGCTTTTTTTTCATTTTGTAATATTTTTAGTTAATGATATAGTTTTATTTTTTGACAAATGTATCTATTGTGAATCAAAATTCCAAATTTTTTTAAAAAAATAATCGTTTTTTTTTTTTTGTTTATATTTAAATGTATATTTGCCGCCAAAACTAACAAGAATGACTAACAAAGGCTATCTACTACTACTAATGCTATGCCTATGCGGCAACATGCCGTTGCTGGCGCAAAACAATTTGAATATCATAAGCAAGACTACGGGAAACACTATCGAACTACGATGGGCTCCCACTAATCTTGATGCTTGGCGATATGGCAATGATTTTGGCTATAAGCTTGAGCGTATCACCATTTTTAGAGACGGCAAACAGCTGATTCCCGTTGAAACTGTGGTGCTATCCACTGCTCTGCGTATCAAATCTCTTTCGGAATGGGAAAAGCACGCAGACGAAAAATATTTTTCCATAGCCGGAGAGTGTATTTTTGGCGAACATTATTCAGCCCTTGCCACCTCGCCGGTGAGTATCTACAAGCACTATCAGCAGGAGCAAAACAAGTTCGGTTTTTCGCTCTATTGTGCCGATATGAATAAGGAGGTGGCAGATTATATGGGCTTGTATTTTGCCGACAAAACCGCCAAGCCCGGCGAGAGTTACTCGTATCGCCTCACTTTTGCCTCGCCCGACAGCGCACACTGCGACACTGCGCGTACTTTTGGCGCTTTAAACAACCATCCTGTGGATATTATCCCCGCAAAACCGGATGCATTTTTCGACAACAACGGCGTGATGGTAACTTGGAAAAACAATCATAGCAATCATTTTGTGGGCTATTATGTGGAACGGAGTTTCGACAACAAAACCTTTGCGAGGCTAAGCGAGGATCCCATTGCTGTAATTCAATCGTCGCTACAAAACAATTATTATACCGACACTACCGTAACGAATGTAAGCAAGGTGTATTACCGCATAGTGGGTGTGGATTCGTTTTCCGACGAAAGCAAACCTTCGGAATCTACGGCTATTTTAAATTCAAAACCCATATCTCAATATGCCGAAATATCATCTGCCCAATCGGTGGATAATGGCGTGGAAATCAATTGGCGGTTTAACCTCGAAACCGAAACCGGCTCTGTTGACGGATTTAAGATTTACCGTGCACATAGTGCCGAAACTATAAGCCACTGCTTAGCCACCATTACCGACGTTGATCAGCGGAGCTACATTGATCCTCATCCCTTGCCCGACAATTATTATTATGTGTCGGTGTTTAATAGTAGCGAAGAAAAATACAATCCCTATCCATATTATTGCCTCATTATCGACAGCATTCCACCTATAAAACCGTTGGCACCGCAGGGTGTATGCGATAGCTTGGGTAGGGTAACACTTTCGTGGCGCAATCCCGACCCCGACGATGTGGCAGGGTTTAGGCTATTGCGCAAAAATTCTGAGGGTGAAATGTTTTTGATGCATGTGCCCTATATGCTCACCGACACCTTTTATATAGATACCATCTCTCTTAAAACCCTGTCGCCTAATGTGTATTATGCACTTATAAGTGTGGATGCTCGTGGCAATCAAAGCGATTTGTCGCCCACACTTGCCGTTGCACGCTACGATACTATTGCTCCGCAGCCGTCGATGATATCCGATATTCAATTAAACAAAAACAATGTGGTGGTATCGTGGAATAGGTCGGTTTCGCGCGATGTAAAATCCTATTTGCTGCTAAGGCGGCTATCCACTGCGGAGAGTTTCGACACTTTAGCTGTGGTGGCAGCTGATGTTTTGTTGTATGAGGATAAAACGGCAGAACCCGGCTTGGAATATTATTATCAAGTGATTACCCGCGACGGATATGGCAATTTTGCAGCAAGCAAACTCAAGGCTATGGAAATTCCCACACCACCAGAACCAGAATGGAAATTGCAAAACACCAAATCGCTAAATAGCATCACCCTCAAATGGAGCAATAAGCACGCCACCAAGCAGGTGGACAAAATATTAATTTACCGAAAAACCGACGACAAACCATTGCATTACTACACAATGGTGAAAAACACCGACACCTTTGAGGACAAAAATTTGGTGATGGGCAAACACTACGCATACCGAATACGCGTGGTGTATACCGATGCCACCGAAACACAATTGAGCAACGAAGTAGAATCCGAGATGTAACACACTGATGAATATGAGATTAAAAACAACATTCGGAATTATACTTTTTGCTTTGGGGGCTAATAGTGCGTATGCGCAAAATATTGAATCTATAATAAAATCTGATCCTATAAAAATGAGCGGCAATATATCCATGAACACCACCAGCGAATTGATAGAAGATACCACTCTTGCCACCGACAGGTTTTATTATTATCTTTCCGGCGGAATAAATACGCAATTGTTTGGTTTTGTGAATGTTCCGTTTACATTTTCGTATACCAACAATGTGCTCACCAAAAATTTAGCGTTGCCCTACAATAGATTTTCCATTGCCCCAAATTACAAAAAACTTACAGTGTATTTGGGATACAACTCTATGAGTTTTGGCAAATACACCCTTTCGGGACACGACTATCTTGGCACTGGTGCACTCTACGAAGGTGAAGTGTGGCATATAGAGGGTTTTTGTGGCAGAATGCGCAAGGCAGTGCAGCCCGATACGTTGAATGTGGAGCCGTCGTACAAGCGTTTTGGCGGGGGAATAAAGATTGGCTACCAATGCGAATTCTACACAGTGGGTTTTGATGTGATTAAGGTAAAAGACGATTTTAATTCGATAAGTTTTGATGGCTACGAGTCGCAATTTATTTCACCAAAGGATAATATTGCAGCATCGTTGCGGCTAAAAACCACATTGTGGAAAAAACTCTCACTTTCGGGCGAATATGGAGTGAGTATGCTAAATAAGTATGTAGCACAAGACACCACTACCAATAGAGCCTCCGACGTGCTAATAGAAACCGACGGCGAAGATGTTTGTTTTCAAGCGTTTGATGTGGTATTGAATTATAGTTTAGGCGAACACTCTCTTGGATTTGGATATAGCAGAATACCACCCAATTACGAGAGTTTGGGCGGTTATTATTTTGCCGAAGACGAAGAAACGTATACAGTAAATTTTTCTTCGTTATTGTTTAATCATATATCAGTGTCGGGCGACGTGGGTCTCCGTCACGACAATCTCGACAATCAGAAACTTGCCACCGACAATAGCGTAGCCGTAAACCTCGCAGCCAGCGGCAACATCACACAAAAACTCAATTTCAATGTGTCGTACAACAATAATCAGCAATATCTCAACCTTCGCAATAAGTATGACGAGCTGATGCAGACCACCGAATTTGAAAATCTCGACACCACAGAATATTCAAGGCTCAACAACACCACCAATGTAGGGTTGAATTATATGATAAGCAACAGCGAAACAGTAAGCAACAGCATCTCGGCAAGCTTTATGTACCAGACCACGTCAGACCATCAACGCTACGACACCACCACAGCCAATTCAAAAATTTACAATGGCAATATTGGCTACAATCTATCGCTTATACCGCAAAAGATGACTGCAAGCATAACATTCGGCTACAACCGCACCGAAATGCAGCATCAGAACACAGATATGTACACCACAAGCGTGAGCGTAAACAAAACCCTCTTTGGTCAGGTGTCGGGGTCGCTGTCGGGCACATACGCCTACACCAAGGTAGACAGCGTGAAATCGAACGTAGTAAACGGGCGTATGTCGCTGTCGTACACATTGAAACAAAGCCACAACTTCAGCCTTTCGCTCAACTATATCAACAATTCGCAGGCTCGGGGCAACCGCAACAGGCTGACAATGAATTTGGGTTACACCTACAGCTTTGACATCATTAACCGCGAAAAACATAGAAAAGACGATGAAGAACAAAACTAACACCAGAATCTACACCTTAATAGCCATCGTTTTTTTGCTGCTGACAAGCGCAAATGCGTGGGCGCAAAACAATAACGAAACGCAAGTGAACTCGATAGTAGACGACGCCCGGGCAATAGCCCGAGAGTCGCAAGACGCCACCAAAGAGGTGCCCGCCGAGCGCCGCCTTGCCAATGCCATAGAAACAGCCCGCAAGGTGAAAGAGATGGCCAACTATATCGACAAAATAAAAAACCTTGCCAAAAACACACAGATACCATTGCCTATAGGCATCAAAAGCAATTTAAACGACTATGAGATAGTGGTGCAGCAGCTTTCGCACGAGAGCGACTCGGTAGCCAAAGCCTATATGACGCTGGTGATACCAGTAGATTCTGCCACCACCATAGGATTTGAAACCTACATATCGCTGTCGGGAAGCTGCGGACCTCAAATGCCTGGCAGGCTCAAGCTCATACGCCCTGTGGAGATGGCGTTTGGCGATAAATTTAAAATCACTTTCAACAATGGGTCGTATGCCGAGTTCGACTGCGACGGCATCACCCAGTTTCATATGGACGTTACTCTGGAGTTTGTTGCCAATTCAATCAAGTTTTACGACGAGAATATGAATCCCTTGCAAAAGCCGAAATTCAACACTAAGCTTACATTCAACGATTTTTCGGATTTTGTGTTCGATATCAACGCCAAACTCGCCTTTGAATTTCCTGAATTGCAAGACTTTCTATTTTATATTGAAGATATAACCGTAGATTTCAGCGAGTTTACCACGCCTAAGACCGCGGCTTTTCCTCCCGGATATTTCGGCAGCGACGACGACCGCAATCTGTGGCGCGGCTTAGCTGTAAAAAAAGCGCAAGTATATCTTCCGCCTGCGTTAAAAACCGACCAGACATCCATATCCGACCCGTCGAAAGTGCAAGTGAAGAAAGTTAAAAACGAGGACAGAACCTCTATAGTGTGTAGCAATCTTGTAATCGACCGCCACGGCATCACTGTTGACGCCTCGGTAGAACAATTGTGTCGCGATTGCAAAGTAGAACCTGCCAAATGGGATCTCAAGGTGTCGTCGATAGGATTATCTATTGTAAAAAACAAGATAAAAGGAGCAGGATTTTCTGGAATTTTAAATATTCCTCCCTTTGGCGAATATTCTAAATTGGGATACTCCGCCGAATACAATATAGCTGAAAAAGCGTTTGATTTTAAATGCGATATCACCGGCAACCATAGTTTTGATGTTTTTGGTGCCACATTAAACCTCAACGAACACTCTTATATAGAAATAGCATTAAAAAACGGCGGATTTTATCCTACCATTAGCGCCTCGGGCACAATAAAGATAGATGCACCATTGTCGGAGGATGGAATGAGATTACAATTGCCCGAAATTGCATTTGAAGGAATGAAAATACGTCGCGAAAAACCTGTATTTGACCCGGGTGTATGGGATTTTTCGGCTCTTGCCGATTTGGCTATGCCAAAAATTGCGGGTTTTGAATTTGCATTATCAAACATATCACAAAAAGACGAGTCGATAAGTTTTGATGCAATGGTATCGCTCAACGGCAAAATCACCGGCGAAGGCTCGTTTGAAGTGGTGGGCGATTTTGATAAATACAAGATTAAGCATGTGAATGTGTCGAAAATTGCCGTGGAATATCGTCAACCATTTTTTGGAATTAGAGGCGAAGTGCAGATAAAGCGTGGCGACGAAATCTACGGCAACGGTTTTAGAGGTAAAGTAGACCTTTCGCTTATGGACGATTGGAAATTCGAAGCCGTAACAGTGTTTGGCAAAAAAGACCAGTTTAAATATTTTCTTGTGGATGTGTATGGCGAAAAAAAATCGGGTCTCTTTACCATTCCGCCATGTATCACAGTGCAAGGTCTTGGTGGTGGTGTGTATCATCGTATGAATCAAACTGTAGAAAACAACGATTTTGGTAAAGCTCTCTCTGGAATCTGCTATGTGCCAGATAAGAAAGTAGGATTCGGATTCCTTGCCTCGGCCCGCTTTTTTGTAGGTCAAGAAAACGCCGTAAACGCCAAGACATCATTCGACATACAGTTCAACGAGCATTGGGGATTGAATTATTTTCAAATTAACGGCGATTTGGCTTTTATGAATATGCCTGAGAATCTCAACAAATTTAAAGAAGGTGTATTAGCAAAAGTGAAGGATATTCAAAGCAAAGATGGAATTGGCAAGCTTCATCTCAATACCCCCGACGATTTAAAAATACCCGAAAAAACTAATGGCAGTGTGCTTTCTGCATCAATATTGATGAAATTCGACGCCACCAACAAAACCTTTTTTGCCGATTTAAAAACCTATCTCAATGCCGGATTTATAGAAGGCACAGGACCTAACAAGCTTATGGTAGAAGCCAAAGCCCTTTTTGGAACCAAAGACTGGTATATACACATGGGTTCGCCCGATAAGCCTTGCGGTATAAGAGTATTGAAACTAATGGAAACCAACAGCTATTTTATGCTTGGCAACCAAATACCTCCATTGCCCAATCCTCCCGCCGAAGTGTGGGGCACTATGGATCAAGCAAAACGTGATAAATATTTATCTGCAATTAATGATGATAAACTTTCAAGCCTATCTACAGGGCAAGGTGTGGCATTTGGATTAAATTTTAAAGCAGGAGCATCAATAAATCCTGTGCCCTTTTATGCCGATTTTAATGTGGGTGCAGGTATAGAACTTTTGCTCGAACACTACAAAAACGCGCACTGCAAAGGCCGCACTGGCGAGATAGGCATCAAAGGCTGGTACGCAAAGGCGCAGATGTGGGCGTATCTCAACGCTGCCGTGGGCTTGAAGGTAAAAGTGTTTAGAAAAGAGCGCAAATTTAGCATTGCCGAACTGCATGCCGGCGCTGTGATGACTGGTATGGGTCCCAATCCGTTTTATTTTGTAGGTAATCTCAATGCCTCGTACAGTCTGCTCGGAGGTTTGGTAAAGGGTGATTGCTCTCTCGACTTAGAAATTGGCACACCTTGCGAATTGCGCTCCGGCAACGACCTCTTGGGTGAAAGCATATTGTCGGCTCTCACTCCTTCCGACGGCGACTCTGACGTAAATGTGTTTGCATCGCCACAAGCCGTGCTCAATATTCCTGTAGATCATGCATTTGAAATGCTTGATGAAAACGATCGCCTGCAGAAATATATAATCCAAATTGCAGAATACACCGTTACCGATATTACCGACGGCAAACCGATTGATGGCAAAAGAGTGGTGGCAAGCGACGGGCTCACTGTGGTGTACAATCCTACCGAACCATTCGACACCCAACATCAATATAAGGTGTATATCAAAGTGCTATTTAAACAAAAAAGTGGCAACACATGGCTACCTGTAAAAGGCGACGACGGAGCAGATTATTTCGAGGATATGACAGCTACCTTTAAATCCGGCGAACGCCCAACTACAATTGATTCAAAGCATATTATATGTTCGTATCCCGAAAATATGATGTACAACTATTACAAAAACCAATGCACCGAAGGATATATCTGCTTGATGTACAATTATCAATATCTATTTAGAGAAAAAGCTCACGATGGATTTAAGCAAAAAATTGTTGTTACCAATAAAAAAGGATATTCCAAAGAGATAGATTTTGCCACTAAATTTTCGTCGGAAGTGCCCGGCGAAGTGTTTGAAATTACATTCAACCTCAAAGATCTTGAGCTGGAAAACAACACCGTGTATCAACTTGAGCTGATGAATATTCCGCTTACCACTGTTAAAAGCATCGACCAAAACGTGGAAAAAACATACACCAAAGTGGAAAGCAACAATCCCAACGAAAATATCGAAGTAAGGCACACCTCTGCCACCGGTACACTCAATCAGTTGGAAACCAAAACTATATGCACATTGCATTTTAGAACAAGCCGTTTCAACAAATTTTCCGAAAAAATCAAAAGCATGGACATTATCAACGGCGATGCTGTAGACGTGGGCGAAGACTCGTGGCGTCATTCGCTTTCGGTTAATATCACATCAAACGACTTTTTCGACGGTATAGAATGGAGAGGTACTGCCAAAATTAAACCGTTGATATCATTCAATATCGACTTAGAAAATACCAAATGGTATACCGGATCGATATACAAGCAATACTACTCGAGATTCCACCTCAGCGACGGACAGCAAAACAGAATATACAACTTTCCGCCAACCGATGCCATTCAAATCAACAACAATCGCGAGTGTAATCACAACTTTTTCCGACTCGAAAATTCTGAAATTGAAACAGGGCGCCCATCGGGATTATTCCCTGAAGGCTCTATACACTACTGCGCTCTGTATCAATTCGACGACGACATCCGCGAAACACGCATTAATTTGCTCCATAGGTGCGAACAAAATCTCCCGATGACCCCCTTAGAAAATAGCATCGTGAAATACGAAAAAGCACTGTCGTTCTCTTCCGGCAAATATCCATACAAAATTATATATAGTTTGCCCGGCAAAAACACCGTTTTGGAGAGTGTTGACGCCAATTTTATCTACAAAGAATGAACTAACTTTTATACAAAAACCCTATGACTAAACATCTTACCATACTGCTGATAATTATCTTTGCCGCTGCAGGCCTCCGCGCCCAAACCAAAGTATACCCCATACAAGTAACCATAAGCGGCAGCAGCGACATCTCGCCCGAGCTATCCGAGCTCTACGGCATCAAGTCTACCCTCATGTTCACCTTCCAGTGCCTCGACCGCAAAGAAACCAACCTTCCCGTGGCGGTAAAAGTGCGACTTTACCCCGCATCAGGATACGGCAAAGCAATAGAAAATACTCTGCAAACAGGCCGTAAAACCTTCGACATGGGATTTGGACAAACCATTATAGAACAGAAAGGCGACCTTGAAAAATATTTTCTCAACGAATATTCCAATCTTTCGCAGGCAGGCTATTATCAGAACGGACAATTAGCCGAAGGCAACTACATATTGCAAGTGGTGTGCTACGATGCACGCACCATATCGCGTCAAATATCCAACGTGGCAAAAATCTACCTCCACATCGACCAATTCAACTACCCCACACTACTATTCCCACGCAACAATACCGACCTTGAACAATACACCACCAAACCCACAATATCATTTCAGTGGACCTACTACGGCAAAACCGACCCAAAAATCCGCTACCGTTTTGAACTCTGGGAAGTAATAAACCCCACCACCATAGAAACCTACGTAAAGCAGACCAAACCCATTTTTACCGAAGAAGACCTATTTGTTACCCAAAAAAGCTATATGCCCGAACTCCTCAACCTTAAAATCGGACAAAAATATTGTTGGCGTGTAACAGCCTACGACCCTGACCACAAACTCCCCTTCAAGCGCGGAGGCGAGAGCGACGTATATCAGTTTCAGTACCTCAACCCACCCGTGCCGGTAACCGGGCTTGCCAACAAAGTCACCGGCAAACAGATAAAGTACACCTGGAACGCCGACCGCAACCACACCAAATACTACGTGGAGTATTACGACTACAAGCGCGACACCACCATATCGTCGTCGCAGCAGGACAACACCGTCACCCTCACCGCTCCCGAATACGACTACCGCATCAAGTTCCGCGTAAGGGCTGAGAGCTACGGCGACCCCTCCCGCGTGTCGGAATACACCCCTTGGAGCGAAGCCTATGTTCAGCCCGAGAAAAAAATCGACTTTGAGTGCGGCAAGCAGTTCCCCGACCGCGAGATAGCCAATCAAGAACTCAAAACCACCTTTTTTGAAGGCGAGATAGTAGAATCGAAAAACGGCGACAGCCGCTACGAAATAATCAAAGCCTACGCCAGACCCGACGGAAGCCTTGAAGGAAAATTTTACGCCATAATGGATTGCTGGAGCGGAGCCAAGATACTCTGCGATTTCTGGGACACCAAAATCAACACCGACAACATCATCCTCACCACCCGCTACCGTAGCGAAGACATCCCCGGCTTTGTAGCCGACCCCGAGGAGATAAAGAAATACGCGCACGAATTAGTCAACAACGCTCATATGGCTGCCACCGATAACAAAATCCGCGACACAATTTTGATTAATCAAAAATTTGACTACCTTTACGCCGAAAACGGAAGGCTCAAGGCGGTGGTGGTAGATAAAAACGGCGAGCCACAAGTAACCGACGTCACCCCCGACAAGCCGTACAGCCAGAGCCTTATCACCGACGGCCAGGGCGACACGTTAGTAGTATCCAAAAAAGGACAAGTAATGGGCGTAAAGGAATACAAATTCGCAGGCGACGACCGCCACCTCCTCAACGAGTACCACCGACAGCTGGACTCGCTAGGGGAGTGGCAGATAAATTTCACGCCCGACACAAAACACCAGACCTACGCCTTCGACCACATCGGCAGCGGCGACCACGGAATTTTTGCCACCGACGAGTACTACCCCAGGTCAGGCGACTACGACTTCCGCTATAAAAGTGTGGAGTGTGGAAAATCCGACAAGGTAAAAGTAGAATTTGGCTCATACCCCCAAGCCGACAGCGTAATTTTCAAAGATAAATACGGAGTAACACTAAAATTATCCAAAGGAAACATCCTAAATTTCACAGGCACAAGCCAAGCCGATACAAATTACATCTACGCCTACCGTGGAGACAAAAAGATAGGCAAATTGATGCTGAACGTTTACAAGCGAAAGCCGATAAAAGTATGTTTGGTAATGGTAAACGGCGCGCATCATAAAGAAAGTTTCAAAGAAATAAAAGAGTCCCTAGACAAAGTATTTCTACCCGCAGTAGTAGAGTTTGAAATCCTTTCCGACGAAATTGAAATACCTAATTTAACATCCTTTTCTCACGGCGGCAGCGGCGTTTTAACCGTCTATAACGACAACCAGAAGAGAGTGTTACAAGCCTACGAAAAGGAAAAAAAGATGACTGACGGAGTCTTCTATCTTTTCTTCATCGACAACGTCACCGACAAGAAAGACGGTAGCGGCACCCCCGTCTCCGGCTATATGCCGCGTGGCTATAACGCCGGTTTCATATACGATGGCGGCTCACCCCACACCATCGCCCACGAACTTGGACACGGCATTGCAGGCTTAGAGCACGTGTTTGAAAATTCAAACAACTCTGGCAAAACCGCCAACCTTATGGATTACGCCAACGGCGAAGAACTCTGGCATTTTCAATGGGATCAAATACAAGATCCGAGTAGGGTTTGGATGAAGTGGAATAAGGCGGAAGAAGAGGGAGAGAGTATTCGTTATGACTCTTTACTTGCTGAATTAGACACTGCCAATGCGACTTTTAAGTATCGTCCAAACTTCGCATTGGTGGCCGACGGTCGTCTCGCTTGTTTCGCACCATCTGGGTTGCCGATAGTGCTACCTAAAGGCATCAAAGAATTATCATTTTTAAGCATATTTGAATATGTCCCACAAGGTGCATTGACGAGTTTTACAACAGAAGACGGCACTTATGTCGCAGTGTATGGTAAGAAGAACGACATTTGGTGTTTCAATGGATACGCTAAGGTCGTAGGCACTAATCCTAATGATGTGAAATCATATATTCAATACAACGGCAATGTTCCCGTATTTTACGAAGAAGAAATATCCAAACAACTTGACAAAACTGACCACATCACCCTTGGATTTAACACCCTTTGTGGAGTAAATATAATTCAAACCACACTTGATGCCCTGTCGGAATCAGAAAGAACTCAGATCAAACAGGCAACTAAATACTGTGCTAAGGGAATATGTGCTAAGCGTTTGCCCGATTGGTTGAATAAACTACCCACAACCGAGTTCAAGGTAAAAGACCCAACAAACTGCCTTAAAACCCAAGCAGCAATTGATTTTTATAAAGCACAAATAGAAGCGTTGTCACTATCTCTCAGTGGAGGCAACGATATCAAAAAAGAAGCAGTAATAACACGTATCGCTCTCAAAATTGAGGAAATAGCCTCAAGCAACTCTGAAATGAACAAACTTTTCGACAATTATCAAAACCAAACCGAGCAAGCATTTGGTAGCCCTATCCTATGGGACAGTGAACAAAAATTGCTTGTCTTGGAAGAGTTCCTCAACAACCTGTTCGATGTTCAGAAACTTAACGAAACATTGCTCAAATGTGATAATGTCAATTTGTTAAATGGTCTCCTTAGATGTTTAACCGATGACAGACACCTATTATTGCCTGCGAGAAAACATATCCTTACCTTATTGGGCAACTCTCCTATTTATATAAATCCATTAGACATTGCATCGCCAAGTCAGACCAGTTATATCGTTCAAATGGAGTTGTATAAAGAGAATATGAAGACCATTGCTGACGATCATATTGTTAAGCAAGTATTTAAGTCTGTTTCAGTAGAGGAATACAAACCATTATTAGACCATTTAGCATCAGATAATCTTTTATGTAAAATTCAAAGTCATTTATCATCTTCAGTATTTGCATATTTTGCCTCTACGCTATTCGAATATTGGGTCAAAGAATATAATAGAGATATTGTGCAATCTTGGTTTCAATATTTTCAAGGTATGAATCCTGATAATGGTTTGCTCGAATCAGGCACATATCCTTATACATTCGTTTGGCACCGTTCGTTGTTTCAGCCAAGCACCAACATCGCTTACAGCAGTTATTGGCAAGAAGGTAAAGTAAAAATAGACCAGTACGAAGGCTTTAAATTATTTGCTTCTCATACAAGTATAGAACGCTTGGTAGACCCATACAAAACCGTTATTATAGTATTCGAAACCGTGCCGTCGTTTTTGGCAGGGCAAATAGAATCAGGACAGACTGTTGCTATGCCTGCATTCTTTTTTAATTGGATCGCCACCACACAAGATGAGCAGGATTTTAGAAACGGCATTACAATTGCCACTACCCTTTTAACCCTTGGCCTATCTGTGAAAGATTTGATAGGAACAGGCGCAAATCTGATTAAAGTCGGAGCGTCAAGAACAACTATTTGGGCACTGACTAAGAGTACTATCAGTTTTGGTTGTAATGCCTATAGTACTATTATATTATCGGAAGATTGTGTGACTTGGTTGAACAAGAATTTTGAAAAAGGCAACAAAATTATTGATTATTTTACGTTATTGTGGGGTGCTGTGGAACTAATAATCCCATCGAATATTCAGTATAAAGAATTTGAACAAATACATAAAAATCTTCTTGAAACAACACAAAAGATTACAAAAAAAACGAATCTTTCTCGGGATTTAAAAAATGTGTTAACAAATTTTATTAATAAGACTAAGAATTTAGATTTTAAGAATTTAGATTTAAAACAATTAGACGAATATGTTAATGAATTAAAATCATTGAATACATATTTGAAAGAATATAGGGCTACTTTGACTCAATTGGAGTCACTATCAAAAAATGCGAACTTTGATGTGGACATTAAAGCATCCATTGATAATGATTTTTTAAATAAATTATTTGATTACGAGGCTAAATTAGAGGCAATCCATTTGTCAGAAGAAATCAAGCAAATGTACTCGCAATTACATTATGAATATACACAACTTTATAATAGAGTCACCTCGAAAGAAGAGGAAGGTTATTATGAAGAATTAAGTAATATTATTAACCAAATTAAAATAGATTTTAAAATAGAAAATGAAGAAAAGTGAAAATTTGGCTATAGCAATTGTAGGATTTATAGGATTTATTTTTTGGATTTGTATTACTCCATTGTTTTTTTGTCAAATGGATTATATTAATGGTAGAGTATCAGATATCAAAAAAACAAAGTATCCTTGGTTTAAGATTGATGGTTCAGATTATAAATATGAATCCCTTGATCGACAAAATGATTCTATTATCCGTCAAATGCATTGCGGTGATACTGTTGAAGTTTGGTTTTACAGACAAACAATTCGAGGAACTGGACAGGTTGCACATTTTATTGGAGGACCTTATGAATATTTAGTTACTCAGTTAAAAATAAATGGAGAGATGAAAATAGAGTATTCTTCTATGCTTTCTTATTGGATATTTTCTTTGTTTTTATTATTTGTCTCAGTTTTTAACGCAATCAGGTTTATACAGAAAACGAAGAATAAAGAGAAAAAAGATAAGGTAAAGAAAAGAGCCACTTGAATTATTAATACCGCCCCCTCAAACTAACTCAACACACATAACAATATAAACCAATGTTATCAACCCTTTTATTGGATATCAATAAAACCTTGACAAACAGCATATTGTACCAAGCCATCAATACCCCTTCCAAAAGCGGGTGTCCATCGGTATTGCCATTATGGCAAGGATAGTTTCTGTGGCAGAAACCACACATTAATTTGTATTCGTTACATTCGCTAAATTATAATTCAACTTGTTGATTTATAATTTCTTTGTTAAATAGAAGTATTTGTTTTATTCGTTTAATTCGGTGTTAAAGAAAAAATTCATTTGAATTCGTTTCCATTCGCTTCAATTTTTGTTTAAAAGAAAAAAGCCCCCGCCGCCCGGCTGTGTCGCGTAAAAAAAATAACCATTCGTGTTTTGTAATCTCAGAAACAATCGCTATATTTGCAGAAAACAAACTGACAAACACAACGCGATATGACCGGAACACTATTACGAACCCCATCACCAGCAAGCGCACCGTACGTTAATATGTTGAAAACAGAAAGCGATGCGGTGAAGTTGGAGGTTGCGACTTTTTTGTTAGCATTAGTAACAGAAAAGACCAACCAAGAGAAACCTGTGTCAAAACCTCAGACACTAAGCAAAGCGGAGCGCAAACGCAAATTGATGGCTCTGTCAGGCTGTTGGGCCGACGACCCAGAAGATGCCGCTCGAATGGAAGCCGCCATTAAGGAGTGCCGCGAGCACGATGTCTTACGCGAAGTAAATATGGATTGAGGATATGGAAAAATACATACTCGATACCAACACGTGGATAGAGCATTTCCACCGGCGACCAGAAATACGTAAACGTATAAAAGAATTAGATCCTGACCAACTTTACGTGTCGGAAGTTACATTGGCAGAAATGACATTTGGAGCGTTGAACAGCAAAGATTACGAACGCCATATCAAAGAACCGCAGGAACTTCGTGAATCAGTAACAGTTCTTGGCATAGGTCAGGTATGTGATGAGTACGCCGAAATACGTTGTGCATTGAGGAAAAAGAAAAAATCTCTCGATAAAGAAATCGGCAATTTCGATATTCTGATAGGAGCCACAGCCCTTCATTACGGGCTCACGGTTGTAACCGACAACATAAAGCATTTTGAGCCAATGCCAGGCGTTAAAGTTGAAAATTGGATACAGCGTTCGTGAAATCCTCATACTCCCTATCTATGGGCAAATCAGAATTTGTCGCCTCTGGCAACCACGGCATCTTCGCCACCGACCAATACTATCCAAAATCAGGCAATTACGATTTCCGCTATAAATCGGTAGAAAGTGGTAAAACCGACCGTGTAGTAGTAGACTTTGGCTCATACCCCCAAGCCGACAGCCTCCAAACCGCCGCCAACCGTGCCCTTGTAGGCTCATCCTTCGCCTTTCTCTTTCACGAAGGCATCTACTCCAAAGAACAGGTCTTTGAAGAAATACCACAAGCAAAAGAGTATTATCTCAAATATTGCAAAGAAACGGATAGTGCTACTAATATAATTTCTGATACAACAAATACACCTTAATAGAAATAAAACTCATCCACTAACAACCCTACAAACTAACAACTTGTAGTATCACTTACATACCGCAATATAAACCAAATGTTTTCAGCCCCTTTATTGGATATCAATAAACGCTTGACAAACAATATATTGTACCAAGCCATCAATACCCCTTCCAAAAGCGGGTGTCCCTCGGTATTGCCACTATGCCAAGCATAGTTTCCGTGTCTTCAACCAAAACACAACGCAACTTGTTGCCTTGTGTTTTTTCCGTGTCTTTTAGTGTGTTCCGTGGTTAAAGAAATCTTCGTTACCTTCGTTTTAATTCGGTTTTAAAAAGCAAAACAAATTCGTTTTCATTCATTTTCATTCGCTTTAATTTTTGTTTAAAAGAATCCCTCACCGCCTTGGCGGGGGGATAAAAAGCAATATCTTTTCTGTGCTTTTCGTTTTTTCCGTAGTGAAATAAAGTTATTGGTTCAATAGTTTTTTTACCTCCTCCACAGGTAGTTTCATAACCACAGAAATCACCTCCACCGATATACCGTTGTTCTTCATTTCGGTGGCTATCTCCTTGTTGCGTTGGGCAATGCCTTCTGCTTTTCCTTCTTCTCTTCCTTCTTCTCTTCCTTCAATCTTTCCTTCTATCTTAGCGGTGAGTATAGCCTCTTTTTCGTTGGCTACGGCATCAAGGTGGCGGATATAAGTGTCTTGTTCCTCCTTGGTCATTCGGTCGAATTTCATAATCTCCTTGGCTTCCACAAGTCCGGGAACTTTGGTGTCGGATTTGATTTCAGAGTTTTTAAGAAACTCCATCCATTCGTCCATAGCTGTTTTGATGGTGTCGTCAAACGAATTTACACGAATCATATAATATGTGGGCATAATGTCGCCCGCATTGTGACGTTCGTATTTAAACTTGCGGTCTTTATTTTTGGCTTTGTCTTGTTCTTTTTCAAAAAGGGTAAGTTCTTCTTTTTCAGATATTAACAACTCATCGTTGCAATGAACGCCCACAAATTTGGTTTCACCCACATAAAGGTAATCTTTGCCAATGCCAAAATCGTAGTAAACTATTGATATAGAGTATATTTTCTTGATTTTACCATAATCGTCGCCATCGTTAAGTTGCTCTGTAACGGCTTTGGCAGCACCAAACAACACTCGCTCCATATAGTTGACGTAGCGGGTAAGTTGAATCTCCACTATGAATATTTCACCATCGGCATCTTTTGCTTTGATATCCACACGGTTAAACTTGTCATCATCGAACTTTTGATTAGATTCACTTTCAAGAATTTCTATTATCTTGCAGCCTTTCTTTTTAAGAAAAACCTCGATAAACCCTTCGAGAATGCCGAAATTAGCCTTATCGCGGAGAAGTTTCTTGATAGCCCAGTAGAAACGAATGTAGTTGATCTTATTCATATTACACGAGTTTAGTTCGCTGCAAATATATTATATATTTTCCTAAAAACAAAAAAAACAATCTATTTATAGCCATAATCACCCACCGACAACAAAATCCGCGACACAATTTTGATTAATCAAAAATTTGACTATCTTTACGCCAAAAAAGGACAAGTAATGGGCGTAAAGGAATATAAATTTGCAGGCGACGACCGCCACCTCCTCAACGAATACCACCGTCAGCTGGATTCGTTAGGGGAGTGGCAAATAAACTTCAAGTCTGCTGGCAAAAACCAAACCTACGCCTTCGACCGCATTGGTAGCGGCAACCTCACCGTCTACAACGACGACCAGAAGAAAGTACTATCCGCCTACGAAAAGGAAAAAAAGATGACTGACGGAGTCTACTATCTTTTCTTTATCGACAACGTCACCGACAAGAAAGACGGCAGCGGCACCCCCGTATCGGGCTATATGCCGCGTGGCTACAACGCCGGCTTTATCTACGACGGCGGCTCGCCTCACACCATAGCCCACGAACTTGGGCACGGCATTGCAGGCTTGGAGCACGTGTTTGAAAATTCAACCAATTCAGGCAAAACCGCCAACCTTATGGATTACGCCAACGGCGAAGAACTTTGGCATTTTCAATGGGATCAAATCCAAGACCCGAGCAGGGTGTGGATGAAGTGGAATAAGGATGAGAGTGAGGGTGAGAATATCATTATACCCGGAGATTTCATTACTATTTTTAATGTATTTGGTTTTTCTTTTGCAACTTTTTGCGCAGTATTGTCAAGTCCGTTATTTGATCCTTTGGAAGTGAAATTATTATGGGCTAATATGTCTAATTATGCTGAGCGTAAAACTTTTAGTGAATTTAAAAAATTAGGAATATATACACCAAATGGATATCACGACCTTTTCCCTGATAACAACCATATACATGCTGAATGTGGAGGTTTCCAAAAAGGTTTTGGAAGTGTTTCTCATGAAGGTAATTTACTCCAAATTTTAAAAAAAGAACGTCGATTTAAAAAGTTTGAGGGAGATAATGATATTATAGCTAAAATAAAAAAGTATGATGCGAAATCTAAAACAGAAGTCGAAAAGATTTATCAAACTGGAGGATTATTTGGAAGTAGTAATGTCTTGTCAAAGGATGTTTCTGAAATTATTACAAAAATGTTTTATGACACAAAAACAGATTTGCCTCGCTGCGAGAAAGGGGAAGAGAAAGACTGTTTCTGTGTCAATGGGGAAGAAGAATTAAAGTTTCAAGAATGTCATTTTTTGTCTAAAAACCTACATAATAATATATTATTTCAAAAATTCTTTTATAAAAGCATTGTAGATTATATTTATAATAATATTAATAACAAAACAGCCCTAAGTAATATATTTAAAGATACTGTATTACCGAATTTTGGGTTGTCCTATATACCTAAACTAAAAAATGAGTTATCTCAGGATATCTCCAATATTAAAAATATTGATTTGCAGCAAGTTATAATTGATCTAAAAAAGGGAGCGGATATTTTATATTACGATTATTATGGTTTGATGGGTGGAACTCAAAGATTGGAATTAGATTTAGATATTTATAAAAGAGTTACGAAAGGTGTTGATGGTTTCTATTATGTGGCTGATATTACATTATCCATTCAAGATTGGTATGGTGCAGACTTCGAGGATTTTTTCACTTCTATAAAATCTAAATTTGATTGTTTGAATGCCTTTTTTGTTTTGCAACACAAATTTGGATGCAAGCCATTCAAAACAACGATTATTTATCATGATTATGTTTTGTTTAAAAAAAATGAATAATAATGGAAACATTAGCATCTTATATGTATTATGGTTATGTTGCAACTATTTTGTTTATAGTTAATATTATATTCATAAGTGTTGCCCGAAAAGATATAATTAAACCAGTTATTGCTATTGGAATTATTGTATGTATTATCCTATTATCAAATTTAGTTGTTTATAATCCTATCAACCAATTAGATTGTATTTGGAATGTAGAGTTTCCATCTTATCGCGAGTTTGTAATTAATTTACTATTAGCAGTTTTTTTAATGATCTTGTTAAAAAATATGCAGTTTAAAATTATTTTTATAATATCCCTTTTCTTGGGGTGTGGCTTGTTGATAACATTGGCGTTTTTTATTCAGTCGTATCATTCTGAATACTATCATAGTATTGCTGTTGATATTTTTGGACTTTTAGTAACAATAGCAATAACAATTGAATTATTAAAAACAAAACATTTTATTCTGTTAATTATTTATCATTGTTTTTGTCCAATTTTAAGTTTGTTTATCATTATATTGTGGTTCCCTATGGTGAAGTCTCCCTTTCCTAAACTTTCTTGTGATTTGAGAGGCAATGAGATAGTCTGTATATTCAATTCTGCCAAATGGGAATATAGCAATCCCCAAGATGTAGTTTGCGAGTTACATAATACCATTGACACAGAGAAACGGTTTATAAAAATAATAGATTTTATCAAGAACGGTAGGGAAAATGTAAACTATAAGTTTATTGAAGACACACTTGCGGCATTTAATTTTTACCGAAGTACATATATAATACACAATGATTCAATTTTCCCTCGTAACGCATACCCTAATTTGACCATCAAATATCACAATGGCAGATTCAAAGATTGTTTTGAATATCGTTGCGATTCTACAAATTTTAAAATTGTTTCATCGAATAATTTAATTGATATTGAAGGAGATTTTGACGATTTAACGCTCAAAAGATTTTGTGCTTTTCAGAAATTTTTGAACAATGAAATATCTGATTTGTCGAATCGTAAAATATCTTTGTATAACAAAAATAATATTTTCAAACTTGGTATTCAGTATTATGAAAACGACGAATACCAATTATATTGGGGGGAATCATTTTTGAATAAATGATTAGATATTGTGGTACAACTGTAACATTACCTACCCATAATCAAACGTATCACACTCAATCGCCACCAATTGTATTCGTTCCATTCGCCAAATTATAATTCAACTTGTTGATTTATAATTTTTTTGTAAATAAATGTTTTTCGTTTTCTTCGTTTAATTCGGTGTTAAAAAGAAGAAAAAAATAAATTTGGAGAATAGAAAGCAAACCGCTAACTTTGCATGAAACAATACACAATGGCAGATAACGACGAATACAGCAAAGGCGAGATAGTGATGTACCAGCCCGACGAGACGGTAAAGTTGGAAGTCAGGCTCGACAACGAAACCGTGTGGCTGACGCAGCAGCAAATGGCTGAACTCTTTGACAAAGACCGCACTGTTATAGGCAGGCACATTAGGAATATTTACGCAGAGCAAGAGTTAGAACAAAATATCACGTGTGCAAAATTTGCACATAAGGGATCGGATGGCGACCAATTGTACGAGTATACCGTTTATAATCTTGATGTTATAATCTCGGTTGGTTATCGGGTCAAGTCAGCACGAGGTACTAAATTTCGCCAATGGGCTAATAAAATATTAAAAGATTATTTGCTCAAAGGATATGCTGCTGACAGCCGATATATGTCACTTGAACAAAAAATCACGGAACAAGGCAGACAGATTTCTGACCTGCAAAAGAAAGTCGACTTCTTCATCCGCACATCCTTGCCTCCAGTAGAAGGAGTTTTTTACGATGGACAGATTTTTGATGCCTATTTGCTGATAGTGAAACTGATACAGCAGGCGAAGCAATCAATAGTGCTTATCGACAACTATGTAGACGAAACCGTCCTCGCTATGCTTGGTAAAAGAACACAAGGCACAATAGCCACAATATACACAAAGCAAATAACCCCTGATTTGCAGTTGGCAATCAACCGTTTCAACTCCCAGTACCCGCCAATAGCAGTTCATCTTTGCCGCAACGCTCACGACCGTTTTCTTATTATCGACGACACAGTATATCTTTTCGGCGCAAGCATTAAGGACGCGGGTAAAAAACTCTTCGCATTCATCAAAATGCAAGAAACTCAAGCGTCAGAAATAATGAATATGATAAGGTAAATGATAATCTTTAACACCGATGAATATTATTCAAAAATCAGGCAGTTACCACTTACGTTACAAATCGGTAGAAAGTGGCAAAAGCGACAAAGTAATCGTAGACTATGGCTCATACCCCTACCGCGACAGCGTAATCTTCAAAGACAAATACGGTGTAAAACTCAAAGTAGTAGACGGCAACATCCTCTCCTTCACCGGTGTATGTGCTTGTGCCCTTATGAGTTGGGATTGGGGATATGACAAACTTCCTGACATTTTTGGCAACTCTTGGTCTTGGACATCAACATTCGCAGTGTATGCAGGACTTAGTTTAGCCTTAGAACAAGATGCTAACAAAAAACCGGTAGGAATTTCAATCGGTGTTTGTGGAGGAGAAGGCGCCACGATATCTCACACTAGCAATTATGTAAAAGGAATAATTTTCCATAAAACTGAGATATTAGATTTGTTCAGAGCCTTATTTGCGTATAATTTTATAACCTCAGATAAATCTGCCGTGCGCTTTCAAATGGAAAACGGCAAACCTGTATATTATTTCAATGGATTGAAAATTGAACTCTCAGATAAATATTACGAGGGCTTTCGTGAGGAAAATGGTTTTGTTGTATATTATTCTAATGGATTTAAGATTGTAACCAAAATTGCAGCAGAACCAAATTATTCTGATGATTGCGTATTAACACTTGAGGCTCAAAACGCACAACAATATCCCAAACCTTCTAAAACATCTCACAGTGGAAAATTTTAATAATAACACACACTTACATCGTGCACGTTTTGTGGTGCGAATTATCTTTATAGTATGGTTTGCTTTATTTTTTAATGTATTTGCATTTAATATAATATTCTATACTATCTTTCCGCCTAAAGAAATACCAATAGATGTGGTTGTTAAAGACTTGAGAATCGCATTTGGAAGATACAAATATAAATATACAAAAACTATTAATATAATAGAGCAAATTGAAGATACTTGTGCAATTGATATTGTTGATGATATAACCGGGAAACATTCTCCTTTTCGTTTATATTACAAAAAAGATGCGGCTAGACTTGAACCTATCAACTATAAATATCGTTCATTTGATACCAAAATGAGCACAATATGGAGAGATATTCCTTTCAGTGGGTCTTTTAACAAAAAGTTCGTAACTTTTAGTATTTTTGGTAACCATGCATATGCCAAAATGTTATATACTAAAATATCTAAGGAAGACTTTATTTGTCATTTTGTTGATTCAATGGAATACTGTGTCTACCCCGAAATACCTAAAAACACTAAACATTGGATTGTTAAGTTAGAAGACAATTGGTATTTATACGATGCGTCTTCCTATTTTGAATTAGAATGATAAGGCAATTTATTTTATATACCCAATACCACCCCCCTCAAACTACCTCAACCCACATACCAATATCTGCCATGTTATCAACCATTTTATTGAATATCAATAAAACCTTGACAAACAGGATATTGTGTCAGTTTCCGTGCTTTTCTCCAAAACACAAAGCAACTTGTTGCCTTGTGTTTTTTTCCGTGCCCTTCGTGCTTTCCGTGGTAGAAACCACACATTAATTTGTATTCGTTCCATTCGCCAAATTATAATTCAACTTGTTGATTTATAATTTTTTTGTTAAATAAAAAGTATTTGTTTCCTTCGTTTAATTCGGTGATAAAAGCAGCCAAAATTATTCTTTACACCGTTTCTTCCTCAGCCTCGTAACTTTCGATGTTTCTATCCTTTGACGAAAATTTGATGGCGAGTTTTACGATGCGTTTGTTGGTATCGAGAACGGCTGACACGTAGTCTCGGTCGTCAATTTGGTCAAGGGCAGAATCCGTGCTGCGGTCGTATTTGAGTTCTATGATGTAAATGGTTTTGGGCATTCTGAGAATCAAATCCGACTTGCCGAGCGCAGTCTCCTGATTGGCTGAAATGTCGGCACCGAAAGACGTTAAAACAGTATACAATATAGAGTGGTAGTGCTTTTCGTTCATATTGTTGAGCGAAAACGGAAACCGGCGGAAAAACTTCTTCAATGCTTCGATAAACTTTTTCAAATCGTCGTTGATTTTGAAATCAATGAATGCGTTTCTGAGTGCGATATTTTCAGTGGCTTTGTAATATTCGGTGTACAGACTATTGGCAAAAGCCATCCTAACCTCGCCGTTTGGATAACCTAATGTAAATGTCTGAAAAACATTGTCTTCGTCGGCAAATGATTTATAGTCTTTTATAGTCAAATATCCCGACTGAAACAAAAATGGCACAAGGTCGTTAACCTTTTCCACGGGCTTGTTGAATCGCGACGAATCACATTCCACGCCCTCGTAATCCTCCATTTTGATATCAAACTTGCTGATGAGTTTCAGCAATGCCGACGGCGTTCCTGAATTAAACCAAAAATCACTAAACATTTTCTCGTTCAATGCCTTGATAACAGAAAACGGATTAAACACATCCTGCATTTTGTGCGAAAAGTGATAGCCATCGTATTTTGCTTTGAAATATCGCACTGTTTCGTCGAATGTATAGTCGTTAGCGTTGGCAAAATCTTGTATGCCTTCTTTTAATTGCGACAAAAATTCATCCAACGAAATACCACAGATTGTCTCAAAATCAGCCATCAATGAGATATCCTGCAAATTGTTAAGCGTTGAGAATATCGACATCTGCGAAAACTTTGTAATGCCCGTAATGAAGACAAAACGGATGTATTTGCCGAGGTCTTTCAACGGCGAAAAAAACTTGTTCTGTATGGCGCGGATTCTTTCTTGCAGTTCATCATTGTTGATGGTGTCGAGCATAGCAGCATCGTACTCATCAATGATAACAACAATTTTTTGTCCTGTTTTTTGAAAAATATTGATTATGAGATTCTTAAACCTCACGCCGCAATCGTTGCCCTGCCTCTCTACTTTGAATTGCTTTTCAATACTGCTGAGCATTGCGTTTATAATTTCGTTGATACTCTCTTCTGAAACGTCCTTCGCACTCGCAAACGATAGGTTTATCACCGGATATTTTGTCCATTCCTTTTCCAAGGAGTCAATCTTCAACCCCTTAAACAAATCCTTATTGCCATTGAAATACTCATCCAACGTGCTGCACAGCAACGACTTGCCAAAACGCCGAGGTCTTGACAGGAATACATATTCATAGTCGTGGGTCATTTTATAGACTAAATCTGTCTTATCTACATAGACACAATTGCCTTCGATAATTTTGCTAAATATTTGCGTATCAACAGGGTATCTGCGAGTTTCCATAGTTTCACGATATTATGTTACAAGGACAAAGGTATATATTTTTTTTGAAAGATTATCAAATGTTCGAAAAAAATGGTCCGTTCCATTTGTCAACAAACAAAATAAATTGTTGTTTTGTTTTTATTCGTGTTTTCCGTGTTTTTCGTAGTGTTAAAAAGCATTCGTATGATTTGTTTAATTCGTTGTTAAAAAGGCCAAAAATAAATTTGGATAAAAGAAACCAATCCGCTACCTTTGCAAAATAAGAACTTATTTAAACAACAATTGTAACATCCAACCACCCGTTGACAAAATATCTCAGTTGTAATTAATTCAAATTGGCTATTCTGTATTTGTTTTTAAAAACGCTCACTATAAGAAAAATCTTCAACTTGGTAATGCGCCAATTATCAATCGTTTGGTCGATGATTACTAAGCGGTTGACTATGTGGGGCAGTCCGTGGTCGTTTTCTATTGAGCCGTCTAACGTGTGCAACCTACGTTGCCGAGAGTGCTTTACAGGTATGGGTTTATCGAAACGCAAGCCGCATTTTATCACTGTGGAAGATTTCTCCGTGGCAATAAACCAGATAAATGCTACGGCGTTGAACCTTTTTCTTTATTTTCAGGGCGAACCTTACCTAAATCCGCTGTTTATCAAATTGATAGAGATTGCTCACAAGAATAAGATTTTTACTGTTACCTCTTCTAATGGACACCTTATAGATTATGTTAATGCCGAAAAAACTGTGCTTGCAGGATTAGACAAGATAATTATCCCCTTAGACGGCTATAATCAAGAATCTTATTCTGCGTATCGCAATGGTGGAAGTTTTGCTTCGGCTACCAATGCTATCAAGTTGATTAGCAATGCAAAACAACGTCTAAAAAAGCGAAATCCTGTTATTGAGGTGCAGTGCCTTGCGTCTAAAATTACCGAAAACCATTTAAAGGAAATCAAGCGTATAGCCTTAGAATGTGGTGCCGACAAATTTTGCGTTAAGACAATGCAGATAGAAACCGAACGGGGTTTTGAAACTTTTATTCCTGATAATCAGCATTTTTCGCGTTATACAAAAGAGCATCAATTAAAGCATCCCGTAAAATTTTGCCGACGGATATTTCAATCGGTAGTAATTACCTCAGAATTAAACGTTTTGCCATGCTGTTACGACAAAGAGGCAACTTTTATTCTTGGTAATTTGCATCAAGAATCTTTATCTGACATAATCAACTCCCAAAAAGCAAAGCATTTTTATAAAGAAATTCCTTTTTGGTTGCCGAGGTTAAAAATCTGTAAAAATTGCGGAGGATGATATTATGTTTTGAGTTTTTTTCTAACTTTGGCAAAACTATATAAAACAATACCAGTATGAAGAAATTTTGTTTAGCATTATTACTATTGTTTTGCGGAATAATGTCCGCATCTAACCTATTGGCACAGCCCATTGTAAAAACTCATGTAGAAACCGGCGACATTGAGGGCGTTCTCGAAAACGGTCTTGGTGTATTCAAAGCCATTCCCTACGCGGCTCCTCCCGTGGGCGACCTCCGTTGGCGCGACCCTCAACCCGCAAAGCCGTGGACAGGAGTTTACAAAGCCGACAAATTTGGCCCTTGGCCTCCGCAGCCCACTCGTCCGGGACTCACCAAAGATATGATGAGCGAAGACTGCCTCTATCTCGGCATTGCCACTCCCGCCACTTCGGTCAACGACAACCTGCCTGTGATGGTGTGGATTCATGGCGGAGGATTCAAAACTGAGTATTACGGCGGCGACCTTTGGCAGTATCTTGCTAAACGCGGAGTTGTGGTGGTAAGCATTGAATACCGTACAGGCGCATTGGGTTTTATGGCTCATCCCGAACTTTCAAAAGAATCTGCCAACGGACATTCGGGCAACTACGGACTTCTCGATCAGATTTTTGCCCTCAAATGGGTTCAGCGCAATATCAAAAACTTTGGCGGCGACCCCTCAAAGGTAACAATCTTTGGCGAAAGCGCAGGTGCTATCAGTTGCAGTATGTTGTGCGCATCGCCATTGGCTAAGGGATTATTTCACAGAGTAATAAGTCAGAGCGGTGGTTCGTTTGCACCCTACGCCGACGCTCCACGCAGCAACATTACCGGCTCCACACAGCGCATAGCCGAGCAGCAGGGCGTTGAGGCAATGAAAATACTCAAAAAGAAATCTATCAAACAGATGCGTCAGGTAGACGCATACGATATTGTAAGCAACAATCAGATAAACTGTTGGCCGTGCGTTGATGGCTACGTTATCACCGACGACCAATACCGCCTTTACGAGCGCGGCGAATACAACGATGTGCCTGTAATTGCAATGAGCAACAGCGACGAGGGCGTGCTTTTTGTATATGGCGAGGTAAAATCCGACGCTGTTAAGCAGCAGGCTAAGATGATGTTTGGCAACATGGCAGACGAGGCTCTCAAAGTTTACCCCGCCAACACCAACGACGAGGCTTTCCATGCCAACTGCGACTTGTTCAGAGATTTAGCATTTGCTTGGCCGTCGTATGCTTGGGCAAAATTGCAGAACAAGAATGGCAAAAGTCCTGCCTATTTAGCATATCTTGCACAGCCATCCACACGCAGTTTTTCGGGCGATCCGCGCCGCCGTGGAGTGTCGCACGTTGACGACATTCTCTATATCAACGGTGAGTTTCTCACACAGCCCGAAAAATATCCCACCGAAGCAGCCCTCTCGGAGATGATTCAGCAGTATTGGATCAACTTTGCCAAAACCGGCAACCCCAACGGCAAGGGTCTCCCCTATTGGCCCGCCTTCGACGAATCTAAGCCCACCACCATGCAGTTTAGTAACGGCGCCTCGCTCGTTGACCTCCCCAACGCCGACAAAATTCACTTCATCGACAAGGTAATCAAAGACGTAAGGGAAAAAACCGAGGCGGCAAGGAAAAAATAATTCATAGAGAAAGTATTTGCGTATGTGAATATTTTACATATTTTTGCGGCGTTAAATTAAAATATTTTTTAATTTAACGCCGTTATTTTATCGTAAGTAAAAACATATTTTAAGTTATATGAACAATTACGCAGATTTTTCGGCTCCTGAATTGGTACGGATGCTGGGTGTCCGTTTCAAAGATTACCGTCTGTTGGCAAATATGACTCAGAAAGAAGTTGCTGATTTTACAGGACTTACCATTCCTACGATTCAACGGTTTGAAACGGGAGCGGCTAACAATATCTCTCTCGGCACTTTCCTCCTCTTGCTCAAAGCCGTAGGTTGTATCAACGGGTTGGACAATCTTCTGCCCGAACAGCCCGACTCGCTATATCTTTACCGCGACAATATTAAGAAAACACAGCGAATCCGCCATAAAAGCAACAACGTATGAAAGGTTTTTTGAAGGTATACTTATGGGGTGAGGAAATCGGACGACTTGCATGGCACGACACCCGCAAACTCACCTATTTTAATTTCAATCCTGAGTTTTTGCGTGGCAATCTCGACATTGCGCCGATTGTGGCATCTATACACAGTCCTGTAAGCAAACTCGCCATTTTCGGAGAAACCGAACGCATCTATCAGAAACTACCATCTTTTATCGCCGATTCCCTGCCCGATTCTTGGGGAAACCAACTTTTTGAGCAGTGGCGCCGACAGCAACGCATTACCGACCGTAGTGTTACACCATTAGAAAAACTTGCTTTTATAGGACGACGAGGAATGGGCGCATTAGAGTTTGTACCCGAAATTGACCGTGGCATAACTCTCGGAAACATCAGCATAAAAGCCTTGGCAGATTTGGCGCAAAAAATTGTCGAGGAGCGCGAAAATGTACTCATATCACCCGAGGAAGACCTTACAATGCAATCATTGATTACTGTCGGCACCTCTGCCGGAGGACGTCAGCCCAAAGGTATCATAGCCATAAACACCAAAACAAACGAAATCCGTTCGGGTCAGGTAGACAACGACCCTGATTTTGAATATTTTTTGTTGAAGTTTGGAAACAATCAACTGTCGCTCGCCGAGATAGAACAGACTTATTATCAAATGGCAACAGCCTCGGGTATCAGCATGATGGAGTCACGGCTGTTGGAGGTGGAAGGCACAAAGCATTTTCTTACAAAACGTTTCGACAGAAACATCTCGGGCAAACTCCATACTCAGACCTTGGCGGCTATGAATCCCGATGCAGAAAGTTACGAAAGCCTTATTACCGTTTGCCGCCAACTGCATTTGCCTGAATCTGATTGTCAGGAGGTTTTCCGCAGGATGGTGTTCAATATCATTACCAACAATACCGACGACCATAACAAAAACTTTGCGTTTGTGATGGAGCGCAACGGCAAGTGGCACCTTTCGCTGGCATACGATATGACCTTTATTTTCGACACCGGCGGCTTTTTGCCCAACAAGGATCACTGCTTGATGATTGGTGGCAAACTGCAAGATTTCAGCAAGGAAGATATTATATCATTTGCAAGGGAAAATGGAATACGCAAGCCGGAGGGTATCATACAAAAAGTGGTAGACGCCGCAAAACAGTTCCGCCAACTTGCCCAACAAAACGGCGTAAAAGACGAATGGATTGGCAGGATAGAAAATTGTATCAACACACATCTCGCCACATTGGGGTATGAAACGAGCCCTCAGTCATATTCATATTCTGAAAACGGCATTGAAGTAGCCGATGCCCACATAGAATCCACATACAAAGGCAATTATCATCTACTTGCCACAGTCAACAGCAAAGAGTCCAAATACATTATTCGTATCGGGCATCCCGAACACGCTGCCATTACAACCCTTGGTTTGTCTAATATTTCCGAAGACAAAATCAGGCAACTTGTGAGGGAGTATATTCTATCTCGGTTATAATTGTTTTACGCCGTGAAAGCGGAATTAATCGCAGTGTTCATCAAACAAGATTTTTATTACCTTTGCCATGTTGTCAAACCATAAAAATATCTAAAAATGAAAAAACTAAGCCTCCTGTTGATTCTTTTTTTATTCCTATGTATTGATGCCTATTCGCAAAAAGTGGCATACGCGGTGCTTAAAGATAGCACTTTAACTTTTTATTATAAAGATAAAAAGCCGAAAGGTGCGTATGATGTGGAAAATTTGGCAAAAGACAGTTCCGGTTTTGAATGTAAAGAATGGGAACCTGTATTAAACAAAATCAGAACAGTTGTATTTGACAATTCATTTGAAGATTACAGACCAAAGAGTTGTAGTCGTTGGTTTCAAAATTGTAAAAATCTTACTATCATCAAAAACATAAAAGAAAACTTGAACACATCGGAGGTTACTGATATGCGTGGTATGTTTTTTCACTGTGAAAACCTGACAAGCCTTGATGTCAGCGGGTTCAATACAGAAAATGTTACTGGTATGTGGGGGATGTTTGATGGTTGTAAAAACCTGACAAGCCTTGATGTGAGCGGTTTCAATACTGAAAATGTTACTGATATGCATGGTATGTTTGATGGTTGTAAAAACCTGACAAGCCTTGATGTCAGCGGATTCAAGACTGAGAATGTTACTGATATGTGGGGGATGTTTTGGGATTGTGAAAATCTAACAAGCCTTGATATCAGCGGGTTCAATACTGATAAGGTTTCTGATATGCGTGGGATGTTTTTACTCTGTGAAAACCTTACAAGCCTTGATGTTAGCGGGTTCAATACAGGAAAGGTTACTGATATGAGTTGGATGTTTTATGGTTGTAAAAACCTAACAAGCCTTGATATCAGCGGGTTCAAGACTGAGAATGTTACTGATATGTGGCTTATGTTTTCTTATTGTGAAAACCTTACAAGCCTTGATGTCAGCGGTTTCAATACCAAAAATGTTACTGATATGCATGGGATGTTTGAGGGTTGTAAAAACCTTACTAGCCTTGATGTCAGCGGTTTCAATACTGAAAATGTTACTGATATGAATCATATGTTTGATGGTTGTGAAAACCTTAAATCAATTTATGTCGGTGACGGATGGAATACAAGTAATGTAACATATTCCGAAGATATGTTTGAAAACTGCCCCAACCTTGTCGGCGGTCAAGGTATAAAATACGACGAAGACCACAAAGACGTAGAATACGCCCACATCGACGGCGGCGAATCAAACCCCGGATACCTTACCAAGAAAACAAAATGATTGTCAAACCATAAAAATATCTAAAAATGAAAAAAATAAGCATACTGTTGATTCTTTTACTATTTCTATTCATCGATGCCTATTCGCAAAAAGTAGCATACGCGGTATTTAAAGGCAGTACTTTGACTTTTTATTATGACGATAAAAAGCCGGAGGGGGCTTATGATGTGGAAAAAAAGGTAGCAGACATAATACCTTTATCGAACATAATAGTTTATCATAAAGAATGGTACCCTAAATGCCGCCAAATCAAAACCGTGATATTTGACAAGTCGTTTAAAGAATACAGACCAACAAGTTGTTGTTATTGGTTTTTTGGTTGTGAAAATCTTACTTCAATTGAAGGCATTAAAGAAAATCTTAACACCTCTGAGGTTACTGATATGAGTGAGATGTTTGGGGAATGTGGAAGCCTGACAAGCCTTGATGTCAGCGGTTTCAATACAGAGAATGTTACTGATATGGACGGTATGTTTGAGGGATGTGCGCACCTGTCAAGTCTTGATGTCAGCGAGTTCAATACTGAGAATGTTACTAATTTGGGCTTTATGTTTTATGGTTGTACAAACTTAACAAGCCTTGATATTAGCAGTTTCAATACTGTTAATGTGTGGTATATGGGGCATGTGTTTTCTGATTGTGTTTCCCTTAAAACAATCTATGTCGGTAACGGTTGGAATACAAATAAAGTAGAAATTTCAAATGATATGTTTAGAGATTGCCACAACCTTGTAGGCGGAAAAGGAACAAAATACGACCCATCCCAAACCGATGCCTCATACGCCCACATCGACGGCGGTGAATCCAACCCCGGATATTTTTCCAATAAAACAAAATAGTTATATTTGCCCTATCAAACCATAAATATATCTCACTATGAAAAAACTAAGCATTCTATTAATACTTTTGCTATTGCTGAGTATCGATGCCTTTTCGCAAAAATCTCAACCCGTGGCATACGCGGTATTTAAAGACAGCACTTTGACTTTTTATTACGGCAAAAAGAAGCCACAAGGGGCGTATTATGTTGAAAAAATGGTAAGGGTTCAGAGGATCGCCACTTCTTATTACACCAAAGAATGGGACTCGGTACGCAACAAAATTAAAACCGTTGTATTTGACAAATCCTTTAAAAATTTCTGTCCAAAAAGTTGTTCAAGATGGTTTGCCGGATGCGAAAATCTTACTTCAGTTAAAGGCATAGAAAAAAATCTTAACACTTCTACGGTTACTGATATGAACAGCATGTTTTTGTTATGTAAAAACCTTACAACCCTTGATGTCAGCGGTTTCAATACTGATAATGTTACCAATATGGAAGGTATGTTTCGGGAGTGTGCAAACTTGTCTGGCCTTGATATCAGCGGATTCAATACAGAGAAGGTTGCTGATATGAGTGGTATGTTTGATAATTGTAATAAAATACAGAACCTTGATTTAAGTGGATTTCATACTGATAATGTCGCTGATATGAGTGGTATGTTTAATGATTGTAAAAGCCTTACAAGCCTCGATATCAGCGGATTCAATACAGAGAAGGTTGCTAATATGATGGGGATGTTTATGTGTTGCGAAAACCTTAAAACAATCTATGTGGGTAACGGTTGGAACACGGTCTATGTAACTGACACAGGATATCTGTTTTATAACTGCCAAAACATTATCGGCGGTCAAGGTACAAAATACGACCCTTACCACACCGACGTAGAATACGCCCATATCGACGGCGGCGAATCAAACCCCGGATATCTGACCAAGAAAACAAAATAAACCATAAAAATATCAAGATATGAAAAAGCCAAGCATTCTGTTGATACTTTTGTTGTTGCTGAGTATCAACGCCTATTCGCAAAAATCTAAATCAGTGGCATACGCGGTGCTTAAAGACAGCACATTGACTTTTTACTATAACATTAAAAAGCAAAAGCCGGCGGGGGCGTATGATGTGGAAAATATGGTAAAAGACAGTTACGGTTCTAACTGTAAAGAATGGTACTCTGTATTCAACAAAATCAGCACTGTTGTATTTGACAATTCGTTTAAAGAGTACAGACCAAAAAGTTGTAGCCGTTGGTTTAATGGGTGTGAAAATCTTACTTCTGTCAAAGGTATAAAAGAGAACCTTAACACTTCTGAGGTTGCTGATATGTCGTATATGTTCGGACTGTGTAAAAACCTGCCAAGCCTTGATGTCAGCGGATTCAATACAGAAACTGTTGCTAATATGAAGCGTATGTTTTGGGGATGTAACAACCTTACAGCTCTTAATGTAAGCGGATTCAATACAAAAAATGTTACAGATATGTCTTATATGTTTTGGGGTTGTAAACTACTGACAACCATTGATGTAAGCGGATTCAATACAGAAAATGTTACTGACATGAGTGGAATGTTTGATACTTGTATAAATCTTACAACCATCGATGTCAGCGGTTTCAATACAGATAATGTTTCTAGTATGTGGTATATGTTTGCTAATTGTGAAAACCTTACTGCCATTGATGTCAGCGGTTTCAATACAGGTAAGGTTACTGATATTAGGGGCATGTTCAGGAATTGTAAAAACCTTAAAACTATCTATGTTGGTGACGGTTGGAATACAAGCAGTGAAACAACGTCGGCATATATGTTTACAGATTGCCCCAACCTTGTCGGCGGTCAAGGAACAGAATACGACGAAAACCACACTGACGTAGAATACGCCCATATCGACGGCGGCGAATCAAACCCCGGATATCTTACCAAGAAAACAAAATAAACCATAAATATATCTCACTATGAAAAAACTAAACATTCTATTGATTCTTTTACTATTCCTATGTATTGATGCCTTTTCGCAAAAAGTGGCATACGCGGTGCTTAAAGACAGCACTCTGACTTTTTATTATGACGATAAAAAGCCGGAAGGGGCTTATGATGTGGAAAAAATGGTAAAGGTTCAAATTGAGTACGATGAAGATTACTTTGGTAAAGAATGGAAAGATTACTTTGTTAAAGAATGGGAGACATCCATCACAAAGCAACAGGTAGGCGACGAACAGACGGTGGTGTTCGTTAAAGACAACGACACCGTGAAAATTTCGGTGTTGGCGGAATCTGTATGCCACCAAATAAAAACCGCTGTATTCGACAAATCGTTTAAAAAATACAGACCAAAGAGTTGTACTTGTTGGTTTAAAGATTGTGAAAATCTCACTTCCATCATAGGCATAAAAGAAAATCTTAACACATCAGAGGTTACTGATATGTGGGAGATGTTTCGGGGATGTAAAAACCTGACAAGCCTTGATGTCAGCGGTTTCAATACTGAAAATGTTACTGATATGAATGGTATGTTTTGGGATTGCGAAAACCTTACAAGCCTTGATATCAGCGGGTTCAATACTGATAAGGTTACTGATATGAGTTGGATGTTTGAAGGTTGTAAAAAACTGACAAGCCTTGATGTCAGCGGATTTAATACTGAGAATGTTACTGAAATGAATGGTATGTTTTGGGATTGTGAAAATCTTACCACCCTTGATGTCACCGGTTTCAAAACAGATAATGTTACTAATATGGGAGGAATGTTTGGGGGTTGTGAAAACCTTACAAGCCTTGATGTCAGCGGGTTCAATACAGAAAATGTTACTTATATGTGGAGTATGTTTGATGGTTGTGAAAACCTTACAAGCCTTGATGTCACCGGTTTCAATACTGATAACGTTACTAATATAAGAGAAATGTTTGATGGTTGTAAAAACCTTACAAGCCTTGATGTCAGCGGATTTAATACTGAGAATGTTACTGTTATGTGGGGGATGTTTTTTGATTGTGAAAATCTAACAAGCCTTGATCTCAGCAATTTCAACACAAAGAATGTAAATGATATGGGGGGTATGTTTGATGGTTGTAAAAAACTGACAAGCATTGATGTCAGCGGGTTCAATACTGAGAATGTTACTAATATGAGTTCTATGTTTAATGGTTGTGAAAACCTGACAAGCCTTGATGTCAGCGGATTTAATACTGAGAATGTTACTGATATGTGGAATATGTTTTTGGATTGTGAAAATCTAACAAGCCTTGATGTCAGTGGTTTCAATACGGAAAAGGTTACTGATATGATGGAAATGTTTCGGGATTGTGAAACCCTTAAAACAATCTATGTGGGTAACGGTTGGAATATCAGCAATGTAACAAGATCCAAAGATATGTTTAACAATTGCCCCAACCTTATCGGCGGACAAGGAACAAAATACGACGACGACCACACCGACGGCTCATACGCCCACATCGACGGCGGCGAATCAAATCCCGGATACCTTACCAAGAAAACGGAATAATTACCTTTGCCCTATCAAACCATAAATTATTTCTCACTATGAAAAAACTAAGCATACTGTTTATACTCTTGCTTTTGCTGAGTATCGATGCCTTTTCGCAAAAAGTGGCATACGCGGTGCTTAAAGACAGCACATTGACTTTTTATTATGGCAACAACAAACCCGAAGGGGCGTATGATGTGGAAAATTTGACACCATACCGTGATTCTTTCATTAAAGAATGGGCACTTGTAAGATCCAAAATTAAAACCGTGATTTTTGACGAATCGGTAAAAAAATACAACCCAAAAAGTTGTAGTCATTGGTTTGAAGGTTGTGTAAATCTTACTTCCATAAAAGGTATAAAAGAAAATCTTAATGTTTCTGAGGTTACTGATATGAATGGTATGTTTTGGGATTGTAGAAACCTTACAAGCCTTGATGTCAGCGGTTTCAACACAGAGAATGTTACTGATATGAATGGAATGTTTTTTGGCTGTGCCAACCTTACAAGCCTTGATGTCTGTGGATTCAACACCGAGAATGTTACTGATATGGGTGGTATGTTTTGGGGCTGTGCCAACCTGACAAGCCTTGATGTAGGCTGTTTCAACACAAAGAATGTCAAGAGTATGGCAGGTATGTTTTATTGGTGTGTAAAACTTAAAAGCCTTAATGTAAGCGGTTTCAATACTGAGAAAGTTACTAAAATGAGTTATATGTTCAATTTATGTGAAAACCTTACAAGCCTCGATGTCAGCGGTATCAAAACAGATAATGTTATTGATATGAGTTTTATGTTTTCGAGTTGTACAAACCTTACAAGCCTTGATGTCAGCGGGTTCAATACAGATAATGTTACTAATATGAATGGTATGTTTACGGGTTGTGAAAGCCTGACAAGCCTTGATGTCAGCGGTTTCAATACTGATAATGATACTAATATGAGAATTATGTTTTATGGTTGTGAAAACTTGACAAACCTTGATCTCAGCAATTTCAACACAAAGAATGTAAATGATATGGGGGGTATGTTTGAAGGCTGTAAAAACCTTACAAGCCTTGATCTCAGCAATTTCAACACAAAGAATGTAAATGATATGGGCTCTATGTTTAAAGGCTGTAAAAACCTTACAAGCCTTGATCTCAGCAATTTCAACACAAAGAATGTAAATGATATGGGCTCTATGTTTAAAGGTTGTAAAAACCTTACAAGCCTTGATGTCAGCGGTTTCAATACTGAGAATGTTTCGGTTATGGATGGTATGTTTTCGGGTTGCTCCAACCTTACAAGCCTTAATGTCAGCGGTTTCAATACTGATAAGGTTACTAGTATGACTTGGATGTTTTGGGGATGTAAAAACCTTACAAGCCTTGATGTCAGCGGTTTCAATACTGATAAGGTTACTAATATGCGTGGTATGTTTTTGGGTTGTGAAAACCTTAAAACAATCTATGTTGGAGCCGGATGGAATACAAGCAATGTACAACACTCAGATTTTATGTTTGAAGATTGCCCCAACCTTGTAGGCGGCAAAGGAACAAAATACTACAAAAAACACAAAGACGTAGACTACGCCCACATCGACGGCGGAACGAAAAACCCCGGATACCTTACCAAGAAAACAAAATAAACCATAAATATATTAAGATATGAAAAAGACAAGCATACTTTTGATTCTTTTACTATTCCTATGTATCGATGCCTTTTCACAAAAAGTAGCATACGCGGTGCTCAAAAATAGCACTTTGACTTTTTATTATGACGATAAAAAGCCGAAAGGTGCGTATGATGTGGAAAAAATGGTAACGATACAATTGGATCACGGTGGTGATTCTTACGTTAAAGAATGGGAACCTGTATGCTGCCAAATAAAAACCGCTGTATTTGACAATTCGTTTAAAGAATACAGACCTAGAAGTTGTAGTCAGTGGTTTGAAGATTGTGAAAACCTTACTTCCATCAAAGGCATAAAAGAAAACCTTAATACATCGGAGGTTACTGATATGAGTTTGATGTTTACTAATTGTTATAACCTTACAAGCCTTGATTTCAGCGGTTTCAAAACAGATAATGTTACTGATATGGCGTATATGTTTCGTGAATGTTATAATCTGACAAGCCTTGATGTCAGCGGATTCAATACAGATAATGTTACTAAGATGAATGGTATGTTTACGGGTTGTGAAAGCCTTACAAGCCTTGATGTCAGCGGGTTCAATACTGATAAGGTTACTAATATGCGTGGGATGTTTTTGGGATGTTATAATCTTACAAGCCTTGATGTCAGCGGTTTCAGTACTGATAAAGTTTATGATATGAGTTATATGTTTTATAATTGTAACAGCCTTACAAGCCTTGATGTCAGTGGTTTCAATACTAAAAAGGTTACTGGTATGACTGGTATGTTTGCTTATTGTTACAGCCTTACAAGCCTTGATGTCAGCAGTTTCAAAACTGATAAGGTTACTGATATGGCTGGTATGTTTTATGGTTGTAGGGATTTGACAAGCCTTGATGTCAGCGGATTCAATACTGATAAGGTTATTAATATGATGAAAATGTTTGAGGGTTGTGAAAACCTTACAAGCCTTGATGTCAGCGGTTTCAATACTGATAAGGTTACTCGTATGAGTTGGATGTTTAATGGTTGTAAAAACCTTACAAGCCTTGATGTCAGCGGTTTCAATACAGGAAATGTCACTGATATGAGTTCTATGTTTTATGATTGTATAAACCTGACAAGCCTTGATGTCAGCGGATTCAATACTGATAAGGTTACTAATATGATGAAAATGTTTGAGGGTTGTGAAAGCCTTACAAGCCTTGATGTCAGCGGATTTAATACTGAGAATGTTACTGGTATGAGTTGGATGTTTCGGGGATGTGAAAACCTTACAAGCCTTGATGTCAGCGGTTTCAATACTGAGAATGTCACTGATATGTCTGTTATGTTTCACGATTGTCACAACCTTACAAGCCTTAATGTCAGCGGGTTCAAGACAGAAAATGTTACTGATATGCGGTGGATGTTTGCTGAATGTAAAAAACTTAAAACAATCTATGTTGGTAACGGTTGGAATATCAGCAATGTAACAGAATCCGTATATATGTTTAACAGTTGCCATAACCTTGTCGGCGGACAAGGAACAAAATACGACGAAAACCACATCGACGCCTCCTACGCCCACATCGACGGCGGCGAATCAAACCCCGGATATTTTACCAAGAAAACAAAATAAACCATAAATATATTAAGATATGAAAAAAACAAGCCTCCTGTTGATTCTTTTACTATTCCTATGTATCGATGCCTTTTCGCAAAAAGTGGCATACGCCGTATTCAAAAACAGCACTCTGACTTTTTATTATAATGATAAAAAGCCGAAAAGGGCTTATGATGTGGAAAAAATGGTAACGATACAATTGGATCACGGTGGTGATTCTTACGTTAAAGAATGGGAACCTGTATGCCGCCAAATAAAAACCGCTGTATTTGACAATTCGTTTAAAAAATACAGACCTAAAAGTTGTAGTCGTTGGTTTGCAGGTTGTGAAAATCTTACTTCCATCATAGGCATAAAAGAAAACTTGAACACGTCGGAGGTTACTAATATGTGGGGGATGTTTTCGGATTGTGAAAACCTTACAAGCCTTGATGTCAGCGGATTCAATACTGATAAGGTTACTAATATGCGTGGGATGTTTTGGGGATGTTATAATCTGACAAGCCTTGATGTCAGCGGTTTCAGTACTGATAAGGTTACTAATATGACTTCTATGTTTTTGGGTTGTTCAAAACTAACAAGCCTTGATGTCAGCGGTTTCAATACAGGAAATGTTACTCATATGAGTTCTATGTTTTATGATTGTAAAAACCTGACAAGCCTTGATGTCAGCGGTTTCAATACTGAAAATGTTACTGATATGTGGGATATGTTTTTGGGTTGTAAAAACCTTACAAGCCTTGATGTCAGCGGTTTCAATACTGATAAGGTTACTAATATGCGTGGTATGTTTCAGGGTTGTGAAAGCCTTACAAGCCTTGATGTGAGCAGTTTCAACACAGATAGTGTTACTGATGTGGCGTGTATGTTTTATGAATGTTATAATCTGACAAGCCTTGATGTCAGTGGGTTCAAAACAGATAATGTTATTGATATGAGTTTTATGTTTGCTTATTGTTACAGCCTTACAAGCCTTGATGTCAGCGGTTTCAATACTGAAAATGTTACTGATATGAAGGGTATGTTTTATGGTTGTAGAAACCTTACGACAATCTATGTCGGTAACGGTTGGAATATCAGCAATGTAACAGATTCCGAATATATGTTTAACAATAGCCCCAACCTTATCGGCGGAAAAGGAACAAAATACGACGACGACCACACTGATGTAAAGTACGCCCACATCGACGGCGGCGAATCCAACCCCGGATATTTTACCAAGACATCTCAACCCGAGGCATACGCCGTATTCAAAGACAGCACTCTGACTTTTTATTATAATGATAAAAAGCCGAAAGGGGCGTATCATGTGGAAAATTTGGTAAAAACCAGATTCGGTTTTGAATGTAAAGAATGGGATCCTGTATTAAACAAAATCAGAACAGTTGTATTTGACAATTCGTTTAAAGAATACAGACCTAAAAGTTGTAGGCGTTGGTTTGAAGATTGTGAAAACCTTACTTCCATCATAGGCATAAAAGAAAACTTGAACACGTCGGAGGTTACTAATATGTGGGGGATGTTTGAGGATTGTGAAAACCTTACGAGCCTTGATGTCAGCGGATTCAATACCAAAAATGTTACTGATATGCATGGGATGTTTGAGGGTTGTGAAAACCTTACAAGCCTTGATGTCAGCGGGTTCAATACTGAAAATGTTACTGATATGAATGGTATGTTTTATTATTGTAACAGCCTTACAAGCCTTGATGTCAGCGGGTTCAATACTGAAAATGTTACTGATATGAATGGTATGTTTGCTTATTGTTACAGCCTTACAAGCCTTGATGTCAGCGGTTTCAATACTGAGAAGGTTACTGATATGCGTAGTATGTTTGAGGATTGTAGGAATTTGACAAGCCTTGATGTCAGCGGATTCAAAACTGAGAATGTTACTAATATGATGGAAATGTTTCAGGGTTGTGAAAGCCTTACAAGCCTTGATGTCAGCGGTTTCAATACAGGAAATGTTACTAATATGAATGGAATGTTTTGGGGCTGTGCCAACCTGACAAGCCTTGATGCCAGCGGTTTCAATACTGATAAGGTTACTAGTATGACTTGGATGTTTTATGATTGTATAAACCTTACAAGCCTTGATGTCAGCGGATTTAATAATGAGAATGTTACTGATATGCATGATATGTTTGTGGGTTGTAAAAATCTGACAAGCCTTGATGTCAGTGGGTTCAAAACAGATAATGTTATTGATATGAGTTTTATGTTTCAGGGTTGTGAAAGCCTTACAAACCTTGATGTCAGCGGATTCAATACAGATAATGTTTATAAAATTAATGGTATGTTTTCGGGTTGTAAAAGCCTTACAAGCCTTGATGTCAGCGGTTTCAATACAGAAAATGTTAATTATATGAGTGGTATGTTTAGGGGTTGTAAAAACCTGACAAGCCTTGATGTCAGAGGTTTCAATACAGGAAATGTTACTAATATGCGTGGTATGTTTGAGGGTTGTGAAAGCCTTACAAGCCTTGATGTCAGCGGTTTCAATACAGATAGTGTTACTGATGTGAGTTTTATGTTTTGTGGTTGTAAAAACCTGACAAGCCTTGATGTAAGCGGGTTCAAGACAGGAAATGTTACTGATATGTATGAAATGTTTTTGGATTGTGAAACCCTTACTGCCATTGATGTCAGCGGTTTCAATACAGGTACGGTTACTGATATTAGGGGCATGTTCAGGAATTGTAAAAACCTTAAAACAATCTATGTGGGTGACAGTTGGAATACAAGCAACATAGAAGATTCCGAAGATATGTTTAGAAATTGCCCCAACCTTGTCGGCGGAAAAGGAACAAAATTCGACGAAGACCATACCGACTCTGACTACGCCCATATCGACGGCGGCGAATCAAACCCCGGATATTTTACCAAGAAAACAAAATGATTATCTTTGCCCTTGAAACCATAAATATTTCTCACTATGAAAAAACCAAGCATTAATAGCGGCGAAACGATTGACGTGAAATAAATTTTTTTATTCAAAAATAAAACCCTAACTTTGCGGCAAACTCCGACACTTGAAATGCGGAACGGAATTCGGCAGTAGGGTGTCTTAAACTTATCGAAAAATGGGATGGTTTAATCGTTTACAACAAGGTATCAACACTGAGACCAAAGACAAAAAAGAAATCAAAGAGGGACTCTGGTATAAGTGCCCTCAGTGCAAAAAAATTGTCACCACCGAAGAACAAAAAGAGAATCTCGGCGTGTGCGAGTGCGGTTATCACGAAAGAATAACCACCGAAGAGTATTTCAACTTGCTTTTCGACGACTCTAAATACACCGAACTCTTCGGCAATATCAAGAGCGGCGACCCGCTCCACTTTACCGACCGCAAAAAATACACCGACCGCATTGAGCAGGCTATCAAGTCTACCAACTTGCACGACGCTATCACCGCCGCCACAGGCAAAATTGATGGTCGTGGTGTGGTTATCGACTGTATGAATTTTGAGTTTATTGGCGGTTCAATGGGTTCGGTTGTTGGCGAAAAAATTGCCCGCAGTGTTGACTACTGTATCAAAAACGGTTTTCCGCTTGTGATAATGAGCCGTAGCGGTGGCGCACGTATGATGGAAGGCGCGTTTTCGCTTATGCAGATGGCTAAGACATCGGCAAAACTTACTCAATTGAGCGACGCAAAACTTCCTTACATTTCGGTAATGCTCAACCCCACTACCGGCGGCGTTTCGGCATCGTTTGCAATGCTTGGCGACATCAATATGGCTGAGCCCGGCGCGTTGATTGGTTTCGCTGGTCCGCGAGTTATACGCGAGTTTACTGGCAAAGACCTTCCCGAAGGATTCCAGAGTAGCGAATTTCTTTTGGAGCACGGTTTCTTAGATTATATCGTGCAGCGCAAAGAACTCCGCAGCACTCTTGCAAGGCTTATTAAAATGATGATGTAATTACTATCAATAAAAAAAAGAACCCTAAGGCATTTACCTTAGGGTTTTCTTTTATATTAAAACATCATAATCTACTTAGAAACTGATGTCGATACCCAAGCCAATTACGCGGTTGGTACGGCTGTATTTTGTTGTTGATTTTACCATTGTATTTGCAGGATCCAAATATTCTGTTTTATTGTAATCATCGTAGAATGTTTGGAAATATGCTGCGTTGAGTTTGATAGCAGGAGAAACTCTTACACCGATACCGAAACCATAGCAGAAACTTGTCATATTGAAACTCATATCCGAAATGTTATCGTCGGTTTGGTCGTAGATAGTACGCTGCAATCCGGCAGAGATTTCAAACATCTCGCTGATGTCGTATTCAGCACCAAAAACAATCTCGTTGGTGTTGCCAACCATATCTTTTGTCCACTGTTTGGTGTCCATGTCGAAGTAGTGGTGATAGCCAACATTTAAACGCAAAGCCTCGGTAGGCATAAACTGAGCGCCGATAGCAGCGATGGTAGGCATGTCGCAAGGAGTTTTTGCACCGTCGGTGTATGCTGCAAATGCGGGATTAGAACCAGCCAATGCGTCAAATGCGGCATTGTTGTGAGCCTCAGATTCTACACGGAGTTTGGTTTTGAATTCAACTTTTGCTGCAATGTTTACCCAGTCGGCAGCCTTCCAGTCGAGACCGATAATAGGAGCGATGCCAAAACCTTTCTGGTCGCAGTCGAGTTCGAGGTCGGCGAGAGCAGGATTCTGTGTTTGGTCTATTACTACAAGGGGATTATCTGCGAGTCCTGTACGCATACCAAACTTTATATTTTTGATGTGTCCTGTATAGTTGTTGGTAGCATAAATGCCACGGAGACCAAGCGAAACACTCAGTTTTTCAGATAATTTGCGGGCAACAGTAAATGTACCTCCAAAATAATACGATTTGCCATTTACGTAACCCTCCATAGAGTATCCGCCAAAACCTTCTTTGCCCAATGCGGCGAGAGCCTTGCTGCCTACAAGAGCCTCAAACATACCTACGCCGTGCTCAAATTCGCAGTTTCCTCCGCCACCGATTACGCCGAAGCCAAATTGAAAACTCCAATCGCCGGTGTTATAAAGGGCAAACAAAGATGGTTGGATAGGAACATCTACACGACCTGTAAATTCACGTCCGCCATCCTCGTTTGGAGAGGGATTGCCAAAGTTGTATTTGAAAAGAGGACTAGGCAAAACAGGGATGGGATAACTTGCATACGCATCACGTTTTTGATGAGCATTCTGCCAGTTGAACTGAATATGGAAACCGTCGTTGTAGAAGGCTGCACCGGCAGGATTGTAGTAAACGCCGTCGATACCGATGGAGGCATCACGGGCAGGATTTCGGAGAAAATAGATACTTTGGTTGGTGTTTGTAAGATAACCGCCGGCAAAAGCGTTTCCGGCTAAGGCAATGATACTTGCCGCTAAAAAACTTTTTTTCATCATAATTTGATTTATATAATTTGTTGTCGATGTTTGTTTCTTTGCAAATTAAACGCCAAAAATTAAAAAAGGTTAAATTCCAAATATAAATTCTGCATTAAAACATCTTCTTATCAAACAATCCTTTTTCGCGTGCTTTTTTGGGAGCGAAGAAATACGATATATCTATCATAGGCAAAATCAAGGTTTTAAATTCGTCAAAAACAGGTCCGTAAGCCACTTTGAAACCTGCCTGTGCCAATATTCTGCGGTTTTGTCCGCAATATCCGTACACAAACACTTTGTTTTCGCCGCTCCAAGCTTTTACGTCCCAATCCACAGAGTAAAAGTCGGCATCTACAAGAATATTTATTCGGTCGTTGAAATGAATGTCCAAATCGGCACCCACAAACCAAACTATTGTATCGAGGCAAACCACAGATTCTCTGTACCATAGAGCCTTATTGATGGGTGGCATAGTGGCATCTTTGCTCAGTTTAAACGAGTTTTTAACACCGGCACGCACGGTGAGCAAAAAGTTTCCGGCATCGCACGAGGTTTTGTTTTTGAGAAGGATAGTGGCACGGGCTTCGTTTTTCATTGTCAGCACGTTAGGTACAACGCAAGTATCGGCAATGAGTTTCGGCTTTTTGTCCTGAACAGTTTCAAAAAACATTTTTGGATAGTCGAAATTGTGGAGTGTGCCGAAATATATTCTGCGGCTGCGGAAAAATCCGTCGTCGCGTTTTGCCTCTTTGGTAAACCAAAGGCGTTTGATACCGATGTTAGGTAGTTTCCAATCTGCCAACACGCTCGAAAACACTTCGGTATTTTTGCAAAAACCATAACGAGTAGGCGCAAAGAGAGCAAACTCAAATGTCTTGTTGTCAACGGTATACGCTGTGGGTCGCGATTGAAACGGGGCTTGTGCCTTCACACCCGACACTGCCACCAAAACCAAAATTACTAATAATCTTAATTTCATAAATAGTCGTTTTTTACATTAACGCCGATAATAAAAATAAAGTGTGTGGCGTATAAATCTATCCCACCACCCTTACCACACTCCTCGTATTGTCGCCGGCGCATTTTTCAACGCTGATTTTTGTGGAGATGCGCTCTTTGAGTTCGGTTACGTGGCTGATAATGCCTACTTTGCGGCCTTGGAGGTGGAGTTTTTCGAGCATTGATATTACTTTTTGAAGGTTGGTAGAATCTAATGTGCCAAAACCTTCGTCCACAAATAGGGTTTCGCTACCTTTGCCCGCCTGCATCATATCGCTGAGACCGAGCGCCAATGTGAGTGAAAGCATAAAACTTTCGCCTCCCGACACCGACGACACTGGGCGAACAGCGTTTTCGTCGCAGTCGTTGACCAAGATGTCGAGCGTGCCCTGCGGTGATAAAAAGCGGTAACGGGGCATAAGTTTGGCAAGCCGTTGGTTGGCGTGTTCCAATAGGATTTTGAGCGTGAAGGTCTGCGCGGCTCGTTTGAGCAGTTTGCCATCTTTTGAGCCAAAATGATAATTTAGATAGTCCCAATCGTTGAAAACCTTTTGCTGAACATTAATTTCTGATTCAAGTTTTTGATAATCAGATTTTTTGCGACTATTTTCTTCAATGTCTTTTTCGGCAGAGATTTTTAGGGCGATGTTTTGTTTCTGTTGATTGGAGGTTTCCACTTTGAGGTTTTGAAGTGACTCAATATTAAGTTCTTGCGATGGACGGTCGTGGGCAGTGTTGTGTTTTTCTAAGTTTTCGCGAGATGTTTTGAGATTTGATTCGGTTTCAATCAACTTGTTGTCCAATTGGCGGAGATGTTGCTCTTTGGCATCGCGTTGAACCTGAGTAAGTTGTAGATACAATTGAATTTTGCTTGTGGTGAAATTGAAACGAGGATCGCGGATGTTTTCCTGTTCTATAAGATTGTTAATGAGGCTGTTGCATTGGTAAATCTCGTCTACACGCTTGCGGATGTTGTTTAACTGCGCCGTTTGTTTTTCCAGAAGAGAAATATTATCTTTCAATTCAGTGTAATGGCGGGTCTCCTCTATCAAAGCCGACCTAATGGCAGCGGCGTTGGTGTTGATATTTTCGTTGTTGGTAAAATATTGCGACAACTCGCTTATAATTAATGATTTTTCTGTTGAAATTTTTTCTACAATTTTTTGCATTTCCACAGAACTTGCCTTGAATGTGGCGATTTTTTTGTCGACATCGTTGGCTTGGTTGGTGAGTTTTTGCAACGATTCTTTCTGAATTTCAATCTGTTTGTTGAGATTGTCAACTATCTCACGTTGACGAGTATAAAGCGCAATTGATTTTTCAATCTCCTCTTTTTCGGCGGCAAGTGCAATAGATTTGCGGTCTACTTCGGCACGCACGTCGGACTCTTTTTCAAATTTGAAAAATATTCTAATTTTCTCAATTCTTGCAGATTCACGTTCCAATACCTGACGTTTTTCGGGAATATCTTTATTGACAAGTCTTTCGATTTCGGGTTTGATTTCGTCAAGGAGTTTTTGGTCGGCACTCAGGGTGTTGGCTATGGCGTTTAGTTCGGATTCTTTTTGCGCGGCCAACTCTTTGACTGATAGTAGCATATTGTCGATAATCTGTTCGCCTCCTGTGCAGTATGGGTGATTTTTCGAACCGCACAATGGACATTCCTCGCCTTCGCGGAGGCTCATACGCGCTTTTTTTAGGTCGGCGGAGGATATTTTCAAAAGGTTGTTTAGACTCTCCTTTGCGGTTTCTGCGGCTTGTTGGGCAAGTTTCAATTTTTCGGTGTTTTGCGCTATGGCTGTGGTTAGCAGTATGCTGCGCTTGTTTTTTTCATCGTAGCGCTGTTTAAGAGCGGCTATGTCGTTTTTTATGTTGTCGATGTTTTTAAACACCTCTACCGCTCCATCGAGAATGCGTATTTGTTCGTTGGCGTTTTTTTGATGGGCTTGCAGTTCGGTAAGGTTGTAGCCTTGCAATTTGGTGTTTTCGGTATTATAATTTTTTGTAAGAATTGCTATCTCCTCATTTTTCTTATCGCACTGCGCTTTGGTGGCTGATAGAACAGATGTTTGTGCCGTGATGTTGTCTTGTAGACCTTTGATTTGCGCCTGAGTGGATTCTATGTCGCGATTAATTTTTATAATGCTGTCTAATTTGGCGGTGATGCTCTGTATATTTTGGTATTTGTTTTCGTTGTTTTTTAATAATATAATTTGGTTTTGGAGAGTGGTAAGAGTATTTTTTACATCTGCAAGATAGTCGGCAAATTGGTTGTATGGTTTGTTTTTCAGAGTGGTGTCGTCAAACTCTTCGCAAAAATCATTACAATCAGATTTGTAAGCCTCGGTGCAGCGATCAAGATTTTCAAAGGGTGTTTTGAACTTTTCAACAGCAATTTTGATAGCCTCCGCCTCAATGCGTAGAGGCTCGGCGTTGCGATGGTTTTCAAGAGCGGCAAGATGTTGGTTTTCTGATTCTTTTACTTTTTCTTGTAGGTTTGTCTGTTGAGTAAACCAATTGATATGTTGTTGTATTTTATCTATTTGCTTTTGAAATTCGGTTTCACGGCGGATGCATTCCGCAATGGTTTGATTTCGCTCGTTGATTTGCTCATCGGTGAGCAGGGTAAGTTCACCAAGTTTAAGTTTCAGATTTTCAAGTTTTTCGCGTTCGGCACGCTGACGCTCGAATATCCGCATCGAGATGGTTTCGTACACCGACGTGTCTGTGAGCATTTGCAATATGTCGGCTTTTTCGTCGGTTTTGGCGGCGAGAAACTTTGAAAATTGGTTTTGAGCCAGCAGCACGCAGCGTACAAAACGCTGATAATCGTAACCGGTGAGTTCGGTAATTTTTTCGGTAAACTCCTTAACTTTCTCTGTAACAGGTATAAACTCGCCGTTGATAATGCTGTAAAGAGTATTTTTGCTTCCTTGCAGTTTTCCGTCGGTTTTGTTGTTGGCCTTGTGCACCTCCCATTTTGCCATGTACACTTTGCCGTCGTCGCCCTCAAAGATGGTTTCGGCAAATGCATCGGCAGTGCCTTTGCGCATAAAGTTGCGCTTGTCGGAAACGGTTATTCCATCTTTTCCGTCGGTACCGAGAATTTCGAGCTTGTCGCTTGATGTGTCGGCAAACCTTGGTGTCTGCCCGTAGAGCGAAAGGCACACGGCGTCGGTGATAGTGGTTTTGCCCGCGCCTGTTTCGCCGCATATAATAAAAAGGTGCGACGATTTTAGCGGCTCTACCGTAAAATCAATTTGTGCATCGGTTATCGACGCAAGGTTTTTTATGTTGATTTTCAGGATTTTCATTTGCGGTCTTCGATTATTTCTTTCAGCATTGAAATATATTTGGTGTCTAAATCACCAGATGTCTTTTGACGGAAGATTTGAGAAATCACCTCCAATGGGTCGGTGTTTTTAAATTCCTGCGTGGTATATTGCACATTGTCAGACTCTTGGACGTTTGCCGATTTTGCTTTTTGAATGTGCCAATTGCAAAAACGAGCCTTTTTCCCAGCCAGAAACTCGTTGATAATCAGATTTTTGTTTTCGGGTGTCTTGAACTCGTTTTTTATGTTGATTTCCAGAAAAGCATCTTTGTTGTCGGGCAGTTGACGGCAGGCTTGCTCCACATCAGCAATGTCGCCGGGTTCTGCCGGAATTATCATCAAATCAACAATTTGCGGAATGTCTATCTGCCTTATCTCTGTCAACTTGCTACCTTCAAAATCTACTAAGGTTACTGACTTGTTTTGACGGTTTTCTACAAAACCAAATGCCAAAGGTCCTCCCGAATATCTGATATTCTGTCGGTTGCCACAATGTTGAGCGCGGTGAATGTGTCCGAGACCTATATAGTCGAACGGCGGAAAATTGTCGGTAACTTCGCCTTCCAACTTGCCTACTATTGGTAGTCCGTCGCTTGAAGTTACGCCTGTGGCGGTGAAATGTCCTGTGGCTATGATTGGTATGTTGCTACCCGCACGCACATTGTCGGCAAATGCGTAAAGTTTTGTATAAAAGTCTTTTATAGTTGCATTTTCGCCCAAACGCCTAAGGTCGCCGCTACGCAGATACGGCACGGAGCATAATATTGCGGCGGGTTTGCCGTCTGACACTATTTCAGAAACCATCTTTTGCCAGTCGATTTCTGTTTCCTGATACTCCACGCTGCCTATCACCTTTGCCGAAAAATATTCCAACACTTCGGCGTGGATATTCAAAAATGAGGGTGAATCGTGGTTGCCGCATGTGATAACCACTTGCAAATCAGGGAAAAGTGCGTGAAGTCTTACCAACAGTGAGCAATATCTCCTCACCACCTCGTTCGACGGCGCACCAGTGTCGAACACGTCGCCCGAAATCATCATCAAGTTTGGTTTTTGCTCGGCAATGGTGCGTTCCAGAAATTCAAAAAACGCCTCAAACTCTGCGCTGCGGTCGTATCCTGCTATTTTCCTGCCCAAATGCCAGTCGGAAGTGTGCAACAATCTGAACATGGTTGAAAATTTACAACTGTGATTAAACAAATAAACCACGAACTTGTAAAAATTCGTGGTTTATTTTTAAAGGTAATAGTTAAAAACTACTTTTTAGCAGCTTCGATAGATACTTTGCGGAATTCTTTTGTCAATTTTTCAATTTCCAATGAATTTTTGCGAGCACGCTGACCAGCAGCTTTGTTTCCGTTTGTTACCTGTGCTTTAGCGTCTTTCAAGAATGCAGCGCTAAGTTCTTCGATTTTTTTTACTAATTCTTCCATTTTTTTTGATGTTTTAAAGTTTGTCGTTATTATATGATTGATGAGTTTTTGTTCACCTTTCACGCCTACAAATATACGTAAATATTGTTATGTACATAACAAAAATCACATTTTTTTTACTTTTTTTTTAAAAAAAATTGATTTTTTAGCCCATTGTTACTTTTACTATAATTTTTTCTCCGTTTTTGGCTATGGGAACAATATTTCCTTCTATTTTTTTATCGTTCACCAAAACCTCTTTTACGCCTTTTTGCACGCCGGAGGGGTTGAAAACCTCAATTTCGTAGGTTGCGCCTCGAAATTTTCGGGTAATTTTGAACGATTTTGCCGTTTTTGGAACGCATGGGTCGATCAAAATCCCTTTGTAGTCGGGCTTGATGCCGAGGATAAACTGAGTAATTGTGTACCAGTTCCAAGCGGCGGTTCCTGTCAACCAAGAGTTCTTGCCTTCGCCCGGACGTGCGGCGTCTTTGCCGGCTACCATCTGCGAGTAAACGTAAGGCTCAACTTTGTGCAAAGTTTGGTCTTTGATATATGCGGGACAAATTTTGGTGTAATGCTCCCAAGCGTCGTCGCCACGTCCTGCAACGGTTTCGCCAATTATCACCCAAGGATTGTTGTGACAGAAAATACCTGCGTTTTCCTTGTAACCTGCTGGGTAAGAGCTAATTTCGCCCATTTCTACGTGGTAGGTGGTGTAGGCGGGGTTGTTGAGCACCATACCGTGTTCGCTGTCAAGATATTTTTTGCACGAATCGAGCGACTTGTCTACCATACCGTCTTCCAAGCCTATGCCCGCCATTGTGCACCAGCCCTGACTTTCGATAAAGATTTTGCCCTCCTCGTTTTCCTTAGAGCCTATCTTGTTGCCATAAAAATCGTATGCGCGGAGATACCAGTCGCCATCCCAGCCGTGCTGCTTAACAGCCTCAATCATTTCGTCGACATATTTTTGGGCGCGACAAGCCTCGTCGGTGCGGCTCAGTTGACGGCAGAGGTTTACATAATCCTTACCGCAGACTACAAACAAACCTGCAATCATAAGCGACTCAGCCTTAGAGCCTTCGGTTTTGTTTTCGGTGGTTTGGAAACTTTCGTTAGGATCCCAAGAAAAACAATTGAGGTTGAGACAGTCGTTCCAATCGGCGCGACCGATAAGGGGCAGTTTGTGAGGACCAAGGTTCTCAACCACGTGGTTGAACGATATTTTAAGGTGTTCAAATAGAGAAACTTCCGAGCCGGGTTTATTGTCCCACGGCACTTGCTCGTTGAGAATAGAGAAGTCGCCGGTCTCTTTGATATATGCCACTGTGCCGAAAATCAGCCACATAGGGTCGTCGTTGAATCCGCCGCCAATATCGTTGTTGCCACGTTTGGTAAGGGGCTGATACTGGTGGTAGCATCCACCGTCGGGAAACTGTGTGGACGCAATGTCGATAATTCTCTGACGTGCGCGCGAAGGCACTTGATGAACAAATCCCACGAGGTCTTGGTTTGAATCTCTGAAACCCATTCCACGACCTATGCCGCTCTCGAAGAACGATGCCGAACGCGAGAAATTGAATGTAATCATACATTGATATTGGTTCCAGATGTTGACCATACGGTTGAGACGCTCGTCAGACGATTCAAGTACAAATTTGTCCAAAAGTTCGTCCCACATCTTGCGGAGCTCGGCAAAAGCGGCATCAACAGCCTCCACGGTAGAGAAATTCTCGATAGTGGCTTTTGCTTTCTTCTTATTTAATAAGGTGCGGTCTGACGCCTGCGATGTGATAAGTTCGCCGCTCTGTTTGCGGGCAATCTCTGCGTCGTCGAATTTCTCGTTTTGCTCGTTCTCCACATATCCGAGAAGGAAGATGAAGTTTTTCTCCTCGCCGGGATTAAGAGTTACCTCGATATAATGTGATGCAATGGGGCTCCATCCGTGAGCAAGACTATTAGATGGTTTGCCTGCTGTAACACATTGAGGGGCAGAAAGTTCGTTGTAAAGTCCGATAAACGATTCGCGGTCGGTGTCGTAACCGTTAACAGGCACATTTACAGAGTAATATGCGTAGTGGTTGCGGCGTTCTTTGTATTCTGTTTTGTGATAGATAACCGAGCCGTCGATTTCAACCTCGCCGGTAGAAAAGTTGCGCTGAAAATTTTCCATATCGGTAGCGGCATTCCACAAGCACCATTCCTGAAACGAGAAAAGTTTGATAGTTCTCTTTTCGTTGGAGGTATTTTTGAGAGTGAGTTTCTGCACCTCTGCCCAAGTTTTTAGGGGAACAAAGAAGAGCACCGAAGCCTCAATGCCGTTTTTCACACCTTTTATAATAGTATAGTTCATACCGTGGCGGCACTCATAAAAATCGAGCGGGGTTTTGCATGGCTTCCAACCGGGATTCCACACGGTTCCATTGTCGTTGATATAGAAATATCGTCCGCCATTGTCCATAGGAATACCGTTGTAGCGGTAGCGAGTGATGCGGCGGAATTTTGCATCCTTATAAAAACTGTATCCTCCTGCGGTATTGGAGATTAAAGAAAAAAAGTCTTCGTTGCCGAGATAATTGATCCACGGCCAAGGTGTAGCGGGATTAGTGATTACATACTCCCTGTTTTCGTCGTCGTAATGTCCGTATTGCATTGTTTTGATAGAGTAATTTTTATTGATATGCATTTATCGCCAAATATATGACTTTTTTTAAAATGATAACCTTCCTAAGGGCTTTTTTTTGTTTTTTTTATTTTTTCTACCAAAAAGATTGACTTTTTTTTTAAAATTCCGTATCTTTACTACTGACAGAAAAAACTATGCAAATAATAAATTTTTCATCTTAAAAAGGTAAACCAAATGATTTTACGCGACGACCAATACATCACCATCTCGTTCGATGAGGCACAATCACTATTCAAAACCCGTTGGAAACAAGACAGCAGCGAAATTAGTGATTCCGAAGTAGTAAAGTCTATTATCACTGACATTTGTCAAAAACTTGTGATGAGCCGTCCTAAAAACTATATAGCCAATCAGAAAGACAAGGAAGTGGCATATTCGGTTGATATTCAGCGGTGGGTAGCAGAGAGTCTCTACAAGGCAAGTTGCGCCGCCAACGTGGAGTATGTGGCCACCATAGAATCTGACAACATATCAGTATCTATGAGCAACGACCAAATGATAGGAGAGGTGGAAAACAAAAATGGAATAAAAGTTGCTACTTTTACCGATGAATCTGCGGCATTAAGATGGATGAATTTAGAAAAATAAAAAAAATGCAGAGAAATTATTTTTTTTAATGGAGTTTTTATAATTTCGCCAAATAATTAGTAACACCAACTACCTATACAAAATGCAAGTAATAAAAGACGACGAATATGTAAAGATAACATACGACGAAGAAACCAAAGTGCTAGGTACCAAATGGAAACCCACTAGTTTTGAAGACGATTTATCTGATGAGTATGTAAGAGAGGTGATTACTGAAATTGCCGACGGATTAGCCTCTACTCAGGCCGACTATTACCTTGCCGACCAAACTAACCGTGGCGTTGTTTATGACGAGAATATGCAGAAATGGGTGTTTAGTATGCTATTAAGCGGCGGACAAAGAGCCAACTTAAAAAAATGCGCTGTGGTTCAGTCTGTTGATTTCTTTGTGGGTATGAGCAACGAACAACTTCTCAAAGGGGCTGTTACCGACATTGCATACAAGTGCTTTAATACTCGCCGCGAGGCTGTTGAATGGCTTGGAGTTAAAGATAACGAATAAAACATAATTTATAAACATACACATCAATGGTTTCATACAAAGAATTAGGATTGGTAAACACCAGAGAAATGTTTGCCAAAGCAGTAAAAGGCGGATATGCTATTCCTGCCTTCAACTTCAACACAATGGAACAAATGCAGGCTATTGTTCAAGCCGCAGTTGAAACAAAATCTCCTGTTATTATGCAGGTTTCAAAAGGCGCTCGCAACTACGCTAACGCTACAATCCTCCGCTATATGGCTCAGGGCGCAGTAGAATACGCAAAAGAACTTGGTTGCCCCAACCCTCAAATCGTTCTTCACTTAGACCACGGTGATACTTTCGAGCTCTGCAAAGATTGTATCGACATGGGCTTCTCTTCAGTAATGATCGACGGAAGCTCGCTTCCTTACGAAGAGAACATCGCTCTTGCTAAGAAAGTGGTTGACTACGCTCACAAATACGACGTTACCGTTGAGGCAGAACTTGGCGTTCTCGCTGGCGTTGAAGACGAAGTTTCTTCTGCTGTTTCGCACTACACCAAACCCGAGGAAGTTATCGACTTCTCGCAGCGTACAGGTTGCGACTCGCTCGCTATCTCAATAGGAACATCGCACGGTGCTTACAAATTTACTCCTGCACAGTGCACACGCGACCCCAAAACCGGCAAGCTCGTTCCTCCTCCATTGGCTTTCGACATTCTCCACGAAATCGAAAAGAAACTTCCTGGTTTCCCGATCGTTCTCCACGGCTCATCTTCTGTTCCCCAAGACGAAGTTGACACAATCAACAAGTATGGCGGCAAACTTCCCGATGCAGTAGGTATTCCTGAGGAGCAGCTCCGTGAGGCTTCTAAGTCAGCTGTTTGCAAAATCAACATCGACTCTGACTCTCGTCTCGCTATGACAGCCGCTATCCGCAAATACTTGGCAGAGAATCCTTCTCACTTCGATCCTCGTCAGTATCTCAAACCCGCTCGCGAGAACATGAAGAAGATGTACATCCACAAAATCGTGAACGTACTCGGCTCTAACGACAAATTGTAGTCTTTTTAACTACACGAATTAATATAAAGGCAAGTACCCCGCAAACGGAGTGCTTGCTTTTTTTATAACAAAAAATAAAGCGAATAGAAACGTATTAAAACGAAATTTTGTAACTTAGCACCGTTATTAACGCAAATAATTTAGGTATGAAAAAACTCACCATTGCCGCTTCTATTGTGGCACTTATGTGGATAATATTCGGTATCAGCCGTATTGCTCCCGAATCTATCAACTCTTACGGCATTCTTCCCCGCACACAGGAAGGTCTTTGGGGCATTGTCTGCGCTCCGTTTCTCCATCGCGACTATGAGCATATCACAGCCAACACCATTCCTGTGTTTGTGCTAACGCTCGTACTGCTGTTTTTTTATGAGAACTTGGCATTCAGAGTATGGACTCTTTCTACCTTGATGGGCGGATTTTTGATATGGCTCTTTGCCCGTGGTGAGAGTTACCATATAGGTGCGAGTGGCGTGATATTCAGCCTATTAGGATTTATTTTGGCGAGCGGCGTAGTGCGCAAGAGTTTCAAATCGCTATTGGTGGCGATACCTATATTTCTGATATACGGAGGCGTAATGTGGGGAATTTTCCCTAATAGTCCCGATGTATCGTGGGAGGCGCATCTCTTTGGACTCATTTCTGGCGTAGCCCTTGCATACTTTTTCCGCAATGTTCCCTCGGATGGATTTTATAGAAGAACCAATAGAGACGATGCGGAGTATTATTGATTACGTGTAGAGACGTGCCATGGCGCGTCTCTACACGTGTTTCCTCCCACTCAAAAACAATCCTGCAATAACCAAAACCGCACCAACTCCACCCATGATGGATAGGTTTTCGCCGAGGAAGATGTGGGCAAAGAGGATGGTGACTACGGGGATGAGGTAGATACCGGCGGAGATGCGTACCGTGCCGATGATGTTGCATGCTTTGTTCCATGCGCAAAAGCATAATGCCGATGCCACTACGCCGAGAAACAATGTGTTGAAGATGTTGGCGAGCGACGAGAAGCGGCTGATGTTGGTGTCGGCGTCGAAGGTGAAATACGACGGACTGTCGGGACTTGCCTTGGTGCCAAACAAAACCCACGGTATCATAAATATCAGCGCATAGAAGAATATGCGTCGGGTGCTGCATATCGAATCGTATTTGTGACGGTTGATTACCGAAACGCACAGCGAATAAAATCCCCAACATACGGCGGCAAAGAATGCAAGAAGGTCGCCCTTGGGGTTAAATTCCAATGTGCCAATGCCGTTGAGACTCACCATTGCCACACCCGTTATTGCAATTACAAAGCCTATTATAAAAAAGGTGTTGATGTGCCGTTCTTTAAGAAAAATCTGCGCAATTACCGCCGTAAGCATCGGACAAAGCGATACTATTATGCTAACATTGCTGCAAGCGGTGTAACTAAGTGCGGCGTTTTCGGCAAACTGATACACCACCACGCCTGACAGACCCGCGAGGGCAAACATCAGGTTTTCTTTCAGAGTTATTTTTTCAACCTTTGGACGGATAATCCACAACGCAAAATATGCCGCCACAAAACGGTAGAGAAGAATCTCCAACGCCGAAAAATCTGTAAGCAATGCCTTGGTAGATACAAATGTTACACCCCATACAAGTACTGAGAATGCCGCCAAAAGGTAGCCTATTGTTTTAGTATTACGCATATTATTATTGTTTTGACAACTGACGTGTGCGGTATTCTGCCGCAGCCTTCAATTCTGGGGCAAGGTATTGCGCAGTAAATCCAACTCCTTGTTTTACAATCTCTTCGGGAGTACCTTGCACAATGATTTCGCCACCGCGACGTCCGCCCTCAGGACCAAGGTCGATGATATAGTCGGCGGTTTTGATAACGTCTAAATTGTGTTCGATGATTACCACGGTGTTGCCCTTGTCCACGAGTTTGTTTAGCACGTTCATAAGTATGCGGATGTCTTCTAAATGCAGACCTGTGGTGGGTTCGTCTAATATATAAAGTGTTTTGCCAGTGTCGTTTTTGGATAGTTCGGCAGCAAGTTTTATACGCTGAGCCTCGCCGCCTGATAGGGTAGTGGCAGCCTGACCGAGAGTTACGTAGCCCATACCAACATCTTGCAGTGCGCGGAGTTTTTTTAATATCTTGGGCACATTCTCAAAAAACTCGCAAGCACGGTTGATGGTCATATCCAAAACATCGGAAATTGATTTGCCCTTAAACTTAACTTCAAGAGTTTCACGATTGTAGCGGCGACCGTTGCAAGCATCGCATTTTACGTAGACATCGGGCAAGAAATTCATCTCCACAGTCTTAACGCCTGCTCCTTGGCAATCTTCGCAGCGTCCGCCCTTAACGTTAAACGAAAACCTTCCTGGCTTGAATCCCATAATTTTAGATTGTGGAAGTTCAGCGTAAAGTTGACGGATGTCGCTGAAAATGTTGGTGTAGGTGCAGGGGTTTGAGCGCGGTGTGCGTCCAATGGGTTCTTGGTTTACCTCTATCACCTTGTCGATATTTTCCAGTCCCGAAATACTCTTGTAGGGCAATGGCTCTTGCAGAGAGCGGTAAAAATGCTTTGTGAGTATCGGACGGAGGGTTTCGTTGATGAGCGTACTCTTGCCGCTACCCGAAACGCCTGTTACAAGCACAAGTTTGCCGAGCGGAATTTTAAGGTCAACGTTTTTGAGGTTGTTGCCAGTTGCGCCTTTGAGTTCGATAAACTTGCCGTTGCCTTCGCGGTGCTTTTCTGGAACCTCAATATCTAATTCGCCCGAAATATATTTGGCTGTGAGCGTATCTTTGTCTTTGAGCATAGCGGGTTCACATTCGGCAGTAACAAAACCACCGAGACGACCTGCGCCAGGACCAATGTCGATAACAAAGTCGGCATTTTTAATCATATCCTTGTCGTGCTCCACCACGATTATGGAGTTGCCCTCGTCGCGGAGTTTTTTTAGCGAAGATATTAACTTGTCGTTGTCGCGCTGATGAAGACCGATGCTTGGCTCGTCGAGAATATAAAGCACGTTTACGAGTTTTGAACCTATCTGCGTGGCAAGTCTAATGCGCTGAGCCTCACCGCCCGAAAGTGTCTGTGCTGGACGGAAAAGACTGAGATAATCCAAACCCACATCGAGCATAAAGCCCACACGGTTTTTTATCTCTTTGAGTATTTCGGATGAAATCTCTTTCTGTTTGGGAGATAGTTGAGAATCAACGTTTTGCAAAAATTGCGACAATTCGGCAATGTCCATAGTGGAGAGTTCCGCAATGTTTTTGTCGGCAATTCGGTAACTAAGAGCCTCGCGGTTGAGACGCATTCCGCCACATTCGGGACAAACTGCCTGAGTGGAGTATTTTTGAGCAATGTCTTCGTTGGTGTCGTCGTCAACAGCGTTTTCGAGGTATTTAATAATGCCGTCGTAGGTGGACGAACCTGAGCCGTACATCCTAAGCCACTCCATCTTTACAGGCTCTGCCGAACCGTAGAGCGCAGTGTCTAACGCTTCGGGCGGAAGGTCTTGCACGGGTGTGTCGAGCGAAAAACCATCGCGCTCGGCAATTGCCTCCAACTGACGGAACACAAAATTGTCGCGATATTTGCCCAATGGTACAATTGCGCCTTTCTTGATGCTGAGAGTGCGGTCGGGAACCACCTTTTGTACGTCGATAATATCTACAAAACCCAAACCCTTGCACCGTGGACAGCATCCTGTGGGCGAGTTGAACGAAAAATTGTTGGGAGCAGGCTCAGCATACGAAAGTCCTGTTTCGGGACACATCAAAAGCCTGCTGTAATATCTTGTTTCGCCAGTGTCGGCATCCATAAGCATAATTATGCCCTTGCCAAACTGCATAGCGGTGTTAATCGACGATTTTACACGCTCCATTCCTCCGCCCGCTGCGCCGTCTTTGGGCACAACCAACTTATCGATTACTATCTCTATGTTGTGAGTTTTGTAGCGGTCGGTTTTCATATTTACGATAATATCTTTTACCACACCGTCTACACGCACCTGTACGTAACCTTTTCGGCGTATTTGCTCAAACAGTTCGCGGTAATGACCCTTGCGACCCTGCACCACGGGGGCGAGAACAATTACACGTTTGCCTCCATATCGTTCGGTAATGAGCGCAAGTATCTGATCAGAAGTGTATTTCACCATTTTTTTGCCGCTGAGGTAACTATAAGCCTCGCCCGCACGCGCAAACCAGAGACGCATAAAGTCGTAAATCTCTGTAATAGTGCCAACTGTGCTACGCGGATTTTTGTTGGTGGATTTCTGTTCGATGCTGATAACGGGGCTTAGACCAGTGATTTTATCCACGTCGGGACGCTCCAAACCACCGAGAAACTGACGTGCGTAGGCATCGAAAGTTTCGATGTAACGTCTTTGACCCTCGGCAAAAATGGTGTCGAATGCCAGCGACGATTTGCCGCTGCCGCTAAGTCCTGTTACCACAGTAAGTTTGTTGCGCGGAATGGTAACGTCGATATTTTTAAGATTGTGTACACGTGCGCCGTACACGTGGATATTTTCGAGGTCGAGCGATTCTGCTGCTGCTATGTTATCTGAATTTTCCAACTTGGCAATTATCATTGATAAAACTTTGCAAAAGTAGAATTTTTTTTGATTTTTACACGTTAAGAGGTTGTTTATTTTTGATTAAAGTGTTACATTGATACGACGATGTGTCCATCTTCTAAATGGATCTGAGTGTTAAGTTTGTGAGGCTGGGATAAAATATGTAAGGTATTAATTGTTAACGTTTTTTAACAAAGAGTAGCGTTGCTACGTTCATTATTTATCTATTTTTGCAAAAAACTACTAACTATGAAATATACTGCTACACTAATACTCGTAGTGTTGTTTTTGTGCAAAATATCTTATGCCCAAAAAGTTACATTCGATTATAACGACAACGGGGCAAGGGTGTTACGTTTTGTTGACCTGCCCAAGCCAGAACTTCAAACTTCTATTGCAGACATTCAAGAGTCTGTAATTCAGGATGAGTTTGTAAAAATTTACCCAAATCCGGTTAAAGATTTTTTGCAAATCGAACTTTATCAACAAGAAGTTCATAAGGCTGTAATTATTGATTTGTTCGGACGTATTGTCTTGACAATAAACGATTTGATGGAGAGTAATAATATAGATTTGACAAATCTGCCAAGCGGAATATATTTGTTAAACATTTCTGACAAAACTTATAAAATTTTGAAAGAATGAGGAAGGCTTTGTTAAGCATATTAATCGCACTGATAAGTATCTCTGCAATAGCTCAGAATAACAAATATTCTGTGGGTAAGTTGTCCAGCACGGTAACCGTTGGCGAATTGGGCAATGCTGTTTTTTCGCTGCCTATTGAGATTCCCGAAGGCACTAACGGATTGTTTCCATCTGTATCACTCAATTATAACAGTATTAGTGGAAACGGCATTTTGGGTGTTGGTTTTATGTTAGACGGTTTTTCTTCAATAACACGAACTAATAAGACTATTTATTTTGACGGAATGGCTTCCGGCATTGATTTTAACCACGGCGAAGATTTTTTATTGGATGGCAAGCGGCTTATCAAAGTTCCTACTAACAAATATACATTGGAAGGAGACCTTACAGCCGAAATCACCTACTACCCTGATGAAAGGTATTTCAAAATGAAAAAGGATGGAAAAATCTTTTATTACGGTTATGGTATGTCGTCTAATATCGACATTATTTGGCAAAAACCTGCGGTATGGAACTTGGCTAAGGTTGAAGATAACTTTGGCAACTTTATATTATACGACTACCATCAGTCTGTTTTTGTAACTATGCCCAAAAGTATCGTTTATACTAACAATGATTTTAGTTATACGTGCGAAATCAAATTTGAATATGAACAGCGTTCTGATATTGTAAAAGGTAATTTTTTCGGACACCCACAAGAATTAAAAGAGCGTATAAAAGATATATTAGTAAAGTGTTACAACAAAGATATTTATACATATCACTTAACATACGTTGACAACGACGGCTATTCGCGGTTGTCGGCAATCACTAAGACCAACACGGAAGGCGAATCCTTACCTCCTGTCAAATTTAATTGGATAGGCATCCATAATGTCTTAGATGATATTGAACCTGATATTTTTAATTTTTCAGCAAGCGACATATCCTATCCGGTTGACTTTTACGAACAGATGGTAATAACAGGGGACATTACCGCCGACGGTTTGGACGACATAATCTTAGTTTCTCCACAAAAGGTAGGTAATATAACATACTTTATCAACAAGGTGATTTTTTATGAAACGTTAATAAAAGACGACAGATTTGTTTTTGCATACAGGGGAGAAGATTTTATTGAATCTGAAACACCTTTGGACGATATTAAAAAAGGTAATAGTTTCGTTTTTGGCGACTTCAACGGGAATGGCTCTAACGAATTAATTATACCTTGTTTAAATGTTGCCAAAGGTCATTGGGAACAAATTGGTTTTCGGTTCTACGAAAATGCACAAATATTTGATTTCCGTTGGTACAACTTGCATTGCAGCGAAATGCCTGCGCTTGCTTTTGCTGATTTCAAGGGCAATGGCAAAACGCAAATTTTTTACGTAGAAAAAAAGCAGAACGAGTATGGTCGGTATAACGCAAAATTAGTTTCGGCAGACGGCGATTCCGATTTTGAGTTTTATCTTTCGCAAGAGCCTAAGGATATGTTTGCCGCCGACTTCAACGGCGACAACACTGTTGATGTCATAATATTTAGCAAAAAGGGCTACACTATTTTATACAACGACGGCGACGGTTATTTCCCCGATAGCAATAAAACCGACATTGAAGGCATCATAAATGGATACTACATCATCCGTTCAGGCGACTTCAACGGTGATGGGTTGCTAGATTTTGTCTACACCGAAACTGACGACAAGAACTGGTATTTTTTAATGAATAAAGGACATGGCGGTTTCGAACAGACAATCGCCATTACAACAGATTTTTACGACCGAGGTTTTACTGGTCACGACAACGGCAGGTTTGACTTGCAGATTTTGGATTTCGACTTGGACGGAAAATCCGACATTGTATCCACCCGTGGACAGTATCACAAAGAAGATGATATGTGGTCAAGTCCGTGGGGTGTATATGACTATACTCAAACCTTATGGTTGAAATCCGACGGCAAAAAACTAACAGAATGGAAGAAAACTACATCTCACAACGAAAGCGATGCCTATAACTCAAACTTTGCCGTTGGCGATTTCAATGGTGACGGCATTCGCGAACTTATAAACTATGGTAACAATTGTCTTTTTAATTGGAATAATGAGGATAATCCAAAATGGCATATATATTACAATTCTAATTACAAAGCATTCTGTAATAAAATAAATTTGATACAAGATTGTTTCTCTGCCACGACGTTCAACTATACTTTTCTCACCAACAAAAACTTCTACCAAAAAGGTAAAAATCAGACCTACCCGTTGATTGATGTTGCTGCGCCGTTGGCAGTGGTAAGTTCTTCGGAAGAAATCAACGGAATTACTGACAATATTATCAAAAATTATAAATATTATAACCTTACCGCTAATGTACAAGGTAAAGGTCTTCTCGGCTTCAACAAAATAGTTTATGAAAACCAATATACTGGCGAAATATCTACAACTGAGGTAAACTCGTGGAATACAGATTATTATACTCCTGTAAAAATCACTCAAACAATTAGACACGATACGCTTGTTAACACAACCGAAACCGAATATAGCATTACCGATTTGGGTGGCAAAAACTTTTTTACATATCCGTCAAAAATCAAAAATACAGACATATACGGTGATGTAGTAGTTACTCAAAACACATACAACACCGAACACGGATATTTAGAAAATACAGAAACCCATTATCCCGATGGATATTACAAACTGCAATATTATGGCGACTACGTGATGGCTGGCGGAATGTGGCAGCCGCATCTTTCAACCTATATCCAAAAAGCACCTGACGACCCAAAAGGTTTTGTAACTCAAAAACACTTTGAATATGATGCCATCACCGGCACATTAACAAAACAAATTGACAATTACGGCACATTAAAGCAAGTATCAACAGAATATACATACGATGAATATGGAAACGTCATACACACAGATATTTACGGCGACAATGCGGAAAAATTTACAACCGATTGCTCCTACGAAAAACAAAAACTCGTAACTAAAACCGACAACAATCAAAATCGCGTAATCAAATACGGCTACAATGATTTAGGCAGACTAACCACCGAAACTGACATATCAAATCAAAACAATCCGCTTATAACCACATACAAATACGACAATTGGGGTAATCTGATAAAAACACAATATCCCGACGGCACAATCACAACCACCGAAAAGGGATGGGGCGAAAGCAAAGAACAGTTTTATTTCATTCTTTCTCAGCAAACTGCCGCTCCGTGGCAGAAACAATGGTACGACATACTCGGACGTAAGACCCTGACCGAAACCGTTGGTGAAGGCGGTGTAGAAATAAAGGTTTATAACACTTACGACAAGTTTTCAAACATAATAAAAACTAAAACGCTCTACGGCGACACCGAATTTAACGAAAGTTATGTGTACGACAATCAGAACCGTATCATTGAGCATACAGGAACAAACGGCGCGGTTACAAAATACACCTACACCAAAAACACCGTGACAACCGAAACCGACGGCAGGAAGACCTTGAAGACATACGACGTATTCGGTAACTTGCTTTCAATCGACGACGGCATCGCAACAATTGCATACACTTACAATTCTGACTCCAAGCCTGTGGCAATCAACGCCGCCGGCGCAGAATATAGGTTGGAGTACGACGAAGTTGGCAACCGTATCCTATTGTCCGACCCTGACGCAGGTGTATCTAAATATGAATACGATGTTTGGGGCAACATTTTAAAACAGACCGACGCGGAAGGCAACATCACCGAAAATGTTTATCAAAACGGTCAATTGACAGAAAGTGTCAGCGGCGACGAGAACACCTTATATATATACGATGACTATGGAAAACTTACAAAGAAACAATTTGGAGATATCGCCACCAAATACGAATATGACAATCTAAACCGCGTAAAATCTGAGACTTACACTATCGGAGCACGCGAATATGTCTACCATTTTGCGTACAACAAGGATGGACTTTTAGAATCAAAATCGTTCCCCGATGGCACAACGGAATATTACACATACGACGATTTAGGCAATCTTACCGAAATACAGTTGGATGCCATGTCCGTGTGGAAACTCACATCTTCGAGCCTCTTTGAACGCTCTGCCGAAATCAACGGAAAATACATTAAAACACAATCGTTCGACAAATACGGCTTCCCAGTCTCCACAACAATGATGTACGAAGATGCGATGTTGAAAACAATGACATATAAATTTGACACCAAGACTGGCAACCTGATGAGCCGGAGCGGGATGTTTCCCGAACCCGAATCATTCGAATACGACCCAGCCGACCGTCTGATAAAAATTACCAATGGACATGATGTTACCGATATTGACTATTCAGAAAACGGAAACATCTTGTTTAAAACTGGCTTGGGAAATTATGAGTATTTCCGCAAACGTCCGCACGCCTTGGAGTCGGTAGACAACACCGACACTTTGATAATCAATCCTCTGCAAGAGATTGATTATACACCTTTTAACAAAACCAAGTATATTACTGTTCAGTACAGCGACGAATCCGAAACAAGCATTTCGTTCAAATACGACGCCGACCACATCCGCCGTAAATCGGTACGGAACGTACTCGGTGTGGAGATTACGCAGTACTTTCTTCCTAATTACGAAGAACTTGGCGGCTACGGCATATATCAAAAAACACATTACATAAACTCGCCAGACGGTTTAGTAGGCGTGTACGTTATTGACCCCTTGGGTGGCAAGAAGTTAGAGACGGTCTTCACCGACCACCTCGGCAGCATCACCACTTTGTACCAAGAAGCCACTCCGACATTTGAGGCATCTTACGATGCCTTTGGCAACCGCACCATAACCACAGGCACTACCGCGTTCACCCGAGGCTACTGCGGTGTGCATCAGCATTATCCGTCGTTCGATATTATTGATATGGGCGGCAGAATGTACGACCCTCTTGTTGGTCGTTTTCTCGCCCCTGACCCATTTGTACAGGATTGGGAGAACTCTCAGAACTTCAATCGTTACTCTTATTGCTTGAATAATCCGCTCAAGTATACCGACCCGAGCGGGGAAAAATGGAAACCATGGATTCTCGGCGCGTTTCTACTTGACCCTGTATCGTTTTGCGTTACAGTCTGTGCTACCGCTACTGCTGCAACAGGATTGTTCACTACCATTACGGCATCAGGGCTTATGCCATTTCAAGGCACATTGTTTGCACTTTCTATACCATCGAAAAACTACGATAAAAAAATTTGCAATGCATTTCAAATTGATAAGGGTATGTTTCGAGCTAAAAACTTCTGGCATTGGAACTCAAGATACTCATGGGAATCTCTTCAAACTGGGTTAGGAAATATGTATTCACATATACGGAATATCATCGGCAAAGTTGACCGTGTGGACTATTATGATGGTGCTACATTTTGTGTTGACGAGTATTCCGATAAAAATGATGGCATTACAATTGGAAATTTTATTAACATAAATATTAAAGATTATGTTAAAACAGATTTCGAATCATATTTAAAATCATCTCACGACGGTTTATTTATGCACGAGTATGGTCATACAATTCAAGGCAGGCACTATGGTTTTGCGTATTTGTTCAATATTGGAATTCCAAGTTTGTTAGATGCTAAAAATCCAAAATATGGATCACATCGTGAACGTTGGTTTGAACGAGAGGCAAGTGCATACAGTCGAGATTATTTCGGCAATTATTGGTCAATTTATTCAACATACCCGACTTATGGATTTTAAAATTTTTCTGTTTTTATCGATTCTTGTTTTTTCGGGTTGCCATTTATATATGGACGAAGAACCTGAAACATTGTATTTCAAAAATACATCGGAACACACCGTGCACATTATAACCAAATTGCATTATGCAGACACTGTAATGCCTTATATCTTCTCTGAGAATACTTTTAGATGCACATTGAAACCTAACGAGACAAAAAACAGCCTGATTGAATTAGATCAAATATGGGAAAATGATAGTATTGCATTATTCATAATTGATAAAAAAACATGTCTGAATTATTCTTGGTCTGATATAACTGATAAACAAATGTTTTTGTATATATATGTACTTTCAAAAGAAGATATACTCATACTTAAGGAACTCCACAACTATCCGTTAGTTGTGGAGTTTCCACCCACAAGTGAAATGAATAAAATGCGTATAATAAAATTTTAACACATTAAGCTATGAAGTTATTGATTGTATTGTTTGTCCTATTATTATGTTCGGGATGCAAAAAAGAATATTTTGATTCCAATAATGCATCAATTAAAAATATGTCTGATAAAAATATAATTTTAATCCAAGATTATTCTTTTTTTGACCTCAGAGAGAACGACACTATAATAAATGAAGACTATTCTATCTATGAAAAGTCTACGAGGGTATTAAAACCTGGCAACTCTTATATTTTTAAATATTGGAATCAAAAGAAAGCAAACGCTATATCTTCAACGGACACATTTTCAGTTTTCATTTTGGACGAAGAAATTTATTATATTTGCTCGTGGTTAGACATTTGTAAAAACTATAAAGTGTTAACTCGTTATGATTTGTCTGGTGATGATATTATTAATCTCCAATTCACGGTTCCCTATCCCCCTTCCGCTGCTATGAAGGATATGAAAATGTATCCGCCGTATGAGGAGATTATTAAGGAAACGGAATAGGTCTTGTTTATGTCAATGTCAATTATAATATGAAACCTATCTTGATAGCTATACTTTTAACACTATTAGGTTGCTCGGTTTATGGTCAATCATTGGAGACTATTTTGAGATTTAATTCTGATGAAGTAAAGCGAGCCTATATTCCGGCAATCGATTCGTTGATTGACGAATCTGCTATAATCACTCATAATGAGCGGTTCGACAGGTCAAAATACAATGCAAATCCTTTAATATCAATTCTTTTTGTGAATTTAAAAGATAGTTTGGACGATGTTAGTATTTATAACAGAATAGTCGTAGACAGTTGCATTGTTTACTCTATGGCTTATGTTGATGACAAAAGCAAATTAATGTATATAGCAAGTTTTGATTGGGGATTGTCTGATATAAGATATTTTGAATGTAATAAAAAAATATTAAAACGTATATTAGCTTGTAATCCTGATGCAATTTTGTATTGCCGTTCATTCTCGAATTATCTAATTCCAGGATTATTGTATGTTAAAAATAATACTCTTTATTATTTTGATAAAAAATCTATCAAAATATCTGATTTCTTTCGCAATTTTTCTGAACATCAATTGTCTGAGCTTAATTATGTGCCAGTTCCCAATATTTATAGAATTAAGAATAATTCACCGCATTTTCGAAAGACAGATGAGATTATTCCCAAAAACGAAAATATGATTAATACTGTAAAATAAATGATACGCATTGTATATTATTTAGTAATATGAAATTCAAATTCTCTATTTCTTGTGTAATCATGTTGCTTTTGGTATCTTGCAATGACTATTGGAATTCTGTATGTGGAGGCGATTATATCGTACAATTATCTAATAATACAGGAGATACTATTTATGTGTTTGCTTTTTACAATTCAGACACAATTGCAATTGTTGAGGAAAAACAAGCTGCGCAGTCTATACCAAACGACAAGTCAGCTATTGTCTTTGAATCGGATTATGAATGTGAGAAATTAAAAGATACTATTCAATATTTTATTATAAATAAAGACACTCTTAGTAAATATGGTCTTAAATATACACTTGAAACTTATAATATTTTGCTTCGATATAGTATGACTGGCGCAGATTTTGGTAAGCTTGAATACTCCATCCCTTATCCGCCTACTCCTACGATGCAAAATATGAAAATGTATCCATCATATGAAGATAAACTATAACGACGTAGGTATTTATTTATGGGTAAAAAGATAATTCTCTTAATATTTTTTTTAGCGATTACACATTTGTCGTTTGCACAAATTCGTAGTTACGACAATCTCTTTTTTGAACTTTTTAGCGCTGATAAGGCAGAGTGGTATCACAATTTTTGAATGATAGGAAAATTGTCCTTTTTTTGAATTGGCATTTTATTTTTTGTTATATTTGCACATCAAACGCAGCAAACAAGACAAGTTTATTAGACAAGGAACAACAAAAAATGAAAATAAGATTTGTGGTAGTAGGCCGCACGGTAGAAAAATACCTTGTGGATGCCTGCGCCGAATACGAAAAAAGGATAAAAAAGTATATCCCTTTTGAGTTTGTGGTGCTTAAAGATTTGAAGAATACCGCTAATATGCCCTTCGACACCATCAAACAGAAAGAGAGTGAGTTGCTTATGCCGTATCTCGACACGTCGTCGGTGCGCATACTCTTAGACGAACACGGCAAGGAGTTCACCTCGATGGAGTTTTCGCAGTACATTTCCAAAAAAATCTCGCTCCAAAACAAGGACATCACCTTTATAATAGGCGGTCCGTATGGTTTTGACAATCAGGTATATCAAAAATCCGACGAGAAAATCTCGCTCTCTAAGATGACTTTCTCGCATCAGATGGTGCGCCTGATTTTTATGGAGCAGCTATACCGCGCATTCACCATCATCAACAACGAACCCTACCATCACGAATAATTTTTGATAACTGTGAATTGTTGGCAAGGCATTTGCAAATACAAACCTTGAAACACAGAAACAACATATAAAGTGAAAGAGAAGTTTAAAAAGATACAATTTTTGGTTTATGCCGTAATACTGTTTGCGGTGGCTTCTGCGTTACAGTCGTACCTGAGCGGGTTGAAAACCTACGACGTGGACGTGAACCGTGTATCAAAAGTGCTACACGAAAAAGAAAGCCGCACCGACAGCATAATTGCTAATGTGCGTTCGATGGTGGAGACAGGCAACGGCATTGTTAGGGAAAACTCTATATACGTTTTGCAAGAAAACCTCAAAGAACTTGAAAATCAAGGTATTTCTATTTTTGTTTTTGAGAATGATACTCTTCGTTTTTGGAGCGATAACAAATCTCCGATTAACAAACTATATTCACAATCAGGTATTAACAACCGTATTGCACACCTGAGCAATGGTTGGTACGAAATCCGCACCGTAACTAAGGATAAAACCATTTATGTAGGGCTTATACTCTTAAAAAATGAGTATAGTATTGAAAATAAATACCTTAGTAAGAGTTTCGTGCCCGAATTCCATATCAGTCCCACATTTAAACTGTCGCCTATTACTTTATCGTATGGCTTTGATATTCAGGATAAAGAGGGCAAATATATTTTCACCCTTGTACCGCTCAACGAGGTAGACAACGATGCTGCCGACTATACTTCTGTTGGCATTTTGTTTTTGGCTGGACTTCTGTTTCTCTTGTTGTTTTTGCTGCAGTATATCGGCACTCTTGCTCAAACTGCTGGCAATTCGTTGAAAATATGTGGTATAATATTCGCCACCATAGTGGTGCGTATTGTATCAATGGCTTATAAACTGCCACCAAATGTTTATACTCTCGACTTTTTTGACCCGATGTATTTCCAAGGCGGTTTTTTGTCCCCTACTTTTGGCGATTTGCTTATCAACTCTATGGTTTGGCTGTTTGTGATAGTTGCAGTGTTAAAACTTGCTGATTATGTAAAACTTGGCGAACGAATCAAATCTTGGACAGAGTTTACCCGTGGATGTTTCTTCTTTGCGGTTGCTGCTATAGGTATTTACGTTGTGGTGTCGTTTCATTCGGTGCTCGAATCACTTATCGCAGATTCTGCAATACCGTATCAACTTACCAACGTGTTTGCCCTCAATGTGTTTAGTGTGGCAAGTATAGGTATTTTTGCATTTGTTTTTGCTTCGTTGATATATGCAATAGTAAAAATCACCTCTTATGTGTCGCTGATAAACAAACGCGATATCCGCAAGGCTCTTATTATTGTAGCATCAGCGGGCATTGTTGCGGCTTTGCTGTCGCTGCTGTCGGACCATACTTTTTTGTGCGCCACTATGGTTTATGTGGCTTCAATAGTGTTGTCGGCTTGCTTAATGCACTATGCCAATGCCACAAACAGTATATATCGTTATATGTTTATGATATTTTTGAGTGCGGCGCTCTCGTCGTTGGTTATTACGCATACTGCAGAGCAAAAACAGCAGCATCTTAGCGAAGAGCAAGTGATGGCGGCGGTAGACGAGCACGACAATATAGCGGAACTACTTCTTCAGGATTTTACTTCCGAAATATCTGGCGACGCACTTGTTGCCGACTATCTTGCTGCCGACGTAAAAAATGGCAACCGTGTTTACGATTATCTTCAAAAATGGCACTTTAATGGATATTGGAACAAATACAACCTTTCGGTAAAAGTGTTTGAGGCCACTCCGGGCGTTCCTTTTCTATCTATGCAGAACGAAACCGCCGAAACAATTGCCAAGTACGGTAGCGAAATCACGGGTTCTGATTTTTATTTTATCGACAATCCCGATGGCGGTATCAGCTACATTGGTCAACTCCGCGCCAATGTGGGCGACACACCATATTATATTATTATACGTCTCGACGACAAACCTGTGCCTCAGGATTTCGGTTATCCCGAACTGCTGCTCAATGGCGAAATGCAGTCGTCGCTCCTTGAGGATTGCAACTATGCCAAATACCGCAATGGGCGCAAAACCAAGCAGCACGGGTCGTTCGTTTACGACCTAGGCGACGAATTGTTTGCACAGCAACTGCGCAATTCCAACGACTCTTCGGCTGTGTTTTGCTACGAAGGATATGTGCATACTGTTTACAAAAACAAGAGCGATATTGTGGTGATTTCACGCCAAGAGATTGGTTTTATCGACTATCTTGTGTCGTTTGCCTATCTGTTTGTGGCTTATACTATGCTGGTGTTGATCTGCATTACTATTAAAGTGATAGTGGAGCACAAAATGGATGAGTATCGTTCGCAACTTAAAGTGCGTCTTGTGGGGTCCGTGTGCCTCGTGCTTGTGGTGGCGTTTGTGTTTATCTGCTTGGGAATGGCTTACTTTAATACACAAAAATTTCAACAAGACAATGCTGCTGAAATCAACGATAAAATGAAGAGCGTGTATATGCACATAGAACAAGCTTACGGTGATTCGGCTTCGTTTGTATCCAAACAAAACCCCGAATTTAACACCGCTCTTGATGAATATTTGACAAAAACCGCTCATGTGTTTTATACTGATGTAAATATTTATGGTCCAGATGGTGCGCTCAATGGCAGTTCTCGTCCGGAGTTGTTTAAGAAGGGACTTTTGAGTACGCAAATTAATGGCAACGCCCTTAAAACTCTTGTTTTTGGATCAAAAGCCAACTATATTCAAGAAGAGACTATCGGCAATATGAGCTATACATCGGCTTATATTCCGTTTTACAATTCGCGCGATGCTCTTATGGGATATATCAACCTGCCGTATTTCTCTAAACCAGACGTTATGAAGCGCGAACTGTCCACCATTATAGTGTCGCTTACCAACCTATTTGTGGTGCTGATGCTGCTGAGCATAGTTATAGCGGTAGTATTGTCGGAACGTATGGTACATCCTATCCGTATGATTCAGAACATGATGGAGAAGGTAGAACTTGGCAAAAAGCACGAAAAAATTGAATACAGCCGCAAGGATGAAATAGGTCAGTTGGTTTCGGAATACAACAATATGGTGGAAAAACTCGAAGAGAGTGCCGCCCTACTTGCCAAGAGCGAACGCGAAAGCGCATGGCGCGAAATGGCAAAACAGATTGCCCACGAAATCAAGAATCCGCTCACACCTATGAAACTGAGCATTCAGTTCTTAATACGTAGTCATCAAAACCACGATGCCGACTTCGACGACAAACTCGAAAAGGTTTCTAATACCCTTATACAACAGATAGATACGCTGTCGTCGATAGCCACGGGATTCTCTAATTTTGCCAAAATGCCCAAACCCGACGAAAGTCCGTTTAATGTGGTTGAGACCCTTTCAAATGTGGTTCAACTCTTTACCAATACTGAGAATATGGAGATAACATCCGACTTGGGCGGACATAGCAACATCACCATTGTGGCAGATAAAGAGCAAATTTCGCGTGTGTTTGTCAACCTTATCAAAAACGCTACACAGGCTATTCCCGACGGTATCAAGGGCAAAATCCACGTTTCGCTCACCACTGCCGACGGCAAGCTTACAGTAAAAATAAAAGACAACGGCTGCGGCATACCCGACGAAATTAAGGGCAAACTCTTTACTCCGAGTTTTACCACCAAGAGTAGCGGCAGCGGACTTGGTCTTGCCATGTGCAAAAACATTATAATCAATGCCAAAGGCGACATCTCGTTTGAGTCGGAAGTTGGCAAAGGCACCACGTTTATAGTTACGCTGCCGGTGGCTAAATAAATTTTATTGCAAATAGTTTGTGTTTTTGGAAAAATTTTTTCATTTTTGCATCAGCTAATTACACTTTATTATTTAAACACTTAACCAAATGAAAAAAACAAACTTTTACGCAATTATGGCGGTGGTGTGCTTATGTGCATTTTCCCCAGCGCATTTGTCAGCACAGATACCGATAAACCACTCAGATTTCTTTGACCCAGACGGAGCATACTTCGGGCCCACTACCGAGGAAACTAACTATTCTGGTGCATATTACACTGGCAAATACGAGAGCCCGTTTAAAACCTACCTGGGCAAGACCGACGAAGAAATTCAAGCCAAACTTGATCAACTTTGGAATCACTATTTCGGTGGTGTTGTTGATAGGACTATCTACTACGAAGACCGCTATGGCGCAAATATAGTTGATATCGTCAACAACGACGTCCGTTCCGAAGGTATGGCGTATGGAATGATGATAGCCGTACAGACTGGCCACAAGGACGAGTTCGACAAACTATGGCAATGGTCGAAACTTCATCTGTGGCACGACCCTGAAATGGGTGGCAATGGTTACTTCTCTTGGCATGCAAACCGTGATGGCACCGTATCAGACAAAGGAAATGCTCCCGATGCCGAAGTTTACTATATGATGTCGTTGCTTTTTGCAGCTAACCGATGGAACAACGCTGATTATATGAATGATGCACAGGCTATACTGAAATCATGCTGGAAGGGCTCAAATGCTTCTTTGTTCAACGAACAATCTTATGTCATAACATTTCAGCCTACTGAGGGCAACAACTCATGGAGCGACCCGTCTTACAGCCTCCCTGCATTTGTTGATTTGTTTGGCCGCTGGTCAAAAACCAACAATGACAAGTGGAAAAAGGCAACTGCGGCTACGCGCGACCACATTTACCGTTCCGCCAATTCGAAGTCTGGCTTATTCTCCGATTACAGCAACTTTGATGGCACACCGCATTATGCATATAGCAGTAATTCAATACGGTATGCTTATGATGCCATTCGCTGTCCAATGAATTATGGTATGGACTATTATTTGTTTGGCGTTGATGCTGAACGTCAGACAAAAATAGCAAAACTCATTACCGACTTCTTTGATAATGATAATTACAAGCATTCTCGCTTCAACTGGGACGGCACTGAACCTGAAGGCTCGTTTACCATCGGTCAAGCTGGCGCAAACGCTGTGGCAACGTATGCTTTGCTCGGCGACCCCGATTATAATGAGTTGGTCACTAAGGTATTAAAAATGGCCTGGGATGCAAAGCCAATAATGGGGTCTAACCGCTACTACGACGGAATAGTGCACTATATGGCAATGCTCCACCTCTGCGGCAGTTTCAAGATTTGGAAACCGAAGCCAGATATCAAGACTAAGAACATCACCGCCAACGTCTACAACGGCGTTACCTACACCGAAGAAACTACCATTTATTCTTATGAAGAAGGTCAGCTGTATCGTGTAACAATTAAACCTAAATCAAACTCCACACCCGATCCTGACCCAGACCCAGATCCAGATCCAGATCCCGACCCCGACCCTGAAAATCCGCCCACTCCGGTATCTTCAGTCGACAACGCTCCAAGCGTAAAAGTCTGGTCGTCAAACCGCACCATTTTTATTGCCTCTGCTCCCGACACCAAATACAAAATCATCGACCTCCAAGGCCGCACAATAGCAACATCTACAACAAAATCATCACGCGAAGAAATCTCCCTCGCCAAATCAGGAGTATTTGTGGTAATCATCAACGGCAAATCATTCAAATTGGCATTGTAGGGGCGTACCTCGTGTACGCTCCTGCCATCATTATCATATAAATCCGGATGTTGAACCCCGTTCAGCGTTCGGATTTTTATTTTTTTGTTAATTTCAAAATACATTTGTGGGATATCCAATATTTATTCATATTTTTGTCAACCATACGCAAGCAAAATAAATAATGGAAAACCTTTCAGATAACCTTGAAAATAAGGAAATTATTATGGCGGCGATTACTGGCGAAGACAAGCCGGGGCTTACATCGCGCCTTGCAGGAATTATAGCACAATACGGTGCCACAATCCTTGACATTGGACAGGCAGATATTCACAACTCGCTGTCGCTTGGCATAATGTTTATCAGCGACCAAAGCCAGTCGGGAAACATATTAAAAGAGATGCTCTTTTCTTCGAGCGAAATGGGCGTGCAAGTAAGATTTTCGCCGGTGTCGATTGCCGAATACGAAAAATGGGTGTCGATGCAGGGCAAAAACCGCTATATTGTAACCCTCCTCGGACGCAAAATTTCTGCCGCACTTATTGCCGACGTGTCGAAAGTGCTTGCCGAACAAAGCCTTAATATCGATGCCATCACTCGTCTTACAGGACGTATTCCATTAATCGACAATGGCGAACAGCATCTTACCCGTGCCTGTGTGGAGATGTCGGTACGTGGTACACCAAAGGATAAACCGCTGTTGCAGAGCGAGTTTATGCGTCTTTCGCGCGAACAAGGCTACGATATTTCTTTTCAAGAGGACAACCTCTACCGCCGCAACCGCCGTTTGGTATGTTTCGATATGGATTCCACACTTATTCAAACCGAAGTTATCGACGAACTTGCAATGCGTGCGGGCGTGGGCGATCAGGTAAAAGCCATCACCGAATCGGCTATGCGTGGCGAAATTGATTTCTGCGAAAGTTTCAAACGTCGCGTGTCGCTGCTCAAAGGCTTGGACGAAAGCGTTATGAAAGAGATTGCCGAAAATCTTCCTATCACCGAAGGCGCAGAACGCACTCTCAAAATTCTTAAACAATACGGCTACAAAATCGCCATCCTCTCCGGCGGTTTCAACTATTTTGGCAACTATCTCAAACAGAAGTTCAACCTCGATTTTGTGTATGCCAACGAACTCGAAATCGTTGACGGCAAACTCACTGGCAACTATGTGGGCGAAATTGTTGACGGAAAACGCAAAGCCGAACTTCTCAAACTTATTGCCCAAATCGAAAACCTTAACCTTCAACAAGTTATTGCCGTTGGCGACGGTGCCAACGACCTTCCGATGCTTAATTGCGCCGGTCTGGGTATAGCATTCCACGCCAAACCCAAGGTAAAGGAAAACGCCAAGCAGTCGATTTCGTCGATCGGTATGGACGGCGTGCTGTATATGCTCGGCTTTAAGGATTCGTATATTGAGGAGAAAAAGTAGGTGGATTTATTGTTGTAACTATTGCACAATTATGGCATTTTTTTTATTTTTGCTAAAAAATTGGTAATCATTATGAGCGAATTAGATAGACAAATAGAAAAAGAACGGAAAGGCGTAGTGGAGTTACTTTTAAAAAAGAACGGACTTACACGCAAGAAGTTAATTGAAGAATTGGTGGGTATTTGGACTGCCGGTTTGGTTAGTACGCTAACCGATGAAGAAAAGAAACAATTTCCTCATTTGGCTTTCTGATATGGTGCAAAACACATATTCGTTCAATCCCAACCATATTTTTATCGACACCAATGTCTTAATAGGTGCATATAGTGGCGATGCCCGATTTCAAAAAGACTCTGAGTGTCTTCACTATCTGTGTTCATTAATTGGCAAACGCCTATATATATCCTCTCTTAGTGTAGCACAATTAATATCTTTTTATCAAAAGAAAAAAACTAATCAAGATATTATAAATATAGTTCATAATTTGCAGCATCGGTTTAATATCATAGACTTTACAAACAAAGATATTGATTGCGCTTTAATCGAAACTGGGGCAGATATTGAAGATAATGTGCAGTATGTGTTGGCACGAAAACAAAAATGCAGCATTATTGTAACCAACAATTTCAAAGACTACCGACTTTTGCAAAACATCCGTGCTGTAAGACCCGACAGAGTTCGCGCAATTCCTAAATAAATGAAATACCCATTATCAAAATGACAGAGCAAGATATTTTATCAGTTTTAAAAAACATTACCAACCCGCAGAACCACAAGGATATAGTGGAGTCGGGTATTGTAGACCGTGTGGCTATTACACAAAACGGTGTGGAGGTTTATCTTAAAATTAACCACGCCGTTAAGCCGCTTCAAAACTCTTTTCGCAAGGCTATCCGTCAGGTGATTCAAAACCAACTCAACCCCGAAATCAATGTGGAAACCTACGTGGAGGAGGATACTCCTCAGCCAGTCGAAAAAACCGTCCCGTTGAAAGACGTTAAAAACATTATCGCCGTATCGTCGGGCAAGGGTGGGGTAGGTAAGAGCACCGTTACCGCAAATCTCGCTGCCGCACTTGCCAAGCAAGGCTACAACGTGGGATTAATTGATGCCGACGTGTTTGGTCCATCTATTCCCAAAATGTTTGGAGTAGAAGACGAGCATCCTGGCGTGCGTCAAGAGGGCGAAAAAAGTTGGATTGTTCCCGTTGAAAAATATGGCGTTAAGATACTCTCGATGGGATTTTTCGTTGACCCCGAAAGTCCTGTTATCTGGCGCGGACCTATGGCGTCGAATATGCTCAACCAGATTATCAACGATGGCGACTGGGGTGCGTTAGACTACCTCTTGTTCGACCTTCCTCCCGGTACAAGCGATATTCATCTTACTGTGGTGCAGAATATTACGCTTAAAGGCGCTATCATTGTTTCCACACCTCAGCAGGTGGCAATTGCCGACGTGGTAAAGGGCATAAATATGTTTCGCAACGACAAAATCAACATTCCAATTCTTGGCATTGTAGAAAATATGGCTTGGTTTACGCCCGCCGAACTGCCTAATAATAAGTACTATATATTTGGCAAAGAGGGCAACAAGGCTGTTTCTGAAAAATACGGTATCGACATTATAGCCCAAGTGCCTCTTGTTCAGAGTATTTGCGAAAGCGGCGACAACGGTCGTCCTGCGGTGCTCGATGGCAACAGCATTCAGGCTCAGTATTTTGAATCATTGGCACAAAACGTTATCAAAAAATGCAAGTAGAAAACCACCAATACCGACTTCCCGCCGAATGGGAACAGCAGCGTTCGGTTCTTATCCTGTTTCCTTACAACAGCAAGGACTTCCCCGGAAAACTCAACACCGTAAAATGGGCGTTTGTGGAGTTTGTTAAGAAACTTTCGTTTAATGTGCCTGTTACTCTGTTGGTTGCAGATGCCGAACATCGCGAGATTGTAACTCAGATGCTCGAAGATTCTGCCGCCAATATGCCCGAAATCAATATGGTGGAATATTCCGCTCCCCGTGTGTGGATGCGCGACAGTGGTCCTATCACCGTGTTGGACGAGAACCAAAAGCCTGTGATTCTTGACTTTAAGTTCAACAATTGGGCGCGATACACTTACTGCCGTGCCGACGATTTTGTGCCGCAGTTTATTTCCAAAGTTCTCGAAGAACCGTTTTTGCAACCTGTCTACAACCGCCGCCGAGTGGTTTTGGAGGGAGGAGCAATTGATGTAAACGGCTGTGGTTCACTACTCTGCACCGAAGAATGCCTTATGAGCGATACCGAGCAAGTGCGCAATCCCGGCTTTACCAAAAAGGACTACGAGGAGATATTTAGAAAATATTTTGGCGTTACCAATGTTATTTGGCTTGGTCGAGGCATCAACGGCGACGACACTCACGGACACATCGACGATTTCTGCCGTTTTGTAAATCCTTCCACAGTGCTTCTCTGCCGCACTCACGACCCCGACGATGTTAACTATGCCGCACTTGAAGACAACTACAAGCGGTTGAAAAAAGCACGTCTCGAAAATGGCAAACCCATCAAAATTGTGGAACTTCCAATGCCCGGCGCAGTATGTTTCCGCAATCTTCGACTACCGGCAAGTTACGCCAACTTCTTAATTACCAACAATGCTGTGCTTGTGCCTACATTCAACGACCCCAACGACCGAATTGCCCTCGACATCATTGCAAGTCAGTTTCCCGACCGCAAGGTGATAGGCATCCATTGTGTCGACATTATTTGGGGCTTAGGCTCGCTCCACTGCCTCAGTCACGAACTTAGATAGCGTTTTCAATAGGATATTTTAGCAGTTTAACGTTTTCGGCGTAATCTTTTGCGCCGAAAATATAACTGCCTGCCACCATCACGTCCACTCCCGCATTAATCAGTTTGGCTGCGTTGTGGCTCTCCACTCCGCCGTCTACTTCTATTAATGCTTGGCTGTTTCGTTTGAGTATCAGTTCTTTGCAGCGCATAATCTTAGAATACGAGTTTTCGATAAACTTTTGTCCGCCAAATCCAGGATTAACGGTCATAATCAACACCATATCCACATCTTGGATAATTTCTTCGAGCATCGAAACGGGTGTTGACGGATTGAGTGCCACACCAGCCTTCACTCCGGCGTTTTTGATTTGCCAGATAGCACGGTGAAGATGTGTAACTGCCTCGTAATGAATGGTAAGAATGTCGGCACCCGCATTAATAAACTCCTGAATGTAGTTTTGCGGATTAACAATCATAAGATGCACATCCAAAGGAAGTTGCGAATGTTTTTTTGTGGCTTTCACAATTGGGAATCCAAACGACATATTAGGTACAAAAACACCGTCCATAATGTCTACGTGCACCCAGTCGGCACCGCTGCGGTTAACGCGTTCGATTTCTTGCTGAATATTTGCGTGGTCGGCCGCCAAAATCGACGGAGAGACCAATATTTTGTTTGTGTTCATCTCGAAAAAAATTTTTTGCAAATTTATAAACAAATCTTTTCAAGAAAAATCCGTTTTATAAAATCTATTTATTAATTTTACCAAACATTAAAACTGTTACTCAACCTATATTCTAACATATTATAAAAGACTGATAACTATGCACATAGCAATTGCAGGAAATATTGGTTCGGGCAAAACCACACTTGCCAACCTTCTTGCCCAACACTACAATTGGGAGGCGCATTTTGAGGATGCCGAGGCAAATCCTTATCTCAACAACTTTTACGAGGATATGGAGCGTTGGGCGTTTAACTTGCAGATTTACTTTATGCAGAGCCGTTTGGGCGAGATTATCGACATCCGCAAGTCGGGTCGAAACGTTATTCAAGACCGCACCATCTACGAAGACGCGTATGTGTTTGCCGAAAACCTTCACGATATGCGCCTGTTGGATACTCGTGATTTTGAAAACTATCTCGGAATGTTTGAAAAAATGAGTTCGCTCATTTCGCCGCCCGACCTTCTTATTTACCTCAAAGCCAATGTGTCAACACTTTTGGAACAAATCCGCAAACGTGGCAGGGTTTACGAGCAGGGCATTAGTCCCGAATACCTCACCCGCCTCAACGAAAAATACGAAAAGTGGACATCAAACTATAAACTTGGTAAAATCCTTACTGTTGACATCGACAATCTAAATTTCCCCAACCGTCCAGAGGATTTGGATAAACTTATAACTTTGATTGATAATACTTTAAAATGAATAAATACAAAATAGCATTAGTGCAACTCAACCTCGACGGCAACCGCCAAACCAACACCGCCAAGTGCGTTGAGTACATTACCGAGGCAGCACGTAAGGGCGCAAATGTAATCTGTTTGCCCGAACTATACTCCTCGTTTTACTTCTGTCAGAGCGAGAATATCGACTATTTTGACTTTGCCGAGGAGGTGGAAAACGGACCCTCGTATCAGACTTTTTCAAAACTTGCCGCCCAACTCGGTTGCGCCATAGTGGTTCCATTTTTTGAAAAACGCAGCACCGCCGTATACCACAATAGCGCAATGATTTTAGATGCCGACGGCTCAATGGCAGGTTTTTACCGCAAAATGCACATTCCCGACGACCCCTGCTTTTACGAAAAATTTTATTTCACCCCGGGCGACCTCGGCTACAAGGCTCACGACACTAAGTTTGGACGTATTGGCGTGCTAATCTGTTGGGATCAATGGTTTCCCGAGGCTGCACGGTTAACCGCTATGCAAGGTGCCGAAGTGCTATTTTATCCCACGGCGGTAGGTTGGCTTCCGAGCGAGGAAGGCGAAGACGGCAACCGTCAGCGCGATTCGTGGATAGCAGTGCAACGCGGGCACGCCGTTGCCAACGGTATTTTTGTGGCGGCTGTCAACCGTGTGGGCTTTGAAAAACACGAAGAGCACAGCGAAGGCATCTGTTTTTGGGGCAGTTCGTTTGTGGCTGGTCCTCAGGGCGAAATCATTGCACAAGCCTCTTTAAACAAAGAAGAAATCGTATACGCCGACATCGACCTCAACCAAATGTCCACCGTCCGCCGCATCTGGCCCTATTTCCGCGACCGCAGAACCGACTCTTACGGCGGCATCACCCAAATTTGGGGACAGAAATAAAGCCTGATTGCATATTTTGATTTTTTTCGTTACATTTGCAGCAATTTTTAAAACATATAGTTATGACATTTACCGAAAATTCTTGGAAAATATTCGAGCAGTCAATTGCCGACTACCACAAATACGACGATGTGGACACTCCCATCGCCAACCCCTTTAAAGTGAAGACAATAGAGTATTACCTTTATCTCAAAAACTGGATCGACACCGTTCAGTGGCATTTGGAAGACATTATCCGCAACCCTGAAATCGACCCCGTAGAGGCGCTCAAAATCAAACGCCGTATCGACAAGAGCAACCAAGACCGCACCGACCTTGTGGAACTTATCGACAGTTATTTTCTTGATAAATATAAAGATGTAAAAATTGCCGACAACGCTGTAATTAACACAGAATCACCGGCTTGGGCTGTCGACCGTTTTAGCATTCTTGCTCTCAAAATTTATCATATGCAAGAGCAGGTAAGTCGCACCGATGTTTCTGCCGACCATAAGGCTCAGTGTCAGAATAAGTTGAACGTTCTTTTGGAGCAGAAAAAAGACCTCGGCACAGCCATCGACCAACTTTTAGACGATATTGCAGCGGGACGTAAGTATATGAAAGTTTACAAACAAATGAAAATGTACAACGACCCCAACCTCAACCCCGTACTCTACGGCGCAAAATAATGGAAATCAAAAGGTTGCTGATAACGCGCTTTTCGGCTATGGGCGACGTGGCTATGTGCGTGCCCGTGGTGTATTCGTTGGCAAAAAAATATAGCGGTTTGGAAATTGTGTTTCTAAGCCGCAAGAATTTTGCACCTATTTTTGCACGCCTGCCTCAGAATGTTAAGTTTGTGGGCATCGACCTTAAAAACGATTACAAAGGAATGTCGGGTCTTAACCGGCTTTTCCGCGAAATCAAGGAGATGAAAATTGACGCTTATGCCGATTTTCACGATGTGCTTCGTACGCATTATCTGCGTATACGCACATTTTTGGCGGGTATCAAAACCGAAAAAATCAACAAAGGTCGCGCCGACAAACGCCGCCTTACCAAAAAGGGTGCGGTTAATTGCAACCCTCTCAAAACCACCTTTGAGCGTTACCACGATGTGCTAAAACGTCTCGGATTTGATTTTGAGTTGGATTATCCCACAAAATCGCAGTCAGAAAAAACAGGCAAAATTGGCATCGCCCCCTTTGCCGCTCACAAGGGCAAGATTCTGCCTTTGGAAACGATGGAAAAGGTGGTTGAAATACTCTCTTCAAAGGGTTTGAAAATCTATCTCTTTGGTTTTGGCGACAAAGAAAAGGCAATTTTAGACGCTTGGCAAGACAAATATCCCAATGTAGAGAGTCTTGTAGGGCGTTCGGGCGGACTTGCCAACGAACTCAACCTCATTGCCGACCTCGATTGTATGCTCTCGATGGACAGCGCCAATATGCACCTCGCCTCGCTTGTAGGCACACGTGCGGTGTCGGTTTGGGGAGCCACGCATCCAGCAGCCGGTTTCCTTGGTTTTAACCAAAACCCCGACGATGCGGTGCAAGTAGACCTTCCCTGCCGTCCTTGTTCGGTTTATGGCAACAAAGAATGTCGCCTCAGCACCCCCTACAAATGCCTCACCGCCATCACCCCCGAAAGCATAGTTTCCCGCATACTTGGCGAATAGTTACAGCCACGTATTTAAAAAATAGTTGGCTGTAACTATGAAATTTTTTATAGTTACAGCCAATTATCCGATTGTTCTATTCAAAAAAATCTTCCATTGTTATCTCTTTTTGCACAATGTCGGAATACTCGTTACGCACTATGCCGTAGGTAGTTATCATTACAAGATGTATGGCTTGACGGCATTTTGTTTCGGTACGGAAGGTTTCTATTTTGTTCATTAATTCGGCGTGATATTTTTTTGTAATGGTGTATGGGGTGTCCCAAAACTTTATTTCACAGATGTTTACAATATTGTCGGCACGAGATATTACGAGGTCGATTTGTGCGCCGTTTTCGCTTTTTTGTGATTGCCAACACGATACGCGGGTTTGAATGCCCGATATGCCGAGTGCCTTTTCTATTGCGCTGATATGTAGTAAGCAAAATTGTTCAAAGGCATAACCCGCCCACGAGTTGTGCACAGGCGTGTTTAGTTGCAATGTCCAAAAATCCTTGTCGGATGTGCCGTATTTTTTAATGAACTTATAGTAAAATAGCGAGTAAAAATCGGTTAATTGGTACAAACTGTTACGCTCTTTATTGTTGATATTCTGATATTTGCGTATAAAATCGCAGTTGTCGAGGTCTTCAAGTATTTTGGTCAGCGAGCCACCGTCGGGCAATCCTGTTGCCTTAATAATCTCTTTGCGCGAAAGTCCTTTGTTTTTTTTGCTAATGGCCTCAATCACTTTGATGTACGATGCACTCTCTTCAAACAGCGACGAATAAAGAGAATCAAATTCATCATAAAGTTTACCTTGTCGCCTAAAAAACATTTGGTCGATATTTTGTGCAAGACTTTTGCCGCGCTCTATCATACTGAGGTAGTATGGCACGCCGCCCATCACCATATAACATTCCAAATTGTCTTTATGGCTGAATATTATGTTGTTAGACTTAAAATATTCGTTACATTCGCCCACAGTAAAAGGTCGGAGGTAGATTCTTCGCGTAATGCGGTTGTGCAGTCCGCCTTTGTTTTTAATGATGTTTTTTGCAATCCACGAAGTAGCAGAACCGCAGATAATTAGCACAAGATTGCTTTGAGTGCAGCCGTAGTCGTTCCAAAAATGTTCCAATGCAGTTATCAATCCGCTTTTGGGTGTAGCCATAAAGGGCAATTCATCAATAAAGACAACCTTTTTGCTGCCTTTGGATTTGGTATTGTCCAAAAGTGTGCGCAGCATAGCAAACGCCTCTCGCCAATCTTTTGGGTCGGGGCATAATTTAGAACCAAAATTGCGGAGTGTTTCGCCAAAATTTTGTAATTGCTCTCTCTTGTTTTTGTAGGCTAATCCTGTGTGTTTGAATGTAAAATGGTCGCCAAAATATTGGTTTATGAGAAAAGTCTTGCCAATTCTTCTGCGACCAAAAATTACCACAAACTCTGGATTATCTGACTTCATTATTTCGTCTAACTGTGCTGATTCTGAGTGCCTTCCTATAAGTTTTGCCATAATATTAAGTTTTGATACCACGCTGCAAATATACAAAAAATATTAGTTACAGCCACTTATTTTAAAAATAGTTGGCTGTAACTATGAAATTTTTTATAGTTACAGCCAACTATCCGATTTAATAACTGAGCCAATAGGGTAAAAATATGGAGTTTTGTTTTGTCGTTATGTGAAAGTGAGGTATATTTGCGGAAAATAGAATTAGTATTGGTAATTTACGAAGTAGAGATGGTGGTGATTGAGGGGGGTATTCATTAACCCAAAAATCTTTTTTATTTAACATTCCGATTTTCAAAAAGATAAAATAATCTCTAATTTTGCAGCCGCAATTTAAGGAATATTTCGAGCGTTTCCCCGTGTCGAAAATTTTTTGGGTGAGAGGGCAGTTGCCTTTTTATTACAGGGGAAAGGCTCTTCATCTAAAATAATTATACAAAATGACATTCGAAGAAACCGGCTTGAAAAAGCAAATTATCGATGCGGTTACTGAAATGGGTTTTGAAAACCTTACCCCCATTCAGGAGAAGACCGTCCCTTTTATCACAACACAAAACCGCGACCTTATCGCTCTCGCACAAACAGGTACAGGCAAAACCGCCGCTTTTGGTTTGCCCGTGCTTAATATGCTTGATGTTGATGTTGCAGATACTCAGTTGCTTGTGCTTTGTCCAACACGCGAACTCTGTTTGCAGATTACTGGCGACTTGAAAAACTATTCTAAGTATCTCAAAGGTCTTGAAATCGTGCCTGTTTACGGTGGCGCAAGCATCGAAACTCAGATTAAATCGCTTAAAAAACGTGCTCAAATAGTGGTTGCCACTCCGGGTCGCGCTATCGACTTGATGAAACGTAAAGCCTTAAAAATCAACACTATTCAGTGGCTTGTATTAGACGAAGCCGACGAGATGTTGAGTATGGGTTTCAAAGAGGATCTTGATACTATCCTTGCCGAAACTCCGCAAGAAAAGCGCACTTTCCTCTTTTCTGCCACTATGCCCGCTGACATTGAGCGTATGGCGCACAGTTATATGAAAGACCCTGAGGAAATTGCCGTTGCCCAAAAGAATATTGGTGCCGAAAACGTTGAGCATCATTACTTTATGGTACGTTCCAAAGACCGTTACGAGGCTCTCAAACGTATTGCCGACGTCAACCCCGATATTTATGCCATAGTATTCTGCCGCACCCGTATGGAGTGCAAAGAGGTGGCAGATAAGTTGATGGCAGATGGTTACAATGCCGATGCCCTTCACGGCGACCTTTCGCAGGCTCAGCGCGACAACGTTATGCAGCGTTTCCGCAGCAAGCACCTGCAAATACTTGTGGCTACCGACGTGGCTGCCCGTGGTTTAGACGTTAACGAACTTACACACGTTATTAATTATAACCTCCCCGACGACCCTGAGGTTTATATCCACCGCAGCGGACGTACTGGTCGCGCAGGCCGTTCGGGTATTTCAATTTCGATTATCCACCTTAAAGAAAAAGGCAAACTTAAAGATATTGAACGCATTTGCAAAAAGAAATTTGAGCAGAAGCCAGTTCCTAACGGTAAGGAAATCTGCGAGATACAGTTGATGGACCTTATCGACAAAATGCGCAATGTAGAAATCGACGAAAAACAAATTTCGGTTTTTGAGGAACGCATTGCCGAAAAACTCGCCGATATGAGCCGCGAGGATATTATCAAGAAATTTGTTTCGATGGAGTTTAACCGTTTTCTTGATTATTACCGCAACGCATCCGACATCAATGTGGACGCATCTGCCGAAAGCGAAGGTCGCCGCGAAAAAGGTAAACGCGACAGGGGCGGCAAAGAGAAAGGCAGTTTCCGCCGCGAAAAGGTTAAATATTCTCGCCTTTTTGTAAGTCTCGGCACCAAAGACGACCTTACACCTGCCAAGATGATGGGCTTTACAAACCGCATTGTCAACAACCGCGATGTTATTATAGGTCAGATAGATATAATGCGCAATTTCTCATTCTTTGAGGTTGACACCGACCACGAGAAAGAGGTTGTAGACGCAATGAACGGTGCAAACTTCGACGGTCGTGAAATTTCGGTTGAGGTAGCATCATCCACCGGCGCACACGAAGGACGCGAAAAAGATAGCGATCGCAACAAAGATTTTGACGGCAAAAAACGCAAAGACCGCAAGGAACACAAAGAGCGTCGTCGCGACAACGAGAGCCGCAGCCGTCGCCGCCACAAAGCCGAAGCCGACGACTTTTTCCGCGGTGGCAAAAAACGTAGAAGATAGATAAATAGTGATAATAGTTTGATAGTTAAGATTATGCAGTTTCGCTTTTAAGCAACGGAACTGCATTTTTTTTAAGCATTTTATTGAAAAAAACAAAAAAAACACTTTTCTTTGCATTACAAACACATTATTAACACCAGATGAACACAATAGGTAATATATATAAGGTGTCGATATTTGGCGAATCGCACGGAGTGGCACTTGGATGCTGCGTAGACGGCTGTCCGACTGGTATTCCGCTCACCGAAGACGATTTTGCCGAAGACCTTGCCCGTAGAAAATCAGGTGCAAAAGGCACCACACCTCGCAAAGAAGACGACCTTCCGCAGATAGTTAGCGGCGTATTTCAAGGACATACCACAGGTGCGCCCATCACTATTCTGTTTCATAACAACAACACCAAGAGCAAAGATTATTCGCAATTGTTCGACCATCCGCGCCCAGGTCACGCCGATTTTGTGGCACGTGTTAAGTATGGCGGTTTCAACGACTACACCGGCGGAGGACATTTCTCGGGTCGCATAACGCTCGGTCTTGTGGCGGCAGGTGTAATTGCCAAAAAAATCATCGCGCCTATGAATGTCAACGCCCAAATATTAGAAGTGGGCGGCAGCAAAGATATCGAATCTGCTGTGGCTAAGGCAGTTGAAACTCACGATTCCATTGGCGGCATTGTAGAATGTACCATTAATAACGTTCCTGTGGGCTTGGGTGAACCATTTTTCTCGTCGGTAGAATCCGAAATTAGTAGAATGGCTTTTTCAATTCCTGCCATCAAGGGCATTGAGTTTGGCGCAGGGTTTAATGTAGCCAAAATGACCGGTAGCCAAAACAACGACAATATTATTGATGCCGACGGACGCACCGAAACCAATAACGCAGGAGGTATCAACGGCGGCATTTCCAACGGCAATCCTATTGTTTTTCGTGTGGCAGTTAAGCCAACGCCAAGCATTTCTTTGTCGCAAGATACCTTTAATATAAAAGACGGAAAAGTGGAACCGCTTGTAATTCAAGGTCGTCACGATTTATGTATCGTGCTTCGTGTGCCACCCGTTTTAGAGGCTGCGGCAGCCATTGCCCTTGCCGACCTCAGTCTTGTGGCGCAAACGGCAAAGAGGGTTTTTACAAAATAGTAAATTATTGAATGTGAAAGACAAAGCCTATTTTGCATCGGATTTTCATCTTGGAGCACCCAATAGGGAAATTTCGCTCGAAAGAGAACGCCGCATTATCGCTTGGCTCGATTTTATTAAGCCAAACGCACAGCAATTGTTTCTCTTGGGTGATATATTTGATTTTTGGTACGAATGGAAACGTGCTGTGCCAAAGGGCTTTGTAAAATTTCTTGCCAAACTTGCCGAATTGGTAGATAACGGCACAAAACTATATTTTTTTACAGGCAACCACGATATTTGGGCATACCATTATTTAGCCGACGAGATAGGAGCGGAGATAATTCGTAAACCGCAACTATTTGAAATTCAGGGTAAAAAACTCTATCTTGGTCACGGTGACGGACTCGGACATCACGACCGCAAATACAAGATAATGAAGGCTATTTTTACCAACCGACTGTTGCAGTGGATGTTTTCTAATTTGCTTCATCCAAATTTTGCGCTGTGGTTAGGTAGCAAATGGTCGCTAAGCCGCAACGCCTACGAGCGCAGTCCAGAATTTCACGGCGAAAAAGAGTGGCTTGTGGAGCATATCCGCGAAATAATGCCAAAAATTAACGCCGATTATTATATCTTTGGGCATCGTCATTGCGCCGTGGAATATCCTCTTGACAACAATGTAACATACATAAACACTGGCGTTTGGTTTAAATCATCGCCCTATGCAGAACTGAGCGAAGGAACACTATTACTCAAAACATTTGTCCTATGAAAAAAGTAACAGCCATAATCTGCGGCAAAAACAAACACGCAGCACAGATGAAGGAAGAGATTGAGCATAATTTCGCCTCTACATTTGATCTGAAGAGTTATATTACCGAAAAAGACACCGCCACAATGCTTGCCAAACAGGCGGTAGCCGATGGTGTTGATACAATCCTAACCGTAGGTGGCGATGGCACAATCAACGAGGTGGTCAACGGCATAGTTGTCGACAATGCCGACATTTCAAGGTTACCAGCTATGGCAGTGATTCCATTCGGTACTGGCAACGACCTTTCGCGCACTATCCATGCTGGATTCAACTATAAACGACTGATTGAAAAAATCAACAACGAAGATTATATCATTGCCGATGTTGCCAATGCTAAATACGTCAATCACAGCGGTGAACAAACTTCACGCTACTTTATAAACACCTGCGACATAGGGCTTGGACCTTCCGTTATATCAAAGGCTGAAAGGTTTGCCAAGAAATTTCCAGGCACTATGGCTTATATAATGTCGGCCGTGGCCACTATGTTTGCCCCTCCCCAAATCAAAGTAAGGCTTACTACCGAGGATTATACCGTTGATGGGCCTATGTCTGTAATGTGCGTTGCCAACGGAAAGTATTTTGGCGGTGGATTCGGTATCTCTCCGCATTCAGAAATCAACGACGAACTGTTGGATATTGTTTTTATCAAAAAACTGTCGTTTCCCAAATTTATGGCACAGATCAACAAAGTACGCCAATGCAAGTTCGTCTTTGCCGACAAAATCTTTTACCGCAAAACCATATCCTGCCTCATTGAGTCGATAGATAATAAACAAATCGACATAGAACTCGACGGTGAACTTGTGGGCACTACGCCTTTGGAAGTAAAAATTTTATCATCTTCGCTAAAAATATTTGTAGATACAAAATAAAAGTGTAATTTTGCAGCCGAAAATTTTTATATAACAATTACAAAAACAAAAACATCATGCCTGTTAAAATTAGATTAGCAAGACACGGTAAGAAGGGCTACGCATACTATTCGATAGTAGTTGCCGACTCAAGAGCGCCACGAGATGGCCGATTCATTGAAAAAGTAGGAACTTACAATCCTAACACCAATCCTGCACAGGTTGACATCAAGTTCGACCGCGCATTGTATTGGATTCAGACAGGCGCTCAACCTACCGACACTTGCAGAACGCTCCTTTCGAGCAAGGGAGTGCTCCTCAAAGACCACCTGTTGCGTGGCGTTAAGAAAAACGCTCTCACCGAGGCTCAAGCCGAGGCTAAATTCAACGAGTGGCTCAAAAACAAAGAAAACAAGCTCAACGCCGTTAAAGAAAGCGCCGACAGCAAAAAGAAAGCTGACAATGCTAAACGCTTAGAGGCTGAAAGCAAAGTTAAGGAAGCTAAGCTTGCTGAAATTAGCAAGAAGAAAGCTGAGGCTGAGGCTGCTGCTAAAGCCGAAGCTGATGCTGCAAGTGAGGCTACAGAAGCACAAGCAACAGAAGCTCCCGCTGATGAACCTAAAGCCGAATAAGTATTTGGATCGTGGCAACCTTACCAAAATTGCCACTATCTACAACTATTTAGGAAGCAACGGAGGCGTGGTTCTTAATCTTGAATCACCATTCCTTGAAATTATTACTGAGGAACCTGTGCTCGTTGATATCGACGGGTACTTGGTTCCTTTCTTTATTGAAGACGACTCGGTTTTTTATAACAAAAAGACTGTGTCGCTTCGATTTTCAACTATTAAATCGCAGAAAAACGCCTCTAAGCTTATCGGTTGCAGCGTGTATGCCCTCACCGAAAGCCTTGATATTGCAGAGGAAGACGAAGAGGTGTTTGAGTATGAAGATTATACCGCATACGACCAAAATAATGTTATTCTTGGTACGATCAAAGGCGTTGACGATATTCCGGGCAATCCGCTCTTGGTGGTTGACGGCGGCGCAAAGGAGATTCTGATTCCGCTTTTGGCTATTGAGGTGCTCAATGCTGATGAGGACTCCAAAACAATAAAAATATCTATTCCCGAAGGTCTTACCGATATTTAACACATTGAAACCATGTTGCTTAAAAACGATATTGTAACCCTCCGCCCGCTTGAACCCTCCGACATTGATATTCTTTATAAGTGGGAAAACGATCCGACAATTTGGGACGTGAGTTACACTACCCTGCCGTATTCAAAATTCGCCCTTACCAATTATATCAACGATTCGGCACAGCGCGATATATACGAAATGCGTCAGTTTCGTTTTGTAATAGAGAGCAATGCTCTGACTTTGCCAGTCGGTTTGGTAGATGTATTTGATTTTGAGCCGTTTGATATGCGTGCTGCTGTGGGCATTTCGGTAAACGAGCCGTCGGCGCGTGGCAAAAAAATTGCCACCAATGCTATGAATCTTTTAATTGATTATTGTTTTAATTATCTGCATTTTCACCAATTGTATGCCCGCGTATTTTCTGATAATGCTGCGAGCATAGCACTCTTTAAATCGCTTGGGTTTGTAGAGTGCGGGGTGTTCAAGCAATGGCATCTTTCTGCCGATGGTTGGAAAGACGAACATGTTTTCCAACTCATCAGCAAAAATATATAACTATTATTTCTTTTCTAAAGCCTCAACACGTTTCAAGAGAGCTTCAACTGTTTCGTTGAGTTTTTTGTTTTCGTCTTTAAGTTGCTCAATCTCTTGCTGTTGCTCTTGGATGGCCTGAGTAAGCACGGGAATTACGCCAATGTAATTGACTGTCTTGTATCCGTCGGGTCCGTCGCTTACTAGTTCGGGAATAATATTTTCAAGCTCTTGAGCTATAAATCCGTATTGCAGTGTGGTGGAAGCGTTTACATTGTGACTCACCGACTGGTCCCAGTTGAATGTTACACCGTTGAGTTTCATCACTTTGTCGAGCGATTTTTCGAGCGGTGTGATGTTGGTTTTTAAGCGGCGGTCGGAGGATCCATTTATGGTTCCCGCGTAGATGATATTGCCAGTTTTTGAAACAGAAAAAGCGTTTTTTCTTACTGAAGCGTTTGCGTCTCCTCCTCCAACAACAAATAACCCAACATCTGATGGATCGTTAGCAATTCCTACTACTAATTGGTTTGAGCTTGAACTTGTCAATGCTTTGCCAAATAGTACGGCGTGCTCTTGTGATGCTAAGTTGCTTTCTCCCACAGCTATGGAGTTTGAGCCCACCGCCCTACATCCGGAACCGCTAGCGATAGAACCCGCTCCTTCTGCCGAACCGCTACTCATTGCAATTCTGCCTTCTGACATTACAATAGATTCGCCATCTAATTTGGTTGATCCATCAGCTGATGCAACCACAAGCAATTTGTCGGGATTGCTGACACTACCAATGCCAACATTGCCTTTGGTGTATTTGATGTTGTTGGTTCCTGCTTTTTCCCAACTTGGTGGAACAGAGTTGGTCCATTTTCCGCTGGTGTATGTAAGAACATCGCCTTCGTTAATCGTGGAGCCTATGTTGACGTCGCCTGTAAGTTGTTGAAGTTTGGTGATGGAAGATGTGGCGGCTTTGTTTTCCCATTTGCTTGATGATGAGTTGTAGGTGAGTACTTGTCCATTTGCGGGAGAACTAATTGTTACGTCACCGAGTTCGTTTAATACCGAAGCACCTTGAGTTGAAGATGTGGCGTTTTTTGGTGTCCATTTTGCGCCATCGTATACTAATATTTGATTTGCTTGTATTCCAGTAAGGTCTACATCAGCGAGCTGCGCTAGTTTGTTTGGTATCTTGCCGTTTGCATCTGTGTTGATTTCGTCAGCGGTGGCGGCAGTGGTGGCTGAGGTTGCAGTGTTAGCATTAATAGCGTTTGTGGCATTGGTGGCGTTAGTAGCATTTGTAGCATTTGTAGCAAAATCAGCTTTTTGAGCCACCAGAGAGTATGGCACTGCAGAAAATTTGGTGGTGCCTAAATTGCTAAGGCTGTTGAGATTTTCTGATTCCCCAAAATCGGCTCTAACTTTTAGGTAATAATATCCTTGCGACACGTCGAGCCAGTCGATGTCGCTATATTGAGCACATGAGCCGCCGTAAGTGTTGGTGGCGGAAGACGAGCCTATCTCTATCGAAAACATTCCGAAGTCGCTAGTGGTGGGGTAGTGGAGTTCTTGCCACAGTACAGGGCAAGAGTTGCTTTCGTCGCAGTCGGTGCCTTGTAAAATTGATACTTCCACGGTTATTTTTTTAGCGGCAACGGGCGAACCGTCTTCGGCGTTAACTACCGCCTGATAGTTAAACGAGTTTGGCAACTGCTGTGCAGATACGCCTGTGGCAAGCGATATTATTGCCGCGGTTATAATGCTTTTGGTTATGCTGTTCTTGCTCATGGTAGTTCGGTTTTATAATTTTATTGCTTTTATGGCGGCTATTTTGTCGCCAGATATTATCCTTATAATGTAACGTCCTTGTTTTAAGTTTGTTGTAGTAATAATTACCGTCATATACTTTTCTGTTTGTTCGGTAATAGAGAATTTTGGATAGATAGAGCGACCAGAGCCGTCGGTGATGGTGATTTTAGGCTCAGGGGCATCGGGTTTGATTCCAAATTTTACTGTGGCAAAATCGGTAAATGGGTTAGGGTAGAGGGTGGTTTCAACCACGTTTTTGTCGACGGTTGATTTCGGGTCGTTGTTTTGCTGGGTGTTTTCTTTTTTAGCTTTCAAAGTGGCGAAAGTGGTGAGTCCTCCTCCAGCTACCACATACGAGCATGTGTGTCGGGCGGTTTTCACTGTGTTGGCAGCAGCCACGGTACGGCTTCCGCTCAGGCTCTGTGCTCCGGCGTGTGATATCGACAGTGCGCATATCATTATGGTTAATATTTTTACAATCTTGCTCATAGTGTTTGTTATTTGCTCCAGCAGTATTCTACACGGTTTAATCCAACACGCTGTTCCGGGGTGATGTTTGATCCCGACACTCTGCGACCTTTGCCTTCGATTTCTATGTTGTTGCTTGGTATTCCTTTGCTCTCAAAGTATTTTTTGATTGCTTCGGCACGTTGTGTAGATAGTATTCTGCAGTAATCGGCCGATCCCAATTCGTCGGTGTATACTATAATCAGCACCCTTCTGCCTTCGGTTTTTTTCATTGTGTTGATGCAGTGGTCTAATTCTGCATGTGACGAGGGAAATAGTTTGGCGTTTCCGTAAGCGAACACCACATTGTAAAAAGGCTCAGGGGGCAGCCATCCCGACGATCTGCTCGGCGTGTTGTTTTCTGGTTGGGGAGCGTTGTTGGCGGGAATGTTGGTGGAGGGCGTGTGTGGTGTTACGTTTCCAGTTTCGCCGCTGTGATAGCTCTTGATAACATCCTCCAAGCGTTTAATTTCGTTTTCGCGGTTGCGGATTTCGTCTTTGAGCTTGCGTTCGAGGTCTGAATTGTTGTTGTTTTGAATCACAGGAGCACTGCCTCCGCAGTCGTCGTCGGCAAATGCTGTGGGCTCTTTGCGTTTCTGGTTTTTAGAGATGCAGAATCCCACATAAATTTCGTGATTGCCCGAGCAGTTGCTCGCTACTGTGGAGTTTCCTGTTTCGTAGAGATATCCTACCACCACACGGCTTCCTGTTGCCAATCCTGCACCTACGCCTACCCAGTATTGCGAAGAGTAAGATACTGTAAGCCAGGCTCTTTGATTGTATTTTGCAGCCAAAGTAGCCTTGTAGTCCAATCCGCCTTTAAATGCATACGAAATGTCGGCGATAGGTTCTATGGTGAAGTTTCCGGCTGGCAATGCGTATGATATCTCGCTGTTTAACACACGGTCGGAGTTGTATATTCCGTTGTTGAATTTCATATCACCGCATATGGTTCGTGGCATGTTGGCGCTCACATAAAGTCCTGCGTAATTGAACATTAGCGACACTCCTGCGTCGAATGCCGTAGCCGACAATCCTGCTTCGTTTTGAAAAACGGGGTCGGTTTGAGCACCGAAAGTAGTGGCTTTGCCCAGATTGTACGACGAACGCAGAATTGTAGGAGATACAGCGAGGCTGAGGTTAATGTCGTCGCTGATTTGGATATGGTATGCGTAAGAAATCGAAGCGGCAAGGTTAGTGAAGTTGCCAGCTTTTTCGCTTGTGATGTCTATTCCGTATCCAGCGTTTTGGTTCATAATGTCGCCGTTGACGTCTAATTTTAGGTTTTTGGGCGCGCCTTCGATACCGAGCATATTGCGGCGGTACGATACGAACGCTTCGTCGTTGCCGTTGAATCCTGCGAAAGCTGGCGACACCGAAAATCTGTCGGCGTAATTCAGACCTCTGAAATATGTCTCTTGCGCCGTTGCCGATAGGGCCGCCATAAATGCCGTAGCTATGATTATTCTCTTTGTCATCTTGCTGATAGTTATCTGATTATGTCCACAAATCCGGTGACACCTTTGCGTCCCTGGCTTTTAATAACGTAGTAGTATGTTCCGGCAAACAATTCGTTGCCATCGTTGTCGTTGCCTTGAAAACCGTTTGTGTTGGTGTATTCATTGTTTGTGTAAACGATTTTGCCGCGTTTGTCGAAAATTTTTACAACACATGGATATTCGTAGTCGGCCACGTCGGTGATAAATAGCACATCGTTGATTCCGTCTTTCACTCCTGGCGTTATCACATTGTTAGCCACGCTGATGATTGTGTTGTCGGCCGATTCGGCATCTTGAGCTGTTACCCTGATTTCCGCAGTAGCGGTGCATCCGCTTGAGTTTTTTATTATTACCGAATAGTTGCCGCTTTCGTAGTAGAATAGGGGATTGTTGGTGTTGTCTAATTTCTTTTTGCCGAGATACCATTCGTACGAAACGTTTTGGTTGCTGGTAACTGTGATCTGCGACATGGTTTTAGAGTCGGCAATTTCTATTGTCGGGGTGTCATCTATTTTCACATTTTGCGAAATAGTTGCGGTCTTAGTACCATCGTTGTTGAGCAACCACATGGTGATAGTGTACTCACCTGCGGAGGTGTAAATGTGTTGTAGGTTGTCGCCGTAAGTGTCGGTTCCGTCTCCAAAGTCGAAATGGGCAAACTGGAAACTGCCCGAAGATGTGTTGGTAACCCCTACTGGCGAACCTGTGCATGCGGTTTGTGGCTCAACGGTAAAGCTTGTTTGGGCATAACTGTTGGAGCAAAGAGCTGCTGCCATGAGTAATGATGATAATATGGTCGTTCTTTTTTTCATTTATAAATGTAATATATAATTGTCGTAAATAAATGGTTTCATAAAAGCAAAAGCAATAAAAATGCCAATTTTTTTTTACATGCAGAATCTTTTCCTAAAAACGTTTTTTTGCGTTTTTGATTGTGTTGTTGATACAATTAGAAGAAATTAGACTTCCTATTCTTTTTTGAATATAGAGGTCCTAACTTCTCAAATCCGTCAGAATGCATACCGTAAATGCTCTCCTGCCTACCGATAATCAGCAGCCCGTTGTCGTTAAGTTTGTTGTAAAAAAAGTCGATTATTTTGTTCTGCAGCTCGTGGTTAAAGTAAATCAGCACGTTTCGGCACATAATGATGTCAAATTTCCTGTCGAGGAAAGATTCGCAGCCCACGAGGTTGTGCTTGGCAAAAACGGGTTTATCTACAAGCCATGGCACAATCTGCAAGTATCCTCGCTGAGGAAAAGAGAGTATGTATTTTGAAATTGGTACAAAATCTTCTTCGTTGCGGTTGCAGTTTATTACGGCGTTGAAATTAGGCTGGTATTCTTTTATGTCCACATATTTATACCGTCCGTGTTGAGCGGTATCGAGCACATCCTCGTTGATGTCGGTGCCGAATACCGATGCACGGTCAAACATATTGATTTCGTTGAGCAGCATAAGCATTGAGTACACCTCTTGACCCGAACTACATCCAGGATGCCAGATACTTATGTGCTTGGCGTTGGCAAAACGCTGCTGGATGAGGTTGCTCACCGCAATCCACACTTCCGGATCTCTGAACAGCTCGGTGGTGTTTACTGTTATCTGATTTACAATGTTTTCTAAGTAGTTGTAATCTTTGTTGATGTTTTCAATCAGAGTTTCGATAGTGATATTGTTGTCGGTGAGGATTTTTTCAACACGCCGATAGAGCGATTTGTATGAATAGTCAGAAAAGTCGTATGCAGAAACTTTACGAAAAGTCTGGCACAATAAGAATATGTCCTGCTGCGAAATCTCCATCTAACTTATGTATTATAAAAACTGTGCGAATAAAACATTTTTTTTCGTCTTTATCAAAATTATTTGTCAAAATGCCTCAAAAAAAATCAATTTTGTACAAAAGGCATGTTTTTTGAAAAAGACTAAATGATATATAACGAGATTTTTTTTGTAATGTATATCATTAACAAATAGGCAGTTATATTTTTTTTTAGAAAAAAAGTTATAAAAACAGAAAAAATTGCGGCTTGGAAATAATTTTTTTTTATAAATTTGAACTTTGAGAAAAAAGTATGCTAACATAAAAAATTATAACGGGCGCAACAAGTAGAAAACCACAATCCGAACGATGGGAAAAATACATCAAATACTTGACAGATTGGATATTAGAAATAAACTGATACTACTATTTTCAGTGGTGTCGGCTTATATTCTTTTCTTCTGTATATATGCAGTGGTTTCGTTCGGAAACGTAAAAGATCATGTAGAATATTTTTCCGACACCCAAAGTTCGGGCATTTATCCCCTCTTTTCACTCGCCGAAGAAGTTTATGGGCTTGTAATTCAGAACCACGCCCTTATCGAAACCGGCAGCGATGTGGTTACCATTCAGCGCCATCACAACAAGTTTAAACAATTTTACGAGGTAAGAATTAAGGAATACGAAAACGCCCTAACTGCCAACAGCCTTACCACAAGCGAGGAGGTTAAGCTCTTAGACCGCTTCAAAAACGAGTTTGTGATATATCAAAACGTCAATAAGGACATTATCAGACTTATAATCAACAACCGTCCCGAGGCTGCGCGCGAGTTGCTCAGCGTAAAGGAAGTGAGCGCTTTCGACGACATTCGGAAAACCATCGACCGCATGTACCTTGCTCATCAGAAAGAACTTTCTGTCAGCGACACCTCTATCCGGCGCGAAATCGTTGGCCTACGAATTTCGCTCGCGTTGCTCTCGCTGCCTATGTTTGCGCTTATAGTGTTTATCGCATTCTACGTGTTCAGATATCTGAAAATCAGTTTTGCATCGATGCAAGACTTTGTAAAGGTGCTGAACACTGGTGCAGTTCCCGACGTCCGCCTAAAAGAAGACCAGACTGAGATTGGAAAACTCAACGGACTTATTAATTGTACAGCCGACAACTTTAAGAAACTCACCGAGTTTTCAAACGAAATTTTCAAAGGCAACTACCAAACCGACACAAATCTTAACGCACCCGACGGTTCAATGGCAAAATCGCTTATCGACCTGAGCGAGCGCCTTTCGGCATCTGAAAAAGAACAGAGCCTCCGCCGTCTCGAAGACGAGCAGCGTAACTGGACTACTCAGGGTCTTGCAAAATTCGGTGACATAATGCGCCACAACAACGAAAACATCACCATTCTGTCTGACGAGGTGATCAAAAACCTTGTGCACTATATCAACGCCGGTCAGGGTGGTTTGTTTATCCTCGATGACACCGATCCCAAAAACATCTTCTTAGACATGCTTTCAGCATTCGCCTACGACCGCAAGAAATATCTCACACGCCACATACCCCTTGGCGACGGTCTTATAGGTATGTGCGCTCTCGAAAAGAACACCTTATATATTACAGACGTTCCCGATGATTATATGGATATTGAGTCGGGGCTTGGTGACGCCAAACCGAAATGTCTGCTGATAGTTCCTCTTAAGTCAGAAGAAAAGATACTCGGCGTAATAGAGCTCGCATCATTCAATCTGTTAAAAAAATACGAAATACAGTTTGTGGAGCAGCTTGGCGACAGTATTGCATCAACCTTGTCGTCGCTACGTATCAACGCCCGCACAGCCGACCTTCTTCAAGAATCGCAGAAAAAATCTGACGAACTTGTGCTTCGAGAGGCTGAGCTCCGCAAAACTATGGACGATATGAAAACTGCCCGCGACGAAGCCCAAAAACGTGAGGCAGAGATGTCGGGTATTCTTTCTGCCGTAGACGAAACCATGTTAAAGGCCGAGATCGATCCCGAAGGCCGCCTTATGTCGGCAAACCAAAAATTCCTTTCGGCACTCGGCTACCGCAAAGACGAGCTTATTGGACGCAACATCAAGAATATCATTACAGAAGATAATCTCGAAAACTTCGACATGGTATGGCAAAACATCTGTTCGGGACAATCGTACCAAACCACTCTAAAACAGAAAAACAAATTCAACGAAACCATCTGGCTGCTCACACAGTACACACCTATTTTCGACGCCGAAAACCATGTGGTGCGAATCCTATACATCGCCAACGACATCACCGAGCAGAAAACAATCGAGGAAAAGAACAAGCGACTGCTTTCTGAATCGCTCGAAAAAACCGAGGTGCTCATGTCAACTCAGGAAAAGATGGCGAAGAGCCGTATCGAAATGGCTGGTATCATGACCGCCATCGACGAGACTATGATGAAGGCAGAGTACACCGTAGAAGGCAACCTGCTCACCGCCAACACCAAGCACATTATCACAATGGGCTACGACTACGAAAAAACAAAAGGCAAAAACATTCTTACCTTCATTCCCGAAGAAGAAATCAACGAGTTTAAGACTTTGTGGCAAAATGTTTGCGAAGGAAACTTATACCAGATGACCGTGAAACGTAAGAGCAAGCTCACAGGAAAGGACATCTGGCTTATCAACCAGTACACGCCCGTAAAGGACGCCAAAGGTAAGGTTCTTAAAATACTTTACACCGCTATCGACATCACCAAGCACAAGGAGATAGAGGAGCAGGCCATGAATCAGGTGACACAGCTAAAAACTCAGAACGAGCGGTTGTCGTCGCAGTTGGCAGAGGCTGGCATACAAACCACCGACCTCAGGGCAAGGCTCGAACAAGCCACCAATAAAACCGAAGAGCTTGAGAAACAGCTTGGCGAATCGCACGAAACCGAGGCCGAACTTAACGAACGCCTGCTCAAGGCAGAAAACGCAGAAACCGACCTCGAACTCAGTTTCAACGACACTAAAACACGCCTTGCCGAAATGGAGGCTTTGGTTAACAGTTTGAGAAACAGAGAAAAAGAAATGTTAGAGCAGATTGCTCACGACAAACAGACAGTAGAAAATATAACTATACAAAATAACGAATTAGAAAAAACACGAAACGAAACCGAAAACGACAAAACTACCCCAGTTGACCTTAAATACAGGGAATGGATAAAAAGTTTTGGTACTGGAGCAAAAAATTGACACAAAATAGATAATGTTAAGCATAAATTCCTTAATTTAGCACCGCTATTTTAACACAAAATATGGCAGACAACGCTACCTACATAGAAGACGAGGACGACAAAACTCAGCAGGCAAAGACCGGTAACAATTTGGTGATGTACAACACCATTTTGGGCTTTGTTATAGGTTTGCTGTTTCCTGTCGGAGCCACATTACTGTTTTTGAGAGGGCAAGAGTTTTCTCTTGCTAATATTATTGCCGCTCAAACAGGAGGTTCCGACATGCTTTGGATTATCGACCTCGCTCCATTTGTTATAGGTGCCATTTTCAACTATTTCGCCCGTAAAAACCGCCGTCAGAACGAAGCCCTCGAACGCATGCTCGCCGAAAAGAACGAGATTTTTACACGAAACTCCATGATTGCTAAGCGAATTGGAGAAGGCGACCTCTATTTTGATACTAGCGAAATTGACAAAGACGACCTTCTCGGACGCTCGCTCCTTATAATGAAAAACAACCTTGTGGCAACATCACAGCGTGAAAACGAGCAAAACTGGATTGCCAAAGGAAAGGAAATCGTAGGCGACATCCTCCGTCAGCGCAACAACATAAGCGAACTTGCCTACGAAACCATTATCAACCTTATAGAATATATCAACGCTGTTCAAGGCGCTTTCTACCTATACGACGACGACAACGAAAAACTTGTAAACATTGCAACTTACGCCTACAACCGCAAAAAATATATCACACAAGAGTTTAAAATCGGTATCGGACTTGTAGGACAAGCCGCTTTTGAACGCGACATCATCTACCGCCGCGAAATTCCCGACGATTACATCACCATTAGTTCTGGAATACTTGGCGACAAGAAACCCAAAACCCTTTTGCTTTCTCCGCTAATCAGCGACGAAAAGTTGCAAGGCGTTATCGAGTTTGCATCGCTCAACGACGACATGCCCGACAAAACCCTACGCCTTATTAAGGAAGTAAGCCAGATTATTGCGCAAACCATCTTCAACCTCAAGGTTAACACTCAGACCGAGAAACTCCTCCGCGAAGCCCAGGAAATGACCAAGCTTCTGCAGAAAAACGAAGAGGAACTCCGCAAGAATGCCGACGAAATGCGCAAGACCCAGCTCGAGCTACAAGACACCAACAAACAGTTGGAGGCGCAGATCCGAGAGGTGGAACGTGGACAAAAACGTCAGTACGCACTTCTCGAAAACGCATCCGAGGTTATCTCTATCTACGACGAAACAGGTATTGTAACATACGAAAGCCCATCGGCAAAAAACATTCTTGGTTACGACCCAGATTATATTGTGGGCAAGAGCGCTTACGAAAAATTTGACGACGTTTCCAAACATAAATTCAAAGAGGTGTTCACCCGTCTTCTTGAATCGCCCGACTTCCCCGTTACTTTCGAATATCAGTATCAGAAAAGCGACGACGAACAGTTGTGGCTCGAAGCCACAGGGCGCAACCTCCTCAACAATGCTGCTATACAAGGCATTATCTTCAACACCCGCGACATCACCGTACGCAAGATAGCCGAAAAGGCACAGCGTATGCAAGGCGAGATGCAAGCATTGTCGGAAAACTCTTTGGATATGATCGCACGATTGAGTCCCGACGGCAAGTTCTTCTACGTCAACCCAGTGGCAGAGCAGTTCACAGGTCTCAAAAAACAAGATATGCTCCAAAAGCAAATCGACGACGTAGCACTGAACGACAAAATAGCCGCTACATTCAAAGATGCTCTCGTGCAAGTGATGCAAACCCAGCAGATGTACGAAAACGAAACCAATTTCCCATCTGCCGAAGGCGAGGAGCGCATAATCCAGTTCAACGCCATCCCCGAGTACAACAAAGAAAAAGAACTCGAAACCATATTGTTTGTGGCACGCGATATCACCGAGCGCAAACTTATCGAGTTGGAAATCGAAGAAAAGAACAAGAGTATTACCGAGAGTATCAACTACGCCCAGCGAATACAGTCGGCCATTATACCAAGCCTCGACGACATCGAGCAGAAACTACCCAAGTTCTTTATGTTCTACCGTCCGCGCGACGTTGTCAGCGGCGACTTCCCGTGGTTTTTTGAAAAAGATGGAAATATTTATATAGCTGCAGTAGATTGTACTGGACACGGCGTACCGGGAGCATTGCTCTCATTTATTGGATATTTCAACCTCAACAGTATAGCCGACCACGCCGACAACCTACACGCAGGACAGGTTCTCGACCAGCTTCACCTTGGAGTCCGCAAAACTTTAAAACAAGATAGCGACGAACAAGAGGCACGAGATGGCATGGATATTGCTTTATGTAAAATTAACTTTGAGACTGGTATACTCCATTTCTCTGGTGCACATAGGCCATTGTACTATCTCAACTCTCAACGAGAGCTTATACAATATAAAGGCACAATGCAAGCCATAGGCGGAAAACCACCGCGCAAAGGCAGAGATGAGAAACTATTTGACAACTATGAAATCAAGTTTGCCCCCGGAGAAAAATGTTTCTTTTTCTCCGACGGTCTACCCGACCAAATCGGAGGCGATGAAGGACGAAAATACCGTCCGGGTCGTATTAAAGAGCTCATTGAGGCTAATCCCGAAATGACGATGCCTGAATATAGGGAACTCTTCGAGAAAGATTTCTTTGAATGGAAAGGCAACAACAAACAGGTAGACGATATATTATTAATAGGTATAGAATTTTAACGTAATATTCAAAATATAATATTATGGCAGGTATTAACAAAAAAGAGTCATTGGATTTCGTGTACGACTTCTATGTGAAAATGAAGCGCAACAAGATCAACTTGGCTTACGAAGGCGAGATAACGCACCAGATAACAAAGGCGTTTACCTCGCTTACCGAAACCAATATGGTCAGGGAGGAAGATGCGAGTTCGGTGCAGAAAAAGGTATTCCATGTAATGGTGGAATGCCTACAAAACATCAGCAAGCACGCCGAAGTTACTCCGGGGTCGCCCGACAAGAAAGTCGGACGCGGCATCTTTATGGTAAGCAAAGGCGACACTGAGTACAACGTTACCACAGGCAACGTAGTGCTCAACGAAAAGGTGGCACGGCTTACCGAAATGCTTGAGAATATCAACAGCCAAGACAAAGACGGACTCAACAAACTCTACAAAAAGCAGATGCGCGAAGGGCACATCTCTGAGAAGGGTGGAGCCGGTCTAGGCTTTATAGATATTGCCCGAAAAACAGGAGAGAAACTGATATACAGTTTCCTAAAAATAGACGAACTTACGTCATTTTTCGTTTTAACATCAACTATTTCCAGAATCAAAGAATAAAAACATCAATATTATGCGAGTTATTAAAATACAAGGATCTGACGACACTCCAAAAGTAATTCTTGACGCCGACAACAACACGTTTGAAATCTCGGGACGTTCGCTTCCCGAAGATGTGGTTGCATTCTACGACCCTATTCTCGAATGGCTCGACGAATACGCACAGAACCCTTTGGATAAAACAGTGTTCAACTTCAAGTTGGAATACTTCAACACGGCATCATCCAAACTTCTGCTCGACGTGCTACTCAAATTAGAAGATATGTACGACGCAGGACATGACGTCCTTGTTAAGTGGCATTATCCCGACGACGACGAGGATATGGAGGAAGCTGGCGAAGAATACGCCGACATTGTAGAAGTGCCTTTTGAACAGGTAAGTTACTCTATCGACTAAACGGGTTGTATGTTAAGTTGTTAGTTTTTAGAACCGTAGCAGATGAGTGAGGAAATTCTTAAAGCGTTGATTCAGATGTGGTCGATTATCGCCAACCAAGACGGCGGTATTGACGACAAGGAGTTGCAGTATGTAGAAGGATTCCTTACACAGCAACTCGGTGCCGAAGGTGCACGCGAGCACATCATCGGTTTTAAAAAAGACGTCGGTCTTATTGAAGACGACGACGAAGCTGCTGCCAAGAAACGTAAAAAAATCGACTTCTCGGGCTTGACTCCCGTACAGATGTCGGTTAAAATTCTTGGTATCTCTCGCCGTATCACCAAGACTATCAACTTAAAACAGCGTATAATCGTATACATCCGTCTCTTTGAGTTGGTCAACACCTCTAAGCGTTTTACCGAACAGCGTATGGCTATTATCGACGCTGTAGGCGAGGTGTTCAATATTAGCAAAGAGGAACTAAAAGACTCTAAGTCGTTTGTAGTTAACGAGAATACCGAGGGGCTCGATATTCCCTCTATCTTGTTTATTTCCGGCAAGGAAGAAAAACCTGTAAATGCCAAGTGCATTCCGAGCGAAGGTCTCGCTTCGGATATTTACATCTTGAGGGTTGCCAGTGAAGAACTTTATTTCCTCCGCTATACCGGCACCGATGATGTTTACCTTAATGGTCAGGCTATCAACTCTGGACGTATTTATTTGTTTGCACCGGGTTCTACCCTCAAAATGAGCAAAGGTAAACCTGTGTATTACAGCGACGTGGTAGCCACTTTCCAAGCCGATAAGACTTTTGCTAACCTATCGTTCAACGTTGACAACTTAGAGTTTAAATTCCCCAACGGTGCAATTGGACTTCGTAATATCAATTTCTCTGAGTGTCAAGGACGTTTGGTTGGCATTATGGGTGCTTCGGGTGCGGGCAAAACCACTTTGCTTAACGTACTTTCGGGCATTACTACTCCAAGCAAAGGCTCTGTAAAAATCAACGGTATCAACCTACATACCGAAAAAGATAAACTTGAAGGCGTTATCGGTCTTATTCCGCAAGACGACCTTCTTATTGAGGAACTCACCGTTTACGAGAACCTCTATTTTAGCGCCAAATTCTGCTTCAAAACAGAATCCGACGCACAAATACGCGCACGTGTCGACAACGTGCTTAGATCATTAGGACTTTATGAGCGCAAAGACCTCAAAGTGGGTAACTCGCTCAACAAACTTATATCAGGTGGTCAGCGCAAGAGGTTGAATATAGCCCTCGAGCTGATCCGCGAACCATCCATCCTTTTTGTCGACGAACCTACTTCGGGTCTTTCATCACGCGACTCAGTAAACGTTATGGACCTCTTGAGCGAGTTGACGCTAAAGGGTAAACTTATTTTTGTGGTAATTCACCAACCATCGAGCGAAATCTACAAGATGTTCGACAAGATGATTATCCTCGATACTGGCGGTTACTTAGTATACTACGGACACCCTGTAGACGCTATCTCTTATTTCAAAGGTCACGACGGACAAATCAATGCCGACGAAGGCGAATGTCCCAAGTGTGGTAACGTAAATCCCGAAATCATTTTCGACGTTATAGAGGCGAGGGTTGTCGACGAGTATGGTAAATTTCAAGACAATCGTAAGGTCAACCCCGAAGAGTGGGAAGATCGTTTCCATAAGGGCGTGAAGCCCGAAGTTATTCCCGATGTTGACACCGAACCTCCAAGAAACCTAAACGTTCCAGGATGGTTGTCGCAGTTGGGTATCTATCTCCGCCGCGATTTTAAGTCAAAGATTTCAAACCTTCAATACGTGTTCCTCAACCTTACCGAGGCACCGTTATTGGGATTGATACTGAGTTTCTTGATCAGATACACATCGCCCAACAAGGCGGAATACATATTCTACGAAAACGAAAACATAGTACCTTATATATTTATGAGTATTATTGTGGCACTCTTCTTGGGTCTGACAGTGTCGGCCGAGGAGATTTTCCGCGACCGCAAGATACTCAAACGTGAGGAGTTCCTAAACCTTAGCCGGTCGAGCTATCTTGTGGCCAAGGTGATAATCCTCACATGCATATCTGCTATTCAGGCGTTCCTCTACGTTATTGTAGGTAACTCCATATTGCAGATTGTGGGTATGAACTTCGACTACTGGCTTGTACTCTTTGCTATGTTTGTGTTTGCCAACATGATGGGCTTAAACATATCTTCGGCATTCAACTCGGCTGTAACTATTTACATTTTGATACCGCTTCTGATGATTCCTCAGATGGCGTTAGGCGGATCAATGTTCAGTTTCGACAAACTTAACCAAATAATCGGTAGCGTAGGACGTGTGCCAATCGTAGCCGAAATAATGGCTTCGCGTTGGTCGTACGAAGCTTTGATGGTAAAGCAGTTTAAAGACAACCGTTTTGAAATTGACTATTACGAAATAGAAAAGAAAAAAAGCTACGCTAACTTTAAGCAAGTAAGTTACATAAGTGCGTTGAGCGATGCGCTCACCTTCGCTGTTGATTGTCGCGATAGTATTGAGGAAGAAGACCCCGAATACGACATTGAGCGTCTGAAAAAAGAAATCGATTACGGTTTGGCACTCTTGCGCGAGGAAATTCCCGCCGAAATGAACCGCGTACCCGAAATCACACTCGACTGCCTCGACCAGCTATATGTTGACAGTTTTACAGAAAGCGTCTCTGACGAAGTGGAAGAATATCTCAACGAATTAGACCGTTACTACGGCAAGATATTTAATGTGGCAGAAAACGATATTGAGGCACGCAAACGCCATTACGAAGAGAAACGTCCGGGCTACTATCTTACCCGCCGCAACATGTATTTCAACGAGAAACTGCAAGAAATAGTAAAGAATGTATTTGAAAAGAACAAGATAATACGTTACGAAAACCGCCTTATACAGCAACAAGACCCAATTTACTTAGATGCCGACAATTCCACATGGTTTGGATTCCGCTCGCATTTCTACGCTCCCCGCAAGTGGTTTATGGGCAGATATTACGACACCTTCTCGTTCAACATTGTGGTAATTTGGCTGATGAGTCTGCTTTGCTACATAACACTCTATTTCGACCTTTTGAAACGCATTATAGAGTGGGCTGGCAAGATAAACTTCTCTAAACTGCCATTCTTGAATAAATTAATAGAACGGCAGAAAAACAAAGAGATGCAGAAACTGCTCGCTGCCGAAAACGCCTCTAAGGCTTTAGAGACCAAAGCCGACAAACCAGAGCGTCCGTCAAGGGAAGATCGACTTGAAAAACGCGAACGCCTAGAACGTCCCGAACGACCAGAGCGTCCCGAACGACCTGAACGACCTGAGCGTCCCGAACGACCAAGATTGGAACGTCCCGAGCGCCCTGATAGGGAAAGCCGTTTGCCTAGGATTGAACGTCCCGACCGCGAAAGACGACTGCCGAGAATTGAACGTCCCGACAAAACAGAGAGCGGAGAGGATCTTCCAAAAATAGAGAAAAATGACAATCAGCAAAAAACTGATTCTGAGGATAATACACATAATATTGATAAAAATGATTAAAAATTCTCCATTTTTGTTGAAAAAAAATGTGTACTATTGCAAAAATTTTAATACATTTGAAAAAGAATAGAATTAAACCTACGAGCAATTATGCATAAGAAGTGGTATATAACGTTGATGTTAGTGGCAACCGCCTTGATGCAGTTCAACTGCAGCGGGTGCAATGGCGACGAAGGTCATATTGAATATGAAGAGGAAGACAACATGGTAACTGATGTGAACTTTGATTCACAGGCCATGAACGAGATTATCTCAAGTTTTTCCTCACCAGTAGAGATGGCCGCCATAATTCAGAACTCCGAGGTGCCTTTTTCACCTAAGTATTTGGTAAACCCCGATGTGGTAAAAGATTACACTACTAATTTCCAGAAAGCCTTGGGATTGGGATTCCTTAGTGCCGACCTTGGATACCTCAATGTGTACTCCAAAACTTCCCTTATTATCGACTATCTAGTACAGATACGCAGCCTTTCGGAAGATTTGAAGGTGGGGCAGTTCTTTGATTTCCAGCTTCTAAAACGTCTTGCCACATCCGACGACAACATCGACTCTCTGTTGATAATGAGCGTGCAGAGTTATCAGAATATGGATGAGCACTTGCGCAACAACCAGCGCAGCAATCTTAGTGCACTGCTCGTTACTGGTGTGTGGGTTGAAAGTCTCTATCTTATTACCCAGGTAGCCAAAGACCAATATAGCGACGACTTTAAAGATCGCATAGGTGAACAAAAAACAATTCTTAATCAATTGTTGCCTATTTTAAAATTATTTCATGGCAAGGAATTTGAACAATTAGTACAGAATCTAGAAGAGTTAAAAGATGTTTTCGATTTTGTTAAAATATCTTATGAAGTAGGCGAAACCGAAACAAAAACAATAGATGGTTCGTTAGTTGTAATACAAAACGACAGAAGTATTATAACAATGTCGAATGAAGAATTACAGGAAATAATATCAACAACAGAAAAAATACGTAATAAATTAATTAAATAATATGAGAAGACTGTTTATTATATTAGTATTTGCAATTTTGTGTTTCGGACAAGCTACTACAGCTGATGCACAATGCAAACAACAGCTTGTTTATCAATGCGCGACACAGACTGAAAAAGCCATATTCCTTCGTGAATTCAATACCAAGCTTAAAAGGGAGAGCGCTTCTGACGAAACTGGTATGAAATTCACCGTGGTTCTCAACAAAGGCACACAGTATAGATTCAGTCTTTGTGCTCCTGACGGATATCAGGATCAAGTGGTGCTTACTCTCTACGATAGCGAGCATCCCGAAAACTCAAAACCTTGGGGAAGCACCTACGACAAGGTGGCTAAAACCGACAGAAAGTCGTTTGATTTTCAATGCGGCAAAACCGCTATGTACTACGTATCCATCAGGTTCAAACCCGGAATGGGTGACAAGAAAGGTTGCGCCGTAGGTATCCTTTCGTTTGTAGGAAAGAGCAAGTAACAAATTGTTGTTGAAGATATTGCCACTCCATGCGTTTTCTAGGTATTGCGCATGGTTTTTTTTTTGTCCTTACCTTGGGGTGCGAAGCAAACTATCAGACATAAAAAACCGGCAACAACTTTGAGCTATTGCCGGAAATGACTATGGTGCATTTATAAAGTTTCTGTTTTGGTAGCTATGCCACTACTTTGCTAACAAGCTGTGCAGCCTCCTCGAATGTGATGGCCGACATAACTTTTAAGCCCGATTCGTCGATAATCTTCTTGGCCTCGATAGCGTTGGTGCCTTGCAGACGTACGATAATCGGAATCTGTATGTTGCCGATTTTTTTGTATGCCTCAACCACACCGTTTGCAACGCGGTCGCAGCGTACAATACCACCGAATATGTTCACAAGAATGGCTTTTACATTCGGATCTTTCATAATGATGCGGAATGCAGCCTCAACAGTTTCGGCACTTGCTGTACCACCAACGTCGAGGAAGTTGGCAGGATCACCGCCCGAAAGCTTGATAATGTCCATTGTAGCCATTGCCAAGCCAGCGCCGTTGACCATACAACCGATGTTGCCGTCGAGTTTTACAAGGTTGAGACCATATTTGCCAGCCTCCACCTCTGCGGGAGCTTCTTCGGTGATGTCGCGCATTTCTGCGAACTCTTTTTGACGGAAGAGCGCGTTGTCGTCGATTTTCACTTTGCAGTCGGCTGCCAGAATCAGGTCGTCGGATGTTTTGAACACGGGGTTGATTTCCATCATCGACGAGTCGCTCTTGATATATGCGTTGTAAAGACCTGTTGCAAATTTCTTCATGTTTTTGAAAGCGTTGCCGCTGAGTCCAAGGTTGAAAGCTATGCGGGCTGCCTGGAATGGAAGTATGCCAGTGGCAGGATTGATTTCCTCTTTAAAAATCAGTTCGGGGGTCTGCTCTGCCACTTCCTCAATGTTCATGCCGCCTTTGGGCGAGTACATGATGATGTTGCGTCCGGTAGCACGGTTGAGCAGTATGCTCATATAGTATTCTGCCACGTCAACCTTGCCTTCGGCGTTGGGATAGTATATGCTCTGCTCCACAAGCACCTTGCGTACGAGTTTGCCCGCTGCGCCAGTCTGCTTGGTAACTAGGGTCATACCAATTATCTGTTTTGCGTATTCTGCTACTTCTTCGATATTTTTTGCAATTTTAACGCCGCCTGCCTTGCCGCGTCCGCCGGCGTGTACCTGCGCCTTGATAGCCCACGACTGTGTGCCAGTGGTCTCTTGCAGTTTTTTGGCGGCCTCAACCGCCTGTTCGGGCGTTTCTGCCACAATACCTTCGGGTACTGCCACTCCGAACTTGCGGAGTATAATCTTGCCCTGATATTCGTGTAAGTCCATATTGCTTTTGTTTTTGTTTGTGTGTTTTCCTATTTTCGGTGCGCAAAGGTAACAATTTTTTGCATATTTTCTGTGTTTTTACAAAAAAAATACAGATGACCAAAAATCTTTATCTGATTTTTTTAGAAATGCCTGACTTTTCTATAGCTTTTTTTGTATATTTGTACTCGAATAAATGCATTATTATTGGTGATACGATTTTTATTAATAGTTATTGCGATATTTGCCGCTCAGGTGGCCTTGCCGCAGACACTTTCCGGCACGACAGATTCCGATATTGAGGATAGCCGTGCGGAATATGCGCGTGCACTCGAGAGTGGAAATCAGCTCGATATTCTTGATACTCGTATCAATCTGGCACTTGTCTGCTGGTATTCAAAGCGTTACAGCGAAGCTATCTCGCATCTCAAAGGTTCTGCCGTCACAGCCCGTACTCTTGGCGAAACCAAAAGCGAAATTAACATCAACGATTATCTCAGCATCATTTACTGCGAACTTCTAAAATACGACGAAGCTCTTGAACATGCACGCGAGGGGTTGCGCATAGCCCGACAGAACCATTTGCAAAAGGAGACCGTTAATTCGCTTATCAATACTTCTACGGTGTATATGTTGCAGAAAAACAATGCTATGGCTATTCAGTATATCACAGAAGCTATAGATACCGCAAAAGTTATCCAAAACAATCTTTTGATTTGCCGCTGCAGTAAGATTGCATCTCAGCTTTATGCTGATTTGGGTGATTTAGAAAAAAGCAAGGAATACGAAAAACTATATCTCGACACCGAAAATAGTCTCAACGAGCAGGAACTGCTGAAATCGAAGCAAGATACTCAAAACGAACTATACGCCACTGAAAACGAGGTTGTTACCAAAGAAAAACAGTTGCACGTGCTTAAGATTCAAAATCGTCAAACCCTCGATTCGCTTTACCGCGTAGAGATGGTTAACAACCAGATGCGCTTGGAGATGCAGCTTATAAGCCGTGAGCGCGAGATTGCCGAGCTTCGTATTCGCGAAAAAGAAACTGAGATTGCCGCCGCAGAACGATTCAAAACCGCTGCTGTGGTGGTGATTGCCATTATTACCGTGCTGTTGATACTGCTGGTAAAGTTTCTGTCAGACCGTAACCGAGCCAACCAAAGTCTCGAAGCCGCCAATTCAAAGTTGCAGGAGACTTATGAAACCGTAAAAATCCAAAACAGCTTACTCAATTCCAAAACCAAGCAGATAGAGGCACAGCGCAACGAACTCGAACGCAAAAACAATCAGATTATCGACAGCATAAGTTCTGCCAGCAGGATTCAAAAGGCCATGCTCCCTAAACGGCGTATGATATCTCATTATTTTGAAGAAAGTTTTGTGTTTTTTGAATCGCGCGAAGTTGTGAGTGGTGATTTTTTCTGGTTTTTAGAAACTGGGCGCTACCGTTATCTTGCCGTTATCGACTGTGTGGGGCATAGCGTTCAGGGTGCATTTATGAGCGTGGTGGCAAATTCGCTGCTCAATGATATCATTGACAAAAGAAACGTAGAAAGCCCGGCAGAAATACTCAGGCTGATGAACGTGGAGATTATCAAGTCGTGGTCGCGCGATTCGGAGCTTGATTCCACCGATCAGGGCATGGATGTATCGTTGTGCAGGTTCGATAATCAAAGCAACGAGATAACTGTGGCTGCAGCCAATCATACAGTCTGGGCTGTTTGCGGCAACGAATGTGAAGAGGTTCAGGGCGACATTTATTCAATAGGAGCTACATTCACCGATAGTATCGACTCTGTTTTTACCGACCACGTGTTGCAAAATCGCAAAGGAATGGCGTTGTATATGTTTTCTGATGGCTTTGCCAACCAACTCGGTGGCGACAAGGGACGCAAGTTTATGCAAGAAAACCTTAAAAAACTAATTATTAGCATTCAAGACCAACCAATGTCGCGCCAGTCGGATATGCTTGGCGAAGCCATAGATGCTTGGCGAAACGGCCGTCCTCAAACCGACGATATTTTGGTTGTTGGTGTAAAAAACAAATTTATAGAGAGTTAAACAATATCAGATGAAAAAATCAAAGTCTATAATAATAACGTTGGCGTTGATTGCCGCTATTTGCTCCTTTATATATATATATATCGAATACCTTGTAGACCGCACTGTAAAATATGCAGCAGTTTCGCCCACATTCACCAACTATCGCGACACCGTGCCACGCACCGACACCACCACACAAAACATTCTTCTGATAGGCGACAGCATGGCTTACTCGCTAATGTTCCGTGTGCAAAACTATTGCAACTACAACCATCACAACCTCAATGTGGTAACATGGGTGAGCGCCACTACCGAAACCTACGCCAACTGCGACACCCTCGAATATTTTGTAAACCTCTATCATCCCACCTACATACTATTTGTAATAGGTGCCAACGAGATGTTTGTATCAAACGCAGCCGAACGCATTGACAATGTTAACAAAATAATTCCGCAGACACACGGCATCCGCACTATTTGGATTGGACCTCCTAACTGGAAAGAAGACACCGGCATCAATGATATGCTCATGCGCAAGTTCGGACCGCGTCAGTTTTTCCTGTCTAAAAATCTTAAATTTACGCGTATCAAAGGTGATGTAGCGCATCCCGACCGTCCCGCTGGCACTATGTGGATGGACAGCATAGCCTCTTGGATCAAAAACAAAAGTTTTTTCCCGATACGATTAGAAAAACCAGAAGAAGAGAACCCTATTCATGTTGATTTCGTTAAATTAGTAGTAAAAGAAAACTGAGCCAGACAATAAAACCGCTCAAATATAGTTTTATAACAAAGCCACATACAAATTTTATTAACCAGCTAACAGAAATCTGACTATGGGTAATTTTTTAAGTTTTTTTAATTACTGTGGCTGCAAAGTTTCATCTATCTTTGCAGCGAAAAACATTTCGGCATTGAAACGTATTGTTGCCATATTGATAATTATGGTAATGTCGGTACGCGCATATGCGCAGCAGCACCGCAACTACCAGTTCGACGAGATAGGCCTCGCCGTGGGAACTTGTTATTATAATGGAGAAATCTGTCCGGTAAAACCGTTTTACAATCCCCAGATAGCTTTTGGTGCTAACATACGCCACGGATTCAACCCCCGTTTAGCATTATCGTTCGAAGCTTTGAGGCTCAAGTTCGAAGGCAGTGATGCCGATTTTGACAATCCATATCAAAACGCCCGCAATGCCAAGTTTGAAAACGAAGTTGTAGAACTATCTCTGCAAATGGAGTTTAACTTCCTGCCGCTGATCAAAGGATCTAAAACCAACTTTGTGTCGCCATACATAGCAGCAGGTCCCGGACTTGCAGTTGGATCTTTCCCGCACGAAGGATTGCAGTTTTGTATACCGTTTGGCTTGGGCGTAAAAATCAGTCCCACCCAAAAATTCACCGTTTCGTTTGAGTGGAAATACCGCAAACTCTTTACCGACATGCTCGACCACATCGACGACGACCTCTACGACCCGCAATACGGCGTTGAATATACCAAGCAGCGCTCGTTCCTTGGCAATACCGATATGTACTCGTTCTTAGGAGTGGTGCTGGCATTCCAGGTAGGAAGCACACAGTCGCAGAAGTGCGGCGCATATATGTAAACAACAGAAAAATGTCAATTAAAGAAAAACTAGACACAACTAAAATTCCCCAGCATGTGGCAGTCATAATGGACGGCAACGGCAGATGGGCCGCCCAGAGAGGCAAAGATAGATTAGAAGGTCATAATCAAGGTGCTAAAGCCGCCAGAACTACCGTGGAGGCAGCCGCAGAAATAGGCGTGAAATATGTTACCCTTTACGCTTTTTCTATGGAAAACTGGAACCGCCCAAAAGAAGAAGTAGCGGGGCTTATGGCTCTGTTGCTTAGCTCTATCGCTTCACAGTTAGACGACCTTATAAAAAATAACATACGGTTAAAAATTATCGGCGACACTTCCCTTCTGCCGCCTGAGGTGTTAAGCCAAGTGAACAACGCCGTAGCTAAATCGCAGCAAAACAATGGCCTTACTGCTGTCATAGCGTTGAGTTACGGAAGCAGAAACGAAATTCTAAACGCCGCAAAAAAATTACTACAAAAATACCAAAACAATCCTTTCGACATTGACAGCTTGACAGAAGAGGATTTTTCAAAATATTTATACACCTACGATATTCCAGATCCAGAACTGCTGATTCGCACAAGCGGCGAACTTCGTATTTCAAACTTCCTGCTCTGGCAGATTTCATATTCCGAACTCTACTTCACAGACACCTTGTGGCCAGATTTTTCCAAAGAAGATTTCTTTGAAGCTATTTACCAATATCAACAACGCGAACGACGATTTGGGAAAACTTCGCAACAAATTGCAACTTTAAAATAATTTGTTTTAAATTTGCAAGCCCGTTTTTTGCAACGGTGCGGTTTAATAAGATATTATACTTACTATATTATACTATTTCAGATGAAAAGCAGACTGCTTCTTATTTTATTTTTATTGACATCGTTTTTATCGGTGAACGCTCAGACAGACGTAAACTACAATGCGCCTAAAGATTATATTATCGGCGGTATTACTGTTTCGGGTGTAAAATTCCTCAACAAACAAGCTATTGTACAAATATCTGGCTTGAAGGTGGGGCAGAGTATCAAAATCCCGAGCGACCAAATTTCGCGTAGTATCGAAAAACTTTGGAAACAAGGTCTTTTTTCCGATGTGCGAATTGCAATTACCTCTATTTCTGGAAACAACGTTTATTTGGATATCAAACTTGAAGAACGTCCAAAACTATCCAAAGTGGAATACAAGGGCTTGAGAAATGGTGAGCGTAACGACGTTGAAGAAAAGGTGAAACTTACAGCGGGAACCAAAGTTACCGAACATGTAATCACCAATACCAAAAATATAATTGAATCCCATTTTTACGAAAAAGGTTTTTATAATGTGGACGTGCGCATTGCTCAGGTTGAAGACACTATGATGCAAAACGTTGTAAAACTGATTGTAAACGTAGACAAAGGTCACAAAGTAAAAATCAAAGAGATAGTGCCCGAAGGCAATGTAAAATTCGCCGACAAAAAAGTGCGCAAGGCTCTTAAAAACACTAAGCAAAAACGTTGGTACGGCATGTTTAAGCCTTCTAAGTTTATCCGCACAAAGTTTGAAGAAGACAAAGTGTCACTTATCAAAAAGTTCAACAAGTATGGCTACCGCGATGCGATGATTCTCAGCGATTCGGTTTACAGAATCAACAATAGACTTGTGGGTGTAAAAATAAACCTCGAAGAAGGACATCAATATTATTATCGCTCAATCACTTGGGTGGGCAATACTAAATATGCGAGCGATTTACTCCAGCGACGTCTCGATATCAAAAAAGGCGACCTGTACGACCAAAACCGCTTAGACGACCGCTTGAACAACGATCTCGACGCTGTGGGCAATATTTACATGGATGATGGTTATCTGTTTTTCCGTGCCATGCCTCGCGAAACTGCCGTTGTCAACGACTCTATCGATGTGGAGATTATGATTGTAGAAGGTCCTCAGGCATATATCGACAGAATTAACATCACCGGCAACACCCGCACCAACGACCATGTGGCACGACGCGAGCTTTACACCCTTCCGGGTGAGCTGTTTAGCCGTACCGACATCATCAACTCTGTGCGTGAGCTTGCCAACCTTGGAAACTTCGATCCTGAAAAACTTGCACCGTCGCCTGTACCTAACTACAACAACAGCACCGTAGATATCAACTACGCCCTCACAGAAAAAGGCAACGACCAATTTGAACTTTCGGCTGGTTGGGGCGGAGGTTCGTTCGTCGGACGTCTCGGTGTGTCATTCAATAACTTTTCCACTAGAAACTTCTTCGACAAAAGTTCTTGGCGACCCCTACCTGGTGGCGATGGTCAAAAACTCAGCCTCTCGTTTCAGAGCAACGGCAAATATTACCAAACATACAGTTTGTCGTTTGTAGAGCCTTGGCTCGGCGGACGCAGACGTAACTCTCTGTCTGTAAGTTTCTATTACACCGATGTCAACTACCTCCACTATTCAAGCTACCTCAACTACCGTATGCAGGTGGTAGGTGGTGCAATAGGTTTCGGTCGCCGCTTAAAATGGCCTGACAACAACTTCTCGCTTTACGAAGAGATTCAGTACAAACGTTACAAACTGCAAAATTATCCCTATTTCGATGGACTTGATGCCGACGGTGTAGCCAACGAAATTGCCCTACGTACTGTGTTCTCGCGCAACAGCATCGACGCACCAATCTATTCGCGCCGTGGCTCTTCGTTCTCGCTGTCGTTGGATATTACACCGCCATACTCTAAGTTCAACGGCAAAGATTACGCCCATATAGCCGACTCGATAAAATGGAAATGGGTGGAGTATCACAAATGGGGATTCGAAGCTAAGACATTTACACCGCTTGTTGGCGACCTCGTGCTCCACACCAAAATCGCTTTGGGTATTAGCGGATTCTTTACAAGAGACCTCGGCTATTCGCCATTTCAAGGATTTACTATGGGTGGCGATGGTATGAACTACTACACCTACGGCAAAGATGTGGTGGGAATGCGCGGATATGATGCCGAATCTATTTCGGCTGGTGGCAACTCTTATGTAAAATACACGATGGAATTGCGTTACCCTGTTACACTCAAAGAATCGGCGACAGTATTTGGACTTGTATTTATGGAAGGCGGAAACTGCTGGAAAGAGATCAACCAACTTCAACCGTTCAACGTTTACCGTTCGGCGGGTGTTGGCCTCAGAGTGTTTATGTCGATGCTCGGTATGCTCGGCTTAGACTGGGGCTGGGGATTCGACAAAGTGTGGAAAGATGGCGAGTTTAAACCTAGCGGCAGCACTTTGCAGTTTACTATGGGACAAAGTTTCTAATATTTTTTAACTTAATAACATAGTTTTTAACGCCTAAAGGATTACTAAAACCGTTAAATAAAACAACAATAGAATAAAACAGTTTTTTATAACCACAAAAATTTGACGAATATGAAAAGATTATTTTTACTCTTAGTTGCTGCTCTTGTTTGCGGCACCACATTTGCGCAGAAATTCGCACACGTTGACACCGAATATATCTTGGGTAAAATTCCGGCATACCAACAGGCGCAAACCAAGTTAGACAACCTCTCGAAAGACTGGCAGACCGAGGTGGAGAAAAAATTCAACGAACTCGACGAAATGTACAAAAAGTATCAGGCCGAAGTTGACATCCTTCCCGACGCCACCAAGCAGAAACGCGAGGACGAAATCATAGCCAAGGAAAAAGAGGCCAAAGACCTTCAGAAAAAATACTTCGGCTCCAATGGCGAACTCGCCAAAAAACGTCAGGAACTTATCAAACCCATCCAAGACAATGTGTACAACGCTCTCAAAAGCGTAGCTGCCGACGCTGGTTACGACTATATTTTCGACAAGGTGACCGGCGACATCATTTACGCCAACGAAAAGTACGACGAATCCGATGAAGTTTTGAACAAAATTATTAAATAACAATTACTTATAATTTCGAAGATGAAAAAGATCATAGCATTAGCAATTTCGTTAATCACATTGTGCGGCGTACAAAGCGTTTCGGCACAAAAATTCGGACATATCGACAGCGAGGCCATTATACAAGCCCTTCCCGATACTAAGGCCGCTCAAACTGCATTAGAAAACGAATCTAAAAAATTCGACTCTCAGTATCAGGCTATGGGTCAGGAGTATCAGGCCAAAGTTCAGGCTTTTCAAGAAAACGAAAACCTTGCACCTCAGGCAGTAGAAAAATGGAGTGAGGCTATTAAAGCCGATAAATACCAAGAAATCATGCAGTTGCAAGAACGTATCCAAAAATTTGAGCAAAATGCACAGGTTTCGCTCCAGAACAAACAGAAAGAACTCTACGCACCTATTATGGACAAGATCGACAATGCAGTTAAGAAGGTGGCTACAACAGGAGGCTACATCTACATTTTCGACAAAAACGGTGTGCTCTTTATCAATACCGAACTCAGCACCGACCTCACAAGCGCTGTGAAAAAAGAACTCGGTATCTAATTGTAAAATATTGTAAACCATCGGGGAATAAGGCAGTGTGTCTGTCTTGTTCCCCTTATTATATTGTAGATGAGCAAATTTGCACCGATAGGAGTTTTTGATTCGGGTTTCGGCGGTCTCACTATCCTCAAAAAGATTGTGGAACTTATGCCTGGCTACGACTATGTTTTCCTTGGCGACAATGCCCGTGCTCCATATGGTTCGCGTTCGTTTGCCACTGTTTATAATTACACTTTGCAGGCTGTAAAAAAACTTTTTGAACTCGGCTGTCCGCTTGTGGTGCTTGCCTGCAACACCGCCTCTGCCAAGGCTCTCCGCACTATTCAGCAAGATTATATTGCCAAAGAATGCCCTCAAAACCGCGTTCTCGGCATAATACGCCCCACTGCCGAAATGCTCGGTAACATTACCAAAACCAACAAGGTGGGCGTGCTTGGCACTGCCGGCACAGTAAACTCGCAGTCGTATATTTTAGAAACCGCAAAACTTTTTCCTAATATAAAGGTGTATCAGCAGGCGTGCCCGTTGCTTGTGCCAATAGTAGAAAACAATGAAATCGACACTCCGGGTGCCGACTATTTTGTTAAGAAATACACCGACTCACTTTTTGCACAAGATGCTGATATCGACACCATTGTGCTTGGTTGCACTCATTATCCGCTGCTAATCAATAGTTTCAAAAAATTTTTGCCTGCCGGTGTTTCAATAGTTAAGCAAAACGAAATTGTGGCGCAGAGCCTACGCGATTATCTCTGCCGTCATCCCGATATGGATGCCCGATTATCCAAAAATTCATCTATCAGATATTTCACCACCGACGACAGCACACTATTCAACCGCTCTGCTTCGGTGTTTATGGAACGCGAGGTAAGAAGCGAATCTATTGTGCTGAAATAGTTAGAGGATTTGGCTTCTGCTTGATAGTTTTTTTTAACTTTTTCCTCCACCTCTGCAACCAATTCATTAATTTTGTGGTCTTAAACTAAGACAACGTTATGGTTGATGAACTACTTATACGAAGATGCATACAAGGCGAGCCCGCAGCGCAGAAGGAACTTTACAAAAAGTACGCCGCGGTTTTAATGGGTATTTGTCTGCGTTATGCCCCCGACCGCCCCGCTGCTCAGGATATTCTGCAAGAAGCGTTTGTGAAAATTTTTCTCAACGTTAAAGATTATTCCGCACAAGGCTCTTTTGAAGGTTGGATGAAACGTATTGTTATCAACACAGCCATAACCAATTATCACAAAAATCTTCGTCACCGTCACAACTACGACGTGGACGAGATGTACGACATACCCGCCGAAGACGAAAGTTTCGACCGTGCGGATTTTACCCGCGAAGAACTTCTCGGTGTTATCAACCGCCTGCCGCAGGGATACAAGATGGTGTTTAACCTCTTTGCTGTGGAAGGTCTAAAACACAGAGAGATAGCCGAAATGCTTGGTATTGATATCAATACAAGCAAAACGCAGTTTTTGAGAGCGCGGAAATTTATAATTAAAGAGCTAAACAAACTACAAAAAATGGGAGGCAGAGATGAATAGTCCCGAAGATTTATTTAAAAACGCATTTGAAAACTTTGAATCAGCCCCGCCCGAAGATGCGTGGAGCAATATCAGCCGCGAGGTGGCGTTCAAAAGTTTTTTTAAGTTCTATCCCAAAAGATTGAACATATATTATACCGCAGCTGCAATAGCTGTGTTGTCAACGGCATTGTATTTTGGCATTGCCGACCGCAACACTGAGCCTATCACTATCAGCAGCATCCAAGAGAGTGCAAACACCATTTCGGCATCGCAACGAAAGGTGATTATAAAGGATATACCCGTTCAACGTGGCAATGGTTCGTCGTCGACTTCCGAAAATAATAGAATTCAGGTAATTGACAATAATAATTTTGCACAGCCGAATACTGAAACTTGCTACGATACCGAAGTTAATGTTCAATATATCGCCGAATCTCAGTTGGCGGAAGATAATTCTGAACCCAAGGTTGATTTGGATTTTTCTGCCGATTTTGTAGCCGAAATACCTGACGCTTGTTCGCCAAGCACTGTAAGGTTTGTAAATCGTTCTAAAAACGTTGACTATTGCGTTTGGAACTTTGGCAACGGCTCTACATCTTACGATTACAATGCCACTGCCTCATACCGCGCAGCAGGTACTTATTACGTTACTCTAAAAACTGTAAAAGGCACAAAATCAAAGGTTTCGGCTCAAACTGTAACCATCAATCCTATGCCCAAGGCGGATATTGCCCACACTAAGGCGCGTGTAAATTCGCCTATGATTGTGGAGGCTCGCAATGTACAAGACGCTTCGCACATAAAATGGCTTTTCGGTGACGATGCTTTAAGCGTATCTACCAAGGCTGCACATACTTACAAAAGTGCAGGTAACTTTACTCTAAGCTTAATTGTTAGCAATCAGTTTTGTGCCGACACTATCAACGAATCTATCGAAGTTACTGTGCCTGAGTACTCTATATCGTTCCCCAACGCATTATACGCCTCGGTATCTGGTGCTACCGACGGCTTTGGTGGAGGGCAACCAAAATTTGCTCCATTTTTGCCCAAAGGCGACATTAATATGATTGACCGTTACAGCCTTAGGATATACAGCAAGGCTGGCAAGGAGGTATTCTCGAGCAATAATCCTTCGTTTGGATGGAACGGCTATTACAACGGAGGCAAACTCTCAGCCGGAGTATACGTCTACAAAGCCGCCTACACATTCGTAAACGGAGAGTATTACACCAGCGAAGGAAATATAACATTGATTTATGGTGAGTAGGGGCGTTGCGTGTCAACGCTTCCCTTTAATAGCAATTTTTTACATATTATCCATCACCAAATCTTCTCCAAAGAAGCTCAGAAACGGATTTTCTCTTACCTCTATGCTTATTTTGGTAATAGGCCCATGTCCTGGGAAAATAGTATAATCGCCACCAAGGGGGATTATCTTGTTTTTGATGCTGTCCATTAGGTCGTCGAGATTTCCATCGGCAAGGTCGGTGCGTCCAATTGTGCCCTTGAAAATGGTGTCGCCAACTATCACAAATTTATCTTTTTCGGAATAAATTGCTTGCTGACCGCGTGAGTGTCCCGGCGTGTGCATCACTTTGAGTTCGGCGTTACCCAATTTAAAAGTGTCGCCATCGTTAGAAGGTTTGTCGATTACGGGTGCTACCACATCGTACCATCCCCAACGGATTCCTGTTTCAGCGGCATTATCAAGCCAATATTGATCGGCAGGATTTGCAATAAACGGAATATTGTAATGCTCCTTAACAAACTGTACACCAACAATATGGTCGCAGTGGCAGTGCGTGTTGATAATAAACTGCGGCTGGTAACCTTTTGAGTCGATATGATTGCAGAGAGTCTGCTGCTCTTTTTCGGTATGGCAACCAGGGTCTACAATAGCGCATTTGCCGTTGTCAGACAGCACATAAGTGTTAACAGCAATGTCGTTGAATCTGAAAACTTCTATCTGCATTTTGGGGGTGGGTTAGATTAGTTCGTCGATACGGTCTTTTAGCCTTGGTATCAGCGATTTTGAAACATAGAACAAAACCTTCTGGTCGGCGTTTTTGTAGTCTGCGGTAACGATGTCTATATTTCGCTTGATTTCTGTCCAATTAACAGTGGCGAGACGAGCCTTGGTATCGTCATCGTTTTTGGCGTAGAGTTCGCTGATAATCACGAGGTTCATGTAGATATTGTCTGCCGCGTTTTCTTGGTTGGCAAAATCGCACGCCGCAGCAAACGGCGAGGCAACTGCAATGATGTTTTCGCAGGCCTGAGCCATTGCTGTGAGTAGTGCTTTTGTTGTTTGTTCGTTGCTTGCCATATTATTTTTCAGGGGTTATAGCGAGTGAAAGTTCGTCTAACTGTTCGGGAGCAATGAGCGACGGAGCACCCATCATGATGTCGCGTGCCGCATTGTTTTTGGGGAATGCGATAACGTCTTTGATAGAGTCGCAGCCGTACATGATTGCTACCCAACGGTCTAATCCGAAGGCGAGACCGCCGTGAGGAGGCGCACCAAATTTGAATGCGTTGATTAGGCAGCCGAAGTTGCTCTGTGCGCGTTCTTGGGTGAAGCCGAGAAGGTTGAACATCTTAACTTGCAACTGCGAGTCGTGTATACGGATTGAGCCGCCACCAACCTCTGTGCCGTTGATAACGAGGTCGTATGCGTTGGCGCGAACTTTTCCGGGGTCGGTATCCAAAAGCGCGATGTCCTCTTTCTTGGGCGAGGTGAAGGGGTGGTGCATAGCGTAGAAACGCTGAGTTTCGTCGTCCCATTCAAATAGAGGGAAGTCGATAACCCAAAGGGGTGCGAAAATGTTTTTGTCTCTGAGTCCGAGGCGGTTGCCCATTTCAATACGGAGAGTTCCCATTGCGTTGAGGATAGGCATCTTTTTGCCACAGAGTATAAGAACGAGGTCGCCTGTGCCTGCTCCGGCTTTTTTGGCAATCTCGGTGAGTTGCTCGGGAGTGTAAAATTTGTCAACCGATGATTTTACTGTGCCGTCTTCATTGTATTTGATGAAAACAAGACCTTTGGCACCAACCTGAGGACGTTTTACCCATTCTGTAAGTTCGTCGGTTTGTTTACGCGAATAGTTGGCACATCCGCCAACTGCAATGGCGCATACATATTCGGCATCGTCAAAAACTTTGAACCCATGACCTTTAACCTCGGCGGTAACGTCGTGGATTTTCATTCCAAAACGGATGTCGGGCTTGTCGCTACCGTACTGTTCCATAGCGTCTTGCCAAACCATACGGGGAAACTGATAATTCATATCTATGCCCTTAACCTCTTTGAAAAGGTGTTTAGCAAGACCTTCAAATATTTGCAAAATATCTTCTTGCTCAACAAAACTCATCTCGCAGTCGATCTGGGTAAATTCGGGCTGACGGTCGGCACGGAGGTCTTCGTCGCGAAAACATTTTGCTATCTGGTAATATTTGTCCACACCTGCCACCATCAATAACTGTTTGTACTGCTGTGGACTCTGCGGAAGTGCGTAAAACTCACCGTGATGAAGTCGAGAAGGCACTACATAGTCTCTTGCGCCCTCAGGGCTTGAATTGATGAGCACCGGCGTTTCCACCTCCATAAATCCTTGTGCGTCGAGGTATTTTCTTACTTCGAGGCTCATTTTGTGGCGCATCAGCAATCCCGAAATGATGGGTTTGCGGCGGATGTCGAGGTAGCGGTATTTCATCAAAAGGTCTTCGCCGCCGTCGGTGTTGTCTTCAATAGTGAAAGGCGGAACATCAGACTTGTTGAGTATATTTAATTGGTTTACAGTAATTTCTATATCGCCAGTAGGCAGGTCTTTGTTTTTGCTTGTTCGCTCAGTTACCGTTCCGATGGCTTGGATAACAAATTCGCGGCCGAGTTTTCTTGCGCGTTCGCAAAGTTCGGCGTTGGTTTCCATATTAAAAACTAATTGGGTGATACCGTATCTGTCGCGGAGGTCAACAAATGTCATACCTCCAAGATTTCTAACCCTCTGCACCCATCCGCTGAGGGTTACGGTTTTATCTACGTCTGCAATACGCAGTTGTCCGCAATCGTGTGTCCTGTACATTTCTAAATTGTTTAAAAACTTTCTTTTGTAAAATGCAAAGGTATAGTTTTTTTTGGGAATAGTGCGCAGTTGCGAAAAAAAAATGCGATAATCTACAATACCTGATTTTCCCACAACTTATAAAACTCGCCTTTGTTGTTGATTAGTGTTTGAAAATCACCTTGTTCCATTATTTTGCCTTTCGACATTACTATAATGGTGTCGGAATTTTTGATGGTGCTGAGGCGATGGGCTATGGTGATGATGGTTTTGCCTTTGGCACGAAGGGTTTGCACGGCATTGAGAACGTATTTTTCGGCGATAGAGTCGAGCGCCGACGAGGCTTCGTCGAAAATATATATTTCAGGGTCTTTATAGATGGCTCGGGCTATGGCAAGACGCTGTTTTTCGCCACCAGATAGTTTTGAGCCGTTTTCACCCACGAGTGTCTCCAAGCCTTCGGGCAGCGATTCCACAAAGTCGTTGAGTCCAAGAAGGTTGATAATTTCTTGAATTTTAGGAATATCGGGTGAGTATTCGCCAATGGCGATGTTTGATAGTATTGTTCCCGAGAATAATGTAATCTGCTGAGGTACAGTGGAAATAAGACTGCGTATGCTGGTGTTGGAGAGGTGGCTGAGTTTGAGGTCGCCGATAAAGATAGAACCTTCGTTGAGGGGATAGAGGTTTTGGATAAGGTTGGCGATGGTGGTTTTGCCGCAACCGCTTTCGCCCACGATGGCGGTGGTGCTGCCTTTGGCAATGCGGAGGTTGAGTTTTTCAAAAATCTTTTTGCGTGTGCCGTAGGTGAACGACACGTCGGAGAAGACTATGTCGCCAATGTTTTCGCGGGTGAGGGGAATCTTGTCGGTGGCTTCCTCGCGTTCAAGGTCGATGATTTCAAACAGACGGTCGGCAGCGATTTCTGCCTCACGGAACGACTTGTTGGAACTAATCAGTTCGGAAATAGGCCCTGTGAAATATCCTGCAAGAGCATAAAACGACATCAGTTCGCCAGCCGTAATGTCGCCGCCGAGCACAAAGTAACTACCTGTCCACAAGAGTATTATGGTAAACAGCCGCGACACGAACATAGATGCGTTTTCTGAGAAGACCACATTTTTTGACGACCCGTAAGTGGTGTACATCATCTTAACAAAGCGGTTTTCGGTCTTGTTGTTGGTGTAATCCTCTATGCCGTACTGCTTTATGGTTCGCACAGCATTGAGCGACTCCACCAACTGGCTTTCGAGCGAGGCGGTATCTTCCATCACCTTGCGTTCCACTCGTTTGTTTACTTTGTCGGTGATATAATATATTATAACATACAGCGGTATAACCGCAAGCATTATGAGCGCAAGTCGCCAATGGTAAAAAAACATCATACCAAACGATAATATCACTATCAATCCATTGACTATCATTTTAATAGAGGTAGAATTGATAAAATATCTGATATTAAACGCATCGTTTACCCTTGAAATAATCTCGCCCACACGCATTGTATCGAAAAACTGCTGCGGCAGTTGCAGAAGGTGTTTGTAATAACCCATTATAAGTTGCGCATCCATCATCTGACCTGTGCGCAGCGCCATCATATTTTGGAAAATGCCTATTGCAAACTGCAAAATCAGCAATACTAACATTATGAGTCCCAATAGGTTGAGTAAGTTGGTGTTGCCGCCTACAAGCACATAGTCGGTGATTTTTTCGATATATATCGACATCGAAAGTCCGAGCGCAGTAAAGCAGATTGCTCCTATAATAGCCTGTATCAATACTTTGCGATGAGGAATCACAAGGTTTTTGAGGTGGGTGAACACCGAAATACGTTTTTTGCCTGTTTCGAAATTTTCCGAAGGACGCAAAAGAATCAGCACGCCCGACCACTCTTTCAAAAAGTCCTCTTCCTTAACGTTTTCGGTGCGTCCGAGGGCTGGGTCCATTATTTTGAGCACACCTTTTTTGTAGCCGTAAATTACCACGTAATGATACAATACGGCATCGTCTATTTGTCTGACAACGTGTGCGATAGTGGGGAACGGCAGGTTTGGCAGTGCGGCTTTTGTACCTTTTACGCCCTTGGCGGTGAATCCAATTTTTCCAGCCGCTTTTATCATTCCCAAAACATTAGTTCCGCGCATATCGGTGCAGGCGTACTGACGTATGCGGGCTATCGACAAATCAAGTTTGTAGTGCGCCGCTATTGATTTGAGGCACGCCGCTCCGCAGTCGTAATAATCGTGTTGAAGTACGTTCTTGTTCATTTTTGTAGCGGTATTTGTTTGGGATTAAACCAGTCGTCAACTTTGTCGAATAGCAATTGCCACAATGTGCGTCGTGTGATGAGGAAACGTGCCGTGAGGGTCATACCCTTTTTGATTTCCACTGTGTAGCCGTTTTTGAGGCTGAGGGTGTTGCCTATGAGGCGGCAGCGCACTACAAAATACGACGAAGTGCTTTCGATACTGATGTTTTTGTCGATGTCCTCAACTGCGGCAAGTCCGAGACCCCACTGATTGTAGTCGAATGCATCGTAAGATAGTTTCACCTCTTGATCTTTTTCTAAAAAACCTATGTCGGCGGGCGAAACGTAACATTCGGCTATCAGGCTCTCGTCGGGCGAAATTGATGCAAGTTCCTGACCTGTATAGATATACGAGTTTGGTTGAATTTGCGTTTGCGTAATGAGCGTGCCCGATGCGGGTGCGGTAACAATGTAGTTGCTAAGTTCTGATTCTATGCGGTTGATTTCTCCGTTGCAGGTAATAAGTTGCTGTTCAAGTTGTTTCTTGGTGTTTTGCCAAGTGGCCAACTGCTGTTGAGATGCGGTTTCGAGCGAGTTTTTGGCATTGCGCCAACGGTCTTCTGCCTGTTCGTAGTCGGCTTTGGAGGCAAGTCCGCTGTTGTACGACTCTTTTAACCGCTGATAGTCGCGCTCGGCTTGCTCTGCCTTAGCTCTTTCGCCTTTGGTACGTTCCTTATAATCAGCAAGTTCTTGAATATAGAGCGGTGTGCGGAGTATCGGATTGTTTGCTCCCGAGGTTAGTATCTTTAAATCGGCAATGCGGTCCGAAAGGTCTGATTTTAAATTCTTTTGCGCTTCGAGTTGCACCTTGATGTTATCCGATTCTATTATTAAAAGTGTGTCGCCGATGGTTACGGGCATATTGTTGGTGATGTTTACGCTCCTGACACGTCCGCTGACGATTGGTACAATTTTGAGGTTGTCGTTTTTGGAACGGATAATGCCACGGCTCTGACTTGTAACGTCAACTTTGATAATAGGCAACAACGCCACAGCAATAATCACCGCCGACACCAAAAGAATGTATATCCAATTGGTACGCTGACGATAACGCGAATAAAGCACGTCGATGGTGTTTTCTATGTCTTCGGGTAGTTGCATTATTGTTCTGTAAATAGTTTTAATACTGCAAGTCGGTACAGAAACTCGTATTCGGCACCCACGGCTTGCAACTGCGAAGATACGAATTTGTTTTTATATACATACAATTCGTAACTGGCAATATTTCCAAGTTTGAAATCTTTTTGTGCAAATTCGTACTGCTGACGGGCAAGTTCGGCGGTTTGCGCTGCTAAATCGGCTGTGGAGCGACTTTGTTCTACGCCAAGCCAAACATTGCGAAGTTCGCCTCTGAGGTCGAGAAGTATTTGGTCGAGGTCGTTGCGACGGCGACGGATTTCTATTTCGCTTTTGGCAATATTGTCTTTGTTGTTTAACTGACTGAAAATCGGCACTTTGAGCGAAAGATATATTGTTTGGTATGCATTATCTTTCCATTGTTTGCCAAAATCTTTGTTTTCCTCGTGAAAGAATTTTTGCCCTTGCGTACCAGCCTCATAATTAAGCGTTAACGATGGATATTGCAGGCGTTTGTAATATTCTTTCTCAATTTCGGCAGCCTCTATTTGAGTTTTGTAAGTCGCAATTTCGGGATTAATTTCCAAAGCCTTGTTGTAAAAATCCTCAAACGGCGGTATAATTCGTTCGTTTTCAATATCTTGAATATCAATAATAATAGAATCGGCGTGATTGATAGCAATGCGCAGTTGCAACTCGCTGATTACCACATTGTCTTGCTCTTTTTTGCGCTCCATAACGTCTTGAGCAAGGTTGGTTTTGGCGTCCATTACATCACGTTGCGAGCGGTGACCGAGGTTATATAGTTTTTGTGCAGTTATCACATTAGAATCTTGCATAGCACAGTTTTCCACGGCAATTTCAAGACGTTTTTGCGCCATTGCGAGGGTAAAGAATTTTTCTATCACATTGGTTTTCACCTCAATTTCGCGATATTGACGTTGCTTTTCAGCGGCATTTTTCAGCAATTGCTTGTGTTTAATAAGAGTTCGCCTTGCTCCTGCATTCCATAGAGTAACGCTTACATCAACCGTAGCGCTGTTGGTATAACTTTTATTGCTACTATATTCGCCCGACATTGTTTCGTTGAAAGTTTGTTGAAAACCTCCTGATATTCCGTTGTTTATAGTTGCCACAGCGGTAGGCAAATAGGTATGCCGCTCGGCTTTTAGATTCACCTCTGTCGATTCGATGTTTAATTCCTCAGCGGTAAGAGCGGGGCTGTGGGCTATGGCGGTGTCGAGGCAATCATTTAAGGTAAATGATTGAGCATGAGCGCTTAGAATGCAACCAAATGATATTAATATTAGCCAAAATAATTTCACTTGAAGGAATATTCGTTAAATTTCCATCACAAAGTTATTAAAAATCTGATAAAAAAACAACAGCCTAAAACAATCTTTCGATATGTTTTGGGCTGTTGAGTTGGATGGTGTGGGAATGTTTAATACATTCTTAAAGGATTCCACCTGATTTTTTCAAGCCACCTTTTGAACCAGATGCACCACCTTCAATTTCAACCATTTCTTGTTCTGTGAGTTCTTGAAGTTCCATTTTAATGATGTTTTTAAAAGTTAATAAATTAAGTTATTTAACAAATTTTGGGCAAGTGTTGCCTACTTTGCTAATGGCAGCGCCGCCATCTACCTCTACCATTTCTTGTTCTGTGAGTTCTATGATTTCAAATTCTTTTGTCATAGTGATGAGATTTAGCTGGTTTTGTACTGAGGCGGAAGAGTGGGTTTTGCTTTTTTGCTGATACCGCCACCCTCGATTTCCACCATTTCCATAGCGGTAAGTTCTTCGAGTTCTTGTATTTCCATTTTAATTAAGTTTTTGATAGTTAGTAAATTACTTAACAAATTTAACTGTAACGTTTCCTACTTTGCTGATGGCTGCTCCACCTTCAACTTCTACCATTTCTTGTTCTGTGAGTTCTTGAAGTTCCATGTTGATTTAAAATTATAAAGTTAAACAATATATGATTATTTTCTCTTTTTTCCTGAGACTAAATTCTGACTTAAGCCACCATCAATCTCTACCATTTCTTCTTCTGTGAGTTCTTGTATTTCCATGATGATTTATTTTTTAGCTTTTTTCTCTGCTTTTTTTGCTGCTTTGATAACACCTCCACCATCAATTTCTACCATTTCGGTTTCGGTGAGTTCTTCGAGTTCTTGTATTTCCATGATAATTAAGTTTTTAAAGTTAAACAATATTATAAATTAGGCGTTGGTATTGTCTGCCTTTTGTAGGTGTGGAAAACAACACATCGCATAATTTTTAGTTAATTTCTTTTTGGTCTTTAGATTTTTTACTATAGCGTACTCCACCATCAATTTCAACCATTTCGGTTTCGGTGAGTTCTTCGAGTTCTTGTATTTCCATATCGATGAAGTTTTTAAATTTAACCGCGGATTTGTGATCTCATTTTTTCAGAGATTAATTTCGGACTTACACCGCCTTCTACTTCAACCATTTCTTGTTCGGTGAGTTCTTCGAGTTCTTGTATTTCCATGGTGATTAAGTTTAAATGTTAAGAAAAAGTATTTCGTTAAAAGTGAATTTTAACTTGCTGTAAAGATAAGCACAGTATGGTTAATTTAATGTTTATTAATAGTTAAATAAATATTAATAATTTAAGAAGTCTCCTAAACATCTGTTTTATAGTGCGAATCAAAAAACAACTGCCCGAAGCAATCGTTTGATTTGCTTCGGGCAGCCGGATAGAGTTAAATAATGTCTTTAATACTGTTGTTCGGTTATAGATTTATAGCGTTGTTAGTGCAAAAATGTTATAACCTGGGGAAGCCAGGGTTGGGTTCTTTGTCGCCGGGGCCGCCTGGTCTAGCGAAAGCAATAATAAGTCTGAGGCCGAAGCCAAACTTGAAAAACCCACCATCTGTTTCCAAAAGTTCCTTTTCCGTCAACTCCGTAAGTTGCTCCTGCATTTTCGGTTCCATGGTGTTTGTGTTTAAAATTGTTTGTAACTCAGTTTATTTGTATCATTGAGGCTCAGAGCCTTTAATGTGCTATGTATTACGTAAATCGCTAAATTTTGTCACCGGTTTTTTGTTAAATTTACGTTAAAAATATTTATTTTTGAATCAACCATAAAGAAGTTGCTTTATTGAGAGATTTCATATATTTTTACACTTTGAAATATATATAGGGCGCCTATATGGCGTAATGTTAACAAAACAATGTATTCTAACGCTTTTATTATATTAGGAAAGGTATTGAAAGCTGCTGCTGACGGCAACTTTAATAGCTGCGACGGCTGTGAACAGCAGGCTAGGACGTTGTCTCAGTGCGTAGACATCGTTCACAATTATAATGGCTGGTTTACCCCAGAGTTTGTAAAAATGCAATTCCGTTCGCTCGCCGAAATGCTTTCCGAAGATTCTCTAAATAATTTTTCTGCCAAGTATCAGCTCAACGATATTGCTAAGTGCAACAAAAAAGTGAAGGTGATTGCTGCAGGCAACATTCCGTTAGTTTGCTTTCACGACATTTTGTGCGTGCTGATGGCGGGTTGCCGTTTGGTATTGAAGCCATCGTCGAAAGATCGCCTGCTTCCTCATTCTGTTTTGGAGATTATCAAAATGATTTCACCAGAACTTGGCGATAGGATAGAGGAGGAGGATGGTGAGCGTATCCCCTTTGACGCTATTATTGCTACTGGTAGCAACAATTCGGCACGGTATTTCGACTACTATTTTTCTAAGTATCCTAATATTATAAGGCGTAGCCGCAGTTCGGTGGCGGTGCTTTTGGGCAACGAGTTGGAAGATGATTACCGCTTGCTCGCCGATGATATTTTTGCTTATTACGGACTCGGCTGTCGCAGTGTGGCAAAGATTTATGTTCCCAAGGGGTATAATTACGATATGTTTTTTAAGGGAATTTACCATAAAAGCGACGTTATGTCAAATGCCAAATATTCAGATAATTACACCTACAATAAGGCTGTGTACCTGATGAGCGGCGCGGATATTTTGGACAATGGATTTTTGATTTTGAAAAAGGATACTGGACTGTCGTCGCCTGTGGGGGTGGTTTTCTGTGAGGAGTATCAAAACGCTGATGCTCTTGCCCAATTGCTCGTGCAAAATGCCGACAATCTGCAATGCGTGGTGTCAAATGTTGATTTACAAGGCGTTGCCACTGTTACGTTTGGACAATCGCAACATCCCGCCATCGACGATTTTGCCGACGGTGTTGACACTATTCAGTTTTTAAAAAATTTGAACCGTTAGACTATGGAAGAGAGCAAGATAACATTTTCATCGGCGGTGTCGAAGGCATTGAAAATCGCAGCCATAGGAGCGATGCTCTTTTTGGTCTACTACCTGCGAAACGTGCTTTTGCCTTTTGCAGTGGCGTTTTTATTTGCCTATCTGCTTAATCCAGTGGTGCGTTTTTTTCAAAGGTTTCTTAAAAATCGAGCTATTTCGGTGGTGGTGACTTTGATTTCGGTGGCGGCATTGTTTACTCTTTTGGCGTTGGTTTTTACGCCTTTAATTTACGACGAGAGCGTGCATCTTTATCAGCTGATTAAGGATACTGCTATTCAAAACAACTGGCAAAACGAACTTACCGTGATGCCAGAATTTGTAACCAATATTCTCGACCGTTTTTCCGAAAATGTGGAGTTGGAAGATATTCTATCTTCTGACAATGTTTCGTCGGCAGTAGAAAAGATTGCGGCTATGATAGTGCCTGAAATTCAGGCGTTTTTTTCCAAAACCTTCAATGTGATTGCAAGTTCGCTCGGATTCGCAATTGTTATTCTGTACCTAATTTTTATAATGATCGACTACGACAATTTGAAGCAGGGCTGGCACCGCTTAATTCCTCACCGTTATCGCGGATCGGTGTTTAAGTTCGCAGCGAGATTTGAGATAGAGATGCACCGTTATTTTCGCGGACAGTTGTGCGTGGTTGGCATTGTAACTATACTTTATTGTGCGGGCTTTTCGATTATAGGGTTGCCTATGGGTCTTATGCTCGGACTTTTGATCGGATTTCTAAACCTTATACCATATATGCAGATACTCGGTTTTTTGCCAGCCCTCTGCCTCGCCATTATCCGTTCGTTGGAAACAGGATCTTCGGTGTGGGCAGTGATAGCTATGACAGCGGCTGTGTTTGTAGTGGTGCAAATTCTTCAGGATTTGATAATTACGCCCCGGATTATGGGTAAAAATACAGGACTTAATCCGGCGATGATACTGCTCTCGCTGTCGATTTGGGGCAAATTGCTCGGGTTCCTTGGGTTGCTTGCCGCTCTGCCGTTTACTTGTATGGTAAAAACCTATTACACAGAGTTTGTTGCCAAACAGCACAACCGTTCGTTGAGGCTCAATGCCCTTAACGATGTGCAATTGCCGATTCCCGACCCGCAACAAGGAAAACCCAAAAACCTGCTGAAACTACGTCGCAAACTATCACAATGAAACACCTTATTATAATAACGGGTCCTACGGCGAGCGGCAAAACCGATTTGGCGGTGAATCTTGCCGAACATTACAGCACAGAGATTATTTCTGCCGATAGCCGTCAGATTTTCAAGGAGATGCGTATAGGAACTGCTGTTCCCGACAAAGAGGTGTTGCTTCGTGTGCCACACTACTTTATTCAAACTCGCTCTGTACATGATTATTACAATGCCTTTATGTACGAAACAGAAGTCATAAACCTTCTCGAAAAGGCTCTGTTTGCTAAATTCGACACCGTGATAATGTGCGGTGGGTCAATGATGTATGTAGATGCAGTGTGCAACGGTATTGACCTAATTCCCGACCCAGATATGGAAATTCGCAATAACCTTTGGCAAAAGTTTGACAATGAGGGAATTGCGCCATTGCAAGAGATGCTTTTGAATCTCGACCCAGAATATTACAAAATATGCGACCTAAACAATCACAAGCGTATTATCAAAGCATTGGAAGTGAGTATTCAAACTGGCAAACCTTATTCTACATTCCGCACTGGCAAAACCAAACAGCGCAGTTTTAATATCATTAAAATTGGCGTGAATATGCCACGGGAGGTGCTGCACAATCGTATAAATCAGCGCGTTGACAAGATGATAGGCGAGGGGCTTGTTGATGAGGCGCGCTCGTTATACCCATTGAAACATCTTAATTCGCTCAACACTGTGGGCTATAAAGAGTTGTTTGATTATTTTGACAATAAAACCGATCTCAGCACCGCAGTAGAACTTATCAAACGCAACACACGCCGGTATGCCCGCAAACAGATTTCGTGGTTCAACGGCGACAACAATATTGTGTGGTTTCAGCCAGATAAGGTTGATGATATAATCAATTATTGTAATTGTAAAATTTTAGGCTAATGGATAATTCGAAAATAAGCATAGTAATACCTCTATATAACCGTCCTGATGAGATAGACGAATTGTTAGATAGTCTTGAAAAACAAACATCTAATAATTTTGATGTGATAGTAGTGGAAGACGGCAGCGATAAGCCATCGAAAGATATTGTAGAAAAATATTCTAATAAGCTTGATGTAAAATATTTATTTAAGCAGAATTCAGGACCTGGACTTACGCGTAATTACGGTGCGGAACGTAGCGATGGCGATTATATAGTTTTTTTCGACAGCGACTGCATTATTCCTCCCGATTATGTTAAGATTGTTACCGAAAGTCTTACAACAGAATATGTTGACGCATACGGTGGACCTGATGCCGCATTACCTACTTTTACACCTGTGCAAAAGGCTATTAGCTATGCTATGACCTCGATACTCTCTACTGGCGGCATACGCGGAGCAAGCGAGAAGGCTGGTAAATTTCATCCGAGAAGTTTTAATATGGGATTTTCGCGCAAGGTGTTTGAAAACACTTCTGGGTTTTCAAATATGCGGTTTGGAGAGGATATCGATATGACTCTCAGGATATTAGAACAAGGTTATACAACAAAGCTAATTAAAGACGCCTTTGTTTATCATAAGCGCAGAACAGATTTTAGAAAGTTTTTTAAGCAGATATTCAATTCAGGCTGTGCGCGCATAAATTTGAAACTCAGGCATAAAGGGTCGTTGAAGCTTATACACACATTTCCATCGCTGTTTTTGTTGGGTAATGTTTTTTGCATTTTGGCGGCATTGGTTACTGCGTTGATATTCAAGAATATAATAGCACCGTTGATATGTGTGGCGCCGTTGGTGCTTTTTGCATTGATAGTGTTGGTGGATTCTACCCGTCAAAACGGTTTTAAAGTAGGGTTGCTATCGGTAATTGCTGTTTATGTACAATTAACAGCCTATGGCTTAGGATTCCTGAAGGCGGTATGGCACGGACTGATACGCAAAAAAGGCGACACGTTTGGTTTTGTGAGGAATTTTTACAAATAGTAGTAGGTTATAAAAAAAACGCTATCTTTACGGCATAAACATAATAACATAAACATCATTAATATGAAGAAACTTTTTTTTATATTTGCATTAGTTCTTATGGCATTTATGGCAAATGCCCAATCGCCAACCGCTTCGGTGTCAGCTGCTCAGACAATTAAGGCGGGAGAAAAATTTACCGTTACTGTAAATATCTCTAAATTGGATCTTTCGTGCTTTGCTCAGTACCAAATTCAAATACCTTCTGGGTTTACACCTGAGGAAATTTCTGGCGGCTCTGACAATGCCAACTACTATTACGAAAACGGCAAGGTGCTATATCAATGGTACAAACTTCCAGTTGACCGCAACAACGTGGAACTAAGATTCAATCTTTCTTCCGACAGCAAATTGGCAGCTGGCAAATATCAAATGCCAGGATATTTTAGCTATCAGTACAACAACCGCCTCGGACAAGTAGATACAGACCTTACCGTTGAGGTTAAATAATTGATAATATGGAACAAACCGACGATGAGCGTTTTATGCGAGCCGCGCTCGAACAGGCAATGATAGCCTTTGAGCAAGACGAGATACCTGTGGGCGCTGTGGTGGTGTCGGGCGGACGAATTGTGGCGCGAGCGTATAACTACACCGAACACCTCAACGACGTTACCGCGCACGCCGAAATGCAGGCTCTTACCGCGGCTACGGCGGCCAGCGGCGGCAAGTATCTTACCGGTGCTACGCTATATGTTACCCTTGAACCGTGCCTAATGTGCGCTGGTGCTTTGGCGTGGTCGCAGATTTCGCGAATCGTCTACGGTGCTTCTGACCCAAAGAAAGGCTATATGCGTTTTCAAAACTCTTTGTCAGATGATTCTATTAAAATACTACATCCTAAAACTGAGGTTGTTGGTGGTGTTTTGGAAAATGAGTGCTCCTCTCTTATGAAGACCTTTTTCGGGAAAAAACGGATTGTTTAACATTTTAATTATCATAAGTTATGAAGTTACAACCAATAAAAATGATGAATAGATACAATTGCGGCTTGGCATTAACTGCAGTTGCTTTGTGTACTATGCAGTCGTGCGGCGGGTCTGAAAATAAAGTGATTCCTACGCCTGACAATTTCGAAGTTATCGGCAACCCGTTTATGCCTTTGTGGGAACATATCCCCGACGGCGAACCTTACGTATTTGAAGACCCTGACAATCCCGGTAAATACCGCGTGTATCTTTATGGTTCTCACGATATCGAGATTTCTAACTACTGTGGTCGCAATCAAGTGGTATGGTCGGCTCCTGTCGACAGCCTTAACAATTGGCGCTATGATGGCGTTATTTTTAAGGTGGATAAAAATGGCAAAGGCAAAGAACAGCAAACCGCCGATATGCTTTACGCTCCCGACGTTGCTGTAAAGATAGAAAGCGACAGCACCAAAACCTATTATCTCTATCCCAACAACCAAGAATCTGGACGTAACGGAATGGTAGCCAAGAGCAAACGTCCCGACGGACCGTTCGAAGTTTGCAACTGGAACCCTAACAATCCCAACAAAACAATAGGTGTTTTAGAATTTGACCCCGCTGTGTTTGTAGACGACGATGGACGCGTGTACGGCTATTGGGGATTCCGCCGCTCTTATGCCGCCGAACTAGACCCCGAAACTATGGCAACTGTGAAAAAAGGCACTCAGATTATTGAGGATATGATTCCAGGATACCAGAAAGACAAGTTGTTTAGGTTTTTTGAAGCATCATCGATCCGCAAAATCAAGGATAAATATGTGTTTGTATACAGCAGGTGGACCGCTGACGGCAATTTTGGATTGCCCGAATCAAATTACACTCTCGCATACGCATATAGCGACCATCCGCTTGGTCCATGGACCTATGGTGGTACTATTATCGACGGACGTGCCCGCGAAAGAGCTGATGACGGCTCTATTATCGAATCCGCCACAGTTAACGGCAATACTCATGGAAGTATTTGCGAAATCAATGGTCAGTGGTGGGTTTTTTACCACCGTCAAACAGGCTTAGACGAATATGCCCGTCAGGCTATGGTTGCCCCAATTACTGTTAAAGTAGAAGAGGGCGAAGGAGGCAGAGTGGTGATTTCAGAGGGCGAATACACTTCTGAAGGCTTTATGACAGAGGGTCTTGATCCATTTCAATGGCATCCTGCTGGAATCGCTTGCTGGTATACTGGGCCTAAAAGGGCTGAACATGAATGGCCAAACAATGTGTTCTATGGTTCGTATATCGCTTCGGCATACGGCACTGAAACCAATTTAACAGAACCTTACGCTTTAAAAAACAATATCAATCCCGTGGTGAATAATACCGATGGTTCTATAGTCGGTTATAAATATTTTAATTTTTCCAAGGCAAAAGGTAAAAAAGATATACGATTGTATATCAATCTTATACCACAAGGAATAGAGGGTAATATCGATATTTGTATCGACCGTCCGTGGACGTTTGACGGTGGCAGATGCATAGGTAGTATAGAGATAACTCCTCAAATGCCCAAGGTGCTTACACAGATGTCGGTAGAATTGCCTCAATTGGCTAATATCTCTGGTAAGCATGCGTTATTCTTTGTAGTTTCGTCACCTAAAGAAGGAAAATCCGTTTGTACATTTGAAAGCTTTGTGTTTGGAGAATAGCTGATTATGATAATCAAATCTATAATAAAAACAAAGGGGAATTTTTATTCCCCTTTGTTTTTAAAAAAAGTAATACTGTAAATATCTGTTGTTTATTATGTGTCTATTCGTGTTCGGTTTTTTGGTATACAGTTTCAAATTTAACACTATCGTACACAGCGAAGAAACCTAAGCACACTTTGCCTTCTACCGATGGTGTGAAAAACTGTTTCGGGTTATTATTGGTTTGATTATATTCTGCAAGATAGTGGTATGTTTTTTCGTCGATAGTGCGGAATTCCAATTTGATGATGTCGCCGTTGTGTAGTATGGCTTCTTCGTCGTTTTCCATATTGCTGTCGTAGTAGAGACCAATGTCGAACGGAGAATCACCCTTGCATTTGCCAGCATCTGAAAAATATATTTCACCGTTTTTATGAATTCGAGCCCAGCCATAAGCCTCGTAACCTTCTGGAATATTGGTGGTTTCAAATTCTAAAATCTGCATCCAGTCCATAAGGTTTGCCCATAAAAATTGTGGCTCAGTTATTTCTATCTTGGTCATCAGAGTTGAAGACCCAAGATATTCCACACCGTTGATAGTAACTTTGAGGTTGTATGTTTCGCCTGTTTTTGTTTCTATTTTATTGTCAGGACGATAGCAGCCGTCTTGTTGGTATTTCAAAGGAGTTTCGGTGCCGTCGGGTGATATAATTCTTACATCGTCAACCCTTATGCCGGCTGTTTTGGTAGAGTCGTCCATGTTGCGGGTGTTGGTGATTTTTACCTCGGCATATTCAGGAGTAAGGTGTCCCTCAATTACGGGTATCGGATCAATGTCATTATAGTCGAGTTCTATCTCTTTTGTGCATGAAACCAAAGTGCTTGCAATTGCTAATATGTATATAATTTTTTTCATTGTTGTTTTGTTTTTTAGATTTTCAATTACCAATTATTAGAATTTGATAGTATATGTTACCGACGGAATTAGACCGAAGAGAGATGTTTGAACGGTTTTTGTTCCTGTTTCAGTTTCATCGTCGTTTTCAAAAGTTATCAAGTAAGGGTTGTAATGGTTGTAGAGGTTGTAAACACCGAAGCTCCAGATTCTAGTATATTTAGGACGTTCTTTTGTGTTGTTGATGCCAACATCTAATCTGTGATAAGCAGGAGCTCTATAACCGTTGTGCTCAGCATAGTAGTAATGAGTCCACTCGTCGATGTCGTATTTTGAGCTCGGAGCTGTAAGAGCCTGACCAGAAGTGTATACCCAAGTTGCGGAGAGGTCCCACTTGTGGTTGATTTTGTACATACCTACGATAGAAATGTCGTGACGGCGGTCGTTTGATGCTGTATACCATTCGTTGTTGTTGAGTCCGTCGATTTTGTTTTCAGCCCAAGAAAGTGTGTACGAAACCCATCCAGTAAAATTGCCGAGGTTTTTCTTAGCGTATAGTTCCACTCCGTAAGCTCTTCCTTTGCCGTTGAGCAGTAGGCTCTCCATCTCGATGGCCGAAACGAGGTTTTTCCCGTCTTTGTAGTCGTACACGTTTTCGATGTTTTTGTAGTAAGCTTCCACAGAAAATTCGTATGTTTTGCTTTTTGTTTCAGCCATATATCCTATGCTGATTTGGTCGGCGGTTTGCGGTTTGATAATGTTGCTTGAAAGTACAGAGCGACCTATTGGAGACGACATTCCGTTGTTTAATATATTCTGAATGTGCTGCGAAGTGCGGCAGTATCCTGCTTTAATGCTCTGATGTTCTGATAGTTCGTACTTCATGCTGAGGCGTGGTTCTAAACCGAAGTAGCGTTTTACCAATTTTCCTTTGCCATAGAAAAGGGTGTCGGTAATTAAGCCGTCGGCATCGAGATTGTAATAAGGATTACCGCCTAACGCATTGAAAATCACTCCACGAGCACCGAACGAAACTTCAAGTCCGAAATTGGTTTTGATGTCTTCGCCAGCCCAGAAAGATATTTCGTCACCGTTGCGGTTTTCTTTTTCGATAAGGCCGTTGCTTGCTTTTAGTTCACCAGATTTGAGGTCGATATGGTCGAACTGAAAACCTAAGTTAATTTTTTGATATTCGGAAGGTGTAAGAGCAATGTCTTCTCTTGCAATTTGGTGTCTTAGGTATCCATCGAAACTCTCTCTCACCTTAAGAACGTCCATTGATTCAACAAAATCATAGTTGCTGTACACAATCGAAGTTTTTGCGCTGAACGATCTACCAAAATTGTGTTTATAGTCGGCGGCGGCAGCAGTGTTGCCCCAGTGAACTTCAGCAATATGGTTGTCCATTTCCATATTGTCGCGTCCGCGGAAAAACATAAGGTTCAATGTTCCATTTTTGGAAGGTTTTACAGTTATTTTTGAGTTAACATCATAGAAGTTTAACACCTTGTCGCCATATTTTTCTGTTGGTTTCAAGAAAAGTTCGAAATAAGTACGGCGTGCAGCCAAGAAAAACGAAGCTTTGTCTTTGATAATAGGTCCATCGAATGCAAATTTTGACGATAGCAAGCCAATAGAAGCGTTTAATCCAATGTGCTCCATATTACCGCTGCGTGTTTTTATGTCAAACACCGATTAAGAAGCATCGCCAAACTGAGCTGGAATTGCACCTTTGTATAGCGAAGCGTTGGTAAGAGCCTCGTCGTTGAAGGTAGAGAATACGCCCATAAGGTGACCGGCGTTGTAGATAGGAGCGTTGTCGATGAGGATAAGGTTTTGAGCAGCTGTGCCTCCGCGAACTTGGAAGCCGCATGAACCGTCGCCCTCGCTCTTGATGCCGGGCAAGAGTTGAATGGATTTTATCACATCCCTCTCGCCCATAAGAGCGGGCACTTTTGCCATCTCCGACATTTGAATGTTTTCAACACCAATAATCACGTTGTCGGTACGGCTACGGCCGTGTTTTGCTGTTACTTGCACCTCTGAAAGTTCAGTGGTTTCTTCTTCGAGTTTTATATTAATTTTAGTGTTTTCAGAAGAAACTTGATATTCTTGCGGTTCATATCCTAAACAGCTAAAATATAAAGTTGCGGGCAGTTGTTTTACCTTGATAATGAAGTTACCCTCTGAGTCAGAGATGGTTCCATTGGTTGTTCCTTTTTCGGCAACCGAAACAAAAGAGATCGGTTTTCCGTCGTTTCCGGCAATTACACCTGAAATTTTGGCAGACTGAGCGCACACTGAGAGCGACATCAGTGTAAATACTAATGCTAATATGGTTTTCATAGAAAATGTGTTATAATGTTTGGAAAGAATTAGATATGGATATATCTGATAAAGATGTCAAAAAATAGTGTATAATTTCTTTGAGATTTTTTCATAGAGGTTTAAAAATCTACGTCGCTTGCTCCAGAGGAGTGAATTTCACGGTTGTTGAATGTTAGATGGCGAAGGTTTATTTCGGATGCACCTGATGCGTTGATAATTAGGTTGTCAACCTTTCCGCGAATGTCAACGTCGCTTGCTCCCGAAGCTATTACTTCAATTTCTTCTGCGTCGATGTGGTCGATGTCTACATCGCTGGCACCAGAAACTTGGAATATCGATTTGCCTGCCTTGAAAATAATGTCTAAGTCGCTTGCTCCGCTTATTTGTGCGTTTAAAGAGCCTTTAACTTCGAGGTTACCAATCAAAACATCGCTTGCACCGCTTACACGCAGTTCAAAATCTTCGCAGAAAGTGTATTGCGGAATGTTTACATCGCATGCGCCACTTGCACGGAGAGAGTTGAGCGATTCTACGCAAATGTCGATTTTTGTTTTTGTGCTGATGCGTTTGTGGTGATCATCAACTTTAATGATGAGTTCTCCGTCAATAACTTCTGTAATCACTCTTGCGATAGATTTGTCGTCGCTTGTTATGGTTAACGCTTGTTTTTGTCCGCAAGTGATGTTAACCTCTACAGGTGCGGCAACTGTGATTTTGTCAAATTTGTCCAAATTGCGTGTCTCTGTTACGAAAGTGTTTGGATCTGTGCAAGATAATGCTGTTGTTGCTGACAATAACAATCCAGCTAATAATGTAAGTAGTTTCATAATCGTTTTGTGTTTTATATGTTTATAATTTATTTATTTTTTAATCTACTATTGTAATTTTTGCAGCGCCGGAGAAACTAACCTGTCGGTTGTCGGCTTTGAACTTTTCGGATTTTACCGATGTTGCACCCGAAGCCTCCAGCCTTAATGATTTTGTACTTCCTGAGAGCGTAACTTTGCAGGCTCCTGATGCCTCAATGTCCAGTTGTTCGGTTTCGGCAGCAATTGTTGACTTTCCTGCTCCCGATATTTCAAGTGAAATAGAGGTAGCTTTGCCTGTAAAAGATATGTTGCAAGCGCCAGTTCCTTCAAATATTGCACGGTTGGCTTGTCCGTTGATATCGATGCGGCTTGCACCATTGATTTCTACCGACAGCCTTCCAGATGCCTCTAAGTCGGCAAATGTGGTTTTTGACACACCTGATGAGGTTATCGAAAAGTTTTCAACGACGGTTTTCTCTGGGAAAATTACGTTTGACAAACCTGCTGCCGTCAATTGTTTTAAATCCTCAACCCATACTTCTACTTTGTATGATTCAGAGATGTTTTTTAATTTTATAACACCTGTTACCGCTATGTTGAGTTCTCCATTGTGGACTGTGGTTTCTACTGCGTGCAGATTTTTGGAATCGCAGGTAATAGTCACCTTCTGTTCTTTGCCAGTTACTATAGTAAGTTCTACTGGACCGGCAACTTTGATTCTGTCGAACTTAGCAACTGTGCGCTCTACTGTTATAAGGTCGCGAGGCTTACTTGATCTTGTGCCTGCGCCAAAAACCTGAGCGGCGAGAATCATCATTGTTAATATTGCTACTATTTTTTTCATTTTTCTCGATTTTAAAATTTTCGATTTGTTTTTCTGATGCAAATTAACGGCGGAAAAAAACGATGTGCAAATTTTTGCGGTTGCAACGCTGTTTCACGACTGTGGCAATGGTGTAAAACCAGTGTGTCAAACTTGTGTCACTCTTTTAACTTTCTGTAATAAAGTTGCTTAAAAATTTGTTTTTTTTATTCTAATACCTTATATTTGCATTGAAAAAAAATAAAAAAATAGCGTGAGATGTAAATTATACATAACATTTTTAACCTTTGTTGCAGTGTTGTTTTCGTGCTGCCACAAGAAGAGTGATATGTTTTTGAGCCTCGAAACGGCAGATTCGCTTCTTTCAGCCGATTGCGACTCTCTTGCGGCTATGTTTTTTTACCAATTGGATATGCCCGAAGACACCACAGAAGAACTTGCATATTATAATTATGTGGCGTCGCGAATCAACTGCCGAAACTACGAATATCAAGATCCTGAGGTACTTGACCTCCCAATTGCCTATTTTAAGCAGACCGGCGACAACAAACGGCTTGCTTATTCTTACTGTTATAAGAGTATTTTTCTTGTGAATTATTCTTACGACCTATCTTCGGCAATGATTTACAATAAGATGGCGGAAGAAATTGCCAAAAATCTCGACGACGATATTCTCAAATACAACATTTATTCTAATGGATACACCATTGCCGCCGGATGTTTCGACACGCAGGAATGTCTCTCGTACGCTATGCAGGCATACCATACAGGCGAAAAAATGCACGAAAAGAGCCGACTTGCCTATCCCGCCAACTATATCACTATGTGCTACAACGATATGAATATGTCGGACAGCGTTCAAAAGTATATGTCGGTGTGTCTCAATTTGATAGACTGTTATAATATGGGTGCTAAGGCGTCTGTGTACGCATCGTTTGGCGACGCTATGTTTAATAAGGACAATTTTTCGATTGCCGAACAGTATTATTTAGAGTCGGTTGGCATTATCGAAAACGCCGACGCATTCAAAGGACTTACAAAAATTTACCTTCACCGTGGCGACCTTGCAAAAGCCAAAGAGTGCTACGCCAAGGCTTTACGCCCCGATGCATACGAATCTAATATAGATATTATGTCGGTATATGCCGGATTTTTAGAACGTTCGGGCGATTTGGCGTCGGCTTCGTCGATTTACCGCAGGGTTTCGGTAGAGAAAGATTCGCTTTACCGAGTAAAAGAGCGCAATATGCTCACGCAGATGGACAACCTCAACCGTATTTTTGCAGAGCAGAAATCAGATGCAGAACTTTTGAAAGGCGATATCAACCGTCTGAAAATATGGCTGATAGTGTGCGCTGTGCTTACGGCTGCACTTGCGGTGATGTTGCTCATACGCCGTGCCAAGGTTAAACGCGAATCGGTGTCGTTGGGTGCTCAACTATACGAACGGTTGCTCCAAAACGAAAATATCTCTCAGTGGTCGAAAGACGAGCGCGAGATAGTTTCATCGTATTATTTTGCCGAGAATCCCGCCTTTGGCACCGAAGTTACCAACGGCTACCAAAAACTCTCAGTCAACGCCAACATCTTCTTGATACTTCACCATTTAGGCAAAAGTAAAACCGAAGTGATGGACATTATGGGCTTCTCCGACCAAGCATACAGGTCGCTGAAATCAAGGATTGAGAAGATGAGGAAGGGGTAGGGGGCTACATTCTCTCTTTTTCGTCGTTGCCCGCGCCGGTGCCGAGGTATTTGGATTTAGATGAGTTAATCTTATAACGTATTGAGAATTCGACCTTTCTGGTGTCGTATAGTTTTTCAATAGTGCATTTTCTAATATTGCCGTACATATTAAAATAGTGATTTTCGGTCTTGAATACATCGTCACACAAAAACGAAAAAGTCCAGTTACCCAGAGTTTTAGATATTTCAAAGTTGCAAGTAAAACTATCGTCAAACCATCCGAGTTCGTCATCGCCCGAAGTTGAATAATTAAAACCGATGTTCATAGTGGTTTGCCAAGGGAGTTCAAATAGATTATCGAGACGGAAATCACCGTAGGGATGGTTTAACGACTTTTTTTCGCCACAAAATATTATCGACATATCCTGACGGGACAGTGAGGCGGTAAAATTTGGACGATAAAAACCAAATGTAGGATTATAGTTGAGCAAAAATTGGAAACTATTGAACTTGTTGTAATTATCCGGTTTGATGAGCGACACTTGCGAATTGCTGCCGTAATCGATATATGAGTCGTAGATGTAATCATAATTTATAAAGAAATATGCCATAAAAGTTAAATCTTTATATATTACATTTAGACAGAAATCATCAAAATAGGTTGGTTTCAAAAGAGGATTACCTGTTTCGTATGAATATCGGTTTATAAATCCGATATTATTGCTAAGTTGTTCGTAATAAGGTCGTTGTATACTTCTATCGTAACTTAGCGAAAGGTCTGCTTTTCCAAAACTAAGATCAAACGAAACCGATGGAAACAGATTATGATAGTGTTTGCAACATTCTTCACGCTTGATTTCATATTCATAATAATCGCTTTTAACATTTTCGTATCTTAATCCGAGAGTAAAACTCCAACTATCAAAATCTTGATGAAACTCGCTGTAAATGGCTGAATTATTTTCTTTTACACGACAATCAGAATTATTGTCGGGCTTTTGTAAATATTCGCAGATACCTTTGCGGTCCACAAAACTATGTTCGGTGCCAATAGTTATCCCGCCATTTAAAATATCTTTATAAAGTTCTGCTTTAAAAGCATATAAAGATGCATCTTCTTCTTCGTTGCAGTCCCAATCAATAGTTTCACCAGCATCGGAAATTTCGTTGATTTTATGATTATAATCCGAAAAATTGAGCATTGCATCAAAATCTACTTCGTAATCTAATGATAGCAAACTACCTGAATTATAAATATTTATTGAATGATAACCAGTTTGTTTGCTGCCATTTTCATTAGAAATAAGATTATCTGATAAAGTTCCGTCTTGACGTAAATTAGTAATTGTGTTTGATTCTCTATCATTATTATGCAGTTTATTAGAATATTCAAACCCCAATGAGTTGCCCGATTTGAAACTATAATTCGTACCGATTTTTGAAGAAAACGGTTTCCGATAAAAATAATCATCAAGCACAGTATACATATTATAATATGAACTTAAAAAAGTTTCATCGGTGGAATGGACATTTTCTTTGTGTTTGTTTTTGGAATATCCCACGGAAGCAAACACATCGAGATTTTTATGCCGATAGTTAAGTTTCAGATTATCTGTATAATATGGTCTGTATTGATAACCCACTGACAATTTGTTATCAATAGAAAAGCCTTCGCCGGTGGGCGTTAGAGTATTTATTTTGATCACCGCCTTCACCTCAGAATCGTATTTTGCACCGGGATTAGTAATCAACTCTATATTTTTGATATTGTCGGGCGATAGTTGGTAAACTTCTGATAAGTCTCTGATTTTACGATTATTGATGTAAATCAACGGTTCGCCTTTGCCAAATACTATTATTTTTTTGTTTTGCGAAACAACACCTGGAACAATATTTAAAATATGCTGAACATCAGAAAGTTTTGCAAGAGGCGAACCGCTGATATTGGTTACCAACGCATCACCTTTTATTTGTATTTTTTTGCGTTCGGCAACTATGCTGACTTCGTCTAACTCCAAATCTACATTTTTTAAAATGATTTTTGTTAAATTTGTATTGATACTCAGTGTTTTAGTCTCATAACCAAGACACGAAACAATTATATATTTTGCATTCTCATTTTTATCAACCGAAAATAATCCGTTTTGGTCAGTAATTGTGCCGTCGATAAAAATTGAATCAGCCGACATCAAAACAATATTTGCAAAAGAAACGGGCGAAAGGTCTTCGTTGAAAACTCCGCCCGTGATTGTTTGGGCAAAAGCGGCGGTGTTAAATGTTGCCACCAAAATTATTGTGATTAAAAAGTTTTTCATATCGGTAATGGTTTAAAAAGTTTTGTGATGCAAAATTACTGTGGTCATTTCCCTATTGCAATAGGCGTTGCAATTATTGAAATAATAACAAACTGATAATTACCATGTTGCAATATTGCAACGGTTGATTTTGCAACTATAAAACACATGGTTCTATTGCACCACCCGAAAAAAAGACCTATTTTTGTGGCAGAAATAAATGGAACAATGAAATTCTTTAAACTCTTGATATTGTTTTTGCTATTGTTGGCAGCCTGCGGCAAACCTCCGCACACAAACCAAGATTTGCAAACGGCTTTTGAGTGTATTAAAAAAGGTGATTTTAATACGGCTAAAACGCTTGCCGAAAATGCACCGCGCCAAACAACCGCTGACAGTGCAATGTATTGCATTGTGCGATGGGCAATGACTGCAGCCGATTCGGAGTGGTACGACGACAGCACTGGAATTGAAAAATGTATCACCCTTTTTGACAGCGATGATGAAAAATCGGCGTGGGCACACTTGTTAAAAGGTACTTATTTGTACATTTATAATTATATTGATTTAGCGATAATAGAAACCCGAACCGCCGAAAAACTTGCCGAAAATATTGATTGTGACGAATTGAAATTTTTGATATACAATCAGTTGGCATCACTAAATGTTGATTCTCAAAATTCAGATTTTTACGACGAGGTAATTGAAAAATTAAATAAATATGCCGTAACTGATTACAATAAAGCGGAATATTATAGTTGGAAATGTTTTGGTTATCAACTTAATAAACTTGGTTTAGACAGCGCAAAGTACTATGGCAAAAAGGCGTTGGATTTTGCAGAAAACGCCACCGTAAAAACTTGGAATATGTTTTTCTATTATTATCATTATGCCTCAATTATTTGTGATGAAGACAATTACGCTGCCGAAAACTATCTCAAAAAGGCAATGGCGATTGATTCGTTGCAACGTGGTTTTATGCTTTTGGGCAAAATTTATCTTATGCGCGGCGACTTAAATACTGCAAATGAATATTTTACAAAGGCAAGTGAATCGAATCGGGGTATTGAATTTGAGGGCTACATCAACCAATGGAAATATGAGTTTTACGCCGGGAAAAGAGATTATGAAACAGCATACCATTATGCCTTGCAATATATCAACAATCAAAGGTCAGTTATCAACCGTTTAGAAAAAAGCGACATTAAACCTATTCAAGTCAAATTTGAGGGCGAAATCGAAAACCTCAAACTTAAATCTGCATTTGAGAAAAAGATTTTTATGATTATTTTGATAGCGGCTATAGTGTTGGCAGTGTTGGTGTCGGCATTGTACTATCAAAAGTCGAAACTTGCCGAGCGTGCTCGCAAGATTTCCGAAACACAACAGACTATCAAATCTTACAATCAGAAAATCAGTGAATTGCAACAGTCAAATACGCAAACCGACCAAAATGAAATATCATTTTTGCGGCAGAAGGTGAGCGCCTTGGAGTCCAAATTTTCGGATATTTATGTGCGAGGCAAAGAACTTTTTAGTCAGATACTTGCCGACAAAAAAATAGGACGTTGGAGCAAAGACGATTACCAATATTTTATTGAATATTACCAAACTCTCGACTTTTTGTTTGTATATTCGTTTGAAACCGATTATATACGTCTCACCGACCGTCAAAAGGTGTTTCTCATACTCCAACATATCCCTAAAACCAAAGAACAGATAATGCAGATAATGACTATTGAAGAATCAAGTTTTAGGTCGATGAAATCAAGGATTGAAGGGATGAGGAAGTAGGGGAGGGCTTTTGTCATTTTGATTTATCGACAAAATTACCCAAAAAACACCATATTTATCGACAAAATTACCATAATTCTCTCCGATTTATCGACAAAATTGCTTTTTGTTATTTTAATTCCAGTCTATATATACAATTGGTACGTACCCAATTATCTTTTGCGAAAACAGAATTATCAAGTGTGTCTGATTTAATAATAATGAATTTTATTCTGTTCCAAAGAGGCTCAATTCCATAGTATTCTGGCATATCATCATCTTCAGGGAAATCTTTGTAGACTATCCCAGCGCCATATTCTATTTTTATGAAATTTGTTGGTTCAATAATTATTATAGAATCTGATTGTGCAAGTCTAACCACCTCGTAGTCTTCTCCGTGCTCGTATGTAGGTAAAATATCCTCTAAATCTCTAAGTTGTTCAGAGTAAAATATATAGGCAGTGTCTTGGGTATTATTTTGTATTTCAAAATACCAAGAACCAAAGTAATCACAACTTGATAGCGTTGCTATAACAATAAATAACAGTGTTGCTTTAAGTATTGGTTTTATCATTTGATTCTGGGATTATATTTGTGTATCAATTAATTCACCCTATACCTTATCACCTTCTTAGTTTCAAAAAACTCTTCTTCAAACACATCTGGAATGTTGTATAGTGTGATGTGCTTGCGGAAGGGGGCGATTTCTTCGTCAAAGTCGCCGCCTTTGAGGTAGACGATTGACGATGTGGGTGATTTTTCTAATGCCTTGCGGGTCTGTTTTAAGAAGTTGGGGAAGGCTGTTACGGCGCGGCTCACTATGGTGTCGAACTTGTCTTTGAGGTCGTTGCTGTTGAGTTTTATGGCTGTGGCGTTGGTGAGACCTGTTTTTTCTATAACGTCTTGAACCACAGTAATTTTTTTGCCTATGGAATCAATAAGGGTAAAGCGTTTTTCGGGATACATAATAGCAAGGGGTATTCCGGGGAAACCTCCGCCTGTGCCCACGTCGAGGATATTTTGGCTTTGGTCTATAAGGTTAAATTTGGCTATGGCGAGCGAATGTAGAATGTGTCGCGTGTAGAGGCTGTCGATGTCGTTGCGCGAAATCACATTTATTTTGTCGTTCCATTCGGGATATAGAGTGCCAAGTGCGGCAAATTGCTCTTTTTGCGTTTCGGTAAGGTTAGGAAAATATTTTAGCACTATGGCGTTGTCCATCTTAAATGCGGTCTTTGTTGAGATTGATGTCTTTAACAATGCTGAGCAATAGTTCGCGGCTGCGGAAAAGTCGTGCTTTTACAGTGCCGAGCGGGAGGTCGAGTTTTTCGGCAATTTCGGTGTACGACATTTCATCAAAATATCTCATTTCGGTGATAATTCGGTAATCGTCGTGAAGTTGCTTAACCACCTGGCGCATCAGTTTTTCTTTCTGCTCTTTCATCATACTCTCTTCGGGGTCTTTGATGGGAGCGGTGAGGGTGTTTTCTGCCCACGAAGTGGATTCACGGTCGCTTGTTGGGCTCGGCTTGTCGATAGATATGTTGTTTTTCTGCATTTTGTTGCTACGCAGAAAGTCGATGGTGTTGTTTGATGCAATCTTGAACAGCCATGTGCTAAATGCGTTTGACGGCATATACGACTTGATGTTCTTAAACGCCTTGCCAAACGACTCAATTGTGAGGTCTTCGGCATCGTCGGGGTTGCGCACCATCTTCACTATCATATAGTATACCGAGTCGCGGTATTTTCCAAGCAGTTCGGCAAATGCCTTCTGATTGCCCGCCCGCGCTTCGAGCACGAGTTTGTAGTCGGCTTTTGCTTTTTCCGAGAATGAACTGTTTCCTGTGTTTTCGTTTTCTATTTCCATGTGAGTCTGTCCTTGCGAATTTTTCCTAAAATTAGTTGTAATGCGTTTATGTAAGGTAGTATTATGTCAAAAAGTATTCCAGCGGCTGCTACTCCCTTGGTGTTAAACTTGGAAGAGGCTTTTGAAATCGCGTATAAATATACAAAATATCTTGTAAAAAACAAAATTGGTGTAATAAAATACAGCGGATGGAAAAAAGAAAGCGCTATGCAACCAATATAGAAGCAAGTGCGCGACAGTGTTTCCATTGCCAAAACCACCTTGTGTTTGGTTTTGTACCGTTCTGATGCCGAAAAATGTCTCTGTTTCTGTTTGTTCCACTGGCTGAAACTCTCCTTGGGTTCGCAGAGGGTAAACGATGCCGAGTTGGTTTCGCACACAATTCTGCCTTTCTGGGCGTTCTGGTTCACAAAAATATCGTCGTCGCCCGACATCAGGTAACTGTGACTCGAAAATCCGCGTGTTTTTTCAAACAATGATTTGCGGTAAGCCATATTTCTGCCCACGCCCATATAGGGCATTCCAATATCGGTGTAGGTGTAGTATTGCATTGCTATGAACACGGTGTCGTAGCGTATAAGGCGGTTGAGAAATCCTTTGCGTTGGTCGTATCCTCCGTATCCGAGCACAATGTCGTTCTGATTGGAGAAATTCTGGCTCATTGTTTTTATCCACCATTTCGACACCGGCTTACAGTCGGCGTCGGTGAGCAGAAGCCATTCATTTTTAGCGGCTTTGATGCCTACGGTGAGGGCGAGTTTTTTGCCGTGCGAAAATTTTCGGTCGAACGGCACTTCGGTAACGTATAGTTTTGGATATTTCTGTTTGAGTTCGGCGAGCACGAGAGCACTGTCGTCGGTGCTGCTGTCGTTTACCACTATCACCTCAAAGTCGGGATAGTCTTGTTCAAGCACTGCGGGCAGTTTTTCGCGGAGGTTGGCGGCTTCGTTGCGGGCGCATATTACCACCGAAACGGGCACGGGGCTGAGGTATTGTTTTGCCTTAGGCTTGCGGCGGATGCGGACAAATACACCGAGGTAGTAGCACATCTGCACTATCCAAACAAGTATCAGGCAGCATATTAGCCAAAATTCCCAACTATATATATCCTTAAACAAGGATGCTATTTCTTCCAACATTGATGTTTGTCTATTTGGTGCAAATGTACAAACCATTTTTTAATAAATTGTTATAAAATAAAAAAATATGTTTTTTTTTGTGATTGTTTGATGCAAAAACGATTTCATGGTTTATCTTTGCAGACTGGAAATTTTTGTAAATGAAGTTCGAAATTAAACATAGCGACACACGCACCAACGCCCGCGCAGGTGTTATTACCACCGACCACGGAAGCGTTCCTACGCCTATATTTATGCCTGTGGGCACTGTGGGCTCGGTCAAAGGCGTTCATCAAACCGAATTGAGCGACGACATCAACGCACAGATTATACTTGGCAACACTTACCATCTTTATCTTCGTCCCGGTATGGAGGTTATCAAGGCGGCTGGCGGTTTGCACAAATTTATACATTGGGACAGACCTATACTTACCGACAGCGGCGGATTTCAGGTGTTTTCGCTTGCCGAAAACCGCAAACTTACTCCCGAGGGCGTAACATTTCGTTCGCATATCGACGGTAGCAAGCATATTTTCACGCCCGAAAATGTGGTGGACATTGAGCGCACCATTGGCAGCGACTTTATGATGGCGTTAGACGAATGCACACCTTATCCGTGCGATTATAAATATGCAGCCAAGTCGCTGAAACTCACTCATCAATGGCTTGAACGCGGTGTTAAGCATTATCGCGAAACCGAACCTCTTTACGGTCATTCGCAGGCGTATCTTCCTATTGTTCAGGGCAGTGTATATCGCGACCTTCGTGAACAGTCGGCTGAGTTTATTGCCAAGCAAGAGATGGATGCCAACGCTATCGGAGGTCTTTCGGTGGGCGAACCCGTGGAGATGATGTACGAGATGATTGAGGTGGTAAACAATATCCTGCCCAAAGACAAGCCCCGATACCTGATGGGAGTGGGCACGCCTGCTAATATTATAGAAGGTGTGGCTCGCGGCATTGATATGTTCGACTGCGTGATGCCCACCCGCAATGCCCGCAACGGTATGATATTCACCTCAAAAGGTACTATGAATATGAAAAACGAGAAATGGAAGATGGATTTCTCGGAACTTGACCCCGACGGCACTTCTTTTGTAGATCATTATTACTCAAAGGCTTATCTGCGTCATTTGGTAACAGCCAACGAGCGTCTTGCCGCGCAGATAGCCTCGATACACAATCTCGCATTCTATCTCAACCTTGTAAAAACCATCCGTGAGCGCATTCTCGACGGTACTTTTGCCGATTGGAAAGACGACGCAGCCAAAGAGATGATGCAACGAATTTGATTTTATACACATTTATATAATAGAGACAATAAAATGTTCAAGATATTAGACCGCTACATAATGAAAAAATTTCTCGGCACATTCTTCTATTCGCTTGTGCTGCTGATTTCTATCATTATCGTGTTCGACATTCAGGAAAAACTCGACGATTTTATCGAGAAAAAAGCACCGTTTGAGGCGATACTTTTTGATTATTACCTCAACTTTGCGCCCTATTACGCAAATATGTTTATGTTCTTGTTTATTTTTATCTCGGTGATATTCTTCACGTCGAAACTTGCGGGCAACAGCGAGATTATTGCCATCCTGAGTGCAGGCATCAGTTTCCGCCGTATGCTTGTGCCATATTTTGAGAGCGCGGCTATACTTGCTGCATTGTCATTTTTCTTGAGCGCATACGTTATTCCTCCTGCCACCGACATCAGACTCAAGTTTGAAAATATTTATATCAAAGGTACTTACGTCAACGATTCTAAGAATATTCATAGGCAGACATCGCCTGATACCTTTATATATATGCAGAATTATGTTACCACTTCGAATGTGGGTTACAAGTTCTCGTGGGAAAAGTTCGACGGTAACATTCTCAAAGAGAAACTTATGAGCGACTTTATTGTTTGGGATTCTATTCATAACAAATGGACTATAAACAACTATTATATAAGGTATTTCAACGGAGATTCCGATTCGGTAGTTACTGGGCGCAAGATGGACACCACTCTCGCCATTCTTCCTAAAGATTTTAACCAACGCCTCAACCAGATCGAAACCCTTACAAGTCCCGAACTCCACGAATATATCGACGAGCAACGTATGCGTGGTAGCGACAATATTGAGGCTTTTCTTGTGGAGAGTTACAAGCGTATTGCATTTCCGTTTGCCTGCTTTATACTTACATTGATAGGCGTTACGCTTTCGTGCAAAAAGGTAAGGGGTGGAATAGGTATCAACCTTGGAGTAGGTTTGGCATTGAGTTTCAGTTATATACTCTTTATGCAGGTGTTCTGCGAATTTGCAAAGGGAAGTTCGCTTCCTCCATTGCTGGCTGTTTGGATTCCAAATATTATATATACAATAATAGGTGTAGTACTATATTTCAAAGCTCCCAAATAATGGAACTCAATCAAGAAGCCCTTTACCAAGTGGCCGTCACCATGATACCAGGAGTTGGCGGCAGCACAGCCCGAAAACTTATAACATGGGCTGGTGGTGCTGAGCAGGTATTTCAAAAGGTTGACCTGCTGCCCGAAACGGGACTTCTTTCGTTGAAATCATTAGAGGCATTAAAAACTCTCAATGTGGTGGATGCTGCCAAACGTCAAATGGATATTATTGATCGTGAGGGCATTGGCATCACATCTTACACCGATCGTGACTATCCTCGCAAACTTGCACAATGCGACGACGCACCTTTATTATATTATACAAAAGGAGCAGTGGTTAATTTTGATACAAACCACACCATTGGCATTGTGGGAACACGGCTTACCGATCCTGAGGGGCGCGATAATATATTCAGTCTTGTAGAAGGACTCAAAAATGATGGCATCCGTGTGATAATAGTTAGCGGACTTGCTTCTGGTGCCGACACATTTGCACATCAGGCTGCTTTGGAATGTGGCGTGCCCACTGCGGCAGTGCTAGGACACGGTTTCGATATGATTTATCCCGCCGAAAACCGCCCGATAGCTAACAAGATAGTTGATGGCGCAGGAATAATGTTGACCGAATATTTTTACGGACATCCTGTAAGCAAGACCAATTTTCCACGGCGAAACCGCATTGTGGCGGGATTGTGTGATGCTTTGGTTGTTGTTCAGAGTCGTAATAAGGGCGGTGCGTTAATTACTGCTGAATACGCTCGGCAATATCGCCGTACTGTTTTTGCATTCCCCGGGCGTGCCAACGACCGCAACTATCAAGGTTGCAATCTACTTATCCGCGACAACCGAGCTTCACTCATTACACGGCATACCGATGTAGAGAGCTTGATGGGATGGTTACCCCTTAAGCAATCAGCTCCTGTACAGATAGAGCTGCCTCTTGACGAACCACTTGAACCACAAGAGGTTAAAATTGTTGACGTGCTCCGCAAACACGGCGAACTCAGCATCGACTCCTTAGCCTTGGAGACACAGATACCTATGTGGGAACTTTCGCCTACACTGCTAAACCTTGAATTCAAAGACCTTGTAAAATCGTTACCTGGCAAAAGGTACACAGTGAGGTGATGTTTTTTTTGTAAGAAATCGAAAAAAAAAGAAGATTTCTCGTTTGGAGAGTTTTTTTTTCTATCTTTGCGTTCGAATTATTAAAAACAGACACCAATGAAAGCATACGTTTTTCCCGGACAAGGATCACAGTTTCCGGGTATGGGCAAAGACCTTTACGAAAAATCTGACATAGCCAAAGAACTGTTTCGCAAAGCCAACGAGGTTTTGGGATTCGACATCACCAACCTTATGTTCGAAGGTACGGCAGAACAGTTGTTGCAGACAAAGGTAACACAGCCCTGTATTTTTATCCATTCGGTAATATCGGTGATGGCCGACTCCGCCAATTTTACCCCCGACGCCGTAGCTGGACACTCGCTCGGTGAGTTCTCAGCACTTACAGCAGCTGGTGCCCTCACATTTGCCGACGGTCTCTCTCTAGTGGCAAAACGCGCAGCAGCCATGCAGAAATGCTGTGAAACCCAAAAGGGTTCAATGGCAGCAGTACTGGGTCTCGACGACGCTGTGATAGAGCAGATATGCGCTCAAATCACACAAGAAGGCGACGTTGTAGTGGCAGCAAATTACAACTGCATAGGACAGATAGTAATTTCTGGTAGCGAACAAGGCGTTGACAAAGCCTCACAGAAACTCGAAGAGGCAGGAGCAAAGCGCGTTGTAAAACTCGCCGTAAGCGGAGCTTTCCACTCTCCATTGATGCAACCGGCACAGCAAGAATTGCAGCAAGCTATCGACAACACTATATTTACAACACCAAAATGCCCTGTATATCAAAATGTTGACGCAATGCCTCATACTAATCCCGACGAAATAAAGCAAAACCTTATCAAGCAGCTGACCTCTCCTGTACGTTGGACAAAGACCATTCAAAACATGGTAGGAGCAGGTATAAACGAAGTAATTGAGTGCGGACCAGGAAGCGTTTTGCAAGGATTAATGCGCAAAATTGACCGAAATGTGAACTCTTCGCACTTCGGAGCATAAAAATGTAGCGTTTGAAGTTAAAATTGTTTATGTACTTAATGTATTGTTATATAGTGTGTTAGTGTATTACTTCAATACAAAAATAAAAAAAAGTTGTATTTTTTTTGTTAATTTTTTTTTAAGTACATTTTCTTTTTGTAATTTCGTTGCCGTAAATTTTTGCTAAATGGCATCGAGGAGAGATGTCCGAGTGGTTGAAGGAACACGCCTGGAAAGCGTGTATACGCCAAAAGTGTATCGGGGGTTCGAATCCCCCTCTCTCCGCAAAAAAAATTAAATTAAAGTATCAATTATCGTATAATTAAAACTAAAAACACAACATGAAAAAGCTATTTTCATTATTGGCAATATCAGGAATGCTCTTTTTCGGAAGTGCAGATTTGTTTGCGCAGGAAGAGGCACAATCTCAAGCTCCTTCTACAGAAAACGTTCAATCAGGTTCTCAGGCTCAGCCCGAAGAAGTTCCAATTCACAAGGAAATTAAGACCAAATTCATCGAAGGTGGTGCCGGCTTTATGGCATCAGTTCTTATCTGTTTGATTCTCGGTCTTGCAATTGCAATTGAAAGAATCATCTATTTAGGTCTTTCTTCAACCAACACCAAGAAACTTCTCAATCAAATAGAAGACGCCCTCGACAACACTGAGAGCCAAAACCCCATTGAGGATGCTAAAACAATTTGTAGAAACACCCGTGGACCTGTTGCTAGCATATTCTATCAAGGTCTCGACCGCTACGATGCAGATAAAGAAAACAACATCGACCTTATTGAAAAGTCAGTTGTTTCTTACGGTAGCGTACAGATGGGACAGATGGAAAGCGGTGTAACCTGGATCAACCTCTTCATCGCACTTTCTCCTATGTTGGGATTCATGGGTACTGTAATCGGTATGATTCAGGCGTTCGACGCTATCGAGCAGGCTGGTGACGTTTCGGCTTCTTTGGTTGCACAAGGTATCAAAGTTGCGTTGATCACAACTGTAACTGGTTTGATCGCTGCTATCGTTTTGCAGTTGTTCTGTAACTACATCCTTTCTAAAATTGAATCTATCACAAACGATATGGAAGACGCTTCTATATCATTCATTGACATTCTTGTTAAATACCAAGAGAAAAATAAATAATTAATATGGAGACATCTTTCTTACAAAAAATATCAAAGTACATCCTTATAGTATTATTTGCTATATCTATCGTTTTGATAGGTTTGTTCTACTACCAAGTAGTACCTATAGAGGATCAGTTTGAAGAGGAAAAGATTGAGCACGGCACAACAGCATTAGTTCTTACATGGACTGAAATCCTGTTTTTCGTTGCTGCTGGTCTTGCTGTACTCGCTTTCATTTGGGATATTATTATGAATCCCAAAAAGAGCATTAGCACTGGTATAGTTGTCGCAGGTTTAGCATTGATTGCTATCGTATCTTATGCAGTAGCTAGCGACTCTATGGACTCTATTTCGCCCGCAACAATGGCCAAACCTACTCCTGGCGAACTCAAAGGTTCTGGCACAGGTTTGATTTCATTGTACATTATTCTCGGACTTAATCTTCTCGCCATCATCTGGCTCGAGATTTCGTCTAAATTAAAATAATTAAGTTGAATTTTCGGCGGCCGTCACTTTTCGGCGGCTGCCTTTTAAAACTATACAGATGAGACAAGTAGGTGACATTAATGCAAGTTCGCAGGCCGACATCGCATTCCTTCTGTTGATCTTCTTCCTTGTTACCACGTCTATGGACGTTGATCAAGGTTTGTTGCGTCAGTTGCCGCCTCCCAGCACTGAGGAGCAGCCTAAGACTGAGCAGATCAACGAGCGCAATATCTTTATTGTGCTTATCAACAAGGACAACCAGTTGGCTATCGAAGGCGAGCAAGCTGATTTCAATGAGCTTACCGACAGAACCATCAAATTTTTGACCAATCCTGCCAACTCTGAAAACCTTGCAGAGCAGGTTAAAGCTTCGGTTAAATATGATGAACTTGCTAGTAAGCCAGATAAAAAGGCAGAAGCAGAGGCTATGAAAGCCGTTTTAGACAATTGCGGTGATGTGAACATCACTCGTGGAGTGGTTTCTCTCCAAAACGACCGTGGTACTAAATACGAGACTTATATACAGGTGCAGAACTCTATCGTGGCTGCTTTCAATATATGTCGCGATGAATTTGCCAAAGAATATTTCGGTAAAGTGTACGACGAGATTTCTGCCGACGAGCAGAAAATCGTTAAAACTGTTTTCCCGCTCAATATTTCTGAGGCTGAACCACGAAGTGTTAAATAGTTAAAGAAGGAGGACTTAAAAATGGCAAAATTTAGAAAAAAAGGCGGACGTAAGGTTAGCGGTCTTTCTACCGCATCGCTCCCTGACATCGTGTTCATGCTTCTGTTCTTCTTCATGTCGGTAACTTCAATGAAAGAGACCGACTACAAGGTGAAAATCAAACTTCCTGCCGCTACTGAGGTTAAGAAGTTGGAGAAGAAATCTCTTGTTAGCTATATCTATGTGGGAGCTCCCCTTGCCGCTTTCCAGTCGAAATTCGGTACTGAGCCCCGTGTACAGCTCAACGATAAGATTTCCGACCTTTACGATATTCCTGACTATATCGAGGCTGAGCGTCAGAGCCATGAAGAGGCCGATAGACCTTTTATGACTTATTCGCTCAAGGTTGACTCAGATGCTAAAATGGGTATCATCACCGACGTTAAACAGGAGCTTCGCAAAGTGCAAGCTTTAAAACTTAACTATTCTACATTGAAAGTTGCACGCAAATAGTTTTATTTGCTAGTATCTATAACAAATTACGGTGGAGATGTATATTTCTGCCGTTTTTTGTTGCCCATAAGTCAACTTTTTTGCGTTTATGCCGTATAGTATATCATAATTAAGGTTTAGACATAGGTTTTTATTAAGTTTGTAGCATTAGGTTTATATGGGAGAAATACCTGAAAATATCTCTCAGGTATTGAAAGAAAGCGGTTCGGCGGTAATAATGTACGTCGTCCGCTTTTTTTTGAGTTTTTGCGATGTGGGTAATAAATAATTTCTTTTCTTTGTAAAAAATTTTTGAGATGAGACATCTACTTGTTTTTATTCTGTTTATGGTGGTGTATGAAGCCGCCGCGCAGAACTATCCAGATACTACACGCGAATTTCGTGGCGTTTGGGTGGCTACATCCAAGCGTATCGACTATCCCACTGTGGCTACCACCGACAGCAAGGTGCTCAAGCAAAATTATCTCGATTTGCTCAACGCTTGGAAAAACGCAGGTTACAATGCCGTTATTTTTCAAGTGCGTCCTGCTGCCGATGCTTTTTTTGCCTCTGAATATGAGCCTTGGAGCGAATGGCTTACCGGCAAACAAGGTCGCCCCCCTGAGCCATATTTCGACCCGCTCGAATTTATGGTAAAAGAGACTCACGCTAAGGGAATGGAATATCACGCATGGTTCAACCCTTTCCGTGCTGTGGCTACAATCCAGTATGCCGACGTGTGCAAGGAGCATATATCCAACACTAATCCCGAATGGTTTTTTACCTACGGTGCCAACAAGTATTTTAACCCTGGTATTCCTGAGGTGCGCAACTATCTGATACGCATCATAGTAGATGTGGTAAAGCGTTACGACATCGACGGTGTGCATTTCGACGACTATTTTTACCCCTATCCCGTTACGGGCGACAACAAAAAGATTGTTCCCTTGCCCGACGAAGCCACATTTAAAAAATACGGCAAAGGATTCAGCAACATAGCCGATTGGCGCAGAAACAATATCAATGAGTTTATCAAAGAGTGCTACATTGCCATCAAAAACGAGAAACCTTGGGTAAAATTTGGCGTAGGTCCTGCTGGTGTGTGGCGCAATAAGAGGGAAGACCCCGATGGAAGTCCCACAAATAGTCTTTCGGGTTACGACTACCTTTATGCCGACGCCCTTACATGGCTCAAAAACGGCTGGGTAGACTACTGCGCACCGCAAATCTATTGGAATATTGGTCACGTTTACAACGATTTTGAAACCGTAGTTAAATGGTGGAACAACCACGCCTACGGACGCAATATCTACATAGGTCTTGGCGCATATAATCAGGAGAATCCCGCCAATGGATGGACCGACCCGCAAGAAATTCCAAATCAGATACGCATTACCCGAAAATATCCTAATGTTCAGGGAGTAATAGTTTATCGATCCACCACTGTTGCCAAAAATCCGCTCAATATGGTGTCGAGCGTAAAACAGAGTTGCTTTAATAAGAATGTGATGATGCCGCAGATGCCGTGGTTGAGCATTTTCCCCGAAAGTCCTAAAATTTCGATGGTTAAGATGCGCAATCAATATCACGTGTATTGGCAAAAAGACAATGGCAAAACTCTTCCACCTGCCGACACTGCGATATTTTACTCTGTATACAGGGTTAAGGGAAACAATCCCAACTTTGTACCATCAAAGAGCAACTTCTTAAAGTATATTTCTCAAAACGACCTTTCGCTTTTTAAGAGCAAATTTTCGTTCAAGAAAAAAGTTTATACGTATAAGATAACGGCGTTTAACCGCTACCATGTGGAGAGCCAGCCAAGTAGAGCCATCATTGTAAAATATGGCAAAAAAGACCGAGTAGAATAAACACATAGAGTATGGAGCAACAACAGTTTGTATTAAAAAAAGGTAGGGGAACGCAACCCGGAGCGTCGTCGTGGACAGTGTGTTTCGACACTTTAAACAACCGCTATACTGCTGAGTGTTATTTTACCAACGGCTGCATTGGCGGCTACTACCTTTACGAAATTACGAAAGATATTTTTGAACAAGCCGATGCTAATGCCGGCGACCAAACAGAACAACTTATTCATACTGGACGTTTGCTCTACGAAGACCACAGCGATATAAATGCAGTTAATTACCATATAATTCACGATTATAATTACGAAACCATCTGCCAGTGGGCGCATATCATCACAAGCGATACCGATGTGCCAACATGGGTGGATTAAAATTTTATAACTATGGAAAAAAGTATTATTAAAGTAATAGAAAAGGCGTTGCGCAAGTATTGGGACATGCCTTCGCTTACTAATTTCGGTGGTGCTACCTTTACCTATAAAGATGTTGCCCGCAAAATTGTAAAAATACACATTGTGTTTGAAAAAACAGGTATCCAAAAAGGCGACAAAGTGGCTTTTTGTGGCAAAAACTCAGCACAATGGGGAGTAGCATTCCTTGCTGCACTTACCTATGGAGCAGTGGCAGTGCCAATTCTGCACGAATTCAAACCCGACAATGTTCACAATATTGTAAACCATAGCGAGGCAAAACTGCTTTTCTGCGGCGACGAAGTGTGGTCTGGTCTCGACGAGGCTTCTATGCCTGCGCTCATTGGCGTTATCCGTATCGAAGATTACAGCCTTAGAGTGTCGCGTAGCGAGCAACTCACCGAAACACGCCAAAACCTCAACCGTATATTTGGCGAGCGTTTCCCCGAACGCTTTACAGCCGACAATATCTCCTTTTTTGAAGACAATCCCGAGGAAGTGGGAATCATCAACTATACATCAGGCACTACCAGCGCATCAAAAGGCGTTATGTTGCCTTACCGTAGCATAATGTCAAACATACAGTTTACCATCGACAACCTTGGCACTAAGGCTGGTGAAACTATGATTGCTATGCTGCCTATGGCTCATATGTACGGTTTGGCATTTGAGTTTATCCACCATTTTATCTCGGGCGTTCACATATTCTTCCTTACCAAAGTGCCTTCGCCAAAGATACTTATCGACGCAATGCAGCAGATAAAGCCGTCGCTTATCATCACTGTGCCGTTGGTAGTGGAAAAAATTATCAAGAAAAAAATCTTCCCCGAAATAGAGCGTCCTACTGTAAACTTTATGCTCAAAGTGCCGGTTATCAGCGAAAAAATTTATAAAAAAATACACGATTCGCTTCGTCAGGCACTCGGCGGCAACTTCCGTCAATTGATTGTGGGAGGCGCACCTATCAACTGCGAAATAGAGCATTTCTTGAAAAAAATCAAGTTTGAATATACCGTGGGCTATGGTATGACAGAATACGGACCTCTTTTGGCATACTCTCCTTGGGACAAGTTTGCCGAAACATCTTGCGGACGCACTATCGACCGTATGGAAATCAAAATAGATTCTTCCGACCCGCAAAACGTTGTTGGAGAGATACTTGCACGTGGCGAAAATATGATGGTGGGCTACTACAAAAATCCCGAAGCCACCGCTCAGTTTATCGACAAAGATGGTTGGGGTCACACCGGCGACCTCGGTCTGATGGACAAAGACGGCAATATCTTTATCAAAGGCAGAATCAAAAATATGATACTTGGCCCGAGCGGTCAGAATATCTATCCCGAAGAAATTGAGGACAAAATCAACAACCTTTTCTTTGTCAACGAGTCGATTGTGGTGGAGAAAGAGGGTAAACTTGTGGCGTTGGTATATCCCGACTTTGATTCGCTGCGCAGTCAAAATGTTGCCGAGGCAGAAATCCCCGCCACTATCGAAAAATATGTGCTGCAACTCAACAAAGAATTACCCGCTTACAGCCAAATAAAAGGTGTAAAAATTTATAACGAAGAATTTGAAAAAACGCCCAAACGCAGCATAAAACGTTTTCTCTATCAGTAAGATGAAAAAACTGTTGATAATCTTGGCGTTAGCGCTTCCTTTTTGGGTAAATGCCCAAAATCAAGAAGACGTGTCGCTTGCCTATTCGTACTACAACAGCCGCGAGTTCGACAAAGCGGTCTATCTGTTTGAAAATCTTTTTAATCAGACACATGCCAAGAATTATTTTAACTATTATATCAAGTGCCTCGAATCGCTCGGCGAATTAGACAAGGCAGAGAAGGCTGTAAAAAAACAAATCTCTGCCAACAAAAACGACCTTTCGTACAAGATAACCCTCGGCTCGGTATACAAGAGTCAAGGAAAATTAGACAAGGCCGCCGAGCAGTTCGATGGTGTAATTTCTGCACTTCCTCGAGACCGAAATTCCATAATTTCGCTGTGTAACAGTTTTTTGCAAGCCGACGAACCCGATTATGCCGAAAAAGCACTTGTAGAAGGTGCTACTATTGCCCACACCGATTTTAGTATGGAATTGTTTTCGGTGTATGCCTCGTCGCGAAATTATAAAAAAATGTCAGAAACATCGCTTGATGTAGTTTCTGCCGATGCATCGCGCCTTGCCACTGTGGAGAATATGCTGCAATACTATCTCAACAACGACACCAACGACGAACTTTACAGCGTTTTGCGGTCGTCGCTAATGCAACGTATTCAAAAAACGCCTTCCACCGCCCTCAGCGAAATGCTCATTTGGGTCTACGTGCAGAAAAAGAACTTTAAAATGGCTGTAAATCAAGCCAAAGCGTTAGACCGCCGAACCAACGGACAGGGACGTTATCTTGTTTCGCTTGGTCAGCAGGCTGTTGACGCAGGCGACTTTGCTACTGCATCCGACGCATACAAGTATGTGATCGAACTCGGTGAAAAATCTCCGTATTATCTCCACGCCAAACTCGGTGTGTTAAATACTATGTATCAGCAGGTTGTAGCCGGTTCTATCACTGACTCAGAGCAACTTGCATATCTCGAAAACGAATACTGCTCGGTGTTTGCCAAGCAGGGAATCAATGCCTCCACAGTGCAGCACGTAATTAATTACGCTCGCTTAGAAACCTATTATCTTAACCACGCCGACACCGCCAAGTCTATCATCAACAAGGCGTTGCAACAGCCGCTCAACTATGCCATAAAAGCCGACTTAAATCTACAACTTGCTGATATTTACCTATTTTCGGGAGATGAATGGGAGGCTCTGATGATATACGCCAAAGTGGAAACCGACAACAAGCAAAACGAAAAAGGCGACGAGGCAAAACTCCGCAAAGCCAAAGTAGCCTATTACACAGGCAGTTTCAAATGGGCACTCTCGCAATTAGACGTGCTCAAAGCCGCCACCTCAAAACTTGTGGCAAACGATGCTATGGAACTCGCCATTATTATAAACGACAATATGGAAGTGTCTGATGGAGCGTTTGTTGCCGACACATTATCGACCGAGCCCGACCACGAATTGAAAATTTTTGCCCGTGGCGATATGCATATGTTTCAAAACCGTTGGAGCGATGCCTTGGGCTGTTACGATACTATTGTAACGCAGTTTAAGAGCAGTCCCCTTGTAGATGAGTCGCTCTACCGTCAGGCGCAAATCCGTGAGCGTCAGAAAGATTATGCCGAAGCCGCCTCGCTCTATCAAAAAGTAGCCGACGACTATGCCTACGACAATCTTGCCGACAAAGCCGCCTTTCGCCTTGCCGAAATATCCTCCACTTACCTTGCCGACCCCGAAACCGCCAAGACATATTATTTAAAGATTTTAACCGACTACCCCGGCAGCATCTACGCTGTGCAAGCACGAGAAAAATACAGAAAAATTGATGGGAGATAATGTTTGCTGATTTGTAGATTAAGATTCTTTGTCATATATTTGTTGACTAAAGAGATTAAAACGCAAGGTACATTTTTTATTTACAATTCATTTAGACGTTATGTCATGTATAATGCGTTACTAAATTAATAACTACAATAACTAAAGCAGTCTTCCAGAAAATGAAAATATATTTATATATTCTATGTTTTATCCTTGGGTTGAGCAATTGTTGTATAAAGTCGGATTCGATTAACCAACAAACTCGGGATACTGTGATATATTATAATAATCATCAACAAATATATATGAATGCTGGTTATGTTTGGAATTATTATTTTCCGATAGTTGATTATATAGATTCAAATCTCATTATTAATATAAATTTTAGGACTACAAATTTTTATCTATACGATACGTTTTATAATACAACGTTAAATATACCTTTATTTGATAGCCCATCGTTACGTAAAGCATTTGTTGAAAATTTTATTAATACCTATTGTAATCATTGGCCTCTGACGGCTAACGATTATACAATAATTAAAAAGATAATTGCTTATACTTTTTTCATGGAATTCATTTATGGCAAATATTCATATACAGTTAAAAAACGTTATTATAAATTGCGTCATATTGTTGATACCTGCTATGTTGAAGATGTTGATACTCAATCGTATTCGTTTGTTCTTGTAGATACTATATGTGATATTAGAATGAAGAGCATCCTTGAATTCAAAAATGATAAATATATATATAATATCGACAACGATCCTATATCCCAATTATATGACAAATTGAATCCCCATAATATAACATCTTATAGTTTTAACGAATTATGATAAAATGGCATTCTTATTTACTTTCACTCTTAGTATTAATATGTTCTTGTTCGATCCAGCACGAAGATGAGCATAAGAAAGTTTTGTTTTTTGGTGATTCTGTTAGGCTAATTGGTATGCCCGATTCAACGGTTCTATCAAATTATCTTAATTTAGATAACGACTACATTTATTTGTTCAACAATATGGTTTCTATGACATTGATTATGGAACCACCAGCAATCTACCATTGTTTTATATTGGAACATGTTGGTTCTGAAAAACAGATTTATTATCTGAAAATGGATGATGCAATAAAATACAATTGGATACCTCCTTATGATTCATCATCGTATGATTTGGGGCTTGATTTTATTTCTACAGAATTGGCTGGTTGTATACTGGTAAGTGAATGGAGTGGAGTGCCAGAGTATATCAAACCTGACATGCCGATGCTATGGTCATCAAAATATGAACACATCCCTTCGATGCGCAAACACAATGAGGAGTATTACAGGATAATATCACAATGTGATGATGCAAAAGAATTGTCTGCTTATTATAATACTTCGCTTTTTTTTAAAAATAATGACATTGTCAGCGAAGAAAGTAAGATTGATTTGTTGTGTCAATTGATTAAAATTACCCAGATTCAGTATGTTGATTACTTTTTTGATTTAGAGAGAGATTATAATGATATTTATCCCATTATTATGGGATATTCTTACAATTTTGATTTAAATACATATAAAGTATTAAATTTCAACGATTTTAAACAATACATTTGTGATTTTGACGAGGATTTAAATGGCCTGGCTCGATTATATAAATATGAACATCTTTCAAATGATCGTAGGCGTTTAATTTCTAAATATTTATTGGATATGAGTTCTAATAATATGAATTATATTGTGAACAATTTTAATGATTTAGAAAAACTTTTCAACACATCAACTATGATGTTTTATCAAAAACTTGCTCATCAAGATATCCGCATTTTTTTCTTCAACATCACATACGATGAAAACAACAAGATTGCGATCGAAAAAAACTATTACAACAAAGAATATATTACAACTACAAGAATAAGAGGGTATTTATGAAATATTATAAAACTATAATACTACCTTATCTCTGTCGCATATCTAAAATATTGCGAAAGCAGGCACTAGTACAAATAGCATATCAGATACTACAACAAACACACCTTGAAAAGGAATAGCCCTCATACAATAGCACCTACAACACTAAAACTACCCAACTCGCACATAACAATATAAACCAATGTTTTCAGCCCCTTTATTAGATATCAACAAACCATTGACAAACAGCATGTTGTACCCAATATCCCAGACCCCTTCAAAAAACGGGTGTCCCTCGGTATTGCCCCAAGGTCATCGTCATTCTGCGTATTCGTTCCATTCGTCAAAGCATTCTGCAACGCTGTTGCACAATGCTTTATCAGTGTCATTTAGTGCTTTCCGTGGTTAAAGAAATCTTCGTTTCCTTCGTTTAATTCGGTGTTAAAGAAGGTAAAAATTTGGAGAATAGGAAGCAAACCGCTAACTTTGCAGAAAAACAATACACAATGGCAGATACCGACGAATACAGCAAAGGCGAGATAGTGTTGTACCAGCCCGACGAGACGGTAAAGTTGGAAGTTCGGCTCGACAACGAAACCGTATGGCTGACGCAGCAGCAAATGGCTGAACTCTTTGACAAAGACCGCACAGTCATAGGCAGGCACATTAGGAATATATACAGTGAACAAGAGTTAGAACAGAATATCACAAGTGCAAAATTTGCATATAAGGGTTCGGATGGTGATCTTTACAAAGAGTGCGGTAAATCAAAAAGGCATATTGGAAATATATCTTGCTACAAATGGTTATGAAGTGGTTGATTCAAATACTGTTAATCATGTTAAAGGCGATAAAACCAATAAAACACCAAGTTATATAGAATTAATAATTAAGAAGAAATGAATAAAATCAAAAATAAATACTATCTCAAAGTGGCAATCATTTTTTCATTTTTGAGTTGTTTGATACCATTAATATCATTGCATTTAGATTTATTTATTTCAAGAAGTAGTTTTATATATGATGATAAGGCTACAATCGTATATTTTTTTATTTTTCTGATACAGTCAGGAATTTATCTTTTGTGTTACGGATTAGGACATTGTCTTAATTTTAATATTAGACCATTAATTTTGTTTTTTTCATTCGGTGATTTAGTTTTCATTTTAGGATTGTGTTTGCTTGTCTCGGGATTAGGATCTGGCGACCATTTTGCAATTTTTAAAAATTTTGGTGCGGATTTATATTTCGTGCAATTATTCATGTCTAAATTTGGACTGAAGAATATTATGGAAAAAGTCGACGAAAAAAACGACAAGGAATAGCCAATCCATATGTTTCGCCTCCGGCGACCACGGAATTCCATACAATAGCAACACTCAACCTACCCAACTCGCACATAACAATATAACCAATGTTTTCAACCCTTTTATTGGATATCAACAAACACTTGACCGACTACCCCGGCAGCATCTATGCCATGCAGGCAAGAGAAAAGTTTAGAAAAATTGATGGGGGATAACTCTTCAAATTCCAAATTTTTTTTTACCTTTGCCCCCTGAAAAAATTTATTGAAAACTCATACCATAGACAATGGCAAAACAGAATATTAGCAGATGTTCGTTCTGCGGAAGGCCTAAATCCGAAACCGAACTGCTCGTAGAAGGGCAGGAGGCTTATATTTGCAACTACTGCGTGGAGCAGGCGTATCAGATTGTTAACACTGAACTCCAAGACTCGCCTGTATCAAAATCGCATTCAGGCTCGCCTAACTTCAACTACAAGCCTGCCGAAATCAAGGCGTTTCTCGACCAGTATGTTATTGGTCAGGAGATGGCTAAGAAAACCCTCTCGGTGGCTGTTTACAACCATTACAAACGTCTCAACCAGAAGGTTAAGACCGACGATGTGGAAATCGAAAAAAGCAATATCATAATGGTGGGTCAAACCGGTACTGGCAAAACCCTCTTGGCAAGAACTATCGCACGTCTTTTAAACGTTCCGTTTACCATTGTTGACGCTACGGTGCTCACCGAGGCAGGATATGTGGGCGAGGACGTTGAGAGCCTTCTCTCGCGACTTTTGCAAGAGTGCGACTACGACGTTAAGCAGGCTGAGCGCGGTATTGTGTTTATCGACGAAATCGACAAGATTGCCCGCAAAGGCGACAACCCCTCTATCACTCGCGACGTTTCGGGAGAGGGCGTGCAGCAAGGTTTGCTCAAATTGTTGGAGGGCAGTGTGGTAAACGTTCCGCCAAACGGTGGTCGCAAGCACCCTGAGCAGAAGATGATTCAGGTTAACACCAAGGATATTCTCTTTATCTGCGGCGGCGCGTTCGACGGCATTGAGAAAAAAATTGCTCAGCGCCTCAACACCGAGGTTGTGGGCTACAACTCTATACGCGAAAACGACAATATCGACCGCAACAATTTTCTTCAATATATTACTCCCGTAGACCTCAAATCATTCGGACTTATACCCGAAATCATTGGTCGTCTGCCGCAGTTGACACACCTTGAACCGCTCGACCGCACGGCTTTGCGCAATATCCTCACCGAACCCAAAAACGCCATCATACGTCAGTATATCCGTTTGTTTGAGATGGATAAGGTGAAACTCTCGTTCGACCCTGAGGTGCTCGACTACATTGTAGACAAGGCTGTGGAATACAAACTCGGCGCACGCGGCTTACGCTCTATATGCGAGGCTGTTATGCTCGACATTATGTACGACATTCCTTCGCAAAAGATTTCTTCTTTTACAGTAACGCTCGACTACGCAAAATCGAAGTTGGAGCATTTTAATTATGCACGAATAAGAGCGTAACTCTATGGCAGACAACGGCAACTTTATCGATTATGTAAAAATTTACGTCCGTTCGGGCAGGGGAGGAGCAGGCTCGGCGCATTTGAAACGAGAAAAATACCGTCCTAAGGCTGGTCCCGATGGTGGCGACGGCGGCAAAGGCGGAAGCGTTATTGTGCGTGGCAACAAACAGTTTTGGACTCTCCTTCACCTTAAATATCAGAAACATATCTTTGCCGAAGACGGCGTGTCGGGTATGCGCGATATGTGGCACGGATCCGACGGCAAGGACGTTATCATAGACGTTCCCCTCGGCACGGTGGCTAAGGACGGCGAAACCGAGGAGTTCCTTTTTGAGATAATCGAAGACGGACAGCAGGAGATACTTGCCAAAGGCGGACGCGGTGGATTGGGTAACGTACATTTTAAATCTGCCACCAATCAAACGCCTCGTTATGCTCAGCCCGGCGAAGATTGCGAAGAGGGTTGGAAAATTCTTGAACTTAAAGTGCTTGCCGATATAGGCTTGGTGGGATTTCCTAATGCCGGAAAATCTACTCTGCTGAGCAACGTTTCGGCAGCGCGTCCAAAAATAGCCGACTATCCATTCACCACCCTTGTGCCGCATCTTGGAATGGTAAACGTTGACAACAAGCACTCGTTTGTGATGGCTGATATTCCCGGAATTATAGAGGGTGCGTCAGAGGGTAAAGGCTTGGGTATAAGATTTTTGCGCCATATTGAGCGAAATCCTTTGCTGCTGTTTCTTGTGCCTGCCGACAGTGACGATGTGGCTCACGACTATGAGGTGCTGCTCAACGAACTTGGTGAATACAATCCCGAACTTTTAGACAAGCAACGCATACTCGCCATATCCAAGTGCGACCTTATAGACGACGAAATCCGCGCCGACATCGAGAAGCATTTGCCCGAGGGCATTCCGCATTTCTTTTTCTCATCGTATACTCAGGAAGGCATCAAGCAGTTGGTATATGGCATTTGGGACTTGCTCGACAAGGGTGATGCTCCCGCCGTTGCCGAAGAAAAATTTGTTGCTCCCCGCGTAATCGACGAAAAAGAGTATTACGAATCGATGTAAATTTTTTTTTGCATTTTTGGTGTAAAGAAAGATTTTTTTGTATCTTTACAACCGGAAAAATTGCAAAAGTTATGACAACATTCGCATTAAACAATCTTTGGACTTATATTCAAGGTCTTACATTGGCACGTGCCGACCGTGAGTGGTTGGCAGGTAAACTTATGGAGCCTTCTGCCGACGAAATCGAAACCAAAAGTCAACAAGAGTTTGTTAAGGATTCACTTTACCGTGCACTTGATGAAGTTAAGGAGGCTAAGCGAGGTGGAAAACAGTTGATGACAGAAGAAGAGTTTTTTGAACGTTTAAAGGCTGATGGGATAGCATGAATGTGAAAATTAAACCTTCGGAAGAATTTTACCGACACTTTAAACGTCTGTCAAAAAAATATCGCTCACTTGTTGACGATTATCGTATTTTTAGAGAAGATTTGATTTCAAATCCTTTTCAAGGTGTTGATTTAGGTAGTGGAGTCAGAAAAGTTCGCATGGCTATTGGAGCCAAAGGAAAAGGTAAAAGTGGTGGCGCACGTGTTTTAACACTAACAATATTAGTAAGTGATGACGCTGAAATAACACTACTTACAATTTATGATAAAAGTGAAATGGAAAATGTTTCCGATAAATATATTAATTGGCTTGTTGAACAATATAAATAATTGATTATTAATATAATATTATAATTTACCATCATGGCAAAAGAAAAAAACGAAGAACCCGTAGACGCTAAGGCTGAGAAACTTAAAGCCCTACAACTAACGCTCGATAAAATAGATAAAGACTACGGCAAGGGCACTATTATGAAACTCGGCGACCGTGCCGTTGACGATATACCCTCAATCCCCACAGGTTCGATAGGTCTTGATTACGCTATCGGTGTGGGAGGCTATCCAAGAGGCAGAGTTATTGAAATTTACGGACCTGAATCGTCAGGTAAAACCACTCTCGCTATCCATGCCATTGCCGAGGCACAAAAAATGGGCGGAATTGCCGCTATTATCGACGCCGAGCACGCTTTTGACCGTACATACGCCGAAAACCTTGGTGTAGACGTTTCATCGCTTTTGATTTCGCAGCCCGACTGTGGCGAGCAGGCTTTGGAAATTGCCGACTCGCTTATCCGCAGCGGTGCTTTGGATATTATCGTAATCGACTCTGTGGCAGCGCTTACACCTCGTGCCGAAATTGAAGGCGATATGGGCGACAGCAAGATGGGTCTCCAAGCACGCCTAATGAGCCAAGCACTCCGCAAACTTACCGCAAATATCAGCAAAACAAATACTTGTGTAATATTTATCAACCAGTTGCGCGACAAAATCGGTGTTCTCTTTGGTAATCCTGAAACCACCACCGGCGGTAATGCGCTTAAATTCTACTCTTCGGTACGTTTGGACGTTCGCCGCACAGGTCAAATCAAAGATGGCGAGGATGTTATTGGTGGACGTATCAAGGTAAAGGTTGTAAAAAACAAGGTTGCGCCTCCGTTCAAGAAGGCAGAATTCGACCTTATGTTTGGCACAGGTATCTCTATGATAGGCGAACTTATCGACCTGGCTGTGGAGATGAATATCATCAAGAAATCTGGTTCGTGGTTCTCTTACGGCGAAAACAAGATTGGTCAGGGTCGCGATGCGGTTATCACTATGCTTAAAAACAATACCGACGTGGCATCAGAAATCGAGTCGAAGGTACGCGAACAACTTAAAGGCGGCGCAGCACCCGAATCTGCCGACGACGATATCGCTTAATATTAATTAGATTTTTTACGGTCCAACGTCTTACGGCGTTGGCCTTTTTTTGTTTTATAAATCTTTGATGGGTGAATTTAAGTTATAAAATAATGAAAGTTTTTAGATTTTTATTCGTGTTTTTTGCCATTGCTTTGGTGCTGGCTTCCTGCGGCGGAAATAATAATGGGGATGTTAACAATGCTGATACTCTTGCTGTTGAAGAAAAAACCGCCACATTGCTCTACGGCTTTAATGTAGATTCGTTTGATATACATCAGGGCAAGATTACCGACGGGCTATATCTTGGTAAACTCTTTGCCGACGAAAAAATCGACAACAAATCTGTTACTACCATTTTGCAAAAAGCCAAACCCGTGTGGGACATCCGCAAGATGCGCCGTGGTCAGCCTTACGCCGTTTTTCGCAGCAAAAAAGACACTTCAAAAGTCAGTTACATTGTTTATCAAAAAAACTTGGTAGACTTTGTTGTGTTTGATTTTACCGACACCCTCGGAGTTTACAACCGTTCGCTCAAAGTGGATACTCTCACACGCACGGCATCGGTAACCATAAGTTCAAATCTTTGGACAGATTTTAAAAAGGCGGGGGTTAATCCGTTGTTATCCAACGACCTTTCGGATATTTATGCTTGGACGGTTGACTTTTTTGGAATCCAAAACGGCGACTATATTAAGGTGGTTTTTGATGAACTTTATGTTGACACCACTTTCGTAAAATTTGGCGATGTGCACGTGGCTTTGTTTAATCACTATGGCAAAGATATTTACGCCATTCCGTTTTATCAAGACAGCCTCACAAGTTACTACGACAAAGACGGCACTTCGCTGCGCCGCTCGTTTCTCAAAGCACCGTTGGAATATTCCCGCATAGCATCGTATTTTAATCCTGCGCGTATGCACCCGATTTTAAAGATTGTGCGTCCGCATTATGGCGTGGATTATTCTGCACCGCAAGGTACACCTGTAAGAGCCATTGGCGACGGCGTGGTGCTTTTGGCAGAACGAGCATCGCAGTCGGGCAATTGGATCAAAATCCGTCACAACGGCGTGTATGAAACCGGCTATCTGCACCTTTTGAAATTTGCCGAAGGTATCCGCAAAGGCGCATTGGTAAAGCAAGGTCAGGTGATAGGATATGTTGGCAGCACAGGATTGAGCACCGGTCCGCACTTGGATTTCCGTGTGTGGAAAAATGGAACGCCTATAAACCCGCTAAACCTTGATGCTCCGCCCGTTGACCCCGTAAAGCCCGAAAATATGGAGAGGTTTAATAAGGTAAAAGGAGAGTTGTTGCCACTGCTGCCTCAATAAAAATCCTTGGAATGGTGCGAAATTTAACAAATAAAATCTTTGGAATGGTGTAAAATGTCAACTAAATGCAACATAGTTATTGTATATCTCCCCCTCTATATGACACCATTGCTCTAATAGAATATCATTCCCCCCGTAGAGACGCGCCATGGCACGTCTCTACAATTTACCTGGCGCGTCTCTACATACCCAAATCCCCTGAAAATAATTTGTTTAATAGATAATTGTTATTACCTTTGTCATCAAAAGAAAAACAAATCTCCACCATTTAAACACACACATTCAACTAAAAATGAAAACCCTCCATTCCATCACCGCCGCCCTCGCACTATTGTTGCTTGCGGCAAACCCTGTATTAGCACAAAACACCAACGAAACCCACACCATCACCAAGCCTGCCACAGAAGGCTGGGACATCCCTTCCTCCGCCCAAAAAGACGACAACGTGAACATCAAGTACACCGGCGACAAGTACCTCAAAAGCGTGAAGGTGGTGCCGCTGCCCACAACCGTTACCATAACTCCGAAATGCCTGACGATGATAGTAGGCGAAACGGCAACCCTCGCAGCCGATATATACCCCGATATTACCGGCGTGGACAAAGACGTAACTTGGGCATTAACCTCAGGCAACGCCGTAACCATCGACGCTGACGGCAAGGTGACGGCAGTATCAGAAGGCACCGCCACAGTAACCGTAACAACAAACACCAACAACAAGACTGACGCGCTTGTCATAAATGTAGCAGCCCCGTCCAACACCTTTGTAGAGAAAGCGTTTTCTGTATCCAGCACAAAAAAGGTTTATTTCAGCAAGGGCAACCTGCAATACAACGTCAACGAACAGACGTGGCGTTTTGCCAACCACCAGTGGGATTATGTTGGTGGCAGCGGCTCATCGGCAGGCAATATGGGGTGCAATACCAATACAAGCGCCGCCGGACCTTGGATCGACCTCTTCGGCTGGGGTACGTGGACTAAGAACGGCATCGCGCCAAACAGCACATCCACAACAAATGCAGATTACAAGACAGGCGTGGAAAGTTCGGGCGATTTTGAAAACGTCTGCAAGGAAGGCATCGGCTCTGAGTGGAAAACTCTATCGTATAGCGAGTGGGACTACCTTCGATACACTCGAACCAATGCCTCCAAACTTTTAGGCGTAGCCACGGTAAACGGAGTCAACGGTTTGATACTCCTGCCCGATGAGTGGTCTGACCCTAAGCCAGACGGCAAGGAGTTCAAGAGCGGGGTGGCAAGCAGTTATGGTGTAGATTATTATAAAACTGTAAACGAGTACACAGCGGCTCAATGGGTGCAGATGGAGTCGGCTGGGGCTGTGTTCCTTCCTGCTGCGGGCTACCGCTACGGTACGTCGCTCTACTACGTTGGCGACGACGGCTACTGCTGGTCTTCGTCGGCTAACGACACCAACAGCGCGCGCAACCTGCGCTTCCACTCGGGCTACGTGGGCACGAGCTACTACAACCGTTGCGGCGGTCGTTCTGTCCGTCTTGTCCGTGGTCTGTAGAATTTACCGTTTTTCGTCCGTAGAGACGTGCCATGGCGCGTCTCTAACAATATAAATAGACGCGCCATGGCACGTCTCTACAAATGAAACAATTAAAAATAACAGAAATTCTTTTTTTACCAATAAAACATAAATATCTAATAAAATGAACAAACAACTACTAATTTCCTTTGTCTTACCTCTGATTGTAGCCGTAGCCGCTACACAAAACATTTCTGCACAGAGTGTTCCTGTGCCAACGCAGCAGTCCGACGGCACGTGGCAATTTACTATGCCCGACTATGACGTGGCTATTGAGGCGGAACTCATTGATATTACAATCAACCCGTTGACCGTAACGGAATTTAAGTACGACGGCACCGCAAAGAAACCTGACGTTACCGCAAAGGCAGGTACTGGCTCGTCGGCCATAACTATCGAAGCCAGCAAATGCAAGGCTGTTTATCCCGACGATGTGATAAACGTAGGTACAAAAAATATCACAGTAGTTAAAGTTTGGAACAACGGCGGCGGTGAGGCCGCTGTTTCTACCTCGCTGTCTTATAAAATCACCCCCTTGGTCATCGACCCAACCGACCCGAAACTCTCCATCACCCTCAATCCTACATCTTTTACCTACGATGGCACCAAAAAAGAACCTTCAGTATCAGTGAAATACGACGGCAAGGATATTCCATCCACCGAATACACCGTCACTTACGATAATAATATTAACGTAGGCACAGCCACAGCAATTATTACCGACAATCAGGGTGGCAATTATACTGTTAGCGGTAGCAAAGATTTTACTATTACTCCTCTTGAAATCGACCTCAACGACCCCAATATAGCATCTTTGCTCTCCATAGTACTTAACCCCGATTCATATATTTATGATGGTAAAAAGAAAGAGCCAGACGTTTCTATCGCCTACAACGGCACAGAAATTCCATCCACGGAATATACTGTTACTTATCAAGATAATATCAACGCTGGTACAGCCAAGGCAATAATTACCGACAATCCTGGTGGAAACTATACCATCAACGGATATGCGCCTTTCACTATCAATCCGTTAGTTGTAGACCCGTCCGACCCGAATCTGTCGATTGTTCTTGAAAATGACACCTATAAATTTACCGGCTCTCCGATTGACCCCAAGGTTACAATCACCTACAACGGCACAACTATTCCCACCACCGAATACACCGTTTCTTACAAGGACAACACCAATGTAGGCACAGCCACAGTGATTATCACCGACAATCCAAACGGCAATTTTACCATCAGCGGCACAACTCCGTTTGCCATAACGCCCGGTCCTATATATATCACCGCCGCTAATACAGATACCGACGGTGCAATCCTTGCCGACGCATCAAACGAGTATTTCTGCAAAGGTAAGGCTGTGATCGACTTTACTATTCAAAACGGCACGCTCAACAATTACAGCATTGAGTTTGATGGCGACATAATACCAGTCCAGAACGGAGCCATCAAAGGCAACAGCATTGAAATTGCATTGCCCAAAGGTCTACTCCCCGGCACATACAACGGCTTTATGGAGCTGACCAGCAACGACGGCAATTCCACAGGCAAACTACCAATTAGGGTAATAATCAATCTCCCGTTTTATACCATCGTAACCCTCTACAACGATGTGGCAGCGGTAAACCAACTTGCAGGCGAGTTTTCGGCATACAAATGGACCGAAAATGGCAGCGAAATATCAGGTGCAAACGGCAGAATATTGCAGCACACATTCAATAAATCGTCGGTATACACAGCAATACTCACCAAAACCGATGGCGGCAGTTACGAAACCTGTCCGCTCGACCTGTCACGCATTTCGGTTGGCAATTCTACAGCCCGACTGGTAGTTTATCCCAATCCTGCCACCCAAGGCAACGACATTACCGTGGAGGTGTCGGAAAATTATAACCCCGAAGCCAACAAGCAGATATATATCTACAATCTCAATGGCACGCTTGCCAAACACCTTTCGTCTCCCCAAGAGATTAACAAAGTGCAACTGCCCACCGGCAACTATTCGGGCGTGTATATTCAAAACGGTGAAAAAGTACCCTTTAAACTAATTGTAAAATAGATATATATTATTCCACAATAATTTTAAACCCCGACTTTTTGCCGTTGGAGATCAAAGACAGCCTCACAAGTTACTACGACAAAGACGGCACTTCGCTGCGCCGCTCGTTTCTCAAAGCCCCGTTGGAATATTCGCGCATAGCCTCGTATTTTAATCCTGCCCGTATGCACCCGATTTTAAAGATTGTGCGTCCGCATTATGGCGTAGACTATTCAGCACCGCAGGGCACACCTGTAAGGGCAATCGGCGATGGCGTGGTGCTTTTGGCAGCACAGGATTGAGCACCGGTCCGCACCTTGATTTCCGCGTATGGAAAAACGGTCAACCCGTCAACCCCCTCAACCTTGATGCTCCGCCCGTTGACCCTGTTAAGCCGGAGAATATGGAGCGGTTTAATAAAGTGAAGGCAGATTTGCTACCAAAGTTCCCGGAAAGATTAATCAGAATAAAACTATTGTTTGAGCCATTCTGTTACAATTTTGTCGATATGGTCGATGAGGTTTTTGGCAGGATAAAGTTTGGATTTATTCAGCATTTATAAGCAATGATATTTCGGAAAAAGTTTTTTTGGCTTTTTCTAATTCTAATTCTACAAGAGTAGTGCGTTCTTCGTCGGATAAGCTCATTTCAATACAATTTTATCGTGTTCCACATTGTGGTAAAAGGGAAGAAATGTCCAACTCTGCCATTGTTTTTTTGTGTAAACGTGAGTGCTGATATACTGTCCGATGTCAACACCGTATTCAAAAAAAGGGTAAACCATATCGTATTCATCGCCAGTTATCTTGTCCTTGTCTATGAGCACAAGTAAGTCCCAGTCGCTGTCGGGGCGTGCGTTGCCTCTTGCCCTCGAACCGTAGAGGTAGAGACTGCTATTGTCGGGCAATATCCTTTGCGCAATGGTTTTGATGTTGTTTATTACTTCCGTTTGTTCCATATTGCAAATATAGTTATTTTTGTCTATTGCAAAAATTTTTTCTACATAAAACTTTGCACTCATAATAGATATTATTTTCATTTACAAAATTCATAAACTACAAAAAAATCAAATAATCCCTTCTAAAAATTTTGTAATCCGAATAATTATCACCAAATTGCGGCACAATAAAAAATAACTATAAACAATTTAAACTACTTTTTTAAACAATGAACTACAATCCTATTAACTCATCCCATAGGTCTTTAGGTTGGGTAAAGTTTACTTTTGTGCTATTTTTGTTGATATTTGTTGAGTTTGTAAATAAAGCAGTAGGGCAAGAAGCGTATGCGGAGGTATCTGTCGATGGGAAAACTCTAACTTTTTATTACGATGGTCAAAGAGCAAACCATGTGGGGATGGTGTATGGAATGAATACTGGAGAGGATAAACCGGGATGGTATACCTATCGTTCATCTATCACAAAAGTTGTTTTTACTGAAGCTTTTAAAGATGCACGTCCTACTTCTTGTTATGATTGGTTTTTTGAATTTTATAATCTTACTTCTATAATCGGTTTAGAGTATTTAAATACAAGTAAAGTATCGAATATGACTTCTATGTTCTCCGGTTGTAGCAACCTTATTGCTCTTGATGTTACCAAGTTTAATACAGAGAATGTAACGAGTATGTGGAGCATGTTTTTAGATTGCCACAAACTTACTACCCTTGACGTTACTAATTTCAACACACATAAGGTATCAGCTATGAATTTTATGTTCTTTGGTTGCAATAATCTAATTGCACTTGATTTAACTAATTTCAATACTAATAATGTGATATATATGAATGGTATGTTCTCCGGATGCAGCAATCTTACCAAAATTATTGTAGGACTCACATGGCAAACTACCAATGTAACAAACGGTGGTTATATGTTTGAAGATTGCTCCTTGCTTGAAGGCGAAAAGGGAACGCAATACACCGATTCAAAAATAGACCAAGAATACGCCCATGTAGATGGTGGTGCTTCAAACCCCGGCTATCTTACCGCAGGCGTCGCTGCTTACGCAGTAGTTTCTACAGATAAAACTACTCTTTCTTTTTATTACGATGACCAATGGTCTTCCCGAGAGGGAACTGTGTATGGAATGAATACGGGAGATGATAGACCGGGGTGGGTTGATGGTACCTACCCATCTAATCCTAACTATACAAAAGTTATATTTGATGCATCGTTTGCCGCTGCGCGTCCTACTTCGTGTTATGAGTGGTTTGATTACTGTGCAAATCTTACTTCAATAATAGGTTTGGAGTATTTAAATACAAGTGAGGTTACGAATATGTCTCATATGTTTTACTACTGCACGAGCCTTGAATCCTTGGACGTCACCAAATTCAATACGGGGAATGTTACGGATATGAGTGATATGTTTTACTGGTGCGAGAGCCTTGAATCCTTGGACGTCACCAAATTCAATACGGAAAAGGTTACTGATATGTCTTCTATGTTTAGCAACTGCAAGAGCCTTAAATCCTTGGACGTCACCAAATTCAATACGGAAAAGGTTACGGATATGAGTGATATGTTTTACGGCTGCAAGAGCCTTGAATCCTTGGACGTCACCAAATTCAATACGGGGAATGTTACGAATATGTTCAGTATGTTTGAAGGCTGCGAGAGCCTTGAATCCTTGGACGTCACCAAATTCAATACGGAAAAGGTTACTGATATGTCTTATATGTTTGACGGCTGCACGAGCCTTAAATCCTTGGACCTCAGCAAATTCAATACGGGGAATATTACGAATATGTCCCAGATGTTTTACGGGTGCGAGAGCCTTACCACAATTTTAGTTGATGAATCAAATTGGAAAACTGATAATGTGGCGTCAAGTAGAGATATGTTTAAATATAGTCGCGAACTTATCGGCAACAAAGGCACTACTTACACATATTCAAAAATTGATATAGCATACGCTCATATTGATGAGGGTGTATCAAACCCAGGCTATCTCACCACAGGCAAATACAAGATTTTTTATAACGGCATTGATGATGATGACGCTACTTTGGATACTTACACCGGTGCAGTCACCGAATTTATGAACGAAGAAGTTACTCTTGTAGAGCCGAAAAAGGATGGTTATGAATTTACAGGTTGGACAGGTACCAAAATAACAGGACTTACTACAACGCCCACCAAGACTGTAAAGATAGCCAAAGGCGAGGTAGGCAATAGAATATACACTGCGCATTGGAAAGCAAAGGTAACGCTCTCTGTAGCCATCAACGGCTGGACATACGGCAGCACACCAAGTACCCCTATTGTAAAGAAAAACAACACAGAGATTTCTCTTTCTGACGTAGTTTTAAAATATACCGATGAAAACAACCAAGAGATAACGCCAAGTAGCACAACTCCTGTAGGTACATACACCATTACCGCCACTTATCCTGAGTCTGCTACGGAACTGTCAGCCACTGCAAGCACTACGTTTACAATTTCTCCATTAGTAATTAATTTGAACGACCCCAATATAGCATCTTTGCTCTCCATAGTACTTAATCCCGATTCTTATATTTATGATGGCAAAGCAAAAGAGCCTGCGGTAACTATTACCTTCAACGGTTTGGAAGTTCCTGCTGCTGAATATACTGTATCGTATCAAGATAATATCAATGCCGGTACTGCCAAGGCTATCATCACCGACAATCAAGGCGGCAACTACACCATCAATGGCACAGCACCGTTTACCATCACGCCAGGCATCATACACATCACCGCCGCCAACGTAGACGAAAATGGCGTGATAATAGCCGACGCATCAAACGAGTATTTCTGCAAAGGCAAGGCTGTTATCGACTTTACTATTCAAAACGGCACCCCAGATAATTATAGTATCGAGTTCGACGGTGGTGAAATATCATCGCAAAATGGCGCAATAACAGGCAATAGCATTGAAATTGCATTGCCCAAAAGTCTACTCCCCGGCACTTACAACGGCTTTATGGAACTTACCAGTAATGCTGGCATCTCTACAGGCAAACTACCCATTAGGGTAATAATCAATCTCCCGTTTTATACCATCGTAACCCTCTACAACGATGTGGCAGCGGTAAACCAACTTGCAGGCGAGTTTTCGGCATACAAATGGACCGAAAATGGCAGCGAAATATCTGGTGCAAACGGCAGAATATTACAGCACACATTCAATAAATCGTCGGTATACACAGCAATACTCACCAAAACCGATGGCGGCAGTTACGAAACCTGTCCGCTCGACCTATCACGCATTTCGGTTGGCAATTCTACCGCCCGGCTGGTAGTTTATCCCAATCCTGCCACCCAAGGCAACGACATTACCGTGGAGGTGTCGGAAAATTATAACCCCGAAGCCAACAAGCAGATATATATCTACAATCTCAACGGCACGCTTGCCAAACACCTTTCGTCTCCCCAAGAGATTAACAAAGTGCAACTGCCCACCGGCAACTATTCGGGCGTGTATATTCAAAACGGTGAGAAAGTGCCATTTAAACTAATTGTAAAATAGATATATATTATTCCACAATAATTTTAAACCCCGACTTTTTGCCGTTGGAGATCAATGCGCCGGAGTAATAGCCACGGGGAAGGGTTATAGTGGTGTTTTCGGTTATATTATCAATACGCATTACCTGTGCACCCGCATTGTTGAAAATCATTATTGATGCATCTTCGGGTACTCCTCCAATGAGTTTGATGGTAAATGGTACGCCCTCTTTGGCGGGGTTGGGGTAGGAGGTAACGGTGGGCGAGAGCTTAGAGGTGGGTGTAAATGTTTTTGTGGGACACGAGTGTAGTTTGATTCCGTTTTGTGTGGTAACATCTACAGAGTATCTACCAGTGAGTTCGGGACGCTCTGTTATATATTGCTTGGTTTCGCCATTAAGAAGTTGGTCGTCTTTGTACCATTGGTATTTTGTGTAATGATTGTATGCATTATCTACAAAAATAACGTTGTGGTAGAGTTGTTTTATCACATCTGGGGGAATAATATCCATAGTAAATGTGCAAATATTTGATATTGTGTCGTTACCGTCGGAGTCTAAGGCGAAAACTAATGTTCCGGTGTATGTGGCTGGTGTAATATCATTTGGAATAGATAACCCTTTGATGGTGTCGTTTTTGAATGGAGCGGTTTGGTTGAGGCGAGGCTCTTCATCAACTTTTATTTTGCAATATCCTTCTTTGATTTTGAGATCATCTGCCGACGATATCACAGCCGTGTTATTGCCATCGCAAATCTGTTTGATTGTTATGGATTTCCCTAGATTTTGATAAATCCAGCCGTCAACAGATAGTGAATCTCTTTCATCGAACCCGTTTGTGATTGAGTAATTATTACGATTTCCAAAATTATGTTCATTATTAAGAATATTGAAGGCTCCATAAGGAATTGTTATCGTCTGTTTACCAACTTCCGGACCTTCGTAATATGGTGGTTTGTAAAAGACAAATTGCAATATATCTTCTGTGGGAAGTTCAAATTCAATGTTAGTTCCTTTTATATCACCATCATTCCAATACTCAACTTTAATACCATCTTGATACTCCACTGTTGTAGTGCTATCGTATATTTTTTTAGCGAAAACGTGATCTTTGAGTATTTGTTTAAGGTCTATCTCAAATTTGTTGATAGTTCCTTCTTGTATCATATATTCACCACTTGTGTTGTCGCATCCATTTCCAGATACGTGGAATTTAATCTGTGTTTGAACTATGGCATTATCGGAAGTAACATCGCCACATGGTTGTAACACGTTATCAAGTAATTGGAAAATAGTGGCACTATTAATACTAATGGTGTATTTATCTTTTTCGAAAGATGTATTATTGCCTAAATCTAAGTCTGGAGTGCCGTCGTATGTTTTAGTATAGTTTATGTTCGTAAAATCATCAGCCGAAATAGGAATTCCGCCTTCTAAGTTTGTAAATCCCCATTCTTGGTATCCTGTGGCGCACGGAGGTACCCTTAAATGGGCGTTTTCTTTTACCCACTCTGAAAATGTATTTTTTTCTATTTGTGGAGCTATAAGAGCGTTGCAATTGATGGTAAGTTGACCGTCTGTTTTTTTAACATTAAATGCATTTTCTCCGATATATTTTATTGAACTTGGTAGGGTTACCTCTTGGAGGTTATTACAATCTTCAAAGGCGTACTCCTCTATCCTTTCCAACTGGGAGGAAATTTTTTGTGAAATAAAGTCATAGTTACACCTTTCAACCTCTTCGCAATGGCCACTCAATATTGCACCTTCCTCCTCAAAAAACACTTTTTCCAAAAACTGAAAATTTTTGAAAGCATTTTTCCCGATTTCATGCACTCCTGCTCCGATGTTAAGAGTTGTTAATTTACAATCAGACCTATCATTAAAAGAAAAATCCGTTTTTGCTTGTATTCGATAGGTTGTGTAAATATTTTTTATCGAGCCGACATATATGCATGAAGGAATATTGGCTTTGCTTGTCTCCCATTTGCCTAATAGTATAATTGCCATTGGATTATTAAAATCGTCTAGGAATTCTGAATAGAACGAAGTGTTTGATGAAAATTCATCACTAAAATTACAATCAGGATTGTAAGCGTTGTAATCATGGAAGACTTCGTCGTAGTTATACTCTTGTGCTATTGATTGCATAATAGATAACAAAGCAAAAGATAAGCATATAAATTTCTTCATCATTTTTTGAGTTAATTTTCGTTATTTATTTTTTTTGCAAAATTATTAATAATCTTCAAAAAAAATATTTGTGACATCAAAAACTTTTTTACACCTTTGCGCCAAATTAACACTTAATTTAACTAACTACTAAATATTTAAAATTAAATGAATTCTTTAAACAATGCTCATCGCTCAGTATCGGAGTGTTTGAAATGTAATGTAAAGATTACTTTTTTGCTATTATTTTTATTCTTTATCGTTTATCCATCGCAATCGTATGCACAATCGGCGTATGCTGTTCTTAACAATACTGTGCTTACATTCTATTATGATGGTCTGAAAAACGACCGTGTGGGAGAAAAGTTTATTATGAACACTGGAACTTCATTCCCAGAATGGATGGATAACGGAGGCGGTACAGGTTCTTACAATAATAACAATATTACTAAGGTTGTTTTCGACGAACAATTCCAGTATTACCGACCGACATCGTGTTATTATTGGTTTAGCGGTTGTAACAAACTCACCGAGATAGTTGGTTTAGAATACCTCAATACTTCGGACGTGACCAATATGTCTCATATGTTTTATTATTGCGATTATTTGAATTCCATTGATGTGAGTCATTTCAACACGGCTAAGGTTACTGATATGGCTTATATGTTTGGCTTTTGTAGCAGTGTTACTTCCCTTGATTTCAGTTCGTTTAATACGTCGAATGTCACAGATATGTCTTATATGTTCTGTTATGCAAATCGCCTCTCGTTAGCAGACTTAACCACTTTTAACACAGATAAGGTTACGAATATGGGTTATATGTTTGATAATAGTGGTGTAAGTGTTTGTCTTTTGAATAATTTTAATGTAAGTAAGGTTGAAAATATGTCTTCGATGTTTCATAATTGCCAAGGGCTGACCACCGTTATGGTAGATGCCTCCAAATGGAACGCCACCCAAGTAACATCTTCCACTGATATGTTTATGGATTGCTACCAGATTATCGGCAACAACGGCACAACCTACGATCCTAATCAAAAAGACAAAGCATATGCCCATATTGACGGTGGAGATTATAATCCTGGTTACCTAACCTCGGGAGACTACAAGATTTTATACACACTCAACGAAGGTTCGTTGCCTGCTGGAAAAACCAATCCATCTTCATTCCCTGCACCTAAGAATACTTCAGTTTTATATCTGGAAGAGCCGGTAAAAGAGGGTTACACTTTCAGCGGTTGGACTGGTACTCCTACAACAGGATTGGGATATTCTCCTACCTTGAATGTTTCTATTCCCGTTGGTGCTACTGGCAATAGAATCTACAACGCTCATTATACTATCAACAAGTACAAAATAACTCTTCCTGAACATTTTGAGTTCGTTAACACCAATTCCAACGTCGGAGTTTTTGATTTTAATTCTACTGTGGAATTCAAAGTTACTGATGGATATAAGGCTGTGGGCGATGTAAAGAACGGCAGCACTGTATTATCCCCAGAGAATGGAATCTACTCTATAAAGGTTCCTGCTAACGACGTTACCATTTCCGGCACTGCAAAGAAGGTGATTTCTCTCTCTGTTGCCATCAACGATTGGACTTACGGCAGCACACCAAATACTCCTACTGTTAAGAAAGACAATGTAGAAATATCTCTTAATGATGTAAGTGTAAAATATACCGATAAAAACAACCAGGAGATAACACCAAGCAGCACAACTCCGGCTGGTACATACAATTTAACCGTTTCTTATCCTGAAACCGCCACCGAAATCTCAGCTTCTATTGGCACAACGTTTACTATTAATCCTTATATCATCTCTGCCACCGACCCGAAACTCTCCATCACCCTCAATCCTACATCTTTTACCTACGATGGAAATAAGAAAGAACCTTCAGTAACTGTCAACTACGACGGCGTAGAAATTCCTTCTTCGGAATACACCGTTAATTATAAGAACAATATCAACGTAGGCACTGCCACTGCTGAAATTGAGGACAATCAGGGCGGCAACTACACCATCAACGGCAGCAAGGATTTTTCTATTACACCCTTGGTCATCGACCCCACCGACCCGAAACTCTCCATCACCCTCAATCCTAACACCTACACCTACGATGGTACTGCCAAAGAGCCCGATGTAACAGTAAGCTACGACGGCACAGAAATTCCCTCGTCGGAATACACCGTAAATTATAAGAACAATATCCTCGTAGGCACTGCCACAGCAGAAATTGAGGACAACGACGGCGGCAACTACACTGTCAACGGCAGCAAGGATTTTTCTATTATTCCTCTTGAAATCGACCTCAACGACCCGACTATTGCATCTCTGCTATCTATAGTGCTCAACCCCGACTCATATATTTACGACGGCAAGGCGAAAGAACCAGAGGTAACAATCACCTTCAACGGCACAGAAATTCCTTCCGCTGAATATACGGTTTCTTATCAAGACAATATCAACGTGGGCACTGCTACCGCCATCATCGCCGACAATCAAGGCGGCAACTACACCATCAACGGCACTGCACCTTTCACTATCAATCCGTTAGTTGTAGACCCCACCGACCCGAATCTGTCGATTGTTCTTGAAAATGACACATATAAATATACAGGCTCTCCGATTGAACCCAAGGTTACAATCACCTACAACGGCACAACTATTCCCTCCACAGAATACACCGTTTCTTACAAGGACAACACCAACGTAGGTACTGCCACAGTGATTATCACCGACAATCCAAACGGCAATTTCACCATCAGCGGCACAACTCCGTTTACCATAACGCCTGGTCCTATTTATATCACCACCGCTAACACCGACACCGACGGCGCAATCCTCGCCGACGCGTCAAACAAAAACTTCTGCAGCGGCAAGGCTGTTATCGAATTTACAGCCCAAAACGGCACTCTCGACAATTACAGCATCGAGTTCGACGGTGACAAAATCTCTGCCCAGAACGGTGCAATCAGCGGCAACAGTATTGAAATCGTATTGCCCAAAGACCTTTTGCCCGGCTCATATAACGGCTTTATGGAGCTGACTAGCTTCGACGGCAATTCCACTGGCAAGCTGCCTATAAGAGTTGTTGTAAAACTTCCGTACTACACCATCGTAACCCTCTACAACGATGTGGCAGCGGTAAACCAACTTGCAGGTGAGTTCTCGGCATATAAGTGGACTGAGAACGGCAAAGAAATCTCTGGCGCAGATAGTCGTTTGCTGCAATATAGGTTCGAAAAGAAATCGGTTTACACCGCAATACTCACCAAAATCGACGGTGGTAGCTACGAAACTTGTCCGCTCGACCTTTCGCGTGTTACCACCTCTACCAACACCGAAGTCAACGTTTATCCCAATCCCGGCAACTCGTTGAGCGATGTTTTTGTTGAAGTTACCAACAACTACCAGCCCGATGCCGACAGCCACATATATATTTACCACCTCAACGGTCGCCTTGCTAAGGAGATAAAGACCCCACAGGAGAAAAACACCATCCAGCTGCCAACCGGCAACTATTCTGGCGTGTACATCCAAAACGGCGAAAAAGTGCCATTTAAATTGATAATTAAATAATCTACTCACATAATCAAACCATGAAAAAATTAGCATTATCCGCCATCATATTAGCCACAACAACAGTGGCAATGGCTCAGCGTCAGAATACTTTTGTAGAACTAAATGCTGGATACAATATCCACGACGTAAACACCAAAATCACCGACGGCAAAAAAGGTCTCGGCGGCGGCGTGGCTCTCTACGGCGGTTTCGGACACTATTTTTCGGAGCATTGGGGCATAACAGCCGGCGTTAAACTTATCACAGCCAAAACCAATGCAAAACTCGATTTTAGCGAGCCGCTCGGCACATTGCCCGACGACCAACTGCTCTTAGACAACAAGGAGAAAGAGGTGGAGGTGATGTTTTCCAATATGAAGGAACGCACATCTGAAACTCTGCTCTTTTTGCCAGTAGGGCTCAACTACCGTTACAATTTCAATCCTCGACTCTCATTTGAAGGCAGGCTCACCGCCGAGCCGGGCTTTGTGCTCAAACAAAAATACAAAACAGTTTCGGGTGATATCAATTTGACCAACAATTATGTAAACACCTTCAACGGTGTTGACGTGGTGGTAAAAGATGTTACCGAACTTGAAGGCTACGGAGCTGGCAATCAGGGTAAGTTTTCGGGCAACGCCGATATGAAAACCATGCTCTTTGCCACTGGATTGAGCGCTGGCGTGGTTTATGCCTTGTCGGATAGATGGGCTCTTACTGCCGGAGTTTACGGTTCGTACACATTCACCGACCAGAAAAACAAGGATTATCCGCACGTGTTCGATGGGGAAACCTACGTGGGTACTGCCCAGTCGAAACTCTGCACCAAGATTCATCCTTACACCGTTGGTGTAAATGTGGGAGTAAGGCTGTTTGTGGGTCGCGACAAAAACAAACCAGAAGAAATCGAGACCGTTGTTGTACCCGAAGATGAGGTGGCAGTTACCGACGAACCCGAACCTGTAGTAGAACCCGAAAAAGTGGATACCGTGGTGGTAAACAACGAACCCGCATACCAACCCACCGATACCATTGAGGTTGTGGAACAAAAAGCCACAAAAGAGGAAGTTCAAAAACAACTCGACGAAATAGGCGCTGTAAACTTTGCTCTTGGCTCTACACAAAGCGGCGACGAAAGCGACAAAATAGATCGTCTTGCCGAGTTGATGAAAGCCAATCCCGACAAGAAATTCTTGATAACGGGTCACACCTGCAATCTTGGAAGCCTTGCTACCAACCGCACCGTAGGTCAGAAACGTGCCGACGGTCTCAAAGCTGAACTTATCAAGCGCGATGTCAATCCCGACCAGTTGCAAACCGAAAGCCGCTGGTATAAACAGCCGCTGGTGCCCAACACCTCTGAAGCCAACCGCAAGAAGAACCGTCGTGCCGAAGTGGAGGTATTGTAAAAAACAATGTAGCGACGTGCCGTGGCGCGTCGCTTTGTTTTTTTATTCCACAATGATTTTAAATCCTGTTTTTTCGCCATCGACAACAAGCGCGCCCGAATAATATCCCTTCGGAAGAGCTATGGTGGTGTATGGCTGGATATTGTCGATACGTTTTATTTGTGCGCCCGTATTGTTGAATAATTGGTAGCCGTTTCAGGAATTTCTAACGTGCTGTTTTCCAAAAATACCACATTCAGTTAATTCTACAAAATAATTGTCCCAGTCAATCACGGTGTAATACCAATAGCCATCAGAGAAAGTAGGATAACCATCGTAGTTCGGATGGTCGGATAGATCTTGGGCAGCAACGTTAAAAGCGTAAAAAACAGTCAGTAATACAAAAAAATCTTCTTCATATTTAAATAAATAAAAAAAATGATGTTCCGATTTGTCATACGATAATAAGACCAAAAATGCAGTCAAAAAAGATGTCTTCTTATATTAAATAATTATTAAATTGAGGACAAGTCATAAATTTTTTTCGCACCTTTGTAACATAAACAATTATTTAACTAACCACTTTATTCCCAATTTATGTCTTTTATGGTAAAATCTTCACAATCTTTATGCCCGAAGGCTATTTGCAACCTTTTTGTTATTTCCATTCTTTTATCCTTTTTTGCACCGACAGATGCAACGGCACAGTCCCACACCGTCACCCCGCCATCCACCACCGACTGGGACATCCCCTCCTCTGCCCAAAATGGCGACAACGTGAACATCAAATACTCTGGCAACAAATACGTGAAAAGCGTGAAGGTAGTGCCGCTGCCCACCTCCGTTACCATAAAAACCACGGATTGCCTTACAATGATGGTAGGCGAAACATTGTCCCTTCAAGCCGAGATATTCCCCGACATTACCGGCGTGGATAAAACCGTAACTTGGTCAGTGTCCTCCGGCAACGCCGTAACCATAGATGCTGACGGCAAGGTGACGGCAGTATCAGAAGGCGACGCCACCGTAACCGTAACCACTAACACCAACAACAAGACAGACGCGCTGACCATAACCGTAAAGGCACAAGCCAATTATTTCGTGGCGAAGACGTTTACTGTCGGCTACGGTAAAAAGGTATATTTCAGCAAAGGCAACCTGCAATACCAGCCGAGCAGCAACACGTGGCGGTTCGCCGAGCTGCAGTACACCCTTTTAGACGACAATACATATACGCATACTTCTACCATCCATTATTCCCCCACCTCCACCGATTGGATCGACCTCTTCGGCTGGGGTATGTGGCTCGATGATATAACCGACAAAGCCAAGATAACAACCACATCCGTAAACAACCGCGATTATGTGCCTGAATTAAATAGTGAAGATGAGTTTGCCTATAACAAGAGGACTATTGACGGTGTGGTGTGGAAGACTCTGTCGTATAACGAATGGGTCTATCTGACAAACACCCGACCAAATGCCGCAAACCTTTACGGGGTTGCCACGGTGAATGGTGTTAACGGATTGATACTTCTTCCCGACGATTGGACAGATCCGAATCCTTGCGGCAAGGAGTTCAAGTGCGGGGTGACAGGAGAAAATAGAAACTATGAATCTGTAACTCAACAACAACAGTATAGATTTTTTTATAAAACTGTAAACGAGTATACTGCGGCACAGTGGACAGAGATGGAAGCGTCTGGTGCAGTGTTCTTGCCTGCTTCGTGCGGACGAGAAGGCACGTCAGTCTACTTAATTGGCAGCTTCGGCACCTACTGGACGTCATCGGCTAACAGGGACGACCGTGCGCGTGGTTTTTACTTCAACCCTGACAAGGTGTACATACACAACTACAGCAACCGTTTCAACGGACGTACAGTACGTCTTGTCCGCCCCTTGTAACATTTAATTGAGCGACGTGTCATGGCGGGTCGCTACAATGGTTTTGACGTTTTTTCGGTATTTATTCTGCAAATATCCCCTCCGGCAGCTCTTTGTACAATCCGTTTTCAAATGCTTTTTGATAGAGGAATGTGATGGCGTTGCGTCCTTCTTCTCCGAGCGATACCGAAAAATTGTTGACGTAAAGAGCTATGTGGTTGCGCATTACAGTGTCGTCCATTTCGCGGGCATTGTCGCGGATGTAGGGCATAGGCGATTCGGGATTATTTAACGAGTATTGCACACTGCGGCGGATAATGCGGTCTACTTTGGTGATAATATCCTGAGGCAATGAGCGTTTGGCTATTATAGAGCCGAGAGGGATGGGCATTCCGAATTTCTGTTCCCAAAGTTCGCCCATATCGGCTATTTTTACCAAACCCTTGCTCTGGTATGTAAAACGGCCTTCGTGAATAAGCAATCCTGCATCGTAGTGTCCGCTGATAACCTCGCCCTCGATTTTGGAGAATAGGAGAGGGGTCTTATCTTTGGCGTTAGGGAAAAACGTGGTAAACAGCAAGTTAGCCGTAGTGTTGACTCCTGGGATGAGGATTTTTTTTGAATCCATTTCGGATAATGGAAACGCCTCTTTTGCCACAAGTAGCGGACCATTGTTTCTACCGAGAGCCGAACCCGAATCGAGTATCACATAATTTTTCCAAATGTCTATGCCGTAGGCGTTTGACGAAATTTTGGTGACATCGGGCGGATTGGCTGCAACGGCGTTTTTGTTGAGCACGTCGATGTCGGCAAGCGAAATATCAAAATCGATGCCCTCGGTGTCGATTTTGCCGTTGGCGAGGGCGTCGAAAATGAATGTGTCGTTGGGACAGGTGGAATATGCTAATGTAAGTTTCATTAGTTTTTGTATTTTTCTGCTATTTTTTCGGCTAAGGCTTCAAATTTGGGCAGGTCGTCGCGGTGCATACGTCCCTTTATGGTGATGGTTTCGGGCATAAGTTCGATGTTTTTCATCGGCTCGATAAGTTTGGTCATAGTGCGTATGGCGGTGGGACCCCACGAACCGTTTTCAATCATACAGATACGGCGGTTTTGGAAGTTTTTGTGTGCCAGACGGTTGAGAAAATCTTCCATAGGCGGAAAAACACCTGCGTCGTAAGATGCTGCGGCAAGCACGGTGGTATCCATACGGAAAGCGTCTTCTATAGCCTCTTCCATATCGTCGCGGCTGAGGTCGGCGGTGGCAACTTTGGGGCAGCCTTTCTGTTTTAGAAGTTCGGCAAAATGCTCTGCGGCGGCTTTTGTGCCTCCGTGTATAGATGCGTAAGCCACTAATACTCCGGGAGTTTCTACTTCGTATTTGCTCCAGGTGTTGTATAAACCTACATAGTAGCCTATATTTTGATTCAATACTGGACCGTGGAGCGGACAGATGGTTTTGATAGTGAGGTTGGCGGCTTTTTTCAGAAGGTTTTGTACCTGAACGCCGTATTTGCCGCAGATATTGAAATAGTAGCGGCGAGCCTCGCAAGCCCAATCGTCGGTTTCGTTTTTGATAGCGCCAAACTTGCCGAAAGCGTCGGCGGCAAAGAGAGTGCCGTCGGAAGCGTCGAACGAGAGCATCACCTCAGGCCAGTGAACCATCGGTGCGGCTATGAAAGTGAGGCTACGAGTGCCGAGACTGAGAGTGTCGCCCTCTTTTACCTCCATTTTGTTGTTGAAGGTAATATCCTCGAAATATAGCGGCAACATATTCAGAGCCTTGCCCGAAGCCACGAGTGTGGTGTCGGGATATTTTTCTAAGAATTTTGCAATGCTTCCCGAGTGGTCGGGCTCCATGTGGTGCACTACTAAGTAGTCGGGCTTTTTGCCGTTGAGTATTTTGGTTATGTTGTTGAGCCATTCGTCGGCTTTGCGTGCGTCCACGGTGTCGAGAACGGCTATTTTTTGGTCTAAGATAACGTATGAGTTGTACGACATACCTTCGGGTACATCGTATTGGCTTTCAAACAGGTCGATGTCTAAATCGTCGACACCTGCGTATATTACGCCTTTTGGCAGAAGTTCTTGTTGGTTCATTTTTACTAATCTTTTTTAATTATTACTGCACAAAAGTATGGATTTTTTGAATAAAAAAATCCCGCCGAAAGAAAAAACTATCGGCGGGATTAAGTTATGAGAAAAAAGTGTGTGCCTTATTACTTAGCGGCTTCTTCAGCGGCGCGTTTAGCAGCAAGTTTCTTGAGCACTTCTTCCTGAGTAGCTGCGTTAAGCTGCTCGTATTGTGCAAATTCCATAGAGAAGCTTGCACGACCCGAAGAGATGTTGCGCAAGTCGTTTGCGTATCCGAACATGCCTGCGAGCGGAACGTAACCTTTGATTTCGGTTAAGCCCTTGCGGTGTGGGTGAGGACCTTGTTGTTCGATTCTACCACGACGTTTGTTGAGGTTGCCGATGATGTCGCCCATATACTCGTCGGGAGTGATAACTTCCAATTTCATAACGGGTTCGAGCAATACGGGGTGAGCTTTCATAAATGCCTCTTTGAAACAGATCGACGCACAAGTCTGGAATGCGAAGTCTGAAGAGTCAACGGGGTGGAAGCTACCGTCGTAGAGGTTGATCTTAACGTCAACAACGGGGAATCCAGCGAGAACGCCTTTTTCGAGGGTCTTTTGAATACCTTTGTCAACCGAAGGAATAAATTCGCCAGGAATATGACCACCTTTAACTGTGTTTTCAAATTCGTAGCCTTTGCCGGGGTTGGGGCTCATAATCATGCGGATTTCAGCATACTGACCTTTACCACCCGACTGTTTAGCATATTTGTAGTGAGCATCTTGTTCAACGAGGAATGTTTCACGGTAAGCAACAGAGGGCTCGCCAACTTCTACGTCTACTTTGAACTCTTCTTTTACGCGGTCAACCATAATTTCGAGGTGCAACTCGCCCATACCTGCGATAACGGTTTCGTTGGTCTCTTCGTCGTATTGAGCCACGAATGAGGGGTCTTCGTTTGCAAGTTTGTGAAGAGCCTCGCCCATTTTCTGCTGGTCTTTTTTGTTTTTGGGGCTTACTTTAAGCTGGATAACTGGAGGCGGAACTGTGATAGATTCCAAAAGTACGGGATGTTCCTCGTCGCAAAGAGTGTCACCAGTTTTGGTTTCTTTAAGACCGATGAGGGCAACGATATCGCCTGCAACAGCCTCTTGAATTTCGATACGCTCTTTTGCTTTGATTTTGAAGATACGGCCGATACGCTCTTTTTTGCGTTTGTTGGCATTTTCGAGGCTCATACCGGGTTTGATTACGCCCTGGAATACGCGTGTGAACACCTGCTGACCAACGAAGGGGTCGTTGATGAGTTTGAATGCAAGTGCAGCTACGGGAGCGTCTTGAGTAGCTTTTACAACGATTTCTTTTGATTCGTCGTCGGGATCTTTGCCGTGTACATCGGGAAGGTCGAGCGGAGAAGGAAGGTAATCAACAACTGCGTCGAGAACGAAGTGGATACCTTTGTTTTTGTAAGATGAACCACAGAATACAGGGGTGAAAATCAAGTTGATAGTAGCCTTACGAACTGCTTTCTTGATTTCTTCAACTGTGATAGTAGAAGGATCGTTGAAGTATTTTTCCATAAGGCTTTCGTCTACCTCGGCAACTTTTTCAAGAAGTTTGTCGTGGCAGTCTTGATATTCCTGCTCGTATTCAGCGGGACGCTCGATTTCTTCGTATTCTTTGTCAACAAATTTATAGCATTTACCTGTTACAACGTCGATAACAGCGTAGAAGTTTTCTTCGCTACCGCAGGGAACTTCCATCTTAACGGGGTGAGCGTCAAGCATTTCGTCCATCTGTTTTACAACAGAGTCGAAATCGGCACCCGAACGGTCCATCTTGTTGATGTAGGCAACGCGGGGAACGTGATATTTAACAGCCTGATTCCAAACGGTTTCAGACTGAGGTTCAACACCGCCTACTGCACAGAAAACAGAAACTAAGCCGTCAACCACACGCATCGAACGTTCAACCTCCATAGTGAAGTCAACGTGTCCGGGGGTGTCGATAAGGTTGAGGTCGTAGCCTTTCCAGTGTGCGGAGATAGCGGCGGATTGGATAGTGATACCCCTTTCCTGCTCCTGTTTCATAAAGTCCATTGTGGCAGCGCCATCGTGAACTTCACCGATTTTACGGTTTACTCCGGTGTAGAAAAGTATACGCTCCGAGGTGGTCGTCTTTCCAGCATCAATGTGTGCGGCTATACCGAAGTTTCTTAATTTCTCAAGTGACATTGTGTTGTATGTTTAATTTTAATAATTTGTTCTTCGTTGGGTATTGTTGCAATACCACACTTTTTCGGGGGGCAAAATTATTATTTTTTTTTTACAAAAATATTTTTATTCGCGTTTTTTTTACGATTTAACATAGTGTTAATATTTTGGCTCTTTGATGATAAAAATAATTGGCTTTTCTTTGCGTTATACTTTTTGATTTTAATAAATAAATTGACCAACTATGAAATTTAAATTCTTGAAGCCGGCAGCCTTTGCCGCGCTTGCTATGGCAGCACTAACTGCCTGCGAAGACTCCACATTTATCGAGGGCAACGCTATCGAGCGCGTGTCGTACCTCTATCTCGATTATTGGAATCCGTATATCTACGATCCTGAATCCACCGTTCCCGACATCTACGGCAACTCCCCTATGATTGAATTGGACGAGGAGAATACTTCAAAGGACGTGATTATCGACTTTGAAAAAACTTTTACCGGCCGCATTTCTGGCTCCAACACTGCCGAAATCGTTATCGACAATGTGCGTATCTACGACGAATACGGCAACTACAAAATCAAGGCTGTAAGTGTTGACGAGGAACGCGAAGGTTTGTGGGCTCCGCAGTCGCAAAACGAAAATCCTGTGACCGTGTCCGACCTCGAAGAACTCGATGTGGCTATCGTGTTCGACAATAGCGAGTATCTTGCCAACCAGTTTGATAATATGAAGTCAAACGCCATTTCGTTTATCCGCAATATTGGCAACAGGGTTAAGAACTCCAAATTTACTGTGGTGACTTCGGCTGGCGGATTCGACAAAATCACCGCTTCTGACTTCGGTAGCGCCGAAACTGCTATCTCCGCAATCAACAATATGCAGAAAGATTCTTACAGCTATTTGTGCTCGGCTTGCCAAACTGCGATGGACATTCTCAAAACAGGCACAAGCTCGTCGAAAGTGATGGTTTATTTTGGTTCTGGTAATTATAGCCAAACCGACACCGTAACTAAAACAGCCATTGTAGAACGTCTCAACAGCGACAAATACCGCAACATCCAGACTTTTGCCCTTGCTTACAGCGACAACGGTGTTGTATCTTCTGATATGAAGGCTCTTGTAAATTCGTTCTGCGTGCGTGGTTACGCCGTTTATCCCACCGAGGGCGAAAAACTGGGCGACTTTTTCGATTATTTTTCAAATTCGCTCGCATCTGCCTACCATTTGACATACCGCCACGAGGCAACCAAGTTTGACGAAAACAACAAACAGAAAATTCGTTTCAAACTTTTAGTAGAACAGCAACGTTAACCCTTTAAATTATTACAACAATGAAAAAGATACACCTTATATATATAGCATTATTTGCAGTGTTGTTTCCTGCAATGGTAAATGCGCAAGATTTTAAAACAGAAGTATTTGTGGGCTATGCCCGCACATCGTACGACCTTCCTCAAAACGACGGTCAGACAGGTTTCGTGCCTGCTGGCATTGCTTTCCTTGTGGAGGTTGCCGACGGTGTTGAGGTAGGAGCGGAGGCACGTGCCAATGCATACAGCCCCACTTTTAAGATGAAACACCCATACACCGACAAATCTGCCTTCACACAAAAATACCGTGGTGTAAACACCGCTGTGATAGGACGTTACTTCGCACCCATCGACTTCCCCGTTTATGGTCAGTTAGGATTCGGCGCGTTCGTTGGCGGACGTCAGAAAACCATCTACACCAAAGACTATCTTGAAAACGAACCCTGGCTCGAAGACGAGGTGACAAAATTCCGCCGTCAGACAGTCAAGTACAAACCGTCGTTCCTCTTTGAGATTCAGGCAGGATGCTTGTTGGCAGATAATCTCAACCTATTTATCCGTTATTCAAACCACAAAAACAAACTCAAAGACGATGTAAACGACGAAGGTTATCGCGCCGCCGATATTATGTTTGGTGTAGGTGTAAGATTTTAATAATACGCCACTTACATTGGGTAACGATAATTTTTAACAAAAAATACAAAAACTTTTTGGGATTTACGCAAAAATACTTTTAAATTTGCGCCAAATTTCCAAGCGGGTGTGGCGTAATTGGTAGCCGCGTTAGACTTAGGATCTAATGCCTCACGGCGTGGGGGTTCGAGTCCCTTCACCCGTACATTCAAACCGCCGACGAAACTAAAATTTGTCGGCGTTTTTATTAGTAATTAATTATTTAACAGGGAATTTTGCCCGTAGAAACATCATACAAAATGGATATTAAATTTAACAAAGTTGACGACCTCAACGCAACTATCAAAGTAAGTCTTGTAAAAGACGACTATCAACCTAACGTAGACAAAACATTGAAAGATTATCGCAAGAAGGCTGCTCTTCCGGGTTTCCGTCCGGGCAACGTGCCGATGAATCTTATCAAAATGAAATACGAAGTTCCCGTTAAAGCCGAGGAGATCAATAAAACCCTCAGCAAAGGTCTTTTCGACTATCTTAAAGACAATAATATCGACTATATGGGCGAACCACTTCCCAGCCTCACCGAAAAACCCGAAGGCAACTTTGAGAAGGACACCGATTTTACTTTCACTTTCGACATCGCCCTTGCTCCTCAATTCCAGATTGCTATCGACAATGCATTGAGCATTCCCAAATACAACATCACCGTTGACGACAAAAACGTTGACACCACATTTGAAAACTACAAAAACGCCGCTGGCAAAAACGAACCTGCCGAAATTTCAGAAGAAAAGTCAATTCTCAAAGGCGAAGTTTTCCAAGTGGACGAAAACGGCGAAAAACTTGCCGAAGGTCTCAGCAACACCACCTCGATGCTTGTTTCTAACGTAAAAGACGAAAAAGAGCGTGCAAAATTCATCGGCAAAAAGGTAGGCGACAAAATCTGTTTCGACCTCAAACAAGTATTCCCCAACGAAGCCGAGGCCAAGGCTATCCTCAACAACAATATGCTCGACTTCAACACTGTAAACGCCAACTTTGCATTCTCTATCAACGAGATACTTACATTTGTTCCTGGCGAACTCAATCAAGAAGTTTTCGACCGTTTCTTCGGCAAAGACAAAGTTCACAACGAAGAAGAAATGCGTGCCGAAATCATCTCGCAATACAAAGCCAACTACGAAAACGAGTCTGACTACCGTCTGTTTATCGACGCCAAAGCCGAACTCTTGAAAAAAGCCGATTTTGCTGTGCCAATGGAATTTATGAAACGTTGGCTTCTCAGCCTCGAACAATACAAAGATTTCGACAAAGAGAAACTTGAAACATCGTTCCCCTCTATGGAAGAGGACATCAAGTGGAATCTTATCGAAAACCACCTTGTAAAAGACAACAAGATTGAAATCACCGAAGACGACGAACTCGCTGAGGAAAAAGAAGTTATGAAAGCCGAGTTTGCACGTTACGGTCTTCCTATCGGATCAATCTCCGACGATATGCTCGACTCTTACGCCAAAGAACGCCTTGCAAAAGACGAGGAGCGTCGCCGCATACGTCCCATCGTTATCAACAACAAACTTACAAAAATCATCAAGGAGAAAGCCACCCTCAACAGCAAGGATATTTCTTACGATGATTTTGAAAAACTCTTTGAATCAGAGAAATAATGAACAACAACGATTTTAGAAAATACGCCGTTCACAGCCGTGGAATCAGCGGCAATATGCTCGACCAATACGCCGGACACATCTCAAATATGACTCGCTCGGTTATCGAGGAGCGCGATGTGCCCTTCCGTGAGGTTGACGTATTCTCGCGCCTTATTGCCGACCGAATCATATTTATCGGCACTGAGATTTCCGACCAAGTGGCAAACGTAATTCAGGCTCAGTTGCTCTTTTTGGAGAGCACCGACCCGTCGAAAGACATTCAGATATACTTCAACACTCCGGGCGGCTCGGTTTACGGCGGTCTCGGCGTGTACGACACAATGCAGTATATCTCGTGCAACATTGCCTGCACCTGTACAGGAATGGCAGCGTCGATGGGAGCGGTATTGCTCGCAGCCGGCACACAAGGCAAACGCTACGCACTCAAACATTCGCGTATGATGATTCATCAGCCCGCAGGATACACCGGCGGTCAGGCTTCGGATATTCAAATCGCTGTAAACGAGATAATTAAGGCTAAAAACGACCTTTACGAAATTCTCTCCGAACACACTGGTCAGCCGGCTGAAAAAATAGCCCAAGATTCGCAACGCGATTTTTGGATGAGCGCAGCCGAGGCCAAAGAATACGGACTTATCGACCAAGTGGTTTTCCGCGACAAAAAAGTTGTTTAACCGTTTAAATTGTTAAAAATGTACAGATTAGAAGAAGAAGACGTACCGCAGTCAAACGGCTTAGACAAGTTAATGAGCGGATTATCGTCGATAGATTTCAACAAAAAGTTCCTCGAAAAACGCAGCATTTTTCTTTGGGGCGCAGTAATGGACGACACCGCCGAGCAGGTGGTAAACCGCTTGCTCTACCTTGATATGAAAGAACCCGGCAAACCGATTACATTCTATATCAACAGTCCCGGCGGCTCGGTAACAGCAGGAATGGCAATCCTCGACACAATGAAACTCATTTCGTCGCCTGTTAAGACGGTTTGTATGGGCTTGTGCGCGTCGATGGCTTCGATAATCCTTTCAGCCGGCGAAAAAGGCAGCCGCACAATTATGCCTCACGCCGAAGTGATGATTCACCAGCCGAGCATTGGCGGATATTTTCAAGACAAGGCATCGAATCTTGAAATCCACGCCCGTCAGATCGACAAAACCAAGAAAATCACTGCTGAAATCCTCTCCAAAAACTGTGGTCAGCCCTACGAAAAGGTTCTTGCCGACATCGAAAACGACCATTGGATGGATGCCAACGAATCACTCGCCTACGGCATAGTTGATTCCATAGCACAAAAACTTGAATACTAAGTATTTGAAGATATTTGTTAGTAAAAAAATAACCGCTTCAAGAGGAGCGGTTATTTTTTTTTTATTTACTACTGAGCGTATTAATCAAGCCGAAAATTGAATATTTTATAAAAAAAACTTATATTTGCACTCAGACAAATAAACATCACACATTATGCGACGAATTCCTTACGGCGAAACTGATTACGTTACAATACGCAAAGAAAATTCGTATTACGTTGACAAGACAGCGTTTATCCCATATTTTGAAAACGCAGCCAAATATATTATGTTCCTGCGTCCGAGGAGATTTGGTAAAAGTCTGTTTCTTAATATGTTAGAAGCATATTACGATGTAAAGCGCAAAGACGAGTACGAAAATAATTTTGGCGGGTTGGATATTTTTCAACAAACCACATCCAAACAGGGACAGTATATGGTGCTGAAATTCAACTTTTCGGCTGTGGATAGTAGCACTGATAAGGTAGAAAGTTCGTTTAATTCGTTGGTAGTTAGAGATATTTTTAGGTTTGTAGACAAATACCAAGAATATCTGCCGGTCAACGCCGTTGAAACCATCAACCAAGATAAGGATAATTGTGATGCAGCGTTACTATCCCTAATTTCTTTGGCAGAAAAATCGCCATATCGCATCTACATAATGATAGATGAATACGACAACTTTGCCAACACACTTTTTTCTAACGACGAAGATGCATATCGGAATCTCACCCACGGCGATGGTTTTTTCCGCTTGTTTTTCAATGTGTTGAAGGCTATGACCACAGCCAACCAAGCCTCGGTAGAAAGAATTTTTATTACGGGGGTTTCGCCGTTGACTTTGAGCGATGTTACAAGCGGATTTAATATTGCACGTAATATGTCGATAGATGCCAATCTCAATTCTGCAATGGGATTTGCCGAAAGTGAGGTTCGTGCTATGTTGGAATATTACCGCGATGAAACTGGTGTTTTTAAACATTCTGTCGACGAACTTATCGACATAATGAAGCCTGTGTACGACAACTACTGTTTTTCATCGGGGATGATTGACGAAGAAAGGGTTTTCAATTCGGATATGGTGCTTTATTTTATAATGAACTACATTTCTCAAAAAGGCTGCCCACCCGAAAAACTTGTTGATCCAAATGTTGCTACCGATTTTTTCAAGATGGAAAAAATGGTGAAGATTGAGCAAAATTATGGTGAAAAGTCGCAGATAATAATGGAAATTGTTAACACCGGTAAAACATATTTTGAACTTAATCCCGAGTTTGCCATTGCTGAATTGTCAAGTCCGTCGAACCTTAAAAGCCTATTGTTTTATATGGGTCTTTTGAGTTACGGCTTGGACAAAAACGGCTATCCTGCATTTTTAGTGCCCAACGAAACTGTACGTCAGCAATACTGCAAATATTTGGCAAAATGCTATTCGCAGTCAATAGGATGGCGTACTGATAACGCTATTTTGGATTCTCATTGGGAAAAACTCGTATTTAAAGGCGATTGCAAGCCGTTTATCTCGTATATTGCATCAGTTATGGAAGATAATTCTTCGGTACGCGATTTTGATGCGCAAGGCGAGTTTTTTGTGAAGGGATTTTTCCTGTCGCATTTTTGCAAAAGTTCGAGTTATCTTGCCTATACCGAATTGGAGGCCGATCATGGATTTACCGACCTCTATTTAGAACCTCTCGGCTACAAACGCCACGCATATATCATTGAGTTAAAATATTGTAAGAAAAACTCATCTGACGAAACCGTTGCCAAGTTGAAAGATGATGCTAAGGCTCAGATGCAGCGTTACATCACCGACCACCGCCTTGTTGAAAAATGCACATCAAAAAGATGGGAACTTCATACGGCTGTGATAGTTTTCAGAGGTTGGAAAATGGAGGTGCTGGAATAATAATTAATTTTTTTTAAAAAAATCCATTTTTTTCTTGACATTTAAAAAAAATCCCTTATATTTGTTAACACAGATTTTAACGTTAAAAGAGATAATATTTTTTTTGAAGAAATAATGGATTCATTAAAATGGGAACAAAATAATGCAGGGCTACACATATTTGTACCCGCACCCGACGGCACTGTTGCCAAATTTACTATCAGCACATCGCAGATAAACCAACTGCAAGCCGGTACTCCACCTGTGTACAATGTGTTTGTAAGGTTCAACTCTGCCAACGACGAACAAACTTACATCCTCGATTTATTGCAGTTGCGCCCCGTTATCCAAAAAAGTTCGGGACTAACTCTTTCGCTCGGCAAATCTAAGCAAAAATCTACCTCTTACGAAGGTCAACCTGTTGGTAGATACTGCCTTGCACGTGGCGAAAGTTATCAAGACAGGTTTCTCACCGTTTCGGGATGGAAATCGCAGCGCACTTATTACGATATGTATCCAAGCAACGCTCAGCCAGTTGCGCAGTCGGCACCTCAGCCTGCACAGCCCATAACTGTTACACCGCCTGTTTCGCAGCCGACACCTCCGCCGCCCACACCGCCCGCTCCGCCTAAGACAAAGGGCAAATTAACCGTATGTCCCTATTGCGGTGAGGTTTATCCATCGTCGATGCCGGTTTGTATCTATTGCAACAATCAGGGCAAAAAAACTCAGGACGACGACAGCGTAGACATTTCAATCTAAATTTCGAAAACCTAAAAACATAATATATATGAGAGATTTCAGTTTAATAGCCAACTCCGGCATACAGTTTCATTCGGTTAAGATAAACCTCGGCGAGAAATCGCCCGCAATGAAAGTAAATGCCGACTATTTTGAAAAACTCGAAGAAGACATCGAAGGCAACAAGGAGATAACCTTTGTGTTTCCCTACTACCACGAAAAACTTCAAAAGTACATCGAACTCACCGACGAAATCCGCAAGGTGGCCACCGATTCTGAAACGGGGCAAATCGACGAGGCTCGCATTCCGCAAAACCTTATCCGCACAATCCCTGAGCACAAAATCATCACCGTTCGTGCTCGCGAAGCCATAGAGAGTTTCGAGGGAATGTGGATTCCGATTCCTTACTTGCGCAAAAGTTACGACGGCAAAAAATTCCAGCAGGGTCCCGAAACTTGGGCAATGATGTGGTTTAGCCGTATTTCGGGCGTTGACGAGGAGAGCGAATACACTCACAATGTGGTACTTGCATTCGATACCCGCTGCGAGGACAATTCTGAGGCTTACCTTACGCCCACTGTCCGCGACGCTCAAAACTCGGTGTTTGAGTGCGCCGTGCAAGATACCGACAACTTCTTTTTCTGCGCACGTCCGTGGGTTCAGGAGTGGCTCAAAACCGACTTTGACAAAAAACGCAAAGACCTCGGCAAAACCGACGAAGGATACAACTTCCTCCACACATCGTATTACCTTACATTATTAAAGGTGTTGGGCAAGGCTGAGACATTCCCCAAACTAACGCTCTACACTGATAATCAAAGCATTGACGTAGATTTGATACTCGACGTGGGCAACAGCCGCACCACAGGTATACTTGTAGAATCGGTTAAAACAGGTCAGCCGTTTGAATTTACCGACGCTGTTCCGCTCGAAATTCGCGATATGACCTACCCCGACCGCACTTACAGCGACCCGTTTGATATGCGTGTGGCATTTGTAAAAACCACTCTCGGCGACGAATCGCAGTTTATAATGAGCGGCAATCCCAAGGCGTTTGCTTGGCCAAGCCTTGTACGCATTGGTCGCGAGGCTGCTCGTTTAACCGTTCTCAACACCGCCGACAATTCAAACTCGGTAATGAGTTCGCCAAAACGCTATCTTTGGGACACCGAAAAACGCGCATTCCCCTGGACTTATATTTCAAAAACTCAGGAGGCGTTTGCAAAACCAGCCCTCTACGGCATTGCAGAACTATTCACCGAAGATGGTAAACTTCTTGAACGTGAGCGCATTAAAGCCGAGCAAGACCCCGAAATGAAACAGCCTTATCCGGCAATGAACCCATATTTCTCGCGCAGTTCGCTTATGACATTTGCACTCAGCGAGATTTTTATGCAGGCTGTAACATACGTCAACAGTTACCGTTTCCGCAAACGTCAGGGTCAGGAAAAACTTCCGCGCCGATTGAAACGCATTGTGCTTACCTGCCCCACAGCAATGTTGCAAACCGAGCAGGTAATTCTCCGCGACCACGCAAAAGACGCTCTCGCAGCACTCAAAGCATATTTTGGTAACAACTTCATCGACGAAAATCTTGTAATCATTCCCGATGCCGACGATATCCGCCGCGAACCCGATAAACGCAACGATTGGAACTACGACGAGGCCACCTGCAACCAGTTGACCTTTGTTTACGGCGAAATCAAAGACCGCTTTATGAACAACGCTTCGCTCTACATCAACACTGTGGGCAAGTTGCGTCAGGATACTGTTTACCCCGACCAGCCCGCCGTTACTATTGCGAGCGTGGATATAGGTGGTGGTACTACCGACCTTATGATTGCAAATTATCAAGCAAACCCGGGCGCAAATATCTCGGTATTAACACCTTCGCCAATGTTTTGGGAGGGATTCAATCTTGCCGGCGACGATATTCTCAAACGTGTTATCGAGCGTATCGTGCTGCCCACCATCAAGTTGCACGCCGAAAAATGCGGTTGCCGCAATTCGGTTAATGTAATGAACTTCCTCTTTGGTCCTTACCTCGGACGCACCACCGCAAAAGACAAACTGATGAAGAAACAGTTTGCTATGCAGATTGCAATTCCCATTGGTACAGACATTTTGCAGCACGCATCAGAGGAACGTCCCACAGAAAAACGCTCGTTCGACTCATTCTTTGTAAATTATCCGCATCCCAATCAGCAACTCATCGACTATATTAATAAGGAGTTTGAAAACGAGGGCTGCACAGGATTCGACATCGAAAAAATCACTTGGGAACTCGACAACGAAGGCACCAACAAAGTGGTTAAAGACGTGGTAGAAAAGATGATAGGCGACCTCTGCGGCATTATTGCCCAGTACGAATGTGATTACGTATTGCTTTCGGGACGTCCAAGCCAGTTGCCCGTGGTTCGCGACCTATTCTTAAAGAAACTGCCCGTAACTCCCGACCGAATCGTACAGTTAGGACATTACCGCATAGGCACTTGGTATCCGTTTGCCGAGGGCACAGGCGTTATCAAAGACCCGAAAACTTGCGTTGCAGTTGGAGCCACCATCGCACTTATGGCAGGCAACCTTCGCCGCTTAGACGATTTTACAATCGATACTTCGCTCTTGAAACGCAATTTCTGCTCCACAGCCGACTATCTTGGCGAGTACGACCCCAACAAGGCACGACTCAAAGAGATATTCCTCGACCCCGACACCGATACAAAGAATATCAAATTCTTTGGTCATATGATGCTCGGAATGAGGCAGATGCCCACCGACGATTGGATTTCGGCACCGATGTACAAGTTGGTTTACTCGTCGTCGGAGGCAGCACGTCAGTTGAAAGACCGCGAGCCGCTTACATTCGACATCGAACGCGACCCCCGCGACAAAGAGCGTCTGAAACCGCTTAAAAACGTTATGGACCGCGAAGGCAAAAAGGTTTCGTCTGATAATCTGAAACTTACACTCCAATCGCTTGCCGACGAGCACGGCTATTGGATGGACTCAGGCATATTCCTTATCCAACTTTTTGATAATTAGTTTGTTGTATCATAAAATCAAAGAATTATGGCAAAACTAAGTTTATCAGTAAACGGCGCAAGCAGCGACAGCAGGGTGGAAGATCCTAAGCCGGTGAGCCTTTCGCTTACCAAAAAGGTTCAACCCGAACAGTCTGACGACGAGGATGTTAACCCTTCGTCGGGGCTATCTACCCACGTGCAGACAGCCACCCCCGGTGATGCCTCAGCCGAAGCCGACGGCATTGCCAAATGGCTTGTGGACAACATTGGCAGCGGCGTTTTCGAAGAATTAAAAGAAAACCCAAACGTGCAGTTGCCTTACACCGACAAAGACATCGACACTCTGCAATGGGTAGGCAAACTTTTGAAAACCTACCTATCGCAAGAGAGTATCAACACAATAACCGCCTCGCTCAACGCCCTTACCAAAGGGCAGCCAGCGAAACAGTCAGGCGGCGGCGACATTCCTGAGGATAAACTCGCCAAATACAACGCCAAATTTCAAGAACTCAAAAACCGTATGGAAGAACTTGAAGGCGAAAAGGCGCAGATTGCTTCGGAACTCAACACCGCTATACCGCTCTCAAAGTTCGTAAGCGAGATTTTTCGCGACCCCGGAAACGAAACCGACCCGCAAAAAGAACTTATCCGCACCCTCAACGAGGCTTTGCAGACCTCAAAAGAGAGTTCGCTCTCAAAATTTGTGGTCCGCTTTGCCAAAGGTTGGATCTACCTCAAAACCAAGACCGACACCCTCGGCGACGACGAGAAACAGAACCTCGACAATGTGTACGACGCGCTTACAAAGATGTTGGAATTTGTTTCGGAATGTTACATTTCGGAACGCCGCATACTTTTAGACTGCGTGGCAAAACACTGTTCTACGTTCTTTGCATCCTACGATTTTATATCGCCCGAGCAAACACTCAACGCCGACCCCGACATTCACAACGCCGGTGGTCTTGGAAATGCCAGAATAAAGGAAGGCACTACTTTCTGCGTTATTCGCCGCGACACCAAAAAGACCGTGAAATACGCTGATATAAAGGTAGTTGAATAATTAAAATTAGTTAGAAACCGAAAAAAACATTAAATATGTCAGAAAATCCGGAAACAAGCAAACTGATCCAGCAATGCACTATGGTAAAACAGGTGATAGAGGACAGTATGAAATGGGTGCAGACCAATGTCGAGAAAGACAAGCAGGCTGTTACCATATACAATCTTAAAAAACTCCGCCGCGACGCTAAACGTTACGAAAACGCCCTTCCGAAACGCCCCTCTGTGGCTATTTTCGGTCAAAGTCAGGTGGGCAAATCTTACCTTGTGTCAAACCTTGCCAAAACACCCGAGGCTCTTTCGCTATTTGTAAAAGTGCCCGACACCGGCGAGGAAGTTGACTTTATTGCCAACATCAACCCCCCGGGAGGCGGCAAAGAGGCCACTGGTTTGGTTTCGCGCTTCACCACCGACAACACTTGGCAGGCGGGTTTCAAACCTTACTTGCTCCGTCTGTTTAGCCAAGCCGATTTGGTAAAAATTATTTCAAACGGCTATCTCTCTGATATTACGCATTATACATATTCTGTCAACCGCGACGAGGTGCAGAAAGAGATTCAAAACCTTGCCGCCATCAAGCAGAACTCACCCTGTCCGGGCTTTACCGAAGACGAGGTTTACGATGTTAAAGAGTATTGCAACAACAACTTCCGCGACCACTTTATCATCAAAGACCTCAACAACATCAACTTCTGGGACGACATCGCATCTATCGTACCCTACATCGATTCGGCACAGCGCTACAAGGTGTTTGAAATTATTTGGGGCAAGCAGCCGTTCTTTACCGAATTGTTTAAGAAACTCAGCGACGGTCTTCGTCAGTTGAACTTCCTCACATCAATCCGCACCGAACTTGCCGCCCTTACTCCGCAGCAAGACACCATCTTAGACGTTGAACGACTCCGCGAACTATACAAAGACACCAAAAAACCACCTGTAAACTGTTACGACGGAGGCACGCTCCTTGCCACTCTCGACCGCAGTATCCTTTCGGCACTTACCGCCGAAGTGGTGCTGCCTCTTGCCGACAACACAGCATCCAACCCCAAGCGCACATTCTTAAAAGAAGCCGACGTATTGGACTTCCCGGGCGCACGTTCGCGTCAGCAGATTCCCGAAGTAACGTTTGAAGAAAAGGATAATAACGACAAACTGCTTGTGTTCCTGCGTGGTAAGATTGCATTCCTTTTCAATCGTTACAACTTCAACTACGAAATCAGCACCTTATTATTCTGTATGGACGACAAACAGCCCGAGGTTGCCGACCTTCCAAAATTCCTTTACGAATGGATTCGCAACACTCACGGCGGAAGTCCCGAAAAACGTGCCGAGCGCGAACGTAAACTCGCATTGCTTGTGCAACAAAATGATATTGAGAAACTTATCCCGCTGTTGGTAGTTTTCACCAAGTTTAACATCGAACTTGCGGGCAACCCTGCCACAGAGCGTCCCGGCGAACTTGGTCCTCACAATGCTAAATGGACTGCCCGTATCGGCGCCAACTTTGCCGACCAAATGGGCATATCCGTGGGCGACCTCTGGATTCAAAATTGGGACAACAACGGACCTTTCAAAAACGTATTCCCCTTGCGCGACCCCAAATGGAGTAAATCATTCTTTGAGGGTATCGACACCGACGGCAAAGAGAACACTCTCCGTCCCGAATACGTGCAGAAGTTTGTGGATATGAAAAACTCGTGGGTAAATCACAAAGACGTTATCGCCCACGTGCACAATCCTCTTGAATGTTGGGAAGAATTTACCCAGCCCAACAAGAGCGGTATCGACTACATTATCAAGTATATGACTCCCACTTGTAACCCCATCATCAAGCGCGAGCAAATCAAAGCCGGTATCGACGACCTCAAAGCCGACCTCTACGACGAACTTTCGGCATTCTACCAAGGCGGCAACATCGACGAAAAGTTGAAGAAAGCCAAAATATCTGCAACTCAGGCGTTTATGGCGTTGATGAAAATGCAGAAAGATAAAAACACCTTCGGTAACTTCCTCGACCGCCTCACCATCACCGACGACCTTTCGTGGAAAATCTACTTCGACCTTATGATGAACAAGCAGATAGAAGCCGATGCTCCCGTAGCACCCGTTGCCAAACCTGCCACCAAGACCCTCGACATCGATATGCTCGAAATGCTTGGACAATTCATCACCATCGAGCCGGGCGAAGGTGCACAGAGCATTCTCACTAAGTTGAAAGAATACTTCGGCATCGACGACAACAACGAGTTGAAAAAGATTCTCGACGAAACCGGCATCAACATCGAAACCCTTATCGAAGAGAAGAAAGACAAAGAAGAAGGCGAAATCAAAGACCGCGCCTACATCTTTGCCGAAAACCTCATAAGCCGTTGGCTTGAATACATCGAAGAAATTAAGGGCGACAATGTGCTGATGCAACTCGGTATGAACAAAAAGACCGCCGACCTGATAATCAACGAGTTGAACAAAAACAAAAACCGTGTCAACCTCAAAAAGATTATCGCCGACGCAGTTCGCGAGCACGTTATCAACTTCCAGTTGACCTCTAACGTTGACATTGTGGCACGTATTTCTGCCGTGATAATCAACAAGTTTGTCAACTCACTTGGTTGGGATTATGTGCCGCAAGCCGAGCGTCCGAAAGTAAAACCCACCGACACGCTTCCTGTATTCACACATCCACCGGTAAAATCGCCAGCCAAAAAGAACTTGAAACTCGAAATAGAGTTCCCGGGCGAAAAATTCTTCTCAGAATGGGCTACCGGCTTGAAGAGCAGTTTTGAAGCCAACGTCTACTTTGAAGAAAACGTCAAAGACGCCGCCAAAGCCGAAGCCGACGCCAAACTCGGTGTAATACTCGAACGGTTGAAAAATTAGAAACATTCACTTTCTCTTATAAAAACACCGCCCGAATTTTCGGGCGGTGTTTTTTTTGTTACTATATATATAAAGGTGTGGCTATTTTTTATGTAATCTATACTATACTTAAAAAATCAAAAAAAATTCAAAAAAAAAACAATCAGAGTGCAACAAATTATCCTTAATTTTGGTCTAATTTTTAGGGTGTACTATATACTAAACCCACCCGAAAATGAGTTTATAACTAATAGGCGGAATAATTGTGAACTGTAACCGCCTGAATTTATTGAGAATAATATGCTGGGTATCAGGTGTTTATAAAACCTGCGCCGGCTTAAAGATATTGAACTATGAACAAAACTGTCATTAAAAAACATACGGCCATGTCAACTGTATTATTTAAGAAATTCACCGCCTTTGTGGTAGGGGTGATTTCAATTTTGGTATTAAGCGCAGGAAGCGCTAGTGCGCAGACATTTACGCTAAATGTTCAGCAGAATTCGGAACAAAAGTGTAACGGACAAGCAAACTTATCGCTTACTACAAGTAGTACTGACTATCAAGCACGAATTACTAAGTATACTATGGGTGGCGTTACTACTACTGTCTCTCATGGACCATCTCAGATATCTATTAGTAATATACCCCAGGGAACATCAACTGTGCAAGTTTTTTATGATGTTTATCAGTACAAGAAAAATACTAATAATAATAATTATTCGTGGCAAAGAGTTCAACAAAATCAAAGCCTATCAAAGAGTGTAGTCAATAATGGCTTTCATTTAGGCGGCGGCGGCAATATTGAAATTTGTACAAATACATATACATTGACAGGTACTGCTTTGACAAATGGGGCTACTGGACAGTGGAGTGGTGATGCTACTGGCAATCAGAATCCAAAAACTGTAACAGTACCTACTACACGTCCTGGTCAGTATACATGGACGCAAACCCGTAACGGCTGTTCATCATCTGAGACTTACATTATTACCAATCATAGCAACGAGATATCAAACTTCAAGATGGATCCCGATAAGGTGGTTTGTGCCCCTTCTACTACAGCGCGTATTGGTGCATCTATTCCATCAGGAGCTACCGTTTATTGGGAACCTTCAAGCAAGGTGGATAATCCCACCTCGGCGCGTCCAAAAGCTATTAATCTTTCTCCTGGTGAGAACATTTTTACAGTTAACGTATCGATGGCAAACGGCTGTCCGATGCAGACAGGACAGATAAAGGTGTTTAAAGCAGAAGCTACAGCAGCAGCGAGCGCTGCTTACGTATGTAGTGCTGATGAAGAAGTTAATTTGACAGCCAATCCGCCATTGTCGAGTTTCCCAGCCGGAACAACTGGACAATGGACTGCTACTGGTGGCGGTTCTATAATATCAGGAGCAAATGCTACTGAGGCAGTAGGTAAGGTTTCTGGAACTGGTGCAGTTCAGTTTCAATGGAAACTGAAAGTGCCTGGTTATCCTGGTAGTAATGGCTGTACTGTAACAGCTACTACTGACCCAGTTACCAAAGAAGAGATTAATCTTGATGGTGGAGAAGCTTGTTTGGTTCATGATGATACACAAAACAATAACACTATTGAAATTTATGCATCTTCTACAGCTCTTCCTACGGGAGCAACTGGTAAGTGGACATGGATTTCTGGCCCTGGAGATCAGGCTTCAATTGCTAATCCTACATCACCGCGCACAAATATTACCATTCCTACTTCTGGTCCTGGCATAGATAATACACATGGTGTGTCAGTGTTTCAATGGGATATGACTACCAACGGCGGCTGTAATCAGTCTGTTCAGTTTAAGGTGGTTAAAATTCTTGCTGCTTTTGAAATGTCGCATGATGTAATATGCGATGAAAACGAAAAAGTGGTACTTTCAGCAGAAGATCCGGGTCCCGGAACAGGTGTGTGGAATTATTCAGGAGGAGGCACTTTCCTTAACGGCAACAATGCTTATCTTAATTCTATTACCAATGTACCTGTTTCTCCTAATGTGTATAATAATACACTTCAGTGGACTGTTACTTATTCAACTCCTAGTGGGCAATATTGTGTAGCCACTGCTACTAAAAATTTAATTAATCTTAAAGTCATTGCAAATGCAGGAGCTGATGATGAGGTTTGTGAAAACAAAGCTACTTTAAATGCTGCCGATTTAGGTACAGCCACAAATCCCCCAACTACAGGAGAGTGGTCATGTACAAGTTCTGACGAAGTTACTATTGCTCAAAAAAACAATAATGTTACTGACGTTACAAATCTTAAACCTGGCGTTAATACATTCCGTTGGACTGTAAAGCGCACTAGTCCCAATGTAATTAATCCAGCCAAACCTTATGCAGCAGCGGGACCGAATACGCAGCTTACTTGTACAGCTTTTGATGAAGTACAAATTTTTAATAGTGAAGTCAGCGAAGCTGTTGTTGGTGACCCCATATATACTTGCGCCGATTTTGTTTCAAATCTTAATGCTACTCCGCCTGTTAATGGAAGTGGTATTTGGGATACTCATGTAGCTGCCCCTAATACTGTAATTCTTGACCCCACAAAAGCGAATACAGGTGTTACTGGTCTTTTGCAGGGACATAATAGTTTTAAGTGGACTGTCTACAAAGGACTTATGGATCCCAATAATCCACCAAAATGTCATGACGAGGCCATTTTAGATGTTTATTCTGTTCCCGTTGACGTTGAAGCTGGCGACGATCAACAAATTTGCTCCAATTTTACAACATTGAACGGTAATGCAGTTACAAACTATACTAATGTACCAGGTTTAACATGGGAGATAGAATGGGAACCCTATGGTACAACGGCTGTTATCCAAGATCCACATAGTTTTTCAACAGCAGTCGACAATCTAAGTCCTGGCAAGAACATATTCCGCCTTCATGTTAGAGCGTTAATCAATGGCGTTGTGAAGTGTTCCGACTTCGATGACGTTGTTATTTGGAACGATGAAGTTGGCGAGGTTACTGCTGGCGAAGACGAAATCATCTGTGGTGATTACAAAATGATAGAAGGACCAGAACCCAATCAACATCGTTCATGGTATGAGGGCAATTATCGCAGTTTGAATGGTACAAAACCAGAATCACTCGGACCCAACCGTTGGGGTGTGTGGTCTAATCCTTCTGGTGGTGCTACTATCGCTTTCCCATCTAATTATTTGACATCGGTTTCTAATCTTCAGTATTATTCACAGCAAGATCGACCCGGATATTGGTCAAACAATCCTACAGTAAACCGTTTCCGTTGGACAGTTTACTATGAAAACCCGGAGACACACAATGTCTGTGAAAACTCTGACGATGTGGAAATCATTTGGTTGGCTCCGTTGCCAGCTGATGCCGGTAAAGATCAATTGGTCTGCGGTAATAATGTAAACCTTGATGCTACAGACGAAGGTGCTGGCGCTATGGATGTATGGTGGACATCTTCAACTTCGGCAAGTAATACCAACAACCTTACATACCACAATCCCTATTGGGGTGGTACTGCAAAGCTTATCCATCACGAAGAGAGCACTGCCGTAGCTACACCACCTGCTGGAACCAATGCAGTTAAAAAGGATGTCTTGGTATATGTTGACGAAGTAGATTTCCAAGAAGATAATAAAACATACGTTATCGTATCCACGCGAGAAATCTATTATCAGAACACCAGTGGATCGGGCGACAATAGAAACAATTCTGACGCAGTTGTTCTTGTAACTACAGATTATAAATATTATCCTGCTGGCACAACGGTAACAGAAGCCAACTATAATACTCTTGGAGCTGGTCTGACACCTGGAAACAATGAGCAAGTACGTTCCTACACCATTGCCGACGAGGTTTTCAATATGGCTATCAATGGTCAGCAGACCGCTGCCAACGTTAACAATCCTCCTGTAACTCAATATCGTTGGTATAAGAGCAACTCGATGGTTGATCCCCATCGTCAACTCAACGGAGCAAACAAGATTGTTACTTGTACAATTTACGATGATGTTGAAATCAAGGTGCTTGGTTTGTTGAGCGATATCTCTGCTGGTAGCGAGCAGGCTGTCTGCGATGACCAAACACAGTTAGCTGCTGTAGGTTGGGAAACTATCCGACCCAGTGGTTCCACTTCTGATTATTCAGTTACTTTGATTTCGCAGGAGTGGGATTCTATTAGTGGTTACGGTAGGTTTATTGAACCTAACAACCCTAACACTATGGTAACCGACATGTCGTTCAGAACCAACATCTTCCGTTGGACTGTAAAAGTTGGTATTAAATCTACCAATACAGACGGTACTGTTGTAACTTCTGAACCCTGTGTTATGACTGACGACGTTTGGATTACCAACGCTCAGCCTTCTGACGCCGCACTTCCAGCCGACCGTGAGGAATGTGTTGATTACACCACACTTTCTACCAACAAACCTGTTCGAGGTGAGGGCTTTTGGCGAACTAAGGGCGGCAACGGAACAATTAAGAACCAAAGTTGTACAAATTTGTTCTGTGATGCTTATGTAGAAAACCTTTCACCTGGTGAAAACCAGTTTGAATGGACGGTTATCAATAACTTTAAGTCATTGAAAAACCCACAGCAGGTGCATGCCGAATGTTCTGTGTCTGACCAGATGTCGATATTCTATCATGGTATGAAGGCATCTGCTGACCCCGACAAGTTTATTTGTAACGATGAAGTAGAACTTAAAGGAGCCCTACCAAGTGCGAGTGTGTCGGGAGTTGAATTGGCAAAATATGGAAAACCCACCGGACACTGGGAAACTACAGCAACAGGCGGTCAGAAATTTTACAACTACGACAATACCAATGCCGCACCAAGTACTGTGGCATATTGCTCGCATGTAATTCTCAGAAACTTGCCCCGTACATTCAACCTTGTTACTTGGCATATAGAGTGGGGTGGATGTAAGGATCATCAGGATGTAAGAATTTTCAACAACTTGCCATACAACAATCCTGATGGCGGACCAGCACAGGAAGTCTGCGACAATACAACTTCACTGCCTGGCAACCAAATACATGAACACAAAGCTCCTTGGGCTGATCCTATGTATCCTACCAACCAGTCGCGTTGGAATGGTCAAGAATCACCTATGGCATATTCTGAGTGGACTTCTTCTTCTCCTTCTGTTACATTTATTGATGATTTGGCCGCTCGTACAAAAGTTAACAATTTGAACAAACCGGGCCTCACCGAGTTGTATTATAGATTTTACCGTAAAAATGTCGACTGGCAAAACGACCCAAATGGTAATTTCAATCCCAATACACCTGGTGATCCTGTAGAATACTGTTTCTTGGAGCATCACGTTACTATATATAATAATAGTGTCACCACATATGCTGGCGATGATGAGACTATTTGTGGTGAGCCTATCAATACTGGTAATTCTTATAATCCTAAATATCCTAGAGTTGATTACAACTCTTACTTTATGACAGCTCAAGATGCTCCCGACGGTGCCGAAGGTACTTGGAAACTGTTGGAAGGAGCTTCCTATGCTAACGAAGTTTCTATTATGTCGCCGCACGACGCTAAAACCGAAGTTAGATTTAAAGGTTCGGGCGATTACAAGTTTGAATGGCGAGTAAAGAAACCTAATGGCTCTAATGTAAGCGAGCCATATTGTGAGGCAGTTGACGAGGTTGTAATTACAGTGAATGTTCCCGATTTGGCAATTGCCACAGCAATAGCTTCTGATAATCGTTTGCATGATGATTATATTCAAGTGTGCGATGATGCAGTTGTTTTGCGTTACGATCGTCCTAACCAAAGAGGTATTGGTACATGGACTTCTACCGATCCTAACAACGTATACAGCGATCCTTTACAACAAGCAACCACAATCAAAGTTTCCGATCTTAGTAAAAACAAAACTGAGTTTACATTAACAATTGATTATCACGGCTGTACATCTGTTGATACTATTACAGTATATAATAATAGTGTTTCAGCTATTGCCGAAACACGTGCTGGATATGATCCTCATGAGATTAATATCTGTAAAACCGAGTATTTGCTGCAAGCAAACAATCCTGCTACCAATAATGGTACTGAATATCAGGCAAATGGAGAATGGTCTTGCTCTTATGCGAGCGTAGGTTTCCAAGATAAGACATCTTTCAACGCTAAGGCAACTGGCCTGGTTCGTAGTATCAACCATCAATCTCCCAATCATTTGGTTTGGACTGTTACCAAAGGTTCAAACACCACCGATCATGGTAAACTATGTAAGGCTACCGATTATCTCGACGTTTATAACAACTCGTTTGAAATCACCGACATGCCTAACTTCATCACTTGTGGACCTTCTGCTACTTTGATAGGAGAGGAGGCAGGTCATCAAAACTCAACTTACAGTGGAGCTTGGACAAGAATTTCTGGTCCTGGCAAGTTTACAACAGCAACTACTAATTATACAGTTTCTGTAGAAAATCTTCAGAAAAAAGAGAATACTTTCCGCTGGACAGTTTACCGCAACGGCTGTTCGGCTTTCGATGATATTACAGTATTCAACAATGAAGTTGAGGTTGATGCAGGAAAAGACATCAACTCATGCGACGACGTTGTACAGTTGAATGCTACACCCGCAACTTGGCAAGAGGGTCTTTGGGAAATCGAAGACGCTGGACCAAATACCAATTTTGCAGAAACCAGTACAGCAGCACCTGCCAACCGTTTCAATACAATGTCGTTGTACAACGGTTATGTTTATGGCTTGCGTCAAGGTGAAACAGTTTTGCGCTGGACAGTATCTAGCACAATAGCCACTGCTGCTGATAATTACCAATATAATGGAGTAACATATGATGACGAACAAACTTGTTCGTTGTCTGATTTAGTTTCAATATTCAACGATGCACCCGACCCCGCTGTGGTATATCCTAAAGAAATAGAGATTTGCCAAGAACAAACTGCAGCAGGCGAGGAGGTGCTCCTTTCTGCTTCAACAGTTCGCGATGGATGGGGCGTAGGACATTGGGAGTATTATGATGGAGCTTCCGGTGGCACTATTGTTTCTCCTTCGGCTTATCAGTCAAAAATCGACAACCTCCCCTATGGCGAATCTGTTTGGGCTTGGGTTGTTGAAAAACAAGGTTCTAACGGCTTGATGTGTAGAAAAACCGATTATGTTCATGTGTTCAACAATTATGTTGAAGCTCATTTGAATGTATCGTACGATGAGGTTTGTACACCGGAAACAGAACTCAACGCTGTTAATCCCGACGAGTATCCCGGCGCTACAGGATGGTGGGAATACGAGAACTTTGCTGGTCTTCCCGCTGCTAAATGCCCAAGCATTGCAGTGCCCTCCGACTATCTTACTACTGCAACCAATTTGCCTTCTGGACGTTCTAACTTTATTTGGCACGTTACCAAGGGCTCTGGTTTGTGTCATTCAGAAATTACCTACTCTGTTGACAACAACCAAGTGGAGGCAGTTATCCGTCAGCCTGATCCTCAGCACCGTATAATTTGTGAACCTAATGTACGCCTTGTGGCTCAGGAAATTCCTGCAACAGCCACAGGTACTTGGTCTTTGATTGGATTCCCCAACAATTATAATATTAATGATGCTAACTTCGCATCTCCTAATGGTTTGGTAACAGATGTTACTGGTCTTAATGTTCAAAATGCCGACTATTCTTTCCGTTGGACAGTAGAAATCGGAAGTGGTAAATGCAACAAGACAGACGAGATAACCATTAAGAACAACTCATTTACCGTGGATGCTGACGCCAGCGAGCCAAACAATGGAGGTGCTACATGGGAAGCTCCTGCCAATGTGTTTGTCTGTGGCAGCTCTTATCAGTTGCAACCGAGCATTCCCGATGGTGATTATACCTACGAGTGGACTATCACCGCAGGCAGCGGCACATTTGTAGGAGGAACCAATGGTGGCAAAACTTCTAACGCTAAGATCCCCACTGTTATAGGTCTTAAACGTCAGTCTACTGAAATCCATCTTCTTGTAAAAGACAACAATCCTAATGGTTGTCAGGCTGATGGTACAGTATTGGTATCTGACGATAAATTCTATCCCGATCCTATTGTTACAGTATCTACCTTGCATTGCGATGGCACCGCCACAGTACGCGCCACCGACATTTCTGCTTTCACAGGTGCTTCCGCTATTTGGTCTACCTCCGACAGAATTGGTCATTGGGATATTCCTGCAGGTCAGCTTCCTACCAACAACCAGATTACATACGCTGGTATGCCTGAGGGCGCAGAGGTAGTGTTAATCTGGACTATCACAAGTGCAAACAAAAGATGTGAGTCGCCCATAAGCACCACAGTTTACAACTATGGATTTACACTTCCAGAAGATTATTACGACGATACACATTGTAGCGATGATTTTTCATTTGTGGCTACATTGCCCAACAACGATCCTACCAAATATGTTGGTACTTGGACAAAACTTGGCGGTTCGGTAGCTTCTATGACTTCTACAAATAATGGTTGTTCTTTGAGCCTTACAGGTCTCAGCCGCTCATTAGACAATGTATTTGAATGGCATGTGTCTTCAATCAACGATGGTTGTGAAGATACTCAGCTCTTTACAGTTCGCAATTCTAAACCTTCCGACGCTCAAATCACATCCGACCGTCACAATGTTTACACTTGCGACAATACATTTACACTCAACGCACTTAAACCTCAGGTAGGTGCAGGCGAATGGTCTTCGGCTCGTACCACCACCATTAGCTTGGTAGCATCTACCGCTACCGAGCAGATTAAAGTGTCTGACATGCCTCTCAACGGTACGCTCTTTACATGGACTACAAGACGTGGACGTTACGACTTTGACGGCAACTACTTGGGCGAAGATTGTACCGACAACGATACAATCACTATTTACAACAATCATGTTCAAGCTCTGATATCCAAGATCAACCGTTCTACTTGCGATGGCACAATGACTCTCAATGCCAACGATGCTCAGCAGTATAAAGACAATGTTGATCCTAAGCATTTTGAAGTAATTGGTTTCTGGTCTCCTGTTGACGGACACTTGGAGTTCCAGTCTGGTTTTGAAAGCACCGACAACTCTATCAAAGTTCAAAATCTTGATAGCGACAAGAACACATTCAAGTGGACAGTTGCCAAAGGCAATCCCGGCTCTATAGCATATTGCCAGTCGGAAGACACTATAAGCATATATAATAATCAAGTTACAGCTCTTATAGATAAGACTGTTACCGCTACTTGCTATCCATTTATCGACCTTTTAGCTAACGATATTACTCAATACGGTACATCTGCAGTTGGTACTTGGACTTGCGAATCGGCTCCTACTGAGCTTATCAACGGTACTGCCGGAGTTATTTTCAACGATAAACATAATTATCAGACTAAGGCAACAGGTATGACCGCTACTGGTACATATAAGTTCCGTTGGTCAGTTGATAAGGGTGATTGCTCTGCAAGTGACGAGTTCTTTGTAACTCAAGGTGCACTTGATGCAGATGCCGATGCAAACTCAGTTGAAAATATTATTAATGTCTGCGATGGCGATGTTAAACTTCAAGCCAAAGCAATTCCTTCGGGTATTGATGGCAAATGGGAAGTGCTCAACTATTCTGGCGGAACAGCTGACGACCTTACAGTTACACCTACCAACAATTTTGTGGCTACTCTTAAGGGTCTTGCCACTGGCACAGAGGCTACTCTCGAGTGGAGGGTTTCTAACTCTACCACTGGCTGTCACAAAGAGTCGCAGGTTACTGTAAAGAACCACTCTATTGCAGCTACCATCGCCAACAAAGATGCCAACGGTGAATACCAGCTCTGCGATCCTCAGGCTACACTCAACGCTTCTGCCACATTCTCGGCTACCGAGGCTACGGGTGTTTGGACTAAGGAAGATGTTCACGCATCTGGCGACTTTATGACTGATCCCACTCTCGCTACTGCTAACATCAATAATTTTGATGATGGTGTGAGTGTTAAGTTTATTTGGACTGTTACTTCTAAGGCTGCCTCTACACAGAACGATGTGAATGGATTCTGTGTTGATACTGATGAGATTACAGTTGTCAACAATATGTTCAAGGCTAATGCAGGTGTCGATGCTAATGTCTGTGGCACTTCGCTTGGTCTCAACGCTGTGTTGCCTTACGGCTACACCGGCGGATGGACATCTAATACTTCAGCGGTAGTTTCACCCGCTGATGCTTCTGACGCAATTGTTACTGGTCTTGTTCCTGGTGAGAACCGTCTTACATGGACTATTACCCGCAACGGCTGTGATAAAAACAAGGCTACTATTTCGCTCTTCAACATTCATCCCACCCAAGCTTCGATTGTAACTCCCGACGGCTACGAGGTTTGCGGATCTACAAGTGAGAGCGATGTAAGTGTAACACTCCAGGCTAACTCTCCCGCTACTGGCGAGCATGGCAAATGGGAGAAGATTTCTTCTCACGCTACTCCTCAGGGCAATGTGGCATCTAACCAGATTGTTTACAAAGGTCTTGATCAAGACGACAACAAGTTCCGCTGGTCCATATTCTCCGACGTTGACGAATCTTGCTACACCTACGACGAGGTAACTATTGTTAACAACAAGGTTACTGTTCCCGATAGCTACACCGATAACATTTGTCTCACAAGCGGATCTTTCATCCTTACCACAGGCGATAACACATTGCAGAATGCTAATGGTACTTGGACATGGAGCAAATCAGACCCGTTGCCTGGTACTATCCATCATTCTACTCTTGAAATTACACCTTCTATGTTGAAACAGTCGGCAACGTTTACATGGACACTCCGTAAGGGTACCAACTGTTCGGCTGTTCAGAATATAACATTGGTAAACGATGGCGTTGAGGCTATAATTGAAACCATCGACGGTCAACCAGCTACTCATAACGGTTCTGCGGTTAATGTCTGCAAATCAGCGTTTAAGATTAAAGCAAACGACTACAAGAACAAGTTTGGCGATGCCGCTACTGGTTATTGGGAATGCACTTCTTGGCCTTCAAGTTCTAACATCGATCCAAATGACATCAAGTTTGCTGATCCTACCAACTATGCGACTAGTGTAAGCGGTCTCACCGCAGTAGGTAATTACGAGTTTACATGGCATGTAAACAAGGGCGCTTGTTCTTCAGAAGAACGTCAGCTCATATCTATGACCTCGTTTGATATCGATGCCGACGGCACACAGCCAGCTAAGAGCTTTGCAGTATGTAGCGATACTTACATCCCCACAGGTTGGGTATCTCTTTCGGCTTCTGAAATTGCCGATGGTTCTTGGACAGTGCTCAGCGGTACAGCTGTTGTTACTAACACAATCGCAGGACAATCTAACAGCCGTCCTACTATCGTCGGCATCACATCTTCTGGCTCACGCATTATGTGGTCGGTAAGATCTAAGGGTGGCTGCGAAAACAGCGACTACTTCGACATCCAGAACGGTAATCCTACACTCACCGTTACCAATAATACAGCAACAACCAATGTGGCTGGCGTAATCTGCGACGGCAAGGCGTTGCTCAATGGTACAGGCGCTGAATCTTCTTCTGGCAAGCGCGGTCATTGGACAGAGGTTAATCCCGACCCGTCGAAGAGCGGATATTTCGCCGACGCAAACGGCAACCGTCTCTCCGACGATGAGTGCACCACAGCCAATATCTGGTACGTGGGAATTAAGAACGGTAAGACTGTAAAACTCCGCTGGACAGTGGTTAACACTATCGCTTCTGGCGAATGTCCCCTCACTGGCGACATCGATGTTACCAACTACGGTTTCGACGTTAATCCTGGTTACGATTTCACCTTGGCTTGTAACCAGACATCTTACACAATGGACGCTCAGTTGCCAACCTCCACTATCAACGGTGTTACATTCGAGGGTACATGGCAGCACGGCAACATAGGCAGCTTTGCAATCGACGCCAACTCGATTCATAATCCGAAGGCCGTAGTCAACAGCTTTATGAACTCTGAGGGTAACGATTATGTTTGGAGCGTTCAGCAGCAGGTTAACGGAAAAGACGCATGCCTTGTAGATAAATCTATCTTGATTACCGATCCTTCGGCTACACAGGCTGTTATCACCACACCTGCCACCGACAACACATTCACTTGCAACGGTACAGCTCAGCTTGTTGCTAATCAGGCTACTCCGGCTATCGGTGAATGGGGCGAATGGACTCCCGACCAAGGCAATGGTAGCGGCAACTTCAGTAACTCTACAAATAATGTTACCACAGTATTTGATATGGGTTATGATGAAAATACATACGTTTGGACTATCCACCGTCAAATTACCGACAAATTTGGTACTATAACCAAATGTAGCACAGAGGATAAGGTAACAATTCTCAACAATCAGGTTACCGCCTCTATTGCTCCCGATATCATTGAGGTTTGCGACGGTGAAACAGAAAATATCTTAGTTTCAGGCAACAAAGTTCAGTTTGGCGACAAAGCTGAGGGTTACTGGATTGCTAACCAGAATGTAATTTACAACGGTAGCACAGTAACATCAAGCACAGCGTTTGCTCACAACACTGCCGACATTATGATTCACACCACAAGGTCGGGCGATACCAAACTTATCTGGCGCATTGTTAAAGACAAGACCAAAGCTCTCGACCCGACTATCAACTGCTGGGCTGAAGACTTTGTTACTGTCCGCAACAGCAACGTTAAAGCTGAAACTATCGAGAAAGAGATTCGTGAGTGCGACGATGAGGCTATTGTACGCGCAACCAGCATCGCTGGTAATACAAATGTATCTGGCGAATGGACATGTACTTTGGCTCACAACACTTCTAATCCTACTGAAATTGCAGCATACACTGCCAAGATCAACGATCCTAACAACAACGAAACTTCGGTAGTAATTGACAAACCTGGTCAGTACCGTTTCGTTTGGACTGTTACCAACGGCAAGTGTGTTACTTCAGACCACGTTACTGTTTGGAACAATTCGTTCACAACCGACGCTTATACAATCGACGGACCTAACGGCACCAACGAATTCAATGTTTGTGGTTCGTCTGCTCAACTCCATGCCGAGTCTTATTCAAATCTCGACCTCACAGGTGCTGATCCTGATTATGTAGTTTGGGAGGGTTCTGATGTTGCCCACCTTACATGGCCTGCCAACGGAACTTCGATGTACAATGCCACAGTTTCTGGTATTAACGGAGCTGCAACACTTACATGGCACGTACATAAGGGTGGTTGCGATGCTACTAGCACCGTAACACTCACCGACCAAAGCGTTAAGGCAGAAGCTACTTCGGAGATTGTAACTTGTAATGGCTCTGGCGAGTTGGCAGCAACAACTCCCGCATCTGGCACAGGACATTGGGAGAAAGCCGACGCTCTCTCGGTTATTACAATTGATGATCCTACCAATCCTAATTCAACATTCAGCGGTATGGGCGACGACTCACAGGTAATTCTCCACTGGGTTGTAGCAAGTCCTACCCTAAGCGGTTGCAATAGCATTGCTGAGGTTTCTGTTATCAACTTGGGATACTTCAAGAGCGTAAGTGCAGGTATCGACCTTAATGTCTGCGATGCTAGTACAACACTTACTGGTGCTATGTTGCCTCCCACTTACTCTGGCAGATGGACTGCACCAAACTCTACTGTTATCCAGTTCTGGTCAGACAGCAATATGAGCGCATCTGGTGTAAATATGCAAGAGCCCTTTGTAACAAATCTTCCTGTTGAGGCTAACATCCTCACATGGACAATCTCTAAAGATTACACAATGCTCAACGGAGATGTTGTCCATTGCGAAACACCCAAGAGCATAACAGTTACAAACCGCAATCCTGGCGAAGCTAAAGTAGTGGCTGGTCAGAGCCGCGAACTCTGCGACGCCGACATCACTCTTAAGGCAATTGCTCCCGCTTCTCCTGCCAAAGGTCACTGGGTAAGCAACAACTCTACTATTATTCTTGAAAACGGCGGCACCAATGTTGACACCAAGATGAGCAACCTCGCTCAAGGTCCCAACACATTCAACTGGGTAATTGATGTTGACGGCGAGTGCAGCACCAAATCTGAGGATATCGTTATCACCAACAATAGGGTGACAGTTGCTCCGGGCTTTACTGCTCATGTTTGTCGCGATACAACAATCTACGCAGCCGACCCGACACTTCAGTTCTCACCTGCAGCCCAGGGTACTTGGTCTGTTCCTAACCCGTCGGGTAGCTCTGAGATTGTGGCCATCTCCGGATCTGCCAACAATATCCTTATCGCCCGTCCTGTAATGGGTGGAACCACATATCAGTGGTCGGTTAAGAAAGGTACTTGCCACGCTGAAATGGAGGTAGAGCTTATCAACGACGGAGTTGAGGCCTCAATTGTTGGTCCCACAACCACAGGCAACACATTTGACCTTTGCGGTAGCGCTGTTCAGATCGAAGGCAACGACCTTACCAACTTCCAGACAGCTACCGGCGAATGGTCGCTCAGAGAATATCCTGCTAATAAGATTAGTAAGAGCTCAGTTGTAATGCATCCGAGCAACTCTAATATAACTAACGTAAGCGGTATGAACGCCGAAGGTGCTTACACATTTGTTTGGACAGTTTCTAAAAACCAGTGTAAGGCATCTGCCGAGGTAACCATCCAAGTTCAGACTGCTGCCATCGACGCTGACCGCTCCGACGACGACAATATGAAGTCGATTTGTGAGCCTGAGTACACTATGAACCCGCAGTTACCCGAAAGCTACGACCACGTTTACTGGTATGTGGTATCTGGCGCCGGCACATTCGAAGGTGCTCAGCCTTCTGTAATCAATATCAATGGCAACAATGTTTCTGCAAACTTTGTAGAATCAGCAACACCGAAACTCACCAATCTTACTTCAGGTGGAACTAAGGCACGTGTGGTTATTGTACGTGGCAATTGTACTCTCACCGACGACGTAGTTCTTACCAACGATAAGATTTCTGCCGCTATCACCGCTACTCCTTCGTTTGTATGCGATGAAACCGACATAGTTCAGCTTTCTGGCGCACAAGGTTCTTTTGTACAGTGGCGTAGAGTTTATCCCGATGATAAACGTGGACACTTTATTCAAACCGACACTTGCGTTCATTATCTTGAGTACACAGGTATCAAACGTGGTGAAACTGCTACAATTGAACACACGGTTGTTAACACTCTTGTAGATGGTTCTTCTTGTACCGATGTTTCTACAATTTCAATCACCAACCAGGGCTTCGACGCTGTTCCTGGCACAAGTGTTACCACCGCTTGTTCTGATACTCACATTATGACAGCTCAATTGCTCGACGGATGGTACGGCGAATGGGAAAACACTGGCAACACTACTGCGTTTATCTATCCTTCTGAATCTACCAACGCTCACGCAATGGTTCACAACCTCGACAACGCTGACATCAACAAGTTTACTTGGCATGTAACTTCGCCGCTCGGTTGTAAAGATTCTAAGACTGTTGAAATTGTCAACCACAAACCTGGCAAAGTTGCTATTGTAACACCTTCTGATAATGAGGTTATCTGCTCTAACGCTTCTGGTGATTTGAACACTATGAGTGCTCAACAGTTTACACCATCTTCTGCTACTGGCACTTGGACTGTTAATGGTTCTACCAACAATATTGAAAGCCCCACATCATTCTCTACTAAGGTTACTGGTCTCAAAGCTGGTGAAAATACTATTAAGTGGACGGTAACCAATGAGAATTGTACAGTTGTTGACGAAGTTACAATCTACAACGATTTCTTTGCTGCTTCAATCCAAGGAGGCGACCAGTACATCTGCTCGTCTAATACTCAACTTGTAGCACTCAATCCTTCGAAATACAACGCAACAGGTAAGTGGACATCAAACCGCGATTCTGAGGTTCAATACGAGAATCAAACCAACTACAGTACAAGAGTGGAGGTTCCGTTGGGTCTTACCGTATTCACTTGGACTGTAACATCTTCGCGTGGTGCTGCTTCTACTTGTGGCGATGCCGACGGCTCTATTAAAACCGCTACTGTAAAAGTTTACAACCAAACACTTCAGAATTGGAATGTGGCTAAGATTAAAGTAGATGGTGCCGACAACCTCAACCGCCTCTGCGAAACTTCTACCAATCTTATTCCTCCCGCTTTGGAGGATGGTTGGGAAGGATATTGGACTCTTAAGCATGCTCCTCATGCTAATCCCACATCGGCTCTCAACGTTAATATGTTGATGCTTTCGAATATTACTCCAAGCCCCAACGATCCTTATACTTACGTTTGGCATATCAAGAATGCCAACAATCCTCGTTGTGCAGAAGATTTGGAGGTTACTTTCTTCGAAAACAGCTTCAATACCTACGCATATTTCGCTAATGGAGCTAAGTCTAACATAATGTATGTCTGCGGCGACGGCACTGATAATCCTATCTGGCTTGCCGCTCAAAACCACTCAGTAACTACTCAGTCTTGGGAATACAACCCTGCTGAAATTAGCTTGTGGAATGCTTCAATGCCCAACAGCCAAATTAAACTCAACAACACCACTGCTTCGCTTGTATGGCATGTGGAAAAAGATGGTTGTAAGGCTGACGAGTCGCTCACTGTTAAGAATGTTAAACCTATCACAGCTGGCAAGGTTTACGAAACATGTGATGAATCAATATCATTATCTGTCGACAATGTTCCTGCTGCCAACGAACATGGTACTTGGTCGTACAGCGGTGGTGGTACATTAGACTATAATCCTAAGAACAGCTTTGTAACCACAGTTACAAACATACCTAAGAATACTACAACACAACTTCTCTGGACAGTTACAGTAGACGAAATACCTAACTGCTCATCTGTTGCCGAATTCTCTATTGTTAGTCATAAGGTTGACCTTACAATCGGTGGTGGCGAATCGCTCTGCGGTACTGAAACAGATGTTAACGTTAATCTGCCCCGCGGCTACATCGGCGTATGGAGTTGTCCTACTGCCGACCCGTTGCCTGCAAATGAGGCTTCGTTCGAGGCTGTTAACGGTGACTCTATGATTTCTACTCACTTCACTGGATTGAGTCGTGGTCTTAATGTTATCACATGGACTGTTCGCAACAAAGATGGAAATCTTACTTGTAAACAAGAATTCACTAAGAATGTTTATAACAACAATCCTGAGGAGGCACTTATTAATATGCCCGCTGTTTACGAAACATGTTTGCCAGAAGATAAGCTTACAGCTGTGGCACCTTCTGATCCTACTCAGTTTGAAGGTACTTGGTCGGTTGTTCAAGGCAATGCCAACATCAAGGCAGGATCTGAACACAGCCACGTTACAATGATTGAAAACATGGTTCCCGGACAGGACAACATCAAAGTCCGCTGGACATTGAGAGATAAGGTTAAGGGCTGTGAAACACATGCCGAAATGACAGTTCAGAGTCATGAGGTGGCTGCTACAGTTCCTTCTAATACAATTTCTACTTGTGATGGCACAGCTACCCTCAAAGCCGACAACCCGAGCAGTTATGGTGTTACCGGTGTTTGGGCGTCTACATCAGCTAATGTTCAAGGCAAGACAGAAACCACTTCGTCGAACTTTGAAACAGTATATGAAAATATCGCTAATCCTTCCGAGGCGTTCACTTGGACTGTTACTAACGGCAAGTGTACCAAATCTGAGATTGTTAACGTTGTCAACAACAGAGTTGAATCCAAGGTAACACCTATCGGAGTTATCTGTACCAATACAGCCACTCTCAAAGCCGAGGGCGTTACTGGTCAAGGTGTAACTGGATATTGGGAGATAGTTGATTTCCCGTCAACATTTATGGAAAAATCTACTATCGTATTCAATTCTGCAATGTCAGAAACTTCTGTTACTGGTCTCGATGTTAAGGGTATCTATAAATTCGACTGGGTAGTTGAAAAGGTTGATCCTCTCACATCTCAGTTGCTCTGCTCCGACCGCTCTACTGTAATTATCGACAACAAAGATTACACTCTTGATGCCGAAACAAGGTTGAGTTCCGATGATGTTACCATCTGTGGTAGCGAGTATCAACTCTCTGCTTCTGAAATTGCCGGCGGCACTGGTACTTGGACACCTATTGCAGGCACAGGATATGTAGATGCTTCTGATGAACACAATCCTAAGGCTGTAGTAAGAGGTGTTGATGGCAGTGTTTTACTCCAATGGCATATGGAAGTTGCCAATGGATGTCCTAAAGATGCAACTGTTAAGATTACCAACGCCTTTATAAAGGCTGATGCTCAGATTGCTTCTGCACAATTGTGCGATGGAACAGCAGTGGTAGCTGGTAATGAGTTTAAAGATGAAACCTTTAGCGGATTCTGGAATAAGGTTGATGATAGTGCCCCGGGTAACTTTGTTGAGACTGTTCCGTCCGACTATATCGCTCATTACGAGAATATTCCTCCTGGCAAAACTGTTGGTCTCCGTTGGAATTTCAAACGTCGCTATATCGACGCTGAGGAAACCGCTAGAACTGGCTCTACTGTTTATAAATACTGTTCTGATCAAGACGTAGTTTACGTTAAGAACAACGCCTTTACAGTAAGTGCAGGTCAAGGTGGTGCTACCATCTGTGGCGAAGACTGGTTCCAATTGGAGGCTGAGGCTCTATTGCCCGACCAAGTTGGCGAATGGTCTAGCAATTATGACTATATCACTTGGGAAAACAATGTTAAGACCGATCCCTCTGTTAAGGTTTCTAACCTCACCAAAGACTTTACCAACGAGTTTACTTGGACAGTTACTGATACCAAAACAGGATGTTCTTCATATGATATTGTTCGTGTTGACAACAACACTATCGATCCCGCTCGTATACTCAAAGTTGATGGACAAGATTACGTGCCTGGCACGGTATACGATATCTGTGGTAGCTCGTTCTTGCTTGAAGCTAAGCAGGTGAAATACGGTGATCCTTTGTGGTCAAGCTCTTCACCATTATTGTTCAACGGCAAGTCTACCAATTCTGAATATGCAGTTACAGTAACAAATCTGCCGAGCAATTCGGAAGCAGTTATTAAGTGGACTGTTGACAAACGCAATGGCAATAGTGCCGCATGTCACGATGAAGTTTCTGTAACTGTTAAGAACAGATTTGCCGAAGCTAATATCTACACCAAAAATAAAGTTGTTTGCGGTGATGAAGTTGAACTTAAAGCTTACGATGTATCTGGCTATGGTGCTCGTGGCTGGTGGACTTCCGACCAGGATGCAGTAGTAAGGTACGAAAACGATGTTACTGAATCTTCTTCGGTTCGTGTTTCTAACTTGCCATACAATATTCAAACAGTATTTACATGGCACGTTCAAAATGGATCTAACTGCGGTGAAGTTACTGCAACAGTTGCTATCACCAATGCTAAATATGTTGCCGACGCTTCTGTTGAAGAAGAAAATATCTGCGGCCCTGTGGCACAACTCAAAGGCTCGCCTTATGATTCTCAAACACACACAGGTCTTTGGTCGTATGTTTCGGGCGATCATCCCGAACTTATTACCATCGGTGACGGTAGCTCTGTTAACGAAACCTCTGTTTCAGGTCTCTCTAACGGTGCATACGAGTTCCGTTGGACTGTAACACCTAAGAATGCTCCCGAATGTGGCGACAGCAAGACTGTTACTATTCGCAACAATTCTGTTAAAGCTAAAATCTACGGTGTTGACGCCAATGGTGATATCTTCACCAAGTGCGCAGACGATTGGACACTCTCTGCTGATTTGCCGAGTGGTTGCGTTGGTCAGTGGGATCGCATTGATGGTCCTGCAGCGTTCGACGCTACTGCTAATACCGCATTGGCCGACGTTCACATCGTTGACATCTCTAACACCACCAAAACGCAGTTTAGATGGACTGTTAGAAGCTTAGCAAACCCCAACTGTTATAGCACTGCAGACGTTAAAATCGTTTCTAACAAGGTAGTTGCTTCTATCAAGTCTGATAATCCGTTGTACATCTGTTGGGACGACAAAAACGAGGTTGAGATCAAGGCAGATAACATTTCTGACGGAACTGCTTATTGGGAGCCCACAAGCATAACCAACACAGGTAAAATTGCAAATTCTTTGGATCCCACCACAAGAGTTTACGACATAGAACCCCGCGCTATTGAAACATACCGTTGGCATGTTTCTAAGGGTACTGGTGCCAATGCTTGTAACGATTACGCCGACCTCACCATTATCAACCACAACTACTCGCTCTCTGCTGGTGACTACGATGACAACAACTGCGGACCTGTTATCCACCTCAATGCCGACCATCCTACTGGTGGCGCTGGACGTTGGGAAATTGTTTCGGGTCAAAGCAATTGCTCGTTAGTGAATCCCACATTGTACAATACTGACCTTAAGATCAATCCTGGTGCTAAGGTAAGTCTCCGATGGGTATATAACCTCAACGAAGGTGACAACTGTCCCGATAATGCCGACACTGCTATCATTGTCAGCCATGCGGTTGCACCTTATGCAGAGCCTGACGTATTCTGCAAACCCGAGGGTATACTTAAAGCAGATGCTCCGAGAATTGATAATGGAGAAACTGGTTGGTGGGTAGCTCCTGCTGGTGTTTCTTTCGAAAACAACAACAGCACACTCTACAATGTTAAGGTGTATGGCTTACAAGAAGGTGGTAATAACTCATTCGAGTGGCACATCGACAATGGTTATTGTCACGACCACACCACTGTTTCTTATACTTATCTCGTTCCTAACTCACGTATCACAGGCCCTGCTGTTCTGCCTGACATGTGCGACGATGATTATACTCTTACAGCCGCATTCAACCCTGCTACCCATGCCGATTATACTGGTGAATGGAAGATTGTTAAAGGCGGCCCCGATACTTATATTAATAATTCTACCAACTATACTACTAGAATTTACAACCTCCAGCCAGGTGAGAATATTGTTCAATGGACTGTTACCAACAAGAACTACGGATGTTTTAGCACATCATCCATCGCATACTACAACATGGGTGTTACTTTGGCTAACATTGACGACGTTAAAGAATGTAATAGCTACGGCAACCTCTCTGGTAACGGACCCACCTCTCAAAACGGTTGGATAGGCACATGGTCGGTTCATCCCAACTTTGTGAATGCTGCTAATAGGTCTGGATTCACAATTTCAAGCCCTGACCAAATGAATACCAAGTATACAAATCTGCCCACAGGCTCGATTATGGTACGTTGGACTGTTGTGGATCCTGTTTCTGGATGTAAGGATTCGATAGATGTTGCTATCTACAACAACCTGTTCACCCCGACAGTCAATACCGATGGTGTAGACAAGTGTTCTGCTGAGGTAACAATCGCTGGTACTATGTACGACCGCGACAAAGACCAAGGTTGGTGGGAAACTCCCGACCAGTCTCCGCTTGTGGTTTCAAGCCCCAGCAGCGCTATTACAAAGGTATCTCACCTGATGTATGGCGACAATGCAATCCGTTGGTACGTTAACCATAATGAATGTATAAATCATGTAGATGTTTCTATACCTCACGCAATGTTCTCTAACTTTACAGCAGGTATTGATGATGAAACTTGCGACGAGATATATACCCTCTATGCTACCGACCCGTATAGCGTGTCGGGTGTAGATCCCACTAAGATTACTTCTCACTGGGAGCCCGTTACTGGTAGTGCAGTATTTACCAATTCTACTGCATTCAACTCTGGTGTTAAGAATCTAACATTCGGTAAAAATACCTTGAAATGGGTGGTTGGCAATGAGGAATGTCCCAATATGGAGGCACTTGTAACTATCACAAGCAACCGTCAAGACGCTATCGGTGGTGGTGCCGATACTTACCTCCCGATATGCTCTAACGACTTTGCCTTTGTAGCTGAAATGCCTGCCCAATACGACTCAGTATGGTGGTCGGTAGGTTCTGGCTCTGGTACTTTCGATAAGTTTAATTATAAAACTATCAACCAGAATGTTGTATTTGACCCTGTTAATAGCAACATGTCGCCTCAGGATAAGGCTTATTGGTCTACCAAAACAGCCGCTGACTTCTACGCTTACGCTTCAAGCTACGCTGCCGAGTGTAACCAAACCACGGTTACCAATATGGCTAAACTCAACAACGAGTTCTACTGGAACGTGGCATACAAAGGCTGTGTAGTTCAAGACCTTGTTAAACTACGCAACATCAAGCCTTCTGCAAGGGCTAATTCACACTCATCTCACATCTGCTCTTCGGAAACTACTTTGATTGCTGGAAGACCTTCGATGGGAACTGGTGTTTGGTCCAAGTTGACCGACACAGACGAGTCGGTAATCGAAAATTCTTCCTACTTCATGACTAAGGTTACTAACATTGGAACTGGCGACCACACATTTATATGGACTGTTACCAACATTGATAACGGTATCGAATGTAAAGACGCATTTGAGATTACTGTTACCAACGAACAGATTTCTACTTTTGCTGGTGTTGACCATGCTGTTTGCGATGGCAACAATGTTAAACTCCAGGCTCAGGATCCCTCTACTTTGGGCGACTTTGTAGGAGTATGGCATCGTCCTTCTAACTCTGTTGTATTTGCCAACTCTACATCGTTCACTACAACGGTTAGCGGTCTTGCTGCTGGTCCCAACAGACTCCGTTGGGAGGTTATAAGTACAGATCCTAACAACGATTGTCGTGCCGAAGCTGAGGTGGTTATCACCAACAACAAACCCACTCAGCCTAACCTTGGACCCGACTACTTCTCTTGTGAGGATGAAGCCGATCTTCAAGGTACATCACCGGCATCTGGTGAAAAAGGTTATTGGGTTAATGTAAATGAAAATGGAATAATAGCTCAAACCACAGCAGTTTACACCCATGTAACTGGCCTCATTGATGGCGACAATAAGTTCGCTTGGTTTATCCAACGCGGTACTGGTGATAATGCTTGTGTGGCATCCGACACCGTTAATATCCGCAACCGTCACTTGCTGGTTAATGTAGCATCTTCTAAGGAAGAGTATTGTAGCGACACTGCTTACGTTGAAGGCTCCGTTTATGGTAGCACTAACATTAACTACACATCGGTTTGGACTGCTGAGAGCGGTGGAGCTTCGTTCCTTGCCAACTCTACTCTCGCCAAGGCTACCGCTGTGGGCTTAGGCTCGGGCAAGAATATGCTCAAGTGGACTGTTACTGTTCCCGCTGTTAACGGCTACGGTGAATGTAAGGTTAACAAGATGATTAACGTTTGGAATATGACACCTGAAAAGGCTAATATCATTGAGTCTTCAATGAGTGTCTGCACCAATGAGGCAGAGCTTACTGCTAACCAGCCCTCTATCTCAGGTGAACGTGGCGAATGGAACGTTCTCCAAGGCAACGGCACTTGGGACAACTCTACCAACTACAAAACCACCGTTAGAGATCTCAACTTCGACCACAACTATATCACTTGGACTATCCGTCGTGGCAACTGCTACTCTATCGACACAATTGATGTTGTTGCCAACAATATAGTTACTTCAGTTACTGGTGACGCTGGTACCAACGTTCGTCAAATTTGTCAGATCGACAAACCAGAACTTACCATTTCGGCTACTCCTCTCAAAAATGGAGGCACTGGATATTGGTTCCCGTCTTCTAGCAATATCCAATTCATTGACGAGTCAACGTTGGCAACTACCAAAATTAAAGTTTTGGCTCCTGGTAGACATAAACTCGTTTGGTATATGAAAGAGAACAACTGTGACGCCAATGCAGTACTCTATGTTGATGCTTTGCAGTCTACTGCAACCGCATATATGAACGACGAAAATCCTGTATGTGATGGACAGGCAGTTCTCTCCGCATTACCGCCCGATGTTTCGAGCGCTATCGGATATTGGTTTACACCCAACAAAACAACTGCTCACTTCTCTAATTCGCTCAACAACATATCCACATTGTATATGTCGCAGAGAGGTCAGTTTACCGCATCTTGGATTGTTGAAACTCCGCGTCTCCACGGTCTTGACGCTTGTAAGTCGCAGGCAGATGTCCTTGTTTACAACTATCAGGTTGATCCTGGTCCCGACTTTGAAATCAACGCTTGCTCTTACGACGATGTTAAGAACCTTGTGGCTGTTGAGCCTTATCCTGGTGATTATGGCGAATGGCATGTTGCTAACGGAACAGGTTGTGAAATTGTAAATACTACTGCTTTCGAAACCCAAGTTAAACACATTAACAAGGGAGCTACAACACTCTATTGGGTTGTTAAAACTCCGGAATGGTTCGATGATGTAAACGATCCCAACCACCTTAACCCTAAGGTATGTTCCGACTCTTCGTCAGTTCAGGTTTACAACAACGCATTTGATATTTCTGCTGGTAAATCTATTCAGGTCTGCGGTCCTGAAACTCCTTTGGAAGGTAGATTGCCTAACAATAGCAATATCACTTGCGAATGGTCGGGCGGTAACTTCCTCGATCCTACTGATCCCGCAACCACAGTATTCAACTTGCGTAAGTCTGTTCCTACAGAACTTACCTTGAAGGCTTACTCTAACGGTTGTGAGGCTGAGGCTAAGGTTGTTGTTACCAACGTTCAGGTTGATATTGAGATACCCACTGGCTCTAAGACAGTATGTTCCGATGATATTCAATTGGAGGCTAAGATGTCGGCTGGTACAGGTGCATGGTCTATACCCAATGGTATTGGTACTTTCGACGACGAAACCAATAATGTAACCATGGTTCGTGGACTTGGCAAGGGTGATAATGTTATCACATGGACTGTTACTAACGGCGATATCAATTGTCGTAGTTCAGAGTCAATCACTCTCAACAACCAGACATTGCACGTAAGTGCTGGTTCCGACCAGTATGTTTGCGACACATTCGCTTACCTTGCTGGCGATGCTCTCGCTCCTAACCAAATAGGTGAATGGCGACTCGGTTCTGTTTCGGCTACAACAACACCATTCTCTGGTGCCGGTCCGGTATTCGTTGATAATACTACAAACAACACTACAGTATACGGACTCTACTTCAACGACGAAGGTCTGGGTTACTCTAACGCATTCTTCTGGCACGTTAAAGACACTGTTACAAGATGCGAAGGCGAGGGTACTGTTAAGATTTTGTCTTACCACTTTGAAGTGGATGCCGACACAAGCACTATTTCAAATTCTCACATAGCTCGACCCGGTCACGACCACTACACAATTGGTGGTACTCCTCAGAAGACCAACAGCAATAGCGATCCTCTCTATACAGCTTCTTGGCGACGTGTTGAAGGATCTGGTAGACCTACTCCACAAGACGGTTTCGTAACCGAATTCAAGGGTCTCTCTTCTGGTAGAAATATGTTTGAGTATATTGTTCAACTTAATAGATATCAGATCGAAGGTGCACAAGCGGGCATTATGAATCCTGCTTGTATAGCAAGGGATTGGGTAGTAATCAATTACCAAGCCTTTAAGGTTGAGGCTGGCGACGATCTTCCCACCTGTGAGGATTCTATTCAACTTAATGCTCAACAACCAGAAGGCGCAGTTGGACACTGGACAAGCCGCGAACGTGGTTGCGAGTTCGACGATCCTACCAATCCTAAGACTTGGGTTCGCAAACTCAAACCCGGTAAAAACGTCCTTTACTGGAACGTAACTCGTAACGGATTCACTGCTATCGACTCTGTTGAAATTTCTAACTACGGATTCACAGTTGATGCAGGTCCCGACCAGCACCTCTGCGAAGACTCTACAGTGCTGAAAGCTACTGGCCCGCTCAACAATCCGCTCATCACTAATAATTGGTATGGTTACTGGGATACTCCGTTTGGCTCTGCTACATACGAGTATCCGAGCGCTACTGAAACTAAGGTCAACGACCTCGCTGTTGCTACCAACGTTATTGTATGGCACGTTGAGGCTTGGGCTCCACAGCGAAACTGTTATGCTAGCGACACTATCCGAGTATCTTACTATGTAGCTCCTGATGCCGAATTTACAATCGTGCCCAAAACTGCTGCCGGATGCTCTCCGTTTACAGCTCAGTTTGCCAACACTACTATCGACACCGACTCTACTGGTTCTACATTCTACACTTGGAACTTCGGTAACATAACATCTATCGAAACCACCGATCACGACAACTTGATAGAGCGTACGTTCTACAACACATCTGACCACGACAGTACACTCCAAATCTGGCTCACTACCGGCATCAAGATTCCGGGCAACCAGACTTGCTACAATGTCGATTCAAGCGAAATTACAGTATTCACTGTTCCTACAGCTAAGTTTACTGTTTCGCCAGCTCGTCAGATGCAGCCCTCTACCCAGTTTAGCCTCTACGCTGTTCAAAATCCGGGCAGCGATGTAAGGTATGCTTGGGCTTACGGTGATGGACAAGGCACTGTTTGGAACGATAACACCGAGTTTGAAAAGACCTTGACTCACAAGTATATGAACTTCGGCGAATACAAGATTGTTCTTGACGTTAAGAATAAATTCTGTGCTGCTAGCGATACTCAGATTGTGATTATCGATCCCGCTCCGCCGAAGCGTACTATGCAGTCTACTGGATTCGAAGGTTGTGAACCCTATCTCCACGAACTTATTGAGGAAGTACTCTACGCTGACTCTGTAAGATGGGATATCTACCAGGTAAGCGACTCTCTCGTTCTCCAAGCTCAAATGATGGTACCTGACCAGAAGATTGCAACTTACCTCTTCAACAAACCTGGCAGATACTTGCTCTATCAATACGCTTTCGGTCCTGGTACCGACGGAGAACTCTATATGAGAACTGATACCGTAACCGTATTCTCAACACCTATTGTTGACTACCAAGCTTATCCTGATACGGTTCGTCTGCCCAACCAGGCTCTCTACACCAGCAACGAGTCGATCAACGGTGCTACATACCTCTGGGATTTCGGCGATGGTCAAACATCTGTTGAAAAAGAACCCACTCACTACTATACCGAAGCTGGCGACTTCTACATCTCTCTCAAGGTTACTTCTGCCGAGGGTTGTACAACAGTTGGCAACGAACAGCACGTAAGAGTTGAACCAGAAGGTATGCTACGATTCCCGAATGCATTCAAGCCCAATCCGGCTGGTCCTTCGGGCGGTGTTCCAACTCGTACCAAGAACTATGTATTCATGCCTTACCCGCGCAACGGTATCAAGGCTGGTACTTACAAGCTCCAAATCTTCAACCGCTACGGCGAGAAGATTTTCGAAAGCACAGATCCTGAAATCGGTTGGGACGGCTACTACCGTGGCGACCTCTGCGCACAAGACGTTTACGTTTGGAAATGCAACTGCATATTCGAAAACGGTAAGATCTACAAGAAGATTGGCAACGTAACGCTCTTGCGTTAGTTCCCTTAATAACTTTCATTCAAAAAGGGCCGGAGACTTGCTCTCCGACCTTTTTTGTTTTTATACCATTTCTTAATTTATAGGTAACATTATTAACGATAATCTGTTATAAATTTGCGCTTTAAAATATAAAGTGTTACCACAATGCAGGATATAAGAAATATAGCTATTATAGCGCATGTAGACCATGGTAAAACCACTCTGGTAGACAGAATTTTGCACCAGTCGCACCTTTTTCGCGACAATCAGGAGGTAAAAGACCTCATTCTCGACAACAACGACCTCGAACGCGAACGCGGCATAACTATCCTTTCTAAAAACGTATCTGTACGTTACAAAGGCGTAAAAATCAATATTATCGACACCCCTGGTCACAGCGACTTCGGTGGCGAGGTAGAACGTGTACTCAATATGGCCGACGGCGTTATCCTCTTGGTCGACGCTTTTGAAGGTCCAATGCCTCAGACTCGTTTCGTGCTCCAGAAGGCTATCGAACTCAAACTCAAACCCATTGTGGTAGTCAACAAGGTCGACAAACCCAACTGTACTCCTGAACAAGTATACGAGGCTGTGTTCGATCTTATGTTTAGTCTCGACGCTACCGAAGACCAACTCGATTTCCCTGTGGCTTATGGCAGCAGCAAGGCTGGTTGGATGGGTCCCGATTGGAAAACTCCCACTCAGGATGTATCTTACCTATTAGACCTTATTATTAAGCATATTCCCGCTCCAAAAGTTGTGGAAGGCCCTTTGCAGATGCAGATCAGCTCATTAGACTATTCTTCCTATCAAGGTCGCATCGCCATCGGACGTATTTTCCGTGGCAGCCTCAAGGCTGGTCAAACCGTGGCTGTAATGAAAGCCGACGGTGCTATCGAAAGGTCTACCATCAAAGAACTCTACACATTCGAAGGTCTCGGCAAAGAAAAATGTAAACAAGAACTTCAATGTGGCGAAATTTGCGCAATACTTGGCCTCGACTCTTTTGATATTGGCGACACTGTTGCCGACCCCGAGAATCCAGAGGAACTCAAACGTATACATGTTGATGAGCCTACTATGAGTATGCTTTTCACTATTAATAATTCTCCATTCTTTGGTAAGGAGGGCAAGTACGTTACATCGCGCCACCTTCGCGAGCGCCTTTTCAAAGAGACTGAGAAAAACCTCGCTCTCCGTGTTGAGGAAACCGACTCTCCCGAAAAACTCCAAGTGTTTGGCCGTGGTATCCTCCATCTCGCTGTACTTGTTGAAACCATGCGTCGCGAGGGATACGAGCTCCAGCTCGGTCAGCCCAAGGTAATTATTAAAGAGGTGGACGGACAAAAGCTTGAGCCTGTTGAGCAGCTTACAGTGGAAGTGCCCGAAAACTTCTCGTCAAAGGTTATCGACATTGTTCAGCGTCGCAAAGGCGATATGCTCAGCATGGAAACCAAAGACGACCGTGTGTTTATGGAGTTCGCCATTCCTTCGCGCGGTATTATCGGTCTTACCAACCCGCTCCTCACATCTACCGAGGGCGAGGCTATTATAGCACACCGTTTCAAAGATTTTGAGCCTTGGCGTGGCGACCTCTCCCAGGAACGCAACGGCTCACTCATTGCTATGGAAACAGGTACTGCCATCCCTTACGCCATCAACAACCTCCAGAGCCGTGGCAAATTCTTTATTGATCCGGGCGATGAGGTATACTCTGGCGAGATAATAGGAGAGAACACACGTCAGGACGATATCGTTATCAACGTTTGCAAAACTAAGAAGCTTACCAACATGCGTGCTTCTGGTTCCGACGACAAAGTAATGATAGAGCCCGCCACTAAAATGTCGCTCGAAGAGTGCATGGAATATATAAAGGACGACGAATACGTGGAAGTTACGCCAAAAACCATCCGTCTCCGCAAAATTATCCTCGACGAAACCGAGCGTAAACGCGCAAATCGAGCATCTAACGATTAATTTAAATATTTTTTCACCTCTGTATTTGGTGCAAAATCAGGCGGTTGAAAATATTTTGAAAAAACTATCAAAAAAATACAAAAAAAATTTGGAGGACGTTAAAATCCTCCTTACCTTTGCACCCGCAAAAACAAAGAAACACGCACATTGAAAATACTGACAGGAAGCACAAGGCGTTTGAGCACATCATATGATGTGTCGAACAAGAAAGAACGGGAAACCTTACGATAAGTAAGATAACACAGACCCCCTGATAATAAGAAAGAATTTATACAACGGAGAGTTTGATCCTGGCTCAGGATAAACGCTAGCGGCAGGCCTAACACATGCAAGTCGGGCGGTAACAGGAGCAGCAATGCTTGCTGACGAGCGGCAGACGGGTGAGTAACGCGTATGCAACCTTCCCTTCGCACGGGGACAGCCTTCCGAAAGGAGGATTGATACCCGATAGCCTCATTAGGCGGCATCGCCTGATGATTAAAGATTCATCGGCGGAGGATGGGCATGCGTGGCATTAGCTAGACGGCGGGGTGACGGCCCACCGTGGCGATGATGCCTAGGGGTTCTAAAAGGAAGGTCCCCCACATCGGTACTGAGACACGGACCGAACTCCTACGGGAGGCAGCAGTGAGGAATATTGGACAATGGGGGCAACCCTGATCCAGCCAAACCGCGTGAAGGACGAAGGCCCTAGTGGTCGTAAACTTCTTTTGCTTGGGGATAACTTGCGGCACGCGTGCCGCATTGAAGGTACCGAGCGAATAAGCACCGGCTAACTCCGTGCCAGCAGCCGCGGTAATACGGAGGGTGCAGGCGTTATCCGGAATTATTAGGTTTAAAGGGTGCGCAGGCGGACTGTTAAGTCGGCGGTGAAATACCGGGGCCCAACCCCGGGGCTGCCATCGATACTGACGGTCTTGAGAGCGGGCGACGGAGGCGGAATGTGGCGTGTAGCGGTGAAATGCTTAGATATGCCACAGAACACCGATTGCGAAGGCAGCCTCCGAGCGCGTTACTGACGCTCAGGCACGAAAGCGCGGGTAGCGAACAGGATTAGATACCCTGGTAGTCCGCGCGGTAAACGATGATCACTCACTGTCCGGACCAGCGTCCGGGTGGCCAAGCGAAAGCGATAAGTGATCCACCTGGGGAGTACGGCGGCAACGCTGAAACTCAAAGGAATTGACGGGGGCCCGCACAAGCGGAGGAACATGTGGTTTAATTCGATGATACGCGAGGAAC